>Ga0209792_1000039_pt1 | contig 273735 bp, 251 predicted proteins | sample EBPBio142005_DNA_FD_185860 | JGI IMG/M metagenome (GOLD analysis project Ga0209792, IMG submission 185860) | Wastewater treatment Type I Accumulibacter community from EBPR Bioreactor in Madison, WI, USA - Reactor 1_6/14/2005_ DNA (SPAdes)... | ecosystem: Engineered > Bioreactor > EBPR >...
TCATCCTTCGTCCAACTGATCGCCTGCCGGACGGAGTGGGCCCACCCTCCGCGGAAACACAGTCTCTCAGTTGGACTCATCCTTCGTCCAACTGATCGCCTGCCGGACGGAGTGGGCCCACCCTCCGCGGAAACACAGTCTCTCAGTTGGACTCATCCTTCGTCCAACTGATCGCCTGCCGGACGGAGTGGGCCCACCCTCCGAGGAAACACACTCCCCCTTGAACACAACTCGCAGCCGACCACAGGTATACCTGTGTCGCCGTGCGAGATCTGTTCGAAGGGGTGGCGGGAGGGGGAGAGCACGAGGCCATCGGCGGGCAACTCCCTGAGGCGGTTGTCCGGCGAGGTCGAGGTCAGGGGCGCTGGGACTTCGGGAGCGTGGCCACCACGAGGTCGTAGGAGGTGTCGATCGCCTCGACGAGTGCCTCGACCGGGATCGCGCCACCGATCCGGAGCACATTCCAACCGTGGCGGCCGATGTAGGGCGAGACGGTCACCTCGTCCGGGAACTCCTCGATCCACTCGTCGGCCTCGGCGCGGCCCTTCCCACACTTGACGCCGACGGTGTCCTCCCCGAGGAAGGCAAAGATCTTCGAGCCGACCTTGGCGACGACGTCGCCCTCCCACGGCTCGTCCTGCCACGCGCCCGGCTTGTGCAGGCAGTAACCCTTCACCTCGTGGCCGGTTGCCGCCTTGATGCTCATCGCGTCGCCTCCGACATCTGCCGCAGCTCCTTCTTCAGGTCACCGATCTCGTCCCTCAGTCTGGCAGCGAGTTCGAAGTGCAGGTCGGCGGCGGCCTGATGCATCTGGGTGGTCAGTTCCTGGATGAGGTTCGCGAGCTCGGCTGCCGGGAGGTTGCCGATCCGGTCGGTGCCGACGGTTGCCACATCGGCGGCCATCGCACCCCGGCCGCCTCGACCACCGTCGGCCTTGCCGCGTGAGCGGGCCCGACCGGAGCCGAGCAACTGCTCGGTGTCGGCGTCCTCGCGCTGGAGCATGTCGGTGATGTCCGCGATCTTCTTGCGCAACGGCTGCGGATCGATGCCGTTGGCCAGGTTGTACGCGACCTGCTTCTCCCGACGCCGCGCAGTCTCCTCGACGGCCTCCTGCATCGAGGGGGTGAGGTTGTCGGCATACATGTGCACCTGCCCGGACACATTGCGGGCGGCGCGGCCGATCGTCTGGATGAGCGAGCGAGTGGACCGCAGGAAGCCCTCCTTGTCGGCGTCCAGGATCGACACCAAGGACACCTCGGGCAGGTCGAGGCCCTCACGCAACAGGTTGATCCCGACCAGGACGTCGAACTCACCCAGTCGGAGCTCGCGCAGCAACTCGACCCGGCGAAGGGTGTCGATGTCGCTGTGCAAGTAGCGGACCCGCACACCCTTGTCGAGGAGATAGTCGGTGAGGTCCTCCGCCATCTTCTTGGTCAGGGTCGTCACGAGAACCCGCTCATTCTTGGCCGCGCGGGCCCGGATCTCGTGCAACAGGTCGTCGATCTGGCCTTTGGTCGGCTTGAGGATGATTTCCGGGTCGATCAGGCCGGTCGGGCGGATGATCTGCTCGACGATGCCGTCGGCCTTGGCCAGCTCGTAGTTGCCGGGCGTGGCCGAGAGGTAGACCGTCTGCCCGATCCGTTCGAGGAACTCCTCCCACTTCAGAGGTCGGTTGTCCATCGCCGAGGGCAGCCGGAAGCCATGCTCGACGAGCATCCGCTTGCGCGACATGTCGCCTTCGTACATCGCACCGATCTGGGGCACCGTGACATGGGACTCGTCGATGACGAGTAGGAAGTCCTCGGGGAAGTAGTCAAGAAGGCAGTTCGGTGCACTTCCGCGCGTGCGCCCGTCGAGGTGCATCGAGTAGTTCTCGATTCCCGAGCAGGAGCCAACCTGACGCATCATCTCGATGTCGTAGGTGGTGCGCATCCGCAGTCGCTGGGCCTCCAGCAGCTTCCCCTGCTTCTCGAAGGTCGAGAGCTGGTCCGCGAGTTCCCGCTCGATCCCGGAGATGGCGCGCTCCATCCGCTCGGGGCCGGCGATGTAGTGGGACGCGGGGAAGACATACATCTCCTGCTCCTCGCGCACCACCTCACCCGTGACCGGGTGCAGGGTGTAGAGCTTGTCGATCTCGTCACCGAAGAACTCGATCCGCACCGCCAACTCTTCATACATCGGGATGATCTCGACGGTGTCCCCTCGAACCCGGAAGGTGCCGCGGGTGAAGGCCAGGTCGTTGCGGGTGTACTGCATCTGCACGAAGCGCCGCAGCAGGTCGTCACGATCCATCGTGTCGCCGACACGCAGCGGCACCATGCGGTCGACATACTCCTGTGGGGTGCCCAGGCCGTAGATGCACGAGACGGACGCCACGACGATGACGTCGCGCCGGGTCAACAGCGAGTTCGTCGCCGAGTGGCGCAACCGCTCGACCTCGTCGTTGATCGAGCTGTCCTTCTCGATGTAGGTGTCGGTCTGGGGGATGTACGCCTCGGGTTGGTAGTAGTCGTAGTAGCTGACGAAGTACTCAACGGCATTGTTGGGAAACAACTCGCGGAACTCATTCGCGAGTTGGGCCGCCAGGGTCTTGTTCGGGGCGAGGACGAGCGTGGGGCGTTGGACCTGCTCGATCAACCAGGCCGTCGTGGCCGACTTGCCCGTCCCGGTGGCACCGAGCAGGACGACGTCGGTTTCGCCGGCGTTCACGCGCTGGGCGAGGTCGGCAATGGCGGTCGGTTGATCACCCGAGGGCTGAAACTCGGACACGACGTCGAAAGCCGCGACTCGGCGCTGCAACTCGGTCACTGGACGCATGGTGCAACGGTAAGCGTCGCCACCGACAACGGCATTCCCCGACAATGGGGTCGTGCAACTTCCCGAGCCCCGCACCCCCGACCCGATGGACGCCCCTCCCCTGCGTTGGGGCGTCCTGGGCCCCGGGTGGATCGCCGATCAGATGGTCGGTTCCCTGCGCGCCAACACCCGTCAGCAGGTCGTCGCCGTCGGCTCCCGGGAGGTATGCCGCGCGCAGGACTTTGCGGACCGGCACGGCATCGCGCGGGCGCACGGCAGTTACGAGGAACTCGTCGCCGATCCTCTCGTCGACATCGTCTATGTCGCCTCACCGCACAGCGGTCACCGCGAACACGCCCTGCTGGCCCTCGAGGCGGGCAAGCACGTCCTCATCGAGAAGGCCTTCGCCCGCAATGCGGCCGAGGCCCACGAGATCGTGGCCTCCGCTCGCAGCCGCGGCCTCTTCTGCATGGAGGCGATGTGGACGCGTTTCCTCCCGGGCACCGACGTCATTCGCCAGTGCCTCGAGCAAGGCCTCCTCGGTCCGGTCGAGGTCGTCTTCGCCGACCACGGGCAGCCCCTCTACCCCGACGGTCCCCGCCGACTCTGGGACCCCGAACTCGCCGGCGGAGCGCTCCTCGACCTGGGCATCTACCCGGTGTCCTTCGCCAGTTTCGCGCTGGGCGGGCTCACCAGCGTCACCGCGGCCGGTGACCTCGTCGACTCCGGTGTCGACGCCCGCGAGGCGATGATCGTGACCGGGGCCCACGGCGGGACGGGCGTCCTGCACGCCACGATGACGTCGCGCACCGAGACGACGGCCAGCATCGTCGGCCCCAAGGGACGGCTCGACGTCGGCGAGCGCACCCAGTGGCTCGGTGCCTTTTACGGCCCGACGGTGATTCGCCACCAGGGTCGGGCCGAGCACGAGCCGGCGCAATGGTCACCGGACGTCGACACCACCGATCCGCACCATGTCGGCCTGCACTACCAGGCGTGCGAGGCCGCTCGCTGCATCAGCAACGGCCTGCTCGAGAGCCCACTGCTCCCGCTCGACGAGACCGTGTCGATCATGAGGATCCTCGACGAGGTTCGCCGTCAACTCGGGGTGACCTACCCCCGCGAGTGACGGTCAGCGCTGCATCCGCACGAGGGTCGACTTGCCGAACAGGCTCTCCAGGAGATCCACGGCAAGTTCCGCGGTCGCGTTGCGCTGGTCCAACGCCGGGTTCAGTTCGACGATGTCGATCGATCCCAGCTGACCGGTGTCCGCGATCATCTCCATGCAGAGTTGCGCCTCGCGGTAGGTCGGACCCCCGACGACGGGTGTGCCGACCCCGGGCGCCACGACCGGGTCGATGAAGTCGAGGTCGAGGCTGACGTGGACGTGCGTGTCCTCGTCCACCCCGGCGAGGGCCTTCTTCATGACCTTCCGCATCGACTTCTCGTCGATGTAGCGCATGTCGTAGCACTCCACCCCGACCTCATGGAGCAGTTCCTTCTCCCCTTGGTCCACCGAGCGCAGTCCGACCTGGCGGACCTCGTCGTGCCTCATCGCGGGCGTCGCCCCGGCCATCGAAGTCAGCCCGTCCGGGCCGTGCCCGAGCAGGCAGGCCACCGGCATCCCGTGCAGGTTACCGCTCGGCGTGATCGAGGCGGTGTTGAAGTCGGCATGGGCATCGAACCAGAGGACGAGGACCTTCTTCCCGGCGGCACGGCAGTGGCGCACGACCGCCGAGATCGACCCGACGGCCAGACAGTGGTCACCGCCGAGCGTGATCGGCAGACGATCCCCCTCCAACTCGGCGAACACGGCGTCATGAAGGGTCTGGTTCCACGCGATGACCTCGGGCAGGTGACGGTAGCCGTCGACCGGCGGAAGCATCGGGTTGTCAGGGCCGGTGAGGTCGCCGCGGTCGACGACGTTGTTGCCGAAGTTCTCCAGGGCCCGCTGGATACCGGCGACCCGCAAGGCGCCCGGCCCGAGACGTGCCCCGATGACACTCGCGCCGATGTCGGTGGGCGCGCCGATGAGACTGACAGGCTTCATGAAAGGTGACCCTTTCGCTGATCTGGGCCGCGGCTCGAGACCGCAGCTGCCGTGGCCAACACTAATCCGTCCCCCGGAGCGGTCAGGACTGTCGGGCCGCCCGCCATGTTCTCAATCGGTCGTCAGCGCCGTCGAACCAGGCCTCCTTGGCGTCGGCATAGTCCCCGGAGTCCGTATGCCGTGCCGCAAGCGCCGCCTTTGCGGCGGCATACGCATCCCTGGCCTCCGGGTCGGCACGCAACCAGTCCCGGACGTCGATTGCCCAGTCCCAACCCGGGCTGCCCACCGCACGCACGTGGACGTGGGCGACGCGGCCGGGGTCGACGCTGCCGTGCAGCCGCTTGGGCCAGGTGCCGCCGTCCTTCGCGTTGTCGTGGTCGACGCCGGGCACGCGGACGAAACCGGCCGAGGCGAGGTCGGCGACGAAGGCGGCACCATCGGCCTCGGTCAGATCCCTCACCCCGACCTGCAGGTCGATGACGTCCTTGGCGGGCAGGTCGGGCACCGCGGTGGACCCGATGTGCTCGAGGGCGACGACTCGGTCACCCAGGGCATGCCCGATGCGAGCGAGCAGGCGAGCGGCCTGGGCCGGCCAGGTCGGGTCAGGAGGTGACTGTGCGGACGTCGCCGCCCGGGAACGCGTCCCCGACCGCAGTGCCTCCGCAAAGGGCACGATCCTGCTCTGCCACAACGCATCCACGGCAATGGTGAGGTCCTCGGGCGAGCCGTTGTTGTCGAGCAGCACATCGGCAGCCGCACGGCGGGCGTCGTCGTCGGCCTGCGCCGCGATCCGCTGACGAGCGTCGTCCTCGTGGAGGCCTCGATGCTCGACGAGGCGCCGGAGCCGGGTCTCGGTATCGGTGAGGACACTGAGGACGAGGTGGTACTCCCCCGTCATTCCGGCCTCGACGAGGAGGGGCATGTCGTGCACGACGATCGCGTCGTCGGGTGCCGCAGCGAAGAGTTCGGCGGTCCGCGCCCAGATCGCGGGGTGGGTGATGGCTTCCAGATCGCGCAGAGCAGCCCTGTCCCCGAAGACGATTCGCCCCAATCCGGCTCGGTCCAGAATCCCGTCGTCCGAGACCACGCTGGGACCGAATCGTTCGCGGATCGCGGTGAGGGACGGCATACCGGGCTCGACGACTTCTCTGGCGATCCGGTCGGCGTCGATGACGACAGCGCCCAGACCGGCCAACCGTGCCGCGACACTGGACTTCCCCGACCCGATCCCGCCGGTCAATCCCACGCGCAGCATGGCTGCACGCTACCGGTGCCCACCGTGACACCCGGGCGAGGTCATTGCGGGTCGAGGCCTAGGGTCGTCCCTGTGACCGAACCGTATGCCGGGTGCTCCCCTCAGGAGTCGGCTCACCTCCGGGAGGTGGCCGAGGCCGCGGCAGCCCGCAGCGCGGCATACCTGATCGACGCCTTTCGGACACCGATGGCGGTCGACCACAAGGGTGGGCCGCACGACCTGGTGACCGAGCACGACCTGGCGTCCGAGGCGATCCTGCGCGCGGACCTCACCTCAGCTGTGCCCGACAGTGCCTTCGTCGGTGAGGAGGGTGGCCGCAGCGGACAGGGACGGGTCACCTGGTTCGTCGACCCGATCGACGGGACGGTGAACTTCAGCCACGGACTGGCCTACTGGTGCGTGTCGATCGCCGCTGCCGTGGACGACGTGGTGGTCGCCGGGGTGATCGCCGCCCCGGCCCTGGCGCAGGTCTTCGCCGTGGATCTCGACGGCTTCACCGTCAACGGCGCCTCGGCTCAGCCGCGGCGAGTGGAGCGGGAGGTCGATGCCTTCGTCATCTCGACCTTCCCACGCCATGTGGACCTGGAGCGCAATGGGGAGGCTGCCCTTCATGCCTCGGGGCGACTCACCCGCGCCTTCGGCTCGGTGCGCACGCTCGGCAGCGGAGCGCTCGGTCTCGCGCATGTTGCGGCCGGCTGGGCGGACGCCACCTTCGACCTGCACACCAACGCCTGGGACGTCGCCGCGGGTGCGCTCATGGTGCGCGCCGGTGGCGGTCGCTACCTCGGGCTGCGCGCCGGCGTGACCGACGAGAACCCGACCACGGCGCATCTCCGTCCGGCCTACTGGGCGACCGGAGGTGACGTCGAGTACCCGACCCTGCGGGAGGTCCTCACCGGGCTGTCCCGCGACGCCCGTGTGAACGGATCAGCTGAGCCCGAACCTACGTACCCGTAGGTAACATGGCCGGCATGAGCGACCTCTTCGACGCCCACCCCTACCAGGACCGTTACCCGGTCCAGCGCGGGCTGCCCGAGCAGGGCCGTCCCAAGGCCGAGATCCTCGCCGAGTTGCGCGAGATGGCGGCGCTCGAGAACCAGGCGTGGGAGACGGGTCAGTGCTCGGGGACGATGTACTGCGGTGACCTCGACCACTACGCGTTCCTCACCGAGGCCTTCGGACTCTTCGCCCACCAGAACGCCCTGCAGCGAGACATGTGTCCCAGCGCGACCCGCTTCGAGGGCGAGATCATCGCCATGGCGCTCGACCTCATGCATGCGAACGCGATCGAGGGCACGGAGCCGGCCGGGCTGGTCACGAGCGGTGGCACCGGTTCGATCCTGCAGGCGATGCTCTCCTATCGCGACCATGCCCGCGCGACGAGGGGCATCACGATGCCCAACATCGTCAAGCCCGAGACCGCCCACCCGGCCTTCGTCAAGGCCGCGCATCTCTTCGGCCTCGAGTTGCGGGTCGTGCCGGTCGATCCCGCGACGACCCTCGTCGACCCGGCCGCGATGGCGGCCCGGATCGACGAGAACACCATCGCGATCATCGGCTCCGCCGGCAACTATCCCTACGGGACGATCGACCCGATCGCCGACCTCTCGGACCTCGCCCTCGCCCGCGGTGTGGGGTTGCACGTCGACGGCTGCCTCGGCGGCTTCATCCTCCCCTTCGGTGAGGAACTCGGGTATGCCGTGCCGCCCTTCGATTTCCGGCTGCCGGGCGTGACGTCGATTTCGGCGGACACGCACAAGTACGGCTACGGCCTGAAGGGCACCTCGTCGCTGCTCTTCCGCGACAAGGCCCTGCGCAACGCGGCCTACTTCTACGTGCTCGACTGGAGCGGTGGGAAGTACTTCTCCCCCGGCATGGAGGGGTCCCGCAGTGACGGCCTGCTCGCGTCCGCCTGGGCCTCCCTGGTCGCCACCGGTCGCGCCGGGTATCGCGCCCATGCCCAGGAGATCTTCGCGACCTGCGCGGCCATGGTCGACGTCGTGCGCGAGCATCCGCAGTTGCGGCTGCTGGGCAGCCCGACCTTCGTCTTCGCCTTCACCTCGGATGACTTCGACATCTACCACGTCGCCGATCGGATGAAGACCCGTGGCTGGCGCTTCAACGGCCTGCAGTATCCCGACGGCCTGCACCTGGCCGTCACCCGCCCCCAGACCCGGGACGGTGTCGTCGACCGCTTCCGGACCGATCTCGCCGATGCCGTCGCCTACGCCCAGGAGCAGACCGGCTCGGCCGAGTCGACGGCCATCTACGGTGGGATCCCCGGAGGCCTCACCGCCGACGTGTCGACCTTCATCGAGTCCGTGATGGAGCAGATCATGGACGCCCACCAGTCGGTGCCCGCCCCGCGATGACGGTCGACCCCGCGCGGTGGGCCGTGCTGACCGTCGATCTCGGCACCGGCGGGCCGAAGACCTCGCTGGTGACCCTCGACGGCACGATCCACTTCAGCGAGTTCACGGCCGTCGAGACCGAACGCCCCAGCCCGGGGCGCGCTCTCCAGGACGCCGAGGAATGGTGGCGTCAGATCCTGGCCAGTGCCCGGCGCGGCCTCGACGGCGGGGCCGTGCGCCGCGAGAGCGTGCGGGCGGTCGCCGTCACCGGGCAGTGGAGCTCTGTCGTGCCGACTCGCGCCGACCTCAGCCCAGCGGGGCCCTGCCGGATGTGGCTCGACACCAGCGCCTCACGCCACTCCCAACGGATCGTCGGCGGACCGGTCCTCGGCTACGACCCGCGGTGGCTCACGGCCTGGCTGCGCCGCACGGCGGGCGTCCCGTCACCTCGCGGCGGGGACCCGGTCAGTCACATGCTCGGCTTCCAGCACGATGAGCCCGGCATCGCTGCCGGCACCGCCCACTATCTCGAGCCGGTGGACCATCTCACCTCGCGCTTCGCCGGTCGGGTCCATGCCTCGGCTGCCTCGATGTGCGGGACGTGGCTCGTCGACATCCGCGACGACCGGACGGCATACGCTTCGGAACTGGTGTCACGCACCGGAATTGACCCGGGGAAGCTGCCGCCCCTGAGTGCCTCCGGCGGCGTCGTCGGCAGCCTGGCACCGGCTGTCGCCGCGGTCCTGGGATTGGCCGACGACGTCGCCGTCGTTGCCGGCACACCGGATCTGCATGCCGCATGGGTGGGGTCCGGCGCCCTGGGGATCGGACAGGCCCACCTGGCCATCTCGACGACGTCGTGGATCTCCTGCGCGGTCGCCGCGAAGAAGACCGACGCCCTGCACTCGATCGCGACGGTCCCCGGGCTGACCCCTGAGGGCCATCTCGTCGCGGACAACCACGAGGCGGCTGGCGCCTCCCTCACCTGGCTGCGCAGTCAGGTCGTCGACGGCAGCTACGAAGAACTGTGCGATGAAGCGATCCACTCTCCTGCCGGCAGCAACGGCGTCCTCTTCCAGCCCTGGCTGGCCGGCATGCGCTCCCCCGTCGACGACCGCTCCGCCCGGGGCGGCTGGACCGGGATGAGTCTGCAGACCACTCGAGCCGACCTGATCCGCTCCGTGCTCGAAGGTGTTGCGCTGCAGAGCCGTTGGCTGCTCGGCCCGGTCGAGAAGTTCGCCGGGACCCGTTTCGACGCCCTCCGCATCCTCGGCGGCGGCGCCGAGTCCGACCTCTGGTGCCAGATCCACGCCGACGCCCTGGGCCGGCGGGTCGAGCGGGTCAGGGAGCCGATGGCGGCACAGTCGCGCGGCGCCGCCCTGATCGCAGCCCTCGCGCTCGGCATCATCGGTTTCGACGACGTGCCAGCCCTGGTCCCGGTCGACCGGGCCTTCGTGCCGGACCCGCAGGTGACGCCGGTCTATGACGCGCTGGCGCGCGAACTCCCGAAGGTCTACTCCGGCCTGAAGGGGACCTTCTCGCGTCTCAGATCGCCTCGATGACGGGATATTTCGGACGCCACATCCGGCTGTAGACCTGCTGGATGGGGTCGTCGAAGGACACCGATGCCACCCCTTCCTCGACGGCGGCCTTCGCCACGGCCAGGGCGACCGTCGCCGACACCATGCGCAGGTCGTTCATCATCGGCAACAGTGGGGCACCCGGGCGATAGGCGTTGACCAAGCCGGCGAGCGCGTTGGCGGCCGCCGCGATCATGCCCTCGGTGACGTGTGTGGCGCCACACGCGGCGACGCCCAGACCGAGCCCCGGGAAGATCAAGGCGTTGTTGGATTGCGCAATGCGGTGGCGAATTCCCCTGTGGTCCACCGACGCAAAGGGGCTGCCTGTGGCGATGAGCGCCTGTCCGTCGGTCCACTCGAGGACGTCGGCCGGGGTCGCCTCGGCGTGCGATGTCGGGTTCGACAGCGGGAAGATGATCGGCCGTGGCGTATGCCTGGCCATCTCCCGCACGACCTCCTCCGTGAAGGCACCGCCCTTGGTCGACGTGCCGAGGAGCATCGTGGGCTTGACCTCACGGACCACCTCGAGCAGGTCGATCCGCGACGGGTCGTCAACGGTCCAGTCGGCGATCTCGTCACGGCGGCGGGCCCAATCGCGCTGGAAGGACAACAACTCGTCCTGGTCGTCGACATAGAGGCCGTTGATGCCGATCGCCCAGAAGCGGGAGCGGGCTTCCTCCTCGGTCTCCTCGCGGCCGGTGCGCAGCATCGTGTCCTTGATGAGGTTCGCGATGCCGATGCCGGCGCTGCCGGCTCCGAAGACGACGATCCTGTGGTCGTGGAGATCGATGCCCGTGACGTTGACGGCCGCGAGGATGGCCGCGAGCACGACCGCCGCGGTGCCCTGGATGTCGTCATTGAACGTGCAATAGTCGTCGCGGTAGCGAGTGAGCAGGCGGTGGGCGTTGCCTGCCCCGAAGTCCTCCCAGTGGATCATCGCCTTCGGGAACAGCCGGCTCGCCGTCGACACGAAGCGGTCGACGAAGTCGTCGTAGCGCTCGCCGCGCACGCGCGCGTGCTGCACCCCGATGTAGAGCTCGTTGTTGAGCAGGCCCAGGTTGTCGGTGCCGACGTCGAGCACGACCGGGATGATCCGGCGCGGATGGATGCCGGCTGCCGCCGTGTAGACCGATGCCTTGCCGATGGCGATCTGGATGCCCCCGATGCCTTGGTCACCGATGCCCAGGATGCCCTCGGAGTCGGTGACGACGATGAGGTCGACCTCGTCCTCCCCGAGGCCGTAGTTGAGCAGGGACTGCTCGATTCCCTCGGGGTCGTCGATGGAGAGGAAGACGCCGCGGGGGCGGTTGTACTCGTGGCTGAAACGCTCGATGGCCTCACCGATGGTCGGCGTGTAGACGATCGGGAGCATCTCCTCGAGATGGGAGGTGAGCAGGTTGTAGAAGAGCACCTCGTTGCGGTCACGCAGCTGTGCCAGGTGAAGGTATTTGGCCAAGGGGGTCGACCCGCGTCGGAACTGCTCGTAGGTCCGCACCGTCTGGTTCTCCAGCGTCGTCACGCCGGTCGGCATCAGCCCCTTGAGGCCGAGCACGGCTCGCTCGGCCAAGGTGAAGGCCGTGCCCCGGTTCGTCGTCGGATTGGCCAGGACGGCGCGGCCACGGGCCTTGATGCGCAGCGGTGAATTCTGGTCGGTGGTGTCCTGGTCGTAATCAGCGCTCGGCACGGGGACCACTGTGGCACGGATCACCCGGGGACAGCGAAACGGCCCGCCCCCCTGACAGGGGGCGGGCCGTCTCGGTGAGCACCCGGCATACCAAGAGGTATGCCAGGTGGCTCAGTTGCCGGTGAGCTTCTCGCGCAGCGCAGCCAGAGCCTCATCCGAGGCCAAGGTGCCCTCCGAGGCCGGAGCCGCGGGGCGCGCGGACTCGCTGCTCGAGGCGGACGAGTCGCTGCTGTAGCTCGTGGGGACCTCGGCGTTGGCCGCAGCCTCGGCGTCGGCGGTCTGGGCCGCCTCGACCTGGGCGCGGTGCGCCTCCCAACGGGCGTGGGCGTCGGCGTACTGCTTCTCCCAGGTCTCCCGCTGCTTCTCGTACCCCTCGAGCCACATGTTGGTCTCGGGGTCGAAGCCCTCGGGGTACTTGTAGTTGCCCTGCTCGTCGTACTCCGCGGCCATGCCGTAGAGGGTCGGGTCGAACTCGACCTGACCGGCGCCATCCTCATTGGCCTGCTTGAGGCTGAGGCTGATGCGGCGACGCTCGAGGTCGATGTCGATGACCTTGACGAAGATGTCGGACCCGACGGTGACGACCTGCTCCGGCAGCTCCACGTGGCGCTCGGCCAGCTCGGAGATGTGGACCAGGCCCTCGATACCGTCCTCGACACGCACGAAGGCACCGAAGGGGACGAGCTTGGTGACCTTGCCCGGGACGACCTGACCGATCGCGTGGGTCCGAGCGAAGTGCTGCCACGGGTCCTCCTGCGTCGCCTTGAGCGACAGGGAGACACGCTCGCGGTCCATGTCGACGTCCAGGACCTCGACGGTGACCTCGTCGCCGACCTCGACGACCTCGGACGGGTGGTCGATGTGCTTCCAGGACAGCTCGGAGACGTGGACGAGACCGTCGACCCCACCGAGGTCGACGAAGGCACCGAAGTTGACGATGCTGCTGACGACACCCGGGCGGACCTGGCCCTTGGCGAGCTCCTTGAGGAAGGTCGTGCGGACCTCGGACTGGGTCTGCTCGAGCCAAGCACGACGCGACAGGACCACGTTGTTGCGGTTCTTGTCGAGCTCGATGATCTTGGCCTCGATCTCCTTGCCGACGTACGGCTGGAGGTCGCGCACGCGACGCATCTCGACGAGGGAGGCGGGCAGGAAGCCGCGCAGGCCGATGTCGAGGATGAGGCCACCCTTGACGACCTCGATGACGGTGCCGGTGACGACGCCGTCCTCTTCCTTGATCTTCTCGATGGTGCCCCAGGCCCGCTCGTACTGCGCGCGCTTCTTGGACAGGATCAGGCGACCGTCCTTGTCCTCCTTCTGGAGGACCAGGGCCTCGACGGCGTCACCGACGGCGACGACCTCGTTGGGGTCGACGTCGTGCTTGATGGAGAGCTCACGCGAGGGGATGACACCCTCGGTCTTGTAGCCGATGTCGAGCAGGACCTCGTCCCGGTCGACCTTGACGATGTGGCCCTCGACGATGTCGCCATCGTTGAAGTGCTTGATGGTCGCGTCGATCGCGGCCAGAAGGTCTTCCTCAGTGCCGATGTCGTTGATGGCGATCTGAGGGGCGGTCGTGTCGACCGTGCTGGTGCTCATGTAGTAGGAACTCCGATGTGGACAGGTGGAATCGTGCGGACAGTTGGGTGCGCACACGCCACCATGCACGCCAGGGCGTGAATGGGCACACGTGTACGAATCCATGGTACCGAGCCGTGCAGAGCAACCGCAAAGTGAGGTCGCCATGAGCCAGGGGTATGCCGGTGAGCCCGGTCCCGTGGCCAGCCGGCGCGAGGTCGACCAGGCCACGACCGTCCGCGCCCAGCGAGGGTGGTGGGACCTGGAGGCGCGCGAGTATCACGCCGACCACGGCTCCTTCCTGGGGGACGCCGGCTTCGTCTGGGGGCCCGAAGGTTGGACCGAGGCGGAACTCAATCTCCTGGGGACCCGTGCCGGTGATCGGGTGCTGGAGATCGGCGGCGGTGCCGGTCAGTGCGCCCGCTGGCTGCAGGCCGAGCGAGGGGTCCAGGTGGTGTCGACCGACCTGTCCCGCGGGATGCTCGACGTGGGCGCCGAGATCGACCGGCGCCGCGGCATACCCCTCGCCATGGCGCAGTGCGACGCGGCGGTCCTTCCTTTTGCCGACGAGAGCTTCGACCATGTCTTCACGTCCTATGGCGCGGTCCCCTTCGTCGCCGACTCCGCCGCCGTGATGACCGAGGCCCATCGCGTCCTGCGCCCCGGCGGAACCTTCGTCTTCTCCACCACCCATCCGATCCGCTGGGCCTTCCCGGATGTACCCGGTGAGGACGGACTCACCGCCCATGGCTCCTACTTCGACCGAACCCCCTATGTCGAAGGCTTCGATGACGGCTCGGTGACCTATGCCGAGCACCACCGGACGCTCGGTGACCGGGTCCGGGAGATCACCGCCGCCGGGTTGGCGCTCGTCGACCTCGTGGAGCCGGAGTGGCCCGAACGCAATCTTCAGGAGTGGGGTGGCTGGTCCCCCACCCGTGGACGGGTGCTGCCCGGGACGGCGATCTTCGTGTGTGTGCGGCCGGCCCGCTGATGTCACAGGGCCCCGGGCACCATGAGGTGCTCGGGGCCCTGTGATGGGTCGGGGACTCAGCCGCGATCCACGTCGCTGCGACGACGCGTCGTCTGCTCCGCCTCGGTGAAGAAGCGGTCGGTGTCGTCGACGGCGGCGTCACCCGAGCGCGTCGAGTGCTGCGCCTGCTGCTCGGCGTTGCGACGTCCGGCGAGGAGCAAGAAGGCGCCCAGACCCAGCAGGGCCACACCGAGCAGGCCGAGGATCCAGCCGAGCGGACCGCGGATCAGTCCGAGGAGGGAACCCTTGGAGCCCCAGGTCTTGGCGTTGTCCTCAATGGTCGCCTCGTTGTAGCCGATCGTGCCCACCGTCATCGCGACCGTTCCGGCACTGGACTCGAGGGTCTTGTCGACCTTCTCCTGACCCTTGATGATGACGCCGGTGTTGGGCTCGACCCACAAGGTGCGCGTGTTGCCGTACATCACCTTCGCGGTGACGTTGCCGGTGCCGGTCGGTGAGAACAGGCTGGCCGGGACCTCACGCGACGCGGTCTGCGTCTTCGGGATGACCTGCTCGAAGACATAGGTGTCGGTGCCATAGAGGTCCGCCACCTCCTTGAACTTGATCGGCACAGCCTTGCCCAGGTCGCCGTCCCACCAGTCGTAGTCCTGCTGCTGGGTGTCGAAGGGGAACTTGAAGTAGTGGCCGGTGCGGGTGACCTGCTCGGTCTTCTTCGGGTTGTCGAGGTCGCCGACGGACTTGTAGTCACCGCAGCAGTTGGTCACCTCAGCGCTCACGCGGTCGAAGGACACACCCTCGTCGCTGTAGCTGAGGGGAACCCACTTGCCCCCGACGTTCGCTTCCGACTTCACCTGGGTCTGCCAGAAGGCCGTGCTGGACTGCAGATCCTGCTCGGCCACCTTGCCGGGGATGCCGATGACGGTCCGGGTGCTCTTGACGTCGACGCCCTTGAGGGCGTCGATGGCGGCGGCGCCGTTCTTGACGTGCGGGTAGAGGACCGACATGTTCTTGCCCTCGGAGATGGAGGTGCTGTCCTGGTCCAGCGGGACCGTCGCGAGACGGGGGTACAGATAGGGCTTGGCAAGCAGGCCCAGCCCGAGGAGCAGCGCCCCGAGCACGACGAGGATAGCCCCGACAATACGACGCATGTGCGTTCCTTCCACGGTGAAGTCGGTGAAGCGTACCAGTGGGTAGGAGCAGCGCCCTAAGCGCCCGGACACGGGCGCGCGCAGGCTTGGTCGCAGCAGGTGACGGGGTACCAGCGCGGACCTGCAGTGCGGGCCTTTCGGAGCACCTATGCTGACCCGGGAGCACGGGACGAGGAGCGTGCCCGAAGAGAGAGAAAGTCGTTCAGAGTGACCGCAGCAGAGACGTCCGCCCAGGTTGATGATCACGACGTTGACGCCACTGCGAAGGTCGACATGCCAAGTCGGAGGCCTACCCAGGTCGACCCGCGGGACGACGCGTCGATCGCGCGATCCACAGCCTTTCGGGTGGGAATCCAGATCGTCGTGCTGACCGCAGTGGTGTGGCGGTTGTGGACCATGAGTGCTTGGGGCTTCTTCCAGGACGACGTGGTCTACATCTCACGGGTCGGTGAGATGCCCTTCTGGTCGTTCATCACGCAGAACTACAACGGTCACGCGATGCCTGCCCAGTTCGCGATCATCTTCGGACTGACCCGACTCGCGCCGTACGTCTACGACCCAGCCGCCGTGGTCCTGACGGTCTTCATGACCAGTGCCGTCGTCGCGTGGGTCCTGGCATTGCGCGAACTGTTCGGAGAACGACTCCGGATCGTTGTCGTGGCCGCAGTGCTCGCATTCTCACCCATCTTCATGCAAAGCGCGCTGTGGTGGGCATCAGGGATGCAGGTCTATCCCCTGTTGACGTTCATGGGTCTGGCGGTGCTGTTCGCTGCACGCTACTCAGCGCGCTTCCGGACTTCCGATCTGGTCCTCATGAACGTGATGCTGGTGTTGGGGCTGGCCTTCTGGCAGAAAGCCCTTCTCATCGTCATCCCGACCACCTTCATTGCCCTCTTGCTGACCCGCGCCCGCGGCCGTTCAGTGTGGAAGTCGCTGCGCTGGCTGCTGCTGACCCAAGGGGTCGTGTGCGTGGTCTACCTCGGCGCATATCTCGTCTTCCGCACTCAGCCGGACCAGTCCCACACCGAAGTCCTCCAGAGTCGGGGGATTCTGGACGCGGTCGGCTTCTTCGGCACGGCATTGATCGAGATCTTGGCGCCGGCCCTGCTCGGTGGGCCGTGGAGCGTTGTGGACAACCCCCTCTCGGTGTTTCCCGGTTCAGCGGGTATCCAGAGCGTTGTCGTCATCGGCGCCGCAATTGCCACCTTGGTCCTCGCATCCCGATTAAGGCCGATGGGACGGATTGCCATCTGGATGGTTGTCACGTACGCGGCGATCTCGTGGGGACTGCTTCTGACGAGCAGCAGATTCGCCGCCGTCGGAACATCGGCAGTTCAGTCGGGACGTCACACGACCGACGTCCTGCCGATCGCGATGCTTGCCGTCCTGTTCTTCGTCACGCCGCTCAGGGCAGAGGCTGCGAGACATTGGGTGGTTCCGGCCTCACGCTTGGTGCGCTCAGGTGTGAAGGTGGTGGCAGTTCTGACCGCCGCTGGAATTTTCACCTCGTTGGCGGTCACGAACGCCCGAATGTGGGATCGGCTGGCGCTGGCTAGCCCCGGACCGTGGCTGGAGCACTTCGTACAGGACTCGCGGGACGCTGGCGATCGATCCGTCTATGACTCCTTGGTCTCTGAACGTGTCTTGAGTTCCATCTTCTTTCCCCATGATGCCCGTCTGTCGACAGTGGTCAAACCCTTAAACCTTTCGCTGCGCTTCAACCAGCCAGCTCATGTCCTGCTCGTCGCCGATGATGAGGGGCGCCTCAAGGAAGTGGAGGTGTCCCCCGATTCCCGAGCTGTGACCCCATCACCGGTGCCCGACTGTGGGTACCTCGTCAAACCTGGCGAAACAGCGCTGATCCCGCTCACGAACGCGATGTTCGAGTGGGATTGGGGGGTCCAGCTCGACTACTTCACTGCCAAGCCGGGAACACTGCTCGTCCGGTCGACAGACCAACTCACCGAGGTGCCCGTGCGCGCAGGATTGAACTCGGAGCAGTTCGTCCTTGTGGACTCGGTCAGCATGTTTGCCGTCTCAGCCACCAGCGCTTCCGGTGCGGTCTGCATCACCGACCTCAAGGTCGGGGGCATGAAGCCCACCGATCGCGGCGTCGAGCAAGCCGACTCGTGACCGGAGCAAGCGCCCTAGGCGGACGTCGGTTTCCTCGACTCGACGGATTGCGGGCCCTCGGTGCCCTGATGGTCGTGACGACACACGTCGGCTTCCAATCGGGCGATGCCCTGGTCGGTCCGTTCAACGGCCTGCTGGCGAGGATGGACTCCGGAGTCGCGATCTTCTTCGTCATCTCCGGCTTCCTGTTGGGCCGCCCCTACTTTGTCGCCTGGATGAGCGCTGATTCACGCCCAGCCCTCCCCGGGTACTTCTGGCACCGGGCCTTGCGGATCCTGCCAGCCCTCTGGCTGGCTGTCCTCCTCTCTTGGCTGCTGATCCGTCCGGAAGACGCCGCTCCTGGCCCCTACCTGCAGCACGCGGCGCTCATTCAGATCTACTCGACCGACAATGCCGCCTACGGGCTCACCCAGATGTGGAGCCTGGCCACCGAGGCAGCGTTCTATGTCGCCCTCCCCCTGCTGGGCTGGCTGCTCACGAGGGGGGAACCGACGTCGAACCGGCTGCGTCTGGTGTGCCTGCTGCTCGTGGCGACGCCATTGCTCGGGGCCACCTGGATGGGATTCTCCGCGGCATACGCACATCCTCTCTGGGCCCTATGGCTGCCTGGTTTCATCGGGTGGTTCGGCCTCGGCATGCTCCTCGCTCTCTGGGAGGTGGCCATGTCGACGGGGAGATTGCGGCTCGGCGTCCTGCCCAACCTGATCACGCACAGGGGCACGGTGTGGGGTCTGGCGGTCGCGTTGTACTTCGTGGCGATGTCCCTTCTCGCTGGGCCCTACAGCCTCCTTCCGCCCACGCCGGGCGAGGCGATGACGAAGTCACTCCTGTACTCCGCGTTCGGCTTCCTGATCGTGCTGCCGGCAGCCTTTCCCTTGTTGGACAGGTCGAAGGTGGGCACGCCCGACCCTGTGGGTCGCGCTACGACGTTCTTGGGCAACATCTCCTACGGGATCTTCTGCTACCACTTGATCGTGTTGAAGTTGGTCGAGGCCGCCATTGGCCACGAGGCGTTTCGAGGCAACTTCGTCACCTTGTGGACCCTCACCGTGGCAGGGTCGATCCTGGTGGCAACCTGCAGCTACTACCTCATCGAGCGTCCGATCATCCGGTGGGGACGCACGATGCACCGATCCCGCAACACCCGGCGTCGCGACCAGACGGTGACAGAACGCCTCGATCCTGAGACCGGCTCTGCGTCAGGGAAGGCGGACGCGGCGCGTCGCCGGCGCGCGCTTGGTTGACCGCCTGGTCCACGACCAGGCACTCGCGCCCCGATGGGCCAGGCCCCAAGCGGTGATGCGGAGCAGGGACTCAGCCATGATGGTCGGGCTCATCTTCGATGCCCCGATCTCTCGCTCGACAAAGGTGATGGGTACCTCCACGACGTTCAGACCCGTCGAGATCGCCCGCCAGGTGAGGTCTACCTGGAAGCAGTAGCCCTGCGACGCGATCTCGTGGAGTCCCAGGCGATGAAGACTTGCCGTGCGGTGCACTCGAAAACCCGCTGTCGCATCACTGACCGGCATACCGAGAAGCACCTTGGTATAGGCGTTGCCTCCGAGGGAAAGGGCCTTTCTGTGCCCGGGCCAGTTCACCACCGACCCACCCGGCACCCACCTTGACCCGATGACCATGTCTGCGCGGGACGCAGCCTCGAGCAGGGCCGGCAGGTCTTCAGGTCGATGGGATCCGTCCGCATCCATCTGGATCACGGCATCAAATCCGGCAGCGATCGCCCATCGGAAGCCCTCGAGATAAGCAACGCCGAGGCCTTCCTTGCGCCGCCGATGTATCACGCGCACGTGGTCGTCCTCGGCGGCTATTGCGTCCGCGACTGCCCCGGTCCCATCGGGTGAGTTGTCGTCCAGGACGACGATGACCAGGCTCGGCACCGCCGCTCGCACACGTCGGATCACAGCGGGCAGACTGTCGCGCTCGTTGTAGGTGGGGATGAGGACGGCGACACGATCCAAGGGTGGCCGATTGGCGTCACGCACAGTCTCTCCTGGAGGGGTCACTTGCGTACGGTAGATGACACCGTCTTGGAGCGCACACGTTTCCACCGGACAGGCGCCTGCTTCCAGCCGGCCGGGACCACCGCCATGGCCACCGCAGCAAGGACGAGGAATTGAACTTTTCCGTCGTGGACACCGGGGTTCGCGGCCGGCCACGGGTTGATCGCGACCAGACCAGCAGCGCCCGCCGCGCACACCGCGATGAGGGCAAGGCGAAGCCATGGCCGACGCAGCAGGAAGCAAGCGAGCAAACTCCCGGCGCCCACGACCGCGCCGGCCGACCCTCCCAGGACGCTCAGGGCTGCGAGCACCAGCACGGAACCGAGGATCCTGTTCCCGGCCAGACTGTCAGTTGCCTCCGCTGCCCGCCACCGGTGACGCATCCGCAGGCTGGCGAAGGCGAGTGCAACCAGAGAGAGGAGCAGGACTGAGCCTCCCACCAAGGCCCACCGATAGGTCGTGTCCGGCCCGTACCGGATCTTGATGGTCCCTTCCAACCCGGGTGGCACGATGAATGCCTGCTGCCAGCCGTAGGCCCGGATGGGTTGCAGAGCAACTCCATTGCCGTCGAGGGCCTCCCAGCCGGAGTTGTGATTCATCGGGAAGATCATCATTCGGGATCGGTCCGCCGCCTTGACTGCCATGTCATAACCGACGCCGACCGGCTTCACATTGCTGACCACTGACGGTGGAGGCGGGTCGGCCTGCAACCGGCCGAAGCTCGCACTGACGGGGCGAAACTCGCCCGTGGCTCGGGCGGAGATGGTGGAGCGTCCGGAAGGGAGTTGGACCAATGAGTCTCCGCACGTCGTCCAGACCATCTCGTCCCCGCGGAGGAGGTCCCCGATGGTCCCTGAGACGGCCGTCGGGTGTCGGGTGCCATTGATGACCAGGTCAGGGCCGAAGCCGCAAGGCACCTCCGTCGGAAAACTCAGCGGGAGTGGCCGTGGGGCGGTGACACCGGGGATCTGGATCTCGGACACCCCCACGGGAAGAGCTCTGCCCAGCGAGGTGGCGGTCTCGAATGACAGCAGTTCAGTCGGCTTGCCGAACTCCACGGTCAGGAGGCTCGTCGTGCGTTTGGGCCACGACATCTCACCGTTGGAATTGACGCGACCAGCCTCGGAGGTCCCGTCGTCGAAGGTGACTGTGACGCGGTCGGGCTTGGACGCCGCCAGGTAGCCATCACGGAAGAATTGAATGCTGCCGACGTCGGCGGGTTGGGGCAGCCTGATCTGCAGAGTCGGATGTAGGTCGGTTCCCGACGCGATCCACCCGGTCCCCAAGGATCCATCCACAACGGTCCCCGGTCGCGCGCTGGTCTCGTTGCTGGCCCTACTGGATGCTGTCACCTGCAACGGGAACAGGTCATCGAGCAGGCGATCAGCACCGCCATTCGTTGTGACCACCACGGTGCCTCGCATCGGGCCCGTGATTTGCGAGGGCAGGCTGACTTCCCGCTGGAGCGTCGGTCCTTCTTCGGCCTGCCGACCCGTTCCCGGCACACAGAGGGGGCGATCCACCACCCAGATGCAATCGCCCCGGGGGATCTGGCCCCGGAGGGAGACGACGTCGGGAGGCGAGGACGCTCTGGGGAGGCGGAGGCTGGTCCTCAGGTCCACGCCCGGAATCGACACCTCCGAGAACGCGGCTCCGCGCCGACCGCTGTCATCGACAGCGGTCACGGTGATGAGCAGTCGCTTGGTCTTACCGGGACGGACGGACACCGTTTGTGGGCCATAACTTGCTTTCAGTGCAGATCGGATCGTTCCGTTGTCCGTCCGCACTTCGACTTCCGTGGGGAGAGCCACTGTGTCGTTCCTGGCCAAACTGAGGTTCAACTGCGGGACATCGACGGGCGCGATGAAGTTCATGTCGAGCCACTCCCCTACGCCCGTGGCAAACCGGCCAGAGACCCAGGCAGTGTTGGCGTCACCGTCGATCACGGCCGTGGGGTCGTAGGCCGATCCGAAGAGCCACGACGCGTCGACATCAGATGCTGACGAAGAGGCAGAGATCGCGCTGAGATCCCCACCATAGATACGCGTGGTCTGATCAGCTCCGGGGTCGGCGACGTAGTCCATCGTGGCGTTCGCGCCCCTGCCACCATCACCGGCCGAGAGGACTGCGGACCTGTTGTTCACGGGACGACCGAAGGCCACTTCACGCCGTTGATTGCCGTCCGTGGTCACCTGGAGGGCGGCCTCCCGCAGATCATCGGGGAGTTCGGCGACGTCCGACCCGACCACAGCCGCACGACCGGAGCCGACCGCCGCGAGCACATGGGGCACGTCTTCGGCTCCGCCGGACATCGCGACAAGACCCTCACCGTCCACGAGACGGGGCTTCGCACCCTCTGATGGCAGCGCGTACACCTCCAGGAGTTGGTAGGGCAGCCGCGTGCGTTGATCGACGGTCACGTTCTCGGAGTCCGCCGGTCTCCCGGGAGCTGCGCCGAGAGGAGGACCGAAACCGGCGACCTTGACCAGACCGGCCGACAGCAGGGCTGCGTGTACACGCGCCAAGCGACCGCTCGGCCCGTCGATGACATCCGATCGAAGGTCATTGCGCACCAGGACGTGCTGCACTCCCCCGAGGCGCAGACCGGCGGCCAGGGTCTCACCGCCTTGGCCAGTGCCCATCAGTCGTTCCAACTCGTCGAGCCATCTCGTCGTGCCGGCAGTACCCAAGGGGACCGCGTCACGGGTCACGAAGCGCCCGTTGCCGAGAGCCTGGAGCGGATCGTCCTTCGTGGACCCCCACACGAAGTCTGCGAACGATGTGGCGGGAACCGACATCGTCGTCCCCTGGGTGGCATTCGCATCCAGCCACTGAGCTGCCTGACGCCAGAAGGCGGGGATGGCAACGTACCCCTCAGGCTTGGCCAGGAGTCCGTTGGCGGGAGCAGAGATCATGAGCACCAAGGCGGCCACCATCACCCGGCGCAGAGGCATCCACACCTGGTTCCTGATGACCACGTGCCGGATCCAGGTGAAGGCCCGGGCCGCTCCGAGAGCCAAGGGCACGCGGACCACCAGTTCGAACTTGTGAGTGTTGCGGAGTGCGGAAGCGGACGTGTCGAGCAGATTGTTCACTGCGTCTGCGCCCACCGCATTGACCGGCCCAAGGTGACCCAACATGGTCAGCGTGATGCCGACGAGCAACCCGCTGACGAGGAACACGCGGTGGCGTCGAGGCGCCGTGGCGATGCCGACGAGTCCCAGGATCGGCACGATCATGCCCGTGAGGAGGAGGGCGGGGGTCGTCACCATCGACCACCCTGCAGGCCACGACGGTCCACCCGAGCCCGAAAGGAAGTTCAACCATGGGGTGGTCCCGACCACCGTGTTGAAGACACTGGCGAATGCGGTGGTGATACTCGCGTTCTCGATCCAGTCGAGAAAGGCCGGGCTGTATCGGCCGAGAATCAACAGGGGGCCGAGCCACCAGGAGATGGCCAGGAGGACGCAACCCAACCAGGCGAGGGCTATCGGGATGGCTCTTCTCCAGTCACTACGGGTGAGAAACCAGAGCGCAGGCAGCACCAGCGTCGCACCAGTCGCCACAGCGTTGATCCCACCGACAGCAGCCACCGCCAGAGCAGACACGGTGATCCTGCTGACCCAGGACCATTGGCGCCTGGTGACGAGCGGGAGCAGGACCCAGGGCGCCATGGCCAATGGCCAGACCTCCACGGACGTGATCGCCACTTCGCCCAGCAACCGCGGGCTCAGGGCGAAGAGCAGCGCCACCACATAACGTGCCCATCGATCACCCATCCGGAGGGCACCGGACAGCAACCACATGCCCGAGAACGCAACGCCAAGGACGATTGTCCACCACAGCCGTTGAACGACCCATGGAGGAAGTCCTGCCTCCACCATCAACCAGTGGATGGGGCCCACCGGGAATAGGTATCCATAGGCCTGGTTCTGGAGCTGCCCCATGGCACCGTTGGGGTCCCACAGGTGCAAGGCTCGCGCCATAAAGGCACCGGGATCGGCGGTCAGATCCAGCTTGGTGTCGGGCACAGTGAGGCCGCCGGCCTGTCGGAATGCGACACCGGCGAGAAGCAGCCAGGCGGCGACAAGGCGAAGCTTCCAGACGAAGGACGTGGACGCAACCGTCGGACGGGAGGAGTCATCAGATCGCGCCTGACCAGCTGTCATCGAACCCTCAGCACGATGACGGAGTTCCAGGACGCGAACTCACGCACCCCAGGGATCTTCATGACCCGCTGCGCCCACCACGGGTGGTAGCGCGCGAAGATGTCGACGACCTCGACCCGCCCTGCGGCGGCTGCCTCCTTGGCCCAGCGCACCATGGGACCGACGGGGCAGGCGTAGAGGCTGGTCCCGAAGTCATTCTTGGGGCGCTGACCGTGTCGCGCGGCATACCGGTCGGCGGCGCGCTTCCCACCCAGGTAGTGCCACATCCCGGTCTCATGGCCACCGTGCGGGGAGAGCCACGGCGTCCAGGACAGGACGACCAGCCCGCCGGCCCGGGTGATCCGGACCATTTCCTCGGCCATGCCCACCGGATCTGGCACGTGTTCGAGAACGTTGCTCGAGAAGGCGACGTCCGCGCACCCATCGGCCAGGGGGAGCGCAAGCCCGGACCCACGCACCGCAATGCCGCCAGGAGCTCCGTGGGCAACCAACTCACCCGCGTCGGGCTCGAGGCCGGCATACCGGGCGCCAGCCGCTTCGAAGGCTGCGGCGAAGTACCCGGGGCCGCCCCCGATGTCGACGATCAGGGAGCCGGGCAGGTCGACCCATTGCGCCACCATCGCGACCGAGTCCTGCGCGAGGGCGCCATAGAAGGCGTCGGGATCGCTCTGTTCCTTCAGGAAGACCGAGAACAGTCGACGGGATCGGGCCAGATCGGCGCGGAAGGAAGGCACCGCGGAGGGGGCCTGATCCTGCGGTAGCATCCGTCTCCGGTCCTGACGAAAGAATCTGTCGTGCGCATTGCCTTCTTGAACTGGCGTGACTCTACACACCCCGAAGGAGGCGGAGCCGAGAAGTACGCGGAGACCGTGTGCGCTGGCCTCGCGGCCCGCGGGCACGACGTCTCGATGTTCTGCGCACGACATCCCGGCTCGGCCGCCGAGGAGATGCGGGCCAGCTACCGGGTTCTCCGTCAGGGTGGGCGCCTGGGTGTGTATGCCGCGACCTTGCGTCGCCTGCGCGCGGTCGAAGCGGCCGAGGGCGCCTTTGACGCCGTCATCGACACCCAGAACGGACTTCCCTTTGCGGCCCCGCTCGCGACGCGCTCCCCCGTGGTCGTGTTGGTGCACCACGTCCACCGCGAGCAGTGGCCCATTGTCTTCGGGCGCGTCACGGCCAAGGTCGGCTGGACCATTGAGTCACGGGTCGCACCACGGTTCTACCGCGGTCATCAGTATGTCGTGGTGTCACAGGAGACGCGGTCCGAGCTGGCCGAACTGGGGGTCGACCCCGCAGATGTCGCCGTCATTCACAACGGAACGGACGTGCCTCTGTCCGTGACTGCAGGTCGGTCGGAGTCGCCCCGCCTGGTCGTGTTGGGACGCCTGGTGCCACACAAACGGGTTGAGCACGCGATCCGGGTCCTGGCCAGGCTGCTCCCACGCCACCCCGACCTCCGATTGCACATCGTTGGTGATGGATGGTGGGCGCACGAAATTCGTTCCGAGGCTGAGCGTCTGGGGGTGTCCCACCGAGTTGACCTGCTCGGACATGTCGACGAGACGGTGAAGAACCTCGAACTGGCCGCAGGTTGGGTGCACCTGGCCCCCAGCGTCAAGGAGGGCTGGGGGCTCAGCGTGGTGGAGGCCGCCAGCCATGGGACCCCCACCGTGGCCTACACCCACACGGGCGGGCTCTCGGAGTCCATCGTGGACGGTCACACCGGCGCACTGGTCGATGATCTCGACGCCATGGTCGACACCGTCGACCACCTACTCGCGTCCCCCGCTGAGCGTGAACGCATGGGAAAGGCCGCCAAGGAGCACTCGGCGGCCTTCACCTGGGAACGGACGATCTCCGCTTGGGAGACCATGCTTCGACACGTGGTCCGACGTGATCAACCGGTCGCGGGAACGGACGACGCGGACTGAGCGGCGTCAGTAACCGATCTTTTCGCCGGGAGCGATCAGGGTCTGCTGTCCCTGCTCGACAGCCGCACTGTCGGACGGCGCGTTCGACGACACGATCGCGGCCGCGGCGGCCCACGACATGAAGGCGCCGGCCAGCAGGCTCACGATGAGGAACAGCAGGCCGCGGCGACGGGTGTCGTGGTCCTGCGAGGCGGTCGTGCTCATGAGTATGCGGATCCTTCGTCAGTGGGTCGAACCTACCGAATGGTAGCCGTCGCGGCGATGGAATGCACGTCGCCTCGTCGGTCACCGCGTGGCGAACATCAGCGCATCCTCAGCCAAGCGTCACCGCGCGCCGCTCACATCCCACACGACCCAGTCGTCCGTGCGATCGACCAATCGCCATCCGGAGCCGACCTTCGGTTGGGCCCCGGGAGTCCGCAACCAGGTCACCACATGGGTGACCCCATGAGCAGCCAGGGCGTGGGAGGACAGTTCGCCACGGGACCAGTCCTGCCCCTCGACGACCGGGTGGTCATCGACGACCACGGTCACCCCGTCCCGGTCGACACGCAATTCGGAACTGGTCAGCACCTGAGGCCGGAGCGCTCTCGGCGTGGGATCGAGGAAGGGTCGATCCCCCGCCCAGTCGGTCAGCCGCAGTGGCTGCCATGGCAGCGAGACCATCGTCGTCGGCACATCCGACGACGAGTTGATCGTCGCCACCACCGATGCCCACGCGGAGGGAAAGGTCACGGGGCGATACGCCCTCGTGAGATGACCTGGCAGATCCGGGGCGGCCGACACGGTCAGGGCGAGGGCGGCCGTGGCGGCACTCACGCTCACCCCGGCCCCCCCGGATCCGCTGGCGCGCATCCGACCCAACAGGTGGCCGACGAGGACGGCCTGAGCGAGGGCAGCCAATCCCAAGGCACGATGTTGGTCGCGCAACAGCGCCACCCCAGGGAGGCCCTGCGCCCCCGCCGCGACCTCGACAAGCGGCCCGGAGAGCATCACGGTGACCAGTGCCGGGCCCAAGAGGAGGCCGACGGCTCCCCAGCGCTTCCGACCCTGCAGGGTGAGTGCACCGGCCAACGCAGCCACCAGCAGGACCCCGGACGCCGCCATGGAGAGCACGTCCTCCCGGGACGCGAGTCGAGCTGTCGACGACCAGACGCCACCCCCGGTCAGGGCCGACCACAGCGTCCCGAGGCCGGTGTCGTCCGCGAGGGCGAAGGCTCGAGCACCGTCCGGGTCCGCGCTCGACCTGCCGGTGGCCAGCACCGAGGGCACCAACCACGGAAGGCACCAGCCGACACCGACGAGCCCGCTCGCCGCAACCGACCGCCAGGACCGGTCCTCGCGGGTGAGGGTCGCCAGTACCGCCGTCCCGAGGGCGATCAGACCACCCCACGGGGTCACCGCGGCGGGGAGCGCAGCGATCACGAGAAGCGGCCATCTGGCGCGCGGGGCCAGGGTCGAGCGCGCCACGACGGCGATCCACGGCGCCACGGCATACGCCAACAGGGTGGGCGGCTGCCCAAGGAGCAATCGTTCCGCCACGTAGGGATTCCATGCGGCAAGGACCGCACCGACGACGGCCGCCGCGCGACCCTGCGCCCGAAGCACGGCCGCGATCCCGGAACCGGCGATCAGGGGGATGGCGAGCAGCATCAGGAGTTGCTGCACACCGGTGGGGATGACGGACGACATGGCCCACATCACGCCGTCGAGCGGCCAAGCCCGCAACGCGGCATACGTGTCGGGCAACAGACTGTCGGGTCGCGCGGGCTCCGGGACCGCGACGAAGTCGCGATAGAGGTAGAGCCCTTTGCCCCAGGACCCGCGCCACAGGACGGCGGTGACGACCGCCGCAGCCATGCTGCCGATCGCGACGGGACCGGACAGGTGACGCCACGCGCTCGAACGCATCACCGGGTCGGGCACCTGCGCATGGTAGCCCGGTAGGCGAAGTGGCTTCCTTCACCTACGGTTGGTCACCGTGTCAGCGAAGACCCCGAGGCCACGGGCCCGCTCGATGTCCGGATGGCGCCGTGCGCTGCGGGCGGGAACGGTGCCGGCGCTGCTGATCTCCCTCGGGACGATGACCGCCAACTTGCTGGGCTACGGCTTCTTTCTTGTCCTCAACCGGACCCAGTCCCCGGAGAACCTCGGAGCCCTGGTCGCCCTCACGAACCTGGCCGTGATCGGAGCCGTGCCGGCGTTGGCTCTCCAACTCGTGGTCGCGCGGCGCGTCGCGCGGGCACGGGCGACCGACCGAGATCAGGCGTCCGCCGGAGGCACGGCGCTGCGCACCGGCACGGTCGTCGGCTTCGCGATGTTCCTGCTCACCTGTGGCGTCACACCCGTCATCGTGTGGGCCCTGCATCTCGACAGTGCGCTGCCAGCCCTGCTGCTCGCGCTCGTCGTCGGGCCGACGTGTCTGACGTATGCCGTCCTCGGTGACCTACAGGGCACCGATCGCTTCCTGGCACTCGCCGCCCTCTACGTGACCGTGGGTCTCTCCCGCCTGTGTGCCGGTCTGGTCGCGGGCCTGGCCGGCTGGGGCGTGACCGGGGTGATGGGTGCACTCGCGCTCGCCGCCGCAGCGGCGGCCATCGTGGCCCTCTGGATTGTCGGTGGGGGCTCGGTCCGCGAGGCAATGCGTCGAGGCGAGAGCTGGCACGGTCCTGTTCTGCACGGCATGACGGCCACGTCGGCCCTGCTCGTCGTCTCCAGCCTCGACGCGCCACTGGCCCGACATTTCCTCGACCCGGTTGCCGCCGGTGAGTTCGCCGTGCTCACCATCTTCAGCAAGGCCGCCCTGTGGGCACCGGCCTTTGTCGTGACTGTGGTCTACTCACGGATGGCGACCCGACGCGGCCCACGTCACGTGGGGTTGGCGGTCACGGCAACCGCCCTGATCGTCGCATTCGGGGTCGTGCTCACCATCGTGCTGCGCGAGCCCCTGGCGATCCTCGTGGGCGGGGCGTCCTACGCGCACCTGGCGCCACTGGTGCCACTCTTCACCGCGATCGGGGGGATGTGGGCCCTGGCCCAGGTCTTCGTCTACTGGCGGCTCGCGCGGGCTGACCATCGCTTCGGGCTCCTGCTGTGGATCGTCGCGGTGGCAATCATCGTGATCGTGGCCCTGGCCCGGCACGACTCGGCGGCCCAATTGGCCTGGACACTCTTCGGAGGTGGGTGCCTCGTCGTCATTGTCGGGGCAGCACTCCTGGCCGTGGCCATGCGCCGCCACCGTGCCGGCGACCTCCTAGTGAGCGGCCTCATGCCAGGATCGACCGACCCCGACGCTGACATCGAGAGGGACGTCCATCCGGGCCGCTGATCCCATCTCCCGGCGGACCAAGGTCTCAAGATCTTCGCGCTCCCCCGACGCCACCTCCAGCACGAGTTCGTCATGCACCTGGAGAAGCATCCGGGAGCGGGCGCCGGAAGCGGTCAACTCCCGATCGACCCCGAGCATCGCGACCTTCATGATGTCGGCCGCCGACCCCTGGATGGGCGCGTTGAGGGCCATCCGCTCGGCCATCTCGCGGCGCTGCCGGTTGTCGCTCGTCAGGTCGGGCAGGTAGCGGCGCCGCCCGAACATCGTCTCGGTGTACCCCTGCTTCCCTGCCTCGACGACGACATCGCGCAGGTAGTCGCGGACCCCGCCGAAGCGGGCAAAGTACTCGTCCATGAGGCCCTGCGCCTCACCGGTCGAGATACCCAATTGCTTGGACAGGCCGAAGGCCGACAGGCCGTAGGCCAGCCCGTAACTCATCGCCTTGACCTTGCTGCGCATCTCCGCGGTCACGTCGGCCGGCTCGACGCCGAACACCCGCGACCCGACGAAGCGGTGCAGGTCCTCCCCCGTTCGGAAGGCCTCGATCAGGCCCGCGTCCCCGGACAGGTGCGCCATGATCCGCATCTCGATCTGGCTGTAGTCCGCGGACATGAGCGACTCGAACCCGTCCCCGACGACGAAGGCCTCACGGATCCGCCGCCCCTCCTCGGTGCGGATCGGGACGTTCTGCAGGTTGGGGTCGGTCGAGGAGAGCCGCCCGGTGGCCGCGATCGTCTGGATGTAGGTCGTGTGGATGCGCGCGTCGTCGGCGACCGACTTGATCAGCCCCTCGACGGTCACGCGCAGGCGCGCGGTGTCGCGGTGCCGCAGCAGGGCCTCGAGGAAGGGGTGCTCGGTCTTGGCGAAGAGGTCGTTGAGGGCGTCAGCATCGGTGGTGTAACCGGTCTTGGTCCGCTTGGTCTTCGGCATGCCCAGCGTGTCGAAGAGCACCACTTGCAACTGCTTCGGGGAGCCGAGGTTGATCTGCTCACCGTCGATCGCGGCATACGCATCGGCCTGCGCTGCTGCCATCTTGCCTGCGAAATCGGCCTCGAGAGAGGTCAATCCGGCCAGGTCGGCCGCGATCCCGGTGCGCTCCATGTCCACCAACACGTCGACCAGCGGGAGCTCGATATCGGCCATCAAGGCCGTACCCCCGGTGTCGTCGAGCTGCTGGGACAGCGCATCGGCAAGGTCGAGTACTGCCCTGGCGCGCACCATCGCCTCGTCGGCGGCGGCATCGTCGTCGGCCGCGAAGTCGAGCATCCCCTGGGGTTGCGCCGCCGCCTCGGGCTTGAGGTCACGCCCCACGTGCCGGAGCACGAGGTCGGCCAGGTCGTAGGAGCGTTGGTCTGGGCGCACGAGATAGGCCGCCAGTGCCGTGTCCGTGGAGACTCCCTTGAGGGGTATGCCGCGCGCGGCCAGGGCGTGCATCGGCCCTTTCGCGTCGTGCAGGACCTTGTGTCGCTCCGGATCCCCCGCCCACGACGCCAGTGCCGCCTCGGCCTCCTCGTCGAGATCGATCAACGGGATGAACCCCGCGACACCGTCGGGGGTGGCCACGGCCACAGCGCTGGCATCGCCGGTGCCCCGCCCCCACGTGCCGACGACGTGGACCCCGACCCGCGACCCCTTGGGCGCATGGTGCTCCAACCAGCCGCTGACGTCCTCGCTCCTCAGCACATTGGTGTCGAGGTCGAAGCCGCCCTGCGACTCGGCCTCCACCGGCTCGAGGTACTCGAAGAGCCGGTCGCGCAGCACTCGGAACTCCAGTCCGTCGAAGACGCGGTGCACCTCCTCGCGGTCCCAGTTGGTGCGGGCGAGTTCCTCGACATCGACCCCGAGCTCCACGTCGCGGACGAGCTGGTTGAGGCGGCGGTTGCGCAGCACCCCGTCGAGGTGCTCGCGCAGCGCGTCACCCGCCTTGCCCTTGATCTCGTCGACGTGCGCGACCAGGCCGGTGAGGTCGCCGTACTGCCCCAGCCACTTCGCGGCAGTCTTGGGCCCGACACCGGGGACGCCGGGCAGGTTGTCGCTGGACTCGCCGACGAGCGCGGCGAGGTCGCTGTAGCGCTCGGGGCGCACGCCGTACTTCTCCTCCACCTTGTCCGGGGTCATCCGCCAGACCTCGGAGACACCCCGGACGGGGTAGAGCAGGGTCACCTTGTCGCTGACGAGCTGGAAGGCGTCCCGGTCCCCCGAGCAGATGAGCACGTCCATGCCGGCCGCCTCGGCCTGGGTCGTCAGGGTCGCGATGAGGTCGTCGGCCTCGTAGCCCTCCGACTCCACGAACGGGATCCGCAGCGCCTGGAGTACCTCGTGCACCAACGGGATCTGGCCCGAGAACTCGGTCGGCGTCGCCGACCGGCCCGCCTTGTACTCGGCGTACTCCTCGCTGCGGAAGGTCTGTCGCGACTTGTCGAAGGCCACCGCGATGTGGGTCGGCTGCTCGTCGCGCAGCATGTTGATGAGCATCGAGGTGAAGCCGTAGACGGCGTTGGTGTTCTGGCCCGTGCTCGTCGAGAAGTTCTCCGCCGGCAGCGCGTAGAACGCGCGGTAGGCGAGCGAGTGTCCATCGAGGAGGAGCAGTGTCGGCACGTGTGGCAGCCTAGGCGCAACCCCTGACACCCCGAGCACGAGAGGTGCCCCAATGACCGTCGACATCACCATCAATACCCCGGACGAGGTGCTGGCCGCCGTCCGCGAGATGGAGGCGCTCAACCCGCGCTCCCTGAACGCCCGGATGGGCATCGAGGTCATCGAGGCCAGTGCCGAGCGGCTGGTCGCCACGATGCCGGTCGAGGGCAACACCCAGCCCTACGGCCTGCTCCACGGAGGCGCCTCGGTCGTGCTGGCCGAGTCGCTGGGTTCGATCGGGTCGGCCCTGCACGCCGGCCCGGACAAGGTGGTCGTCGGCGTAGACATCAACGCGACGCACCACCGGGCCGCGCGCGCCGGCCTGGTCACCGGCGTGGCCACCCCCCTCTCGGTGGGGCGCACGCTGAGCGTGTGGGAGATCGTCATCTCCGACGAGGAGGGCAAGCGCGTCTGCACCTCCCGGATCACCTGCCTGGTGCGCGAGCGCCCACCGGGCGCCTGACGGTCAGCGCATCGGGCGGAGTGCCGCCGCGGAGACCGGGGCCGGGCCCTCAGGCGGAGTGCTGTCGCAACGTCGTCGTGGCACCGAGCACGCGTCGCCGCCGCAGCGCCTCGAAACGCTCGGGCTTGGCGCCCGGTCGCAGCCTCCGCCGCAGGGCGCTGGTGCTGGTCACGCGTTGCACGATGACGGACGTGAATCCGAGCCGGGCGAAGAAGCGGTTGGCGTCGCGGCTCTGGGTGGGCACATTGCTCACGATGACCTCGGCTCCGGCGCGCTCGGCCTGACCGAGGACGGCATCGAGGAGCACGTGTGCCACGCCCTGACGCCGCGCCCGACGGTCGACGAAGAGCTGGTCGATGGCGATCTCGGCATGGGGCGAGAGTCCGAACGGGTTCTCGGAGGTGATGACATAGCCCACCCCGACACCGTCGATGCGCGCCACCCAGGCCCGCACATCACTGCGGGCGAGGGCCTCGCGCAGTCGCCCCTCGGCCGCCGCCCTGGCCGCAGCCTCGGGGCTCGTCCCCTGGTCGACTCGCTGGGCCATCCACAAGGCAGTGAGCTCGCGCGCGAGCCCCTCGTCAACGGACGCACTCGCCCCGGCACGCAGGCCGACGACCTCCAGTGCACCTCGAGCCACAGGTCCTCCTTCAGGTGAGCCCCAGCCCCTTGACGATAGGAGATGTCGGTCCGAGACGGAAGCCACTTGCACAGATCCGTCAGGGCCCTCGTTACAGTTTCGGGGTGACGGGCGGATTCATCGGGCTGGGGACAGTCATCAACGTGGCCACGGTCGTGACCGGAGCTCTGCTGGGCATGGCGATCGGGCACCGTTTCCCCGAGCGCACCCGTGCCGTGGTCACCGACTGCCTGGGTCTGGTGACGATCCTCATGGCGGGGCTGTCGGTCGTGAGCGTCACGGACGCCGCCTTCGGGGGTGCCGTCGGGCGCGGTGCACCGGTGCTCATCGTCCTGGGTTCCCTGCTCATCGGCTCGATCACCGGCTCACTGCTGCGCATCGAGGAGCGCCTGGAGGCCCTCGCCGGCCGGATCCAGTCCTGGGTGAGCCGCCGCCTGCCGTCCGAGGGCGGCGCCGACCATGCCGGGCGTGAGCGCTTCATCGAGGGTTGGTTGAGCGCCACCCTGCTCTTCTGCGTCGGTCCGCTCACCATCCTGGGCTCCCTGTCCGACGGGCTGGGCCGCGGGATCGACCAACTCGCCCTCAAGGCCGTCCTCGACGGATTCGCGGCGATGGCCTTCGCCTCCACCTTCGGCATCGGAGTGCTGCTGTCCGCGGTGTCGATCGCCGTCATCCAGGGCTCGATCACCCTCGTCGGAGTGCTGCTGGGCTCGGTGATGCCCGAGCCCCACATCGCTGCTCTCACCGCCACCGGTGGCCTGCTTCTCGCCGGCATCGGTCTGCGGTTGCTCCGGATCAAGGACGTGCCCGTCGGCGACATGTTGCCCGCCCTCGTCGTCGCGCCGCTGCTCACCCACCTCGTCATCGCCCTCCGGTGACGACGACGTATGCCGCGGCGCGGCATACGCACTTGGTGTCACGAATGGGAGGGGCACCGGCGCTGCGAGGCTCCAACCGACGAACCTGGTGTCACAAATGGCGGGGGCACCGGCGCTCCGGGGCCCCAACCGACGAACCTGGCGTCACAAATGCGGTGCGTCAGGCCTTGTCCATACCGGCGACGACGGCCTCGGCCACCTCGCGCATGCCCATCCGCCGGTCCATGGCGGTCTTCTGGATCCAGCGGAAGGCCTCGGCCTCGGTGATCTTCAGTTTCGTCATCAGCACACCCTTGGCCCGATCCACGGCCTTGCGGGTCTCGAGGCGGTCACCGAGGTCGGCGATCTCGCTCTCCAGCGCCTTGAGCTCACCCCAGCGCGACAGGGCGATGTCGATCGCCGGGGTGACATCAGCAGCCGTGAAGGGCTTGACGACGTAGGCCATCACGCCAGCGTCCCGCGCACGCTCGACGAGCTCGGTCTGACTGAAAGCGGTCAACATCACGACCGGGCAGATCCGCTCGGCGCCGATCCGCTCGGCGGCCGTGATGCCGTCGAGAACGGGCATCTTGACGTCCATGATGACCAGGTCCGGAGCCAGGTCGCGCGTCATGGTGACCGCCTGTTCACCGTTGCTGGCCTGGCCGACCACGTCGTAGCCGGCCTCGGTCAGCATCTCGGCGAGATCAAGACGGATGATCGCCTCGTCCTCCGCCACGAGGATTCGCTTGGCGGTCACAGGGCCTCCTGGTCCGATCGGTGCAAGGTCTTGGTGCCGGGAGCGGGACTTGAACCCGCACGCCCTTTCGAGCAAAGCATTTTGAGTGCTCCGTGTCTGCCATTCCACCACCCCGGCAAGGGTGCGGCGCCCAGTCTAACGACGCCCCGCGCGGTCATCGCTGCAGCAGGTCCTTGTAGGCCGGGGCAATGCCGTGAACGGCGTCACCGACGCGGTGGACGCGCAAGGCGTTGGTCGATCCGGGAATGCCGGGGGGCGAGCCAGCGACGATGACGACCTGATCGCCCTCGACGACGCGGCCGGCCTTGATCAGCTCGGTGTCGACGAACACGGCGTACTCGTCGGTGTGCCGGACCTCGGCGGTCAGGAAGGTCTCGACGCCCCAGGTGAGGGCGAGTTGGGAGCGGGTCCATTGGTTCGAGGTGAAGGCGATCATGGGGATCCGCGGACGCACCCTGGCAAGCCGACGCGTGGTGTCGCCGGTGGACGAGAAGGTGACCAGCAACTTGGCACCGATCTGGTCGCCGATCTCGGCAGCGGCTGCCGTCACCGCGCCGCCCTTGCTGTTGGGTCGGGTGTCGAGGGGCCGAATTCGGTGCAGTCCGTGGTCCTCGGTGTTCTCGATGATCCGAGCCATCGTGGTGACCGCCTCGAACGGGTGCGCACCCATCGACGTCTCGCCCGAGAGCATGAGAGCGTCGGCACCGTCCAGGACGGCATTGGCGGCATCGGAGGCCTCGGCACGGGTCGGCCGGGAGTTCTCGATCATCGACTCGAGCACCTGCGTGGCGACGATGACCGGCTTGGCCCGGCGGCGCGCGATCTCGCAGGCGCGCTTCTGAACGAGCGGCACTTCCTCGAGGGGCAGTTCGACCCCGAGGTCACCGCGAGCCACCATGACGCCGTCGAAGGCGCGGATGATCTCATCGAGGTTCTCGACGGCCTGGGGCTTCTCGATCTTGGCGATGACCGGCAGGCGCACGCCGATCTCGTCCATGATCGCGTGGACGTCGACGATGTCTCTGGCGCTGCGCACGAAGGACAGCGCGATCATGTCCACCTTGAGCCGCAGCGCCCAGCGCAGGTCCTCCTTGTCCTTCTCGGACAGGGCGGGCACGCTCATCGCCGCGCCGGGGACGTTGATCCCCTTGTTGTTGGAGAGAACGCCACCTTCGAGGACCGTGCAGACGACATCGGTCTCGGTCACGTCGGTGACCTCGAGCGCGAGTTTGCCGTCGTCGATGAGGATGCGGTGGCCCGGCTCCACGTCACCGGCGAGACCGGCATACGTCGTCCCGACCTCGTGGACGTCGCCGGGGACCTCGCGGGTGGTGATCGTGAAAGTTGCGCCCTCGGTGAGGACGACCGGGCCGTCCTTGAAGCGGGCCGTGCGGATCTTGGGGCCTTGGAGGTCGACGAGGACGCCGACCGCACGGCCCACCTCGTCGCTGGCCCGACGGACGTCCATGTACACCTGCTCGTGCACGGCGTATTCACCGTGGGAGAGGTTCATCCGGGCCACATCCATGCCGCACTCGACGAGGCGGGTGATGTTTTCGGCGGAGGAAGTGGCGGGTCCGATCGTGCAGACGATCTTGGCGCGGCGCATGGTCAGCATCCTAGGGCGAAAGCGCTTTCAGTCGTGACCGGGATCACGGCGTGGGCGAGGGTGGTATGCCGGGTGGTCGCCTCAGACGACGAGCGGCCGGTCAGTGGGCTCGATGGGTCGCGGCAGCGGTGACGGACGGCCCTGCAGCCAGGCGTCGACGCCGTTGGCGGCGGCTCGCCCCTCGGCGATCGCCCACACGATCAGCGACTGGCCACGACCTGCGTCCCCGGCGACGAAGACACCCGGAACGCTGGTCTGGTAGTCCCGTCCGCGCACGATGTTCCCGCGTGCGTCGAGGTCGACGCCGAGTTGCTCGACGACACCGGCCCGCTGCGGGCCGACGAAGCCCATGGCGAGCAGGATCAACTGGGCCGGCAGCTCACGCTCGGTGCCCTCGACCTTCTCGAAACCCGACTCCCCCATCCGAACTTCGTGCAGGCGAAGGCCACGGACCTTGCCGTCGTCGTCCCCGAGGATCTCGCTGGTGCTCACGGCGTACAGCCGTTCGCCGCCCTCCTCGTGGGCGGAGGCGATGCGGAAGATCATCGGGTAGGTCGGCCACGGCTGACTGCCGGGTCGGTCGGCTCCGGGCTGGGGCATGATCTCCAGGCTGGTCACCGACCGGGCACCTTGCCGGTGCGACGTACCGATGCAGTCCGCGCCGGTGTCCCCGCCACCGATGACGATCACATCCTTGCCGGCCGCGGTGATCTGGTCCTCGACCTGGTCGCCGACGGCGACCCGGTTGGCCTGCGGCAGGAAGTCCATCGCCTGCACGACGCCGTCGAACTCTCGGCCGGGCACGAGCAGGTCACGCGGCAGCGTGGACCCGACGGCGAGGACCACCGCGTCGAAGCGGGCCTGCAACTGCTGGCCGGTGATGTCGCCGCCGACGTCGACGCCGCTGCGGAAGATCGTGCCCTCGGCCTGCATCTGGGCCAGGCGGCGATCGAGGACCGCCTTCTCCATCTTGAACTCGGGGATGCCATAACGCAGCAGGCCCCCGGGTCGGTCGGCCCGCTCGTAGACCGCCACGGTGTGGCCGGCCCGGGTGAGTTGCTGGGCGACGGCCAAACCGGCCGGGCCGGAGCCGACGACCGCCACGGTCTTCGAGGTGAGCCGCTCGGGCGGAAGGGGCTGGACGCCCTGCGCCTCGAAGGCCCGCTCGATGGTGGTCACCTCGACCTGCTTGATGGTGACGGCCGGTTGGTTGATCCCGAGCACGCAGGCGGTCTCGCAGGGCGCCGGGCACAGACGACCGGTGAACTCCGGGAAGTTGTTCGTGGCGTGCAGTCGCTCGATCGCGCTGCGCCAGTCACCACGCCAGGCCAGGTCATTCCACTCAGGGATGAGGTTGCCGAGCGGACAACCGCTGTGGCAGAACGGGATCCCGCAGTCCATGCACCGGCCCGCCTGACGCTGCAGTACGGCGGTGTCCTGCTCCTCGTAGACCTCTTTCCAGTCGCGAATCCGCACCGGGACCGGCCGCCGGGTCGGCAACTCGCGCTCGCGAGTCCTGAGAAAGCCTTGGGGGTCAGCCACGGGAAGCCTCCATGATTCGGTCCCAGACCTCGGCGCCGTCGACGTCGAGACCCTCCTTCGCCGCGGCCTCCCGCACGTCGAGGACGCGTTGGTAGTCGCGAGGCAGGATGAGGGAGAAACGGTCGATACTCTGCGGCCAGTTCGCGAGCAGGTTGGCGGCGACGGCGGACTCGGTCCACTTCAGGTGGCGCTCGAGAAGGTCCCGCACTCGGGAATGGTCGGCCTCGCGCAGCGGTGTGATGTCGACGAGTTCACCGTTGACCAGGTCGGGGACCAGATCGAGGACGTAGGCCACTCCCCCGGACATGCCGGCGGCGACATTGCGGCCGGTGGGTCCGAGGATCATGACGGTGCCACCGGTCATGTATTCGAGCCCGTGGTCGCCCACGCCCTCGACGACGGCCGTGGCGCCGGAGTTGCGGACACAGAATCGTTCGCCGACGCGGCCTCGCAGGAAGATCTCGCCCGACGTCGCTCCATAGCCGATGACGTTGCCCGCGATCGTGTTGTCCTCGGCGACCAAGGGGCTGGTCCGCTCCGGGCGGATGACGACCCGCCCACCGGAGAGGCCCTTGCCGACATAGTCGTTGCCGTCCCCGAGCAGGCGCAGGGTCACACCGGCCGGCAGGAAGGCGCCGAAACTCTGGCCCGCGGAGCCGGTGAGCGTCAGGTCGATGGTGTGGTCGGCCAGGCCATCGGGGTGCGCCTTGGTGACCTCGTGTCCGAGCATCGTCCCGACCGTCCGGTTGACGTTGCGGATCGCGATCGAGCCGGTGACCGGCGTGCCATCGCTGAGCGCGTCCCGACTGATGGCGATGAGTTGGTGGTCCAGGGCCTTCTCGAGGCCGTGGTCCTGGCCGATGAGATGGCTACGGCCGGAGCCGTCAGGACTGGCGACCTCGGTGAGGATGGGCTGCAGATCCAGCCCGCTGGCCTTCCAGTGCTCGACCGCTCGACGCGTGTCGAGCGAGGAGATCTCGCCGATCGCCTCCGCGATGCTGCGAAAGCCCAGCGCTGCCAAGTGCTCGCGCACCTCTTCGGCGATGTATTCGAAGAAGGTTTCGACGAACTCGGGCTTGCCGGTGAACCGCTCACGCAACTCGGGGTTCTGCGTCGCGATGCCGACGGGGCAGGTGTCCAGGTGGCAGACGCGCATGAGAATGCAACCGGACACCACGAGCGGGGCGGTGGCGAAGCCGAACTCCTCGGCGCCCAGGAGGGCCGCAATGACGACGTCCCGTCCGGTCTTGATCTGACCATCGACCTGGACCACGATCCGATCCCGCAGGCCATTGAGGACCAGGGTCTGCTGGGTCTCGGCCAGGCCGAGTTCCCACGGGCCACCGGCGTGCTTGAGGCTGGTCAACGGCGAGGCGCCGGTACCGCCGTCGTGGCCCGAGATGAGGACGACGTCGGCGTGCGCCTTGGACACGCCCGCAGCGACGGTTCCCACGCCGACCTCGGAGACGAGCTTGACGTGGATGCGGGCACTCGGGTTGGCGTTCTTGAGGTCGTGGATCAGTTGGGCCAGATCCTCGATCGAGTAGATGTCGTGGTGTGGTGGCGGGCTGATCAGGCCGACACCGGGCGTGGAGTGCCGCGTGCGCGCGATCCAGGGGTAGACCTTCTGCCCCGGCAACTGCCCACCTTCGCCCGGCTTGGCGCCCTGCGCCATCTTGATCTGGATGTCGTCGGCGTGGGTGAGGTACATCGACGTCACCCCGAAGCGGCCGGAGGCGACCTGCTTGATCGCCGAGCGCCGCTGTGGGTCCAGCAGGCGCTCGACGTCCTCGCCACCCTCACCGGTGTTGGAGCGGCCTCCGAGGCGGTTCATCGCGATCGCGAGGGTCTCGTGCGCCTCCATGCTGATCGAGCCGTAACTCATCGCCCCGGTGTTGAAGCGCTTGACGATCTCACTGATGGGCTCGACCTCCTCGATGGCGATGGGCTCGCGCTTGGGGCGCAGCTCCATCAGCCCTCGAAGGGTCATCAGGCGGCCGGCTTGCTCGTCGATCCGCCGGGTGTACTGCTTGAAGATGTCGTAGCGCCGGTTGCGCGTCGCGTGCTGCAGGCGGAAGACGGTCTCGGGATCGAAGAGGTGCGGTTCACCCTCTCGCCGCCACTGGTACTCGCCGCCCACGCCGAGCTTGCGGTGGGCAGGACGCACCCCATCCGGCGGGTATGCCGCGGCGTGGCGAGCCGCCGCCTCCTCGGCGATGACGTCGAGTCCGACACCGCCCAACTGGCTCACGGTGCCCGTGAAGTAGCGGTCGACCAACTCCTGCGAGAGACCGATTGCCTCGAAGACCTGCGCACCGCGGTAGGACGCGACCGTGGAGATGCCCATCTTCGACATCACCTTGAGCACGCCCTTGCCGAGCGCCTTGATGAGGTTGCGGACCGCCTTCTCCTGGGTCACGCCGGTGACTGCGCCGCTGCGGACGAGGTCCTCGACCGACTCCATGGCCAGGTAAGGGTTGACGGCGGCCGCGCCGTAGCCGATGAGCAGGGCAACGTGGTGGACCTCGCGGACATCACCGGCCTCGACGATCAGGCCGACGAGGTTGCGCGTCTTCTCGCGGATGAGGTGGTGGTGCACCGCCGAGGTGAGGAGCAGGGACGGGATCGGCGCGAGGTCGCGGTCGGAGTCGCGGTCCGAGAGCACGACGAAACGGGCGCCCTCGTCGATGGCGGCACTGACCTCGGTGCAGATCTCGTCGAGCCGCGCCTTGAGGGCTGCCTCGCCGCCGTTGGCGTCGTACAGCCCTTGGACCACGGCTGTCGCATACCCGGGCAGGTCGCCATCAGCGTTGATGTGGACGATCTTGGCGAGCTCGTCGTTGTCGAGAACCGGGAAGTCGAGCACCACCTGACGGACGTGCGCCGGAGTCGCGTCGAGCAGGTTCCCCTCCGGCCCGATGCTCGTGCCGAGCGAGGTGACGAGCTCTTCACGGATCGCGTCCAGCGGGGGGTTCGTGACCTGCGCGAACTGTTGGGTGAAGTAGTCGAAGAGCAGACGCGGCTTGTCGGAAAGAACCGCGATCGGCGTGTCTGTGCCCATCGATCCCAGGGCCTCCCCGCCGGTGCGGGCCATCGGAGCCAGAATGATCTTGAGTTCTTCCTCGGTGTAACCGAAGGTGCGCTGCCGACGAGCCACCGACGCCGCGGTGTGCTGGATGTGCTCGCGGTCGGGCAGGTCGCCCAGGTGGAGCAGACCGGCGTGGAGCCACTCCTCGTAGGGCTGCTCGGCGGCCAGTTGGGACTTGACCTCCTCGTCGCTGATGATGCGGCCGTCGGCGGTGTCCACGAGGAACATCCGGCCGGGCTGCAGGCGACCGCGCTTGACGACCTTCTCGGCCGGCAGGTCGAGGACGCCCGACTCGGAGGCGAGGACGACCAGACCGTCGTCGGTGACCCAGTAGCGACCCGGGCGAAGGCCGTTGCGGTCGAGGACGGCGCCGACGAGAGTGCCGTCGGTGAAGGTGACACAGGCCGGGCCGTCCCACGGCTCCATGAAGGTGGAGTGGAACTCGTAGAACGCCCGCCGGGCGGGATCCATCGTGGCGTGGTTCTCCCAGGCCTCCGGGATCATCATGAGCACCGCGTGGGGCAACGAGCGTCCACCGAGGTGGATCAGTTCGAGCACCTCGTCGAAGGACGCCGAATCCGAGGCCTCGGGCGTGCAGATCGGGAACAACCGCTGCAGGTCACCGCCGATGAGGTCGGACGAGAGTTGGTTCTCCCGGGCATGCATCCAGTTGCGGTTGCCCTTGACCGTGTTGATCTCGCCGTTGTGCGCAATCAGGCGATACGGGTGCGCGAGGGGCCAACTCGGGAAGGTGTTGGTCGAGAAGCGTGAGTGGACGAGCGCCAGTTCGGTGGTAAACCGCTGGTCGGACAGGTCGGGGAAGAAGGGCTCGAGTTGACCGGTCGTCAACATGCCCTTGTAGACGATGGTCCGCGCCGACAGCGACGGGAAGTAGACATCCAGCTCACGCTCCGCGCGCTTGCGCAGGGCGAAGGCCACTCGGTCGAGTTCGAGTCCGGCCAGGTCCCCGTCGGCAGCGGCCACGAAGAGTTGGGCGAAGAAGGGCATCGTTTCGCGGGCGGCCTGCCCGACGATGCTCTCGGTGACGGGCACCTCACGCCAACCAAGGGTGACCAGCCCCTCTTCGCGGGCAATTCGTTCCACCCGCTCCAGGGCAGCGAAGCGTGCGGCGCGGTCCTGTGGCAGATAGGCCATGCCCGCGGCATACCGGCCGGCCGGCGGCAGCGCGAACGGCACGGAGGCACGGAGGAACTCATCGGGGATCTGGGTGAGGATGCCGGCGCCGTCACCGACCAGCGGATCCGCGCCCGTCGCACCACGGTGGTCCAGATTGCGGAGCGCGTCGAGGGCGTGGACGACGATGTCGTGTCCGGCCGTGCCGCGCATGGTCGCGACCATGGCCACACCACACGCGTCGTGCTCGTGGGCACGGCGGTAGAGGCCTTGGTCCGAGGGCTGTGCTGAGAAGGGCACGACGGACACCGGATCACCGTCCTGACTCGAGGTGGCGCGCAACGCAGGGTCGGTCATCGGACCCGGGCATTGCCGCAATGGCATGGTTGATGCGCGGACGGCTCTGGCCACGCGGGTGCAGCCTATCGAGAACCCGCGCGTGCCTACTTTTCGACGCCGTCTGTCTCAGTTTGTGAGATCCGTGTCCGCTTGCCGGTCCACCAGAAGATGACTGCCCCGAGCAGGAACACCAGGATCGAGGTCCACACGTTGAGCCGCTGGCCCAGAATCAACTCTGCCGTGTCGGTGCGCATCTTCTCGATGAAGATCCTGCCGAGCGGGTAACCCATGATGTAGAGGCCGAAGAGTTGGCCGCGGTGAAGGGCGAACCTCCGGTCGAGAAGGATGAGCACGACCGCGAGGACGACGACGAAGGCGAACTCGTAGAGGAAGGTCGGCTGGAAGGTTCCGATGACGACCGGCGTGCCCTGCGCATCGAGGACCGCCCGACCGGCGCTCTGGTCCCACTGGTGGATCACCAGGCCCCAGGGTTGGTCGGTGGCGCGACCGTAGAGCTCGTTGTTGAACCAGTTCCCCCAGCGGCCGATGCCCTGGGCCAGCGCGACCCCCGGCACGGCGGCGTCCGCAAAATCCAGGAACCGAACCCCGTGGCGGCGACACCCGAACCAGGCGCCGAGGGCACCCATGGCGATGGCCCCCCAGATGCCCAGGCCACCCTCCCAGATCCGCAGGGCGGCCCATGGGTTGCCGTCCTTGCCCCAGTACGGCTCGGGCGTGGTGATGACGTGGTAGAGCCGGCCGCCGATGATGCCGGCGATCACGGCATACATGGAGACGTCGAGGACGGCACCGGGCGCACCGCCGCGCGCGCGGAGACGACGATCGGTCAGCCAGATGGCAACAGCGATGCCCGCCAAGATGCACAGGGCGTACGCGCGAAGAGGTATCCCGAAGACGTGCCAGACGCCGACGGTCGGGCTGGGGATGCTGGCCGGCAGCGCCAGCCCGATCGCCGTCAGTTCAGACATGCGTCACTTCGTGGCGGCGGCGACGGCAGCCTTGACCTGGTCGGGGGTCGCGAAGGTCTTGTTGTCGATGATGGTGCCGTTGATCTTGAAGGTGGGCGTGCCCTTGATGCCTTCCTTGCCGAAGGCGTTGGCGTCGACAGCCTTGTTGTAGTTGGTGTACTTGCCGAGCTCGGTGCAGGACTCCCAGGTCTTCAGGGCGTCACCGGTGAGGCCGGCCTGCTGGGCGTAGTCCTTGAGCTGGGCCGCAGTCCACCCGGTGCCCTCCTGCTCGGGCGCGTTCGCATAGACGATCGTGTGGTACTCCTCGAACTTGCCCGGCCCCGCGTCCGCCGCGCAGTAGGCACCGTTGCTCGCCTGGAGCGAGCTGGTGTTGCCCAGCCGCTGGTCGAGGAAGTTGAGCATGTGGTACTGGAGCTTGATGTCGCCGGATTTCGCCAGGTCGACCAGTGTCGAACCGATCGCCCGCTCGAACTGCTGGCAGCCCGGGCACTGGAAGTCCTCGAACGCCTCGACCGTGGGCGCCCCCGCCTTCGCCGTGACGTCCTGGTATGCCGGGTAGGCACCACCCATCGTCGCGCCGGCCGGCACGGCCTGGCCGTCCCCTTTGACCGCATTGTCCGACTGGACCTGCTTGATGACCACGAAGCCGACGACGGCGACGATCGCCACCACCGCCGCGACGGCGGCGATCACGATCTTGTTCGCGCCGCTGCCGGCACCGGACGAGGCCGCGGCCTGGATCTTGGCCTGGCGGTCGCTGCCGGCAGACTGGGGCTTCTTCTTCTGGGCCATCGGTGGGCTCCTTTGGGGAGTGTCGATCGGGAAAGTCAGTGACTGTCGGGTGGATGTCGGTCAGGCGTTGGGGTGCCTCTGTCGGACACCGGCGGCAAGTTCCGCGGTCAGGGACCGCAACGCGTCGAGGCCCTCGGACAGTTCCCTGGCCTCGGCAAGACATCGGACCAAGGCGGATCCGACGATCACGCCGTCGGCGTAGGAAGCCACCTCGGCGGCCTGCTCACGTGTCGAGACTCCGAGTCCCACGCACACCGGAAGGTCAGTTGCGGCTCGGGTGCGTGCGAAAAGTTCGGCGGCTCCCCCACCCACGGCGGAACGCACGCCGGTCACACCCATCGTGCTCGCGGCATACACGAAGCCACGGCAAGCGGCGGTGACGACGGCGAGGCGCTCGTCGGTCGAGACCGGGGCCACGAGGAAGACCCGGTCGAGACCGTGCGCATCGCTGGCGGCGACCCAGTCGCCGGCCTCGTCCGGAATCAGGTCGGGTGTGATGAGCCCGGCCCCACCGGCAGCCGCGAGGTCGGCAGCGAAGCGCTCGACGCCGCGGCGCAGCACCACGTTCCAGTAGGTCATCGGGATCGGGGGTGCGCCCGCCTCCCGGACGGCCGCCGTTGCCGTGAAGACGTCGTCGACCCGCGTCCCGGCCTCGAGCGCAGCGGCCGCAGCCGCCTGGATGAGCGGGCCGTCCATGACCGGATCGGAGTAGGGCACGCCGACCTCGACGATGTCGACCCCGGCCTCCACCATGGCGACCATGGCCTCGATCGATCCCTCGACGCTCGGGTAGCCGACCGGGAGGTAGCCGATGAGTGCCGCACGACCCTCCGCGCGGCAGCGGGCAAGGACGTCGCCGACACCGGTCGAGAGGTGGAGGGTGCTCACTTCTTTCCGTCCTCGACGAGGCCGAACCACGCGGCAGCGGTGTGCATGTCCTTGTCGCCACGCCCGGAGAGGCAGACGAGAAGGAGGGCCTGCGGGCCGAGTTCGCGACCGACCTCGATTGCTCCGGCCAGCGCGTGCGCCGACTCGAGCGCGGGAATGATCCCCTCGGTCCGGCACAGCAACTCGAAGGCCTCCATGACGGCCCCATCGGTCGCGTAGCGATACTCGGCGCGCCCCGAGTCCCGCAGGAACGAGTGCTCCGGCCCGACGCTCGGGTAGTCGAGGCCGGCCGAGATCGAGTGCGACTCGACCGTCTGGCCGTCGGCGTCCTGCATCAGGTAACTCATGGCGCCGTGGAGCACGCCGGGGTCGGCCGAGGCGAAGCGCGCCGCGTGGCGGCCGGACTCGATGCCCTCACCACCGGCCTCGATGCCGATGAGGCGCACCCCCTCGTCGTCGATGAAGCGGTGGAAGATGCCCATGGCGTTGGAGCCACCACCCACGCAGGCGATCACGGCATCGGGCAGTCGGCCGGCCTCCTGGAGCACCTGGGCCCGGGCCTCGACTCCGATGATCCGGTGGAAGTCACGAACCATTTCCGGGAAGGGGTGCGGCCCGGTGACGGTGCCGATGAGGTAGTGGGTTGTCCCGACATTCGTGACCCAGTCGCGCAGGGCCTCGTTGATCGCGTCCTTGAGTGTGGCGCTCCCGTGCTCGACGGGAACGACCTCGGCGCCCAGCATCCGCATCCGGGCGACATTGAGGGCCTGACGCTCGGTGTCGACCTTGCCCATGTAGATCCGGCATTCCAGGCCCATGAGCGCTGCCGCCGTCGCGGTGGCGACCCCGTGCTGGCCCGCTCCGGTCTCGGCGATGACCCGCGTCTTGCCCATCCGCTTGGTGAGCAGGGCCTGGGCGAGCACATTGTTGATCTTGTGTGAGCCCGTGTGATTGAGGTCCTCGCGCTTGAGGAAGATCCGGGCGCCCCCCGCATGGCCAGCGAAGCGCGGCACCTCGGTGATGATGCTCGGTCTCCCGCTGTAGGTGCGGTGCAATCGGTCGAGTTCGGCGAGGAAGTCAGGATCAACCGCGGCCTTCTGGCGTGCCTCGTCGAGTTCTTCGAGGGCCGGCACCAACGCCTCGGGGACGTAGCGCCCACCGAAGGCCCCGAACCGGCCGGGCGTGTGTTCGCCACTCATCGCAGGCTCGTGTCGTGTGCGGCCGCGAGGAGTGCACGCGCCCCGGCGGCTGCGTCGCCTCCGCGCACCAACGACTCGCCGACCAGGACGGCGTCGGCGCCCTGGGCGGCATATCGAGCGGCATCAGCGGGGCCGGTGATGCCCGATTCGGCAATCCTGAGGACACCCGGGGGGACGAGCGGCGAGAGTCTGGAAAAAGTGTCCGGGTGGATCTCGAGTGTCTTCAGGTTGCGCGCATTCACGCCGATGACCACGGCACCGGCGTCGATCGCGCGCTGCGTCTCGGTCTCGTCGTGGACCTCGACGAGCGCTGTCATGCCCAACTGGCCGGCGAGGTGATGCAGGTGCACCAACTCGGCATCCGTCAACGCGGCCACGATGAGCAGGACGAGGTCTGCGCCATGGGCCCGGGCCTCCCAGATCTGGTAGTCGCTCACCATGAAATCCTTGCGCAGGACCGGCACGGTCACTGCCTCACGCACGGCGTCGAGGTCGCGAAGTGATCCGCCGAAGCGGCGTTCCTCGGTGAGCACCGAGATCACCGAGGCCCCACCACTTTGGTATGCCGCGGCCAGGGCTGCCGGGTCAGGGATGTCGGCGAGGGCGCCCTTGCTCGGGCTCGCGCGCTTCACCTCGGCGATGAGCGAGAGGCCCGGCATCGACAGCGCCGCATGACCGTCGAGGGCTGGTGGTGCCTGGTCGGCCAGCCGTTCGAGGTCGGCCTGGGTGACGACGGCCTGCCGAGCGCTGAGGTCGAGGCGGACGCCGTCGATGATGGTGTCGAGGACTGTGCTCATGGTCGGGGGCCGATGCCCGCGGGACTCAGTGTCCCGCGCCCTGCTGCCCGGCCAGGCCGTAGCCGCGCGCCGCGAGCACCTTGCCGGCCACCAGGCCGATGATGCAGACGATGACCCCACCGATGGCGAGGGGGACGTTGAGCAGCGCGACGGCGAGGGAGCCCAGGCCGAAACCGATGATCAGCAGGGTCACGCACACCCAGGCGGCGACGCTGTGACCGTGGCTCTCGTGCTCGTCGGACATCGGGGCTCCTCGGGTGTGCCAGGTGGGGTGTCGGGTCGATTGTGTCAGGTGCGTGGCGCGTCGGGCACATCGGTCGGGTCGTGTCCGGAACTGAGCGCGTCCCAGTCGCTCCCCACGCGCTCTCCCCGGGCACCGGCGACCGTGTCGTCGTCCGCGTCGTAGGTCCGCGAGGGCGCCCCCCAGCGGTGTGCCGACCACAAGGAGAGCAGGAGCAGCACAGTCAGGGTGACCGTCGCGGTCAGCGCGGCCACGACCCAGCCGGTCGTCTGGGCTCGGACCGCGAGGGCACCGGATCGACCGACGGCCTTAGCGGCGATCGGGCCCAGGACGCCCTCCGGGTCGGCGAGCACTCGCAGGATGATCGCCGTGGCACCCGCGGCGGCGAGCGCTCCGATGCCCAGGACGATTCGGCGGATGACGGGTCGGGTGATCAGGGCGGCGACGACTGCCGCTGCCGCAGCCAGCACGAGCGCGAGGGCACCCGGGGCGGCTTGGCCGCCGGTGGCCGAGACGGCACTGCTGCCGAGCACCGCATCGTCAGCCGTTCCGGTCGCCCAGGTGCGGCCCACGGTGGCCACGACCACCAGCACGAGGGCACCGGAGACGACCAGCGTGCGCCCGCGGCTCATCCGCCGATCACCGTCATGGCCTCGGCGGTCGCCACCGCACGCAGTGCGGCGGTTGCCTTCGCGACGCACTCGCGGTGCTCGCTGGTGGGATCGGAGTCGGCGACGATGCCCGCCCCGGCCTGCACGTGGGCCCGACCGTCCTTGAGGACCGCAGTGCGAATCGCGATGGCCATGTCGAGATCGCCGTGGAAGTCGATGTAGCCGACCACTCCCCCATAGACACCGCGCCGACTCGTCTCGTAGGCCTCGATCAGCTCCATCGCCCGCGGTTTGGGCGCCCCCGAGAGGGTGCCTGCCGGGAAGGTCGCACGCAGGACCTCATAGGCCGCGGTCTCCGGCCTGAGGTCGCCGACGACCGTGGACTCGATGTGCATGATGTGGCTGTAACGACGGATGTCCATGAATTCGACGACGTCCACCGTGCCAGCGCGACACACCCTCCCGAGGTCGTTGCGTCCCAGGTCGACGAGCATGACGTGCTCGGAGCGTTCCTTGGGATCGGCAAGCAGTTCCTCGGCCAGAGCGACATCGTGCTCCGGGGTCTTCCCGCGAGGTCGCGATCCGGCGATCGGATGCGTGATGGCACGCTCGCCGGTGACTCTGACGAGCGCCTCCGGAGAACTCCCCACCACGGCGAAGCCGCGGCCGTCGGGCGTCGGGAAGCGAAAGAGGTACATGTACGGGCTGGGATTTCCTGCCCGCAGCGCGCGATACACCTCGAGCGGATCTGCGTCGGTGTCCATGCTGAAGCGTTGGGAGAGGACGACCTGGAACACCTCGCCGGCACGAATGTCCTCTTTGGCGCGCTCGACACGGTCGATGTAGTCGGCCTCCTCCAGATCGGGCCGCACCCGAGCCAAGGCCTCCTGGACACGAGCGATGTCCACCGTGGCGACCGTGGAAGGCGCCGGCGCCGCCAGCGCGCGCTCCATCCGATCCAGTCGGACGACGGCGTCCTGCCAGGCCTGCTCGACGCGCTCGTCGGTGTCGTCGTAGTTGATCGCGTTGGCGACCAGGAGCACCGAGCCGTCGCTGTGGTCCAGGACGGCCAGGTCGGTCGCGAGCATCATCGCCAACTCGGGGAGACCCAGGGTGTCGGGGGCCGTGACCGGCAGCCGTTCCCAGCGGCGGACGGCGTCATAGCCCACCATGCCGACCATCCCTCCGGTCAGCGGTGGCAGGCCCTCGATCGCGGCGGTGGCCAACGCGGCGATCGTGTCCCGCAGGGCATCGGTGGGTATGCCGTCGACGGGCACCCCCCGCGGAGGGTCGCCGATCCAGTGCGCGTGGCCGTCGAGCTCGGTGAGCGTGGCATGACTTGCTGCCCCGACGATTGACCAGCGCGACCAGACGCCGCCGTGCTCGGCAGACTCGAGCAGGAAGGTGCCGTCCCGGTCGCCGGCGAGTTTGCGGTAGACCCCGACTGGCGTCTCCGCGTCCGCCATCAACTTCCGGACCACCGGGATGACGCGTCGATCGGTTGCCAGCGTGGTGAAGACGTCCAGTGCCGGCCAGGTGGCACCGAAGGCGAGGTCGGGCAGCATGTCTGTCGCCGTCACGAGTCCATTCCTCCCACGACGGCACCGAGGTCATGGTCCTCGAAACAGGTCCGGGCACCGGTGTGACAGGCCGACCCGACCTGCTCGACGGTGACGAGCAGGGCATCGCCGTCGCAGTCGAGCGCGACCGAGCGGACCCATTGGACGTGACCGCTGGTGTCCCCCTTGCGCCAGTACTCCTGGCGGGACCGAGACCAGAAGGTCACCCGACCAGTGGTCAGGGTGCGGCGCAGGGCCTCGTCGTCCATCCAACCGAGCATCAGGACTTCCAAGGTGTCGTGCTGTTGAACGACGGCGGCGACCAGCCCAGATGCATCGCGCGAAAGGCGCGCTGCGATGGCGGGATCGAGAGTGGGCACCGGACCATTGTGCCGTCGGGTCCTCCGTGGTCGACAATGACGTCCATGCCTGCCACCCATGTCGCCCACCTGGAGCGCCAACGCTTCTGCGATGCCCTTGAACTCGCCGGGCCGGTCGCACCGACCCTCTGCGAGGGCTGGCTGACCCGTGACCTCGCCGCCCATGTGGTGCTGCGCGAGCGACGCCCGGATCTGGCCGCCGGCATCCTCGTGCCCGGACTTGGTGGACGGCTCGAGCGAGCCCAGGCCGAGCTCGCGCAGACGGCGTGGGAGTCGCTGGTGTCCACGGTGCGAGGTGGCCCACCCTTCTGGCACCCGACCCGCTTCTCGGCCGTCGATGACGCGGTCAACACGATCGAGTTCGTCGTGCATCACGAGGACGTCCTGCGCGGAGACGGTGCCCCCGGCCCTCGGCGGCGCCCTGATGCGGCGACGTCCAAGGCGGTCTGGGGTGCGCTGAGACGAATGGCGCCCCTGATGTTCCGTCGCAGCCAGGTGCCCGTCACGCTGCGAACCCCTGAAGGCCGGAGCATCACAGCAGCCAAGGGTGACGGGCCCGGTGTGGTCATCGCGGGGACCCCGATCGAGTTGCTGCTCACGGCTTACGGACGCGCAGCAGCTGCCCTGACCCATTGGGAAGGCAGCGAGGAGGACATCGCGACCGTTCGGGGCACCCGACTCGGACTCGCCTGAAGGCCCCCAGCCCTGAAGGCTGCTCAGCGCACCGGCAACCCGTCGTCCGCCAGCGCCAGCTTGACCTGCGGGATCGTCAACTCACCGAAGTGGAAGACGCTCGCCGCGAGCACCGCGTCGGCGCCGGCACGCACGGCCGGCGCGAAGTGCTCGGCCGCCCCTGCGCCACCGCTCGCGATCACCGGGATGCGGACGGCGGCACGGACCAAGGCGATGAGCTCGAGGTCGAAACCGTCCTTGGTGCCATCGGCGTCCATCGAGTTGAGCAGGATCTCGCCGGCACCGAGTTCGGCAGCCCGTGCGCACCACTCCACGGCATCCATCCCGGTGCGGGTGCGCCCACCGTGGGTCGTCACCTCGAAACCGTCCAGACCGTCGGTACGCCGGCGGACGTCGGCCGAGAGCACGAGGACCTGCGCGCCGAAACGCTCCGCCACCTCGGCGATGAGCTCCGGGCGGGCGATCGCCGCCGTGTTGACTCCCACCTTGTCGGCCCCGCAGCGCAAGAGGCGGTCCACGTCGTCGACCGTGCGCACGCCTCCACCGACAGTGAGCGGGATGAACACCTCCTCGGCCGTGCGCCGCACCACGTCGTAGGTGGTCGCTCGATCACCGCTGCTGGCCGTGACATCGAGGAAGGTCAACTCGTCGGCCCCCTGGGCGCCATAGGCGCGGGCCAGGTCAACGGGGTCGCCGGCGTCACGAAGGTTCTCGAAGTTGACGCCCTTGACGACTCGGCCGGCGTCGACGTCGAGACAGGGGATCACCCGGACGGCCAGCGGCATGGCCCCAATCTAGGCGCTCGCTAGCCTTGCCCGTCATGTGGTCCGACCGTGCCGAACCAGCCGACCCCGCGGCGGTGGCCACCGTCGTGGACCTCGCGTGGGCGGCGCAGCCCCGGTGCGGCGATGTCGTGGTGGTGGCGATCGACGGACGCAGCGGCGCCGGCAAGACCACGCTCGCCGTGGCTGTGGCTGCCGCCCTCGAGGCGCCGGTGGCGCACATGGACGAGATCTTCCCGGGCTGGGAGGGGCTCTCCGCCGCGGTCCACCTGGTGACCGAGCAGGTGTTGCGGCCGATCGCGCGAGGTGAGCCCGCGGCATACCGGGTGTGGGACTGGGTGGCTGGCAGGTGGGGGGCGACCAAGGAATTGCCCGGCTCACATTTCCTCGTTGTCGAGGGCTGCGGCTCGAGTGTGGACCCCGCCGGTTCGTATGCCGCGCTCCGGGTCTGGGTGGAGGCGCCGCGTGGCATCCGGCGGCGGCGGGGGTTGGCACGGGACGGCGAGGTCTTCGCGCCCCACTGGCAGCGCTGGGCCGACCAGGAGGATTCGCTGTTCACCGCGGACCGCACGCAGGAACGCGCAGACCTGGTCGTGACCACGGCCCGGTGAGCGGGTCAGCGAGGACGGTGCGAGAGGACCAGGCGCGCGAGCCGGTCGGCCTCCACACGGGCAGACTCGCCATCGGCCCGCTGGATCGCCATGACGGCCAGGTCGTCGCCGTCCGCGAGGTCGAGCTTGGCCCAGGCGTCGCCCTCGGGGAAGGTCACGTCCTCGATGTCGTCCCAGGGCACGATGCGGGACAAGAAGAGGTTTCGCACCTTGAGACCATGCGGCAGCGGGACGGCGCTGATCACGGCATACCGGGTGAGAAAGGCGGCCATGGCCAGGCCGAGCCCGAACATGAGAAGCCGGTCGGCCGGACCCCAACCGCGGATGAGGATCGCCAGCGCGGCGAAGAGGCTGAGCGAGACCCCTGCCATGGTCAGGGCCATCGCCCGCCCACGACGGGAGCGGAAGGGCGCATCCAGAGGACTCGCAGGGTCCGTCATCAGATTCGGCAGGCCGCGATGTCGGTGACGAGGATGGCTCGCGCCCCCAGGTCATAGAGCTCGTCCATCACCCGATTGGTGGAGGTGCGCGGCACCATGGCCCGCATGGCCACCCACGCCGGGTCGTGCAGGGGCGAGATCGTGGGCGACTCCAGCCCCGGGGTGATCTCGGTGGCGCGGTCGACGAGGTCCGCGGGACAGTCGTAGTCGAGCATGACGTAGGTGCGCGCGGTGACCACCCCGAGAAGGCGGCGGCGCAGCACCTCGACACCATTGCTCGGGTCGGCCGCAGTGTTGCGGATGAGCACGGCCTCGCTGCGCAGGATGGGATCGCCGAAGACGGCCAGGCCCTGGCTGCGCAGGGTCGCGCCGGTCTCGACGACATCGGCGATGACGTCGGCGACACCGAGGGTGATCGCCGTCTCCACGGCGCCGTCGAGTCGGACGACGTCGGCCGGCACGCCGTGGTCGGCCAGGTGCTTTTCGACCAGGCCCGGATAGGACGTCGCGACACGGTGACCGGCGATCTCGGTGACGGTGGTCGCGGTTCCGGGGCGAGCGGCATACCGGAAGGTGGAGGCACCGAAACCGAGCGCCATCACCTCCTCGGCGGAACTGCCCGAATCGAGCAGCAGGTCGCGACCGGTGATCCCGCAGTCGATGGTGCCTGATCCGACGTAGACCGCGATGTCACGCGGGCGAAGGTAGAACAACTCGACGCCACCGGCGTCGTCGGTGACGACGAGTTCCTTGGGGTCACGACGGGTCCGATAGCCCGCCTCGCGCAGCATGTCGGCCGCTGAGTCGGCCAAGGAACCCTTGTTGGGCACGGCAATTCGCAACATCACGTCAGTCCGGGTCAGAGGTGGGCGTAGACGTCGTCGAGGGTCAGCCCTTTGGCGACCATGAGCACCTGGAGGTGGTAGAGCAGTTGGCTGATCTCCTCGGCGGTGTCGGCGTCCGATTGGTACTCGGCCGCCATCCACACCTCTGCAGCCTCCTCGACGATCTTCTTGCCGATCGCGTGGACACCGGCGTCGAGCTGGGCGACGGTGCCCGACCCCTCGGGTCGGGACACCGCCTTCTCGCTCAACTCGGCATACAACTGCTCGAACGTCTTCACGCCCCAACCTTACGAGGAGACGAGGTCACCCTCGCGGTCGCGTCCATGGGTCGACGCCTCACGGGTCGCCTTGACCCACTGGCTGAAGCCGTAGAGGACGAACATCCCGTAGAAGATGTACATGACGGCGGTCGGGACGTAGCCGGTCGCGAAGCCCAGCGGGACACCGATGAGGTCCACGCCGATCCAGGCCAGCCAGAACTCGTTCCAGCCGCGGGCCATCGCATAGGTGGCGATGATGGAGCCGACGAAGATCCACGCGTCGCACCAGTAGAACCACCACTGCGGCTGCCAGTACGGGTTGGGTGCGGCGTTCCACAGGGCGAGGAAGGCCTGGTGGACGACGACGGTGCCGAGGAGCCAGCCGACGACGATCCCGATCCGCTCCTTGGTCGTCGCCCAGCGCGGCACGATGGCGACCTTCTCGTCGCTCTCGTGGACGACCTTCTTGGACTGGCTCCAGCGCCACCAGCCGTAGATGCTGGTGAGGATGAAGAAGACCTGGCGCCCGGCCTGCCCGAAGAGCGGGATGCGTTGGTCGGCACCGAAGAGGGCGCCCAGGTAGACGAAGAACAGGATGATGTTGGCGCTGATGCCGATCGGCCAGGCCCAGACCCAGCGCTTCATGCCGTACCACGCGGACACGACGCCGATGAGGACGCCGACGACCTCGAGGACGTGCAGTTGGTAGGACCCGATGGGGATGGACCAGTCGATGAGTCGCTGGAAGAGGTTGCCGCTCGCGGCGTCCGCGGCGACGAGAGTGCTGATCATGGTGTTCGTCCTCGGTGTTCGTTGGTGCACGGACGAACTCCGGGGATGTTGCGCCGCATCGGGATCCGCCAGCTGACCGCTTGAGCCGACCACACGGCATACCCGTTGAAGCACGTGCTGCCTACCATCCGGACTTTCACCGTCGGTCCCGGAGTTTCACCGGATCAACCGCTGGCTGGCTGCGAGCGGGTCGTGGACTGTCACCACCGGTTCGGAATTGCACCGACCCCGGAGCACGTGAGGCCAGTATGCAACAACCGCGGGGGTATGCCGCGGGCGCGTCCGTGTGCCGCTGGTCACCCAACCCCACCCCACCGTCACGGACACACCTCGCAGCCGACCACACCCATACCTGTGGTCCGGTGCGAGATCTGTCCCGTCACGGACACACCTCGCAGCCGACCACACCCATACCTGTGGTCCGGTGCGAGATCTATCGCTAGTGACGGGACACGAGGTCGCGCAGGTGATCGATCGCCGCGGCCGCCGAGGCGGCGCCGTAGACGGCCGAACCGGCGACGAAGACATCGGCACCGGCGTCGGCGCACTGCTCGATCGTGCGCGCAGAGACTCCTCCGTCGACCTGGATCCAGACCTCGCCGCCGTGCCGCCGCACGGCCTCTCGCACCTGCCGAACCTTGGGCATCTGATCGGCCATGAAGGACTGCCCGCCGAAGCCGGGCTCCACGGTCATGACGAGCACCATGTCGACCTCGGCGAGCAGGTCGGCATAGGGCTCGAACGGAGTCCCGGGCTTGAGGGCGAAGGCGGCCCTCGCGCCGGCCGCCCGGATGTCGCGCGCAAGCCGGACCGGATCGGACGCGGCCTCGATGTGGAAGGTCACCGAGCCAGCGCCGGCCTCGGCATAGCCCGGTCCCCACCGGTCCGGGTCGTCGATCATCAGGTGGCAGTCGATGGGGATGGGAGTCACCTTCAGCAGCGACTCGACGATGGGCAGCCCGAGGGTGAGGTTCGGGACGAAGTGGTTGTCCATGACGTCGACATGGGCCCAGTCGGCGTTGGCGATCGCCGCCAACTCTGACTCGAGGTTGGCGAAGTCGGCCGACAGGATTGAGGGCGAGATCTGCACGGGCACAACCCTATCGGCGCCGCAGCAGGGCTAAGAACATGCCGTCGGTGCCGTGCACGTGCGGCCACAGCTGGACGAAGGGGCCATTTCCCAGGTCGATCAGGGCGCCGTTGCTGGCCTGGGTGAAGAAGGGGCGGGCATCGAGGATCTCCACGTCGTCGCGGCGCTTGACCACATCGCGGACCACGAAGCTGGTCTCTGCCAGATGCGGACTGCACGTGGCGTATCCGACCACTCCCCCGGGCGCGGTCGCGTCAAGAGCGCTGCGGAGCAGGTCGCGTTGGAGCGGGCCGAGCGCGGTCAGATCCCCTGGCTGCCGGCGCCACCTCGCCTCCGGCCGTCGCCGCAATGCGCCCAGACCGGTGCACGGCGCATCGACGAGGACCCGGTCATATGTCCCCGGCTGCTCGGCACCATAATCGCGGCCGTCGCCGGTGCGCACCTCGATGGTCGAACCGCGCTCGACGGCGGCAGCGATCGCCGGCGCGAGGGTGGCGCGCACCAGGTCGGCGCGGTGCTCACTGACCTCGTTGGCGACGAGGTCAGCGCCGGCAGCACTGGCCAGGACGGCGAGCAGGCCTGCCTTCCCGCCGGGGCCGGCGCACAGATCGAGCCATCGGCCGGCGGTCACCCCGGTGGCCTCGGACGGCACGGCCGCGAGGGCGAGCGCGACCAGCTGTGAGCCCTCGTCCTGGACGGCAGCCCGACCGTCACGCACCTCAGGCAGGTCGCCTGGCTGGCCACTGTCGAGCAGGACGGCCGTCGGCGCCCACCGACCGGGCCTCCCACCTTGGGCGATCAACTCGTCAACGGTCGTCAGTCCGGGCCGCGCGACGAGCGCGACCCGAGGCGGGTCGTTGTCAGCGCGCAGGAGCGCTTCGAGTTGATCGTCGACCGCCTCGGCGGTCGCGGTCCCATGGCCGACCAGGGCGCCCCGAAGCGCGGTGACGACCCACTCGGGGTGCGAGTACTCGAGCGCCAGCGCGGCCACGCCACCGGGCGGACGAACCCGCACGAGCCAGCTCTCCCGGTCGCCTTCGCTGATCCGCCGCAGGACCGCGTTGACGAAACCGCCGGCCCCTTGTGAGACCACAGCCCGAGCCAGGCCCACCGTCTGGTCGACGGCGGCGTGATCGGGCACACGCATTGCCAGCAATTGGTGCGCTCCGAGCCGCAGGACATCGAGGACGCGGCCGTCGATGGCGGTGATCGGGCGGTCCGCAGCCACCGCGATCACCGCGTCGTAGAAGGCCCGGTGACGCAGGGTGCCGAACGCAAGCTCGGTCGTGAACGCCGCATCACGGCCGGCCAGGTGCGACCTGCGCAGCACCTTGGGCAGCTCGAGGTTGGCATAGGCACCCTCCTCGACCGCCCGCAGCAGGTGGTATGCCGCGGCGCGAGTGGGCTCGGCGCGTCGGGTGCGTTCGGCGGGACGGGTGCTCGACCGCCGACGGGGAGGGTGACCCCCTCGATCCGCTCGATCGGTCCGATCCCGGCCAGGCGTGCGGTCAGCCACCGAGGTCCTCCCCCACATCGATACGGACGCCGCGGGCCCAATCGGCAGCCGCCATCTCCTTCTTTCCCTGGGGCCGCACCGTGGAGAGCAGCACGGGACCGGTCGCGGTGCCCACGACGACGGACTTCTTGTCAGCCAGCAGGCGTCCGGGCGGCAGCGAAGGGGCGTCATGGGTGAACAGGCTCACCGGCCCGAGCGCCACTCGTTGCCCACGGAAAGTGGTCCACGCCCCCGGATCCGGTGTGCAGCCCCGAACGAGACGGTCCACCGCGAAGGCTGGGTGATCCCAGCGCACCTGCGCCTCGGCCACGGTGAGTTTGGGCGCATGACTGACCCCGTCGTGGGACTGAGGACGAGCCGCCAGTGTGCCGTCCTCGATTCCATCGAGCGTCGCCACGAGCAGACCTGCCCCCGCGGCCGCGAGCCGGCCCAGCAGGTCACCGGCGGTGTCCGTGCTGCGGATCGCCTCGGTCATCGTCCCGAACACCGGACCGGTGTCCAGGCCGGCCTCGATCCGGAAGGTGCTCGCGCCGGTCACCGTGTCCCCGGCCATGAGTGCCCGCTGCACCGGAGCTGCACCACGCCAGGCGGGCAGCAGTGAGAAGTGCAGGTTGATCCAGCCGTGCCGTGGAATGTCGAGGGCGCTCTGCGGCAGGAGTGCGCCATAGGCCACGACGGGACAGGCCTCGGGCGCCAGGTCGCGAAGTCGGGCCTGGAAGTCCGGGTCCCGAGGGTGCAGGGGGGTGAGAACCTCGACCCCTGCGGCCTGGGCTGCCTGCTTGACCGGTGAGGCGGTCAACCCGCGGCCCCGCCCCGCGCGGGCATCAGGTCGAGTCACGGCGCCGACGACCTGATGGCGGGACTCCAGCAGGGCGGTGAGCGATGGCAGGGCCACGTCTGGAGTCCCCGCGAAGACCACGCGCACTCGGCACCTCCCATCTGACCGTATTCGTCGGCTTCATCCTAGGAGCCGCGCGCGACAGCCCCGCCGCCAGTCACCCTCCCTCAGCGCGAGGGGTCCGCGGGGTTCATCCGCACCTGGACCGCCTCGCCGGTGCGGCGCGCCGCCCAGCGCGCCCGGACCTGGCGCAGCACGGTCGCCAGCGCCTGCTCGGCCTCGTCATCCACCTGGACGATCAGGCGTTCGGTGCCGTCAGTCCCCACCGGCACGGGGCCAAGGACTCGTGCCCCCGGTGGCCACGGGGCACCCGTCGTCGCTGCGACGAGGTCGTTGTGGCCCCCGGTCACGGTGCCGACCGGGGCAGCCGGCGGCAGGCGCAGCGTGCGCCGCTCCGCCAACTCGCGGGCGGCGAACCATCCTGGATCCCATCGCACGAGGGCCTCGACGACCGGCAGGATCACGTGGTCGGGGACGCCACCGACGACCACGACTCCGCCCTGTGCGCGGGGGCGCACGAGCGCGGCTGCACCGATCCATCGACGCAGGGTGTCCTCGGCGGCGTCCAGTTCGGGCCGATCGAGAAGTGACCACGCGTCGAGGAGGACCCCCGCGGCATACCCCTCCTCGGTCGTGGGTTCGGCGCCGGGTGTCGCGATCACGAGCCGGGGTGTCGACGGCACCGAGCCGAGCACCTCTGCGCGGCCCGACACCTGAACGGGAACTCCCGGAAAGGCGCGTCCGAGTTCCTCGGCCGTGCGGGTCGCGCCCACGACGCGGGCACGAAGCCGCGTGGACCCGCAGTGTTCACACCGGTGGTCGGTGACCAGTCGGCCACACCAACGGCACTGCGGGGCGTCCCTCGGCGCGGGGATGGCAATGGGTCCGTGGCAGGTACGGCAGAGCACAGGCTGTCGGCAATCCTGACAGGACAGCGCAGGCAAATATCCGACCCGGGGAACCTGCACGAGCACTGGACCGGCCGCGAGTCCGGCGCGGACGCTCTCGTGCACCAGGCTCGTCATCCGCCCGTGGCCGCCCCCTGGGTCGCGAGCGCCCTCAGGACCTTCGCCGGCCACCTTGACCCACGGTGAGCGTTCGCGGACCACGAGGCGGGGGCACTCGACGGCCTTGAGGACCGCGGACTCGACGAGCTGCTGGACGGCGCTCGAGCGGGTGTGGCCCGCCGCGAGCAGGGCCACCCCCTGAAGGTCACGCCGCACGAGAGCGACGGTGCGAACGTGCGGATACGGAGCCCGCTGCTCGGTGTGGGAGTCGTCGCCGTCGTCCCACCAGGCGATCAGCCCGAGGTCGTGCACGGGGGCATGGACGGCTGCTCGGGTGCCGATGACCAGGCGCACCTGGCCACGCAACACCTTCAGCCACGCGGTGTACCGCGCCTGAGGGCCCTGATCGGCCGTCAGGCGGACGGCGGCACCACGTCCGAATCGCTCGATGACCGCAGCCTCCAGGGCGTCGCAGTCACGGGCGTCGGGGACGACGAGGATCGCGCCACGACCGGAGCGCAGTGTCGCCTGGGCAGCGTCGACGAGCAGAGCCGGCCACCGGTCGGCGCCCGCGATGCCCGGCGCCACCAGGGCGCTCGCCGACGGACTCTCGCCGTTGGCGAGCCGGTCGAGGAACGCCGGACCCCCGAGGTAGGGCTCCCACCCCCCCGTGTATGCCGGGTCGTCAGCACCGGGCGCGGACAGCGGTTCGGGAGGGGGCAGGTCGTGGGGCAACGCCCGCTCGGCCGCCGCGTGACGGGGCGGGATCGCCAACCGGAGCACGTCACCCAGGGAGCCTGCACAGCGGCGGGCGACCTCTTGGCAGGCGGCCAGCAGGGCCGGACCCAGGACCGGTTCGGGCGAGACCACACGGCGGATCGGCTGCAGTTGCCCGGTGTGGTCGGACAGGTCCGCGCGCTCGAGGACGAAGCCGTCGAGATCGCGCCCGGCAAAGCGGACCTTGACGCGGACTCCGGGTTGGACCTCGTCAGCCAGATCGGCCGGCACGAGGTAGTCGAAGGGGCGGTCGAGGTGCGGCAGACCGGTGTCGACCTGGATGGTGGCCACCGGGTCATGGGCGGCCACCCCGGGTGCGGTCTTGCGACGAGCGGTCGGGAGCAGGCTCAGCTGCTCCTCACCCGGACCGTCCGCCATGGCCGCGAACATAGCCGACGGCCCCGACGCCGGGCGTCGGGGCCGTCGATCGACCAGCGCGAAGGATCAGCCGCGGACGGCCGCCTGCAGCTCCTCCACGCGGTTGGTCTGCTCCCAGGTGAAGGCGTTCTCGATGCCCTTGGCGCTGGTCCGGCCGAAGTGACCGTAGGCCGCGGTCGGGGAGTAGATCGGGCGCAGGAGATCGAGGTCCTCGAGGATGGCGGCCGGGCGCAGGTCGAAAACCCGGGTGATGGCGCTCTGGATCTTGTCGACGTCGACGGTCTCGGTGCCGAAGGTCTCGACGTAGAGACCGACCGGCTGGGCCTTGCCGATCGCGTAGGCGACCTGGACCTCACAGCGCCTGGCCAGGCCGGCGGCCACGACGTTCTTGGCCACCCACCGGGTTGCATAGGCCGCCGACCGGTCGACCTTCGACGGGTCCTTGCCGGAGAACGCACCGCCACCGTGACGGGCCATGCCGCCGTAGGTGTCGACGATGATCTTGCGCCCGGTGAGGCCCGCGTCACCCATCGGGCCGCCGATGACGAAGTTGCCGGTCGGGTTGATCAGGGTGCGGTAGTTCGAGATGTCGAGGTCGGACCCGGCGTCCTTGAGTTCGGCCAGCACCGGCTCGATGACCTGCTCGCGCAGGTCGGGGGCGAGCAGTCCGTCGAGCGAGATGCCGTCAGCATGCTGGGACGAGATGACGACCGTGTCGAGAGCCACTGCCTTGGCCCCGTCGTAGGCGATCGTGACCTGGGTCTTGCCGTCCGGGCGCAGGTAGGCGACCTGATCGCTCTTGCGCACCTCGGTGAGCCGCTCCGCGAGGCGGTGGGCGAGGAAGATCGGGAGCGGCATGAGCTCGGCGGTGTCATCGCAGGCATACCCGAACATCAGGCCTTGGTCGCCAGCTCCCTGCTTGTCCTTCGGGTCGACGCCACCGGTGCGGTTCTCGAAGGCCGTGTCGACGCCCTGGGCAATGTCCGGGCTCTGCTGACCGATGGAGACCTCCACCCCACACGACGCCCCGTCGAAGCCCTTGGTCGAGGAGTCGTAGCCGATCCGCAGGACGGTGTCCCGGACGATCTTCGGGATCTCCACGTAGGCCTCGGTGGTGACCTCGCCAGCCACGTGCACCAAACCGGTGGTCACCATCGTCTCCACGGCCACGCGCGAGCGCGGGTCCTGAGCAAGCATCGCGTCCAGGATGCCATCGGAGATCTGGTCGCAGATCTTGTCGGGGTGGCCCTCGGTGACGGACTCTGACGTGAATAGGCGTGCGGACACGCTGTGGCTCCTTGCATCTAGGGTTTCGGGCCGACCACCGGGGTTGCGGCGGCAGCCACGATCAATCTACCGTCCCCGGCGCCGTCGCCCGTGCGCGAGTCCAGCGCAGTGACCCGGGGCTCAGACCAACGTCTCGACGAGGTCCCAGATGGCGTCGGCGATGACTCGCTTGTCAGCGGGCCCGACATCTTCGACGCGAGAGCTGCCCTGAAGCAGCAGGTGGACGGTGTTCTCGTCCTTCCCGAAGGTCTTGTCCGACCCGACCTCGTTGACGACCAGGACGTCACAGCCCTTGCGCTCCAGTTTGGCGCGACCGTGCTCGAGCACGGAGGCCTTCGCGTCACCCGTCTCCGCAGCAAAACCCACGATCACCGGGCCCGCAGCATCTCCGCGGTGGCGGACCAGCTCGGCGAGGATGTCGGGGTTGCGGACCAATCGGATCTCTGGGGCCGAGTCGTCGCCGGGCGCCATCCCCTTCTTGATCTTGGTGTCGACGTAGTCAGCCGGTCGAAAGTCGGCGACGGCAGCCGCCATGACAATGACGTCGGCGCTGTCGAAGTGCTCGAGCATCGCCGCCCGCAATTGCTGGGCGGTCTCGACTCGCACCGCCTCGACGCCGGTTGGCAACTGGAGGTCGGCCGTGGTCACCAGAGTGACCCGTGCGCCGCGCGCCGCGGCGGCTGCCGCCACGGCATACCCCTGCTTGCCGGATGACCTGTTGCCCAGGAAACGCACCGGGTCCAAGGGCTCGCGGGTGCCGCCCGCCGAGACGACCACGTGCCGACCACGCAAGGGGCCGCGCGTCGGGATGACCTCGGTGACCGGTGCCGTGGCGGCCACGGCCCGGGGATGCTCGAGGAGCCGCGCGCACACGGCATACAACTCCTCGGGCTCGGGGAGCCGACCGGGCCCGGTGTCCTTGCCGGTGAGCCGACCGGAGGCCGGCGGGACGATGTGGACGCCCCGCTCGGAGAGGGTCGCGACGTTGGCCTGCGTGGCCGGGTGCTCCCACATCTCGGTGTGCATGGCCGGCGCCATGACGATCGGGCACCGGGCCGTGAGGAGAACGTTGGTGAGCAGGTCGTCGGCCTGACCGGAGGCGGCTCGCGCGAGCAGGTCGGCGGTCGCAGGGGCGACGATCACCAGGTCGGCCTGTTGCCCGATGCGGACGTGCGGAACGTCCGTGATGTCGGACCAGACGTCGGTGTGGACCGGCTTGCCGGACAATGCCGACCAGGTGGCCTCGCCCACGAAGTGCAGGGCCGAGGCCGTGGGGACGACCGTCAGGTCGTGGCCGGCCTCGGTGAACAGGCGCAGCAGCGAGGCAGCCTTGTAGGCCGCAATACCACCGGCCACACCGAGGACGACCTTCACCTCACTCCTCGATGGGCTCGATCGTCAACAGGTCGTTGTTGATCTCCCGCAGCGAGATCGACAACGGCTTCTCGTGCATCTCGGACTCGACGAGCGGGCCGACATACTCGAGCAGGCCCTCCTGGAGCTGGCTGTAGTAGGCGTTGATCTGCCGTGCACGCTTGGCCGAGTAGAGCACGAGCGCGTACTTGGAGTCGGCCTTCTCGAGGAGTTCGTCGATCGGCGGGTTGGTGATGCCGATGGGGTTGGCCTTGGTTCCGGACATGCGTCAACGCTGCTTTCCGTCGGGGGTGGATCTCATCCATGATACGAGTTCCTCGGCAGCGCGCTGCACATCATCGTTGACGATGGTGGCGTCGAACTCGGTGACCGATGCCAGTTCGACCCGGGCCGTCGACAGTCGGGCCCGACGTTCCTCGGCACTCTCGGTGCCGCGACCCACGAGCCGCCGCACCAGTTCGTCCCAGCTCGGAGGGCTGAGGAAGACGAAGAAGGCGTCCGGCGCCGACTCTCGTACTTGGCGTGCACCCTGCAGGTCGATCTCGAGCAGAGTGGGCCGCCCGGCGGCCAGGGCCGCGTCCACCGGTCCCCTCGGGGTGCCGTACTTGGCACGGCCGTGCACAACGGCCCACTCGAGCATTTCGCCGCGGGCCACCATGGCGTCGAAGGCTTCATCGGAGACGAAGAAGTAGTGCACGCCGTCGATCTCCCCCGGCCGTGGGGGGCGAGTCGTGGCCGAGATGCTCAGCCAGACCTCGGGGTGGTGCTCACGGATGTAGGCCGCGACGGTGCCCTTGCCGACGGCCGTCGGGCCGGCGAGGACCGTCAGCCGGGGACGGTCGGATCTCGGCATCAGGCGGTGAAGCGCGCGAGCAGTGCCGCGACCTGGTTCTGCCCCAGGCCCCTCACGCGACGACTCGCGCTGATGCCGACCTCCTCCATGATCTGGGCGGCCTTGACCGGCCCGACCCCGGGCATCGACTCCAGCAGGGCGGACACGCGCATCTTCCCGACGACCTCGTTGGTCCGACCGGCCGCGATGACCTCGCCGAGGTCTCCCTGGGCGTACTTGAGGCGGTTCTTGACGGCGGCCCGCTCACGGCGCGCGGCCGCTGCCTTCTGCAGTGCCTCTGCTCGTTGCTCGGGCGTCAGTGGGGGAAGGGCCACGTGTCTTCGTCCTTCGGGTGCTGTCGGTGTCGATGAAGTGCCCCGAGGGGCTCACTTCGGACTATAGCCATGCCCCACCCTTCAGGGTGACCGCCCATGACGACGATCAGGACGCGAGCATCTCGGCGAGGCGTTCGGATTCCTCTCGGGCGGCAGCACGCAGTGCGCTCACGTCCGGCCCGGTAGCCAGGATGCTGCGGGAGGCATTGGGCAGCACCTGCGGCAGGGCGGCACCGAAGACCGCCCTGAGGTCGGCCGGGGTGGCCCCCTGCGCGCCCAGGCCAGGAGCCAGGATCGGGGCTGCACTCGCCGCGAGGTCGATGCCGAGGTCGGCCAGGGCCGAGCCGATGGTTGCGCCGACGACGAGCCCGACGTGTCCCATCTCGCCTCGCGACGCCGCGTCGGCGTTGTCGGCAGCGGCACCCTCGACGATGGCCCTGGCCACGCTGATGCCGTCGCGCTGGGCGTGCTGGACCGACGGCCCCTCGGGATTGGACGTGAGGGCCAGCACGAAGACTCCGCGCCCGGTGTGCCCGGCGAGGTCGATCGCGGGCCGCAGCGAGCCATAGCCCAGGTAGGGGCTCACCGTCACGGCATCGGCCGGGCTGGGGGCGTCCTTGCCCAGGAAGGCCTCGGCGTAGGCGTCCATCGTGGACCCGATGTCACCGCGCTTGGCGTCGAGGATGACGATCGTCCCCGCCTCCGTGAACGCATCGACGGCCCGCTCCAGGACCGCCACCCCACGCGCGCCGAAGACCTCGAAGAAGGCCGACTGCGGCTTGACGCTGGCCACGTCGCCTGCAAAGGCCTCGACGCACGTCATGGCAAAGCGTTCGAGTCCGGACAGGTCGTAGGCCAGTCCCCACGACTCGACCAGCCCGCGGTGGGGATCGACCCCGGCGCAGAGCGGCCCGTGGGTCGCCATCGCCTCCCGCAGTCGCACGCCGAAGGGTCGATATGCCGCGGGGCCGGGCGTCGTCACAGGGTCACCTTTCGGTCGTGGGCCAGGCCCACCACATCGGTCAGGGAGGCGAATCCGCGCTCGTCGAGAGCGGATTCGAGTTCGGTCAGGACCCGGCGGGGGGCCGACGGATCGTTGAAGGTCGCCGTTCCCACCTGGACGGCGGACGCTCCCGCGGCGAGGAGCTCGAGCGCGTCCAGGCCGCTGCGCACTCCCCCGACGCCGATGATCGGGACTGCGTCGATGCGGTTCTCGCGCATCGCCGCGGTGCACTGCCAGATCGCGCGGACCGCGACCGGCCGCACGGCCGGGCCACTCAGGCCACCGGTGACTGCGGCGAGTTGAGGGCGCATCCGATCGGTGTCGATCGCGATGCCGAGCAGGGTGTTGATCATCGTGAGCCCGCCCGCGCCGGCCCGCACGGCGGCGTCGGCGATGGCGACGATGTCGGTGACATCGGGGGTGAGCTTGGCGAACATCGGGAAGTCACGCGGGAGTTCTTCTCGCACCAGCGAGACGACCTTGGCCGAGGACATCGGGTCACAGGCGAAGACCAGACCGCGGTTGGCGACATTGGGGCACGAAATGTTGACTTCGACGCCGACGACCGCGTCGAAGGCGGGGTGCGCCACCAGGTCTCGGGCGACCTGGGCGAACTCGACGGCGGTGTTGCCGGCGATCGACACCAGGACCCTCGCCCCGACCGATTTCAGCCAGGTGAGGTCCTTGTCGAGGAAGGCACCAATGCCGGGTCCCTGCAGGCCGATCGAGTTGAGCATCCCGCTCGGGGTCTCGGCCATCCGAGGCGTCGGGCGCCCCGAGCGCGGGTCGGCCATGACTGTCTTGGTGACGAAGGCGCCCAAATCGGAGACATCGAACAAGCGGTGCAACTCGCGTCCGTTGGCGGCGCAGCCACTGGCCGTCATCACGGGGTTGGGCAGGGTCAGCGTCCCCAGGCGCGTGGTCAGGTCCGCCATGTCAATGCCCTCCTGCCCGGGGCGCGCCGACGGTATCGGCGGGCACGCGGCATACGCCCTCGGTGAAGGCTTCCCATCGGACCCGGTCGCCGCGGAAGACGGGACCCTCGACGCAGGAGCGGACCATCCGCGTCGAGCCGTCCTTGCCCCGGACCGGCATGACACAGGTCATGCAGACCCCGACGCCGCACGCCATCGACTCCTCGACGGCGACCTGGGCGACCGCACCGTGGGCGGTCGCGACCTCGGTGATCGAGCGCAACATCCCCATCGGGCCACAGCCGTAGACAACCGCCGCCGACGTGCGCGTGATGACTTCGGGGAGGACGTCGGAGACCCAACCACGGCGCCCAGCGCTGCCGTCGTCGGTGGTCACGGTGACGCCGTCCGCGCTGCGGCGCGCCTCGACCACCCCGAAGAGCCGGTCCTCGGAGGCCGCGCCGAGGACCATCTCGACGTGGCAGCCGCGCTCCCGCAGCACGTCGGCGAGCCAGAAGAGAGGTGCCGAGCCGTAGCCGCCACCCACGAGGACACAGGCCACCGGCTCGGTCGGGATGGGAAAGGGACGCCCGAGCGGGGCGACGACGTCGACCTTGTCGTGGGCTCGCAACCCGGCCAACCACTGGGTCCCCGGACCCTTGGCGGCGATGACGACGTCGAGGGTTCCACCGTAGGCGCCGCTGGGACTCACCTTGTGGAGCGAGAAGCAGCGTCGGAGCAGGTTGGCCGACGTCGGTCCGCCCACGGCAAGCGCGACGAACTGGCCGGGCCGCGCGGCCTCCGCGACTCCGGGCGCCACGATCGTCAGGTGTTGATAGGCGCCGACCCGGCGGGTCGCGATGACCTCGCCGGCGACCTGCACGACGTCGCTCACGCGCCCGCCCCGGCCTTCTCGCGTCCCCGACCGAGCAGGTCGAGCGCAGCGGCGTGCTCCTGGAGGGAGGTGACCGTCAGGTCGGTCTTGCGCATCGAGTCGATCGCCTGCACTGCGGCGGCGAACTCCTGGACCGTCGTGATGAGCGTGACGTCGGCGGTGTTGGCCGCGGCGCGGATCGCATAGCCGTCGGCTCGGGCCGACTGACCGGTGGGGGTGTTGATGATCATCGCGATCTCCCCGGCGAGGACGAGGTCGGCGATGGTGCGTTCCTCACCGCTCGCCCCCTCACTTCGCTCCGTGATCTTGCGCACCACACTGACATCGATTCCGTTGCGGCGCAGCACATCTGCCGTCCCGGTCGTGGCGACGATCTCGAAGCCGAGGTCGACGAGCCGACTCACCGGGAAGAGCATGGCGCGCTTGTCGCGATTGGCGACAGACACGAAGACCGTGCCCGACTCCGGCAGTCCGCCGTAGGCCGCGAGCTGGCTCTTGGCGAAGGAGAGCCCGAAGTTCTTGTCGATGCCCATGACCTCACCGGTCGAGCGCATCTCCGGACCGAGCAGGCTGTCGACCGGCGCGCCGTCGGCGCGGCGGAAGCGGTGGAAGGGCAACACGGCCTCCTTGACCGACATCGGTGCGTGCGCGGGCAGTGTGCCCCCGTCGCCCTCGACCGGAAGGATCCCTTCATCCCGGAGTTCCTGGATGCTGGCGCCGAGCATGATCCGGGACGCCGCCGCGGCCAGCGCGACACCGGTGGCCTTGGCCACGAAGGGCACAGTGCGCGAGGCGCGCGGATTGGCCTCGAGGACGTAGAGGATGTCCTGGGCCAGGGCGAACTGGACGTTCATCAGCCCGCGCACACCGATCCCCTCGGCGAGCTTGCGGGCGGACTCACGCACCCGCTCGATCTCGGCGTCCCCGAGCGTGGCCGGCGGCAGGGCACAGGCCGAGTCGCCGGAGTGAATCCCGGCCTCCTCGATGTGCTCCATGACCCCACCGAGATACATGTCGACGCCGTCATAGAGGACGTCGACGTCGATCTCGACCGCGTCGTCGAGGAAGCGGTCGACGAGCACCGGGTGCTCCGGACTCGCCGTGGTGGCGCGCTCGACATAGGTGACGAGGGTGTCGTCGTCGTAGACGATCTCCATCCCTCGTCCGCCCAGGACGTAGGAGGGCCGCACGAGGACCGGATAACCGATGCCCCGCGCCACCTCGAGCGCCTCGCCGACGCTGTAGGCGGTGCCGTGCTTGGGCGCGGGCAGATCGGCCTCGGCAAGCACTCGACCGAAGGCTCCGCGGTCCTCGGCGAGGTCGATGGCCTCAGGGCTGGTCCCGACGATCGGCACGCCCTCGTCCTTGAGGGCCATGGCCAGACCGAGCGGCGTCTGGCCGCCGAGTTGGACGATGACGCCGGCGATGGGACCGGCAGCCAGCTCCGCGGCATACACCTCGAGCACGTCCTCGAGGGTGAGCGGCTCGAAGTAGAGACGGCTGCTCGTGTCGTAGTCCGTCGACACCGTCTCCGGGTTGCAGTTGACCATGACCGTGTCGTAGCCCGCGTCCCGGAGGGCGAAGGAGGCGTGGACGCAGGAGTAGTCGAACTCGACGCCCTGACCGATCCGGTTCGGCCCTGAGCCGAGGATGAGGACGGCCGGCCGCTCCCGCGGGGCGACCTCTGTCTCCTCGTCGTAGGAGCTGTAGTGATAGGGGGTGCGTGCGGCGAACTCAGCAGCGCAGGTGTCCACCGTCTTGAAGACCGGGCGCACGCCGAGCGCGTGGCGCACCCCCCGCACGACGGCTTCGGGTATGCCGCGCAGCTCGCCGATCTGCTGGTCAGAGAACCCATGTCGCTTGGCCAGGCGGAGCAGGTCCGGGCTGAGGCGATCGGCGCGCTCCAGGCTGTCGGCGAGGTCGTTGAGGAGCTCGATCTGGTCGAGGAACCACGGATCGATGCCGGTGACCTCGTGGACCTCGGCCACCGAGAGCCCACCACGCATGGACTGCTGGACGGTGAGGAGTCGGCCATCGGTGGGGCGCTTGGCGATGGCGAGCAACTCACGAGCGGCGGCCGGACTCGGGCGGTCCCCGCGCCAGTGGAAGCTGGAGTCCTTGCGCTCGATGGACCGCAGGGCCTTCTGGAGGGCTTCGGTGAAGTTGCGACCGATGGCCATCGCCTCACCGACCGACTTCATCGTCGTCGTGAGCGTGTCGTCCGCGGCCGGGAACTTCTCGAAGGCGAAGCGGGGCACCTTGACGACGACGTAGTCGAGGGTGGGCTCGAAGCTCGCCGGCGTCTCCTGGGTGATGTCGTTGGGGACCTCGTCGAGGGTGTAGCCGATGGCCATCTTCGCGGCGATCTTGGCAATCGGGAAGCCAGTTGCCTTGGACGCCAGGGCACTGGAGCGGGACACCCGCGGGTTCATCTCGATGACGATGATGCGGCCGTCGCGCGGGTTGACGGCGAACTGGATGTTGCAGCCGCCGGTGTCGACACCCACCTCGCGGATCACGGCGATGCCGATGTCGCGCAACCGTTGGTACTCACGGTCGGTCAGGGTCAGGGCCGGGGCGACGGTGATCGAGTCACCCGTGTGGACCCCCATCGGGTCGAGGTTCTCGATCGAGCAGACGACGACCACGTTGTCGGCGTGGTCGCGCATGACCTCGAGTTCGTACTCCTTCCAGCCCAGGATCGACTCCTCGAGCAGCACCTCGGTCGTCGGGGAGTACTGCAGGCCCTGACCGGCAATCCGGCGCAGGTCGGTCTCGTCGTAGGCGAAGCCCGAGCCGAGCCCACCCATCGTGAAGGAAGGGCGGACGACGACGGGGTAGTTGAGGTCCTCGGCCGCCGCGAGGCATTCGTCCATGGTGTGGCAGATGACCGAGCGCGCCGACTCGGCACCGCAGCGCTCGACGACGCCCTTGAACTTCTCCCGGTCCTCGCCGAGTTGGATCGCCTCGACCTTGGCCCCGATGAGGGGGCAGTCGTACTTCTCGAGGATCCCCCGCTCGTGCAGGGCCATGGCGCAGTTGAGCGCGGTCTGGCCGCCGAGGGTTGCCAGGACCGCGTCGGGGCGCTCCTTGGCGATGATCTTCTCGACGATCTCGGGCGTGATCGGCTCGACATAGGTCGCGTCGGCGAACTCCGGGTCGGTCATGATCGTCGCCGGGTTGGAGTTGACGAGGATGACGCGGATGCCCTCCTCGCGGAGCACGCGGCAGGCCTGGGTGCCGGAGTAGTCGAACTCGCAGGCCTGGCCGATCACGATCGGCCCGGACCCGATGACGAGGACGCTCTTGATGTCGTCTCTCTTCGGCATTACTTGGAACCTTCCAGCAGGGAGACAAAGCGATCGAAGAGGTATGCCGCGTCGTGCGGCCCCGCCGCGGCCTCCGGGTGGTACTGCACCGAAAACGCCGTGAGTTCGCCCTCGGGAGTTCGCAGTTCGAGTCCCTCGACGACGTCGTCGTTGAGGCAGACGTGGCTGACCCGAGCCGATCCGAAGGGCGTCTCGGTGTCGGCGTCGAGGGGGGCATCGACGGCGAAGCCGTGGTTGTGCGCGGTCACCTCGACCTTGCCGGTCGTGCGGTCCATCACCGGCTGGTTGATGCCGCGGTGGCCGTACTTGAGCTTGTAGGTGCCAAAGCCCAGCGCCCGTCCGAAGATCTGGTTTCCGAAGCAGATGCCGAAGTAGGGAATACCCTCTCCCAGAACGGCTTTCAACAACTCGACCTCGTGGTCCGCGGTGGCGGGGTCACCTGGCCCATTGGAGAAGAAAACGCCGTCGGGACGGACCTCGCGGACCTGCTCAACGCTCGCCGTCGCGGGCAGCACGTGCACTTCGATCCCTCGCTGAGCCATCAGTTCCGGCGTCATCGCCTTGATGCCGAGGTCCAGAGCGGCGACCGTGAAACGCCTCTCCCCCACCGCCGGCACGACGTAGGCCTCCTTGGTCGCCACCTCGGCGGCGAGCGCTGCCCCGGCCATTTGCGGCGCACCGGTGACCTGCGCGAGAAGCTGCTCCCGCGGCATACCGGCGGCCGGGCCGGAGAAGATCCCCGCCCGCATCGCCCCGCGCTCGCGCAGGTGCCGGGTCAGTGCTCGGGTGTCGAGATCACTGATCCCGACGACTCCTTGGCGGTCGAGCTCGGACTCCAGGCTGCGGCGGGAGCGCCAGTTGGAGGGTCGCACGGCGGGGTCGCGCACGACATAGCCGGCGACCCAGATGCGCGAGGACTCGTCGTCCTCGTCGTTCCAGCCGGTGTTGCCGACGTGCGGGGCGGTCATGACGACGACCTGGCGGTGGTAACTCGGGTCGGTGAGGGTCTCCTGGTAGCCGGTCATGCCGGTGGAGAAGACGGCCTCCCCCACGGTCGTACCGACCCGGCCGTAGGCACGACCGGTGAAGGTGCGGCCGTCCTCGAGGATCAGGATGGCGGGTTCGCGGCTGCTCAGCATGCTGCAGGTGCTCCTTCGGCGGCGGTCACGCGACCGCGCAGGATGGTCGTGTGAACGGCGGCCCGGAACTGCTCGCCGTGCCAAGGGTTGTTGCGGGACAGCGACTGCGAGCTGCTGCGGTCCACGGTGATGGCCGCCGCTGGGTCGACGAGCACCAAGTTGGCCGGCTCCCCCGGCACGATCGGGCGTCCGTGGTCGGCCAGGCCGGCAATGCCGGCGGGGGCGCTCGACATGACACGGGCGAGGTCGCTCCACCCAAAGAGACCGCCCTCGACCATGACGGAAGCAACGACGGACAACGCCGTTTCCAGGCCCAGCATCCCGAAGGCGGCGTCCTCGAAGGCGTGTTCCTTGTCGTGACGGGCATGGGGCGCGTGGTCGGTCGCGACGGCGTCGATCGTGCCGTCCGCCAGTGCGGAGCGAACGGCCTGGACGTCCTCGATCGGGCGCAGCGGCGGGTTGACCTTGAAGACGGGGTCGTAGGCCGCGAGTCGCTCGGTCGTGAGCGCGAGGTGGTGGGGGGTCACCTCCGCCGTCACCGCAATGCCCTGGGCCTTGGCCCAGCGGATCACGTCCACACCCTCGGCCGTACTCACGTGGGCGACGTGGACTCTGCTACCGGTGTGCCTGGCGAGTTGGACATCGCGCGCGATGATCACCGACTCGGCCACGGCCGGCCACCCGGGCAGTCCGAGGCGACCGGAGAGTTCCCCCTCGTGGCAGCAGGCGTTCGGACCCGCGAGGGCGGGGTCCTGGCTGTGCTGCGAGACGACACCGCCGAACGATCGGATGTACTCCAGCGCGCGCCGCATGACCCGGGCGTCGGCGACGCACCGGCCGTCGTCGGAGAAGACGTTGACTCGCGCTCGAGAGCGGTGCATGAGGCCGAGCTCGGCAAGTGTGCCGCCGGCAAGGTCGTGGGTGACCGCACCGATGGGCTGGACGTCGACAAGTCCACAGGCGCGCCCGAGATCGAGGATCCGCTCGGCGGCCTCGGCCGTGTCCGTGACCGGGGTCGTGTTGGCCATCGCGAGGATTGCCGTGTATCCCCCGACCGCGGCCGCCCGCGAACCGGAACAGATTGTCTCGGCATCCTCTCGCCCCGGCTCCCGCAGGTGGGTGTGCAGATCGACGAAACCGGGCAGCAGGATCAGCCCATCGGCGTCGATGACCTGCGCATCGCTCGGCGCCTCCGAGGCGGTCAGGTCGGTGACGACGCCATCGACAATGACGACATCTGCGACCCTTGCGTCCGCGGTTTCCGTCGCTGTAGCGACGGAAGGCGCGGACGCAACGATCCTGGCGCCGGTGATGACAAGGGACCTCACTCCGGGCCCCGGCGACAATTTCTCACCAATAGTGAGCTTTTGGTCGCTCATGCCGCACCGCCTTTCGCACCGGCAAGCAGGTGGTAGAGGACGCTCATGCGCACCGCCACGCCGGCAGCGACCTGGTCGAGGATGAGGCTCTGGGCGGCATCCGCAGCATCGGCACTGATCTCGAGACCGCGGTTCATCGGGCCGGGGTGGCAGATGACGACGTCTGGGTGGTCGGCGACCAGGCGTTGCAGGCGCGGCCGGGTGAGGCCATACCCCACGGTGTACTCACGAGCCGTCGGGAAGTAGCCGCCGCTCATGCGTTCCTTCTGGACGCGCAGCATCATGAGCGCATCGACGCCACGGTCGCCGGTGAGGATCGGGTCCAGGTCGTTCGAGAGGGCGAAGCCGTCCGCCTCCGACCACGCCCTGATTCCGCTCGGCATCAGGGTGACCGGGGCGACCACGGTGACGTCGGCCCCGAGCATCCGCAGCGAGAGGACGTTCGAGCGGAAGACCCGCGAGTGCGTGAGGTCCCCGACGATGACGACGTGCTTGCCGGCGAGACCGCCGATGCGCTGTTCCATCGTGTAGGCGTCGAGGAGCGCCTGCGTGGGGTGTTCGTGGGTTCCGTCGCCGGCATTGATGACGTGCGCGTCCACCCAGCCGGCGACCTGGTGGGCAGCGCCTGACGCACTGTGGCGCATGACCAGGGCATCGACTCCCATCGCGTCGATCGTCATGACGGTGTCACGCAGTGACTCGCCCTTGCTCGTGGACGAGCCCTTGCCGGTGATGTTGATCGTGTCGGCGCTCATCCACTTGCCGGCGATCTCGAAGCTGGAGCGGGTGCGGGTCGAGTCCTCGAAGAAGAGGTTGATGACGGTGCGGCCGCGCAGAGTCGGGATCTTCTTGACCTCGCGGCGCTGCACGTCCTGCATCTGGGTGGCGGTGTCGAGCAGGGTCCGGATCAGGTCGGCGTCGAGGTCGGCGATCGAGAGCAGGTGGCGCGGCATGGTGGCCGTGGCGGACGCGGTGCTGTCGCTCACGGCTCTCCCCCGGCGATCGTCACGGACTCGTGGTCGTCATGGCCGAGAAGCCGCACGCGCACCTTCTCCGAATGGGACGTCGGGAGGTTCTTGCCGACGTGGTCGGCGCGGATCGGCAACTCACGGTGACCCCGGTCGACGAGGACCGCCAGACGCACGGCCCGCGGTCGCCCGTAGTCGCCGAGCGCGTCGAGCGCCGCGCGCACCGTGCGGCCGGAGTAGAGGACGTCATCGACGAGAACGACGACCCGAGCGTCGACCGTGCCGCCCGGGATGGAGGTGGGCATCGGCGTGCGAGTGGGCTGCTTGCGCAGGTCATCGCGGTACATCGTGATGTCGAGTGCGCCGGCGGGCACGGCCGTTCCCTCGACCTCGGCGATGATCGCGGCGAGGCGCTGAGCGAGGAGCACGCCCCGAGACGGGATGCCCAACAGGACCAGATCCGAAGCGCCCTTGTTGGCCTCGAGGATCTCGTGGGCGATGCGCTTGAGTGCGCGGGCGATGTCGGCGTCCGAGAGGACGACGCGACCCTCGCCGGGTGAGTCTTCACGCGGCATACGCGTTCTGACCTCCTTCCCCGCCTCACTGGACGGGTCGTTAAAGGATGTCTGGCGCAACCCACTCTAGGGGATGGATCGGAACGCTCCGATGCCGCCCCGCGTGATGGACGGATCAGGGAGTCGTCGTGCCGTACCCATGGACGTCGAGGACGACGTGCACGCTTCCGGTGGACTCGTTGCGGATGCGCACCGTGCCATCGGCGGCGACATCCACCGTGCCGAAACCCGCTCTGGCCTCGTTGGCGACGTAGTTGACCAACGGAATGCCCGGTGTACCCGAGGCGGCGATCGCCACCCAACCGGGCCGGGTCCCATTGGTGATCGTCACGTTGACCGCGAGCAGGCTGACACCCATGGGCACCGGGGAGCCGGGCGCGCCCGCGACGCGGAAGGTGCGCACCTCACCAGGGCCGAGGATCGCGGCGCCCGGGTTGGTGGTCGTCCCGAAGCGGGTGTCGACCAACCTGGCCTGCGGTGTCGCGCGGTAGAGCTGGGCTGCCGCTGGTCCGGTCCACCCCTGGACGTCGACGACGACATGGGTGGTCCCCGTCGAGCCGTTGGTGAGGCGAACGGTGCCCGAGGACGTGAGGTTGGCCACCATGGTGTTACCCACCGTGTCCCCGGCGAGGAAGTTCACGACCGATGTCGAACCGGCGCCTGACGGACTCACACTCAGGTAACCGGCGGCCCGTGGGTCAGTTGCCGTGACCCGCAGGAGGGCGGCCTGCGCTCCCGACGGCACGCTGGAACCGCTGACCTTGACCTCCACACTCTCACCCGGACCGAGGGCGGTCGCGCGAGGGTTCAGACTGGTGCCGACGCGGCTGTCCATGAGGCGGACCGCAGCGATCGGGGACAGCCGGGTCGAGACCTGGGGGGCGATCCACCCCTGGACGTCGAGGACGACATGGACCGGCGAGGTGCCACCGTTGGTCACGGTGACCGTCCCGTCGGTCGCGACCGGCACGGTCGACAGGTTGGCGACCACCGCACCGGACACCCAGTTGACCAGTGAACTGGGCGAGCCCGCCACCGCGAGATAACCCGGGCTGTTGCCTGCAACGGCCGTGACATTGGCCAGGACCGCGGTCGCCGTGGACGGCACCGGCGACCCAGCACCGACCAGTCGCAGACGGAGATTTCCTCCTGCGGGGATCGCCGTGACCAAGCCAGGGTTGGCGGGAGCACCGAAACGAGTGTCGAGCACTCGGACCGGATCCACCGATGTGACCCCACCGGCGAGACCGGGCATCACCGCAGTGGTGGCAGCAGACGCGGGTCCGGTCCCCTCGGCGTTGCTCGCCGTGACCGTGAAGGTGTATGCCGTGCCGTTGACCAGGCCGGTCATCGTCACCGTTGTGGTCGGTGCCGCCACGGAGACGGTCGATCCGCCGGGAGACGCCGTCACGGTGTAGGTGGTGGTGGGTGATGCGCCGGAGGTGCCGGGCGACCACGAGATGGTGGCCTGTCCGTTGCCGGCGACCGCAGTGGGCGCGAGCGGCGCGCCGGGGACCGCAGGCGGTGTGGACGAGACGAACCGGATCGCATCTGCCCAGATGCGCTTGCTCGTGTCCCCACCACTGTTGTCGGCCAGATGCACGCTCGCCGGCTGGCCGGTGCGGACGGTCACGGTCCCGAGGAGCCGATATCCCGATGCCGTCGATTGGTCGAGGATCGTCTCGCTGGTTCCGCCGGCGCTGGTCAGCACGTAGCGTGCCTTGGTCGCGACGGAGGCATCGGGCACGTTGGCCTCCACCCGGTAGGTGCCCGGAGCCAGCGTCGGGGACCAGGTGGCGCCGTTGAACTCGGTCGAACTCGGCCCGGTCCAGTAGGCCTTCTGCTTGACACCGCTGCCCGCCGCCGGCCGCCAATAGGTCATGGACCCGGTGAAGACGAACCCAGCAGACCCCGGGCCGACGATGTTCGTGCCGTAATCAGTGCGCACCGGGTTGCCCGGGAGTGTGATGTCGGCCCAGTTGCGGTCGATGTGCAGCGCGACGCCGCCCCACGTCTCGACCGTGTCGCCCGAGTACTGGCGCATCCGCTGGTGGTTGGCCCAGTAGACGTCCGGGTAGAACTGTGGACTGTAGGTGTCGCGGGTCGTCTGCAACTGGTTCCAGTGCGCGACCCAGATCTGGTCCGGAGGGACGAAGGACGGGTCGCCGGCCACGGCGCGGCTCATGTCACGCATCATCGATCCGGGCCCGCCGTAGACCCCTGAGACGTAGCCGAGGCGGTGCAGCTCCTGGGTCCATCCGGAGACGTGGGCCACCGTGGCCGCGGAGCACTCGGCATCCGTCATGGAGTAGTTCTCCATGTCGAGCTCGATGAGGGTCCCGGGGCCCATCCCGAGCGCCTGCACCGCGGCGACCGCAATCCCTGCCTCGGTGACTCCCTGGGCCCTGGCCGTCGTCGCGTTGCGGGAGATCATGGCGAGATTGGCCTGCTGCACGCACGGCGACTGAGGCCCGACATGGATCGGGATGAGGCCCCAGCCCTGCGCGGTCACCTGGTTGATCCACGACGTCCCGCCCTGGAAGGGGCAGGCCCGCATCGATCCGCTGGTGTAGATGCCTACGGCGACATACGGCGATTGGCGCCACGCCTGCATGCTCGTGACGGACGGCGCGCTGCAGGCGTCGAAGGCCATCGCGCCATACAGTGGCTGCCCCACCGGAACGGCCGCCGTCAGGGAGGACAGCGAGGCCGGAGCCACGCGTTCCTCGGCGGTCTTCGGCCCCACGGGCACTGGTTCCTGGCGAGGGGTCGGGACGCTGGTTCGCCGCTGGGCGGGTGCCCGACTTGGGACCGGCACGGGGTCCGCGCTGATCTCCATGTCGGCAACGATGGCGTCAACCGCAGCCGAGCCCTGCGGACCCCAGCCGGTCCGCACGGAGACGCCGCGACCCTGGAGCGCCACATCGGATCGCTTGTCCTGGTCGTTGCGGCGGATCGTGCCCCGCGCCCCGGGCGAAGACCATCCCTTGCGGCCGGTGGCGGTCTGCTCGTCGGCGCCGGTCGGTCCGATCCAGACCGTGTTGCCACGCCCGACCGCCCGGGAGGGGCAGTTCTGTTGCTCAGGTGCGGTCCCGAGATAGACCGCGTCGACGTCCAACCGGACACAGACATCGTCGGAGGCGTCCAGGTCGATGACCGGCCAGTCCGCGGGGACCGAGACGGTGACTCCGGCGTAGGCCACCTGCTTCTCAGCGGGCGCAGCCTCGGCCACGGGGACAGTCAGACCGCCGACACCGACAGAGACGGCGAGGGCGGCCACGAGGCGCCGCAACGAACCAGGGTGCACGGATGTCCTCCAGGGCAAGGGGCGGACCCGATGATAGTGAACTTTCGTCACATCAACCACAGGAGATCACTCCTGTACCGGTCACGGTTCGGTGACGAGTTCCTTCATCATGAGCGCTCGACGCCCCCAGCGGGCCAAGTTGGCCTCGGCACCCCACAGGAGGGTGTCCGCTGCCGCCTCAAGGGCCTGCAAGGCGTCGACATCCTCGGGCGCGATCGGCCGAACGACGCTGCGCCCGATCAGGTCCACAGCTCAGCCCAAGGTCGGCTTGAGCTCGAGCAGGCGGCCCAGGACCCCGTTGACGAATTTGGGACTCTCATCGGTCGAGAGATCGGTGGCCAGCGCCACCCACTCGTCGATGGCGACAACCTCGGGGACGTCCTCGGCATACACGACCTCGAAGGTGCCCAAGCGCAGGATGGCGCGGTCGACCGCCGGCATGCGCTCCAGGGTCCATCCTTGCGCCCACGTGGTGATCAGGTCGTTGATCGCGGTCCAGTGCTCGACGACGCCACGCACCAAGGTGGCGGTGTACTCCCGCACGGGAGAGTCACCGGCGGGCTGCTCGAGGCGCTGCCCCAGCAGCTCAGCGACGTTGAGGGAGCGCTGGTCGGCCTCGAAGAGCAGATCCAGCGCCGCCTTGCGGGCCTTGGTCCGAGCAGCCATCGGTCAGTTGACGCGACCCAGGTAGGACCCGTCGCGGGTGTCGACCTTGATCTTGGTACCCGTCTCGAGGAAGAGGGGCACCTGGATCTCGGCTCCGGTCTCGACGGTCGCCGGCTTGGTGCCGCCGGTGGAGCGGTCGCCCTGCAGGCCCGGCTCGGTGTAGGTGATTTCGAGGACGACCGAGGCCGGCAGCTCGATGAAGAGGACATTGCCGTCGTGACGGGCGACGAGGGCGTCCTGGTTCTCCAGGAGGTACTTCGCGGCGTCCCCGACGACGTCCGGGCTCACCGAGATCTGGTCGTAGGTGTCACCGTCCATGAAGATGTAGTCGCTGCCGTCGTTGTACAGGTACTGCATCGTCCGCTTGTCGACGTTCGCGGTGTCGACCTTGACCCCGGCGTTGAAGGTCTTGTCGAGGGTTTTGCCCGACGTGACGTTCTTCAGCTTGGTCCGCACGAAGGCCGGGCCCTTGCCGGGCTTGACGTGCTGGAACTCGATGACGGTCCAGAGCTGGCCGTCGATGTTGAGGACCATGCCGTTCTTGAGGTCGTTGGTCGATGCCACGTTCGGTGTCCTTGCGTCCGTTCGGTATGCCGCGCAGCCCGGTCCGGGGCACGCGTCACCCCCGGTGAGGGGGTGGGGATTCGCCAGAAGTTTACAGGTACGCAGCCGGATCGAATTCCTCGATGGGGATGACCCGCAGGCGCGGCAGCCTGGTGTTGAAAGCCCCGACGGCATACTCCAGGTCGAAGGTCTGGACTCCCCTGGACTCCAACGCAGTGAACCCGGCATTGCGAAACTCGGTGAAGGCCACCACGCCCACGCGCCGGTCGGTGTCGAGGAGGGCCTCGATGTCGGCGAGGAAGTCGCCGTCGTGGCTGACGAGCAGGACGTCACCGGGGCGGTGGGCCAGCGCCTGGAGGGTGCGCTGGATCGCGACGTCGACGACCTTGGTCGACGCGTCGCCGGACAGCGGGATCGGCTCGTAGTCCATGGCCTTGAGGGCCTGGACGAAGGCCATCGGCATGCCGCCGCTGGCGTTGAGGAAGAAAAGGGCCTTGACGTCCTGCTGCCACTGGGCACGGGCGAAGGAGAGCAGCCGGTCCCATCAGGGCCGCTCGTCCGGGTGGGGCCGCCGGCCGAGGATTGACGTGCCCAGGGTGGCGTCGATGTTCTCGCCGTCCACCAGCACGTAGGTCGTCCCCGCGGTGCGCTCGCTCATGAGCCGCACTCTAGGTGGCTGCGGCACCGACCGTCCTCAGAAGGGCGGGTGGGAGAGGCCCGGTCCGTCGTCGTCGCGCACCGCGGCACACCCCTCCCTGAGGGCCGTGCGAGCGGTGGTGAGATCCATGTCTCATTCTCATCGACCACCTGTTCGATATCACGGGTTTGATCGGTCGAATATTCCCGTCCCGCAACGGAATCTGTCTTCTGTCAGACGCCGATCGTCAGGTTGACGACATACCCGCTCGAGGCGTCGCCGGTGACCGTGGCGAGCTGGTGGATCCCCCCGTCGTTGCCGAAGACGTTGTCGGTCTTGAGGGAGAGCTGGCCCAGGTTGCGCGTGCTGTTCGGATACGTGGACGTGTTCTGGTAGATGGTCTCGCAGATGGCCTGGGGCAGCGCGATCTGGCTGGTCTTGACGATCTGCCCGCTGCTCGTCGCGTCGGAGGTGCTCTTGTAGACCTCGAAATGGATGTGCGGCCAGCGCCCGGCGTAGCAGCCGGGGAAGACCGACGTGAAGGTGGCCGTGCCGTTGGCGTTGGTCTCGGTCACACCGCGCAACCAGGTCTGGTCGGTCGCGCCCTGCGAGTACATCGAGTAGTTGCCGGCGGCGTCGCAGTGCCAGACGTAGACGGCTGCGCCGGCCATCGCGGCATAGCCGCTGGCGGAGTCGGTGACGGTGAGGTTGATCGTCATCGGGACGCCGGCGACCTTCTCGGAACTGCCGATGCTCGTCGTGATGTCGCTCCTGACCACACCGCTGTCGTCGAGCACGTTCTTGCCGTTGCTGCCGTCGCCCGGGTAGGGGCCGGCCGTCTCATCGGGCACCACCGATTCGACGGCGGCGGATGCCGCGGAGCTGGCGGCCGCCGTAGCGGATCCCGTTGCCGAGGCGGTGGCCGAGGTGGAGCTCGAGCCGGTCGCACTCGCACCGCCCCCGGACGTGGCGGCCGTCGCACACCCGGCCAGCGAGGTCAGCGCCGCTCCGCCGAGCAGGCCGAGGGCTCCGCGGCGACGCAGGAGGGTGTTGACGTCGTAGGTCAGGCCACGATCCAGCTCGCTGTTGGGGTCGTGGTCGTGGTCGTCGTGGGCGAGCAGGGCGGCGGGAACGATGCGTCGGTTCGTCATGGAATGACTGTGCCCAGCATCCCCGTGCCGGTCCTGTCGGGATCCTGTGCGTCCACTGTGCGAGTCGATCAGCGACACCGAGCCACCGGGACGGGCAGACTGCGACCATGAGGGCACGCCATCTGATCGGCACTGTCGCCGCCGGCCTGGCCGGCCTGGCCACCCACGACGTCCTGCAGCGCAAGCACACCCTGCTGCACAACTACCCGGTGGTGGGCCACCTGCGCTTCCTCCTGGAGCGCGTCGGCCCGGAGCTGCGCCAGTACATCGTCACGAGCAACGACGAGGAACGGCCCTTCTCCCGCGACCAGCGCTCCTGGATCTACGCCTCGAGCAAGCGCGAGAACAACTACGTGGGCTTCGGCACCGACAACGACATCGAGCACCTCGAGGGCTATGTCATCGTCAAGCACCGCACCTTCGCCGATGTCGCGCCGGCCACCGGCGTCGCCCACGGGAACCACGACGAAGGCATCGTCCTGCCCTCGGCCAAGGTGCTCGGCGGCCCGCGTGGCCGACGGTCGGCCTTCCGGCCGAAGTCGGTCGTCAACATCTCCGCCATGAGCTTCGGCTCGCTCTCCGGCCCGGCCATCGAGGCCATCAACAAGGGCGCCAAGCTGGCCGGCGCGATGCACAACACCGGCGAGGGCGGCCTCTCCAGCCACCACCGACAGGGCGGCGACCTCGTCCTCCAGATAGGCACGGCCTACTTCGGCTGTCGCGACGAGCACGGTCGGTTCGACCTCGAGAAGCTCAAGGACGTCGTCGCCTCCGCGCCAGTGAAGGCCATCGAGATCAAGCTCAGCCAAGGTGCCAAACCCGGCCTCGGCGGCATGTTGCCGGCCGCCAAGATCTCCGAGGAGATCGCGAGCATCCGCGGCATACCGATGGGACAGGACTGCGCCAGCCCGGCGCGTCACGCGGAGTTCCACGACGTCGACTCGATGCTCGACTGGGTCGAGCTGGTCGCCGACGCCACCGGGCTGCCCGTGGGGATCAAGTCCGCCGTCGGTGAGCAGCGCTTCTGGGACGAGCTCGTCAGCCACATGGCCAAGGGCGACCGTGGCGTCGACTTCGTCACCATCGACGGCGGCGAGGGCGGCACCGGCGCCGCACCCCTCATCTTCAGCGACAGCGTCGCCCTGCCCTTCCGGCTCGGCTTCGCGCGGGTCTACGCGACCTTCGCGCGCGCCGGCCTCACCGACCAGCTCACCTTCATCGGGAGCGGCAAGCTCGGCCTGCCCGACAACGCGCTCGTCGCCTTCGCCCTCGGCGCGGACATGGTCAACGTCGCCCGCGAGGCGATGATGTCCATCGGCTGCATCCAGGCCCAGAAGTGCCACACCGACCACTGCCCCACCGGCGTGGCCACCCAGAACGACTGGCTCTCCCGCGGTCTCGACCCGACGCTGAAGTCAGTGCGGCTGGCGAACTATCTCGACACCCTCCGACGCGACCTGCTCAAGGTCTCCGAGGCCTGCGGCGTCCTCCACCCGGCGCTCATCGACGCCGACGACATCGAGGTCCTCCTCGGCGTGCGGCAGGCGACGCCGCTGCGGAGAATCTATCGCTACCAGCCACGCTGGGGCCGGATCGGCGACGAGCTCGGTGAGGAGATCACCCGCATCATGCGTCCGGTGGCCCCGCAGGGCGGCAGCGCTCCCGAGTCGGCGACCAGTCAGGACTGAATGGCGGCAAAGGCAGCCCGCAGGCAGTCCTCGCTCGGGCCCTCCAGCCGGACCGGCCGAGCGATGTCCGCCAGGACGACGAAGCGCAACTGGGCACCACGCGACTTCTTGTCGCGCCGCATCGCCGTGAGCAGGGCCTCCCAGGAACCCTCACCGGCGCTTTCGTATGCCGTGGGCAGGCCGACGCTGGCCAGCACGGTGCGGTGCCGGGAGACGACCACCTCGGGGAGGTGACCGGCGCACCGGGCCAGCTCCGCGGCATACACCATGCCGATGGCGACGGCCTCGCCGTGGCGGCGTCGGTAGTCCTCGACCTGCTCGATCGCGTGGCCGAAGGTGTGACCGTAGTTGAGGATCTCGCGCAGGAAGGACTCCTTGAGATCGGCGGCGACGACCTCGGCCTTGACGGTGATGGCGCGCTCGATGAGTTCCTCGGTGTGCGGGCCGTCCCAACGGGTCGCGCCCTCCGGGTCGGACTCGACGAGGTCGAGGATGCGGGTGTCGACGATGAAGCCGGCTTTGATGACCTCGGCGAGACCGGCGACGAAGTCGACCTGCGGCAGGGACGCGAGCAGGTCGAGGTCCACGATGACGGCGGTGGGTTCGTGGAACGCGCCGACGAGGTTCTTGCCCTCGAGGGTGTTGATGCCGGTCTTGCCACCGACGGCCGCGTCGACCATCGCGAGCAGGGTCGTCGGGACCTGGACGACGGGCACCCCGCGGAGCCAACTCGCGGCGAGGAAGCCGCCGAGGTCGGTGACGGTGCCACCGCCCACGGCCACGATCGCGTCGGTGCGGGTGAAGCCGTGGCGGCCGAGTTGGCCCCAGAGGTCGGAGAGGACGGTCGCCGTCTTGGCCGCCTCGGCGTCGGGCACGGCCGCCAGGTGGGCGACTCGGCCGCTGCCGGTAATGGCGGCGGCGACGCGCCTTGCCGGACCGGGCAGGGCCTCGCTGTGCACCACGAGGACCTGCTCTGCCTGCTCGGGCAGGACATCGGCCACCTGGTCGAGCAGGTCCCGGCCGATGGTGACGTCATAGCGGTCGCCGACGCTGACGACGCTCATCGGGCGCCCCCGAGCAGGGCGACGATCTCGGCAGCGATGTCCTCGGGGGTTCGGGTCGCAGTGTCGACGACATGGGTGGCCAGTCGGGTGTAGGTGGGCCGGCGCTCGTTCATGAGGCGGGTCCACGAGGCCCGCGGGTTGACCGAGAGCAGCGGCCGCGACTGGTCGAAGCCGATCCGCTTCGAGGCGTCGGAGATGCCGACGTCAAGGAAGACCACGGTGTGCCCGGCCAGCGCCGCCTGGGTCTCCGGATCCATAGGGGCGCCCCCGCCGAGGGCGACGACGCCGGTCTCCTCACGCAGGGCCCGCGCGACCTCGGCGCGCTCGAGGGTGCGGAAGGCCGGCTCACCGGCCTCGATGAAGATGTCGGCGATGGTGCGCCCTTGCGCCTGCTCGACGGCAGCGTCCGTGTCGTGGCACATGGTGCCGAGTGCGTCGGCCAGCGCTGCGCCGACCGTCGTCTTGCCGCTGCCGGGCGGGCCGATGAGGACGACCTCGGGTGCCATCACCAGGTCCGCATCGACTCGGGGATGGCGGCGAGGTATGCCGCATGGTTGCGGGCCGTCTCGGTCACCGAGTCGCCGCCGAACTTCTCCAGGCAGGCCTCGGCGAGCACGAGCGCGACCATGGCCTCGGCGACGACCCCGGCCGCCGGCACCGCGCAGACGTCGGAGCGCTGGTGGATGGCCTTGGCCGGCTCGTCGGAGGCGATGTCGACGGTGTCGAGGCTACGGGGGACGGTCGAGATCGGCTTCATCGCGGCGCGGACGCGCAGCACTCCCCCGACACTCATGCCGCCCTCGGTGCCTCCGGCACGACCACTGCGACGACGAATGGTCCCGTCGGCGTCACGCTCCATCTCGTCGTGGGCCTGGCTGCCTCTGCGGGCGGCGGTGCGGAAGCCGTCACCGACCTCCACCCCCTTGATCGCCTGAATGCCCATGAGGGCCGCGGCCAGACGAGCGTCGAGGCGACGGTCCCAGTGGACGTGCGAGCCCAGGCCCGGCGGCAGGTTGTGGGCGACGACCTCGACGACACCACCGAGCGTGTCACCGTCCTTCTTGGCCGCCTCGACCTCGGCGATCATGGCTGCACTGCCGGGGCCATCAAGGGTGCGGACCGGGTCGGCGTCGATCTCGTCTACCTGGTCGGGGTGCGGAAGGGGCGCATCGTCGGAGACAGCGGCGGTGCCGATCGACACGGTGTGCGAGACGAGCCGGATGCCGTAGGCCTGCTCGAGGAAGCGGGCAGCGACCTCGCCGAGGGCGACGCGCGCAGCGGTCTCGCGGGCGGAGGCGCGCTCGAGGATCGGGCGGGCGTCGTCGAAGGCGTACTTCTGCATCCCGACGAGATCGGCGTGACCGGGGCGCGGTCGAGTGAGCGCGCGGTTGCGGGCGATCTCCTTCTCGGCGTTGACGTCGTCCGCCGCGGCATACGCCTCGTCGGTGACCGGGTCGGCGCTCATGACGGTCTGCCACTTGGGCCATTCGCTGTTGGCGACGCGGATCGCAACCGGTGAGCCGAGCGTCCGGCCGTGGCGGACACCGCCCAGGAATTCGACCTCGTCCTGCTCGAACTTCATCCGCGCTCCCCGGCCGAAGCCGAGGCGACGGCGAGCGAGCGCCGCGGCGACGTCGACCGTGGTGACCTCGATGCCGGCCGGCAGTCCCTCGATGGTCGCGAGCAGGGCAGGACCGTGCGACTCCCCCGCAGTCAGCCAGCGCAACATACGCCCGATCCTTCCACGCCCGTCTCAGCAGGTGGTCGCGCAGGTCAGAATCCGGACTCGATGCGGCGGCGATCCTGGTCGCCGTGTCTGGTATCGCCGGCTACGTCGCAGTAACTGTCGTCGGTTGCCCTTGGTGTTGCTGGGTGCCCTGGTGTTGTCGGCTACGTCGCAGTAGCTGTTGCGATCGCAACACCTACTGCGACGTAGCTCGCGAAGCGTTGCTGTCCACAGGTGGAGACTCACGGGCGGCAATATCCACAGGACGTGCGACTCGTTGGGGTAGCACCCGTGTCATCGCGCGATGGTCGGGCGATGGACCACAGTGCACTCAATCGGCTGCTGGCAGGTCAGGACCAGCTCGCGACCCGGCAACAGTTGCTCGCTCACGGAGTCTCCAAGGCGACGATCCGCCACCGGGCGGGCCGGCAGTGGCGTGTCCTCCTGCCGAGCGTTTACCAGATGGGCATGGATCAACCAACGCCACGCCGACGTTGGATCGCTGCCTTGCTGCACGCCGGCCCTCGATCGGTGCTCGCCGGCAGCACCGCCGCACGGTGGCACGGGCTCGACTCGGCGATCGACGAGACAACCGTCCGTGTCGTCGTCCCCCCACCCCTGAGGCCGCGGCGCACCGGCTTCGTGGTGATTCGGCGGTCCATGCTCTTCGATAGCGGAGTGCGCACCGTGGGTCCGGTACGTGTGTCGAGCCCGGCCCGGGCGGTGGTGGACCATGCCCGCGAGCTCCATGGCGAGAGGCAACGTGCGGCACTCTTCATCGAGGCAGTCCAGAAGGACCTGGCATCGGTTGATGAACTCACAGAGTGGTTGTCCCGCCTCCGCACGCGGGATGCGGCGGCCCTGTGGCCCGCTCTTGAAGCAGCTGCCACCGGGTCCTGGTCAGTGCCGGAGCACGATCTGCTCGAGCTCGTCTCGACATCGACGGTGCTCCCTGAACCAATGATGAATCCCATCCTCACGGATGAGTTCGGTCGGCTGCTGGTGTCGCCTGACCTTTGGTGGGACGACGTGGGGTTCGCGGCGATGGTGCACTCGAAGCGGTGGCACAGCAATGGTGAGCAGTGGGACGAGACTGTCGAGCGCGACGGCGATCTGGTTGCGGCCGGGGTGATCGTGGCGGGTGTGACACCCAGACGCATCAGTGACAAGCCCGCGGCCGTCCTGGCCCGGCTGGAACAGAGTTATCGGACAGCCGAGGCTCGGCCACGCCCGCCCGTGCGCGCGATCGCGCGTGCCGCCTGAAATGCCGCTACCTGAATCGTCCCCTGCGTTGAGGCGCTCTGTCCCGAATCACTGGCTCCCTTCACACGCTCCGTTGAGGCGCTCCGTCAAGACTCTTTCGCTGCCGTGAATCGCTCGGTGCAGCCACCCATGCGAAGGTCCGACCGGGCTGGTGCCCACCGGGAGCCGGTCTCGTCTCGCTGGCTACGTCGCAGTAAACGCTGCGATCGCGACACCTACTGCGACGTAGCCGGCGACGCCAAGCACGGCGCCCGGCACCTACTGCGACGTAGAGGGGGCATGCCCACAGGAACGGCACCAGCACCCTGGATCAGCACAGAGCGGCACGCCCGGCGGCCATCATCGCGTCGACGGGGGCCGCCACGCCGGTGAAGAGCTCGAACTGGGCAGCCGCTTGGTGGACCAGCATGTCGAGGCCGCTGATCACCTCACCGCCAGCGCGGCGCACATCACGCGCCAAGGGCGTCGGCCAGTCCGCATACACGACATCGAGCACGGTCATACCGACGAAGTCCCGGCCCGCCTCGGACAGCAGCCCGCCGACGCCGACGCTCGCGGTGCCCGGCAGGGTGGAGATGACCAGGCGCACCGGGTCCTCGATCCACGACTCCAGGGGGATCGCCGACGCCGACATGCCAACAGCCTCGGCGAGGGCCACCGCATCCCGTGCGGTCGCCGGGTTCCGGGCCGCGATGGTCAGGCGCTCAACGCCCACCTCCGCCAGGGCGAGCACGGCGGATCGCGCCGTGGCGCCGGACCCGAGCACCCGGGCTCGTCCGTCATGCTCGACATGGGCGATCGAGGCGACCAGGCCGGTGACGTCGGTGTTCGTCGCGTCCCAGCCGCCGTCGGCCCGCCGCACCAGGGTGTTGATGGCGCCCGCGCTCCGGGCGACCTCGGACACGGTGGTGGCCACCTCGAAGGCGACTTCCTTGAGTGGCATCGTCAGCGAAAGCCCACGCCAGGAGTCGTCGAGGGTGCCGACGACGAACGACAGTTCCCCTGCGGTGACCTCACGCCGGCCGTAGCGCCAGTCCCTGAGTCCGCACGCGGCATACCCGGCTGAGTGCAGGATCGGCGAGAGGGAGTGGGCGATCGGCGACCCGAGGACCCCTGCGTGCTGCACCACGGTGGTCATCCGGACTCAGCCGGCCTCGCACTTGCCGGGGTTGTCCTTGCACCACTGCTTCCACTTGGCGATGTTCTGCTCCTGCTCCGCCAAGGTCTCGGCGAACAGGGTCTCGCCTGTGTCGAAGTTCACCGTCACGAAGTAGTACCAGTTGCCCGGGGTCGGGTTGGCCGCCGCGACGATCGACGCCTCGCTCGGGCTGTTGATCGGTCCCGGCGGCAAGCCCTTGTGCGCATAGGTGTCGTACGGGCTCTCCTTCGACTTCGCGACATCGGCCGCCGACAGGTTGCCGCGCTTCTGGATAGCGAAGTTGCGCGTCGAGTCCATCTGGAGGAACCCCACCGTCGGACCGGTCGGGTTGTCGAGCCGGTTCTCGATGACGCGCGCCACCTTGCCGCGGTCCGTGCCGGCATTGACCTCGCCCTCGACGATCGACGCCAGCGTGAGGATCCGCTGCTGCTGGTCGGGGGCCACATTGGCCCGGGCCAGCTCATCCACGGTCCGTTTGACCATGATCGCCAACTGTTGCGTGGCGGTGGAGTTCTCGGGGAACTCGTAGGTGGTCGGCGAGAGCCAGCCTTCGACATTGCCACCGGCTGCGGCCGGCAGGCCGATGGCAGCTGCATCATTGGCCGCCGCTTCGTAGTCGGCGACAGGGATGCCGGAGAAGGACGACAGGCGCGCAAAGGTCTCGCTCGCCCAGAGCCCCTCGGGGAGCGTCACCGCGTTGCGCACCACGTTGGCCGGATTGGAGATCACCTTGAAGGCGTCGACGCCACGCATCCCCTTCTTCAAGGTGTAGGTGCCGGGCTGGATCCGCGATGCGGCCGCCGGGTCCCCCTTGGCCGCTTCGAGGTATGCCGTGCGCGTCTTGGTCACGCCGTTGTCCCGCAGTGTCGTGGCGATGTCGTCCCCGGTCTGGCCCTGGGCGACGGCGATCTTCACCTCGCCCTCGCCGGGACCCGTGAAGTCCATGTCCTCATTGACGCCACCGACGCCGGTGATCTTGGAGATCAACGGCTTGAGCACGGTGAACGCCGCCACGCCGGCACCGGTGACGAGAGCCAGGGCGACGAAGACGACGACGACCTTGCGGCCGGTGCGCTTGGCCGGGGGCCGGGGAGCGCGCCGCCGCTGCCGACGGGAGATCGCCTCGGCGCCTCGGTCGTCGCCGAAGATCGCTCTGTCGAGGGGGTCGCTCATCCTCTACTCACGTCCTTGCCGCGGCTTGCGCCGCTTGTGGGCCACGGGCGAGCCCGGCGGCCGGCCGGTGCTCCGCTCCTCGTCCAGGGCGGACTGCAGGATGATCACGGCAGCCGCTTGGTCGACGACCGCTCGCTGTCGCCGCCCTGCGACCCCGCTCTCGCGGAGGGCACGATGGGCATCCACCGTCGTGAGTCGTTCGTCAACCAGACGCACGGCGACGGGGGCGATCCGTCGTGCCAGCACCGCAGCATACTGACGTGCCTTCGCTGCGGCCGCACCCTCGCCGCCCGCGAGTGTCCGCGGCAGGCCGACGACGACCTCGATGGCCGCCTCGTCATGGACGATCCCGGCTAGGGTGACGACGTCGGCATCCTGCTCGTCCGGCAGGTCGCCGGCCGTGCGCGCCAAGGTGGCAACCGGCGTCGCCAGTAGGCCCGAGGGGTCACTACGCGCGACGCCGACGCGCACGGAGCCGACGTCGACCCCGATCCTCACCCCGAGGCGAGGGCCCCCCACCGACTGCTGTGGCTGGTTCAGGACCGGGCCGCCAGTTCGCCGACCCGCCACTCCACGGCGTTCGTCGCCTCACCGACCTTGGTCGGATCCTGGCCACCGCCTTGGGCGATGTCATCCTTGCCGCCACCTCCGCCACCGAGCGTCGTGGCCGCTGTGCGCACCAGCTCACCGGCTTTGATGCCCTTGGCTCGGGCGGCCTCGTTGGTCGCAACGACGACCAGAGGTCGGCTCTTGGCGACGGCCGTCCCCACCACCACGCTCGGGCGGTCGACCCCGAGGCGACCGCGCAGGTCCAGGACGAGACCGCGCACGTCGTCGGCGCCGGCCTCCCCGAGGTGGTGTGCGAGGAAGGCGACACCACCGACGTCCTTGACGCCGTCGACCAACTTCGCGGCGTCGGCGAACAGCGCATCCTTGCGCGCCTTGTCGAGTTCCCGCTCGGCATCCTTCAGACGCGTCACCATGGCCCCGATCCGCTCGGTGAGCTCGTGCGGTTGCGCGTTGACGAGGGTGGCGAGCTCAGCGACGATGGCCCGCTCGCGGGCGAGGAAGCGCAGCGCATCCATCCCGACGAAGGCCTCGAGTCGACGCACTCCCGATCCCACCGACGACTCGCCGGTGATGGTCAGGGCGCCGACCTGGGAGGAGTGCAGCACGTGCGTGCCTCCGCAGAGCTCGCGCGACCACGGGCCGCCGATCTCAACGACGCGCACGGTCTCCCCGTAGGTCTCGCCGAAGAGTGCCAAGGCACCGAAGTCGCGAGCCTCCGGCAGCGTCATGTGCAGTGCACGGACCGGGAGATCCTGTCGCACAGCGAGATTGGCGACCTCCTCGATCTCGCTGCGCGTGGCAGCGGACAGCCCTTGGTTCCAGGCGAAATCGAGACGAAGGTAGCCCGGCTTGTTGTAGGAGCCCGACTGCAGGGCTGACGGGCCGAGGACCTGACGCAAGGCCGCGTGGACCACGTGAGTGCCCGAGTGCGCCTGGCAGGCCGACAGCCGCCACTCCTCGTCGACCTCGGCGAGAACGGGCGAGCCGATCCGGATCGGGCCGGTGAGGACCTCAACCGTGTGGGCGATGAGGCCCTTGATCGGGCGTTGGACGTCGACGACCTTCAGGTGGGCCCCGTCGTTGCTGATCACACCATCGTCGGCGATCTGACCACCGGATTCGGCGTAGAAAGGGGTGCGGTCGAGGATGACCTGGCCGCGCTGGCCGGGTTCGAGTTCCTCGACACGCTCGCCGTCGACGACCAGTCCGACAACAGTCGCCTCCGAGGTCAACTCCTCATAGGCCAAGAAGTCGGTGGCTCCCAGGGCGCGCAGGTCCTTCCAGACCTCGGTGTTGGCATGGCCGGACTTCTTGGCCTTCGCGTCCGCCTTGGCGCGTTCGCGTTGCTCCTGCATCAGGCGGGTGAAGCCCTCGCGATCGACCTCCAGGCCCTGCTCCTGTGCCATCTCGAGAGTGAGGTCGATCGGGAAGCCATAGGTGTCGTGGAGCGCGAACGCCTGCTCGCCGGCCAGGACGCTGCCCCCTTCGGACTTGGTCCGCGCGACGGCAGTGTCGAGGATCGTCGTGCCCGAGGCGAGCGTGCGCCGGAAGGCATCCTCCTCGGCATACGCAATCTGGGCGATGCGGTCGAAACCGGTCTCCAACTCGGGGTAGGACTGCTTCATCCGCTCCAGGGAGACAGGCAGGAGTTCGGGGAGGCATGGATCCTCGAAGCCCAGCAGTCGCATCGAACGCACCGAGCGGCGCAGCATTCGGCGCAGGACGTAGCCGCGACCCTCGTTGCCCGGGGTGACGCCGTCGCCGATGAGCATGAGTGATGAGCGGACGTGGTCGGCGACGACGCGCAGGCGGACGTCGTCGGGGTGGCTGTCCCCCGCGGACTGTCCGGAGTTCTTGCCGTACTCCTTGCCGGTCATCTCGGCCGCCCGAGCCAGGACGGGGTACACCTCGTCAATCTCGTACATGTTGTCGACGCCCTGCAGGATGCTCGCGATTCGCTCCAGGCCCATGCCGGTGTCGATGTTCTGCGCGGGCAGCGGGCCGGCGATGTCGAAGTCGACCTTCGAGCGCACGACGGACAGGTCGTACTGCATGAAGACGAGGTTCCAGAACTCCATGAACCGGTCCTCGTCGACCGCCGGACCGCCATCGGGGCCGTACTCCGCGCCACGGTCGTAGAAGATCTCCGAGCACGGGCCGCCCGGGCCGGGCACGCCCATGTGCCAGTAGTTGTCGGCCAGCCCACGACGGACGATGCGTTCCTTGGGCACGTCGGTCAGCTCGAGCCAGAGGGCGATGGCCTCGTCGTCGTCCTCGAAGACGGTCGGCCAGATCCGGTCGGGGTCAAGCCCAAAGCCGCCGGCCTCCTGCGGGGTCGTGATCAGCTCCCAGGCGAGCTTGATCGCGCCCTCCTTGAAGTAGTCACCGAAGGAGAAGTTGCCGTTCATCTGGAAGAAGGTGCCGTGCCGAGACGTCTTGCCGACCTCCTCGATGTCCTGGGTGCGCACGCACTTCTGGACACTGGTCGCCCTGTCCCAGGGCGGGGTCTGCTGGCCGAGGAAGTACGGCTTGAACGGCACCATGCCGGCGTTGACGAAGAGCAGGTTCGGGTCGTCGTGGATGAGCGGGGCCGAGGGCACCACGGTGTGGCCGTTCTTCTCGAAGAAGTTCAGCCAGCGGCGGCGGATCTCTGCGGTTTCCATCGGTGCCTTGTCGTCCTCGGGTGGTTGCGGGGCGCGTCGGGTATGCCGCGCACGGACCAGTCCGTCATGTTACGTGAGCACGCACTCCCGTCTCGACCGGCTTTGTTCCCAAATGCCACGGTTGTTCCGCTATCGCGCCGAGTTCGTCACCGAACTGGCAGCCATGCCCCGCAACAGACGAACCGCGTATGCCGCGGCGACCCTTGGCTCGGCACCCGCGCTCGCTCGGGAACTCCGACGATCGGACCACCGTCCCCTCCTCTGTCGCCTGGGTGTGCACCGAACCGTCCGGACCCACAATCCCCAGGACATGACGATGCGGTCCAAGACCTGCCGACGATGCGGCCACGTCAAGGACATCAGCCGTTACCTCACGCGCGGCAACGCCGACGGCGTGGCCTACGGCAACGTCTTCCTCAGCGGCGGGCACTGAGTCCGTCGACGGTCAGCCGCGACCGAGCCGTGCGCGCAGCCAGGCCCAACGCTCCTGCAGCCTCGCCTCGAAGCCACGGTCGGTCGGGCGGTAGTAGCTGTGCTCCTGCATCGCCTTCTGCAGGTCGTCGGGCAGGTACTGCTGAGCCGCAACTCCATCCGGCTCGTCGTGGGCGTAGACGTACGGCTTGGCCCTCCCCTTGCCGGACGCCTTGGCCGAGGCCGCCTTGATCCGCTCGGCACCGGCATACCCACTCCCTCGCAGGTGGACCGGGACCGCGCCGACCTTCCCGGCGCGGACGTCGGCGATGGCCTCGTTGATGCCCACATAGGCGGCGTTCGACTTGGGCGCCAGCGCGTTGTGGACCACGGCCTGGGCGAGGATGATCCTGGCCTCGGGCATCCCGATCTGGGCCACCGCATGCATCGCCGCGACGGCGGTCTGCAAGGCGGTCGGGTCGCCCATCCCGACGTCCTCACTGGCCGCGATGACAATGCGCCGGGCGATGAAGCGGGGGTCCTCCCCCGCCTCGAGCATCCGCGCGAGGTAGTGCAGGGCTGCATCGACATCGGACCCTCGCATCGACTTGATGAGCGCCGAGGCAACGTCGTAGTGCTGGTCTCCCGCCCGGTCGTATCGAACCGCGGCGTGGGCGATGGCCTGCTCGGTGTCGGCGAGGGTGATCGTCACCGGGCGTTCGGGCTCCGCCCCCAGGGGTATGCCGTCCTGCGCCACTCCCGCAGCGGCCTCCAGTGCCGTGAGGGCACGCCGGGCATCGCCACCGCTCATGCGGACCAGGTGGTCGCGAGCCTCGTCGGCGAGGACGAAATCGGCAGCCAACCCCCGCTCATCGGCGGCCGCCGAGTCCAGAACGTCGGCGACCTCCTCGTCGGTGAGTGAGGTGAGAGTGATGAGCATCGAGCGCGACAGCAGCGGAGCGATGACCGAGAAGGAGGGATTCTCGGTGGTTGCGGCGACGAGGATGACCTGACGGTTCTCGACGCCGGGCAACAGCGCGTCCTGTTGGGCCTTGGTGAAGCGGTGGATCTCGTCGAGGAAGAGCACGGTCTGGCGTCCGTAGAGATCGCGAGCCCGGTTGGCTCCGTCCATGACGGCACGCACGTCCTTGACACCCGCCGTCACGGCGGACAGCTCGACGAACTCGCGGTCGGCAGCGGTGGCGACCAGGTTCGCCAGGGTGGTCTTGCCGGTGCCCGGCGGTCCCCACAGGATCGCCGAGAGCGGACCCGCGGCGCCACCGCTTCCCTCGATGAGTCGACGCAGGGGGCTGCCCTGGCGGAGCACGTCTCCCTGGCCGCGAACCTCCTCGATCGTCCGCGGCCGCATCCGGACGGCCAGCGGGCGAATCGTCGCGTCGGTCGGGGGGACGTCCCCGGAGGCCGCGGCGAAGAGATCGGTCACCCACGCAACGCTACCCGCGGGGTGTGACTCTCACTTGGGCATAGCCACCCGTCGACGACCGTGCTGACCGTGGCATGGTGTCACCCCACCTCGAGGTCCTGTTGAGACTCGTTCCGGAGGACCGCCGCCGCGCCTCGTGATTCGAGCAAGTGATGGCCAACCGGCTACATTACACTCGTGCCGCGGCTTGCGGACGTCCGCGCGTCATCGCCGTGCTTCAGGGGGAGGAACATGAGCGCCGGCTTCATGGGTCGCCCCGAGAAGGCGACGAAAGTCGACCCCAGGGACCGTCGCCAACTCGAGGAGTCGCCGGTTCGCCCGCGACGCGTGATGCAACTCTTCCGTCCGCATGCCCGTCCGCTGGCCCTGGTGACCGTCCTCATCATCGCGACGTCGATCGTCGGCTTGGCGCAACCCTTCCTGATCAAGCGAGTCATCGACGACGCCCTTCCCAACCGGGACACCGACCTTCTGGTGTGGGCCACAGTCGGCATGGTCGCGGTCGCTGCGGTCTCGGGCCTGCTCAGCGTCGTCCAGACGTGGTTGGCGACCTCCATCGGGCAGCGGGTCATGCACTCTCTGCGCGTGGCCGTCTTCGCCCACCTCCAAGACCAGTCACTGGACTTCTTCAAGCGGACGCGCGGCGGCGAGATCCAATCCCGCATGACCAACGACATCGCGGCGATGCGCAGTGTGGTCACCAACACCGCGACTTCGGTCGCCTCGAACCTCACCACGGCTGTGGCCGCTGCCGTCGCCATGGTCGCCCTGGACTGGCAGCTCGCCCTCATCACTGCGCTCGTCCTGCCTCCTGCCGTGTTGTCCACGCGCAAAGTGGCGATGACCAAGAAGGCGCTGACCGGGGCCCGCCAACGCCAACTGGCCGAAATCCAGACCCAGGTCGATGAGTCGTTGTCCGTGAGCGGCGCCCTGTTGACCAAGACCCTGGGCATCAAGAACCAGCGGCTGGTCAGCTACACGACCAGTTCGGCAGCCCTCATCGACCTCGACCTGCGCGCCGAGTTGGCGGGCCGCTGGCGCACCATGACCATGCAGATCGTCTTCGCCATCATCCCGGCTGCGGTGTACCTCGCAGCTGGCACGAACATGATGACCCACCCCGTGTCGATCGGCACGATCGTGGCCTTCACCGCCCTGCAGGTCGTCATCTTCCGGCCGATCATGGGCCTGCTCAACATGGGTGCCCAGTGGATTGCCTCCATGGCGCTGCTCAGCCGCATCTTTGGCTACCTCGACCTGCCGATCGGAGTTCCGGCACCGGAACATCCGGTCCCCATCGATCGTGCCTTGATCCGGGGAGATGTCGTCTTCGAGGACGTGCACTTCAGTTACCCGGACGGCGACGAGCCGGTCCTCGACGGCGTCAATGTGAGAATTCCGGCAGGCGGCAGCTTGGGCGTGGCCGGTGAAACCGGTTCGGGAAAGTCAACCCTGGCGTCCCTGCTGATTCGTCTCGCCGACCCCACGCGAGGTCGGGTCACCATCGATGGCATCGACGTGCGCGACCTCGCGCCCGCCGATCTGTCCGCCATCGTCGGGATGGTGTCACAGGAGACCTATCTGGTTCACGACACGATCCGCGCCAACCTGCTGCTGGCCAAGCCGGATGCGCACGACGAGGAGATCTGGGCATCCCTGCGCGCGGCGCAGGTCGAGGGTGTCGTGGCGGCGCTCCCAGATGGGTTGGACACGCTCGTCGGCTCCCGAGGGCACCGATTCTCCGGCGGCGAGCGTCAACGGATCGCCATCGCCCGCACCATTTTGCGCAATCCTCGGATCCTCATCCTCGATGAGGCAACCAGCGCGCTGGACAATGACACCGAGCGTGAGGTCCAAGCGGCATTGTCCGAACTCGCCCGGGGTCGGACCACCCTGATGATCGCGCATCGCCTGACCACCTTGATCGATGCCGACGAGGTCATGCTCATGTCGGAGGGCAAGGTCATCGAGCGTGGCCGCCACGCCGATCTCATGCTGGCGGGCGGCCGATACGCCCAACTGGTCAACGCGGGACAGTCTCCGAGCGCTCAGCACGAACCGACCTCCATCCCCGATGACGACGAGACCATCGGGGTGCCCATGAGCCCAGAGGTGCCTCGCAGCGCAACGGTCGCTGGCCGCATGTGGGACGACACCTCAACCCTGCCCTTGATGCGCCCCGTCCGGGCAGCGCGCGCCGACGACCAGCTCTTCTGGACAAGCCCGGTGTCGGCGATGGACTCTGCGCGGGCCGCGTCGTGGGCCGCTCCCCAGCAGCCCGAGGACGAGAGTCTGATCGACCCCTTCGATGGGGATCCGCTGCGTGACCACGAGCACTCACGGTTGTCGCGAGGCCTGCTGATCGCGGCTCTCTCGATCGGTCTCGGAGCCCTCAGCATCGGCGCATGGGGGCTGGAACAACGCTCCTCGCTTCCGCAGGCTGCACCATCGATGGAGGTGTCGCCGCAGCCGACACCGACGAAGAGCGCGACCGCAACACCGACGACCAAGGCGTCACCAATCCTCGATCCGTCCCCCGCCGAGACTCCGACGGCCTCGGAGACTACGGCCATCGAGGTGGTTTCACGACCGGCGCCAGCCAAGAAGCGACCCACGCCATCAGCCGTGCCGAGCGCACCAACCGTCATCGACGTCGCCCCGCCGGCCCCCGAGCCCACCACCCCTGGTCCGACGCCCACGCCGACGCCCACGCCGTCACCGACGCCGACTCCGACCCCAACTCCCACCCCGACGCCCACCCCCACCGGATCGGTCACGCCCACGCCATCTCCCCAAGCGCCGCACACCCCGTGACGGCGTAGAGGCACGAGGCGAGTTGAGATCAGCCGATCAGCCTCCCGCACCGTGCCCGCTGCTCGCAGGCCCGGGCTGACGATTGTGGACGACGTGCTGGTCGAGCGGGTACTCCGCGCCGTCGAACTCGTCCCCCGCGGGAAGGTCGTCACCTATGGCGACATCGCCGAGCTCGTCGGCATCGGCCCTCGACTGGTCGGTCAGATCATGGGCACCTGGGGGTTGGGTGTGCCGTGGTGGCGGGTCGTCAACGCCTCCGGCGACCTACCCGATTTCCATCTGACCCGCGCGCACGAGGAGTGGGTGCTCGAGGCCATCGAGATCAAGCCCAGCGGCAAGGGTTGTCGCCTCCGTCGGCACCACGCCGACCTCGAGCTGCTCGGCCAGGCCTGGGAACTGGCCGTGGCCGACCTCCCTCCCCTGCCTCAGAAGTAGGACTTCTCCCCGTCGAGGAGTTCCCGGAGGATGTCCAAGTGGCCGGCGTGACGGGCGGTCTCCTCGACCATGTGCACGATGATCCAGCGCAGGGTGGGTTCGGCCCCATGACGACTCGGGCGTCGGGAGCGTGAGGGTCCGGGCTCGTGTGAACGAAGGCCATGCTCGAGGGTATGCCGCTCGGGCCCCACCCCGACCACCTTCGCCACCGGCAATGGCAGGATCGGGGGGTGACGCACGACTCCCGCGACCGTGGGCTGCTGGGCCGTTGGGGGCGCCTGGTCTCCCGCCGCGCATGGTGGGTTCTCGCCTTCTGGTTGGTCTTCATCGTCGCGGGTTTCGGGGTCGCCGGCGGAGCCTTCGGCAACGAGGGTGTCTTCCAGCGCCTCCACAGTGGTGAGATCACCACGCCCGGGGAGAACCACGAAGGTCGCCAACTCCTCCAGGCGGGGGGGTCGACAGGCTTCTCTACCTACACGCTGACCCTCGAAGGCGTCGACCTCACCGACCCGCAGGTCGGGGCTGCTGCGACACGCGCCGTGCAGGACCTGGTGGCCGTCCCCCAGGTCACCCAGGCCGTCAACCCGTTCGTCGTGCCGGGCGGGCCGACGAGTCCGCAGGCGGCGCCGATGCTGGGCATCGGTGGCCTGACATCGGGTGACTTCGCGACGGTGGTGACCTATGACCGCACGAACACCAAGGAGCAGGAGGCAAACGCCCAGGAACAAGTCGACGTCATCTTTGACCGCCTGACGGAACAGACGCATGCCACCACCAGCCAGCGCGGCGGCATCCGCACCTTGGTCGATGCGGTGGTCGCCCAGGTGAAGCGGGACGGCCAGACCGGAGAGGGTATTGCCCTGCCGATCAGCTTCCTCGTCATGGTCGTCGTCTTCGGTGGGTTCCTCGCGGCCGGGATGCCGATCCTGGGCGCCATCGCCTCGATCTCGGGCGCCCTGGCCTCACTGTGGGCCTTCTCGCACGTGATGGATCTCGACGCCTCGGTCGTGAATGTGGTCACCGTCCTCGGTCTCGGACTGTGCATCGACTACGGCCTGTTGGTCGTCTCCCGATTCCGGGAGGAGCTCCGGGCGATCCGGCGGGAGTCCGGCCGTCGGAATCTCACGATCGAGGATCGCCAACTGGCCACCGAGCGAACCGTCGACCGTGCCGGGCGCACGGTGATCTTCTCGGCGCTCATCGTGGCGATCTCGTTGGCGGGATTGATGTTCTTCGACATCGAGTTCATCCGCGCCGTGTCTGCGGCCGGCATTTCGGTCGTGCTCGTGGCACTCGCGGTGGCCATCTCACTCGTCCCGGCGCTGTGCAGCCTCGGTGCACGACGCCTGATGCGCCGTGGCTCCGAGGTCTCAGGTGACCGTGGCGTCTTCCACCGGTTGGCCCGCGTCGTCCAGGCGCGCCCCTGGCCGATCATTGCCGGTCTGCTCGTCGTCCTGATCACCCTGGCCGCACCCGCCCTCGGCATCCGCCTGACCAGCAGTGGTGCGGAGCTGCTCCCCAAGGCCGCCCCGGAGCGGATCTTCTTCGACAACCTGCGAGCGACCTTCCCCGACCTCGGCGGCGCCGACGTCACGGTGGTGACCAAGGCGCCGATCGCCACGGTGACCGAGTGGGCCACCTCGGTCGCGCGGTCGCTGCCGGGCGTGCGCTCGGTCGACCCGGTCACCCAACTCGAGCAGGGCGTGGTCAGCGTCGGCTTGAGAACCGGCGACGGTGGATTGGGGGACTCCTCCCGCGACCTCGTCCAGCACCTGAGGGACGACCGCACACCCTTCACGTCATGGACGGTCGGCCAAGCCAGCGGCGTTCACGACTTCCGCGCCGCGATCGTCGACCGCGGTCCGTTGGCCCTCGCCGTCGTGGCCCTGGCGACCTTCGTCCTCCTCTTCCTCATGACCGGCTCCCTCGTCATCCCGCTCAAGGCCCTCTTCATGAACCTCGTGTCCCTCGGCGCCTGCCTTGGCGTGGTGGTGTGGGTCTTCCAGGAAGGTCACCTCGAGGGACTGCTCGGCTTCACCTCGACCGGAGCGATCGAGAACACCATGCCGCTGCTCATTCTCGCCTTCGGCTTCGGCTTGTCGATGGACTATGAGGTCTTCCTGCTCTCCCGCATCGTGGAGCTGCATGAGCAGGGTCATGACACGGACGAAGCGGTGGCCCTTGGACTGCAACGCTCCGGCCGCATCATCACCTCGGCGGCCCTGCTCATGATGATCGTCTTCGCGGGTTTCGCCGCCGGGAAACTGCTCATCATGAAGCAGATGGGACTCGGCATGGTGATGGCCGTCCTCATCGACGCCACTCTCGTCCGCATGCTGCTGGTCCCGGCGACGATGACGGTCCTCGGCAGCGCCAACTGGTGGGCCCCAGAGCCCCTGCGCCGCCTCCACCAACGCTGGGGCATTCGTGAGTGAGTCAGGCCCGCCCACTCCACTGCGGGTGGGGCGACGAGGTCTCCTGGTGGCGGGCGGAGCCGCCTGCCTGCTCGCCGCGACGTCGCCCTTCGTGCGGCCGGTCCGCTCCGATCCCGACGACAGGGTCGTCAAGCTCAAGGCCATCGATCCGCGCGCAGTGTCCTCGGTCCCCACCTCCGCACCTCTGGTGGCGCTCACCTTCGACGACGGGCCGGACCCGGCATACACGCCTCGGGTTCTGGAGATCCTCGCCCAACACCAGGTGCGAGCAACCTTTTTCATGATCGGTCGTAGTGCGGCCCGACACCCCGAACTCGTGGCGGCTGTCCTCACCGCGGGGCACACCATCGCCAACCACACGCAGGACCACCTCTGGCTCGACCGCCTCGACGCCGCCGACGTGCAGTCACAGGTGGAGGAGTGCAGGCAGACCTTTGATCGGCTCGACGTGCCCGCGAACGCGCTCTTCCGCCCCCCGCGTGGGCTGACCAGTCCCACCGTCGCGTCGGTGACCGCCACCTTGCACGAGCGCTCCTATTTCTGGGGCACCTGTTTGGAGGCCAACCTCTCCCACCATGACGTCGATACGTCGGCCGCCCTGTGTGCCGAGCGCACCCACCCGGGGGCCATCGTCCTGGCCCATGACGGCGGACACCTTGAGGGCCCGAATCCTCAGTCGATCGACCGATCGGAGACCGTGGCCGCCCTGCCTGCCCTCATCTCCCTCATCCGCGCCCGCGGGCTCGAGTTCGCGACCCTGCCGACGATGTTGCCGGCGCGGCGTGCCGGGTGACCGGTCTCCTTCGACGAACTCGACGCGACAGAGGGTCGTGACATGGTGCGCTTGGTCACTCGCTGGATGCGAGCATCACCTCGAGAAGCGCGCGCAGGCCGTTGACCCCCTCTGCGGGGGAATGGCGCAGAGCTCGGATCCCGAGAGCCTGCGCGGACGCGACATTCTTTGCGTTGTCGTCGATGAGGCCGACCTGATCGGGGGCGAGCCCGAGGTCGTCGAGAATGATCTCGAAGAACCGCCGATCCGGCTTCACCACACCCATCTCGCATGAGTAGTACACCCTGTCGAAGTGCCGGTCATAGCCCAGCACGTCCCGCATCCACGCCCGCCGATGGTCCTGCTGGTTGGTCGCCAGATGGCAGGCCATTCCCCGTCGCCGCAGGTCATCCACCAGGGCCATCGCTGACGGGTCGACATCGGTCATCTCCCAGAGGCCGATGAGGTCGTCGGCCTCCAGCGGTGTGTGCGGGTGCTCGAAGAGCAGTCGCGCCAGCGCGTCGCGCATCGGTTCCTCACCACGCAGGGAGGGCAACTCCGCCTCGAACACGAGGTCAGAGAACCCAGGGCCCCCGACCCGCTCCAGTTCGGCCCGCCAGTTCCATCCCGAGGGCGGGTGTTGCAGGACCCCGTCGGCGTCCCACAGAATCGCACGAACCGGGCTCATGCGAGCACTGCCAGGACGTCGTGGAGCCGATCGGCAGTGACCTGCCAAGGTCGCGCATTCGCGAGTCGCCAGGCCAGGCCCTCGACACCCGCCGTGGCCGCGAACCACAGCACGCGCCCCCTGAAGTCTGCGCCGGTCGGCCCGTGGTAGTCGTCGATGAGTGCGTCGACGATCCCTGGGCCGAAGTCGAGGGTGAGCAGGCCCAGGTCACGTGCCGGATCCCCCAGGACGGCATCGCTCCAGTCGATCACGCCTCGCACGTGCCCGCCGTCCTCGGACAGCACGACGTGCTCGTCGCCGAGATCGTTGTGGCAGAACGTGATGCGCCGCACGTCGTTCGGCGCAGGCCCCACGAGGAACTCGTCGACCCTGTCCCGCAGGGTCACCGGGGTTCGATCTGCCACCGCTGCCCATGCGGTTGCCGTGTCGACCAACCATTGCGCCGCTGAGCGTGGATCCATCTCAGTGACGAGGGCCGCCTCGACAACCGGTGCAGTGTGCAGGCGGGTGAGAAAGGTCGCCATCGTCGCGGCGAAGGCGACCCGGTCGGTGGGCCGGATCTGGTCAGCGGTTCGGCCCGTCACCTCGGTGAGCAGGAGTGCACCGGCGTGCGCGTCGGCGGCGATCACCTCGTTGGTGGTCAGCGAACTGTGGCGGTTGGCGAACTCCAGCAGGGCGACGTCCTTGGTCAGCACCCGCGCACGCTCGACGGGATCGGCGACCTTGCTCACGCGCAACAGCAACCGCCCTCCCGAGGGCGAGCGCACGGCATACGCAATGTTGTCGAAGCCCTCACCCACTTCGGTCAGTCCGAGACCGGCCAGGGACCGGTCCAGCCCGGCGAGCAGTGCCGCGGGGTCGGCGTCAGGACGTCTCGGCAGGCTCATGCTCTCCTGCCGGGGGTGCCGCCTTGACCTCCGGGGTGACATCGACCCCTGCCTCCTTGCGTTGGGCCGCCGTGATCGGCGCCGGCGCGTCGGTGAGTGGGTCGTAGCCGCCGCCGGACTTCGGGAAGGCGATGACGTCACGGATGCTGTCGAAACCGCCGAGCAGCATGACGATCCGGTCCCACCCGAAGGCGATGCCGCCGTGCGGGGGGGCGCCGAAGGCGAAGGCGTCGAGAAGGAAGCCGAACTTCTCTTGGGCCTCCTCATCGGTCAGGCCCATGACCGCGAAGACGCGCTCCTGGACCTCGCGCTTGTGGATACGGATCGAGCCGCCGCCGATCTCGTTGCCATTGCAGACCATGTCGTAGGCGTAGGCCAGCGCAGGACCGGGGTCGGTGTCGAAGGTCGCCTCGAACTCGGCCTTGGGTGAGGTGAACGCGTGGTGCACCGCAGTCCACGCGCCGCCACCGACGGCGACGTCACCGGCCGCAACCGCCTCCGACGCCGGCTCGAACAGTGGGGCGTCGTTGACCCAGAGGAAGCTCCACGCCGACTCGTCGATGAGGTCGCAACGACGACCGATCTCGAGGCGGGCGGCACCGAGCAGCGCGCGCGAGGACTTCGTCGGGCCAGCGGCGAAGAAGACACAGTCACCGGGCTGGGCACCGACGTGAGCGGCCAGACCGGCCTTCTCCTCGTCGGACAGGTTCTTGGCCACGGGACCGCCCAGCTCGCCGTCGTCCTGCACCAAAACATAGGCCAGGCCCCGTGCACCACGCTGCTTGGCCCACTCCTGCCAGGCGTCGAGCTGCTTGCGCGGCTGGCTCGCACCGCCGGGCATGACGACGGCGCCGACGTAGTCGGCCTGGAACACCCGGAAGGGCGTGTCCTTGAAGTAGTCGGTGCACTCGACGAGCTCGTTGCCGAAGCGTAGGTCCGGCTTGTCCGAGCCGAAGCGGCGCATCGCCTCGGCATAGCTCATCTGTGGGAACGGCGTGGGCAGGTCGACACCGATGAGCGCCCAGATCTCCTTGACGATCGCCTCGCCCAGCTCAAGGACGTCGTCCTCGGTGACGAAGGACATCTCGATGTCGAGCTGGGTGAACTCCGGCTGCCGGTCGGCGCGGAAGTCCTCGTCGCGGTAGCAGCGCGCGATCTGGTAGTAGCGCTCCATGCCCGCGACCATGAGCAGTTGCTTGAAGAGCTGCGGGCTCTGCGGCAGGGCGTACCACGAGCCCGGCGCGAGACGCGCGGGCACGAGGAAGTCGCGAGCACCCTCGGGCGTGGACCGGGTCAGCGTCGGGGTCTCGATCTCGACGAAGTCGCGCTCCCCCAGCACCTTGCGGGCCGCGGCGTTGACCTTGGAGCGCAGCCGAATGGCGTGACCGGCGTTGTGGGTGCCGGGGCGGCGCAGGTCGAGGTAGCGGTGCTTGAGACGCGCCTCCTCGCCGACGGTGGTGCGCTCGTCGATCTGGAAAGGCAGCGAGGCGCTCGCGCTGAGCACCTCGATCTCGCTCGCCACGACGTCGACCTCACCGGTCGGGACGTTGTGGTTGACGTCCTTGTCGGCCCGTCGGGTGACCTCACCGGTCACCGTGACGCAGTACTCATTGCGCAGGTCATGCGCGGCCCCGGTCAGCACCTCGTCACGGGCGACAACCTGGACGATGCCGCTGGCGTCGCGCAGGTCGATGAAGGCGACGCCCCCGTGATCGCGCCGCTTGGCCACCCAACCGGTCAGAGTCACGGTGGTGCCGGTGTCGCCGGCACGCAGGGTGCCGGCCTCATGGGTGCGGAGCACGGAGAATCGTTCCTTTGTCAGTGGGTGGCGAACTGGACCAGTCTACGAACCTCGCCCCACGCATACGAATCGGTTTGTGCCTCAGAAGACCTGGGGCACGAACGTCTGCTCGTGCATCGGCGGACGCACGTAGTGGATCTCCTGCATGTCGGGGAGCTCGACCACCTCGGGCGCGACGTCCTCGTAGGGGAACTGCGAGAGCAGGTGCGAGATGCAGTTGAGGCGGGCGGCGCGCTTGTCGTCGCTCGGCACGACGTACCAGGGTGCCTGCTTGATGTCGGTGTACTGGAAGGTGATGTCCTTGGCCATCGAGTACTTCACGTAGAACTCGTGCTCGGCCAGGTCCATGTCGGAGAGCTTCCACCGCTTGAGCGGCTCGGCGTTGCGGGCCTCGAAGCGCTTGCGCTGCTCCTCGAAGGAGACCGAGAACCAGTACTTGATGAGGATGATGCCGCTGCGGACGAGCATCCGCTCGAACTCGGGGCAGGAGCGCAGGAACTCCTCGTGCTCGTCCGGCGTGCAGAAGCCCATGACCCACTCGACGTTGGAGCGGTTGTACCAGGAGCGGTCGAAGAGGACCATCTCGCCGGCGGCCGGCAGGTGCTCGACATAGCGCTGGAAGTACCACTGGGTCTTCTGCCGCTCGGTGGGCGTCGGCAGGGCCGCGACCTTGACGGTGCGGGGCGAGGTGCGCTCGGTGATCCGCTTGATGACGCCGCCCTTGCCGGCGGAGCCGCGGCCCTCAAAGAGCACGACGACCTTGAGCCCCTGCTTCTGGATCCAGTACTGCAACAGAACCAGTTGCTCCTGCAGGCGCTCCATCTCGGCCTCGTAGGCGTCCTTGCGCACTCGCCCGCTCCTGGTGTGGATCGACGGCAACTGCTCGACCGGGTCGATGAAGCCGATGTCGTCGGCGCCCTCGGGGACGATGGCCTTCTTGCTCATCTGCTGCTCCTCACACTCGGGTCTCGGCACCAAGATAGAGCCAGCGGCCACCACGCCGCGCAAAGGTGCTGCGTTCGTGGAGCGTGCCGGACTGCCGGCTGCTCCCCTCCCCCGAACGCCAGTGGGCGCGGAACTCGACGATACCCCCGGTGTCGTCGGCGGCGCCGTCCACGACATCGACGACGTCGAGGCCGATCCAGGTCAGTGCCGGGTCCGGCTCGATGTCCGCGGGCCGGGTGCGGGGGTGCCAGGTGCGGAAGAGATGGTCACCGCTTCCCATGGCGTATGCCGTGTAGCGGCTTCGCATGAGGGCCTCCGCCGTGGGCGCGAGCTCCCCGTCGACGACGAACCGGCGGCAGCACGCGGCATACGACAGAGACGTTCCGCATGGACAGGGCTCGGCGCCCGGGATCATCCGCGCCGCCGCTGCTCGGCCGCCATGAGGATGCCGACGATCAGTGTGCCGTTGTGGATCGCGCCGGCCATGATGGCGTCGACGACGTCCTCGAGAGGCACCCAGCGGGTCGGCATTCCCGCCTCCTCGCCGTCGCGTTCGTGGCGTTCGGCGGCCGGGACCTCACTGAGGCCCCGCGCGAGGTAGACGTGCAACACCTCACTGGAGCCGCCCGGGGAACTGTGGTGATGTCCCAGCGGCTCCCAGGTGCGGGCGCGGAGGTCGGCCTCCTCGAGGAGTTCGCGCCGGGCGCACTCCACCGGGGGCTCCTCCGGCACGTCGAGCAGGCCGGCCGGGAGCTCCCATTCGTAGGTGCCGATCGGGTGGCGGTACTGCTGGATCAGCAGGACCCGGTCGTCCTCGTCGAGGGCGACCACGGCCACCGCCCCCGGGTGCGCGACGAACTCCCTGGTCAACTCACCGGCCAGAGGCAGGCTGAAGCTCTCCTTCGCCACGTCCCACACGATCCCGTGGTGGACGATCTCGCCCCGCTGCACGGGGGCCGGGTCACGCCGATCGACCAGCGCCTCCCCAGCGGTCACGCAGTGGCCTCAGCGGCGACGCGAGGCCGTTCGACCTCGACCAGGCGCGAGGCGCGTTGGCTCTCGATGGCGGCACCGATCAGGCCGGCGAAGAGCGGATGGGCCCGGGTCGGACGCGACTTGAACTCGGGATGGGCCTGCGTGGCGACGTAATAGGGGTGAACCTCGCGCGGCAACTCGACGAACTCGACGAGTCCCCACTCGGGGTGCGTCCCGCTGACGACCAGGCCCCCGTCCTCGAGCCGGCCACGATAGGCGTCGTTGACTTCGTAGCGATGGCGGTGCCGTTCGGTCACGGTCGTCGCGCCGTAGGCCTCGGCGATGACCGAGCCGTCGAGCAGTTTGGCCTCCTGGGACCCCAACCGCATCGTGCCACCGAGGTCGCCGGCACCCTCGACGAAGGCCTTCTGCTCCTCCATGGTGGCGATGACCGGCGCAGGTGTGTCGTGGTCGAACTCGGTCGAGCTCGCACCCTCGATGCCGACGACGTGGCGCGCGAACTCGATGACCATGCACTGCAGGCCCAGGCAGATACCAAGGGTCGCGACGCCGCGCTCGCGGGCCCACCTGAGGGCGCCGACCTTGCCCTCGATCCCGCGCACTCCGAAGCCGCCGGGCACGAGGACGGCATCGACGCCGCCAAGGGCCTTGGTGGCACCGGCCTCGGTGGTGCAGGTGTCCGAGGCGACCCAGCGGATCTTGACCCTTGCGTCGTGGTGGAAGCCGCCGGCCCGCAGCGCCTCGGTCACCGACAGGTAGGCGTCCGGCAGGTCGATGTACTTGCCGACGAGCGCGACCTCGACCTCGTGCTCCGGCTCGTGCACCCGTTGCAGGAGCGTGTCCCACGCGGTCCAGTCGACATCGCGGAAGGTCAGGCCCAGCCGGCGGATGACATAGGCGTCCAGTCCCTCACGGTGCAGCACCTTGGGGATGTCGTAGATGCTCGGCGCGTCCACGGCGGCGGCGACCGCCTCGGTGTCCACGTCACACATCAGCGAGATCTTGCGCTTGATCGGGTCGGGGATCTCCCGGTCGGCGCGCAGGACGAGGGCGTCGGGCTGGATGCCGACCTGCCGCAGGGCCGCCACAGAATGCTGGGTCGGCTTGGTCTTCAGTTCGCCACTCGGGGCCAGGTAGGGCACGAGGGAGACGTGCAGGAAGAAGACGTTGTCGCGACCGAGATCGTGGCGGACCTGACGTGCGGCCTCGAGGAAGGGCAGGGACTCGATGTCGCCGACCGTGCCGCCGATCTCGGTGATGATCAGATCGGGAGCATCCTTGGGGTCCACACCGGGCGACCCTGCGGCCTCCGCGCGCATCCGGGAGATCAACTCATTGGTGATGTGCGGGATGACCTGGACCGTCTGGCCGAGATACTCACCCCGGCGCTCCTTGTCGATGACCCGCTTGTAGACCTGGCCGGTCGTCACATTGGCGCTGCCGTGCAGGTTCACGTCCAGGAAGCGCTCGTAGTGGCCGATGTCGAGGTCGGTCTCAGCGCCGTCCTCGGTGACGAAGACCTCTCCGTGCTCGAACGGGTTCATCGTGCCGGGGTCGACATTGAGGTAAGGATCGAGCTTCTGCATCGTCACCGTCAGCCCACGCGCTCGAAGCAGGTGTCCGAGGGAGCTGGCGGTGAGGCCCTTGCCGAGGGATGAGGCGACGCCTCCGGTCACGAAGATCTGTTTCGTCGTCTGCACCACGGACCCCCACCCTACGTCATGACCGGGACTGGCTTGGCCTCGACGCGCGACTCACGCCCGCCCCGCCCCGACGGATCGGTATGCCGCGAGGGCCGCCTCCACGGCCTGCTCCGCCGTGGGGAGCTCCCCCGCCCGGTGCACAGCCTTCGACCGCAGGTCGTCGCGCACCGACCCGTGGCGCAGGACATCCACGAGTGCCGAGGCCAGTGACTCTGCGTCCCCCACCGGAGTGAGGAGGGCCGCGTCACCCACGACGTCGGCCGTCCCCCCGGCGTCGGTGGCCACGATGGCAGCGCCCACGTGGAGTGCCTCCTGCAGGGCCACCGGTTGGCCCTCCCAACGGGCCGACGACACGACGACGTCCGCGGCGGCGATCAGGTCGGGGACATCCCGTCGGTGGCCGAGGAAACTCACGGGCAGTGCTTCTCGACGCGCACGGCCGCTGAGGGCGGCTGCCAAGGGGCCATCGCCGGCGACCGCGAGCACGACCGGCAACCGATGACGTTCGGTGACGATCCCAATGGCATCGAGGAGCAGGTCGAGGTCCTTCTGCGGGGCCAGTCTGGCAATCGTGACGAGCAGCGGCACCCCGTCGGGGACCGCGAGGGCGGCCCGCACGGCATACCGATCGGCGGTGATCACCGGCTCGGTCGCGGCGGGGACGACCGCGAGTTGGGCCCGCCTGGCCCCCAACCGCGACTGGCCACGCACGAGATCGCTCGAGACCCCCAGGACCAGGTCGGCGCCCTTGGCGACGACCATCTCCAACGCTCGGTGGATCGCTGCGCCCACCCGGCCCTCGGGAGCCGCGTTGTGCAGCGTGACCACCAGGGGGACACCGGTGCGCGCCAACGCCAGCACGGCCAGGGCACCGACTCGCAGGCCGTGGACGTGCACGACATCCACCCCTGCCGCGGCGAACCGCAGTGCGGCCACCGTGGCGACATCCTTGTGCGGGTGCGGTCGGTCCGTGACCGACAGGACCTCGACCCGCTCGGCGACCCCGGCGAAGGCGAACTGCTCGAGCACCTCCTCGGGCGCGGCGACGACCACGTGCTCGCCGCGGGAGGCGAGAGCAGCGGCGAGGTCGTGGACGTGACGACCGACCCCGCCGGTGCTGGTGCCGAGGGCGAGCAGGATTCTCATCCGCGCCGCCTGGCCCGACCACGCCTGACCGCTGCTGCGAACTGCTCACGATCACCGATGGCGAGCACGACGAGACCCGCCACGGAGGCGGCCAGGCCCACGGTGAGTCCCTGGGTGAGTGACGGGCCGATTCCCGCAGGGGTGTGATCGGAGCCCTGGACCAGTGAGCCCACGGCCACGGCAGCTGCCATCGCGACGACGACCGTGCCCAGACTGCGACCCACGCCGGCCAGTGCGTCGCCGCCCCAACGCTGTCGCACCAGCAGGGCGAGAAGGAGGGCGCTCACTGTCATGCCGAGACTGGAGGCCATGCCCAGCATTCTGAGGGTCGATGTTGCCGAGGACCCCGTGGCCCCGAGCAGGAAGGGCAGTCCGGCGGCAACGACCCATCCGAGGGCGACAGCGACACCGGCGAGCAGTGGGGTGCCCCGTACGTAGAGCGCCCGCGTGAGCAGTGCTGCGACCCCAAAACCCACCAGGCCGGGGGCGTAGGTGACCAGGCCGACCGGCAGGGAGCCCAAGGCCTCGGGGCTCGCACCGGCGCTGCCCCGACGGGCATCCAGTGCGGTGAAGAAGCCCCCGATGGCCGGCGCGGTCGCCATGAGGACGCCGGCGGCCAGCCCGGTGAGCAGGATGACCCCACGCAGGGCGCGCGCCACCAGGTCGGGCCGTTCCTCGCCTGCCCCGGCGGCGTGGGCAAGCGCCGGGAAGACGCTCGTGGCCACCGGAACGGCCAACACGGCATACGGCAGGAGATAGACGGCCTGGACATACTGCTGCACGGGAAGCACACCCGAATCGGCCGCATGCCCACAGAGCCAGAGGACGGCCAGCACGCAGAGTTGCTGCGCAAAGAGGGCGACCAGGCCGGCACCGGCGAGCGCGCCGATGCGGCGGCGATCCGCGGGGTCCAGGGAGAGTGATGGGCGATAGCGCCATCCGGCGCGGAGCGCAGGACCGATGAGAGGCAGGCTCAGGGCCACGACTCCCGCGGTCGTGCCCCAGCCCAGGACCTGCAGGGCTGAATCCGAGACCACGGAGGGTGATGTCGCGCCACCGGTGAGCGAGCCGTACCAGAGGTAGGACGCGAGCACGACGATGCTGGACAGCAGCGGCGCCAACGCGGCGGCGAGAAACCGTCGGTGAGCCTGGAGCACCCCGGTGAGCACGATGCCGACCCCGTAGAGAGGCACCTGGATCGCGAAGATCCGCAGGAGGAGGGCCCCGACTCGGTGGGACTGGGCATCCCGGGCCTCGATCAGGAAGGCGGTCAACGGGTCGGCCGACACCAGGAGCAGCACCGCGGCCGGGATGAGCAGGACGAGCACCCAGGTGAGCAGGGTGTTGGCCAGCCGATCGGCGCGTTCGGTTGCTCCAGCGCCCAGGTGTTGGGCGATGAGTGGCACGGCAACCGCTGCCAGCACTCCACCGGCCGCCACCTCGAAGAGCACATTGGGCAGGGCGTTGACCGCCTGATAGATCTCGCCCACTCCACCGGCGCGCACCGCATCAGCGAAGACGACGATGCGCGCCAGTCCCATGCCACGGGCCAGCAGGGTGACGACGGCGATCAGCCCGGCAGCGCCGGCGATCGTTCCGGCGACCCTGCGTTCGTTCATCGGGAGGCGCGCCCCCAGCCGTCGATCTCCCGGAGCACGGGGGTCGACTCGATCACCTTGGTGAAGGACACCTTCTCCGAGGCCAGGGTGAGAGCGGCGACAACGGTCAGGAGGGCAAGGCGGGTCCTCGTCGGGCGGCGCTCGACGAGGGCGAGCCCGAGCACGGCGCCGAGGGCGTTGGCGCCAGTGTCGCCCAACATCGCCTCACCCGTCAGGTCGGGTCGAAGCACTCCCAGCGAGGCACCGACGGCCGCCGCCGCACCGATCCGACCGGGGGTTGGGCGCAGCACCATCGGGGTGGCCACGAGCATCCCGACCTTGAGAGCCCTCCCCGGCCTGAGGTCGAAGAGGTTGAGCAGATTGGCCATCCCTGCGACGGCCGCGCCGCCGACCAACGTCGACGTCACCCCGGTGGAGTATGCCGCGGTGTCAGCTGCCGAGTCCGGCGCCGAGCCCGCCCACCGAGTCGACCGTGCGCGACGATCAGCCAGGGCGACCGTCACAGCTCCGGTGACACCAAGGCCGACGATCTTGAGCAGGCCGGTGGTCACCTGGCCCTGAGCGGCGGCGCGCAGGTGGCCCTTGAGTCCCTTGCTCGTGGTGTTGCCCACCAGGTCGTCGAGGGCGCCGAGCGATGCCGCGGCCACGGCAGCCACCATCGTCGGCGGGCCGGCGAGCACAGCGCCGATGGCCAGTCCGGCGGCGTGCGCCGGACCCTCGAGCAGGGTGACAGGGCGTCCGGCATGGTTGGTGCGTGCCCACGGCTGGCGGGAGCGCTCGGGGAGCGTGCGTGCCGCGGCGTACGCCGCCGCGGCACCCAGTGCAGCCGCCCCGACCGTGAGGAGGGCACGCCCCGCGCTGCCCGCCATCAGTTGCTTCCGGGCAGCGGAGCGAAGGCCGCCGTGGCCCCTTCGGCCAAACCGTAGTGCCCAGCGGTTCCCGTCTCCTGCTGCGCCAGGGCCAGGACAACACTGGCCAGCCCCATCGGGGTTTGGGCATTGTCGACGCTGGAGACCGTCGTCACGGCCGCCTTGTCCTTGCGGACGGCTCCGATGATCGTGAGGTCCTTGGCTGCGGGTGCAGGGTCGGCACTGGCTGCGACGACGGTGCCCGCGGCAGACGCATCCAGCGCGCGGGTCAACGAAACCCACGACGCGAGTTCGGTTTGCAACGCCTTGGTGTCCGCACCATTGGTCGAGGGCGCAACGACGACGATCAACTGGGCACTCACAGCGGTCTTGGGGTCGGCCTCGAGGAACTTGGCGTCCACCAACGAAGTCAGGGCAGACCGGGCCGCATCCTGCCCGATGGTCGTGCTGTCGGCGGTGAGGGCCGCCGCCAGCACACGATCGAACAACGGTGGGGCGGTGTCGTTCGTCGTCACGGTGGCCACCCGGGTCGTGGTGGCCAGTTCCTTGGCGAGGTCGTCCCGCTTGGTCACGGTGGCATCGTCCAGCGCCACCCACGACGCGTCGAGGGTGGTCCGGGAGGCGACTGTGCCACCCGCCGCGACCACCGTGTCGGCGATGGCAGTGGCCACGTCGGCCTCCGCACCGGGCAGTGACACGATCGCCACACCCCGGCCCGAGGCGACGCCGGCGACAACCCGACGCAACGTGGCTTGCTCGAACGCTGACTGGTCAGCGGTCGTCTGCTCCAGACCGGTCACCTGTGTGCGCAGGCTGGCCTTGTCACTGCGCAATTGGGTGATCTCGGCGGTCAGGGTGTCACCGATCTGGCCCTGGAGCGGCCCCGCCCCGAGCACGATGCCGACGGCGAGCGCGAGGAAGATCGAGACAATCGAGACCAGGTGGTAGCGGAAATCGATCACGTGAATACCCCCACGATGGTGGACCAGAAGTCATCGAGCCTGGCTCCGATGAGTTGCAACATGGCACGCCCGCCTTCGGTGGCGCTCAGCGCGGCCCCGAGAGCGAGCATCCCGACGAGGAGCATGGCGATGAGCCACCACCCGCTGATTCGTGACCGATAGAGGCGGCTGACGCCCTTGGCATCGATCAATTTGCTCCCGACGCGTAGCCGCGTGAGGAAGGTGCTGGCCATTCCGGCCCGGCCCTTGTCCAGGAACTCCACGAGCGTGGCGTGCGTGCCGACGGCGACGATGAGACTGGCTCCCTTGTCATCGGCCAGCAGCATGGCGACGTCCTCGCTGGTGCCGGTGGCCGGGAAGACCACCGCGTCGGTCACTCCGAGGGACTCGACGCGTTCGAGCCCCGGGGCGCGTCCGTCACGGTAGGCGTGGACGACGATCTCGGCGCCACTGGTGAGGGCGCTGTCCGACACAGAGTCCATGTCGCCGACGATCATGTCGGGTTGGAGCCTGGCCTCGATGAGCGCGTCCGCACCACCGTCGACCCCGATGAGGATCGGACGGTATTCGCGGATGTAGTGGCGCAGGATCTGAATGTCTTCCTTGTAGTGATATCCCCGGACGACGATGAGGGCGTGTCGCCCTTCGAACTCGGTGCGCACGTCGGGAACACCGATTCCGTCGAGCAGCAGTTCTCGCTCGCGCAGCAGGTAGGTCATCGTGTTCTCGGCGAAGGACTCCAATTGGTCGTTGAGGCCTTCGCGGGCCGCAGCCATGGCCTCGCGGACACTCACCTCATCCTGGAGGTCCCCGTCGCAGATCCGCTCCACGCCGCTGAGGAGCACGTTGCCCTCGAGGTGGACCGAATCCCCTTCATCGAGGCGCTCCATGACCCCCTTGCCCACATTGTCGAGCAGCGGGATGCCCGCAGCGACGAGGATTTCCGGCCCGAGATTGGGATAGCGACCACTGATCGACGGAGCGACGTTGATGACGGCTGCCGGTCGACAGGCAACCAAGGCCTCGGCGCTGACCTTGTCGAGGTCGATGTGGTCGATGACCGCGATCTCCCCGGGCCGAAGCCGCTTGGTCAGGTTCTTCGTGCGTTTGTCGACCCGGACCGCACCGCTGACCCCCGCATAGTCGGAGTCACGGTTTCGCAGTGGTCGCAGGCGTGGGGACATCCTGCCCATTCTCCCACGCACGGACGACCTGACCGCCCACCCGGTCCACGAGGTCACGTGCGTGTTCGAGTGCGGCCGCTGAGTCGGTCCCACCGAGCATGCGCGCCAGTTCCTCGAGTCGTGCCGCCCCCTCGACCCGATGGACCTCGGTGCGGATGACGTGACCGTCGTCGGACTTGCGCACGACCAGGTGTCGGTCGGCGTGGGCAGCGACTTGGGCCAGGTGGGTCACGACGATGACCTGGCTGTGCCTGGCGAGCTGCGCCAGGCGAGCCCCGACGGCGAGGGCCGCGCGGCCACCGATACCCGCGTCGATCTCGTCGAAGACGAAGGTCGGAGGCCCTGGGACCGCCTGCGCGATGGCCACCTCGATGGCGAGCATGATCCGGGAGAGTTCACCGCCGGAGGCCGATCGGGCAATGGAGCGCAGCACGCCGCCGGCGTGTGATCGCAGACCGATCTCCACGTCATCGGCACCCGCCGGGCCCGGACGTGCCGCGGGGCGCACCTCGACCGCCACGACCGTGTGGGGCATCGCGAGCTGGGCCAGTTCAGCGGTGATCCCGGCCGAGAGTTCTGCCGCCGCCCGCTGTCGCTGCCTCGTGAGATCTTGAGCGGCCACTTCCCTGGCGGCCGCGAGGTCCACGACGGCTGCATCGAGTTGGTCCACGCGACCGTCGTCCTCGAGCAGGCCACCCAGCCTGGCCGCCGCGGAGCGACCCCAGGCGATCACCTCGTCGATGTCCGCGCCGTAGATCCGTGTCAGCTCGCTCAGGAGGGCGCGGCGTTCATTGACCGCGTCCAGGCGTCCGTCCTCGACGTCGAGGCCGGCCGCGTAGGACGCGACGTCCGCCGCCAGGTCGGTCAGGAGGTGCCCCAGCTCAGCTGCCCTCGACCCGAGCTCGGCCAGTGCGGGGTCCATGTCCCCTGCCTGCTGCAAGGCGGACCGGGCCCGCGCCATGCGACCCAACACTCCGGCGTCGTCGACCCCCGAGGCCTCGTCAGCACCGGACAGCAGGACCGTGGCCTCCGACGCGGCGGCCCGGAGGTCTTCCACGTGACCCAGTCGCTCGGCCTCGACCGCGAGGGCATGGTCCTCGCCGGGCTGTGGGTCAGCGCCGTCGATGCGCTCCAGACCCACCGTGAGTGCGGCCGCCTCCTGGGCCCGTTCGCGGGCGTGGGCGCGGAGTTCGGTGAGTTCTCGCTGTGCGTTGGCATGGTCCTCATACGCCATCCGGTATGCCGTGAACGCGTGCTCCAATTCGGGACCACCGAAGCGGTCGAGCAGGTCACGGTGCTGGTCGAGGTGGCGCAGCCGCCATTGGTCGGCCTGCCCGTGCACAGCCACGAGGTGCTCGCCGATCTCGGCCAGGACACCGATCGGCGCCATGCGGCCCCCGACATGAGCACGTGAGCGTCCCTCCGCACTGACCGTGCGAACCAGGACAAGATCGGCCTCGTCCGGCGCTCCTGCCTCGGTGGCCACTGTGCGGGCCTGATGGCCGGCAGGGAGGGAGGCCACCCCTTCGACGACCGCACGGGACGAGCCTTCGCGAACCAGAGCACTGTCGGCGCGGGATCCCAACAGCAGCCCCAAGCCGGTGACCACCATGGTCTTGCCCGCACCCGTTTCACCGGTCAGGACGGTGAGGCCACGATCGAGGTCCAGACGTGCGTGGTCGATGACCCCGAGGTCGGTGATGGCGATGTCGCTCAGCATCAGGATCGGTGCCCAGTACCACGCCAACCGTGGACGTCCAGATGAAACTTGTCGACCAGTCGGTCGATGAAGGGAGCCTGCCGAAGGCGAGCCAGGCGGACCGGCTCGACCGCCCTCTCGACTTCGATCCGCGCGCCACTGGGGAGGTCGACGGCGCGGCGGCCGTCACACCACACCACGCCTTGTGCGTCGACATGCGGGAGGATCTCGACCGCCAACCGGGACGCCGGTCCGACGACCACCGGTCGCGCGAACAACGCGTGGGCGCTGATCGGCACGAGCAGAAGGGCTTCGACGTCCGGCCACACGATGGGCCCACCGGCCGAGAACGCGTATGCCGTGGAGCCGGTGGGCGTCGCCATGACGAGGCCGTCGCAGCCCCAGGTGGAGAGGGGACGACCGTCGATCTCGACGGTCAGCTCGATCATGCGCTCGCGCGAGGCCTTCTCGACGGTCACCTCGTTGAGGGCCCAGGAGGAGAAGACCTGCTCGCCGCCACGCAGGGCGCGCACCTGGAGCGCCAGTCGCTCCTCGACGAGGTAGTCCCCGGCCACGATCCGATCCACCGTGGTGCCGATCTCCTCGGGGTCGGCCTCGGCCAGAAAGCCCACGTGTCCAAGGTTGATTCCCAGGATCGGCACCCCCGTGCCGCGGGACAACTCGGCTCCGCGCAGGATGCTGCCGTCGCCGCCCAGGATCAGCACGAGTTCGCAGCCTGCTGCCGGGTCGGCCGGGTCCGCCATCAGGAGGGCATCACAGTCCCCCATCGGCGTACCGTGCACGTCCGCAGCCAACGCCACTGGTTGGACACCGGCCGCGAGGAGCCGCTTGGCGACCACGTCGGCGAGCTCCTGGGCATCACGCCGGGTGGGATGCACGAGGAGCAGGATCCGTCGCTGGTCCATCGATCTCCTTCGGCGGTCCTGGACAGTGCGTGTCCTCAACGAGGCGCTGAGGACACCACCTCGATCGTACGGGTGAGCACGGACGGATCCATGTCCGACCCGTCTGCCGGGCGAAGCCAGAGCAGGAACTCCCGGTTGCCGTGCGTGCCCGAGATCGGACTGGGCAGCAGGCCCTGCACGCCCAGGCCGTGCTCGGCCGCGGAGTCCACCACCCGCCCGATGGCCAGGGCTCGATCCCGCGAGCGCGAGACGATGCCGTTCTTGCCGAGCCGCTCCCGCCCCACCTCGAACTGCGGCTTGACCAGGAGAACCACCTCACCCTCCGGCGTGACCGCCCTCGCCATGGCGGGCATCGCGACCGTCAAGGAGATGAAGGACAGGTCGGCGACCAGAATGTCGAAGGGATCGAGCGACAGGGAGTCCAGGTCACGGACGGACACGCCCTCCACGTCGGAGACACGCGGATCCGCGGCCACCGATGGGTGGAGTTGACCGTGACCGACGTCGAGGGCAACGACGTGCCGCGCACCATGGGCGAGCAGGACCTGGGTGAAACCTCCGGTGGACGCCCCGACATCGAGCGCACGACGACCCCCAACGTCGATGCGCCAACTGGTGAGGGCGTGGTCGAGTTTCTCGGCTCCGCGATTGACCCATCGGCATGGTGGGCCGGTGACCACCAACTCGTCGTCCGCTGCCACTTCGGTCGACGGCTTGGGAGTCGCCGGGCCGCCCGGGATCTCAACGTCGCCGGCCTCGATCAGTTCCTTGGCGTGCCCCCTGGATCGGGCCATCCCGCGGCGCACCAGCTCGAGGTCAAGACGGGCGATCTCATCCCCCCAGGTCGGCCAGGCGTCCCTGCAGCGTGCGGTGCACGGCCTCGCCCCGATCGAGGATGGCATCGAGGTCGTCCGCATCCGCGACAGCGAGATCCGTCAGGGCCGCATCGATGACGATGTCGCCGGTGCGAGGTGCGTCGATGCTGCGGGATGGCTCGGCGTCGTCGCTTTCCCGCGGCTGCCCAGCCGACTGATCGAACTGATCACTCACGTGGTGGCCTTTGTGGCCGGAGCCTTCTTCGCCGGAGCCTTCTTCGCGGGAGCCTTCCTGGCAGCCGTCGCCTTCGCGGGTGCCTTCTTGGCCGCCGTCGTCGCCGCCGTAGCCGGCCTTGGGGTCGCCTTCTTGGCAGCCGTCGTCTTGACGGGTGCCTTCTTGGCCGAAGTCTTCTTGGCAGCCGTTGTCCTGGCGGGTGCCTTCTTCGCAGACGCCTTCTTGGCCAGCCGTTCGGTGGCCGTCGATGCGGGCTTGGACGCGGCTGGCGCGGGCTCCGGCGCGGATGCACCGGGAGACACAGCGCCGGGCAGTGCCGCCAAGCCCGCGGCGACGGCGTCCTCGCCCTGCTTGAGGGCAATCGTGGCCAGCGCCTCGACCTGGCCGGCCAGGTCCTGGACGCGGCGTCGAAGGCTCTCGACTTCAGCCGACACGGTGCCGAGGTCCAGTCCCGACATGGCATTCTCGAGTTCGCGACGGATGAGTCGGGTGATCTGCTGGCGATTGGTCTCGGCCGCGCTGACGAACTCCTCGGCCAACTTGTTGGCCTGCTTGGCCACCTTCTTGCTCGACGACGGGGCGTTCGCCGTCAGTTCGAGGATTTCCCCGACCGCTTCCGCTGCCCGAGCACGGGTCATCTCGCCCAAACCGGAGGCGAGTTCGACGAATCCCTGAATCGAGGACTTGGCCATGAGAGTTCTCCTGTCGTGGATGGCTGAAGCCATGATTCGCCCACGCTACTCGGCGGACGTGACTGTTCGCAGGAGGCCGTCGACATCGAGCCCGCGCAGGTGTGCCCCCGGATCGGACGCACGATCGACCGCCGCCCATTGCCTCTTGACCTCGTCGGTCAGCCTCACGCACTCCGCCGCGGCCGCGGGCAGCATGAGACAGGAGAGGTCTCGCGCCACGTGGGTGGGGCGCAAGGCGGCGGGCGCTCCGATGATGGCGGACAGGTCGTCCACTCCGGTGAGCACGACGAGGGAGTCCATGCCCAGGCTGTTGGCACCGGCGATGTCGGTCTCCAGCCGGTCACCGATGGCCAGCACCTGTTGGGGTGGCAGCGCGAGCCGGTCCGCGCACAATTCGTAGATCGGCGTCTCGGGCTTCCCCGCCACCAGGTCGGGTCGCCGCCCCACGGCGTTGACGACCGCATCCACCAAGGAGCCCCCGCCGGGTGCCACGCCTCGGTCCGTGGGAAGCGTGGAATCGAGGTTTGTCGCGACCCACAGGGCTCCGCCTTGCACCCCGTATGCCGCTTCGGCGAGGTCCGAGGCAGTCACCGTGGGCCCGTAGCCCTGGACGACGGCGTCGACGCGCTCGGTACCTATGCGTTCCACGACCTGGAATCCGGCCTCACGCAGCGCAACCCCGACACCGGGGCCACCCACGGCGAGCACCCCGGCTCCAGGCGGTTGGTGTCGCGCGAGCAACCACGCGGCAGCCTGCGATGAGTTCACGACGTCCGAGGCCTCGACCGCCAGACCGAGTTCGCGCAGGTGGGCCGCGACGACGTCAGGGGTTCGAGAAGCGTTGTTCGTGGCGTAGAGCACGGGGCGTCGCTGGGCCGACAGCGCCTCCACGGCATGGGGAACGGCGGCCTGACCGCGGTAGACCACCCCGTCAAGATCGCAGATGAGCGCGGCATACGCTTCGAACGGTGCTGTCATCGGACGTCAGGGTCCTCCGTGCCCAGTGAGTCCTCGGCCCCGGACTCCTCCGAGTCGTCGCCTTCGAGCAGATCCGTCTGAACGGTCCCTTGCAACTCCTCGACTCTTTCCACAGCGTCGGTTTCCCCTTCGACATCGCCGAGTGCGGCCCGCGTGAACCAGTCGAGGGCTTCGTCGGCGCGCCCGAGAGCAGCAAGGGTGTCGGCATAGGCGTACTGCAGCCGGAAGGCACCCTTGCGCCTGAGCCCGGGACCCTGAAGTGCCACCAGCGCCGCGGCATCCTGCCCCATGTCGCGGCGAACTCCCGAGACGACGATGGTGAGTTCTTCACGTTCGGCGGCCGTGAGCGTTCGTGCCTCGGGCGAACTGGCCAGCTCCAGGGCACGGTCAAAGCGTCCCAGTCCCCGCTCGCAGTCGACCATCAAGGCAAGCAGGTGACTTGATCCGCTGAGGCGGCGCACGGTCCGGAACTCACCAAGGGCACGGTTGTAGTCGCCCATCCGGTAGGCCACCATCCCCAGTGCCTCGCGAGCCGCCGGCACGCGACCAGCACGCCGAACAGCCGTCTCCGCATGCGCGAGGGCCAACTGCGTCTCGTCAGCCGCCAGGGTGGCCGCCACCATGACCAGGTGGCGGGCCACGCCCTCGGCGTTCTCCTTGGTGAGGGTTCGCAACTGGTGGTGCACGGAGCGATCGAGTTCCTGACCCGTCACGTCGTCAGGTAGCGGCGGCTCGGGAACGCGTGGCTTCCGGGGCGGGCGATTGGGGTTCTGGTCCGGACGAAGCTCGGCACCAGGGCCCGTGCCGCGCCGGTCGGCCGCCGGGCCGTCGCCACGGCTGCGGCCAGCTTCCCGACTTCCCCCAGTGGAGCGGCGATCATCCCGTCGACCGCCGCCGCCGCGTCGGTCACCACCTCGTGGACCGCCGCGGCCCTCCCCGCGACTCTCGCCCCGGTCATCGCGGCGGTACCCGCCGGTCTCGCGATCTTCGCGGCGGGCACCCTCACGAGAGGGTTGAGGCCGACTCGACCGTGGACGACGGTTCTCCGACTCGCTCATGCTTCCTCTTCCTGATCGATGCATCGGCAGTCTAGGGCGAGACCATTGGCGCGCGATCCAGGGCCGTGACTCGCTGTCGAAACCGAAATGGCCCGCCGATAAATCGGCGGGCCACTTGGAATGATTGTCCGGCTGCGTCCTACTCTCCCACACCGTCCCCAGTGCAGTACCATCGGCGCTGAAGGGCTTAGCTTCCGGGTTCGGAATGGAGCCGGGCGTTTCCCCTTCGCTATGACAGCCGAAACTCTATGGAGATGTCAATCGTTCCCGACCGTATCTCGGGAACTGCACAGTGGACGCGAACAACAAAACTTTTGATGTGTATCAAGTTATCGGCTTATTAGTACCAGTCAGCTACATGCATTACTGCACTTCCACGTCTGGCCTATCAACCCGGTAGTCTAGCCGGGAGCCTCTCGGGGCAAGCCCCATGGAAACCTCATCTTGAAACGTGCTTCCCGCTTAGATGCTTTCAGCGGTTATCACTTCCGAACGTAGCTAATCAGCGGTGCTCTTGGCAGAACAACTGACACACCAGAGGTTCGTCCAACCCGGTCCTCTCGTACTAGGGTCAGCCTTTCTCAAGTTTCCTACGCGCACAGCGGATAGGGACCGAACTGTCTCACGACGTTCTAAACCCAGCTCGCGTACCGCTTTAATGGGCGAACAGCCCAACCCTTGGGAGCGACTCCACCCCCAGGATGCGACGAGCCGACATCGAGGTGCCAAACCATGCCGTCGATATGGACTCTTGGGCAAGATCAGCCTGTTATCCCCGGGGTACCTTTTATCCGTTGAGCGACGGCGCTTCCACAAGCCACCGCCGGGTCACTAGTTCCGACTTTCGTCCCTGCTCGAGATGTCTCTCTCGCAGTCAAGCTCCCTTGTGCACTTACACTCGACACCTGATTGCCAACCAGGCTGAGGGAACCTTTGAGCGCCTCCGTTACCTTTTAGGAGGCAACCGCCCCAGTTAAACTACCCACCAGGCACTGTCCCTGATCCGGATCACGGACCGAGGTTAGACATCCAGAACGACCAGAGTGGTATTTCAACGTTGACTCCACCGACACTGGCGTGCCGGCTTCAAAGTCTCCCACCTATCCTACACAAGCCGTCCCGAACACCAATACCAAGCTATAGTGAAGGTCCCGGGGTCTTTCCGTCCTGCTGCGCGTAACGAGCATCTTTACTCGTAGTGCAATTTCGCCGAGTTCGCGGTTGAGACAGTGGAGAAGTCGTTACGCCATTCGTGCAGGTCGGAACTTACCCGACAAGGAATTTCGCTACCTTAGGATGGTTATAGTTACCACCGCCGTTTACTGGGGCTTAAATTCTGAGCTTCGACCCGAAGATCTAACCCGTCCTCTTAACCTTCCAGCACCGGGCAGGCGTCAGTCCGTATACATCGTCTTGCGACTTCGCACGGACCTGTGTTTTTAGTAAACAGTCGCTTCTCCCTGGTCTCTGCGGCCCTTTCCCCTAGTCAGCAAGTGACTTCAGAGTCTGGGCCCCCCTTCTCCCGAAGTTACGGGGGCATTTTGCCGAATTCCTTAACCACGATTCACTCGATCGCCTTGGTATTCTCTACCTAACCACCTGAGTCGGTTTGGGGTACGGGCGGCTCGAACCTCGCTAGAAGATTTTCTTGGCAGCATAGGATCACCCTGCTTCCCGCATTCGCGGTCACTATCAGGTCTCAGGATATGTGTGAGACGGATTTGCCTATCTCACTCCCTACACCCTTGGACGTGGACTACCATCGCCACGCGGAGGCTACCTTCCTGCGTCTCTCCATTGCTTGACTACTACTCAATAGGGTCGCGCGCTCCACTGAAAGATTCATCCGAAGACTTCACGATCACCTTCAGGCGCTTAGCATCAAAAGGTTCGTCATGGGCGGTTCTTCGCCGGTTCCGGAATATCAACCGGATGTCCATCGACTACGCCTGTCGGCCTCGCCTTAGGTCCCGACTTACCCAGGGCAGATTAGCTTGACCCTGGAACCCTTGGTTATTCGGCGGACGGGTTTCTCACCCGTCATTCGCTACTCATGCCTGCATTCTCACTCGTGTGGCCTCCACGGCTGGATCACTCCGCCGCTTCCCTGGCCACACGACGCTCCCCTACCCATCAACACGCTTGGAACATGAACCCGCAGGTGTCACATCCGGGCAAAGTGTCAATGCCACAGCTTCGGTGGTGTGCTTGAGCCCCGCTACATTGTCGGCGCGGAATCACTTGACCAGTGAGCTATTACGCACTCTTTAAAGGGTGGCTGCTTCTAAGCCAACCTCCTGGTTGTCAATGCAACTCCACATCCTTTCCCACTTAGCACACGCTTAGGGACCTTAGCTGGTGGTCTGGGCTGTTTCCCTCTCGACTACGGAGCTTATCCCCCGCAGTCTCACTGCCACGCTCTCACTTACCGGCATTCGGAGTTTGGCTAACGTCAGTAACCTGGTGGGGCCCATCGGCTATCCAGTAGCTCTACCTCCGGTAAGAAACACGTGACGCTGCACCTAAATGCATTTCGGGGAGAACCAGCTATCACGGAGTTTGATTGGCCTTTCACCCCTACCCACAGCTCATCCCCTCAGTTTTCAACCTAAGTGGGTTCGGCCCTCCACGACGTCTTACCGTCGCTTCAGCCTGGCCATGGGTAGATCACTCCGCTTCGGGTCTAGACCCAGCGACTATGGCGCCCTATTCGGACTCGCTTTCGCTACGGCTTCCCCACACGGGTTAACCTCGCCACTGAGCACTAACTCGCAGGCTCATTCTTCAAAAGGCACGCTGTCACCCCACAAGGAGGCTCCAACGGATTGTAGGCAAACGGTTTCAGGATCTATTTCACTCCCCTCCCGGGGTACTTTTCACCTTTCCCTCACGGTACTTGTCCGCTATCGGTCACCAGGGAATATTTAGGCTTAGCGGGTGGTCCCGCCAGATTCACACGGGATTTCTCGGGCCCCGTGCTACTTGGGATGACTCTCTGGAGTTCGCGTCATTTCGTCTACGGGAGTGGCACCCTCTGTGCTGGACCTTTCAATGTCCTTCGACTATGGCGCGAATTTTTGACTCCATGTCAGTCTGTCAGAACTGACCAAGAGGTCCCACGACCCCGAACATGCAACGCCTGACAGCTATCACACATGCTCGGTTTAGCCTCTTCCGCTTTCGCTCGCCACTACTCACGGAATCGCGGTTGCTTTCTCTTCCTGTGGGTACTGAGATGTTTCACTTCCCCACGTTCCCTCTACCCGCCCTATGTGTTCAGGCGGGAGTGACTGGACTTGCCTCCAGCCGGGTTTCCCCATTCGGAAATCCTCGGATCACAGTCTGGTTATCGACTCCCCGAGGCTTATCGCAGATTCCTACGTCCTTCTTCGGTTCCTGGTGCCAAGGCATCCACCGTTTGCCCTTAAAAACTTGATGCACAAAGATTTTAAGATGCTCGCGTCCACTGTGTAGTTCTCAACATACGGGCGGTCCCTTCACCTGTATCGGCGCCTACCGAAGACTCGGCGGTTCGTCCGTGGTGAAGGTCCTGGGCCGTTTCCGGCCTGAGGTCGAAGCTTGCGCTTCCGAGCCCTCAGGACCCAACAACGTGTCAGGCGCTGTTCCCTTGCCGGCTGCGTTCCACTGTCTTTCGACTTGTACTTGCAGCGCCGGCTCGAGCCCAGCGCCAAATAATCGATGTTCCACCCTTGAGCACCTGCTGACCGACATTCGCAGTCAGACCAGGCTCTGGATCGCTGTCGCGACCAGTGCTCCTTAGAAAGGAGGTGATCCAGCCGCACCTTCCGGTACGGCTACCTTGTTACGACTTAGTCCCAATCGCCAGTCCCACCTTCGACGGCTCCCCCCACAAGGGTTGGGCCACCGGCTTCGGGTGTTACCGACTTTCGTGACTTGACGGGCGGTGTGTACAAGGCCCGGGAACGTATTCACCGCAGCATTGCTGATCTGCGATTACTAGCGACTCCGACTTCATGGGGTCGAGTTGCAGACCCCAATCCGAACTGAGACCGGTTTTTTGGGATTCGCTCCATCTCGCGATTTCGCAGCCCTTTGTACCGGCCATTGTAGCATGTGTGAAGCCCAAGACATAAGGGGCATGATGATTTGACGTCATCCCCACCTTCCTCCGAGTTGACCCCGGCAGTCTCCTATGAGTCCCCGCCTTTACGCGCTGGCAACATAGAACGAGGGTTGCGCTCGTTGCGGGACTTAACCCAACATCTCACGACACGAGCTGACGACAACCATGCACCACCTGTATACCGACCTTGCGGGGCACCCATCTCTGGGTGTTTCCGGTATATGTCAAGCCTTGGTAAGGTTCTTCGCGTTGCATCGAATTAATCCACATGCTCCGCCGCTTGTGCGGGCCCCCGTCAATTCCTTTGAGTTTTAGCCTTGCGGCCGTACTCCCCAGGCGGGGAACTTAATGCGTTAGCTGCGGCACGGATCTCGTGGAATGAGACCCACACCTAGTTCCCAACGTTTACGGCGTGGACTACCAGGGTATCTAATCCTGTTCGCTCCCCACGCTTTCGCTTCTCAGCGTCAGTAGTGGCCCAGAGACCTGCCTTCGCCATCGGTGTTCCTCCTGATATCTGCGCATTTCACCGCTACACCAGGAATTCCAGTCTCCCCTACCACACTCTAGTCTGCCCGTACCCACTGCAAGTCCGGGGTTGAGCCCCGGATTTTCACAGCAGACGCGACAAACCGCCTACAAGCTCTTTACGCCCAATAATTCCGGACAACGCTCGCACCCTACGTATTACCGCGGCTGCTGGCACGTAGTTAGCCGGTGCTTCTTCTGTAGGTACCGTCACTTTCGCTTCTTCCCTACTGAAAGAGGTTTACAACCCGAAGGCCGTCATCCCTCACGCGGCGTTGCTGCATCAGGCTTTCGCCCATTGTGCAATATTCCCCACTGCTGCCTCCCGTAGGAGTCTGGGCCGTGTCTCAGTCCCAGTGTGGCCGGTCGCCCTCTCAGGCCGGCTACCCGTCGTCGCCTTGGTGAGCCATTACCTCACCAACAAGCTGATAGGCCGCGAGTCCATCCCAGACCGAAAAACTTTCCAGACGGTAGAGATGCCTCTCCGTCTCGTATCCGGTATTAGCAGCTGTTTCCAACTGTTATTCCAGAGTCTGGGGCAGGTTACTCACGTGTTACTCACCCGTTCGCCACTGATCGGAGGAGCAAGCTCCTCGTCACCGTTCGACTTGCATGTGTTAAGCACGCCGCCAGCGTTCGTCCTGAGCCAGGATCAAACTCTCCGTTGATGTTTGACTCTCTCACCCGGAGGTGGAGAAATCGTTACCCATCGAAGGGTTGTTTCCAGGCTGAGCACAAACAACTAGCTTTCGCTGTTGTTCGTTGTCCAACCAAAGGATTTTCGTACGAGGACGACGTCGCACAGGCCGTTTGGCCCGCTTGCCGTCACCTCGTGACGAGGTTAATTGGCATCGATTTTTGACACGCTGTTGAGTTCTCAAGGTTCGGACGCGCACCATCACTCGATTCGGTGAATCTCGTTTTGGGGCAACCATTCCAACTTACCCGCGTCCATGCTTGGGCGTCAAATCCGCGGCTCTCGAGGAGCTTCGCGGATCAGATCGCGCTTGGATCTCTGCGGTCCCACTACTTTAGCGTCCAGTTGGCGACGCTCCAAATCGGCTCTGCGAGCCTCCTCGGTGGGTGGGTGTCAGTCCTGGGACCGGCCTGCTTGGTGCGGTGCTCGAGACCAGCTCGTGCTCCGCCGCTTGGCGTCCGTTCCTCCCTGTCGGGCTGACGTCGAGAACATTAGATGACGTTCTCGGCAAACTCCAAATCGGCCCTCCCGACGACCCTCCCCTGCCGATGCCGCTGGCGCGAGTTGGCCTCTGCCACAAAGTAATCCGGCCTCTCGTGTCATGCGGCGAGGTTCGGGTCGGGCGTCAGGACCGCTCGCGGCGGCCGGCGGCCATCGCCTTGCGACCCCGGCGCAGGATGGCGACCTCGCCGTGGAGGAAGTCCTCCTCGGTCAGCACGGACTCGGCGTCGCTCACCTTCGTGCCGTTGACCGACGCCCCGCCATCGGCGATCGCCCGCCGGGCCGCGTTGCGGGACTCCACGAGGCCGACGGCGACGAGGGCCTCGGTGATGGGCATCCCCACGGCCACGGGCCCCGTGGGCAGCTCGGCCACGGCGTCGCGCAGGGTGTCGGCGTCGAGGGAGCGCAGGTCGCCCCTGCCGAAGAGTGCCTCCGACGCCGCCTGCACCGCGGCATACGCCTCCGGGCCGTGAACCAACGTGACCATGTCTCCGGCCAAGGCCTTCTGGGCCGCCCGGCGGTAGGGCTCCTCCGCCACCTGCCGCTCCAACTCGGCGATCTCCTCCTGTCCCCGATCGCTGAAGACCTTGAGCAGTGTGATCACCGAGGCGTCCTCGATGTTGAGGAAGTACTGGTAGAAGGCGTAGGGACTGGTCATGTCCGCGGAGAGCCAGATCGCATTGCCTTCCGACTTGCCAAACTTGACGCCCGACGCGTCGGTGAGCAGCGGCGAGGTCATCAGGTGGACGTCGGCCCCCTCGACCTTGTGGATGAGGTCGACGCCGGCGGTGAGGTTGCCCCACTGGTCCGAGCCGCCGATCTGCATCGTGCAGCCGTGGTGCCTGTAGAGCTCCAGGAAGTCGAGCGCCTGCAGGAGCTGGTAGCTGAACTCGGTGAAGGAGATCCCCTCCTGGCTCTCCAGACGCGCGGCGATGGCGTCCTTCTTGACCATCTGGTTGACCCGGAAGTGCTTTCCGACGTCGCGCAGGAAGTCGAGCGCCGACAAGGGTGCGGTCCAGTCGAGGTTGTCGACCATGACGGCCGGATGCGCGCAGGCGGGGTCGGTGCCCTCGAAGTCGAGGAAGGGCCGCACCAGCTCCTTGATCCGGGCGACATTGGCCGCCGTCTGCTCCTTGGTCTTCATGAGCCGCTCACTCGTCGGCTTGGGGTCGCCGATGAGACCGGTCGACCCACCGACCAGGCAGATCACCTTGTGCCCGGCCCGCTGGAAGCGTCGCAGCGCCACGAGCTGGACGAAGTTCCCGAAGTGCAACGAGGGCGCCGTGGGGTCGAAGCCGCAGTAGAGCGTGATCGGTCCCGCCGCGAGGGCCTCCCGCAGCGCGGCCTCGTCGGTGGTCTGGGCCACCGCTCCGCGCCACTGCAGCTCGTCGAGGATGTCGCTCACGCTCGTCGCTTCCGTTCTCGTCCGTCGGCCCCGTCCGTGCCGGGTATGCCGCCTGCTCCCCACCCCGGGTCGGGTGGCGGTCACAGCCTGCCACGCCCAAACCGTTTGCCTCCGCACCGGCCGGGCGCTGGGATGGGCGGATGCCCCAGGGACTCGATGCCGACGGCCGGACGGCCCTGGTGCGCCGACTGCTGTCCGGGGCGCTGCCCGGCGCTGCCGACCAGCCGTTGCGCCGGCTCACCACCTCCGGCACCGAGCACGACGTGTGGCGCATCGGCGCGGACCTCGTCCTGCGCCTCCCCCGCGACGCCGACGCCGAGACCGGCCTGCGCAAGGAGTCCGCGTGGTGGCCCCTCCTGCGACCCCACCTGCCAGAGTGGCTGGCTGTGCCCGAGATCGTCCACGCCGGCGAGCCCTCCGAGGACTTCCCCAGGACCTGGCTGGTCTCGCGTTGGGTCCCGGGCACCGATGCCGCCGCAGCGGTCCTCGCCGGCGCCGACCACGAGAGCGAGGTCGCCTGGGGCGCGGCCCTCTCCGAGATCGTCACCGCACTGCGCGGCTTCGAGCTGGGAACGCTCGCACCGGCCGAGTGGCCGGCCGGTGGTCGAGGCGGCCACCTGCGCGACCGCCTCGCGGACCTCGCGACCACGGACCCGGTGGCCGGGCGACCGGACCCGGCACCCATCCGCGGGCTCATCGACCGCGCCCTCGCCGTGACCCCGCCCGCGGAGCGGGTGCTCCTCCACGGCGACCTCATCCCCGGCAACCTGCTCCTCACGCGGGGTCGACTCTCGGGCCTCATCGACCTCGGGACCCTGACGACCGGCTTCCCGGCCTGGGACCTCACCTGCGCCTGGTGGGTGCTCGGCGCCACCGGGCGTCGCCGCCTGCGCGACCGGCTCGACGTCGACGACGCCTCGTGGGTGTGGGGTCGAGCGCTGGCGGCGACCCAGGGCCTCCTCGCGGACTGGTTCTACGCCCCGCGCGGGCACGCGTTGGCCCCGTTGGGGGCGCGAGCCGTCCGTGAGTGCCTGTCAGACCTCGGCTGACCTTCGGGACCCCCAGCCGGCGGCCACGCGCTGCCCCTCCGAACCCTCCCACTCCGAGCGCAGGATCGCGTACGTGCAGCCGTCGACCCAGCCGTGCTCGGCGTGCCACGAGTCCTGCACTCCGTGCTGCTCGCGGCGCATGCCGGCCTTCTCCATGACCCGCCATGAGCCGGTGTTGTCGGCGAAGCAGGACCCCGTGACTCGGTGCAGACCGACGTCGTCGAAGGCGATCTCGAGCATGGCGCGCACCATCTCGGTGCCATATCCCTGCCCGGTACACGCGGGGGTCGAGGAGGTAGCCGATCGGCGCCTCGGCACCCCGCCAGGGCTCGCCCCGAGCCGCTGGCTGACCCATCGCGTCACGGATGTCGAGGGTGCAGGAGCCGATGACTCGATCACCCGCCAACGCGGCGAACCGGTGGTCGTCCGAGGCCGCGCGCCAGGCCTTGCGATAGGCCTGCGGGTCCACGGTCGTGCTCAGGAGCCACCGGCCGAGCTCCGGCGCATTTCGCCACCGGAGAACCTGAGCGATGTCGCTGTCGTTGGGCTGGCGGAGCAGCAGGCGAGCCGTGCGTCGCGGCCACGCAGGTGTCGGGATCACGGGCCCACCCAACCAGCGCGGCACGGCCGCCTCAACGGAATACCGGTGCCACGGCGTTCACGGGTCAGAGGGAGCCGACGACCCCGGCCTTGGTGAGCAGGTCGACCATCCGGAAGTCCCCACCGGTGCCATAGTCAGGTGTCCAACCCGGGTCCTGGGTGAGGTAACTCTGGCTGTCACCCTCGATGAGGCCCTGGATGACCTCGCCGACGATGCGGCCACCGACCGGGCCCAGTCGCTTGCCTTGACCCTTCTTGTGGGCCTCCCGGAGCACGTAGAACCACAGCGGCGTCCGCTCATCCAGACCTTGGGCGGCGACGTCGGACAGTGCCGACGGGGGCAGCACGGGCACCTGCATGGCCCTGGCCACGGCTTGACCCGACGGGAGCTTCATCGTGAGGTTGCGCAGCAGGTTGCGGGTCGCGAGCGAGTCAGGGGTCCCCGTTCCCATGCCCATGAGGTGGAAGAGGGTGCTCGACAGCGCGGTGTCGATCTTCTTGTTGCGCCGGACCCGGCCGTCCCCGAAGTCGAAGAAGGTCTGCCAGTCGATGAATCGGCGTGGCGCGCGGCACCCACCGCGCAGGTCGCCGGGGTCAGCTGGCGTCGCTGCCGCAGGGTCGAAGATGAGCGCGATGAACTGGTGCGCGGGGGTCGTCGCGCTGGTGCCGAAGTTGGCGCGATAGCTCGGCCGGACCTGCGAGTGGCCGAACCGATAGGCCGCGACCGAGAACTCCACCGGGATGTACGGGTCGTTGCGCCAGGCGAAGAACTTCCGGCCGTTGGTGGCGATGTCGTGGGCGAGGGTGGCGCCGATCGTGGCCGGGAGGAACTCGTGCAGCACCAGCCACTGGTAGTGCCACCGAACAATGCGTTGGGTCTCCTCGAAGACCTCTTCGAGGGTGTGCGTGGCACCGATCGCCGCCTTGACGTCGGTCAGCACCGCGTTGTGGAACTTCAGGAAGGCCAGGTGGAGCTGGGACACGACGAGGTTCTCGTCGTTGCGTGGGTCACCGATGAGGGCCACGTTCTGGCTGTTGCGCGGCAGGTCGAAGCGCGGTTGCCCGTCGATCGTCACCGCCGCAGACCCGGGGATCTCCTCGACGAGCATCGTGGTGCGTCCCTCGTCGACGCTCTGGTCGTAGAGCGCCGGGCTGACCCCGGGGCCCCCGCCATAGACGTTGTCGAGGTCGAGGGCCGGGATGCGGAAGTTGCGGATCGCCTCCGGGTCCTGGCGCCTCGCCAGACTCGAGGTCGGGTCGAAGGTCATGTCGTGGTCGATGAACTGGCCTAGGAAGGTGAACCCGGCGGTCATCGTGGGGTTGTCCGGGTTGTCGGCACTCAGCGCGGCGTTGGCGAGAAGGGCCAACGGATCGGTGAGGTCGTCGCCGGCGTCCATGATCCCGCCGGGCTTGCCGATGTCGATGAGCGCTGCACGCACCGACGGGGTGTCGGCGGCGAACGGAGCGAGCGTCGGGAACATGCGCCCGAAGCGCCCCTGCTCGTAGAAGGTCGATGACGGAGTGGTGAGGCCGAGGTCTGCGTTTCCATGTCCCATGCCCCCAAGAGGTCCGGTCCCGTCCCCTGATACATCGCCCCCCTCACGAACCACCGAATCCGGGAGCTGCAGGCCAGCGTAGGGAGTCCGTCAGACTGTGGCCCGTGAGTGACACGACAGCGCCCGGTGAGCGCACGGCATACGCAGATTTCATTGCCGGCCTGCCCAAGGCCGAGTTGCACGTCCACCACGTCGGCTCGGCGCGCCCGGAGACGGTGGCCGCGCTCGCCGCACGCCACCCGGATGCCGGTGTCCCCCAGGACCTCGCGGCGCTCAAGGACTTCTTCACCTTCACCGATTTTGCGCACTTCATCGATGTCTACTTGGCGACCGTCGCCCTGCTGCGCACACCCGAGGACATTCACCTGCTCACCCGTGAGGTCATCGAGGGCCTTGCGGCACAGCGGGTTCGCTACGCCGAGCTCACCATGACGCCGTTCACCAGCGTGCGGATGGGCATACCGATCGAGGCCTACACCGAGGCGATCGAGGACGCCCGCATCACCGCCGAGCGCGACACCGGCACGGTCGTGCGGTGGATCTACGACATCCCGGGCGAAGCCGGTCTGGAGTCGGCCGACGCCACGATTTCGTATGCCGTGGACCACGGTCCCGCTTCTCTGGTCGGCTTCGGTCTGGGCGGGCCCGAGATCGGGGTGCCGAGACCGCAGTTCAAGGCGCACTTCGACCGGGCCCGTGCCGCCGGTCTGCACTCGGTCCCCCACTCTGGCGAGTCGACCGGGCCGGAGACGATCTGGGACGCGATCCGCGAACTCGGCGCCGAACGGATCGGCCACGGCATCGCTGCGACCCAGGACCCACGGCTTGTCGAGTACCTTGCGGAACACCGGATCCCGCTCGAGATCTCGCCGACGTCGAACCTCGCGACGCGGGTCGTCGAGCGGATCCAGGACCACCCGATCCGGGCCCTGCGCGACGCCGGCGTCGTCGTCACGGTCAACAGCGACGACCCACCGATGTTCGGGACGACCCTCAATCGGGAGTACGCGATTGCCGCCGACCTGCTCGACCTCGACGAGGGCGGCCTGCGGGAGTTGGCGACGCGAGCTCTGGACGTGAGTTTCGCGCCCGACGACGTCAAGGCGCGGATCCGGCGCGAGATCGGGGACCACGCATGAAACTGCGCCCGATGACGCGGGCCGATGTGCCCGCCTTCGCGACCGTCTTCCGCGAGATCGTGGACGCCGGTGAGACCTACGCCTATCCGGAAGACCTGCCCGACAACGCGATCGCCGACCTGTGGATGGAGGGCGCCCCGGGCCGCGCGGTCGTGGCGATCGACGACGACGGCTCCTTCCTCGGCGCAGCGAAGATGGGGCCGAATCGGCCCGGTCGCGGCGCCCACATCGGGACGGCGAGCTTCATGGTGTCCTCGGCTGCGCGAGGCAAGGGCGTCGGGCGGGCACTGGCCAGGGACATGATCGACTGGCACCGACGCCAAGGGTATGCAGGGATCCAGTTCAACGCCGTCGTCGAGACCAATATGGCCGCAGTACGGCTCTGGCAGGACCTGGGCTTCCGGATCCTGGGGACCGTGCCGGGGGCGTTTCGGTCGGCCACGCACGGACCGGTCGGTCTCCACGTCATGTTCCTCGACCTCTCCTCCTGACGGCCCGCGCTGACGGATGACGTCAGTCCTCCCACCTACGGTGGATCGCATGTCCCCCGAGTTGGAGATCGTTTCGTTCCCGACCCGCGCCGACCTCTGGGCGTGGCTCGACGTCCATGCCGCCCACCACCCGGGCGTGTGGGTCCAACTGGCCAAGGCCGGCAGCTCTGCCCCGTCGGTCACCTTTCACGACCTGCTCGAGGCCGGCATCGCCCACGGCTGGAGCGAGAGCACCCGGCGCGCCCACGATGACGCCTCGTATCTGCAGAAGTTCACCCCACGCAGGACCCGAGGAACGACCTCGCAGCGCAATGTCTCGATCGCCGCCCGACTGGAGGCAAGCGGCCGCATGACGCCCGCCGGACGCGCCGCACTGGGCCTCCCGGCTCTCCCGGTCGAGGTCAGGACCTCCGCCGCTGGCGAATGACCCCCGGCCGGTAGGGCGACACGCTCGACTCGCCGTCGAGCCAGAACCGCCAGGGGTATGCCGCGCCGTCACCACCGGGGCCACTCACCCCGACGCGCGGCCCGGTCCGGATCCGTCCGGTGTCGGGTGGTGAGGCCGGCGGTCTGACGACCAGGTCGATCGGCTCGCCCGCTGCCGGGCGGTGCGGGACGCAGAAGTCTCTTCCGGTCGCGCTCCCGTCGAGGGCGAGCGTGGTCGCCAGCCGCGCCGGGCCACGGCACCACTCCCGTTCGCGGACACCCGGTCTGCGCGTTGCCGCGACATCCTGCCCGGCGACCACCTCCCCAGCGCGGATGAGCACCGCTTGCGCTCCCCCGTCGTGCCCGGTGACCAGGCAGAGCATCCAGTGCATGCCGTAGGTGAAGTAGACGTAGGTCCGGCCGGCGATCCCGAACATCGGGGCCGTTCGCGGTGTCCACCCGCGGAAGGCGTGCGAGCCCGGGTCACCGTGCTCACCGGCATACGCCTCGGTCTCGGTGATCCGCACGGTGACGCCGGCATGGGAGAGCGTGCAGCCGAGCAGGTCGGGCGCAACCTCCAGCACGTCCCGCGCGAAGAAGCTCCGTGGCAGACGGCGCCCCCGAGAGACCATGGTCAGCGGATGGTGGGCCGGGCCGCGGTCCATTCACGGCGGGCGCCGACGACAGCCTTGACGGACACGAGTTGGTCGCGCACCCGTGCCGGGGCGGTGCCGCCCTTGGCGTTGCGAGAGGCCAGCGAACCCTCGACGGTCAGCACCTCACGCACGCCTGGGGTGAGGTGCTCCGAGATCCGCAGCAGGTCGTCGTCGCCGAGGTCCCAGAGCTCGATCCCGTGGGCCTCGCAATCACGCACACAGGCACCGGCGACCTCGTGGGCGATCCGGAACGGCACCCCCTGGCGGACCAGCCACTCGGCGATGTCGGTGGCGAGTGAGAAGCCCTGTGGGGCAAGGGATTCGACCCGCTTCTCGTCGAACGCCATGGTGTCGACCATGCCCGCGAAGGCCGGGAGCAGCACGTCGAGGGTGTCGACGGCGTCGAAGACGGGCTCCTTGTCCTCTTGGAGGTCGCGGTTGTAGGCCAGTGGCAACGCCTTGAGGGTCGCGAGCAGACCGGCCAGGTCCCCGATGAGGCGGCCGGCCTTGCCGCGCGCGAGTTCGGCGACGTCGGGGTTCTTCTTCTGCGGCATGATGCTCGACCCGGTCGAGTAGGAGTCGTGCAGGGTGACGAAGGAGAACTCCTTGGTCGCCCACAGCACGACCTCCTCGGCGATCCGCGAGATGTCGACCGCGACCATCGCGGTGACGAAGGCGAACTCGGCCGCGAAGTCACGCGAGGCAGTCCCGTCGATCGAGTTCTCGACCGACGTCGAGAAGCCGAGGTCGGCAGCGACCGCCTCGGGATCGAGCCCGAGCGACGAGCCGGCCAACGCGCCGGAGCCGTAGGGGCTGACGGCGGCCCGCGCGTCCCAGTCACGGAAGCGATCGACATCGCGCAACAGCGCCCATGCGTGGGCGAGCAGGTGATGCGAGAGCAGCACCGGTTGGGCGTGCTGGAGGTGGGTGCGCCCCGGCATCGCCACCCCGAGGTGGCGATCGGCCTGTGCCACAAGGGCATCGACGACGTCGAGCACGAGGGCCGAGATCGTGCGGGCCTCGTCACGCAGGTACATCCGGAAGAGGGTCGCCACCTGGTCGTTGCGCGAACGACCGGCCCGCAGCCGGCCGCCGATGTCGGCACCGGCTCGTTCGATGAGGCCCCGCTCCAGCGCGGTGTGCACGTCCTCGTCGCTCGCCTCGGGCACGAACTCCCCCGACTCGACGTCGGCGCGCAGGGCCTCGAGGCCGTCGAGCATGGCCTGCAGGGTCGCGTCGTCGAGCAGGCCCGCGGAGTGCAGGACACGTGCGTGGGCCCGCGACCCGGCCAGGTCGTAGGGCGCCAGTCGCCAGTCGAAGTGGGTGGACTTCGACAGGGCCGCCAGCGCATCGGCCGGGCCGCCGGCGAACCGGCCGCCCCACAGGCTGACACGGGCGGACGGATCGGTGGAGGTCACGCAGGATCCCTTCGGGCGTGGGACATCAGGGTCGCGGCGACCTCGCGCGAGGCCGCCTCACCGGTGGTGATGACCATGATCGTGTCATCCCCGGCGATGGTGCCGACGATGCCCGGCACCGAGCCGTGATCGATGGCGCTGGCGAGGAAGTTGGCCGCGCCCGGGGGGGTGCGCAGCACGACCAGATTCGCGGAGAGGTCCGCCGACACGAGCAACTCCTGGCACCTCTGGGCCAGTCGCGTGGTCACCTCCCCGGCGTCGGGCGCGACGCGGACGGTGCGGTCACCACCTTCGGACGGCACGGCATACACCAGGTTCTTGCCCACCCTGACCTTCTCGGCACCGACGTCGACCAGGTCGCGCGAGAGCGTCGCCTGGGTGACCTCGATGCCGTCGCCGGCGAGCAGGTCGAGCAGGGCGGTCTGGGAGCGCACGGCCTGACTGGACAGGATTTCGACGATCCGCTGCTGGCGGGCGGCACGCGAGGTGGAGACCGTCATCGCACGGCATCCCGATGCTGCTCGACCAGCCAGGAGAGCACGGCCTTCTGGGCGTGGAGGCGATTCTCCGACTCGTCCCACACCACCGACTGGGGTCCGTCGATCACCTCGGCCGCCACCTCGTAGCCGCGGTAGGCCGGCAGACAGTGCAGGAAGATGGCATCGGGCGCGGCCTGCCCCATCAGGTCGGTCGTCACCGAGAACTTCGCAAAGGGGCTCGCCTCGCCCTTGCGGGTGTCGAGCTCGCCCTCCTGTCCCATCGACACCCAGGTGTCGGTCGCGACCACGTCCGCACCGAGGACGGCGGCGATCGGGTCGTCGGTGATGGTGATCGAGCCGCCCTGCTCGGCCGCGATCTGCTGGGCGCGGGCGAGGATCTCAGGCTTCGGTTGGTATGCCGTGGGCGTGCCGATCCGCACGTGAAGACCGGCAGTGGCCCCACCGAGCAGATAGGAGTGCGCCATGTTGTTGGCCCCATCGCCGACATAGGCGAGGGTGAGGCCCGGAAGCGCTCCCTTGTGCTCCTGGATGGTGAGCAGGTCGGCGAGGATCTGGCAGGGGTGGAAGTCGTCGGTGAGAGCGTTGACCACCGGCACCTCGGCATACGCGGCCATCTCTTCGATGCGCTCCTGCCCGTGGGTCCTCCAGACGATCGCGACGGCCTCTCGACCCAGGACGCGGGCAACATCGGCGATCGACTCCCGCTCGCCGATCTTGGCGAGCTTGCCGTCGATGATCATGGGGAAGCCACCCAAGTGGGCGATCGCGGCCGAGAAGGAGACCTGGGTCCGCAGGGTCTGCTTGTCGAAGATCAGCCCGACGACCTCGGGCCCGACGAGAGTCCGGTCCGAGAAGGGGTGGGCCTTGATCCGGGCGGCCTTGGCGAGGATGGCGCGCTGCTCGGCCGGGCTGAGGTCGTCGTCGCGGAGCAGGTGGCGGACGGTGGTCATGCGGACTCCTTTGCCGCGTCGAGCAGCCCGGGCAGGGCGTCGACGAAGAGGTCGATCTCGGCGATCGTGAGGTTGAGCGGTGGCGCGATACGGATCGCATCGGGTGCCACCGGGTTGACGATGAAACCGGCGTCACGCGCGCTGTCGGCCACGATCGCTGACACGGGGGCGGTGAGGGCGATGGCGCGTAGCAGACCCGACCCGCGGACATGGTCGACGAGAGGGTGGCCCAGCGCCAGGACCCGACCGGCGAAGTGCTCACCCACCGCCTCGGCGGTGGCGAGCAGACCGTCGGTCTCGATCGTCTCGAGGACTGCGAGAGCGGTCGCCGCCGCAAGCGGGTTGCCGCCGAAGGTCGTGCCATGCTGGCCGGGGCTGAGCCGACCGGAGTTCTCGGGACCGAAGGTCACCAGGGCTCCGATCGGGACGCCGCCGCCCAGTCCTTTGGCCAGGGTCATCGCGTCGGGCATGATGTCGGCGCGCTGGTGGTCGAACCAGCGCCCGGTGCGGCCGATGCCGGTCTGGATCTCGTCCACGACGAGCAGGGCACCGGCGGCGCGCGTGATCTCCCGTGCCGCTTCGAGGTATGCCGTGTCGAGCGGTCGCACCCCGGCCTCGCCCTGGATCGGTTCCAGGACAACGGCGCCGGTGGATTCGTCGACCGCCGCACGCAGGGCATTGATGTCGCCCGGTGGCACGAACGCGACCCCGGGGAGGAGTGGCGCGAAGGGTTCCCGGTAGGCCGCCTTGTGGGTGAGCGCGAGCGCTCCGGTGCTGCGACCGTGGAAGGACCCCTCGAGCGCGACGAGCCCGGGCCGGCCGGTGCGGCGCGCCAGTTTGATCGCAGCCTCGATCGACTCGGTGCCGCTGTTGGTGAAGAAGACCGCCGACCCTTCCGGCGCCTGCGCGAGGCGAAGCAGGCGCTCGGCGAGCTCGATCTGGGCCCGTGTGGTGAAGAAGTTGGAGACGTGCAGCGCCTCACCGGCCTGCTTGCTCACGGCGGACACGACGGCGGGATGGTTGTGGCCCAGGGCGTTGACCGCGATACCGCCGAGGAGGTCGAGGTAGCGCTTGCCGTCGACGTCCCAGACCCAGCAGCCTTCGCCGCGGTCGAGCACCAGCGCGGGGCGCCCGAAGACGCCGAGCACGGCGTGCGCGTAGCGGTCGAGCAGCGCAGTGGAGTCCGTGGTCATGACGCGGCTCCCTCGACGTCGGCCTCGATCAGGGTGCCGATGCCCTCGGACGTGAAGACCTCGAGCAGGAGTGAGTGCGGCTTGCGACCGTCGACGACGTGGGCCTGGGGCACCCCGTCCTCGACGGCCCGGATGCAGGCCTCCAGTTTCGGGATCATCCCTTCGTCGACGCGTGCGAGGAGATCCTTGGCGCCCGACACCGACAACCGGGAGAGGAGGGAATCCCGGTCGGGCCACGCGGCATACACCCCCTCGACGTCGGTGAGGACGACGAGCTTGCGCGCACCCAGAGCGGCCGCGAGCGCGGCCGCCGCGGTGTCGGCGTTGACATTGAGGACCTGGCCGGGCACGTCGAGGTCGGGTGCGACGGTGGACACCACCGGGATCCGACCGGCCTCGAGGATGTCGAGGACGGCGGTGGGGTCGACGGTCTCGACGTCACCGACGAGGCCTAGGTCGACGGGTGCACCGTCGATCTCCACGGTCTTGCGGCGCCCACCGAAGAGGCCGGCGTCCTCACCGGAGAGGCCGACGGCCAGCGGGCCGTGCTGGTTGACAAGCCCGACGAGTTCGCGGCCGACCTGCCCGGTCAGCACCATCCGCACGACATCCATGACCTCGGGCGTCGTCACCCGCAGGCCGCCGCGGAACTCACTGACCAGGCCCAGTCGATCGAGCATCGCCTTGATCTGCGGGCCGCCGCCGTGGACGACGACGGGGCGCAACCCGGCATACCGGAGGAAGACGATGTCCTGCGCGAACGCGGCCTTGAGGGCGTCGTCGACCATCGCGTTGCCGCCGTACTTGACGACGACGAGAGCCCCGCGGAAGCGTTCGAGCCAGGGCAGCGCCTCGACGAGGGTCGTCGCCTTGGCCTGGGCAACACGAAGGGCGGCGGCGTCGATCGCGCCGCGGAGGGTCTGGGCAGGTGTCATGGCGGCTCAGGTGGAGTAGGCGGAGTTCTCGTGGACGTAGTCGTGCGTGAGGTCGTTGGTCCAGACGGTCGCGGACGCATCACCGGCATGCAGGTCGATGACGACGTGCACCTCGCGCCCGGTCAGGTCGACGAGCGAGCGGTCCGCGCCCACTCCCCCGGCGCGGCACACCTCGATGCCGTTCATCGTCACGTCGAGCAGGTGCGGGTCGAAGGCGGCACGCGTCGTGCCGACGGCGGCCAGGACCCGACCCCAGTTGGGGTCGTTGCCGAAGACGGCGCACTTGAAGAGGTTGTTGCGTGCGACGGCGCGGGCAACCTCGAGGGCATCGGCCTCGGTCGCAGCGGTCCGCACCTCGAGGGCGATGTCGTGGTGGGCGCCCTCGGCATCAGCGATCAGTTGGCGCGCGAGGGAGGCGCACACCTCGGTGACGGCGGCGGTCAGCTCGTCGGGCGACGGGGTGACGCCCGCGGCACCGGACGCCATCAACAGGACGGTGTCGTTGGTGGACATGCACCCGTCGGAATCGATTCGGTCAAAGGTGGTCGCCGTCGCAGCGCGGAGCACGGCATCCAGATCGAGACCGGCGACATCGGCATCCGTGGTGACGACGACGAGCATGGTGGCCAGCGCCGGCGCGAGCATGCCCGCACCCTTGGCCATGCCCCCCACGCTCCACCCATCACGAGGCACCTGGGCGACTTTGGGCACGGTGTCGGTCGTCATGATGGCGGTCGCGGCAGCCGGTCCGCCCTCGTCGGTGAGCGTCGCGACGGCAAGGTCGACCCCGTCGGCGATCTTGTCCATCGGCAGCAGTTCGCCGATCAGGCCCGTCGAACAGATCGCGATGTCGCCGGCGCCCGAGCCCAACGCCTCGGCGACGAGCTCGGCAGTGCGGTGCGTGTCCTGGAAGCCCTGATGGCCAGTGCAGGCATTGGCCCCGCCGGAGTTGAGGAAGACCGCGTCCACGCGCCCGTCGGCCACGACGTGCCGGGACCAGGTCACGGGGGCCGCCTCGACGCGATTCGACGTGAAGACGGCGGCGGCGTCGAAGCGGGGGCCGTCGTTGACCACCAAGGCGACATCGGGTCGGCCACTGGCCTTGAGGCCGGCGGTCACGCCGGTGGCGCGGAAGCCTCGGGGTGTGGTGACGCTCATGCCGTGCTCCCGAACAACGTGGTGGCCGTGTAGATGAGTCCGCCCCTGCGCCAGGCCTGTGCGGCAGCCTCGAGCTCGTGCGACTGGACAAGGATCCAATCGGTGTCGAAGGTCGACATCGCCAGGACGCTGATCCGGGCATCGACGAGGGGCGCGAGGATCTGCGCCATCACGCCGTACATCCCGAACTCCAACGGCCCGGCGACCTCGACCGCCCGGAAGGGTCCTTCGGTGCGCAGCCCCGGGGGCACAGCTGCGGCCAGGGTGACCACCGAGGTCTCGGTGTCGGTCCAGGTGATCGTCGCGAACGGCCCGACCCGAAAGTCCCAGTCCGGCGTGGTGTCGGGGTCGAGGCGGACGATCGCGAGGTCCTGCGGATGACCCATGAGATGGAGTTTCACGGGGCGACCGCCGCGACGGGCAGGCCGCAGACCTCGGGAAGGCCGAGGGCCAGGTTGAGGCACTGGACGGCCGCGCCGGCGGTGCCCTTGGTGAGGTTGTCGACAGCGGCAACGGCCACCACCCGACCGGCCCGCTCGTCGACGGTCACCTGGACGTGCACGTTGTTGGAACCCAGGACCGCGGCCGTGCTCGGCCATTGGCCCACGGGGAGCAGGTGGACAAAGGCCTCGCCCTCGTAGGCAGCGTGCCAAGCCCCTCTCACGGCCGACGGGTCGGCACCGGGCGCGAGTCGGGCAGTGCAGGTGGCGAGGATCCCGCGCGACATGGGCGCCAGGGTCGGCGTGAAGCTCACCGTGACCTCCCCCGCGCCGCACGCGGTGAGGTTCTGCTCGATCTCGGGCGTGTGCCGGTGGACGCCGCCGACGCCGTAGGGCGACATGGCCCCCATGACCTCGGCCCCGAGCAGATGAGGCTTGAGAGACTTCCCGGCCCCGCTGGTGCCGCTCGCGGCGACCACGACGATGTCACTGGGATCGACCAGGCCGGCGACCAGGCCGGGGGCGAGGGCGAGCGACACCGCGGTCGGATAGCAACCTGGGACGGCGATCCGCGTCTGTCCCTCGAGGACGGCGCGCTGCTTCTGCCCAACCCCGCGGACGAGTTCCGGCATCCCGTAGGGCCACGACCCGGCATACGCGGTGTCGTAGAAGGTGGTCCACGCCGACTCGTCGGTCAGCCGGAAGTCGGCCCCGCAATCGATGATGACGACCTCGGCCGGCAGAGCGGTGGCCAGGGCGGCCGAGTGTCCGTGGGGCAGGGCCAGGAAGACGGCGTCGTGGCCGGCCAGCACCTCACGCGTGGTGTCCTCGACCACGCGCTCGGCCAGCGGCGTCAAGTGGGGGTGGATCGCGCCGAGCTTCTGCCCAGCCGACGACGCGGCCGTCAGAGCTCCGATCTCGACCTCGGGGTGCGCGAGCAGCAACCTGAGGAGTTCTCCCCCGGCATACCCACTCGCTCCGGCGACGGCAACCTTGACCACGCTGCATAGTCTTGCACAATCTCACAATTCCATGCAAAGCCGTGCTGCGGTCAGGTGCGCCGGGTGGCGCCGAGGTCGACGGCAGCGCGGGCCAGGGCAGCGTCACGCAGTGCGCTGACCTCCTCGGTCCGCAGGGTGCGATCGGGCGCGCGGAAGGCCAGTCGGTAGGCCAAGGACTTCCTGCCCGGCCCGACCTGGTCGCCGCGATAGACGTCGAAGAGGGTGATCGACTCGAGCATCTCCCCCGCGCCAGTGGCCAAGGAGGCCTCGAGCGAGCCGGCCGTCACCGCTTCGTCGACGACCACCGCGAGATCGGTGTATGCCGCGGGCGAGGTCACGAGGGTCCGCGCGGCCACCGGGTCCTCGCTCGCCGCGATGAGCACGTCGAGGTCGAGCTCGGCGGCGACGGTGCGTGACGGCAGTCCGAGGGCGGCCACCACCTTCGGGTGCAACTCTCCGGCGTGACCGACCAGAGTGCCGTCCGCAAGGGAGATCGCTGCGCACCGCCCCGGATGGAAGGGCATCACGTCGGCCGAGCCGCTGAGCACGACCGGCACCGCGAGCGCGTCGGCGACCGAGCGCACGAGGCCCAGGACATCGCTCACGTCGGCCGGTCGCCCCTCCCCCCACCATCCGGCACGGTCGCGGTCGCCCGCGAGCAGGATGGCCAGGTGTCGCGGCTGGCGCGGCACGGCGCGATGGATCGCCGCGAGCACCTCGGGCGACGGCTGGACCCCGACGTCCTCCGTGGGAGCGCTCGTCTGCTCACCGTCGCGCGCCACGACCAAGCCGATCTCGAAGAGGCCGACGTCCTTGGAGCCCCGGGCGACATTGCGCACGAGGGCATCGATCATCGTCGACAGGACGCTGATCCGCATGAGCGGCGCCTCGTCGGACAACGGGTTGGCGAGCGGCACCGTGCGGGCGCGCGCCTCGTCGGCGGCCCATCCCAAGGCGGTGTGGCGCGCATCGCCGACAAAGGGAGCACTCCAGATCTCGGTGAGACCGGCACCGGCCAGCACGTCGGCGACCAGGCGCCGGACCTGCTGCCTGTGGGTCAGGCCTCGCCCACCGGGCGGCGTGGGGACGACGGACGGGATGCGGTCGTAGCCATCGATGCGCGCGACTTCCTCGACGAGGTCCGGTGCGGTGCGCAGATCCGGTCTCCAGGACGGCGGGGTGACAGCCAGGGTCGGGCCGTCCTCGATCACCTGGCACCCGATCTCGGTGAGGATGCGGCACACGGTGGTGCGGTCGTAGTCGACGCCGACGAGCTGGGTCGGGTAGCCGACGTCCATCAGAATGATCGACGACTCGGGCGCCTCCCCCACGTCGGTGACGCCGGCGTCGGCCGTCCCGCCGCCATAGCGCACGAGCAGATCGACCGCCAACTGTGCAGCCGCGGGGCCGAGCTCTGGATCGACTCCCCGCTCGAAGCGGCGGGAGGCCTCCGAGGGCAACTTGTGGCGTCGCGCCGAGCGCGCGATCGACACCGCGTCGAAGTGTGCGGCCTCGATGAGCACGTCCGTCGTCGTGGACGACACCTCGGTGCTCTCGCCACCCATGACGCCGGCGATGGCGATCGGTGTCTGACCGGAGTCGGTGATGAGCAGGTCCTCAGGCGACAGGGCACGATCCACGTCGTCGAGGGTCGTCATCCGCTCCCCGGTGCGCGCCCGGCGCACGACGATCGATTCCCCGAGACGCGCCAGGTCGAAGGCGTGCAGCGGTTGCCCGAGCCCGAGCATCACGTAGTTGGTCACGTCGACCGCCAAGCTGATGGGGCGCATGCCGGCCTCGGTGAGGCGGGTCCTCATCCACCCCGGCGTGGGGGCGCTGACGTCGAGGCCACGCACGATCCGCGCGACGTAACGCGAGCAGCCCACTCGGCCCCGGATCGGGGCCTCGTCGGCCAACTCCACGGCATACCCACCGCCGTTGGCCGCGGGCGCCGCGGCGGCCAGCGCCACCACCGGGTCGGTGTATGCCGCGCCGGTCGCGTGCGAGTACTCCCGGGCGATGCCCCGGATCGAGAAGCAGTAGCCGCGGTCAGGCGTCACGTTGACCTCGACGGTCTGCCGGTCCAGGCCGAGGATCGGGATCGCGTCGGCGCCCGGGACCAACCGGGCCAGCTTCTCCTCGTCGCCGGCGAATCGGCGGGTCAGCACGATGATCCCGTCGTGGTCGTCCCCGAGGCCGAGTTCGCGCTCGGAGCAGATCATCCCGGCCGAGACGTGCCCATAGGTCTTGCGTGCCGACACGGTCAGCGGCCCTTGGGACGTCGGCAGGACGCCGCCCGGAAGGATCACCGCGACGAGGTCACCGACCTCGAAGTTGTGGGCGCCGCACACGACCCACTGCGGTTCGCCGGTGCCATTGGCCTCTCCGACATCGAGGGAGCACCAATTGATCGTCTTGCCGTTCTTCTGGGGCTCGGGCTCCTTGGAGAGCACCCGGCCCACCACGAGGGGGCCGGTGACCCCGCCACCGTGCAGGCCCTCTTCCTCGAGCCCGACCCTGACCAGGTCGGCAGCGATCTGGACGCCGGTGGCATCCGCGGGAACGGCGACGTACTCACGCAGCCAGTCGACAGGAACGCGCATCAGATCTCCATCCCGAACTGCGCGTTGAAGCGCACGTCTCCCTCGATCATGTCCCGCATGTCCGAGACCCCCGTCCGGAACATCAGGGCCCGGTCGATGCCCATGCCGAAGGCAAACCCCGAATAGGTCTCGGGATCGACGCCACACGCGCGAAGGACGTTCTGGTTCACCATCCCGCAGCCGCCCCACTCGATCCAGCCGGTGCCCTTGCAGGTGCGGCACGCCGGGTCCTCGCCGCGGCACACGAAGCAGCGCAGGTCCATCTCGGCGCTCGGCTCGGTGAAGGGGAAGTAGGACGGGCGCAGGCGCGTCGTGATGCCCTCACCGAAGAGCTCGGCCGCCAGTCGGTCGAGGGTGCCGCGCAGGTTGGCCATCGTGATGCCCTTGTCGACCGCGAGCCCCTCCACCTGGTGGAAGGCCGGCATGTGCGTTGCGTCCAGCTCGTCCGTGCGGAAAACTCTTCCGAGACAGGCGATGTAGAGCGGCACGCCACGCTCGAGGAGGGCCCTGGCCTGCACCGGAGAAGTGTGCGTGCGCAGCACCAGACCGGTCTCCGGTGGGTCGACGTAGAAGGTGTCCTGCATCTGGCGGGCCGGATGGTCGGCGTCGAAGTTGAGCGCGTCGAAGTTGAACCATTCGGCCTCGACCTCAGGTCCCTCGGCGATCTCCCAGCCCATGCCGACGAAGACGTCGGCGATCCGCTGGCTCATCAGCTCGGTGGGGTGGCGTCGACCGAGCGGTCGTCGGCCGGTGGGCAGCGTGACGTCGATCGCCTCCTCGACGAGGATCCGCTCGTCACGCTCGGCCTCGAGCTCGGCCTGCCGCGCGGCATACGCCTGGGCGACGCGACCGCGGGCCTGGCCCACCCGCTTGCCCGCCTCCGCCTTCGCCGAGGGCGGCAGCGCACCGATCTCTCGATTGGCCAGCGCGAGTGCGGCGCGGTCACCTTGGTGGGTGGTGCGGGCCGCCTTGAGCTCCTCGAGTGAGGTTGCCGCCGCCGCGGCGGCGAGGGCCTGCGCGACGGCCTCGTCGATGGCCGCGGGGTCGAGCGCGGCCACCTCGACGGGGTCGAAGTTCGTGTTGGGTCCGGACATGGTCGTTCCGCTCGGTCGTCACGGGTGTGGACAGATGAGTGCGGCCCCCGGGCACTTCGAGGTATGCCGTGTGGCCGACTCAGTGCGCGCGGCCGGGCGTGCCCGAGGGCACGGTAAATCGCCGCACGGCACGAGGCGTGCACGGGTGCTGGGCGACTGTCACAGGGTCAGCCTAACGTGGTGCCCATGATCGATCACTTCGGGATCAACTGTGCAGACCTCGACGCCGCCAAGCGCTTCTACGACCAGACCCTCGCGGTGCTGGGGTACCAGCGGGTCATGGACTTCGGCGTCGCCATCGGTTACGGCACGGAGGAGCCGGACTTCTGGATCTCCGGCGGGGAGGCGGCCGCCGGGCCGAACCGGGAGGTGCACATCGCCTTCCGCGCCGCGGATGCCGCGACGGTGCGCGCCTGGCATGCCAAGGCGGTCGAGCTCGGCGCGGAGACGCTGCACGAGCCTCGTCTGTGGCCCGAGTACCACCCCGGCTATTACGGCGCTTTCGTCCGTGACCCCGACGGCAACAACGTCGAGGCGGTCTGTCACTCGGCGTCCGACGGCGACTGATCCGGGGACACCGGTGTGGGTGACAGCTCCACCTGCGTGATCCGTCGGCCCTCGATGGCGGTCACCGTGAGGACGTGCTCGCCGACAGACACCGCATCGCCCTCGACGGGCATCCGCCCCAAGCGCGCCATCAGGTAGCCGGCCGCGGTTTCGTAGTCCCCGTCCGGCAGCTCGACGCCGGTCTGCTCGGCAAGCTCCTCGAGGGTCACGCCGCCCGGCACCACTCGGGGCCAGCCGTCCTCTGGTGACTGAGCGGTGTGACCGCCCTCGAGGTCGAACTCGTCGGTGATCTCGCCGATGAGCTCCTCCACCAGGTCCTCGAGAGTGACCAGGCCGTCGGTCCCCCCGAACTCATCGATGACGATGGCGAGGTGGGCACCCTCCTCGCGCATCGCCGACACCGTCGGCAGGACACGGTTGGTGCCCGGGAGGTGCAGGACATCCCGCTGGACGTCAGCCACGGTGCGCCCGGTGGGGTCGTCGGCCTGCAGGATGTCGCGGACGTGCACGAAGCCGGTGACATGGTCGAAGTCGTCGCCGATGACCGGGAAGCGTGAGTAGGGCTGGTCGGCGAGCCAGGTCCTCGCATCGGCAAGGGTCATGGCACCGGCGATGAAGGTCACGTCGGCCCGCGGGCGCATGACCTCCTTGAGGTTGCTGCGGGTGGCGGCGAACACGTCGGAGAGGATGCGCCGCTCGTCATCCCCCAGGCTCTCGTGGCTGCTCACGATCTCGCGCAGCTCCTCCTTGGTGACCTCCTCACCGGTGAGGTCGGGGTCACCGCCGAGTAACCGCACGATGCCATCGCTGGATCGGGACAGCAGCCAGATCACCGGCCGCATCACCGTGGCGAAGCGGTCCAACGGAGGACCCGTGACCGTCGCCACGGAGACCGCCCGCTGCAGCGCGAGCCGCTTCGGGGCCAGCTCACCCAGCACCAGGCTGAGGTAGGCGATGAGAAGGGTCAGCACGGCGATCGCCAGGCCGGAGGCCACCTCAGCTGACAGCCCGAGCCGTTGGAGGTAGGGGGCGACGTCCGGGGCCAGCGTCGAGCCCCCGTAGGCAGCCGAGAAGAAACCGGCAACCGTCACCCCGATCTGCACGGCGGACAGGAAGCGGTTGGGGTCCCGAGCGATCGAGGCCACGCGCGCCCCACGGCCACCGGCCCGCTCGAGCGCGTTGAGCTGACTCTCGCGCAGCGACACCAGGGCCAGTTCGGTCGCGGCGAAGACCCCACCGATGAGGACGAAGACCACGACGAGGCCCAGGTTGAGCCAGGTCTGGCCGTCGATCAACGCTGCTCACCCGCTCGGTGCGGACCGGGTGAGCAGGGGGTACTTCGATAGCCGTCCATGCAGGAATCCTAGTGCGGCTCATCTGGGCACAGGTCCTGGCCCAGGGCCTGGTGGTCCCTGTGCACAGGACTGGACCCTCGGTCAGCGGAAGGTGCGTCACCGTCCTTCAGCGGCGCGCGCGCAGCACGACGATGCCGGTCACGGCGATGACCACCGCGAGCACGGCCGCACCGAGGAAGGCGGCCGACCCACCACGAGCATCGATGACCAGGCCGGCCAGCGGTGCCCCCATCGCGCTGCCGCCGGTCATCGCCGAACCGTGCCACCCCAGGGCCTCGCCACGAGCCCGGTCGGGCACCACGCGGGTGAGCGCCTCGACACCGGCGGTGATCGCCGGCTGGCACCCCAGGCCGGCCACGAACATGGCCACGCTCAGCGCCACCGGTCCGTGCGCGACGGCCGCCGGCGCCGTGGTCAGGCCGAGGAAGAGGAGCAGGGCCGGCAGGGTCGGCTGCCGCCGCATCGCGCCGTAGGCCAGGCCGCCGCCCAGGGAGCCGATGCACCAGGCGGCCAGGACGACGCCGATGAGCGTCGGGCGGTCGGCCTCACGCAGGACGGCGACCGCCGAGATCTCGGTGGCGGACAGGACGACCGTCACCGTCGCACAGGCGGCGAGGATGGCCAGGAACCGGGCCCCGAGCCAGGTCCGGCGGGACACCGGCGCCTCCGGCACGGCGTCCTGGTGGATCGGCAGGTCGAGGAGCCAGAGGAGGACCCCGGCAGCGACATTGGCCATGAGCGCGGCGAGCAGCATCCAGCGGGTGGACCATGACGTCGCGACGCCGACGGCGACCGCAGGCCCGATGGCGGCGGAGAGTTCGAGCACGATCCCGTCAAGGGAGAGAGCCGTGCGCCGCCGATCTGCGGGGACGGCGGTGATGAGCGTCTGTCGGATCAGCGCATGGCCGGGGATGACGAAGAGGCCGGACACCGCAAGGGCGGCGAGCAGCGGGACATAGGGCAGGAAGGGGATCGCGGCGCCGACCAGAAGTTGCACGAGGATCGCTGGCGCCACGACCGCGCGCAAGCCAAAGCGATCGAGCAGCCGGCCACGCCACGGGGCCCCGAGCCCGATCGCGGCCGTCGACACCATGGCGGCGACCCCGGCGGCGGTGTAGGACCGGCCCAGTGCCGTGACGACATGGATGGTGACGAGGATGCCGATGGTGAACATCGGCATTCGCACGAGAAAACCCAGCGCCACCGCACGTCGGACGGCCGGGACCGCCCAGACCGGCCGATAGCGGTCCACCCACATCGGCACCGAGTTAGTCCTCCTGCCCGGCCGGCAGCGAGATGCGCACTCGCGCGCCACCGTCCGGTGCCTCCTGGAGGACGACCGACCCACCTTGGGCCTCGGCCAGGCCGCGCACGATGTAGAGGCCCAGGCCGGTGCTGCCGGGAGACCGGCCGTGGAAGAACTTGCCGAAGACCAGCTCACGTTGCTCGACGGGCACGCCCGGTCCATCGTCGTCGACGCAGATGTCGACGGTCCCGTCGGGCCCGGGTCGTGAGGAGAGGTGGATGTGGGCCCGGGCATGCCGCACCGCGTTGTCCAGCAGGTTGCTGAGCATCTGCTCGAGACGGTCCGGGTCGGCCCATACCTCGGGTGCACCGACATTGGTGGTGACCGTGCACTGACCGCCGCTGGCCACGAGTCGTTCCACCGCGCGCCCGAGGACGACCCTCAGGTCGACGGGGCGTGCGTGGATGGTGAGCCGCCGCGCATCGATCCGGGAGACATCGAGCAACTCGGTGATCAGGCGGGTGACCCGGTCGGCATCGGCCTCAATGGTCTCGATCATGAAGCGCTTCTGCTCGTCGGTGAATCGGTCCCACCGTCGCAGCAGAGTGGCCGAGAATCCCTTCACCCCGGTCAGGGGCGACCGGAGTTCGTGGGCGATCGTGGAGATGAGGGCGGCATTCGCCCGCTCGGCGCGGCGTCGGCCCTCACCGTCGCGCAGACCGATGAGCACCACGACCACCGGACCACGGCGACCATCTCGCACGTAGCGGGCCGTGGTGAGGACTTCGCGTCCGCTGGGGAGATAGAGCAGCTTTTCACGGTGCCCCGTGCGCGTGTCGAGTCCGTTGAAGGGACTGGCGACCTCCCACCACGCGCGCCCCTCGTGGTCGCGCAGCGGAAGGCCGACCTCCAAGGGGGCACCCACGACCTGCTCCCGGGTGAGGCCCGTGATCCGCAGGGCGACCGCGTTGACCGATTCGATGAGCCCGGGCGCCGTCACGGCCACCAGCCCATCGGGCAACCACTCCGCCGCTTCGTCGGCCGCGCTGCGCTCGGGCAGCGGCAGATCGGTCGTCACGTCCCGAACGTTAATGCTCCGGCCGACGCGTACAAACACACGGTCGCCGCCATGGCGAGATTGAGCGACTCCGCCTTGCCGACGATCGGCACCCGCACGATGTCGTCGCAGTGCGCCCGCACCTGCTCGGGCAGACCCCACGCTTCATTGCCCATCACCCAGCAGTGCGGTGTCGACAGGTCGGCGTCGGGAAGCAGTGTGGTTCCCGCGCCGTCCGCGGCCAGCGTGCGTATGCCGTGGGCTCGCAACTCGTCGAGCGTGGATTCCACCGGTAGGCCGGTGACGATCGGAAGGTGGAAGAGCGAACCGGCAGTCGAACGGACCACCTTCGGCGAGGTCACGTCGACCGATGCTTCCGACACCAGGACGGCGGCGGCGCCGACGGCGTCGGCCGCACGGATGACCGTGCCCGCGTTGCCGGGGTCACGCACGTGGGTCAACAGGACGAGCAGCCCGGGTGAGCCCGCGAGCACGTCGGCGAGGCTCGGGGCCAAGGCCTCCACGACGGCCACGACGCCCTGGGGCTGCTCGGAGTCAGCCATCACCGCGAGCACCTCGTCGGTGACCTGGTGCACCCACAGTCCAGCCGCGCGGGCGGGCGCGGCGATGTCTGCGGCATACCGCTCCATGGCCTGGGCGGTGAGGTAGACATCGACCACCCGATCGGCGGCACACCGCACGGCCTCGCGGACCCCTTGGGGTCCTTCCACGACGAAGCGGCCGGTGCGTTGACGCACCGGCCGCTGCGCGAGGCTGCGAACGGACCGGACCCGGTCGGACCGGGGGTTGGTCAGGACGTCGGCCACGAAGGGTCGATCAGGCGGACGCGGCCTCGGCCTGCGCCGGGACGTTGGCCTTGGAGATCTCGACGAGCGCCGCGAACGCCGCCTCGTCGTTGACCGCGAGCTCGGCGAGCATGCGGCGGTCGACCTCGACCTCGGCAGCCTTGAGGCCCTGGATGAACCGGTTGTAGGTCATGCCGTTGGCGCGGGCCGCGGCGTTGATCCGCTGGATCCACAGGCGACGGAAGTCACCCTTCTTGGCGCGACGGTCACGGTAGGCGTAACCGAGCGAGTGGACCATCTGCTCCTTGGCCTTGCGGTAGAGCCGCGAGCGCTGCCCGCGGTAGCCGCTGGCGCGCTCGAGGACGACCCGGCGCTTCTTCTGGGCGTTGACCGCCCGCTTCACGCGTGCCACGTGAGTACTCCTTGCTGGTTGTTGTTACGTCGACGTGGCGCGGCTCAGAGGCCGAGCATCTTCTTGATCTTGGGGGCGTCGGCCTTCGCGACCTCGATGTCCTTGGACAGGGCGCGCGCCTTCTGCGGGGTCTTCTCGTGGAACTTGTGGACGTGGCCGGCCTGCTCGCGCATGACCTTGCCGGTGCCCGTCACCCGGAAGCGCTTCTTGGCGCCACTGTGGGTCTTGTTCTTCGGCATCTGCTCTTCTCTTTCGCTTGCGTGCGTGTGCTGTGGTGGTGTCGGTGGTGCCGGATCAGGCCGGCGCAGCGGTCTCGTCGACCGCCGGGGCCGGCGTCGACTCCGGCGAGTCGGCCGGCGCCTCGTCGCGGCGGCGGCGCTGCTCGGCACGGGCCTCGGACTTCTTCTTGGTCGGGGCGAGAACCATGATCATGTTGCGGCCGTCCTGCTTGGGTGCCGACTCGACGACACCCAGTTCGAGCACGTCCTGGGCCAGCTTCTGCAGGAGACGGAAGCCCAGCTCGGGGCGGGACTGCTCGCGACCGCGGAACATGATCGTCACCTTGACCTTGTCCCCGCCCTTGAGGAAGCGCTCGACGTGGCCCTTCTTGGTGCCGTAGTCGTGCGCGTCGATCTTCGGGCGGAGCTTGATCTCCTTGATGACCGTGTTGACCTGGTTCTTGCGGGCTTCCCGGGCCTTCATGGCGGCTTCGTACTTGTACTTGCCGAAGTCCATGAGTTTGGCAACCGGCGGCTTCGCCATCGGGGCGACCTCGACCAGGTCGAGGTCGGCCTCGGCGGCCAACTGAAGGGCCATCTCGACGCGGACGATGCCGACCTGTTCTCCGTTCGGGCCGACCAACCGCACCTCGGGAACCCGGATGCGGTCGTTGATGCGAGGCTCGCTGATGTTGTTCTCCTTCGTCGTGGTGATCGCGACACGAGAAAGGCTCCTCGCGCCGATGCACGAGGAGCCCTGGATCGATGGCACGGCAACGCGTCGCGACGCCACCGAAGTGACGTCGGCCGCACGGCCGGACCGGAACCCGGCGACGGAAGTGTCGACGCGGGTGGAAGCGGGGCTTCTCTTGCACGCCGTGGACTTGCGACCACGGCCGGTTCAACGGACAAGACTACCAGCGCCCGCGGCATACCTCGAAATCCAGGATCTGCGTCACGCAGACGTTTGCCTCGCACGCAGATATTGCTGCGTGGTGTGCCAACGAGTGCGTCACGCAGACGTTGTGGTCAGCGCAGACGGAAGGCCAGCCCGTCGATCCGGGCGCGGAATTCGCCGTCGGTCGCCAAGCGCTCCCCCAGGCGAGTCGCCAGCGCCTGCACCTGGTCGTGGGTGAGGCCGGGCCGAAGGGTGAGTTCGACGACGAGTTCGCCACCTGGCCCGTCGGAGAGTTCGTATGCCGCGACGTCCGCTTCGACCGCGACCGCGCGCCGGACACTGGCGTCGACGAAGGGGTCGCTGGCCGGCGGTGCCCAGGCCTGCTGCTGGGCCAGTGCCCACACCATGCTCGGTCGCAACACCCGCCCGGCACCGGCGACGTCGAGCACGATGACGTCGCACTGCTCCGCGATCGCCGCCTGGGCCATCCTGGCGGCAGTCACCGGACTCGGCCGGGCCTGCGGGTCCCAGGCCGTGAGAGCGTGCATGCCGGTGAAGGCCGGCAGGGCGCGTCGACCGTCCGGGGCCGTCAGGGTGACCAGCGCCATGTCGACGTGGGTGTCGGCGGCGAGCGGGCCGGAGTCGTCGATCTCGACCGGCTCGGCGACGATCGGCACGAGGAAACGCCCGGTCACGACCGCAGCCATCAGGGTGTCGTCATCGGCGGTGAGGGCGGCCAGGAGCGCGGGGTCGGTCGCGCCGGTGTCGGTCTCGAACCCGCTCGGGCTGAGTTCCCGCCCGCTCCACGGCACGCTGGCCGAGTCGGTCGCGTCGGACGTGGGCACCCGGGCAGGATGCCTTGAATGATCCCGGGGGTTGCTCATCGTGGCGGTGCTCCTCGCGCGACGTCGAGAGCCTCGGGCAGCGTGAAGGCACCCTTGTAGAGGGCCGATCCGACGATCGCGCCCTCGACGCCCATCGGCACCAGGGCACGGATGGCCTCGATGTCGGCCAGCGTCGAGACCCCGCCGGACGCGACCACGGGGCGCTGCGTGCGCGCACAGACGTCGCGAAGCAGGTCGAGGTTGGGCCCTTGGAGCATGCCGTCCTTGGCGACATCGGTGACGACGTAACGGGCACACCCTTCGCGGTCGAGACGATCGAGGGTTTCCCAGAGATCGCCGCCCTCGCTCGTCCAGCCGCGCGCCGCCAAGGTGGTGCCCCGCACGTCGAGGCCGACCGCGATCCGGTCGCCGTGCTCGGCGATCGCCCGGGCGGTCCAGTCCGGATTCTCCAGCGCGGCCGTGCCCATGTTGACTCGCCGGCACCCGGTCGCGAGGGCCTGCTCGAGGCTCTCGTCGTCGCGGATGCCGCCGCTCATCTCGACGAGGATGTCGAGGCGACCCACGATCTCGGCGAGCAGGTCGGCGTTGCTTCCGGTGCCGAAGGCCCGGTCGAGATCGACCAGGTGGAGCCATTCGGCGCCCTGTTCCTGCCAGGCCAGGGCCGCCTCGACGGGGTCGCCGAAGTCCCAGCCGGAGCCGGCAACCCCCTGTTGGAGTTGCACGGCGCGCCCGTCACGGACGTCGACGGCGGGGAGCAGTTCGAGGCTGTCGGTCATGGGGTCTCCATCGGTCACAGTGATCGGATCCAGTTCTCCAGCAGCGTCAGGCCGGCCTCCCCGGACTTCTCCGGGTGGAACTGGGTGCCGGACAGCGGGCCGTTCTCGACCGCGGCGACGAAGCGCTCCCCGTGCGTCGCGTGCGTGACGATGGGTCCGACCGCCTCGAAAGCCCGGGAGGTGGGGTGCAGTGACCAGTCGTGTGCGGCATACGAGTGGACGAAGTAGAAGCGCTCGGTCTCGACGCCCGCGAACAGCCGGGAGCCGGACCCGACGTCGACCTCGGCCCACCCCATGTGGGGGACGACCGGCGCCGTGAGCCGCTCGACGCGTCCCGGCCACTCCCCCAGGCCCTCCTGCGGCCGCGCGGTCGGCTCACCCGATCCCTCGAACAGCACCTGCATGCCGACGCAGACCCCGAGAACCGGGCGGGACCCGGTCAGCCGCCGACCGATCAACAGCGGGCCCTGTGCCGCCAGCAGCCCCTCCATGCACGCGTGGAAGTTGCCGACTCCCGGAACGAAGAGGCCGTCCGCGCCGAGCACCGCGCCGGGGTCGGCCGTGAGCTCGACGAGAGCTCCCACCTTCTCCAGGGCACGCACGGCCGAGCGGACGTTGCCACTGCCGTAGTCGAGCACGACGACGTGCTTGCTCATCGCTCCTCCTGCCGCTCGTCACCGTGGTCGTAGTCATGGGTGTGGTCGAAGGACCGCACTGCCTTGCGGTCCGGCTCGATGCGATCGTGTTCCGGAGCGGGGCCGTTGCGCAGCAGGTCCTCCCCCGGGAGACCGAGCACCGAGAGCAACTGGACCAGCCGGTCCAGCGGGGTGCCGGACGTGCCACGGAAGACCTCCGCCACCGCCGCGGGGGTGACACCTGGGGACACACCGGCGATGCCTGCGATCATCCCGGTGGGGAGGGGGGGCAGGTCCGGAGTGCGACGCACGCCCTGGCCGGGCTGCCACACCAGCCATCGTTGCTCGGCGCGCCAACCCCGTGGTTGCACGGTGACCACGGCACAGCCGTCGACGACGAAGAGGCCGAGCGAAGGCCGTCGTCCCCACGGGGTCGGACGGGCGGCGAGCACCTCGAGGCCACGGTCGTAGGGCGGCTTGGTCCGAGCGCGGTCCTCGACCAGGCAGACGCCGGTCCAGCCGGGCAGGTCCACAGCCGCGACGGCGACGAGCCCACGGCGCAGCCAGCGCGCGGAGGCCTTGGCGCTGCCGCGGACGAGCACGAGCCCGTGCCCGGCACCGGGGGTCGCGAGGGTCATGGCCTCAGAGGGCACCCTTGGCGCTGGGCACGCCCTCGACCCTGGGGTCCCGGGCCACGGCGGCCCGAAGGGCTCGGGCGACCGCCTTGAACTGCGCCTCGATGACGTGGTGGGGATCGCGACCGCTGACCACCCGGACGTGCAGGGCCAGGCCGGCGTTCGTGGCCAGGGACTCCCAAACGTGACGAGTGAGGGAGCCGACGAAGGTGCCGCCCACGATGACGTACTCCTGGCCCGCAGGCTCGCCCTCGTGGACCACATAGGGTCGGCCCGCCACGTCGACGACAGCCTGCGCCAGGGCCTCGTCGAGAGGCACCAGCGCGTCGCCGAACCGTGAGATGCCGCTCTTGTCGCCCAACGCCTCCTTGAGGGCCTGACCGAGGACGATCGCGACATCCTCGACCGTGTGGTGGGCGTCCACGTCGACATCACCCTCGGCGTGCACCGTGAGGTCGATGAGCGAGTGCTTGGCCAGGCTGAGCAGCATGTGGTCGTAGAAGCGGACGCCGGTGGACACCTCGCCACGCCCGGTGCCGTCGAGGTCGACGGTGACCTCCACCGTGGACTCGGAGGTGGCACGCCTGACCGTGGCGGTGCGGTGGGCCTGCGAGCTGGACACGCTCACTCCTTGTGGGTTGGGGCCAAGTCGGCCATCGCGGTGAGGAAGGCGGAGGTCTCCTCCGGCGTCCCCGCCGACACTCGAAGATAGCCGGGGATGCCGACATCACGGACGAGGACGCCCCGGTCGAGCAGCGCCTGCCACGCGGCGTGGCTGTCACGCAGGTGCCCGAAAAGCACGAAATTGGCGTCACTGGGCACCGGCTCCAGGCCCATCGCCGTCAACTCGCTGACGATCCGATCGCGCTGTGCCTTGATGGCGTCGACCGTGTCGAGCATGAGCTCGGTGTGGGCGAGCGCGGCCAGCGCCACCGCCTGCGTCTGCGTGCCGAGGTGGTACGGCATGCGCACCAGGCGGAGCGCATCGATCAGGTCCGGGTCGGCGGCCAGGTATCCCAGCCGAGCACCGGCCAGGGCGAAGGCCTTGCTCATCGTGCGGGTGACGACCAGCCTCGGGCGACCCGTGAGCAAGGTCAGGGCCGAGGGCACTCCCGGGCGGGAGAACTCCGCGTAGGCCTCGTCGACGATGACGAGCGCGTCCGGGGCCGCCTCGATCACCGCCTCGACGACGTCGAGCCCGAGAGCCGTGCCCGTCGGATTGTTGGGTGAGCACAGGAAAACGACGTCGGGCCGATGGCGCCGGACCTGCTCGGTCGCCGACGCCGCGCTGAGGTCGAAGGCTGCCTCCGTGTCGACTCCGCGCATCCCGTCGACCCAAGTGGTGCCCGTCGTCGTCGTGATGATCGGGTGCATCGAGTAGGCCGGGGTGAATCCCAGTGCAGTCCGTCCCGGACCACCGAAGGCCTGGAGGAGGTGTAGGAGCACTTCGTTGGAGCCATTGGCGGCCCACACCTGGGATGCATCAACTGCAGTCCCCGTTGCCGAGAGGTATGCCGCGAGCACGGTCCGCAATTGCGTCGCCTCGCGGTCCGGGTACCGATTCAGGCCGGCCGCAGCCGCCCGGACCCGCGCAGTGATCTCGTCGACGACGACCTGCGGCACGGCATACGAGTTCTCGTTGGTGTTCAAGGCGACAGGGACGTCGAGTTGCGGTGCGCCATAGGCGGATCGCCCGCGCAGGTCCGGGCGCAGCAGCGCCTCGATCTCGGATCGCACGGGTCAGCCCAGTTCGGGGAGACGGGCGATGACGGCGTCGCCGTGGCCGGGGAGGTCCTCGGAGCGGGCCAGGGTCACGACGTGGGCGCCGACCTCGCGCAGCGCCGCCTCGCTGTAGTCCACCACGTGAATTCCGCGCAGGAAGGACTGCACGGACAGCCCGCTGCTGTGCACGGCGCTGCCACCGGTCGGCAGGACATGGTTGGAGCCGGCGCAGTAGTCGCCGAGGCTGACCGGCGACCAGGGACCGACGAAGACCGCACCCGCGTTCCGCACCCGAGCGGCGACGGCAGCGGCATCGGCGGTCTGGATCTCCAGGTGCTCCGCGGCATACGCATTGACGACGGCGAGGCCGGCATCGAGGTCGTCGACGAGCACGACAGCGGACTGGCGCCCGGTCAGGGCCGAGGTGACTCGCTCGACATGCTTGGTCGCCACGACCCGACTGGCCAACTCGGACCCGACCGCACCGGCGAGCTCGACGCTGTCGGTGACCAGGACCGAGGCAGCGAGCGGGTCGTGCTCGGCCTGGCTGATCAGGTCGGCCGCGACGTGGCCGGCGTCGGCGGTCGCGTCCGCGAGGATGGCGATCTCGGTGGGTCCGGCCTCGGCATCGATCCCGATGAGCCCCTTGAGGAGCCGCTTGGCGGCGGCGACATAGATGTTGCCCGGTCCGGTGACGAGGGTGACCGGGTCGCAACCCTCGAAGCCATGGGCGAAACCGGCGATGGCCTGCGCACCACCCATCGCATAGACCTCGTCAACCCCCAGCAGAGCGCACGCCGCGAGGATGGTCGGGTGGGGCCAGCCGTCGTGATCCACCTGCGGTGGGCTCGCCACCGCGAGGGATCCGACACCGGCAATCTGCGCGGGAACCACGTTCATGACCACGCTGCTCGGGTAGACCGCCAGTCCCCCGGGGACATAGAGGCCGACCCTGTCCACCGGCACCCATCGCTCGGTGACCGTGCCGCCACTGGCGACCACCGTGACCTTGTCGCTGCGCTGCTGGTCGGCGTGGACGAGTCGGGCTCGGCGGATCGACTCCTCCAGGGCACGACGGACCGCGGGGTCGAGCTCGGTCAAGGCCCGGGACAGGACGGCGGCCGGCACGCGCAGGCTGGAGGGGCGCACCCGGTCGAAGCGTTCGGCGGCGTCGAGAAGGGCCTGGCTGCCGCGCAGGCGGACGTCGTCGCAGATCGGCGCAACCGCTGACAGGGCGGCTTCGACGTCGAACTCGGCCCGGGGCAAGGCACCACGCAGGTCCCGCAGCGAGAGCGGACGGCCACGCAGGTCGAGCACGGGGAGCATGTCCCCAGTCTAGGAGGGCCGTCTCACCGCTCGGACGTGCGTCTCAGCCACCGAAGAAGACCCGGTCGTAGGCGGCGCGCGCGTGACGGGTCACGCGGCGGTACTCCTCCTCCAACTCCTGGCCCGTGCCGGCCGGCCTCCGCAGCACCCGCACGATGCCTTCGGCGTCGCGAACATCGGACGGGAGAGCATCGAGTGGGCGCCCGCGGTTGAGCAGCCCGGCGTTGCGCAGCCGCGAAGCCAGCGTCCAGGCAGACCTCAACTCGGCCGCATCCTGGGCGCTCACCAGGTCGAGCCGCGCTGCCGCCTCCAGGGCACCGAGGGTGCTCGTCGTGCGGAGGTCGGGGTGGGCGTGAGCATGCCTCAACTGGATCAGTTGTGCACTCCACTCGACATCGGAGAGTCCTCCATGACCGAGTTTGAAGTGCGTCTTGCGATCCGCACCTCGAGGCAGACGCTCGGCCTCCATCCGCGCCTTGAGGGTGCGGATCTCCCGGACCTGACCGGCATCGAGGCCGCCCTCGGGCCAGCGGATGGGGTCCACGAGGGCCACCCAACGCGCGGCGAGCTCCGCGTCACCGGCGACCGGCCGCGCCCGCAGCAGGGCCTGGGCCTCCCAGACCAGCGACCACCGTTCGTAGTACGTGGCGTAGGAGGCCAGTGATCGGACCAACGGACCGTTCTTGCCCTCCGGTCGCAGTGCAGCGTCGACCTCGAGTTTGGGGTCCGGACCGCTCAGGCCCAGGACTCGGATGAACTCGCGCACGACCTCGAGCGCCTCGTCCTGCGCCTGCTGCTCGGACGCCCCGTCGACGGGCTCATGGACGAAGAGGACATCGGCGTCACTGCCGTATCCGATCTCCCGGCCGCCCAGCCGGCCCATGCCCACGACGAGCAGCCGGGTCGTCAGGTCCTGGCCGGTCCGCAACTCGTGGGCGCGGATCGTGGCATCGAGGGCGACCTCCATCAGCGCCTCGGCCAAGTCGGACAGGGCGACACCGAGGGCGTGCAGAGTGAGCTTGCCCTCGAGATCGGCCACGGCGATCCGGAACAGTTCGGTGCGGCGGATCCGGCGCGCGGCCAGCACGGCGTCATCGAGCGACTCCTGCCGGCGCGCCGCGGACTGCATCCGCTGGAAGATCTCCGCTCGCGAGCGCGGCTGCACCCCACCGGACTCCCCGAGGAACTGCACCGACTCGGGCGCCTGCTCGAGCAGGTCGGCCGCGAACCGGCTCCGGCCGAGCACGTGAGCCAACCGCTCGGCTGCCGATCCCTCGTCGCGCAACAACCGGAGATACCAGTGCGTCGATCCCAACTCGTCGCTGATCTTGCGGAAGGCGAGCAACCCCGCATCCGGGTCTGCCTCGTCGGCGAACCACGAGAGCATCGCCGGGAGGAGATGCCGCTGGATCGCCGCGCGCCGGCTCACCCCCTCGGTGAGGGCCTGCAGATGGCGGAAGGCGCCCTTGGGGTCCCGGAAACCGAGCGCGGTGAGGCGGGCCTGGGCCGCCTCGGGAGTGAGCCGCACGTCGCTCTCGGACAGTCGTGCGACCGCCGCGAGCAGGGGTCGGTAGAAGATCCGTTCGTGGAGGTGACGGACTTCGCGGGCGGTCGCCTTCCACTGCTTGACCACCTGGGCGCCGGGATCGGTGCGATGGCCAAGTGCGCGACCGAGCCGACGCAGGTCTGCGGCGCCGGTTGGCATCAGGTGGGTGCGTCGCATGCGTTGAAGTTGGATGCGGTGCTCGAGCGTGCGCAGGAGCCGGTATGCCGTGGCCAGCGCGGCAGCGTCCTCGCGGCCGACGTAGCCGCCACGGGACAAGGCCTCGAGAGCGGGCAGGGTGCTTCCCGATCGCAGGCTGTCGTCCGTGCGGCCGTGGACCAGCTGCAGGAGTTGGACCGAGAATTCGACGTCCCGCAGGCCACCCTTGCCCAGTTTGATCTGCCGATCCGCCTCCGCCGGTGGGACGTGGTCCTCGACCCGTCGACGCATCGCCTGGGCGTCGGCCACGAAGTTGTCACGTCCGGCGGCCGTCCACACGAAGGGTCGAACCGCCTCGAGATAGTCGTGTCCGACTCCTGCATCCCCGGCCACGAAACGAGCCCTGAGGAGGGCCTGGAACTCCCAAGTCTTGGCCCACCGCTCGTAGTAGGTGCGGTGACTGACCACGGTGCGGACCAAGGGCCCCTGCTTGCCTTCGGGACGAAGGGCCGGGTCGACCTGCCACAGGGAGCCGGCCGGGGTCACCGCGGAGCAGAGCCGCATGATGCTCGTCGCGAGGTCGCCACCCACGGCGAGGGCCTCGGCCTCGTCGTGACCCTCGGCGGGTTCGCAGGCGAAGATCACGTCGACGTCACTGATGTAGTTGAGTTCCCGGCCGCCGGTCTTGCCCATGGCGATGACCGCGAGCCGGGTCGCGCCTGACCGCGCGCCCAGCATGGCGACGGCAAGGTCATGGGCAGCTCCCAGTGCCGCCTGGGCCAGGTCTGCCAGGGCGGCCGCGACGCGGTGCACCACATCGGTGGGGATGTCGGCCTCCAGGTCGAGCGCCGCGATCCCCACGAGTTGGCGTCGATACTCGATCCGGAGCACGTCCTCGGCCGCTGGACCGGTGTGGCCGGCCTGCGCCGCCAGGACCGGGGCGGTCAGGCGGGCGGTGCGGTCCTCCACGTCGATCCAGGTTGCGGCGAGCAGGTCCCGGACATGACTCGGGTGGGCGACCAGATGGTCGGTCAGCGCCACCGACGAGCCCATGACTCGCAACAGTCTGCGGCGACCGGCTCCCCCGTCGCGAAGGGTGTCGACGATCAGTTCGGACAGGTCCTCGTCGTTTGCGGCACCGGCGGCCTCGGCAAGTCGGACCGCGCCCAGCAGGGCCTGATCGGGGTCGGCGGTGTCGACCAGTGCCCGTGCGAGGCCGTCGTCCTCGATCGCCTCGCGTGAGCGGATCACCGCTTCGAGGACGCGATCCTCGAGCAACCCAAGGGCTCGACGAGGGTCGTCGAAACCCAGGCGGGCCAAGCCGGCGAGGACGCTTTCGGAACGTGACGTGACCACGGATCAGAGGCGGAGGTAGCGATCGAGTTCGAAGGCCGTGACGGTGGCGCGGTAGTCCTCCCACTCGCGCCGCTTGTTGCGGAGGAAGAACTCGTAGGTGTGCTCGCCGAGGACCTCGGCCATCAGGTCGCTGCTCTCCATCGCCTGGATCGCTCCGTTGAGTGAGCTCGGCAGGGCCTTGATCCCCATCGCCTTGCGCTCCACCTCGGTCAGGCTCCAGACATCGTCCTCGGTCTCGGGGGGAAGCTCGTAGCCCTCCTCGATGCCCTTGAGGCCGGCCCCGAGGATCACGGCGAAGGCCAGGTAGGGGTTGCACGCCGGGTCGAGCGTGCGCACCTCGATTCGAGTGCTGTTGCCCTTGTTCGGCTTGTACATCGGGACGCGGACCATGGCGGACCGGTTGTTGTGGCCCCACGTCAGGTGTGCCGGGGCCTCGCCGCCACCCCAGAGGCGTTTGTAACTGTTGACCCACTGGTTGGTCACAGCCGTGATCTCGGCGCCGTGGTGCATGATCCCGGCGATGAACTGCCGACCGACCTTGGAGAGCTGGTAGGGCGCTCCCGGCTCATGGAAGGCGTTGCGGTCCCCCTCGAAGAGGGAGACGTGGGTGTGCATGCCGGAGCCGGGGTGGTCAGCGAACGGCTTGGGCATGAAGGTCGCGTAGAGGCCTTGCTCCAGCGCCACCTCCTTGACGACGGTGCGGAAGGTCATGATGTTGTCGGCCATCGACAGCGCGTCCGCGTAGCGGAGGTCGATCTCGTTCTGGCCCGGCGCGCCCTCGTGGTGGCTGAACTCGACAGAGATGCCCATGGACTCGAGCATGGTGATCGCCGCACGACGGAAGTCGTGGCCCGTGCCGTGCGGCACGTGGTCGAAATAGCCGGCGTTGTCGATCGGGACAGGGCGCTCGCCCGAACCCGGTTCGTCCTTGAGCAGGAAGAACTCGATCTCCGGATGCACGTAGAAGCTGAAGCCGAGGTCCCCGGCCTTGGCCAGCGCGCGCTGGAGTACGTGACGCGGGTCCGCCATGCTTGGCGTGCCGTCGGGTAGCGAGATGTCGCAGAACATCCGAGCAGTGCCGGGGTTCTCCCCCCGCCACGGCAGGATCTGGAACGTCGAGGGGTCGGGGGTGGCCAACATGTCCGCCTCGTAGACCCGTGCGAAGCCCTCGATGACCGAACCGTCGAAGCCGATTCCCTCGGTGAAGGCACCCTCGAGTTCAGCGGGCGCGATCGCCACCGACTTCAGCGTCCCCAGCACGTCGGTGAACCACAACCGGACGAACCGGATGTCCCGCTCCTCGATGGTTCTGAGCACGAACTCCTGCTGGCGATCCATACCCGCATCCTTGCGCACGGCGTGTTACGGCGGTGTTTCACGCCAGGAGGCACATCTGGCGGGATTGGCGGACTCTCGAAGAGTAAATTCTTCGTAAGTACACAGATTTCTGAGTAAGTCATGAGTCCCCGATCACGATCAGGTAACGATCGTTTACGGGGGTTCCGTTGGGGACGGACGAGGCGAAGTATGCCGCGAAGGCGCTCCCCCTGCGGGACGCCCGGCCTCGTCCAGGGCCTTCCTCGAGTTCACCCACAGACAGGAACCCGTCGTGAGAATGTCCACGCAACGCTCAGGGATGAGAGCACTGGCGCTCGCATCTGCGGGCGCGCTCACCGCCGCCTTGTTCTCGATGGCACCGGTGGCCTCGGCCGCACCGGCACCCCCCGTGTCCGACTCGGGCCCCCTTGCCTCGCTGAATGACAAGGGTGGAAATGGGGACGTGCCGGCGCACCCCTTGGCGATCGCGAACAAGAAGGCCGCGCAGAAGCAGGCAGTCATCGAGCAACGCCTCAAGAATGGGGCCAAGGACTCGCCCAAGACCGTCAAGGTGGGCAAGGGGCAGTACGTCGAACTCCAGCGTGAGGCCACCGACCCGGTCTTCGTCATCATCGTCGAGTTCGGCGACCAGCAGTACCCCAACCCCATCTTCCAGGGACCGCCGGCCGACGGCAGCACGACGGATGTGACCGGCCCTCTCCACAACGAGATTCCCGCGCCGGACCGCTCCGTCGACAATTCCACGCTGTGGCAGGCCGACTACAACAAGGCCCACTACGAGGACATGTATTTCAATCGGATGGCGAAGTACTTCCAGACCGAGTCCTCCAACCGGTACTCGGTGACCGGAGAGGTCCAGGGCTGGGTCAAGGTGCCCTTCAACGAGGCGCTCTACGGCCGCAACTACTGCGGGGGCATCGTCTGCGCCACCACCAAGGCGCTGACCCGCGACGCCATGGCGGTCTGGGTCAAGCAGCAGCTCGACTCGGGCAAGTCGATGGCGGACATCCAGACCTACCTGAAGAAGTTCGACGTCTGGGACCGCTACGACCTCGACGGTGACGGCGTCTTCAACGAGCCGGACGGCTACATCGACCACATGCAGGTCGTCCACGCCGGCGGCGACGAGGCGGCCGGTGACCCACACCAGGGCACCGACGCCATCTGGAGCCACCGCTGGTACGCCAACCTTCAGGCCGGCGGCCCCGGCGGGCTGGCCGGTGTCCAGATCGGCACCAACGGTGGCCTGGTCAGCAGCAGCCTGATCCCGAACAACCCCACCGGAGTGTGGCTCGGTGACTACACCGTCCAGCCGGAGAACGGCGGCCTCGGGGTCTTCACCCACGAGTACACCCATGACCTCGGCCTGCCCGACATGTACGACACGTCCGGCAACACCGGGGGCGCCGAGAACTCGACGGCCTTCTGGACGCTCATGTCCTCCGGGGCCAACATCGGCGACGGTGGGCCCGAAGGTATCGGCGACGACCCGACCGACCTGTCGGCCTGGGAGTTGCTGAATCTCGGCTGGCTGGGCGCCCAGGAAGGCAAGGGCCCCTTCTACCAGGTGGTGCAGTACGGCGAGAAGGCCAACATCAAGCTCGGCCCGAACGTCCCCGGCACCAAGTCTCCGCAGGCGGCCTTCGTCGTCCTCCCGGACAAGTTGGTCGACCGGGATCTCGGCCCGGGTGCCGAGGCCGGCGACTACTTCTGGTCGGTCGGGAAGGCGGACACGACGTCCACGCTCACCGCGTCCGTGGCGGGTACCAGCCTGGCGGCCAAGGTGCGCTATGACATCGAGCCCGACTACGACTACGCCTTCCTCGAGGCCCAGGTCGGCGGCGCGTGGAAGCCCGTCGCGACCAACCTGTCGACGACGACCGACCCCAACGGCAACAACGGGTCCCACACGGGCATCACCGGCACCTCGGCGGGCTACGACACCGGCGCGTGGGTGGACCTCACGGCGACGCTCCCGGCAGGCACCACGGCCATCCGGTTCGCGTACGTCAACGACCCCGCAGCCTTCGGCGAGGGCTTCGGCGTCGACTCCGTGACCGTCGGCGGCGCAGCGATCGCGGACTCGGCGTGGACCCTCGACGGCTTCCAGACAGCGGTCAACGGCGTGGTCAAGGAGGCCTTCTTCAACGCCTACGCGCTGGAGAACCGCCAGTACGACGGCTATGACACCTCCCTCAAGACGGCCTACAACTTCGGCTTCGCCGACCGGCCGGACTGGGTGGAGACCTACCCGTACCAGAACGGCCTGCTCGTCTGGTACTGGAACGAGCAGTACGCCGACAACAACGTGGGTGACCACCCCGGCGGCGGCCTGATCCTCCCCGTGGACGCTCACCCGAGCTTCCACCACTACGCCGACGGCCAGCTCATGCGCCAGCGGCTGCTGGCCTACGACTCGACCTTCGGGACCGAGCCCACGGACGCCATCACCATCCACAAGGCCGGTCAGGCGGCGACGATCCCGTCGCAGCCCGCCGTGAACGTCTTCGACGACACCAAGTCCTGGTGGTCCAACTGCGACGCCGACGCCTGCACCGGGTCGCACGCGGGCCGCTACCAGCCCGGCTGGACCGGTGTCGACGTGCCCAAGACCGGCACCACGGTGACGGTCAACGGCGCCACCACGGGCAGCCACCTGAACATCACGGTGTCTCCCAAGAAGTGAACCGATGAGGAGGCCCCGTCACCGACAACGGTGACGGGGCCTCTTCGCGTGCGCCACGGCATACCATCGGCCCCATGATCGACCAGCCCCCCACCCCCGCGCCCGAGACCACCGCCCCTTATGGCACCGGCGCCCAGGCCGCACCGCAGAAACGAATTCGCATCCCCCACCTGCAGAAGATGAAGGCGGACGGCGAGAAATGGGCCATGCTCACGGCCTACGACATGTACACCGCGGAGATCTTCGACGAGGCCGGCATCCCGGTCCTGCTGGTCGGCGACTCGGCCGGCAACAACGTCTACGGCTTCGAGACCACCGTGCCGGTCACGGTCGACCACCTCGTGCCGCTCTGCCGCGCGGTGACGAGCGCCGCCAAGCATGCGATGGTCGTGGCCGATCTGCCGTTCGGGTCCTACCAGGCCAGCCCGCAGCAGGCGCTGGCGACGGCCACCCGCTTCATGAAGGAGGGCCTGGCCCACGCAGTCAAGCTCGAGGGCGGCAAGGCGATGGTCCCCGAGGTCGAACTTCTCGTACGCGCCGGCATCCCGGTCATGGGCCACATCGGCTTCACCCCTCAGAGCGAGCACGTTCTGGGCGGTTATCGGGTCCAGGGGCGCGGCGACTCCGCCCAACGCACGATCGACGACGCCGTCGCCCTCCAGGAGGCGGGGTGCTTCGCGATCGTCATGGAGATGGTGCCGGCGCCGCTGGCCAAGGCGGTCACCGAGCGCCTCGACATCCCGACGATCGGGATCGGGGCCGGCCCGGACTGTGACGCGCAGGTTCTCGTCTGGCAGGACATGGCGGGGCTGCGAGGCGGACGAGCACCCCGCTTCGTCAAGAAGTACGCAAACCTCCGCGAGGACCTCGCGGACGCGGCCAAGGCGTATGCCGCGGAGGTCGCCTCAGGCGCCTTCCCCGCGGCCGAGCACAGTTTCGAGAACTGAGTTCGAGAACCGGACCGCGCGGTCAGTCCTCCTGGTCCTCGTCGTCCCACCCGGGGGTGGCGCCCTTGGCGTCCCACTCGCGATCCTCGTCGTCCCAGCGCTCGGTGTTCTCCCGGGCATGCTCGATGGCTTGGCGTGCCTCGGCCTCGGTGGCGTAGGGACCCATGACATTGGCGTCCTGACCGCGCGTCTCGTCGCTCTCGACGGACTTGGTGTCGACGTTGTACCAGTAGGGCACGAGAAGTTCCCTTCGTGTCAGGCCCGGATCGAGTGGGGCAGCCGGGCCGGGGCTGCCTAGACTCCACCGTATGCCGCTCACCTCCTCGCGTGTGGTTCCGGGGACGATCTCGCCGCGTCGAGCCGTCCCGTCCGCGATCACGCGACCCGAGTATGTCGATCGACCCAAGCCGGTGGAGGGACTCGAGCCGAACGTCAAGGACGCCGAGACCATCGAGCGGATGCGGCTCGCGGGCCGCATCGCGGCCCAGGCGATGGCAGCCGCTGCCGCCGTCATCGCCCCCGGGGTGACCACCGACGAGATCGACGCGGTGGGCCACGAGTTCCTCCTCGACCACGGGGCCTACCCCTCGACCTTGGGCTACAAGGGTTTTCCGAAGTCGCTGTGCACCTCGGTCAACGAGGTCATCTGCCACGGCATCCCGGACGATCGGCGTCTGGACGAGGGCGACATCGTCAACATCGACATCACGGCCTTCATCGGTGGCGTGCACGGCGACACCGACGCGACCTACCTCGTCGGCGAGGTCGACGAGGAGTCACGTCTGCTCGTGGAGCGCACACACGAGGCGATGATGCGCGCGATCACGGCCGCCCGCCCCGGTCGTCAACTCAACGTCATCGGGCGAGTCATCGAGTCGTATGCCGCGCGCTTCGGCTACGGGGTCGTACGCGACTTCACCGGTCACGGCATCGGCACCGAGTTCCACAGCGGTCTGATCGTTCCTCACTACGACGCGGCACCGGCCTATGACACCGTCATCGAGGCCGGGATGACCTTCACCATCGAGCCGATGCTCAACCTGGGCACCCCCGACTGGCAGATGTGGGACGACGGCTGGACCGTCGTCACCAAGGACGGATCGCGGTCGGCCCAGTTCGAGCACACCATCCTCGTGACCGAGGACGGCAACGAGATCCTCACCCTTCCCTGACCAGACCGGACCATCGACCAAGGAGAACCACGCCATGCCCAGCCACCCCACGGCCTCCCTCGGCATCGACATCGGAGGAAGCGGCATCAAGGGCGCTCCGGTGGATCTGGAAGTGGGCCACCTGGTGAGTGATCGGCTGCGGATCGACACCCCGAACCCGTCGACCCCCGAGGCGGTGGCGGACGTCATCGCGCAGATCGTCGACCACTTCAAGGACGTTGTCGGGCCCACCGCCCCCATTGGCGTCACCATCCCCGGCGTCGTCATGCACGGCGTCGTGAAGACGGCGGCGAACATCGACAAGGGGTGGATCGACTGCCCGATGGAGGACATGCTCGAGGCGCGCCTGGGTCGCGACATCGTCGTCGTCAACGACGCGGACGCGGCCGGTGTCGGCGAACTGCACTACGGCGCCGCCAAGGGCCAGCAGGGGCTGGTCATCCTCACCACGCTCGGGACCGGTATCGGTAGCGCGGTCCTCCACGACGGGGTGTTGGTCCCCAACTCCGAATACGGTCACCTCGAGGTCGACGGGCACGATGCGGAGAGCAAGGCTGCAGCCTCGATCAGGAAGCTCGAAGACCTGTCCTGGGCGGACTACTCCGCGCGCCTGAGCCGCTACTACCAAGCCCTCGAATCGGTGACCTGGCCGGACCTGATCGTCATCGGCGGAGGTGTGTCCAGGAAGCCGGAGAAGTTCCTCCCCCGGATCAAGTGCCGCACACCCCTGGTCGCCGCAACCCTGGCCAACGAGGCCGGCATCATCGGGGCCGCGAAATTGGCCGCGGATGCCCAGAAGGTGCGTGGCCGCCACAGCTCGTGAGCGAGCGTGTGGCGGTCTGTCAACTGAAGAGAACGGCCCCACGACCCGCGAGATCACGCACCTCTGTGTCGGGAGACCCGAGGGTGCGTGCCTGTCCCAGGTAGAGCCCACGCCCGGTGCTGGACAGCAGAGCATCGTGGATGGGCAGGGCCTGACGAGCACCGATGCGGCGCACGAAGGCGGTCATCTCACGGCTGCGCTGCCACGGCGCGTTGAGGGGGAAGGCCAAGACGTCCACCGGGCCGGGTTCGCCGTCGAGGGCGTCGCCGGGGTGGAAGAGCGAGGGCTCCCCGGGCGCCGACAGACGCACGCCGACGTTGCTGATCCGTGGAATCTCTTCGTGGATCAGGGCGTGGATGGCACCGACGGGAGTGATCGTCAGGTCGCCGATCAGCGTGCCGTCCGGCTGGTGAACGCTGGGCTCCAGCCCCACGCCTCGCAGCACCTCGACACTGTCGGGGTCGCAGAGAAGGAGCGCATCGGTGTTGGCCCGGACCAGCTCCGGGAGGCGCTCCGGATCGAGATGGTCCCGGTGCTGGTGCGTGACGACGATGACATGAAGGTCCCTCAGCTGCGTGAAGTCGCCGGTGAAACTTCCGGGATCGATCAGGACCCTGACGTCGGCGCTCTCGACGAGCAGGCAGGCGTGGCCGAGATGAGTGATCTGCATGGATCTCACGGTACGGCGACCGAATTGCAACCGTGTTACTTGAGTGAAGAGAGTGACAAGTGGGACCGTGCACCGTAGCGTGTCGGAGTCCGGCCGAAGGAGACACCGATGACGAGGCATGCCCGGCGCCGTCACCGTGTCCTGCGCACGGGTGCGTGCGCCATTCTCGCCGCCTCCGTCGCAGGCATCGGGATGACCACCGCTTCCCGGGCCGCGGCGACGCCCGCAACGGTCCCCCTCTCCCCCCTGGCGGTGTCGACTGACGACGTCCGTCCCAGTCAGGCCGATGTCGATGCCGCTCGCGCCGCCGTCGGGGCTGCCTCGACCGCCGCCACGCGTGCCCAGGCCTCCTACGACGCCGCGGCCATCGAGCTGTCCCGCACCGAGGGCGTCATGGCCCGGGCCGCGGCCCAGGCGGCGACCGCGCAGGCTCAGCTCGATGGTCGGAACCGCGAGTTGGAGCAGGCCGATTCCCGCGCCGCAGCGCTGGCCCAGCAGGCAACGGCCAACCAACTGGTCGTGCGCCGGGATGCTGCCCTCATCTGGCAGGACCAGGGGGCCAGCGACCTACCGGCCCTGCTCGACGAGGGTGGGCCACAGACGGCCGCCGACCTGGCCTCGGCCATCGAGCACATCAGCGCACGGCGACAGGCGGCGCTCGAGCGGGCCGGCGCGTCCGCACATGCTGCCGACGAGGCGCGCCGGTTGGCCGAGGTTGCCCGCAGCCAACAGGCTCAAGCGGCAGCAGAGGCACAGCAGGCACAGGATCGGGCCACTGCGGCGCTCACGCAGGCTGCCGCCGACTCGAGTCGCCTCAGTGCGCAGCAGGACCAGGCACTCGCCGACCTCGCCCGGCTGCGCGGAGTGGCCCTCAAGGTCGAACAGGACCGACAGGATGCCTTGGCCGAAGCCCGAGCACGTGCCGCCGCCGAAGCCGCCGCCCGGGCAGCGGCCGAGGCAGCAGCTCGTGCCGCCGCGGAGGCAGCAGCCCGCGAGGCAGCGGCTCGTGCCGCCGCGGAGGCTGCGGCCCGCGAGGCAGCGGCCCGGGACGCCACTGCCAAGGCGGCCGCTCAGGCCGCCGCGCGGTCCACGGGGTCCGGGAAGGTGGAGGTGCCCGCGACATGGACACCCAGTGGCGGCATGTCGCCGGCGCAGGCCCGGGCCACTGCTCGGTCGATGCTCGGTGCGTATGGATTCGGCGACGGTCAGTGGGGCTGCTTGGACTCCCTGTGGACCGGGGAGAGCAGTTGGAACTGGGCCGCCCGCAATCCGTCGTCCGGGGCCTACGGGATCCCGCAATCGCTCCCGGCATCCAAGATGTCGAGTGCCGGTTCGGACTGGCTCACCAACCCGGCCACGCAGATCGCCTGGGGGCTGGGCTACATCAAAGGCCGCTACGGGTCCCCTTGCGCAGCCCTCGCCTTCTGGCAGGGCAACTCACCACACTGGTACTGACCGCCTCCCCAGCGACGGCCCAACAGTGAGGGATGAGTCGGCCGATACGCCGGGTTCTGTTCTCCCCCACCGTTACCGGTGACGAAGCGACGGTCATCCATCTACGAGCGCCGTTGCCGACGCCCTCCAGCGCTCTACCCGGATGCTCGGGCGGGCCGCCCTGAAGACGCATCCTGTCTGAGCTTGCTCCGGGTGGGGTTTACCGAGCCGATCCGGTCACCCGGATCGCTGGTGGTCTCTTACACCACCGTTTCACCCTTACCGGTGCGCAAGGCACCGGCGGTCTGTTCTCTGTGGCACTGTCCCGCGGGTCACCCCGGGTGGGTGTTGCCCACCACCTTGCCCTGTGGAGCCCGGACGTTCCTCGGCGGTGGTTGCCCACCGACGCGACCGCCTGGCCGACTCATCCGCGGATCAGTCTACCGGCGGAAGAGCACCTTTCCGGTGCCGATGTCGGCCCTCACGAGTTCCGCCTCGATCTCGGCCCCCAGGTCCGCGTCGCCCTCCAGTTCGGCCACGACGGCGGGTTCGAGCACCTGGACGACCGCACCGCGCGACCGCCGCCGCTCTCCGCCATCGACGGCGACCTCGACGACCACGGCCGGAAACTTCTCCCCCACCCGGTCGGCGAGGATCGCGGCCTCCGTGGCGTCGATGCTCGCTCGCGCCACCGCATTGGCGAGTTGATCCGACTTCTTGAGAATGTCCGGCAACGTCGGCAGGGTCTCCCGGACCCAGCCCGGCACATCGTGCTGGGCCGAGATGGCCTCGCACGCGGCCAGCACGAAGCGATCGCCGAGGCGACGCAGCGGCGCTGTCGTGTGGGCATAGGTGGAAGCCACTGCCGCATGCTCGGGGTGTTCGGGCACGACACCGTCGAACGCGGCATACCCGGCCCCGCGGAAGAGGCCGGTCGCCTCGTAGATCAGCGCGAGCTGCTTGGGCTCGGTGCGGTCCAGGCTGCGGAGGAACTCCCCATAGGACTGTTTGCCTCCCCAGGGCACCCCGAGCGCCTTCGCCTGGTGCCGGAAGCGGTCGATCGCCTTCTGCTCGGCGGGCGGCATGGTGCGCAGCAGACCGACCTTGGCGCCGATCATCAACTCTGCAGCCGCCATACCGGTCATCAGCGAGATCTGGGCGTTCCAGTCCTCACAGGCCAAAGGTGGTCGGAAGTGCACGGTCCAAGACCCGTCCTCGTCCTGGTGGACCTCCTGATCCGGGATCGGCAGGTTCGCGCCACCTCGAACGGCCTCACGGGCCAGGCGCAGCAGGCCGACCTCCTTGAGGAGGACCATTCGCTGGTCGCCGGTACCCCCGTCGATGAGTTCCTGCACCTGCTCGTAGTCGAAGCGGTCGACGCTGCGCACCCGCGCGGCATACACCTGCACCGACGTGCCCTCGCCGGTCCTGTCCACCTGCATGTCCCACACGTATGCCGGTCGCTCCTGACCCGGGAGCAGGCTCGCCGCCCCCTCGGACAGGGCCGGCGGGTGCAACGGCACCCGCACGTCGGGCGAATAGATCGTCTGTCCGCGCCGACGCGCCTCGGTGTCGATGGCGCCACCGGGTTCGATGAAGGACGCCAGGTGGGCGATGGCGTAGCGCACGCGATAACCGTTGCCGTTGCGCTCGATGTGCAGGGCCTGGTCGAGGTCCATCGAGCCGGGCGGATCGATCGTGCAGAAGGGCACCGCCGTCTCGTCCCTGTCCACGGTCAGGAGGGGCTCGCGCAGGACCCGTTCGGTTTCGGCGAGCACCTCAGGCGGGAACTCCCCGGGGACACCGAGTTCCTCTCGGATCGCGGCATACCGGGCCTTGAGGGCGGCGCTGACGTGACGGGCTGTGACGATCTGGCGGGGCATGGCGCCCACCCTAGGCAACGCCCCTAGGGTGTCGGGGTGATTGTCCTGTTGCCGCCGTCGGAGTCGAAGTCGAACCGTCTCCGAGGACGACCGGCGGACCCCACCACGTGGTCCTTCCCTGACCTCATCCAGGCCCGTGCCGAGGTCGCCGCTGCCCTTGCGGCGGCCAGTGCCCGCCCTGACGCCCTGGAAGTCCTCGGCGTCTCGGCCGGCCTGGCCGACGAGGTCGCCCGCAACCTGCTCCTCGACTCGGCGCCTGCGACGCCGGCAGCCGAGGTCTACACCGGAGTGCTCTACGACGCCCTCGGTCTTGCCACGCTCGACGCGGCCTCGCTGCGTCGAGCGCGCCGGATGCTGGTCGTCGTCTCGGCCCTCCATGGCGCCGTCCGCCTCGGGGACCGGATCACCGCGTATCGGCTGTCGGCCGGGACCGACCTGCCCGGCATCGGACGACCCGAGACCTGGTGGGGCAGGCACCTCTCGCCGGTACTGACCGCCCACGCGGGCGCAGGCGTGGTGGTCGATTGCCGATCGGGGTCCTACCTGCCCATGTGGCGCCCCTCCGGCGCCGTCGCCACGCGCTGGGTGCAGGTCAGGGTGCCGGGTGCGAGCCACATGGCCAAGCACACCCGCGGTTTGGTTGCCCGGGCGCTCGTGCAATTGCCGAGCACGCCGCGGACCGTGCCGGCGACCGCGACCGCGCTGGCCGAGACCTTCGAGGTCAGCCTGCGAGAGCCGGACCGGCTCGGCCGCCCGTGGGTGCTCGAGGTCACGTCGACCTAGTCCAGGACCGTGGCCCCGAGTGTCGCCGCGAGGTCGTATGCCGCGTCGCGGGCTGCCGAGGACGGCGCGCCGGTCACCTCGAGGGCCGGCCCGACGGCGGACCACTGCAGGCCGGTGACGATCTTCTCGATCGAACGCACCGCGCCGGTCGTGTCGCTCGCGCCGTGGACGATGGCGGCGTAGGGCCGACCGACGGTCTCGCGCAAGCAGGGGTAGTAGATCGTGTCGAAGAAGTGCTTGAGGGCGCCCGACATCCACCCCAGGTTCGCCGGCGTGACGAGGAGGATCCCGACGGCGGTCAGGACGTCGGAAGCCGTGGCGGACAACGCTGCCCGCGGCTGCACCACCAGCCCGTCGAGGGCGGGGTCACGCACACCGGCGAGGGCCGCATCGAGGAGGTCATCGAGCGCCGGAGACACCGTGTGGTGCACGACGAGCACGGTCGGTCGGTCGGCCATGGCGCGCTCAGACCTCGGCGGCTGCCAGGGCGCGGTCGACGTCGGCGATCAGGTCGTTGATGTCCTCCAGGCCCACGCTGAGGCGCACCGTGCCATCGGTGATGCCGATGGCAGCGCGCGCCTGTGGTGTCAGGCGCCGGTGGGTTGTCGTGGCCGGATGAGTGGTGAGGGACTTGCTGTCGCCGAGGTTGTTGGAGATGTCGACCAATTGCAGCGCGTTGATGAAGGCGAAGGCCTCCGTCTTGCCGCCGGCCAGGTCGATCGTGATGACCGTGCCGCCGCCGCTCATCTGCCGCCGGGCCAGGTCGTGCTGCGGATGGGAGGCCAGCCAGGGGTGCAGGACACGGACCACTCCTGCCCTGCCCTCCAGGTGCCGGGCCAGGGTCAACGCGTTCTCGTGCATGCGCTGGACCCGCAGGTCGAGGGTCTCCAGTCCCTTGAGCATGACCCAGGCGTTGAAGGCGGACATCGACGGACCGGTGTGGCGCATGAGGTTCTTGACCGGGCCCTCGATGTAGTCCTTGGACCCCAGGACGGCTCCGCCGAGCACCCGGCCCTGACCGTCGATGTGCTTGGTCGTCGAGTAGACCACGACATCGACGCCGTGCCGCAGTGGAGAGGAGAAGACCTGCGTCCCGAAGACGTTGTCCACCACCACCGTCGCGCCGACCGCGTGCGCGAGCTCACTGACCGCGGCGATGTCGACGAGCTCCATCATCGGGTTGCTCGGCGTCTCGAAGAAGACCGCCGCCGTCGGCTCGGACAGGGCGACCCGCCACTGCTCGAGGTCAGGACCGTCGACGAAGACCGCCTCGACACCGAACTTGGGCAGGATCTCGTCGACGATGACGAAACATGACCCGAAGAGACCGCGCGAAGCCACGACCCGGTCACCCTGCCCGACGATGGCGGCGAGCGAGACCCAGACCGCAGCCATGCCGGTCGCGGTGGCGAAGCACGCCTCGGCGCCTTCCATGAGGCGAAGCCGCTCCTCGAACATCGCGACCGTCGGGTTGCCGTAGCGGCTGTAGATGTAGTGGTCGACCTCGTCCTTGAAGGCCGCCTCGGCCTGCTCCGCGGACTCGTAGACATAGCCCGAGGTCAGGAAGAGCGCCTCACTGGTCTCGTCAAAACCGCTACGGGTCAGGCCTCCTCGCACCGCGAGGGTTTGTGGTGCGTAGGTTGCGTCGTCACCCGGCGTGGCCATCAGCCCTGCCTCCACGGCAATCCGACGTTCTTCCAGCCCGACACACTCCGGTGACCGTCGTCGTCGTGACCGCCCTCGAAACCGTCGAGCACGTTGTGCGCCGGACCGAGGCCCGCGGACGTGGCGGCCGCAGCGGCAGCCCGGGAACGAACTCCGCTGCGGCACAGAAAGTACAGCGGCGTGCCCGGCTCCACGCCTGCCTCGCGCAGGGAGTCGAGGAAGCCTTGGTTCACCTGCCCGTCGGGATAGGACAGCCACTCGACGAGCAGCACCTCCGGCGCATCGGCGGGCAGGACGGGCACCCCCACGTAGGTCCACTCGGCCTCAGTCCGGACATCGACGAGGACGCCCTGCTCGGGACCGGTGACCGCGGCATACGCATCCGCGGGGCTGACATCTCCGGCATAACTCATGGCGACAGGGTATGCCGTGTGCCGAAGCGCCGAGCGGCCGTCCCGTCGCGCGGAACCCCGATGCGCGTTCGCCCTCAGAGCCCCGACTCGGGCGTGCGCACCAGGATCCGACGGCACTCCTCGCAGCGCAGCACCTCATCGGCCGGGGCTGCGGCGATCCGGTTGAGCTCGATCTGGTTGAGCTCGAGTTGGCATCCTCCACAGCGGCGACGCGTGAGGGCCGCGGCGCCGATCCCGCTCGTGGCACGGATCTTGTCGTAGAGGCCGACGAGCTCATCGCCGATCTCGCCGAGCAGGCCGGCGCGCGGGCCGGACACCCCGGTCTCCTCGAAGTCCAGGTCCTTGAGCCGGTCGTCCCGGCTGGCCTCGAGGGCGGTGATCCGCTCACCCAACTCGGCCCGGCCACGCTCGAGCTCCCGGACGTCAGACTGCGCGGCCTCGGAGCGCTCCATGACCTCGAGTTCGACATCCTCGAGGTCTCTCTGGCGCCGGGCCAGCGACTCGAGTTCGTGCTGGATCGCCGTGAGTTCCTTGCTCGTTCCCGTGCCGGCGTCCAACCGCGCGCGGTCGCGGGCAGCGCGCTCTCGCACCTGCTGCACATCGGCGTCGGCACGAGCCATCTCCCGTGCGATGTCGTCCACCTCGGTGCGGGCGCGCACGAGTTGGTCGTCGAGCAGTCCGGCCTTGTGCTGGAGGTCGGCGATCTCAGCGAGTTCGGGCAGGTGGCTGCGGGCGTGGGCGATCTGGCTCAGGCGGGTGTCGATGGCCTGCAGATCGAGCAGGCGGAGTTGGCGCTCGGGAGCGGCTTTCACGGCATACCTCCGGGGGGCGATGGTCGAGAGTGGACCTCCGTAGGTGCTTCTCAAACCGTCCGAAGCCGCTCGGTTCACTGATTTCCCAGATTATCAGGGGTCCGCAGGCGCGTCGGCCGCGTGGGCTGCGTCCTCGGATCACCGATCAGCGCGGTCCGGTACGGGAGATTCGCCAAAGGCTCAAACCCGTGTGAGTGCCTCGGTTCGGTGCGGTGCTCTCGACGATCTCGACGAACTCCCCGCGGCTCATCACGACGCCTCCGCGGTGCCCGAGTCCGTCGTCAGCACCCTGGTGTCGGCGCCTACGCCGGTCCGGCTCTCGATGGCGCTCGGGCACTGGCCGAGATCACCGCAAGCGGTTTGAACGTCGATCCTGCGGTGGGCCCGGCCGGCCTCGAACCGACGACATCCACGGTGTAAACGTGGCGCTCTACCAACTGAGCTACAGGCCCTCGTCGGCGGCGGCGCCGACGACGGCGTCATTGTGTCAGGCGGTGCTGTGTCAAGCAGTCCGGTGTCAGGCAGTCCCGCCGGGGTCGGCCACCGTGGCCATGACTCGGCGATACGCGTCGAAGTCGCGGCGCTCACCGGGTCCGTTGACCAGGGCCCAACGGATGACCCGGTCCGCGTCGACCAAGAAAGTCCCCCGCACGGCAAAACCCCGCTCGTGCAGGATCCCCAGGCTGGCGGCGACCCCACCGTGCGGCCAGAAGTCGGAGAGCAGCGGGAAGAAGTAGCCCTCCTTGTCCGCCCAGGCCAGCAGCGAGGGCGTCGGGTCGCAGGAGATCGCCCAGACCTGGACCCCGTCGTTGTCGAAGGCTCCGAGGTCGTCGCGGATCTCGCTCAGCTCGCCGGTGCAGATGCCGCTGAACGCGAAGGGGTAGAAGACGAGGAGCACCGGCCGCTCGGCCACGGCCTCCGACAGGGTGCGTCGCGTGCCGTTGTGATCCGGGAGGGTGAAGTCGGGCACGACATCGCCGACCCCGAGCGGGTGGACGTGGTGAACGGGCGCCTCGGGCATGCCGAGAGTCTGTCACGCCCGTGGAGTTGCGCCCGCGACCGATCAGCGCCGGCCGGAGCCCCGAGGGGGCGCAAGCTTCACACCGCGCCAGTCATCGGAGAGGTTGAACGGTCCTCCCGGATGGAGCCCGGCGGTGCGTGCTGCCTCCTCGATCTCACTGGCCTCCACGGCGTCAGCGGTATGCCGCGGGGTCAACAGGGCGACGTAGCCCCCGTCGTCGAGCAGGCCGACCAGGTCGACGAGCGCATCGGTGAGGTCTCCGTCACCGCCGCGCCACCACAGCAGGGCCGCATCGATCTCGCCGGTGTACCCGTCGTCCTCCATCGGTGCGCCCAGTCGCTCCTCCACCGCCGCCCGGAAGTCGTGGTCCACGTCGTCGTCGTAGCCGAGTTCCTGGACAATCCGGTCGGGCGCCAGGCCCAGCCGATCGAGCACGCCACGAAGGTCGCCGCTCGGGGCGGGTGTGGAGGCGTTCACGGTCGGTGGCCGTCGGTCAGGGCGATGTCCACGGATGACAGTCCATCCCCTGGCGCGGGGTTCGCGCAAGGTGTTCCCTCGGATCGGCGGGCGGCGCTGGTCCGCTGCGACTCCTCATCCAGGAAGGCCTCGGCGTCGTGGAGCGACAGGTGAGGGATGACGATGCCGATCGGTCCGGGCGTGCTCACCAGGCTGACGGCCGCCAGGTCGCGGCGGGCGTCCCACGGGCCTTGCATAAGCTTCATCGACTGGACGCGCGCGTGGGGGACGGCGGCGGCGCGGCGACTGTAGCGCCCCCTCCGCACCAGCACTCCGTGCCCGGACACCGTGTAGCCGCTGCGACGCCACGACAGCGGATCGAAGAGCCGCGCGCGAGGCGAGGCCGTCACCCAGTTGGCCTCTCCCCCGTCGCCCAGGGCCGCTGTGCGCAGGTGGTCCGGCGACAGGGCCGGGTCGACGAGGGTGAGGACGGTCAGTGCCTCATCCAGCGTGCCGACGGGAAGGAGGACCGTCTCGTTGGTCAGCTCGGAGTCGTCGCCGTGGATGCCCGCGACGTTGACCCGGGCCCGCCACCACCCCATCGGCCGCCACATCATCGGCTGGACGATCTCAAGGGCCTGGACACGCCGCAGCGGCACCGTCGTCGTGCGATGGTCGGTGAGGCCGTGGAGGATCCGCACGGAGCGACCCTGATCGGTCAGGCGGAAATTGCCGTGTTTGAGGACTTCACGCACGCGCGTGGAGAGCAGACCGAAGAGCATCGGCACCAGCCCCGGGAGCGCGACGACGATCCCGCCGAAGGGGCCCCACTCGTCCGGGATGACGGTGAGTGCCGCGATGCCCCACGCGAGCCCGGCCAGGACGAGGAAGACCACTCCCGGGTGGCAGAGGCTGGCCAGCACGAGCCGCAGGTTGGGCACCTGCACGACCAGGCGCCCGGTGTCCGGAGCCAGGCCCAGCAGGTCACCGGGCAGCGAGCCGTACGGTCCCTCGGTGCCCCCGGGGGCGGACTGCACCACGCCGGTCGGGGCGCCCCCCTCATCGGCCAGCCCCGCGGCATACCCCTCGAGGCGGGAAGCGGCGCGCTGGATGCGGTCGCGCACGTCGTGCGCCCGCGGGAGCGGCAGGTAAGCGAGGGTGACGTTGGAGTCCTTGCCTCCGGCCGATTGCACGACGACCTTGGCCAGTCCCAGGATCTGGGCCACGAGCGGTCGGGAGATCTCGACGGCCTGGACGCGATCGAGGGGCACCTGACGCTGCTGCCGGAAGATCCAGCCCTGACGCAGTTCGACCTGGTGCTCGGCCACCCGGAAGCGCGTGAAGCGCCAGCTCATCCACGCCGCCCCGATCGCTGCGACGATCACCAACGCCAGGATTCCCAGCGAGACCCACGGATGGGACAGGATTCCCTCGACCTCGTCGGGTTGGCCGCTTGAGTCACGCCACCTCCCGGGGCTGACGAAGTTGCCGACCCGGCTCACCAGTTGGGCACCCATCCAGCTGACGACAGCGAGCAGGACGACCCCACCACGCAGGATCAGCGAGAGGGGCGAGAGTTGCTCCCACCCCTGCTCGGCGACCTCGTCGGAGCCCGGTTCGGTCACAGCCCGGCCCGCTGGGTCTCACCACGCGCCGACAGTCGGGCGCGCAGGTCCTCGGCGATCGGGACCTCGAGGCCCGAGATCGTGGCCGACGTGGCGGGATTGGCCGTGTGGAGCTGCAGCGTGGAGAGACCGAAAGCGCGCATGAGCGGCCCGGACTGGACATCGACGAACTGCAACCGCCCGTAGGGGACGCTGACCAGCGAACGGATCAGCCGACCCTTGCGGATCACCAACTCCTCCTCCAGCTCGATCCAGCTGATGGCGCTGACCTGCCGCACGATGACCCACGCGATGATCGCGGCGGCGACCATGAGGGCGAGGGTGCCGAGCCAGACCCACGGCGTGACGAGCACCGCCAGGACGACCGTGGCGACCAGCGGCACCACCAACGTCACGGCTAGGGTGATCAGTCGGACCTTGACGAGAGCGGGTGAGACCGAGCGCCAGCCCAGGTCGCCACCACGCAGGGTCACTCGGGGCGCTGGGTCGGCGTCGAGGTCACTCATGGGACAAGCCTTGCACGGCTATGGTGCGGGCATGGGCCGGGTCACGACGCGAGTCCCCCGCTTGCGGGTCGACGTGGGCAGCGGGGTCGAGTCCTCCCGCCCGGACACCGTCCTGGTCGAGGAACCGCTCGAGGTGCGTGTCGAGGGCGAGGCGCTCGCCACGACGATGCGCACGCCGGGCGACGACTTCGACTACGCGATCGGGCACCTGCTCACCGAGGGGCTCATCCACTCGGCCCACGAGGTGGCCGCGATGATGCACTGCACGGATGTCGACGCCTCGGGGGTCGCGACCTTCAACGTCGTCGACGTGACCCTGCGCCCCGGTGGCCACCTCCGGGCCCGCCCCAGGGCACGCACCGAGACCATGACGAGCGCCTGCGGCGTGTGTGGGTCCCAATCGGTCGACGACGTCCGCTCCGCTCTTCGGTATGCCGCGGAGCCCGGTCGCGCTCGGATCTCACCCGCGGTGGTGGCGGGCCTCCCGGACACCTTGAGGTCCGCCCAGAAGATCTTCGAGCGCACCGGTGGAGCCCATGCCGCGGCCCTCGTCGACACCGCCGGAGACCTGCGGGTGGTGCGGGAGGACGTCGGCCGGCACAACGCCGTCGACAAGGTGATCGGGGCGCTGGCCCGTGACACGGACCCACCCTTTGGCGACCTCGTGCTCGTCGTGTCGGCCCGCGCCAGTTTCGAATTGGTCCAGAAGGCGGCGATGGTCGGCCTGCCGGCCCTGGTCGCCGTCGGTGCGCCCTCGTCCCTGGCGATCAGTCTGGCCCAAAAGGTCGGGATGACGCTGGTGGCCTTCGCGCGAGGCACGACCTTCTCGGTGTACGCGCACCCGGAACGTCTCGTGGCGGGACAGGATGTGACGCAAAACATCTGAGGGAGCAAGATGGGATCCACTGCTGCCCCTAACGACGACCCAGGAAGGTTCGACGTGGTCAACCGCGAAGACGCCAGCCCGATCCTCAACGGCATCCCCTCCCACCTGCCGGACATCGACCCGGCCGAGACGTCCGAGTGGCTGGAGAGCTTGGACGCGGTCATCGATGGTCCCGGTCGGCAACGTGCCCGGTATCTCATGCTGCGCCTGTTGGAGCGCGCGCGCGAGATGCAGGTCGGGGTTCCGTCGCTGACGACGACGGACTACATCAACACGATCTCGCCCGAGCAGGAGCCGTGGTACCCGGGCGACGAGGCAGCCGAGCGTCGCTTCCGCGCCTACCTGCGCTGGAATGCGGCGATGATCGTGCACCGGGCCCAGCGGCCCGGCATCGGGGTCGGTGGCCACATCTCGAGTTACGCCTCGGCGGCCACCCTCTACGAGGTGGGCATGAACCACTTCTTCCGGGGCAAGGACCACCCCGGTGGTGGCGACCACATCTTCTTCCAGGGCCATGCCTCCCCCGGCATGTATGCCCGGGCCTTCCTCGAGGGCCGGATCAGCAGCGATCGCCTCGACGGCTTCCGCCAGGAGCACAGCCACCTCGTCGACGGCAAGCCGTTCGGGCTGCCCTCCTACCCGCACCCACGCCTGATGTCGGACTTCTGGGAGTTCCCGACGGTGTCCATGGGTCTTGGGCCGATGAACGCGATCTACCAGGCACAGTTCGACAAGTACCTCCACAACCGGGGCCTCAAGGACACCAGCCAGCAGCACACGTGGGCGTTCCTCGGCGACGGGGAGATGGACGAGGTCGAGTCGCGCGGCGCGCTGCAGTGGGCTGCGGGCGAAGAACTCGACAACCTCACCTTCGTCGTCAACTGCAACCTGCAGCGCCTCGACGGCCCGGTGCGCGGCAACGGCAAGATCATCCAGGAGCTCGAGGCCTACTTCCGCGGCGCCGGCTGGAATGTCATCAAGGTCGTCTGGGGCCGCGGCTGGGACCCCCTGCTCGCCGCCGACGGCGACGGCGCCCTCGTCCACCTCATGAACGCCACGAGCGATGGCGACTACCAGACCTTCCGCGCCAATGACGGCAAGTACGTCCGCGACTTCTTCTTCGCGCGCGACCCGCGCACGCGGCGCATGGTGGAGAACTGGTCCGACGAGGACGTCTGGTGGAAGCTCAAGCGCGGCGGTCACGACTACCACAAGGTCTACGCGGCCTACAAGGCAGCGACCGAGCACACCGGGCAGCCCACGGTCATCCTCGCCAAGACGATCAAGGGCTACGGCCTGGGCACGAGCTTCGCCGGCCGCAACGCGACCCACCAGATGAAGAAGCTCACCCTGGCCGACCTCAAGAGCTTCCGCGACAGCCTGAAGATCCCGATCTCGGACGAGGTGCTCGAGGCCAACCCCTACCTGCCGCCGTACTACAACCCCGGCGCCGAGGACGAGGCCGTCGCCTACGCCCTCGAGCGGCGCGGGAAGCTCGGCGGCGGCCTGCCGAGTCGGCGCACGACGCACATCCCGCTCCACCTGCCCGACGACAGCGCCTACGCCCAGGTCAAGAAGGGCTCGGGCAAGCAGAACGTCGCGACGACGATGGCCTTCGTGCGGCTGCTCAAGGACCTCATGCGCGACAAGGAGTTCGGCCCTCGCATCGTGCCGATCATCCCCGACGAGGCGCGGACCTTCGGGATGGACTCCTTCTTCCCGACGATCAAGATCTACAACCCCCACGGTCAGCGCTACACCTCGGTCGACGCCGACCTGATGCTCGCCTACAAGGAGTCCAAGGAGGGCCAGATCCTCCACCTCGGCATCAACGAGGCGGGCTCGACGGCGGCCTTCACCGCCGTCGGCACGTCGTACGCGACGCACGAGACGCCGATGATCCCGATCTACATCTTCTACTCGATGTTCGGGTTCCAGCGGACCGCCGACTCGATCTGGGCGGCCGCGGACCAGATGACCCGTGGCTTCCTCATCGGCGCGACCGCCGGCCGCACGACGCTCACGGGCGAGGGCCTGCAGCACGCCGACGGCCACAGCCACCTGCTCGCGGCCACCAACCCGGCCGTGCGCGCCTACGACCCGGCCTTCGCCTACGAGATCGCGCACATCATGCAGGACGGTTTGCACCGGATGTACGGCGGCGGCGACTTCACCCCCGACGAGCGCAACGTCATCTACTACCTCACCGTGTACAACGAGCCGATGCCGCAGCCTGCCGAGCCGGCGGACGTCGACCGGGAGGGGATCCTGCGCGGGATGTACCTCTACGCCCCGGCCATCACCGACGGCCTGCCGGGCGACGCGCCCCGTGTGCAGTTGCTCGCGTCGGGAGTCGGTATGCCGTGGGCCCTGGAGGCACAGGAACTGCTGCGTGACGATTGGGGCGTGGCCGCCGATGTCTGGTCGGTCACCTCGTGGAACGAGCTGCGACGTGATGGTCTGGCGTGTGACCAGCAGGCCTACCTGCACCCCGACGCCGAGCAGCGGGTGCCGTGGGTGACCCAGAAGCTGCAGGGGACGCAGGGACCCGTCGTGGCCGTCTCGGACTGGATGCGGGCCGTTCAGGACCAGATCCGTGAGTGGGTGCCCGGTGACTACGGCTCACTCGGGGCCGATGGCTTCGGCTTCTCCGACACCCGACCGGCGGCGCGCCGGGTCTTCCACATCGATGGACCGTCGATGGCCGCGAAGGCGCTGCAGATGCTCGCCGACCAGGGCAAGGTCCCGGCCGACGCCCTCGCCCGGGCGATCGAGAAGTACAAGTTGCACGATGTCACGGCCGGCACGTCGGGCAACTCGGGCGGCGACGCCTGACCTGCACCAGCCGTGCCCCTCACGTATGCCGCGGGCCCACCTCAGTGGTGGGCCCGCGGCATACGTCCTGGGTGGGGGTCGAGGGCGGGCAGCTCAGACCGAGCGGACCTTGATCATCGCTCGCTCGGGGCGACGAGTTGAGGCCGGCCTCGCGGGCACGCTCGATGACATCGTCGGGGATGGAGACATTCACGCGGGCCAAGCACACCGATTACACCCGACCGTCGCGACCCACCACAGATTTGTGGCTATGCAGACCTCCGTATAGTCTTGCATTCGTGTCCAAGGTCCTCACTGCCCTCCCCGTCGGCGAGCGCGTCGGCATCGCCTTCTCCGGAGGTCTCGACACCTCCGTCGCCGTCGCCTGGATGCGCGAGAAGGGGGCGATCCCCTGCACCTACACCGCCGACCTCGGGCAGTACGACGAGCCCGAGATCGACAAGGTGCCGGGGCGCGCCTTCGCCTACGGCGCCGAGCTCGCCCGCGCCGTCGACTGCCGCGCGGCCCTGGTCCAGGAGGGCCTGGTCGCGATGAGTTGCGGTGCCTTCCACATCCGCAGCGGTGGTCGCGCCTACTTCAACACCACTCCCTTGGGCCGGGCCGTCACCGGCACCCTGCTCGTGCGCGCGATGCACGAGGACGGCGTCGACATCTGGGGCGACGGCTCGACCTACAAGGGCAACGACATCGAGCGGTTCTACCGCTACGGCCTGATCGCCAACCCTGCGCTCCGGATCTACAAGCCGTGGCTCGACGTCGACTTCGTCCAGGAGCTCGGCGGCCGGCACGAGATGAGTGCCTGGCTCACCGAGCGGGGGCTGCCCTACCGCGACTCCCAGGAGAAGGCCTACTCCACCGACGCCAACATCTGGGGCGCGACCCACGAGGCCAAGACCCTCGAGCACCTCGACGTCTCGCTCGAGACCGTCGAGCCCATCATGGGCGTGAAGTTCTGGGACCCGAGTGTGGCGATCGAGACCGAGGACGTGACCATCCGCTTCGAGCGTGGCCGCCCGGTCGCGATCAACGGCCAGACCTTCCCCGACGACGTGGCCCTCGTCCTCGAGGCCAACACGATCGGTGGCCGCCACGGTCTGGGCATGTCCGACCAGATCGAGAACCGGATCATCGAGGCCAAGTCCCGCGGCATCTACGAGGCCCCGGGCATGGCGCTGCTGTGGCTCGCCTACGAGCGCCTCCTCAACGCGATCCACAACGAGGACACGATCGCCAACTACCACCTCGAGGGGCGCCGCCTGGGCCGTCTCCTCTACGAAGGCCGCTGGCTCGACCCACAAGCCCTCATGATGCGCGAGTCCATCCAGCGCTGGATCGCCTCCGTCGTCACCGGCGAGGTCACGATTCGCCTGCGCCGCGGCGAGGACTACTCGATCATCAACACCGCCGGACCCGCCTTCTCCTACCAGCCTGAGCGGCTCTCGATGGAGCGCACCGAGAGCGCCGCCTTCGGCCCGAGCGACCGGATCGGGCAGCTCACCATGCGCAACCTCGACATCGCCGACACCCGCGACAAGCTGGAGCTCTACGCGCAGCAGCCGGTCAACGAGGGGCAAGTGCTCGTCGAGCACGGCATCCTCCTGGGCGCCCTCCCCCCGGGCGGACGCGACCAGATCATCGAGGGCTCCGACGAGGAGACCGAGCAGGAGCGGGCCGTCGTCTTCGTCGACGGAGCCCTGGGCCACGACTGACCCTCGGGCGGGCACCACCTCCCCATCGGACTCGCCTAGGGTGGTCGATGCACACGTTGTCGCATCAGGGGGTCGACCGATGAGCCAAGCGCATTCCGCGCCCACACCCGAGCAACCGTTCGAGGGCGAGGACCCACCCAAGGGGTCGGTGCCGGCCCCGCAACGCTACGAGGCGCCGGCGCCCCCCGAGCGGGCCGAGGTCCCCGCGGGTGGACCCGGCTCGTCGGCGCTCTCCTCGACAGAGAAGCGCGTCCTGGCCGTCGCGGGGCCGATCTCCTTCATCCTCTTCATGCTGTGCGGTCTCGCCTTCGGCGGCTGGTACTGGTCGTGGATCTTCTTCATGATCCCCGGCGTGCTCTACAGGTGGTTCCACGCCAACGACGAGAACTGACTCGTCGCCGCTGACTTTGTGCGCGGCATACAAATAGGCTGGTGGCATGCCCGCCGCCCGCCATGGCCTGTCGCGCTCGACGGTCCGCGCGATCCGGGACGAGGCAGGTGCCCTGGGGGCGGCCTCGGTCGCCCGACTCTCCGCCACCCATGAGTGGTTCCGGGCGCTGCCCGCGGACCAGAGTTCCTGGGTGGCCCTGGTCGCGCACAGCGGGATCGGCGGCTTCACGGCCTGGCTCGATTCCGCCGACGAGGGGCTCGACGTCACGGCCGACGTCTTCGGCACGGCGCCGCGCGAGCTGACCCGCTCCATCAGTCTGGCGCAGACACTCGACCTGCTCCGCACGGTCGTCGACGTCGTCGAGGAGGAGACCGAGGCTCTGGCACCGGTCCGCGAGCGCGCCAAGGTCCGCGAGGCGGTGCTGCGCTACAGCCGCGAGGTGGCCTTCGGCGCGGCGACCGTGTACGCACAGGCCGCCGAGTCCCGCGGCGCGTGGGACGCGCGGCTCGAGTCGGTCGTCGTCGACGCGGTGCTGCGCGGTGAGGCCGACCAGTCCATGCAGTCGCGTGCGGCCGCACTGGGATGGGGTCAGGTCCACGACGTCGCCGTCATGGTCGCGGCCGCCCCACCGGGAGAGGCACAAGCGGTCGTCTCGGCACTCCACCGGGCGGCACATCGGGTCGGCGTCCAACTGCTCGCTGCCGTCCAGGGGGGTCGCGTGGTCGTGATCCTCGGCGGTGTGCCAGATCCGCTCACGGCCGCGACGGGTCTGGTGCCCACGCTCGGCGAGGGCCCGGTGGTCGTCGGCCCTCGCGTTCCGCACCTGTTCGCAGCCGGCCGCAGCGCGCGCGCCGCACAGTCCGGGTATGCCGCGGCGCCGGCGCGCGCCGGCGACCTCCGGCCGGTCCTCGCCGACGACCTGCTCGCGGAGCGCGCCCTCCTCGGGGACGCCCCCGCGCGCAGCGCGCTGGTCAGCCGGGTGCACCGGACACTGCAGCAGTCACCGCACCTCTGGGAGACCGCAGCCGCCTATCTCGAAGGTGGTCAGGGGGTCGAGGGCACGGCTCGTGCCCTCTTCGTCCACGCCAACACGGTGCGTTACCGGCTCGGGGCGATCACCCGCGAGACGGGCCTGGATCTGGCCGACCCCCACGATGCCCTGACTGCTCGCCTCTCCCTGCTCTGGGGTCGCTTGGACGACGCCCGGAAGTCGCCGGGTCAGGCCGTGGGGCGACCCTGATCATTTGTGGGATTCCCACAAGAGCGGTGCGCTGAAGTCTGTGTGCGTCCGGCGCGACACGAGCCCCTCGGATGCGCCACTCTGGAGGGGTGTTGGCGATCGTGTGCCCCGGACAGGGCTCCCAGACCCCAGGCTTCCTCGCCCCGTGGCTGGAGGTGCCCGGCCTGCGCGACTTGCTGGGCGCGCTCTCCGAGGCGGCCTCGACCGATCTCATCACTCACGGCACGACCAGCGACGAGGACACCATCAAGGACACGGCCGTCGCCCAGCCGCTGATCGTGGGCGCCGGCATCGCCGCCACCATGGCCCTGTTCGGTCAGGGCGAGGACGCCGGCCGCCTCGGCGGGGCCGGGGCGATCTCCGGACACTCGGTCGGTGAGATCACCGCAGCGGCTGCTGCCGGCGTGCTCTCGGCCCAGGACGCGATGACCTTCGTCGCGCTGCGCGGTCGCGGTATGGCCCAAGCGAGCGCGGCGACACCGACCGGCATGAGCGCCGTCCTGGGTGGTGACCCGGTCGAGGTGCTCGCGGCCATCGCCGCCGCCGGCCTGACCCCGGCCAACAACAACGGCGCCGGCCAGATCGTGGCCGCCGGGACTCTCGACCAGATTCAGGTCCTCGTCGACGCCCCGCCGGCCAAGGCCCGGGTCATCCCCCTCAAGGTGGCCGGCGCCTTCCACACCGAGCACATGGCCCCGGCCGTCGCCGACCTGGCCGCCGCGGCCACCAGTCTGGCGACCCACCGCGCCAACGTGCCGGTCGTCTCCAACCGAGACGGTGCCGTCGTCGACGATGGCGCCGAGGTGCTCTCCCGCCTCGTCTCGCAGGTGAGCAACCCCGTCCGCTGGGACCTGTGCATGGAACGCCTGGCCGAACTCGGCGTCACCGGCCTGATCGAACTGCCGCCGTCGGGCACCCTTGTCGGGCTCGCCAAGCGCGGACTCAAGGGCGTCCAGACCCTGGCCGTCAAGACCCCGGACGACCTCGAGGCCGCCCGCACGATGATCGAGGAGCACGCATGAGCGTCGAGTCCAAGGGCTTTGCCGGCGCACTGAGTGGCGGCGCACCGGTCCGTCACTCGAGGATCAGTGGGATCGGTGGCTATCGCCCGAAGCGGGTCGTCCCCAACGCCGAGATCGTCGACCTGATCGACTCCTCCGATGAGTGGATCCGCGAGCGCTCGGGCATCATCGAGCGTCGCTTCGCCGGTCCCGACGAGGGCATCATCGAGATGACCGAGTGGGCTGCACAGCCCGCCCTGGAGATGGCGGGCATCGAGGGCAAGGACCTCGACGCGGTCATCATGGCCACGGTCACCTGGCCCTACCAGACACCGGCGGCCGCACCACTGCTCGCCGAGCGGCTCGGCAGCAAGGGTGCGGCCTTCGACATCTCCGCCGCCTGCGCCGGCTATTGCCATGGCATCGCGCTGGCCTCCGACATGGTGCGCACGAGCCAGGCCGACAACGTCCTGGTCCTGGGCGTCGAGCGGCTCTCCGACTTCACCGACCCCAAGGATCGCGGCACCGCCTTCATCTTCGGCGATGGAGCCGGCGCGGCCGTGGTGAGCGCCTCGGACTCCCCCGGGATCGGCCCGACCGTCTGGGGATCCGACGGTGCCCAGTGGGACGCGATCTCGCAGCGCGAGAGCTGGATCGACGTGCACGCCAAGGACCTCGGCTGGCCGACGATCGGCATGGCCGGGCAGACGGTCTTCCGGTGGGCGGTCTGGGGGATGGCCCCGGTGGCGCAGCGCGCGCTCGACGCCGCGGGCATCACGGCCGATCAACTCGATGCCTTCATCCCCCACCAGGCCAACGTCCGGATCATCGACGCGATGATCAAGCAGCTCAAGTTGCCGCCGGACATCCCGGTCGCTCGGGACATCGCCTACACCGGCAACACCTCCGCCGCCTCGATTCCGTTGGCGATGGAGCGGATGGTGCGCCACGGGGAGATCCCACGCGGCGGCCTCGCCCTCCAGATCGGCTTCGGCGCCGGCCTCGCGTATGCCGCGCAGGTCGTCGTCATCCCCTGACCCCAGAGTTCCCGCGCGGCCGGCGGGTCACCAAAGGCCAACCGCAACAGTCGAATTCACACGAAGGAGTAAGGCACATGGCAGCAAGCGAGCAGGAGATCCTCGAGGGTCTTGCCGAGATCGTCAACGAGGAGACCGGCCTGGACCAGGGCGACGTCCAGTTGGACAAGTCCTTCACCGAGGACCTCGACATCGACTCCCTCTCGATGATGACGATTGTCGTCAACGCCGAGGAGAAGTTCGGCGTCCGCATCCCCGACGAAGAGGTCAAGAACCTCAAGACCGTCGGTGACGCCGTCTCCTTCATCCAGAAGTCCCAGGGCTGACACCGCACCGCCCGCTCTCGCGCTACGGCGCAGTAAGTGTCGCGATCGCCGCACTTACTGCGCCGTAGCGAGCACCACGCACGGCACGCTGGACACCCAACCCGGCACCACGGCATACGACTGACCACGCCGCACCCCACGGCAGACGAAACGAGAACCCATGAGCAGCGCACGTCGCGTCGTCATCACCGGCCTCGGAGCCACGACCCCCTTGGGCGGCTCCTTCGCCGACACCTGGGACGGCCTGTTGGCCGGGCGGTCAGGGATGCGGACGATGGACTTTCCGTGGGTCGAAGAGTTCGAGATGCCGGCGAAGTTCGCCGCCCTGCTGCACACCTCCCCCGAGGAGGTTCTCTCCAAGGTCGAGTGCCGACGGATGGACCCGTCGACGCAATATGCGATGGTCGCCGCCAAGGACGCCTGGGCCGACGCCGGCGCCCCCGATGTCGATCCGATCCGCTTCGGGGTCGCGATCGGCACCGGCATGGGCGGTCTGCACACGCTGCTCGGGCAGTGGGACATCCTGCGTGAGAAGGGCGTTCGCCGGGTCTTCCCGCTCGCCGTCCCCATGCTCATGCCCAACTCCCCCTCCGGCACCGTGTCGCTCAACTTCGGCGCGCGCGCCGGGGCCCACACGACCGTTTCCGCCTGCGCCTCGGGTGCGGAGTCGATGGGCACGGCCTACGAGATGATCCGCACGGGGCGCGCCGACATCGCGATCGCGGGGGGCACCGAGGCCGCCATCCACCCGATCTGTTTCGCCGGCTTCTGCCAGATGCAGGCCCTCTCGACCCGCAACGACGACCCCACACATGCCTCGCGCCCCTATGACACCGGCCGCGACGGCTTCGTCATGGGCGAGGGCGCCGGTGTCCTCGTGCTGGAGTCCGAGGAGCACGCCAAGGCCCGTGGTGCCCGGATCTACGCCGAATTCGGTGGCATCGGCATGAGCGCTGATGCCCACCACATCACCGCGCCGGAGCCCGAGGGTGCAGGGGCCTCTCGGGCGATGGTCGAGGCGGTGGAACGGGCTGGCCTGACCCCCGCCGACATCATCCACGTCAACGCGCACGCCACCTCGACCCCGGTCGGTGACGTTGCCGAGGCGAACGCGATCCGGCGCGCCTTTGGTGACGCGGCCGACGGCATGGCTGTCTCCGGCACGAAGTCCATGACCGGTCACCTCCTCGGCGCGGCCGGCGCCCTGGAAGGCGTCATCACCGCCAAGTCGATCGCCGAGCGCATCGCCCCGCCCACGATCAACATCGTCGACTTCGACCCCGCCATCAGCCTCGACGTCGTGCGGGACACCCCGCGTGACCTGCCCGCCGGTGACATCGCCGCGCTGAACAACAGCTTCGGCTTCGGCGGCCACAACGTGGCCCTGGTGATCAAGAGTTACTGACCCCGCGCGAACCCCCACGTCTGCGTGACGCGGAAGTTGGGTGTTCAGCCGACCTTGTGCAGCCAGCGCACCGGCGCGCCTTCGCCGGCGTGACGGAAGGGGTCCAACTCGGCGTCCCAGTCGCGGCCCAGGAGTTCGTCGACCATGTCGCCGAAGGCCTCGCCGGAGCCCTGTGCAAGTTTCATGACCTCGCGCAGGTGGTTCTCCCCGATGAGCAGGTCGCCAGAGGCCGACATCGTCGCGTGGTGGACGCCCAGGTTGGGCGTGTGCTGCCAACGCGAGCCATCGTTGCCCGGGCTCGGGTCCTCGGTCACCTCGTAACGCAGGTTGTCCCAGCCCCGGAAGGCCGACGTGATCCGCGCGCCTGTGCCCGCCGGTCCGTGCCAGGTGAACTCGGTACGCATGAGGCCGGGGGCGGCCGGTTGCTTGACCCACTCAACCTGCACTCGGTGACCGAGGGCAGCCTCGAGCGCCCACTGGATGTGGGGGCACAGCGCAGCAGGGGTCGAGTGGATGAACACCACTCCCCGGGTGTGCGGCGTCGACATCCTGGCCTCCTTCACGTGCAAGGGACGTCTTCCCCAACGCCGGTGCGCGTGATTCGAGGCGGTATGCCGCGGTTCTGCGTGTGTGGGCGGGCTCGGCCGCCGTTGTGGGTGGGACACCAACGGTCCCAGACGTCACATTCTGCCCCACGAAGCGCACGAGAACCAGATGCGCCACGCACTGCACCTGAGTTGATGGGCCAGCCCCCGAGATAGGCTCACGTCGCCACGCGGCCCAGCCGCGCGGCATACCGGGGTGTTAGCTCAGTCGGTCAGAGCAGCGGACTCATAATCCGTCGGTCGTCGGTTCAAGCCCGACACACCCCACGTATCAATTGGGTCAACACCTGCCGCGCACTCCCCCACGTGGGCCAAGTCACGATAGGTTCCACGCCATGAGTGAGCCCCTCGTCGTGATGAAGGACGTCAACAAGCACTACGGCGACCTGCACGTCCTCAAGGACATCAACCTCGAGATCGGCAAGGGCGAGGTCGTCATCCTGATCGGCCCGTCGGGCTCCGGGAAGTCCACGCTCTGCCGCACGATCAACCGCCTCGAGACCTTCGAGTCCGGCTCGATCACCATCGACGGCAAGGAGCTCCCGCAGGAGGGCAAGGCGCTGGCCGACCTGCGCGCGGACGTCGGCATGGTCTTCCAGTCCTTCAACCTCTTCGCGCACAAGACGATCCTCGAGAACGTCACGCTCGGCCCGATCAAGGTCCGCAAGACCCCCAAGGCGCAGGCCGAGAAGCGCGCGATGGAGCTGCTCGAGCGGGTCGGCGTCGCCCACCAGGCCGCCAAGTACCCCGCCCAGCTCTCCGGTGGCCAGCAGCAGCGGGTGGCGATCGCCCGCTCGCTGGCGATGGACCCCAAGGTCATGCTCTTCGACGAGCCGACCTCGGCCCTCGACCCCGAAATGATCAACGAGGTCCTCGACGTCATGGTCACGCTCGCCAAGGAGGGCATGACCATGGTCGTCGTCACCCACGAGATGGGCTTCGCCCGCAAGGCCGCCCAGCGCGTGGTCTTCCTCGCCGACGGCCAGATCGTCGAGCAGGCCACCCCCGAGGAGTTCTTCACCAACCCCAAGAGCGATCGGGCCAAGGACTTCCTCGGCAAGATCCTCACCCACTGACCACGAACACCGTTCGAGGACAAGCCGGCGGGCTCAAGCGGCCGTCGACCACACCACAGGAGGAAACACACATGAACGCACGTCGCATCGGGGCCGTGACCGCCGCCGCGGCCATCGCTCTCGGGCTCGCCGCCTGTGGCAGCTCGGACAGCGGCTCGGGCTCGGGTTCCAGTGGCAGCGCCAGCGCCGACGCCCCCACCGGCAAGAAGATCAAGATCGGCACCAAGTTCGACCAGCCCGGCCTCGGCCTCAAGAAGGGCACCGAGATGTCGGGCTTCGACGTCGACGTCGCCACCTATGTCGCCAAGGAGCTCGGCTCCAACGCCGGCGACATCGAGTGGGTCCAGGCCGTCTCCGCCCAGCGCGAGACCCTGCTCTCCTCCGGCCAGGTCGACATGATCGTCGCGACCTACTCGATCACCGACAAGCGCAAGGAGCAGGTCTCCTTCGCCGGTCCGTACTTCATCGCCGGCCAGGACCTGCTCGTCCGCGCCGACGAGTCCGCCATCAAGGGCAAGGCCGACCTCGACGGCAAGAAGCTCTGCTCGGTCAAGGGATCGACCCCTGCCCAGAAGGTCAAGGACGAGATCCCGGGCGTCAATCTCCAGGAGTTCGCGACCTACTCCGAGTGCGTGGCCGGCCTGGTCTCCAAGGCCGTCGACGCGGTCACGACCGACGACACGATCCTCGCCGGCTTCGCAGCCCAGGACCAGTTCAAGGGCAAGCTCAAGGTCGTCGGCCAGACCTTCTCCACGGAGAACTACGGCATCGGCCTGAAGAAGGGCGACACCGAGATGTGCACGAAGGTCACCGACGCGATCAACAAGATGATCAAGGACGGTGACTGGGAGAAGGCGGTCCAGAAGAACTTCGGTCCGGCGGGCTACAAGCCGTCCGACCAGAACCCGCCCACCCCGGCCGCCTGCGCCTGACCTGCACCCCGTGAGAGGTATGCCGCGCGCCCACCTCGGGCGCGCGGCATACCTCCCCACCCCCGATCCGCGAAGGTGAGCCGATGGGCGAGCTCCTACAGAACTATGACGTGTGGGGCGCGATCTGGACGACGATCCAGCTCGCGGTCCTGTCGGCGATCGGTGCCACGGTCATCGGCACGATCGTCGCGATCATGCGCGTCTCCCCCGTGGCCGTGCTGCGTGGCCTCGGCACGAGTTACGTCAACATCTTCCGCAACACGCCGCTGACCGTGCTGCTCGTCATGAGCGTGCTGGGCCTCGCCTTCATCCTCGGGCTCTCGTTCAGCGACGACTTCGCCCGCAACGCCTACTGGTGGGCTGTGGCGATGCTTTCGCTCTACCACGCCGCCTTCATCTGTGAGGCGCTGCGCTCGGGCATCAACACCGTGCCGGCCGGGCAGGCCGAGGCGGCCCGCTCGATCGGGCTGACCTTCAGCCAGTCGCTCTCGCAGGTCCTGCTGCCGCAGGCATTCCGGGGTGCCGTCGCGCCACTGGTCTCGACCTACATCGCCTTGATCAAGAACACCACGGTCGCCGCCGTCATCGGCGTCACGGACATCGCCGGTCTCCTCCAGGAGATCACCGAGAACGAGGGCGCCCAGCTCGGCATCTTCTTCATGGTCGCGATGGTGTTCGTCGTGCTGACGCTCCCGCTCGGCGTCTTCGGGACCAGCCTCTCGCGTCGCCTCGCGGTGAAGAGGTGATGGCCCGATGAGCGCTTCGGTCCTCTTCGACGCACCGGGTCCCAAGGCCCGCACCCGTCACCTGATCCTCACCGTCATCGGCGCGCTCCTGGCTCTCGCCGGGCTCTGGGTGGTCATCGGCAAGATGCGCCAGGCTGGGCAGCTCGAGCCAGCCCTCTGGGAGCCGTTCGTCACGGACAAGTCGGTCTGGGTCGACTACCTGCTCGTCGGCCTGTGGAACACGATCAAGGCCGCCCTGCTCTCGGTCGTCTTCGCCGGCCTCTTCGGCCTGCTGCTCGGCATGGGTCGGCTCTCGGAGAACAAGTGGATTCGTTGGCCGGCTGGTGCCATCGTCGAGTTCTTCCGTGCCGTGCCCGTGCTGATCATGATGATCTTCCTCTTCTTCGGGTACTTCGCGAAGGCCGAGACATTGCCGGCGGACTGGCGCCCCCTCTTCGCGGTCGTCATTGCCCTGACCCTCTACAACGGGTCGGTCATCGCCGAGCTCGTGCGATCCGGTGTGCACTCGCTGCCCAAGGGCCAGGGCGAGGCCGGCCTGTCGATCGGCCTCACCCCGCAGCAGACGTTGCGTGCCATCCAGCTTCCCCAGGCGCTCACGGCGATGCTGCCGGCGCTCATCGGCCAGTTCGTCGTGGTCCTCAAGGACACCGCGCTCGGCGTTCAGATCACCTACCCGGAACTCCTCACGTGGGCCAAGACGCTCGGGTCCAGTTACGGCAACACCGTGCCGGCCTACCTCGTCGCCGCGTTGCTCTTCATCCTCCTCAACTACGCGATGACCAAGCTCGCCACGTGGGTCGAGCGTCGGCTCAAGCGGCGCGGCACCACGGCCGGCAAGGTCACCAACGCGATGCCGACCATCGTCCAAGGTGGCGCCGAGCCCGGTGGACCGGCGGCTGCCGGCACGCGGGCGGTGGTGGCCGGCGCCGAGGAGACGATCGAGAGCGCGATCGAGAGCGCCAAGGAGCGCCGCAACGACCCCGGGTGGTGACCACTGCGTCCGGCGCGATGACGGCATACCAACCAACCTGCCGGACACATGGACGAAGGGCCCGGATCCACTCGATCCGGGCCCTTCGGCTGGCTCCCCCACTTGGACTCGAACCAAGAACCTGCCGGTTAACAGCCGGCTGCTCTGCCAATTGAGCTATGGAGGAAAGTCCTCGCGATCGGGACCGCGTGGCGCTGGGAAACCATAGCAAAACGTGGGGCGTGGCACGAAACGGCGGCAGGCAAGCCAACCCTTGGCTGCTGACGAGGAGCCTCCCTTGGCAGGATGACCCGGTGACCAGCACCCCGACGCCCGGGCCGGCTCCCTTGGCCGACCGCTCGAAGCTCCAGCGGTTCGCGTGGCTGTCGATCGCCGCGGCGCTGGCCACCATCGTCCTCAAGACCGGCGCGTGGTGGATGACCGGGTCGGTCGGCCTGCTTTCCGATGCCGCCGAGTCGACGGTGAACCTGGTCGCTGCCATCGGAGCCCTCTTCGCACTGCGCATCGCCGCTCGACCGGCGGACGAGACGCATCACTACGGGCACACCAAGGCCGAGTTCTTCTCGGCCGCAGCCGAGGGCACGATGATCTTCGTCGCCGCGGCCTTCATCATCTGGAGCGCCATCCAGCGCATCATCGAGCCCCAACCGTTGGAGAACGTCGGCATCGGCTTGGGCATCTCGGTCCTGGCCTCGGTCGTCAACGGTTTGGTCGCCATGGTGCTGCTGCGCGCCGGCCGCCAGCACCGTTCGGTGACACTCGTCGCGGACGGCAAGCACCTGCTCACCGACGTCTGGACGTCGGCCGGCGTCGTCGCCGGCGTCGGCCTGGTGGCCCTCACCGGCATTGACCGCCTCGACCCGATCGTCGCCCTGCTCGTGGGCCTCAACATCATCTGGACCGGGTGGCGCCTCATGCAGGAGTCGGCCCACGGCCTGATGGATGCCGCTCTCCCCGAGGAGGAGAACATCCGGGTGTCGCAGATCCTGGCGCGCTTCGCGACCGACGAGGTCGCCTTTCACGGGCTGCGGACCCGCGCATCGGGCCACCGCGCCTTCGCCGACGTGCACGTCCTCGTCCCCGGCACGTGGACGGTCGCCCGGGGTCACGACCTCGTGGAGGACATCGAGGCCGCGCTGGCGCACGAGGTTCCCGACCTGACCCTGAGCACGCACGTGGAACCGTCCGAGGATCCCCGCAGCTACGACGATTTCGAGGCCGAGTTCCCCGTGCCACCGCCCGGAATCAATCCAGACCGACCTGCTCCTTGACGTTGGCCAGGGCCTCATCGAGCGCCTCGCGGACGCCGGGATCGGTCGACCGCACGCCCTTGCCCAGCACCGCCTGAGTCAGCAGCCGCTGGGTCGCCAGGTCTTTGCGGACCACCACTCGGGCGCTTCCCTTGGTCCCAAGGTCGACCACCTCGACCAACACGACCGAGGCCTGTACTCGTGCCCGGAAACTGATCGGGAACTCCGAGTCCAGATCGAAGGTCCATGTCTCGGTCGGTGAGCGGTCGACAAAGGTCACGACGAGCGCCGAGGTGTCGCGATCCCATCGGCCGCTGTCGACCAGGTGCCAGGGCATTGACCGGCGCACGCCGGCCGCAGATACCACGTGGAGCCGCTCGACGCCGGCGACGACGGCCTCCCCGGTTCGTGTGTCGAGCGCCCAGTCCAGCGCCCGGTCACCCTCGAGTGCGGCCACGACGTTCGCAGGCGCCTGGGTGCGACGCAGTCCGGTCCACCGCAACCTCATGCCGACTGCCCCTGACGCAATCTGGCCCGGGTCAACTCGAGGGCATGCAGGTCGGTGGTGATGCTCGCCATTCGGATCGGGTCTCCTGTCGGGTCATGTTGGAGGCGCCGCAGGGTCGCCGTCGCGTCCGCGATGCGGCGGCTCAGGTGGGAGTCGTGGACGCCGATGACCAACGAGTCAAGGTAGCGCTGGGGCGGGTGGCCGGACTCGGGGTCCAGTCGCGTGGGCAGGGGTGCCACGCTCAACTCCTGCACCAGACCGCGCACGGGCAGCGGCACCGACTCGGTGACCGCAGACACCCACCCCTGGCTCGACCGGTTGACGCCGTCCCCGGCGATGGTGCGGATGCCGTCGAAGACGGCGGCATGCGCAGGCGCAGTGAAGGCCTCGACCGGGATGTCGGCGATCGTCTCGTCCGGGAAGCGCGACCGATACTGCAGCAACGCCTGGAGGAGTTGTCGCTCTGCTCGCACGATCGGGTCCCGCAGGTCCGGCGGGCTCACCACCGCGGCCGCAGCAGCCGCCGCGACGGCGTCCTCCTCGGCCACCCCCTCCCCTCGGTATGCCGCGGGCTCGCCTCCCCCTCGCTCGCGGGCACCGTCGGGGGTCGGGATCGACGCCTTGCGCCCGGCCCGGACCACCTCCTGGCGCAGTTGCTCGATGTCGACGCCGAGCCAGCCGGCCACCGTCCGGATGTACTCCGGTCGCAACGCGGTGTCGCGGATCGCCCCGATGATGGGAGCGACCGCCTTCATCGCCTGCACTCGGCCCTCGGCCGTCTCCAGGTCGAAGCGCCGCACCGTGGTACGCACGGCGAACTCGAACATCGGCACGGCGTCGTCGACGAGCGACTTGACCGCCTCCGGGCCCTTGCTCTGGCGCAACTCGCACGGGTCCATGCCGTCGGGGGCCACCGCCACGAAGGACTGGGCAGCCCAGCGCTGGTCCTCGCCGAAGGCCTTCATCGCCGCCTTCTGGCCCGCGGCGTCACCGTCGAAGGTGAAGACGACCCGCGCGGGTGCCCGGTCGGCCTCATCGCGCAGGATGCGGCGCAGGATCTTGATGTGATCGACCCCGAAGGCCGTGCCACAGGTGGCGACTGCGCCGTTCACCCCGGACAAATGGGCCGCCATGACATCGGTGTAGCCCTCGACGATGACGGCCTGCCGCTCACTGGCAATGGCCTTCTTGGCCAGGTCGAGGCCATAGAGCACCTGGCTCTTCTTGTAGATCGGTGTCTCTGCGGTGTTGAGGTACTTGGCCGGCATCCGGTCGTCGTCGAAGATTCGCCGTGCCCCGAACCCGACGGTCGAGCCGGTGATGTCGCGGATCGGCCACAGCAGGCGCCCGCGGAACTTGTCGTAGAGACCGCGACTCCCCCTCGCGCACAGTCCCGCCAGCGTGAGTTCGTCCTCGGTGAATCCCTTGGCCCGCAGATGCCTGGCCAACTCGTCGCCGCCGCGCGGCGCGAAACCGACGCCGAACTGCGCGGCGCTCGCCCCGTTGAAGCCGCGCTCCCGCAGGAAGGCCCGACCTGCGCGCGCGTCGACGCGCGACATGTCGGCCAGCACCTCGCCATAGAACTCCTCCGCCACCCGATGCGCGTCGAGCAGTCGCTGACGACGGCCCGTGCCGACGTCGTCGCGTCCGCGCGGCCCACCGTCCTCGTAGCGCAGTTCCATGCCGAGCTTGCCGGCCAGTCGCTCGATGGTCTCGGTGAAGGTCAGGTGCTCGGTCTTCTGGACGAAGGAGATGACGTCGCCGCCCTCACCGCATCCGAAGCAGTGATAGGTGCCCAGCGATGGCCGGACGTTGAAGCTCGGCGTCTTCTCGTCGTGGAAGGGACACAGGCCCTTGAGGGTCCCGATCCCGGCCGGGCGCAGGGTCACGTGCTCGCGGACGATGTCCTCGATCGAGCTGCGCTCCTTGACCGTGGCCACGTCCTCGGCGTTGATCCGACCCGCCACTGACGCCCTCCTTGGGTATGCGGCGAGTCTAGGCGCTCCCCCCGACGTCAACTCCAGGCGCGATGGAGGTGGCGAGCCCGGGTGTCGGTCAGCGAGGCCACCTGATCAATGACGACCCGCAGCACCTCCTCCTCGCTCGTGGCGGCGTCATGGTCAGCGCGCAGGTCGCGATCGAGTCGCCCGGGGTCGGCACGGTATGCCGCGACGAGGGCGTTGATGACCTCCCGTTCGCCGGCCTGGACCTCGAGTCTGGCCCGGACGTTCATGACGAAGTGGGCAGCCACGGCCTTGAGGACGGCACACTCGGCCCTGGCCTCGACCGGGACGATGAGGTCGGCCTCGTGACGCACGAGAGCGCCCTGACCGTGAGCCTCACGAGTCGCCTCCTCGACCGACCGCACGAACCGACCAACGAGCCGCGAGGTCATGTCCTTCAGTCCGGCCAAGGCGCCGCGTGAGCCGTCGAAGGACTCGGGCACGGCTCCGGTCGCGAGGAGCCGCTCGAGGGCCGAGCCCAGATCGGCGACCGCGAGGTCCGCGGCATACGCGATCCGGGCGACGTCGAGCACCGCGCCCACGACGTCGGCGTCGCGCAGCGCACGCGGGTCCAACCTCCCGGAGGCAATCGCGTCCTCGACATCGTGGACGGAGTACGCCACATCGTCCGACCAATCCATGACCTCGGCCTCGAAGGACCGATGGCCCGCGGGCACACCATCGCGAAACCACGCGAAGACGTCGTGGTCGTCCTCGTAGACCCCGAACTTGCGCGTCGGACTCGGACCCTCACCGCGTCGCCACGGGTACTTGGTCGTCGCGTCGAGGGTGGCCCGGGTCAGATTGAGGCCGGCCGGAGAACCGTCGGGATGCGTGCGCTTGGCCTCCAGTCGCGTGAGGATGCGCAACGTCTGGGCATTCCCCTCGAAGCCACCGATGTCGGCAGCAAGCGCGTCCAGGGCGGTCTCCCCGTTGTGACCGAAGGGGGGATGGCCCAGGTCGTGCGCGAGACAGGCACTGTCGACGACGTCGGCATTGCATCCCAGCACGGCGCCGAACTCGCGACCGATCTGGGCGACCTCGAGGGAGTGCGTGAGCCGGTTGCGGACGAAGTCGTCGTCCCCGGGGGCCAACACCTGGGTCTTGGCGGCGAGGCGACGCAGCGCAGCCGAGTGCACCAGACGGGCTCGGTCCCGTGCGAAGTCGTCCCGATCGGCACGCTTGTGCGCCGGGTCCTCGGCCACCCAGCGCTGGCGGTCGAACGCGCTGTACGGGTCAGGTGTCAGGCTCACGAATCCATCCTTGCAGCGGCCTGGGCGCCAGCGGCCGCAGCAGCGGCCCGCGCCACCCACGCCGGAGGCGTGCCATACCGCTGGAACTTGACGAGCCGTCCGGCGGCGCAGTCCTCGATGAGTTCGGCCAGGCGCTTGTCGCGGGTTGCCTCCTGCTTGGCGCTCACGATCCAGTGGGCGACGGCCTTCTTGTAGCCGGGGGTCGCGATCGCCCAGAACGCTGCGGCCGCCGGATTGTTCTCGAGTCGCTGCCGCCGCGCGTCGTCGAGATCGGTGATGTCCTGCTCGAAGGAGTAGGTTCCGGTGCGGTCCGCGCGCCGCCTCTCGAAGGCCGCGATTCCCGATGGGTGCATGCGGCCCTGGGCGGTGAGCCGCTCGACGTGCGCGACGTTGGTCAGGCTCCACGTGCTTCCAGGCTTGCGGGGAGTCCAGCGCTGGCGACGCGTGTCGGCGTCGATGCCCTCGGACTTGCTGTCGATCCACCCGAAACAGAGTGCTTCCGGCACCGCCTCGTCCCAGGTCAGGCCGCGCGGACTGACGTGCTTGGCATTCAGGCCCATCCAGATCTCGGTGGCGCTGTCGTGGTTGGCCTCGAGCCAGGCGCGCCACTGCGCGGCATCGGTGAAGAAGATGGCGTCCGCTCGCCCATTCATGGCTGCCTCCCGGCCGGGAGCAGTCCGGCGCCCCGGGTCGCTTCGAAAATCAGACTGGTCTCGGCGTGGACGACACCTGGCCGGTTGGCCAGGTGGTCCAGGACGAAGTTGCGCAGGGCATCGGAGCCAGTGGCTGCGACGTGGACGAGGAAGTCGTTGCCGCCGCTGGTGTTGTAGAGCGCGAGCACACCGGGCACCTTGGCGACCTCGTCGCGGAAGGCCTCGACCTGGGTGCGGACGTGGCCACTGAAGCGGATCGCCACCATCGCCTCGACCGCGAAGCCGACGCTGGCCGCGTCGATGTCGGCGACAAACCCGCGCACGATCCCGCGCTCGGTCAAGGCACGCACCCGACCCGCGCAGGTCGACTCCGCCAGCCCGACATCGCGCGCGAGTGCCGCCACCGAACGCCGACCATCGGTCTGCAGCAACCGGAGCAGGTCGAGGTCGACCTCGTCGAGTGTCGGCGGTCGGACCGGCGGCGGCCCGGGCAGGAGGTCGCGGCGGGACTGAGGATTCCTCGGCATGGCGTCGAGCCTAACCGTTCAGACCGGCGGAAGCCCACGGCATACCGGCCCACTGATCGAGGTTTCACCGGGACTCTGGCGGAACGTCCGAGGAATCCGCTGCACTGGAGGTCAGGTGCCACGGGAGCAACGCCGCTCCCCCGTCGGAGAGGACCCGCCATGACCACCGTCGACACCCGAGCCGTCCACGCCGGCCGTGAGGACCTGCGCGCCCTCGGCGTCCACGTGCCGCCCATCGACCTGTCCAGCACCTACCCGATCGGGGAGGTCGAGGCCGGTGGCCAGGCCTACGAGCAACTCGCGACCGGGCAGCGGCCCGAGGGTGTCGACACTCTGGTCTACCAGCGGCTGTGGAACCCCAACGTCGACCGCTTCGAGCGCGCCCTGGCCGACCTCGAGGGCGCGCAGGAATCGGTCGCCTTCGCCTCCGGCATGGCCGCCCTGAGCGCCACGTTGCTCGCGACCGTGGCCGCCGGCCGACCACATGTCGTCGCCGTGCGCCCGCTCTACGGCGGCACAGACCACGTCCTGGCCACGGGACTGCTCGGCACGCGAGTCACCTGGGCAACGGCCGACACCGTCGCTGCCGCAATCACCGACGACACAGGCCTGATCGTCCTCGAGTCCCCGGCGAATCCCACCCTTGACCTCGTCGACATCGAGGCCGTCGTGGCACAGGCGGGCGAGGTGCCCGTCCTCGTCGACAACACCTTCGCGACTCCGGTGTTGCAGAACCCGATTCGCCACGGCGCCACCCTCGTGCTGCACTCGGCGACCAAATCGCTCGGTGGCCACGGCGACCTGCTCGGCGGGATCGTGGCCACGACCGGCGAGTGGGCGATGCGCCTGCGCCAGATCCGGGCCCTGACCGGTGGTCTTTTGCACCCGATGGCGGCCTACGAGTTCCACCGGGGTCTGCAGACGCTTCCCGTCCGGGTGCGTGCCGCTCAGGCCGGGGCGGAGAAGGTGGCCGCTTGGCTGAGCGCCCACCCGGCGATCTCCGCCGTCCACTACCCCGGGCTGGACGACCCGGCCGGGTTGGTCGGCCGCCAGATGCGTGGGCCCGGAGCCATGATGGCCTTCGCGGTGCGGGGTGGCTTCCACGCCGCCGCCACGGTGGCGGCCTCCTGCGAGCTCATCACGCACGCCGTGTCCCTCGGCGGCGTGGACTCGCTCATCCAGCACCCCGCGGCACTCACCCACCGCCCGGTCGCGGCCGAGGCCAAGCCCCACGCGGATGTCCTGCGCCTCTCGATCGGTCTCGAGGACCCCGAGGACATCGTCAACGACCTCGAGCAGGCCCTCTCCCGCGCCCACCCCTGAGGACAGTCGAGTGAGGAGAACACGCCGTGTGCGCCGAGTCGGACTCGGCGTGTTCTGCTCACTCGACTGTCGGGCCGAGGGTGTGTGAGCGTTCCGGAAGCGGGCTGCGGGTCAGCCGCCGGACACGTCGAGTTCGGCCTGGGCCACCAGCGCGCGCTGGACGTCGGTCAGCTCTTGGCTGTCCAACCACCCCTCCGGCAGGTGCACGACCCGCGGCGACCCGGCCCGCCCACGCTGGCCCTCGGCAGCCTCCCCCGGCCACGGTGCGTCCAGGTCCATCGTCCCGATGAGGTCATCGAGTGCCTGCAGCGAGTCGACCAACGCCAACTGGTTGCGCACGGACGATCCCGCCGGGAAACCCTTGAGATACCACGCGATGTGCTTGCGGATGTCGCGGCAGCCCTTGACCTCGTCCTCGTAGAAGTCGACAAGGTATGCCGCATGCCGCCGCAACGTGTCCGTCACCGTCCGCAGGTCCGGCCGGACCCGCACGTCGGACCCCGCGAAGGCAGCGGCCAGATCGGTGAACAGCCACGGGCGCCCTAGGCAGCCGCGCCCGACGACGACACCGTCGCACCCGGTCTCAGCCACCATCCGCAGCGCATCCTCGGCCGACCAGATGTCGCCATTGCCGAGCACCGGCACCGACGTGACCGCCTCCCTGAGCCGCGCGATCGCCGACCAGTCGGCCTGTCCCGAATAGGCCTGCGCGGCCGTTCGCGCGTGCAGTGCGACCGCTGCCGCGCCCTCCCCCTCGGCGATCCGACCGGCCTCGAGGTAGGTCACATGCGCGTCGTCGATTCCGACGCGCATCTTCACGGTGACCGGCACGGCATACGGATCGGCCTCTCGCACAACGGAAGCCACGATGGAACGGAAGAGCTCGGTCTTCCACGGGATCGCCGAACCGCCACCCTTGCGGGTCACCTTGGGGACGGGGCAGCCGAAGTTGAGGTCGATGTGGTCGGCACGATCCTCGCTGACGAGGATCCGCGCCGCCTGCCCGGCCGTCACCGGATCGACCGAATAGAGCTGGACCGACCGCGGACGCTCCTCGGGGCCGTGCGAGATGAGCCGCATCGTGAGCTCGTTGCGCTCGACGAGGGCTCGCGAGGTCACCATCTCGTTCACATACAGGCTGCTCGCCCCGCTGAGGCCCCCGGCGTCCAGGCCCTCCGAACCGAACTCGCGACAGATCCGCCGGAACGCTCGGTTCGTGATGCCGGCCATCGGCGCCAGCACGACCGGCGACTCGATGACATGCCGCCCGATGTGCAGGGGCGGCAGGACCGGTGCGGTGGTGGTGGAGGTGGTGGCGAGCGCAGTCATGACCGATTCATTGTCCGGCATTCAGCGGGCAGGGAGTGACGAGACCACTCGCGCCGGGAGGTTCACCGTCTTGGGGGCGTGTCCCCTTCCGGCGGATGCCGGCGATGCGAGGCCTGAGCTCAGGCGCCGATGACACCACCGTCCAGACGCCGGATCACGACGGTCGAGGGACGGGGACGACCGGCCGGGTCGAACTCCGGCCAGTTGGAGACCGCGCGGGGGTTGGCCGGCGTCGGTGTGCCCCACGCGGTCGTCGACTCGCCCGGGTGCTGGACGTTCACGAACATCGTCCGCTGGTCGGGCGTCGTCACCACGCCGGTGATCTCGCACCCGCGTGGACCGGTGAGGAACCGACGGGTCTCGCCGGTGCGCGGGTCAGCGACGAGCATCATGTTGTTCCCGATGCCGTCGTAACCCTTCGAAGCCAGGTTCTGGCTGCTGTTCGAGATGTCGGTCTGGATCCACAGGCGCCCGTCGGCGTCGAAGTAGAGCCCGTCCGGGGAACCGTACTTGTCCCCCTTGATCGTCACGCGCGAGTCGTATGCCGGGTCGCCGGCGAGGACGAAGAGGTCCCAGTCGAAGGCGGTGCCGGTCTTGTCGTTGCTGCGTTCCTGCCAGCGGATGATGTGCCCATAGGGGTTGGGCGTCCGCGGGTTGGCCGCGTTGTGCTGACCCGACCCGTTGGTGAGCGCGCAGTAGACATCGCCGGTGCGCGGGTTCTCGGTGATCCACTCGGGGCGGTCCATCGGCGTGGCCCCCTGGGCGTCGGCCGCGGAGCGGGTCCGCAGCAGCACATCGGCCTGGTCGGCCCACCCGTTGGCCACCGTCAGGGCCCCCTCGCCGTGCACCAGGGGGAGCCATTCGCCGGTGCCGTCGTCGTGGAACTTCGCGACGTAGAGGCGACCGTTGTCGAAGGGGCTGTTGCCCCGGGCCCGCTCGTGGCGCCACGGGCGCTCCCCGACGAACTTGTAGATGTACTCCTTGTCCTGGTCATCGCCGCTGTAGACCACGACGCGACCCTTGGACTCGGTGACCAGCGCCCCCTCGTGCTTGAACCGTCCGAGCGACGTCCGCTTCACCGGGGTGGAGTTCGGGGCCTGCGGGTCGATCTCGACACACCAGCCGAAACGGTGGATCTCGTTGGGGTTCGCCGCGATGTCGAAGCGGGGGTCTGCCAGGTGCCAGTTGTAGCCGAAGCCGACCTTGTCGACGCCATAACGCTTCTGCTCCGCGGTGGCGGTCCACGTGACGCTGGTCGTGCCGAAGTAGCCGTTCCAGTTCTCCTCGCAGGCCAGATAGGTGCCCCACGGGGTGTGACCCATCGAGCAGTTGTTGAGCGTGCCGCGGGCCGGGCCGTTGGCCGCGAGCGCCGGGTGGCCCTCACCGACCGGACCACTGAAGTCGACCGGGGTGTTGCCGTGCACCCGCCGGTTGAACTCGGAGTCGACCTGGCTCCAGGAGCCGTCGGCCGCCTGCTCGATGGCGATGACGGTCACGCCGTGCGCGTGGAGGGCCTTGGTGACCTTCTCGGCGGTCATCGGGGTGGGACCCTCGGGGTAGAGCATGATCGGGTCGACGTACTCGTGGTTGAGCACGAGCAGCCCGCGCGCGTACCCGGCCGGACCCTTGCCCGTCGAGAAGAAGTGCATGATCACATAGGTCATGAGGGCTCCTTGGGTCCGTGGGGAGGATCGCAGTCACCGTAGGAAGACCGCCCCCAACCGCTGGCGATGTCCGCGTGAACAATGAGCCTCCATCGGGTGAGGCTCCGGTGGCCGGTCTAGGGTGCGTCCATGTCCTTCCTGGTGTCCGCCCACGAACTCGCTCGGCTCCTCGGGGCCGGCGGCACCCGGGTCCTCGACGTCCAGTTCGCGCTCGGCGGACCCCCCAGCATCGAGTTGTATGCCGCGGGCCACATCCCCGGTGCACCCCACCTGCCGCTGGAGCCGGCGCTGGCCGGGCCGGCCGGAGAACGCGGACGTCACCCGTTGCCCGATCCCGAGGTCCTCCAGGAGCACCTGCGCCGCTGCGGCGTCGACGACGACTCCTCGATCGTCGTCTACGACCAGCAGACCTCCCTGGCGGCTGGCCGTGCCTGGTGGATCCTGCGCTGGGCGGGCCTGACCGACGTCCGCGTCCTCGACGGTGGTCTGGCGGCGTGGGTCGCCGCCGGCTTCCCCGTTGCGTCCGCGTCGCCCGCGCCCATGGCGACGGATCTGGCGGACGCAACGCAAGGGTTGGGGGGCGCTGAGGGGCGAGGAACGGTCACGGTGCGTCCCGGAAGCCTGCCCGTGCTGGAGCTGGCGGACGTCCCACGGGTGGCGGCGGACGGCATACTCGTCGACGTGCGGGCTCCCGAGCGCTATCGCGGAGAGGTGGAGCCGATCGATCCGGTGGCCGGCCACATCCCCGGCGCGGTGAACCTGCCGATGGGCCTGATGCAGCACGGGGACGGCACCTTCCGATCACCGGACGAGATCCGCGGTCTGGCGGCCGAGGCAGGGATCGACGGGTCCACCATGGTGGCGACGTCGTGCGGCTCGGGCGTCACCGCTTCCCAGATGGTCCTGGCGCTCGCGACTGCAGGGCTCGACGCCACGCCCTACATCGGGTCGTGGAGCGAGTGGATCACCGACCCTGAGCGGCCGGTCGCGACCGTCACAGGGTGAATTCCCCGAACCACGACCGCTCATCCGGCGTCGGCAGTTCGCTGACCCTGAACTGCTCCCCGGAGTGCACGTCCCACGCGAGGATCCGCCAGACCGTCGGGGAGGCCGAGAGATAGAGAGCGCGGTCCGAGGGCGCCCAGGCCAAGGCTGACCAACAGGGCGTGGCGTCACCGCGATCGTCGGCCTGCGCGAGCACCAGCGCTGTCGCACTCGGTGAGACGTCGACCGTCACGGCCAGAATGCCCTGTCCTGCGTGGGCGGGCATGATGGCGGCGTTGAACACGGTGGCGGCGGCGCTCCAGCCCGACTGGGAGGTGACCGTCGGACTCCCGAATCCATTGATCGGGCCGCCGACGGCGTACTGCGCCACGGCGCCACCGCGTCCGTCGAAGCCGAGCAGGTTGGGGGCGGCATCGACGACCAGCCGGAAGCGCCCGGCGTCACCGGGAGGAGCCATGGTCTGCACGTCACCGGTGGCGAGCACGATGCGCTGCGGATTGCCCAGGCTCGACAGCACGATGCTCGACTCGTCGCTGGAGAAACCAACGCTCTCGGCTTGGGACAGGTCAGCGGGAAAGGCGAGCATCTCTGCGGTCAGGACGTTGACGACGACGACACCGTTCGCGCTCGGGAGCACAATGCGGTGCCGGTCCCTCGAAATCGACCGCGGACCGACCGCCGCGAAGCCCGGTCGAGCCGGCGGGATGACGATCGCTGGGACGTCCACGTAGTCCGGGTTGCCGCGAGGCACGTTGAGGACGGCCCGCCCGGTGCCGTCGGGCAGACGGCGAATGAGGATCGCCCGCACGCTGCGCGTGCCGATCAGACCGGGCGCCAGGGCCGGGATGTCACCATCCGGGATACCCAGGCGAGGTGTGATTCCGGTGTCCTGCAGGGTATTCGGGAGCACTGGGAGCTTGGCTTCATCTGCTGCGGCCACGGCGACTCGGACCCTCACTCCCCCCACCGTGAAGATGGGCCGCACGCTGCCAGAGGCAGAGACCGACGCCTCACCCGTCGCCAGGCCGGGATCGCGCCGATCATCGAGGCGAAACGCGACGGCTCCGATCACCACCGCGGTCGCAACCCCCGCGAACAGCCAGCGACGACGAGTCCGGCGGCGCCGGTCGGCGACCACGGCAAGCGCCCGGTCGAGCAGGTCCGCCGGGGCAGGCTCTGCCTCGACGAACCGGTGCAGGGCCTCCTCGGCCGTCGGGGTCCATGGCAGGGCCGCCAGTCCCACACCCAATTCCTCCAGAGCCGACCGCTCAGCGCCCGGGTCGAGGGCGACGTCGTCGTAGGCCCAGGCCGCGAGCACCTTCCGCTGCACCGGGTCGAGAGCGGTCAGGGCTCGCGTCGTGACGCGGAGGAGGTCGAGGCCCTCGCCCAGGTCGTCCGCGTCGACCCGGTCCAAGGGGAGGCCCCGATCACTCTGCGACGCGACGCCGGTTAGGTCCGCAAGCGCTCCGTCCAGGGCCCGCCGGGCGGCCTCTCCGGCCTGGAGTTCAGGGTCGTGCCGCTGGGAGAGCAGCCGCACCAGCGCAGCCGTCACCGCCGCCGTGGCCACACCGGAATCCAGGGTCGTGATGAGCGCGATGGCGTGGAGCGCGGGCGCGCGGGCGCGCAACTCCTCCAGGTGTGGAGCGTCGGCTCCGTCGCTCATGGACCGACTGTAGTGGCGCGCTCTCGTCTCAGAGCCAGCCGTTCTCGTCGGCAATGCGCACCGCATCGGCTCGCGTCCGGGCGCCCATCTTGCCGATGGCGGGCGAGAGGTGGTGCGGACGGTGCCTTCGGAGAGCTGCACGAAGAGTCCGCGAGCGTCTTGTGTCGCCGGCTACGTCGCAGTAGGTGCTGCGATCGCGACTCCTACTGCGACGTAGCGCGCGAAGGGTCTGCGGTCGCCGCGAGGTGCCAGACCCAGAGCAGGCAACCGAGCACGATGAGGGCCAGGCTGGTGAGCGCAAGGGCCGTCACGGAGCCGGTGACGATGGGCGCCACGGCCGACGCGATCACGGCGTTGGTGGCCAGGGGCATCACGCCGGCGACCGACGCCGCCGCGCCGCGCACGCTCGGGAACAGGTCGAGCAGAGCAACCTGGATCGTCGGGAACGCCGTCCCGGACCCGAGCGCGATGAGGCTCGGCCCGACGACCGCCCAGGGGAGCACCGGTCCGAAGGCCACCGCGAGGAGGACACCCAACACGGCTGCTGCCGCCGAGAAGGAGAAGCCCACGGTGATGAGTCGGCGTGCGCTGACTCGACCGGCCGCGCGACCACTGATCCAGGACCCGACGACGACCCCACTGATCATCGGGACGAAAAACATCCAGAAGTCGCCCTCCCCCTTGCCGAGCAGGTCGACGACGAAGATCGCGGCTGCGCCGATGTAGATGAACTGGCCAGCAAAGACGAAGGTGATCGCCCAGCTCATCCGCTCGAATTCGCCGCTACGAGCGACATGCCACAGGTCCGAGAGCATGGGTCCGAGGCGCAGCGGACGGCGACGCTCCGCCGGATGCGTCTCCGGGATCACCGCGACGACGGCGGCCCCGAGCAGCAGCGCGAACCCGCCGATGAACCAGAAGATCACCGGCCACGGTCCGACCCGCAGCAGCAGCCCCCCGATGATCGGGGCGACCGCCGGAGCCAGCCCGAAGATCATCATGACCCGGCTCATCATCCGCTGGGCCTCGGGCCCGTCGAAGAGGTCGCGGATGATCGTGCGCCCGATGATCGTCGACCCGCCAGCCGAAAGTCCCTGCAGCACACGGAAGAACAACAGCACCGACAGGTTGGGCGAAAGCGCGCAACCCACGCTGGCCATGGCGTATGCCGTGAGCGCACCGATGATGACCGGCTTGCGACCGATGGCATCGGACAGCGGCCCGTGGAACGGCGTCATGACGGCGAAGGCCAACATGTAGGCACTCACCACGAGCTGCATCTGCTCGGCGCCGACGCCGAAGTCACCCCGCATCTGCGCGAACGCCGGGAAGGGCGTGTCGATCGAGAAGGGGCCGAGCATCGACATCCCGGCCAACACGAGGGTGAGCAGCGCCCCGGCCCGCCCAGGTGAGCTGCGCGGCATACCGCTCCCGGTCAGCAGCCCACGAGGCGTTGGGCCAGCCAGCCCTCGACCTGGTCGAGGGCGACCCGCTCCTGCTGCATCGAGTCACGCTCGCGGATCGTCACGGCCTGGTCGTCCAGGGTGTCGAAGTCGACGGTGATGCAGAACGGCGTGCCGATCTCGTCCTGGCGGCGGTAGCGCTTGCCGATCGCCTGGCTGTCGTCGAAGTCGATGTTCCAGTGGCGGCGCAGTTGGGCGGCGAGGTCGCGGGCCTTCGGGGACAGGTCCTCGTTGCGGGACAACGGAAGCACAGCCGCCTTGACGGGCGCCAGGCGCGGGTCGAGCCGGAGCACGACGCGCTTGTCCACGCCGCCCTTGGTGTTGGGAGCCTCGTCCTCGGTGTAGGCATCGACGAGGAAGGTCATCAGGCTGCGCGAGAGACCGGCCGCCGGCTCGATGACATAGGGCGTGTACTTGCTGTTGGTCGTCTGGTCGAAGAAGACCAGGTCGGTGCCCGAGTGCTTGCTGTGCGTCGACAGGTCGAAGTCGGTGCGGTTGGCGATGCCCTCGAGCTCGCCCCACTCGCTGCCCGCGAAGTTGAACCGGTACTCGATGTCGGTCGTGCCCTTGGAGTAGTGCGAGAGCTTCTCCTTGGGGTGCTCATAGTGCCGCAGGTTGTCGGGGTCGATGCCGAGGTCGACGTACCACCGGGTGCGCTCGTCGATCCAGTACTGGTGCCAGTGCTCGTCGTCGCCGGGCTTGACGAAGAACTCCATCTCCATCTGCTCGAACTCGCGGGTGCGGAAGATGAAGTTGCCCGGCGTGATCTCGTTGCGGAAGCTCTTGCCGGTCTGGGCGATGCCGAAGGGCGGCTTCTTGCGCGTCGCCTGCATGACGTTGAGGAAGTTGATGAAGATGCCCTGCGCGGTCTCCGGCCGCAGGTAGTGCAGGCCCGACTCGTCGTCGACGACGCCCAGGTAGGTCTTGAGCATCATGTTGAACGAGCGGGGCTCGGTCCACTGGCCCTTCACGCCACAGTCCGGGCAGCCGAGGTCGCTCGTGGGGACGTCGTCCGGGTTGAGCTCGTGGCCCTTCTTGGCCGCCTTCTCCGCGACGGCCTCCTGGAGGTGGTCCATCCGGTGGCGCTTGTGGCAGTTGAGGCACTCGATGAGCGGGTCCGAGAAGGCGCCGACGTGGCCGGAGGCGACCCACGTCTGCAGCGGCAGGATGATCGAGGAGTCGAGGCCGACGACGTCCTCGCGCTGCTGGACCATCGCCTTCCACCACTGGCGCTTGATGTTCTCCTTGAGCTCGACACCCAGGGGCCCGTAGTCCCACGCCGACCGCGTCCCGCCGTAGATCTCACCGCACGGGAAGACGAAGCCCCTGCGCTTGCAGAGGGAGACGACGGTGTCGACGACGGAGGGAGCAGCCATGCGGGCAAGGATAGTTGGGCCCGCGTATGCCGCTCACACCGGTTTCGGGCGCCCCTCCCGGTCCCGATCGTTCAGGTCCCGGAGCACGGATCGGAAGGTCGCATAGCGCTGAGGACCGACCTGGTCCGCCCAGGTCGCTTCGAGGGCGGCGATCCGGCGGCGCACGAGCCGAACCGCGCGGGTGCCGGCAGCGGTGCGCGACACCAGGCGCGCCCGACCGTCAGAAGGATCGGGCACCTGGACGAGATGGCCGGACTCGACGAGAGCGGACACGAACTGCCCGGCTGCTTGCGTGGTCACTCCCACCCGCTCCCCGATGTCCGAGACCCGCACACCGCCGCGCCCCACGGCCTCCAGCACGCGATAGTGCGAGGTGCGCAGCGCCGCCGGACCGCCGGGCGAGGTGAGGGAGCGCTGCGCGGCAAGGAGGACCCCCATGAGCATCAACACGTGGGCCTCGCCATCGTCAGGTGATCCGTCCGAACCCGACCCCTCTGACCCCTTGACCTCGATCACAAAGCGACTTTAGCATTTCCATTGTGAAAGCCACTTTGGCGTTCGGAGACAGGCAGGCAGGCCATGACCGCCCTCGCAAAGGACCGCTCCAGTCTTGGTCGGTTGGACATCGATGACGATCACCTGACGGCGCTGGCCGCCCGCGCCCTGGGCGAATCACCCCAGGAGGTGCAGTTGCTCTCCTCGATCGCGTCGCCGCACCCCTACGCGTTGCCAGCGCTGACCACAGCCGGTCGGCACTGGGTGCGCGGGACCCTCTCCACGCCCCGCGGCCCCCGCGACTTCCGTCTCTTCGTCAAGCACGTCCAGCGCTTTTCCACCTCCGTCCATGCCGCCATGGTCCCGGAGGAACACCGTGCCGCCGTCGATGCCGCCCTCCCCTGGGCCAACGAACCCAGCGTCTACCGGTCCGGCCTGGCACAGGCCCTCCCCTCGGGGTTGACCATGCCCCGTGCCCTTCTCGTGTCGGACCTCGACCAGGATTCGGCCTCGATCTGGCTGGCCGAGGTGACGACCCGCGATGACCCGTGGACGACCGCGCAACTGGAGCGTGCGGCATACCTGCTCGGGCGGTTTGCCGCGAGCCCGGGCGTGCGCGCCATCGCCGAGGAGTCGGGCCACCGGATGGCAGCGGTGGGCGACTACGTCGAGGGACGGCTGCGGCGTCAGGTCGTGCCCGCGCTGATGGACGACGGGCTCGCCCACCACCCCCTCATCGCCGCCGCCTTCTCCCCCACCCTCGTGGCCAGGTTGCGGGCCGCGGCGGCGCAGCTTCCCGAGGTCGTCGTCGAACTCGATGCCATGCCCCCGCTCGCCTCGCACGGCGATGCCTGCCCCAACAACCTGCTGATCCACCCGGATTCCTCGGACATCACACTGATCGACTTCGGCTTCTTCGGCCTCCAACCGGTCGGCTTCGACCTCACCCAGCTCCTGGTGGGCGAGGTGCAACTCGGCCGTCGACCGGCCTCGGCGCTCTCCGCCGACGAACCCGTCGCCTTGTCGGCCTACCTGCGCGGGCTGCTCGACGAGGGCCAGTCCCTGACCGAACGCGAGGTCCGCCGCTCCCATGCTCTCCTCATGATGGTCTTCTGCGGACTGTCGGCCTACCCCTTCGAGTTGCTCGACCAACCGGTCACCCCGGCCACGGTGGCGATCGCCACCGAGCGGGCACACCTGGCCGGCTTCATCCTCGACCTCGTCGAGGCGACCACGGAGTGAGGGCAACAGCCACGTAGGCTGCGTGCCGTGCCCACCCTGCGTGAATCGATCGAGACCGCCAGCCTGCCCACCGTGAAGGCCATCTCCGGCCTGCCGCGGTTCGTGCCGTTCCTCGTCGTGCTCGCCCTGATGATCGGCGGCATCGTCATCAAGGACTGGGGCTGGATCCTCATCGGCATCGTCATGGTCTTCCTGGCGTGGATGCTCTACCTCGGCTGGCCCCGTCTGACCAGCTCCGAGAAGCTCATGCGCAGCGCGATCCTGCTCCTCACCGCCGGCGTCACCCTGACCCGCGCCTTCCCCCAGGGCTGACCCCCTTCCTTTTGACAATCATTCTCATTTCAGTTGAGAATGATTGTCATGTTGCGACGCGTGCTCCCGGCGCTGGTCGTGGGTGCGCTCGCCCTGACCGGCTGCGCGGCCCCCACGCGATCCGCAGACAGCCGGGTCCACGTCGTCGCCGCCTTCTACCCCCTGGCGTATGCCGCGCAGCAGGTCGGCGGCGATCGGGTCACCGTGGAGACCCTCACCAAGCCGGGCGGTGAACCGCACGACCTCGAGCTGCTCCCTCGCCAGATCCTCGACATCCAGGACGCAGCCCTCGTTGTCCACCTCTCGCACTTCCAGCCCGCCGTCGATGCGGCCGTCGCTGCTCACGCGGCCGAGCGTTCCCTCGACGTCGCCGAGGCCGCGGACCTGCTCACCCTGACCGAGGAACACGACCACGGGGCGGTGGACCCGCACTTCTGGCTCGACCCGACGCGTCTGGCCGCCGTCGGGGAGGCGATCGCTGACCGTCTCGCGCAGGCCGACCCGGCCGGCGCCGCGGCATACCGTGCCAATGCCGCGGCCTTCACGGCGCAACTGACCACGCTCGACGCCGAGTTGGAGACGGGCCTGGCCACCTGCACCAACCGAGCCCTGGTGACCGGCCACAGCGCCTTCGGCTATTTCGCCGAGCGTTACGGCTTCACCCAGGAGCCGATCAGCGGCCTCTCCCCCGACCTCGAGCCCAGGGCCAGCGACCTGGCCCACGTCGTGGAGTTCGTGCGCGAGCACGACGTCCGGACCATCTATGCCGAGACGATCGCCAGCCCGCTCATCACCCAGGCGCTCGCCCGGGAGACCGGGGCCCGGATCGCAGTCCTCGACACCGTCGAAGGAATCAGCGACGAGAGCGCCGCCGCCGACTATCCCGGCGTGATGCGCGCCAACCTTGCCACCCTCCGCCTTGGACAGGACTGCCCATGAGCACCCCCCTCATTGCCGCGCGCGCCGTCAGTTTCGGCTACGACGATCGGGTCGTCGTCGACCGTCTCGACCTGTCCGTGGGCGTCGGAGAGGTCGTCGCCCTGCTCGGCCCGAACGGCTCGGGAAAGTCGACCCTCGTCAAGGGACTCTTCGGCCTCGTCCCCCGGCTGGGTGGGACGATCGAGGTCGAGGGAAAGGTCGGAGACGCGTCGACCGACCATGCGCGCATCGGCTATGTGCCGCAGCGGCATTCGCTGGCCCAATCGGTCCGCTCGACCGTGAGTGAAGTCGTCGCCGCCGGCCGCCTGCCGCATCGCCCATGGTGGCAACCGGCCACCCGCGGCGACCGCGACCTCGTGGCCCGCGCGATCGAGGCTGTCGGTCTGAGGGACCGCGCACACGCCGAGGTGTCGACCCTCTCCGGCGGCCAACAACGCCGGGTCCTCATCGCCCGTGCCCTCGCGGGCCAGCCGGCGCTGCTCGTCATGGACGAGCCGACGGCCGGGGTCGACCACGCCAGCCAGGTGGTGCTCACCGAGGTGCTCGGCCGGCTCGCCGCCTCGGGAACGGCCATGCTCGTGGTCACGCATGAACTCGACGTCCTCGCCGACGTGGTCACCCGCATCGTCTGCCTCGACGCAGGACACATCGACTTCGACGGCTCGCCCGGTGCGTATGCCGCGCACCTCGCCGACGCCGACCACCCCCACGTCCACGCCGGACACCACCACGACGACGACTCGACCGGAGGTCGCTGATGCTTGCCCTCGACTTCATGCGCCAGGCCCTTGTCGCGGCCGTCCTCGTCGGCATCGCGGCCCCGATGATCGGCGTCTTCCTCGTCCAACGCCAGATGTCCCTCATCGGCGACGGCATCGGCCATGTGGCCCTTGCCGGGGTCGCCGCCGGCTTCCTCACCGGGACGATGCCGTTGGTCACCGCGCTCATTGCGGCGGTCGCCGCTGGAGGGGCGGTCGAGTTCATTCGCCTGCGCGGGCGCACCGGCGGTGACCTCGCGCTGGCCGTGATGTTCTACGGAGGCATCGCCCTCGGCGTGGTGCTCATGGCCCTCTCGCCGACGGGCACCCCGGCCAACCTCACGGCATACCTCTTCGGGAGCCTGCTCACCACGAGCAGCGGCGACCTCGTGCTCTTCGCTGTCCTCGCCGCCCTTGTCATGGGGGTGACCTGGGTGCTCCGGCCACGCTTCTTCGCCGTCGCGCAGGATGAGGAGTACTCGCGCGCCAGCGGCCTGCCGGTGACCGCCCTCAACGTCCTGCTGTCGGTCCTCACGGCGGTCACGGTCGTGGTGTCGATGCGCATCATCGGTCTGCTGCTGATCTCGGCGCTGATGATCCTGCCCAATGCGACCGGGCAGCTGCTCGGACGCAGCTTCGCGGCGACGATCCGATGGGCGGTCGCCATCGGTGTCTTCTGCGCACTCGTCGGCGTGACGACGTCCTTCTATGCCGGCACCCCGAGCGGTGCCACCATCGTGCTCGTCGCCATTGTCTGCTTCCTCGTGACGGCCGCCGTCGGCGGACTCCGGGCACGGGTGGTCCGGGCGCAACACGAGCGGGCTGAGCGTCATCTGCACGAGCACGGGCCTGCGTGCGGGCACCCGGCCGTCCCGCACGGCGACCACGTGGACTACCTCCACGACGGGCATCGGCATGCCGCCCACGCCGACCACTGGGACGAGCACGCGGACCACGCAGACCGCTCTGACCCTGCCCACGTCGACGAGGGCGTCCACCGATGATCGCGCGCCGCCCCACCAAGCAGCGGGCCGCCTTGGCCGACGCCTTGGCCGACACCGACGAGTTCGTGTCCGCGCAGGACCTGCACGCCCGGATCGCAGCCGGGGGCAGCAACGTCGGGCTGGCCACCGTCTATCGCAACCTGCAGGCCATGGCCGCCGAGGGCGCGATCGACGTCCTACGCACCGACGACGGTGAAGCGCTCTATCGCGCGTGCGGCACGGCCGAGCACCATCATCACCTGGTCTGCCGCGACTGCGGCCGCACCGTCGAGATCTCGGTGCCGGCGTCCTTCGAGTCGTGGTCGGCCCGGGTCGGCGCGGACGAGGGTTTCACCGACCTGTCGCACACCGTCGAGATCTTCGGCACCTGCCCCACCTGCTGAACAAGAGAGGCGGCGCTCACCCGAACCTCACTATTGGTGAGTTTCTGTTCTCGGCATGTCGACGGCGCCACCCATGCGGCGTTCGCGGTGGACGTACTCCTCGATCGCGGACCACAGGTCGCGGCGGTCGTAGTCCGGCCAGAGCCGGTCCTGGAAGACCATCTCCGCATAGGCGCTCTGCCAGAGCAGAAAGTTGCTCGTCCGTTGCTCTCCCGAGGACCGGACGAAGAGATCCACATCGGGCATGCCCGGCTCGGGAAGGTAGCGGGCAAGCGTGCGCTCGTCCACGGCCGACGCCTTGAGTCGCCCGCGCGCCACATCCTGCGCGATCGCCCGGGCGGCGTCGCCGATCTCGGCGCGCCCGCCGTAGTTGACGCAGAAGTACAGCGTCAGTCCGGTGTTGTGCTTGGTCAGCTCCTGGGCGATCTCGAGCTCCTTGATGACCGAGCCCCAGAGTCGGGGGCGACGGCCCACCCAGCGCATGCGCACGCCCCAGGCATGGAGCTGGTCACGCCGCCGCCGGATCACGTCACGGTTGAAGCCCATGAGGAAGCGCACCTCCTCGGGCGAGCGCTTCCAGTTCTCGGTGGAGAAGGCGTAGGCCGACAGGTGGGTCACTCCCACCTCGATCGCTCCGGCGACGACGTCCAGCAGTGCCGCCTCTCCGGCCTCGTGCCCCTTCGTTCGGGGCAGTCCGCGCTCGTTGGCCCACCGGCCGTTGCCATCCATGACGACGGCCACGTGGCGAGGCAGCGCCGACGCGGTGACCACGGGAGGACGGGCTCCGGAAGGGTGAGGAAACGGTGCGGCATACCTCGACTGGGGGCGCGGGTCGGTCACCGCTCCACCATACGGAGTGAGCGCAGGCCGCGTTCGAGGTGCCATTGGAGGAAGGCCGCGACCAGACCGGCACCCTCGCGTCGATGGCGCGGATCCGAAGCGTCCGCGATCACCCAGTCGCCGGTGAGCAGCGCCGACAGCAGACCGAGGGTCTCGCGGGCCGGAGCCGCCGACCCCGGCGGCCGACACAGCGGACACACCGAACCCCCGGCCACGACGTTGAAGGCCAGATGTGGGCCCGGCGCACCGCATTTCGCGCAGTCGTGGAAACTCGGGGCATAGCCGGCGATCGCCATCGCCCGTAGTAGGTAGGCGTCGAGGACGAGGTTGGGGTCGTGGACCACGCCGGCGAGGGAGGTCAGGGCGCCACGCAGCAGGAGGAACTGCTGCAGAGCCGGCTCTCGTTCCTCGGTCAGTCGGTCGCAGGTCTCGAGCATGACGCTGGCAGCGGTCCAGGTCTCGATGCCGCGGGCCAAGCGGTCACCCAGCGGGTCGATCGACTCGGTCTGGGTCACGGTGTCGAGTGAACGCCCCTCGTAGCACTGGACGTCGATGACCATCGCCGGCTCGAGCCGGGCGCCGAACTTGCTCTTGGTCTTGCGCACCCCGCGCCCGACCGCGCGCACCTTGCCCAGCCTGCGTGTGAGCAGAGTGATGATGCGATCCGACTCCCCCAACTTCTGGGTGCGCAGGACGATCGCCTCGTCACGGTAGGTCGGCACCGCACCATTGTCCGTGGTCCCACCGACAGCAGGGGTATGCCGCGCCGCGCAGGTCCCCGCCCCGCCCACCGCTCCCCGCCACGCCGACCGCGAACATCGAACATTCGTTCGATGTTCCTGCTACGCTGTGCCCATGGTGACCCTTCAGGGATCCCTCCTCGACCTCGGCGATCAGATCGCGCTGGGGCGGGTCGGTGAGGGCATGATCCGCCGTCATCTCACCCATGGCGCGTGGCTCGATGTGCGACCCGGTTGGCTGACCGCGGGCGACCGACTGCTCGAGGATCTCGTTCACGAGGTGCCCTGGCAGGCCGAGCGGCGCCAGATGTATGACTCGGTCGTCGACGTGCCCCGGCTGACCCGGTTCTACGCCGAGGGCGAGCCACTCCCCCGGCCGATCCTCGCGCAGGCCCGGGACACCCTGTCGGCCCATTACGCCGGTGAACTCGGTGAGCCCTTCACGACGGCCGGCATGTGCCTCTATCGCGACGGGCGAGACTCCGTGGCCTGGCACGGAGATCGGATCGGACGCTCGCGCGAGCAGGACACGATGATCGCGATCGTCTCGCTCGGCGCCGATCGTCCGCTCTCGCTGCGCCCGCGCGACGGAGGTGCGTCGATCAAGGTGGCCGCCGGTCACGGTGATCTGGTGGTCATGGGTGGCAGCTGTCAGCGCACCTGGGACCACGCCATCCTCAAGACGAGCGCGGTCGTCGGCCCCCGGATCTCGGTGCAGTTCCGCGTGAGCGGCGTCCGCTGACGTTGCCCTCGGTGTGGGCCTCACTCTCGCTGCCGTTGCCGGCCGCGGCGTGCGCAGCCGCCACGAGGAGAGCGAGCTCCTCGCCGAACCAACCCATCAGGTCAGCCAGGTCAGGCACGATCTCGCGGGCGGCCACGAGCCCGAAGTTCAGCTGGCCCAGGTAGCCGATGACCGTGATGTTGAGGCCGATCCCGTCGGTGACCACCGAAACCGGGTGGTGCGCAAGGAGTTTCGCGCCCGCAAGGTAGATCGGCACATTCGGACCGGGCACATTGGAGATGACCGTGTTGAAGGCGGGCAGCCGGTGCAGGATCTTGCTGGCGAACATCACTCGGGCGGCCCGCGCCGTGAGAGCCGGGGGCGCGAAGTCGGAGACGTCGTCGACGAGTCCCTGCGGGATGAAGGCCTGTTGCGCCTTGGCGATCATCGTGGCCTGCCGGGTGACCGCGAGCCGCTCGACCGGGTCCTCGAGTTGCGTGGGCAGGGCCGCGAGCATGGCCGAGACCTTGTTGCCGCCCACACCGTCGTCGGCGCCGCGGATCGAGACCGGGACCATGGCCACGAGCGGCCCGTCCGGAAGGGCGTCGTGCGCGAGCAACCACCGGCGCAGAGCACCCGCGCTGATCGCCATGACGACGTCGTTGACCGACACCTCGAAGGTGTTCTTGACGAACTTCACCTCATCGAGCGGGAGCGAGGCGAAGGCAAACCGCCGATGCGGGGAGATGGCGACATTGAGCGGGGTGGGCGGCGCGACCAGGGGCGTCGAGGACTTGATGACGCCACCGTCGCCGGACGGTCCGCGACCGAGGCCGAGCAGGTTGCCGACGAGCGGCCCCACGACGGGTGCGACGGCCGGGATGGCGCGGACCCCGTTGACGGCCAGCTTCGCCACCTCGACGGGTCGCCAGGCCAACCGCCCGATCGCCTGCACCCCGAGCCGGGCGGCACCGGGTCCGGGTTGCGGCCGAAACTCCGGCGCCGGTCCGGGCGTCGGCGCCTCCGGGCTGAGGTCGAAGAGCAGCGTGAGCATCTCGGCGCCACTCACGCCGTCGATTGCGGCGTGGTGCACCTTGGTGTAGACCGCCATCCGGCCACCGGCCAGCCCACTGAGCAGGTAGGTCTCCCAGAGCGGGCGCTCCCGATCCAAAGGACGCGCATGGATCCGCGAAACCTGCTCCGCCAGTTGCTCATCCGAGCCGGGGCTCGGCAGACCGAGTTCGCGGACGTGGTAGCCGATGTCGAAGTGGCGGTCGTCGACCCACACGGGCTGGTCGATCCCCAACGGCACCGACTGCAGCCGTTGCCGGAGCACCGGCACAGCATCGAGACGCGAGGCGAGGATCGCCGTCAGTCGCTCGAGCGTGAGGGGCTCGGTCGCCGTCGAGGGATCGAGGATGCTGAGGCCCCCGACATGGCCGGTCGACGTCGGCGTCTCGAGCGCGAGGAAGGCGGCGTCGAGCCCGGTCAGTCGCCGCGTCATGACTTGACCCCAGCGGTCGGAGGGTTCTCACGGATGGAGTCGGGCACCTTTGACCACCTTGTCGACGGCATTCTTCGGACCGTGCAGCGCCAAGCCCACGAGATCGAGGCGATCGCTGCCTCACTCATCGGATCCTGCTGCGGACGTGCCCTCGACGCGACGCTCGATCCACTCGTCGACGACGGCCGCCACGCTCTGGGGCACCTCCATCTGAGGGACATGACCGACACCCGCGAACTCGACGTAGTCCCAGTCCGGATTCGCCCGCGCCGTGCGCCGCGCCGCCTCGACCGAGACGAGGCGGTCCTTGTCACCGTGCAGCAGCAGCACCGGACCGGGGAGCGCGGCCAAATGCGCGGCATACCGGCGCGGACGACCGACGACGACGAGCAGCGAGCGGGCCGCCCGGGTGAAACTCCTGTCGATGTCGCCCATCGCGCCATCGATCGCGCCGCGGCGGGTCGCCACCTCGACGTTGACGTCCATGACGGCCTGCGAGCCCTTGCTGCGGTCGGCGAAGACCAGCGCGGCCACCTGCTCCGCGAGCACTCGCGGAGGCAACGTCTGTCGAGCCCGTCGCAGGCCGGCCTCGGCCACGCCCGGGAGCGCGAAGACCGCGAATCGGCTGGCGACGACCGGATCCGGGCGCACCGGCACTGCGGGCAGCGCGGGGTCGACGAGCACGAGCCCCGCGACGAGGTCGGGTCGCGAGCGGGTCACGAAGGTGGAGATCATCCCGCCCATCGAGTTGCCCACGACGATGGCCGGACGGCGCACGACGTGCTCGAGGAAGGCGACGACCAGGTCACGGTTCGCGAGCACCGCCGTGTCGGCGGGATGACCTGCGGTGAGCCCGAATCCGCGCAGGTCGAGAGCAAAGACCTCTCGGTGCTGCGACCACATCTGGCCCACCTCGAGCCAGTTCGTGTGCGAGCCGCCGAGGCCGTGCACGAGCACCATCGGGGTCGCATCGACGCCACCCTCGGGCGCATCCCAGTGGATCCAGTGGACGTCGCCGCCGAGGTCGGTGTGGTGGTGGGTGGCGCCCCAGGGGGTGGCGTGCGCCAAATCGGCCGTCATGCGCCCATCATGCGCCAGTCACCACGGTGGCGTCCCGATCGGCGCGATTGAGCGCCGACATGATCGCCCGGAAGGACGCCTTGACGATCGACTCGTGCAGGCCGACGCCCCAGAGCACCCGGTCACCCACCGCGCATTCGACGTATGCCGCGGCTCGGGCGTCGCCGCCCGCCGACAGGGCGTGCTCGGCGTAGTCGAGCACGCGAACGTCGACGCCGATGCTGGTGAGTGCGTCGATGAAGGCGGCGATCGGGCCATTGCCGCGGCCGAGGACGGTCTGCTCGACGCCGTCGACCTTGATGGTCGCCTCGATGGTGTCCTGGCCCTCGTCAGTGCCGGTCACCGTCGAGCGCACAGGGGTGTAGCGGCCCCACCGGTCGCCCTCGACCTCGGCGTGGAGGTACTCGTCGGCGAACATCGCCCAGATCTGGGCGCCGGAGAGCTCGCCACCCTCGGCATCGGTGCGCTTCTGCACGACCTGGCTGAACTCGACCTGGAGGCGGCGGGGCAGGTCCAGCCCGTGCTCGGACTTGAGCAGGTAGGACACCCCGCCCTTGCCGGACTGGCTGTTGACGCGCACGACCGCCTCGTAGGACCGGCCGATGTCGTGCGGGTCGATCGGCAGGTAGGGCACGCCCCAGTCGAGGTCGTCGATGGCCTTGCCGCCCGCCTTGGACCGCTTGTCCATGTCCTCGAAGCCCTTCTTGATGGCGTCCTGGTGGGAGCCGGAGAAGGCCGTGTAGACGAGGTCGCCGCCCCACGGGTGTCGCTCGTGGACGGGCAGCTGGTTGCAGTACTCCACCGTCCGCCGGATCTCGGCCATGTCGGAGAAGTCGATCTGCGGATCGATGCCCTGCGAGAAGAGGTTCATGCCGAGGGTGACCAGGCAGACATTGCCGGTGCGCTCACCGTTGCCGAAGAGGCAGCCCTCGATCCGGTCCGCGCCCGCCAGGTAGCCGAGCTCGGCAGCGGCCACGCCCTCACCGCGGTCATTGTGCGGGTGGAGGCTCACGACAACGGATTCGCGACGGTCGAGGTGACGGACCATCCACTCGATCGAGTCGGCATACACATTGGGGGTGGCCATCTCGACGGTTGCCGGCAGGTTGATGATCATCTTGCGGTCGGGGGTCGGGTCGATGACCTCGATGACGGCGTTGCAGATCTCGACCGCGAACTCGAGCTCGGTGCCGGTGTAGGACTCCGGGGAGTACTCGTAGAAGACCTGCGTCTCGGGGATCGTCTCCTCGAGCTTGCGGCACAGGCGCGCGCCCTGCAGGGCGATGTCGATGATGCCCTCCTTGGGCAGGCCGAAGACGACGCGACGCTGGAGCACCGAGGTCGAGTTGTAGAAGTGCACGATCGCCGACGTCGCGCCCTTGATCGCGTCGAAGGTGCGCTCGATGAGGTGGTCGCGACACTGGGTCAGCACCTGGATCGTCACGTCGTCGGGGATGTGCCCCTCGTCGATGAGTTGGCGGCAGAAGTCGAAGTCGGTCTGGCTCGCGCTGGGGAAGCCGACCTCGATCTCCTTGTAGCCCATCTTCACCAGCAGCTTGAACATCCGCAGCTTGCGCTCGGCATCCATCGGGTCGATGAGGGCCTGGTTGCCGTCGCGCAGGTCGACCGCGCACCAGCGCGGCGCCTGGGTCATCACGCGGTCCGGCCAGGTGCGGTCCGGCAGTTCGACGCGGATCTGGTCCTGGAAGGGGACGTACTTCTGGGCGGGCATGCCCGAGGGCTTCTGGATGCCGATCATCGTGTTCCTCTACGTCACTCTCTCGTCTGCGGGGTGCTCAGCCGGGCACAGCGAACTCCGCGACGAGGGCGGCCGAATTCAGGCCTCGCCGCGGCGGAGAAGGAGGAGCAACTCACGCATGATTCCGACAGTATGCCGCGTGCTCACCGCTCACGACACCCCGGGGTCCGTGATGTGGCCACCCCGGACCAGATCCCGCACCCGACCACACCCATACCTGTGTCCCCCCGCGAGATCTGTCCACCCCCGGACCAGATCCCGCACCCGACCACACCCATACCTGTGTCCCCCCGTGAGTTCTGTCCACCCCCGGACCAGATCCCGCACCCGACCACACCCATACCTGTGTCCCGGTGCGAGTTGTGGTCCGAACAGGGTTGTGGTCCGAACAGGGTTGTGGTCCCAGACAGGAGCGCCCGTCGCGTAGAATGGTCGTCAACAGGTCCGCTCAGTTCTGCCTCGGACCGCTCTCCCCTCCGACCTCCGGACACCGACGTCCGCGGCTGCATGGAGCGGAAGACCCAGACTCGTCAGCCCCTGACCCGTCGATGCCGAATGCGCCGCGAGACCTCGCGCCGGGCAGAACGACCTTCCCACGGAGCTGTGAACCCTTTGTCCACCAATACCTTTGGCGCGCTCGGCGTGCCCTCCAGCCTGACCTCGGTCCTCGCCGACCGCGGCATCACCACCCCCACCCCCATCCAGGCAGCCACCCTGCCTGACTCCCTCGCCGGGCGCGACGTCCTGGGCCGAGGCCGCACCGGGTCCGGCAAGACCTACGCCTTCCTGCTCCCCCTCGTCGCCCGCCTGGCGGCCTCGGGCACGCGGCGCACCCCCAAGCGACCGCGCGCCCTGATCCTGGCCCCCACCCGCGAGCTCGTCACCCAGATCGACGAGGCCCTCCAGCCTCTGCTCGCAGGCCACCGGATGTCCAGCCGCACCGTCTTCGGCGGAGTCGGGCAGAACCCCCAGGTTGCCGCCCTGCGCCAGGGCGTCGACGTCGTCGTCGCCTGCCCGGGTCGTCTCGAGGACCTCATCGGTCAGGGCCACGTCAGCCTCGACAAGGTCGAGATCACCATCCTCGACGAGGCCGACCACATGGCCGATCTCGGCTTCCTGCCCGCTGTCCGACGACTCCTCGACGCCACCCCGCGCGGTGGTCAGCGGATGCTCTTCTCGGCCACCCTCGACGCCGGCGTCCAGGTTCTCGTCAAGCGCTTCCTCGACCATCCGGTCACCCACGAGGCCGACTCGGAGCAGTCCCCGGTCGCGACGATGGCCCACCACGTCCTGCACGTCGAGGGTCACCAGCACCTGCCGGTGCTCCTCGACCTGGTCGCCGCACCGGGCCGCACCGTCGTCTTCACCCGCACCAAGCACCGGGCCAAGAAGTTGGCCCGCCAACTCAACGCCTCCGGCGTCCCGGCGGTCGAACTCCACGGCAACCTCTCCCAGAACGCCCGGACCCGCACGATGGACGCCTTCCATTCCGGCGCGGCCCAGACCCTGGTCGCGACCGACATCGCCGCCCGCGGCATCCACGTCGACGATGTCGCCCTCGTGGTCCACGCGGACCCGCCGGTCGAGCACAAGGCCTATTTGCACCGGTCCGGTCGCACGGCGCGAGCCGGCAACGAGGGCACGGTCGTGACCCTGATGACCGACGAGCAGGTGCGCGACGTGCGTGACCTGACACGCAAGGCGGGGGTCAAGCCGACGACGACCAAGGTTGCCGCCGGCCACCCGCTGCTGCGCGAGTTGGCGCCGGGCGAGCGCACCTTCCCCGGCGGTCTGGCCCTGGCAGCGCCGCAACCCTCGGGTTCCGGCGGTGGACGCGGTCGCTCCCCACGGGGGTCAGGTCGCGGCAACGGCCGCGGCCAGGCATCGCCCGCCCGAGCGACATCGACCGGCCGAGCGACCACTACCTCAGGGTCACCCCGGGCCGGATCGTCGAGCCGCGCGTCCCAGGCGCCCAGAGGCGCAGCGGCGTTCTCCTCGGCAGCTCGGCCGGGGCGTCGCGCCGGGCGCTGAGACCCCGGCCTGAGCATCGGGCGCGCACGCGGCACCGACAGGCACCATCGGTGGATTGAATGGTCCGCAGCTCTGCCAATCAGGCCCGCACGCGCACCGACAGGCAGGTCACACAACCCTCGAGCTTCTCGAACTCGCTGATGTCGGTCGTCGTCACGGTGTAGCCGCGGCCACGCAGCAACTCGGCCGTCCGTGGCGCGCTGGCCGCCATGAGGAGATGACCCTCGCCGACGATGACGACGTGGGCTCCTCCCTCCTCGGGCATGCCCTCGTAGCGAGGGAAGGCGCCGGGCCAGTCAACGACCGGATCCCAACCGATGACGGTCTCGTCGGGCAACGCCGTGACCGCGGACTTCAGGTGCAGCGCTCGCTCGACGGTCACCGCTTGGACGGTCCAGCCGCGGTCGCGCACGCGGTCGGCGAGTTGTTGGATGCCGGCGCCATTGGTCCGGCCACCCAACCCCACGTATGCCGTGCGGCCCACCTTGAGCACGTCACCTCCGTCGAGCGTGCCCTCACCCGAGATCCGGACGGACTCCAGGCCAAGGCCACTGATGGCCTCGGCAACCCCCGCGACCTCTGGCTTGCGCTCTGCCGCACCGGGATTGGTCAGCACCGCGAGATCGTCGAACATGACGACGGCGTCCTCGACGAAGACGGCGTCGGGACAGTCTTCGGCGCCCGGGACCTCGATCGTCTCCCAACCGGCCGACCGCAGGCACGCGGCATACCCCTCCCATTGGGCGAGGGCGAGGTCGACATCGATCGGCGAGCGCTCGAGGTGTGTGACGAGACCGTCCGCGAGGCGGGGGCCGGGACGGCGGATGAGGGCGCGATTGTTCATCCGACGATTGTGCGCTGCCCGCGCGTCCACCGTTGACCACTCTGCACCCACCGGTCGCCTACTCGCCGGTAGGGGTCTAGGTTCAGCGGCACTTTCATCGTCTCCCCAGGAGGTGCCATGCCGACCATGTCGTTGGGTGACCAGCTGAAGCGGCGCAAGCCGATCGTCTTCCAGCACAAACACCATCAGGGCGAGGAGTTGGCACGCAACCTCTCCACCTTCCAGCTGATGATGTTCGGGGTCGGCGCCACGGTCGGCACCGGGGTCTTCTTCGTCCTCGGTGAGGCGGTCCCCAAAGCTGGTCCGGCGGTGCTCGTCTCGTTCCTCATCGCCGGCCTGGCCGCGGGCCTGAGCGCCCTGTGCTACGCCGAACTCGCCTCGGCGATCCCGGTGAGTGGGTCCACCTACTCGTACGCCTACCACGCGATGGGCGAGTTGGTCGCCGTCGTCATCGCCGGCTGTGTGCTCCTCGAATACGGCGTGGCCACCGGCGCCGTGGCCGTCGGGTGGAGTGGATACTTCAACGAACTGCTCTTGGAGACGATCGGTTGGCGGCTGCCGCAGGCGCTGTCCATCTCCCCGATCCCCGGCACCGACGGGGAACCCACCGGCGGCCTGATCAACCTGCCCGCGGTGGTGCTCGTGCTCCTCTGCATGGTCCTGCTGATCCGGGGCGCATCGGAGTCCGCGAGGATCAACGCGATCATGGTGCTCATCAAGTTGGGCGTCCTGATCCTCTTTGCGGTCATCGGCTTCACGGCCTTCGACGCCGACCACTTCTCCAACTTCTTCGGCAAGGGTCTCGCCGGCGTCAGCGCGGCCGCGGGCACGATCTTCTTCTCGTTCATCGGTCTCGATGCCGTGGCCACGGCCGGCGAGGAGGTGAAGAACCCCCAAAAGGCCCTGCCCCGAGCCATCATCGGCGCTCTCGCCATCGTGTCGGGCATCTACCTGGCCGTCGCGGCTGCCGGCCTGGCCGCCAAACCGGTGTCCTTCTTCGAGGACAGTGACAACGCCGAGGCGGGCCTGGCCCTGATCCTCAAGCAGATCACGGGCAACGAGTTCTGGAGCACGATCCTGTCGGCCGGCGCCGTCATCTCGATCTTCTCGGTCACCTTGGTGACGCTCTATGGGCAGACGCGAATCCTCTTCGCGATCGGTCGCGATGGCCTCATCCCGCGCAAGTTCCTCGAGGTCAGCCCGAAGACGATGACCCCGACCTTCAACACGATCGTCGTCGCCATCGTCGTCGCCCTCATCGGCGGCTTCGTCCCCTCGGACTATTTGTGGGACACCGTCTCGATCGGGACGCTGGTCGCCTTCTCGATGGTCGCCATCGGCATCATCGTCATGCGACGGACCCATCCGGACCTTGAGCGACCCTTCAGGATCCCCGGCTACCCGGTCACGCCGATCCTCACGGTTCTGGCCTGCCTCTACATTCTCTGGGGCCTGGCCGCGATTACTTGGGTGATCTTCGGGATCTGGATCGCCATCGTCCTGCTGTTCTACTTCTTCTACGGTCGCCACCACGCCACCCTCAACACCTATACCGATCCTGAAGAGATCGCCGAGCCGGCCGGCCGTCGACTGCGGGAGGACGAGGAATGACCTACGTCGTCGGCTACAGCCCGCACAAGGACGACGCCTGTGCCCTGTCGGTGGCCGCACAGTTCGCCCGATCCGACAAGGACTCGGTCCATGCAGTCACTGTCGTCCCGCAGGGGTGGGAGGTCGCAGCGGGCAGCGCGACCGACGGTGACTTCACGGCGTGGGCGCAGGGCCAGGGTGAGGCCAGCGCCGAGGAGGCGCTGACCCTATTGGGTGCCGACGCCGGGGTGCCGATCGCCGCGAGCTGGGTGACCGGCCGATCGGTCCCGGCCGCGCTGTTGGAGCAGGTCGAGGCCCTCGACGCGGACATGATCGTCGTCGGCTCGGGCGCCAACGGGGCTCCCGGCCGGGTTGCCATGACAGCAAAGACCGACCGCCTCCTGCACTCCTCCCCGGTGCCGGTGGCGATCGCCCCCCGAGGGTATGCCGCGGAGCCGGGTTCCCGGTTCACCCGGGTCACCGTCGGGTTCCGCGACGACGACGCCACGTGGCACCTGCTCCAGCGGGTGGCGGACATCTGTCGTCGCACCGGTGCCTCGCTGCGGCTGGTGACCGTCGCCCTCGACCGACCCCCGATGTATACGGCCGCGGTCAGTGGGGCCGAGGACCTCGTGCGGGAACAGTGGCGTCGTCAAGCCTCGGCCGCCCAGGACGAAGCCGTCGAGCACCTGGTGGACGCCGGCTTCGCCCGGGACGAAGTGGAGACGGTGCTGGCCAGGGGTGCCACGTGGGTGGAGGCGCTCGACAGCGTCGAGTGGCATTCCGGGGACGTGCTCGTCGTGGGGTCCTCCTCCACGCACCTGTTGACGCAGGTCTTCCTCGGGTCCAGCGCGGCCAAGATCGTGCGCGCCTCGCCTGTTCCCGTCGTCGTCGTCCCGTGAGGGCGATCCTGGCTCAGCGGAGAGCCAGAGCCGCCAGTGCGCCGTTGACGATCGAGCCCGGGGTGAGGTCGTGGATCTCGTAGAGATCCTTCACGGTTCCCGACTGACCGAAGGAGTCGACGCCGAGCGACACGGCCGGCACCCCGAGGGCAGACCCGAGCCATGCCATCGCGTGGCTCGAGGCGTCGTGCACGGTGACGATCGGTGCGCGCATGTCGAAGGCCGCCCGCAAGGCACCCGGGATCGACGGCGTGGTCGCCGTGCGGATGCCCTGGCGCAGCGTGCGCTGCCACGCGGCATACAGGCGGTCGAGGCTGGTCACGTCGATGACGTGCGCCGCGATGCCCTCGTCCTCCAACTCCGCTGCCGCCGCGAGTGCCTCGGGGACGACCGCGCCGGAGGCGGCGATCTGGACCGTCGGTATGCCGTCGCGCTGGCCGGCGTCGACCAGGCGATAGGCGCCGGCGAGGACCTGGCGACGCATCGTCGCATCGCCGATGCGTGCACGGGCATCGTCGAAGGGAGCCTGGTCGAGGGGGCGCGTGGTGAGCCGGAAGTAGTAACACCCGTCCTGCGCCTGGCCGACCGCGTCGGCCCGACCGGGGTCGGCAACGTGGGCGAGTGCGTCGCACAGCAACCAGTCGAGCGCCGCGGCATATGCCGGCTCGATGAGCGTCGTGTTGGGCAACTCCAGACCGACCGAGGCCGTGATCGTCGACTGGTGCGCTCCACCTTCCGGCGCCAGCGTCACGCCCGACGGGGTGCCGGCAACCACGAAGCGAGCACCGTTGTACGCGGCATACACGAAGGCATCGAGACCACGGAGCACGAAGGGGTCGTAGAGGGTCCCCACGGGCAGGAGCGGCTGGTCGGACAGATCCCATGACAGGCCGAGCTGGCCGAGGAGCAGGAAAAGGTTCATCTCCGAAATGCCGAGCTCGATGTGTTGTCCCGCAGGGCTTTCCGTCCACTTGACGAGTGGATCCGGGCTCCAGGTCCGCTTCTCCTCAGGCGCGAAGACCCCGGTGCGGTTGATGAAGCCGGCGAGGTTGGTGGAGGTGGCGACATCGGGCGCGGTGGTCACGAGGTGCTTGCCCACAGAGTCGTCACGCGACAGGTTGACCAGGACGCGTCCGAAGGCCTCCTGCGTGGACATCGGCTTGGCCGAACGCAATTCGGTCGACACGGGCACCGAGATCGGTGCCCGGCGGGTGGGCGCAGGTCGCTCCATGATCTGGGATCGCACGCCCACCCATTGGCCGGCCTCGCTCGTCGGATCGATGCGGTCCCACTCGGTGGCCGTCGTCAGCCCGATGCGGGTGCGCAGGTCGTCGACCTGCTCGGTCGTCAGCAGCGCCGAGTGGTTGCGGGGGTTGCCGGCGATCGGCAGGCCCCATCCCTTGACGGTGTAGGCGAAGACCACCGACGGGCGGTCCGTCACGGCGTCGCACTCGGCATAGGCGGCGAGCATGGCGTCGATGTCGTGACCACCGAGGTCGGTGACGAGGGTCGCCAGGTCCGCGTCCGGCATACCCTCGAGGAAGGTGACCACCTCGTGCGGCGCCCCCTCGAGGAAACGCTCGCGCACCGCTGCGGGCTCGAGGCCGAAGAGGGATTGGTAGCGCTCGTTGGGCATGGCGTCGATCCAGGCCTCAAGAGCGGCTCCCCCGGGCCGGCCGTATGCCGCGGTGAGACGCGGCCCCCACTTGACCTCGAGCACGTGCCAGCCGGCCGCCTCGAACTGGGCCCGCCACTGGTGGATCCGGATGCCGGGCACGACCCGGTCGAGGGACTGACGGTTGAAGTCGACGATCCACATGACCGTGCCCAGGCCCTGGGTTGCGTTGTCGGACACCGCTTCCCAGATGTTGCCCTCGTCCAGTTCGGCGTCACCGAGGAGCGCGATGAAGCGACTTGCCGGTCGTGCACCGAAGTGGGCATCGACATAGCGTCGCGTCGCGGCCGCGAAGAGGGGTGCCGCGGGTCCGAGGCCCACCGAACCGGTCGAGAAGTCGACCTGGTCGGGATCCTTGGTCCGCGACGGGTAGGACTGCAGCCCGCCCTTGGCCCGCAACGTCGACAGGTAGGACTTGTCGAGTCCGCCCAGGAGGTAGTTGATGGCGTGCAGCACCGGCGAGGCGTGGGGCTTGACGCTGACCCGATCCGCTCCATCGAGGTGGGCGAACCACAGTGCCGTCATGGCCGACACCAGGGAGGCCGAGCTCGCCTGGTGGCCGCCGACCTTGACCCCGTCACCGGCGCCGCGGTCGTGGTTGGCCGAGTCGACGATGCGGGTGCTCAACCAGAGCACTCGCTGTGCGATCTCGTCGAGAACCTTGGTGTCCGGGCGAGAGTGCACCCGGGTTTCGGGAGAAGTGGTCATGCCGAAGGGTCCCACAGGCGGTGATAGGCATTGACGGCCTGCTGGCCTCCGAGGTGTGCGTACAGGACGTTGCTGTCGGCGGGGATGTCCTTGTCCTTGACCAGATCGATGAGACCAGCCAGCGACTTGCCTTCGTAGACGGGGTCGGTGATCATCGCCTCGAGTTGGGCACCCATGGCGATCGCGTTCATCGTCGACTCGACAGGGATGCCGTAGAGGTCTCCCGCCCAGCCTTCGAGCACCTGGATCTCGTCGTCGCGGATGTCGCGCCCGACCTCGATGAGCTCAGCGGTGTGGCGGGCGATGCGTGCGACCTGGTCGCGGGTCTTCTCCAAGGTGGCGGAGGCGTCGATCCCGAGGACCCGGCGCTTGACGCCGGTCAGCTCCTCAAGGGCGGCAAACCCGGCGATCATCCCGGCGTGCGTCGAACCGGTCACGGTGCAGACGACGATGGTGTCGAAGAAGACCCCGAGGGCCTTCTCCTGCTCGGCGACCTCGAACGCCCAGTTGGCGAATCCCAGTCCGCCGTACTTGTGCTCGGAGGCTCCAGCCGGGATCGCATAGGGGGTGCCGCCGGACTCCTCGACTTCGCGCAGGGCGTCTTTCCACGAGTCGCGGATACCGATGTCGAAGCCGGCGGGGTCGAGGCGACTGTCCGCGCCCATCATCCGGGAGAGCAGGATGTTGCCGACCTTGTCATTCACCGGGTCCTCCCACGGGACCCACTTCTCCTGCACGAGACGGCACTTCATGCCCAGGTGGGCGGCGACCGCGGCCACCTGGCGGGTGTGGTTGGACTGATAGCCGCCGATCGAGACCAGGGTGTCGGCCCCAGAGGCGATGGCGTCCGGGACGATGTACTCCATCTTGCGGACCTTGTTACCGCCATAGGCCAGGCCGGAGGAGACGTCCTCGCGCTTGGCCCAGACCTGGGCGCCGCGCAGGTGCTGGGAGAGGCGCCCCAGGTGGTGGACCGGGCTCGGTCCGAAGGTCAGTGGGTAGCGGTCGAACTCGTGCAACTTCATCGGTGCATTCCTTTTCGTTGCGTCCGGCTCTGTGGGTTGGTATGCCGTGATCTCGCCGGACATTGCGGGTCTCAGAGTGTGTCGAGCAGGGGTTGGAGGGTCTGCCACGTCTCGTGGCTGACATCCGCGGCGGCCTCGGCATCGCCGTCCTCGGCGAGGTCGACGAGGCGCTCGTGGAGAGCCAGGGAAGACCGGCCGGAGAGTGAGGAGAAGCGCAGCCGCTCGACCCGTCGCAGGACGGGAGTGAACTGGTCGAGAACGGCCGCGAGGGCCTCGTTTCCGGTGGCGCGCACGGGGATGGCGTGGAACTCATCGTCCGCGGCCAGCGCGGCATCGGGGTCCTGCCTGCGCATCGCCCGAGCGAAGGCACGGTTGGCCTCTCTCATCGCGGTCAGGTCATCGGCAGTGAGCAGCGGCACGGCTTGCTGCACGGCGAGCCGGTGCATGGCCGCGACCACGCCCTGCGCGTCGCGAATGGTGCGCACGTCGAGGGGAGCAACCGTCGTCGAGCGGCCGGGCGCAGTGGTGACCAGGCCGGCGGCACCCAGCCGCATCAGCGCCTCGCGCACTGGAGTGCGACTCACCCCCAGCCACTGCGCAAGATCCAGGTCGCGCAGTTGCTCCCCCGGCGCGAAGGTGCCATCGACGATGGCATCGCGCAGCCGCGTGTAGACGTCATCGCGCAGCAGGCCGCGCTTGAGGGCGCTGGACCCATCAGTCATCGGGATCGGCATGCAATATATTGCACATCAGCAACGGCCTGGTGTCAACGCCGCGGGCCAGCACCCCAGACCCGGCAAACAGTCGAGTGAGGAGAACACGCCGTCTCAGCCCTGCGGCATACGGCATGTTCTCCTCACTCGACTGTCCGGGAGAGGAACGAAGAGTCAGGCGCCGCGCAGGCCGATCGCGGTGCCAGGGCCACCTCGAAGCCGTCGACGTTGTAGCCCACCTAGGAGGGAGTGTCCGTGTGGGGGTCGCCGAGGACCGCGGTGTAGACCTTCTTGGCGGCGCCCATGTCGGAGACCGGGATGACCAAACTGCGCATGGCTGCGCTCATGCGCCCCACCCATTGGACAGCCGCGCCACCCGAGAAGCTGTGCGGTCACGGCTCCCTCCGATCGGTCACGCCGAACCAGCCGCCTCGAGCAGCTTCTTGAGCTCGGCCATCGAGCGGACCGGCCGTGAGCTTCTCGATCCGGGTGCAGCGAGCCACTCCGGCGTGCGGGTGACGTCATCGAGGATCGCGAAGATGGTCTCGGTGCGGAGGACTCTGGCATGGGGGGCTGCGTGTCGGGGGACGCGCAGGGGGCGCGTCGGGCGAGCAGAGTCCAAGCCCCGATCACACCAGCCACTCATGCATGCTGTAGGACGCGACCGTTCCTTCGAGCAGGAACGGGTCCTCGGTGGCGAATCGCCGCGCAGTCTGCTCCGTCGTGAACAGCGCAAGGTTGCCGCGATCGGCAAAGGGTCCGGCCTCGATCACCTCGCCCGTGGCCACCAACTCGTCGTAGAACGCCTTGTGCCGAGGATAGATCTCCATGATTCGCTCACGGCTGGCGCCGGCTGAGGCGCCCACGACAACCCAGACCGGCGACACGCCGAACCGGTTGTCGCTCATCACTTCTCGGCAGCAAGGAGGGCGCGGACCTTCGCGATGTAGTCGGCCTCTGCGTCCTCGGCGGAGGTCCCCTCGACCGCCGCCCAGGCGTCGTACTTCGCGCGACCCACAGGATTGGTGAAGCCGGGGCGCTTGCCCGTCACGTCACCCTCGGTGGCCTGCTTGTAGAGCCCGTAGAGGGCAAGTTTGGCGTCGTTGCCCGGATCCTTGGTCAACGTCGGGACGGCGGCGACAGCGTCCTCGAAGGTCTTGATCTGCTCAGCCACGACGCTTCATCCATTCCTCGGCGACCTGCACGGCGTTGAGTGCCGCGCCCTTGCGCAGATTGTCACCCACGACGAAGAGCACGAGGCCCTTTCCGTCCGGCGCGCCCTGGTCGGCACGAACGCGGCCGACGTAGACCTCGTCGCGGCCGGTGGCCTCGAGCGGGTTGGGCACGTCGGCGACCACGACCCCCGGCGCGTTCTTGAGCAGGTCCAGTGCCTCCTCGGGCGAGATGTCCTGCGCGAACTCCGCGTGGATGGCCAGACTGTGGCCGGAGAAGACCGGCACACGCACGCAGGTGCCGGACACTCGCAGGTCGGGCGCGTGGAGGATCTTGCGCGACTCGTTGCGCAGCTTCTGCTCCTCGTCGGTCTCGCCGCTGCCGTCGTCGACGAAGGAGCCGGCGACGGGGACAACGTTGAAGCCGACGTTCACGGCATACACCTGGGGCTCGGCGAGGGCGAGGGCTCGGCCGTCGAGCGCCAATTCCTTGGGGTCGCCCGCGGCATACCCACTCCTGAGTTGGGAGTCGAGCTCGGTGAGCCCGACGCCACCCGATCCGGAGACCGCCTGGTAACTCGACACGTGGAGGCGGACGAGGCCGGCCTTGTCGTGGAGTGGCTTGAGGACCGGCATCGCGGCCATCGTGGTGCAATTCGGGTTGGCGACAATGCCTTTGGGGATGTCGAGGAGGTCGTCACCGTTGACTTCCGAGACCACGAGCGGCACATCAGGGTCCTTGCGCCAGGCGCTTGAGTTGTCGATGACGACGGCACCGGCGGCGGCGACCTGGGGCGCCCACTCCTTGCTCGTGCCACCCCCGGCGCTGAAGAGCGCAATGTCGATGCCGGAGAAGTCCGACGTCGCGATGTCCTCGACGGTGATCTGCTCATCACCCCACGGCAGTTGCTTGCCGGCGCTGCGCGCCGAGGCGAAGTAGCGGATCGACGTGACGGGGAAGCCCCGCTCGGCGAGAAGGGTGCGCATGACCTGGCCGACCTGACCGGTGGCTCCGAAGACTCCGACGTGCATGGGGTCAAGTCTAAAGAGTTGTCCGTATGCCGGGCGGCTGGCTCACGATCCGGGCTCACCGCGACCCGGATGCGTGCTCGACGCACGTCGTGGCCGTCGGGCGCACCTCGAGGCGCTCGGCCGGGATGGGCCGGAGGCAGACCGTGCAGATCCCGTAGCTGCCTTCTTCGAGGCGAGTCAGCGCCTGTTCGACAGCGGTGAGCTGGGCTTGGGCGGCAGTGATGAGCGCGGTGAGTTGGGCTCGCTCGTACCCGATGGTCTGGCCCTCCGGGTCGTGTTCGTCGTCGGCGTTGGAGTCCACAGAGGCGTCGAAGATCGCGTGCAGGTCGGTCGTCATCGTCGCGATCCGCGCGGTGATCTCGTCGACCTCGCGCGTCAGCCGCTCACGTGGGGTGTCGTGCGCCATGGAGAAAGCATGGGCTGTCAGACCTCGTTCGTACAGTTGTTCCATGACAGCGATTCCCGAGGTGGTGGCTCGTGCGGCAGACGTCGACGAGCTCCACGCGCGTGCTCGGGAGGTCTGCGCGCGACTCAATCGGGACCACGCCGAGTTGGTGGAGATCACCGCCGAGTTGATCGAAGGCGAGCTGTGGGCAGGCGTCGGCATCCGTTCCCCTGAGCACTGGTTGATCGTGCGGGCGGGTCTGTCCCCCGGCCGAGCGCGCGACATCGTCCTGTTGGCGCGCCGACGCACCGAATTGCCCGAGACGACCGAGGCGTTGATGGCCGGTCGGGTCTCCGTGGACCAGGCCGCCGTGGTGGCGCAGCATGTGCCAGCGACGCATTCGCGGGCAGCCCAAGAGCTTGCCGAGAACGCCTCCGTGACGCAGCTGAGGCGCGTTCTCCCCAGGTACTCCTTCACCGACGGCGAAACCCAGCCGGATCCTGAGCCCCTCGAGGAGGAGTCGACGCTCCAGATGGCCACGGCCGAGGGGCGCTTCACCTTGAGGTATGCGGGGCCGGCCGCGCAGGGGGCGCTCATCGAGGCAGCCATCCGCGAGGCCAAGGATCGGCTGTTCCGTGACGGACAGACCGATGCCACCTTGGCCGACGGCATGGTCGAGATCGCCAACCGCTCACTCGGGGCGATCAAGAGTTCGTCGCGCGTCGACAAGTTCCGGATCTACGTCCACCTCGACACCGAGGGCGGGTGGATTTCGCGCGGCGGTCGGCTGCCCAAGCACATGGTCGACCGTCTCACCTGTGACGGCGTGCTCCAGCCCGTCTGGGAGACCGAGGGTCACCCGGTCAATGTCGGTCGGGCCCAGCGGATCGTGCCGCGCCGAACCCGACGCCTCGTCGAGGCCCGCGACCGCGGCTGCCGATACCCCGGCTGCTCCACCAGCGGTGGGCACGTCGAGGTCCACCACATCAGGCATTGGCGCGACGACGGGGAGAGCAACACCTGGGAGCTCGTCTGCCTCTGCGCCTTCCATCACGACGCTCACCATCGGGGAGAATTCGCGATCGCGGGAGATGCCGACGAGGGCGACGGGTTGCGGTTCACCGGACGAGGCGGCTGGTTGCTCACGCCCTTGGTTCGCTCGCTGCACAGCGTCGACGAACCGACCACCGGCCCGGACCGCACGCCACCACAGTTCCGCGGGCCGACCGGCGGACGCCTCGATCGTCACCGGGTCGACCTGGCACCCAACCACGTCCGGCCGTGGCAGGCGTGGACCGACCGTGGGGACCAGGAGGCAACCGAGGACGACGGCGCGCCGAGACCCGTGAGCGGCGTCAGTTCTGAGGGTCGCGCTCCGCAGCGGCCGCTCGGAGCGCCGCGATCTCGGCTCGCGCCGCCGTGACGAGTTCGGCGTTCGTGTGCGCCACACCGTGCAATCCCCAACCGCCCTCCGGCGCCTCGGTGAGCAGGACCCAGGTGCGGTCCCGGTCGAGGGCTCCGGCGTTGGTCAGCACCTGCACCCGCACGTAGGGCGAGTCGCGTCGACGTTGGCCAGAGCCGACGCGGGGAGTTCGTGCACGAAAGGCCGCCGTGTTCTTGCGGACATCGGGATGTTCGGCACCTGTGCGATGGTCATGACGGTCGTGGCCAGGTCCACGGCGAGTTGATCGGTGTCGGCGAAGGTGCAGGACGCGGCATACACGTCGATCATCGGCATGGAGGGGCGACCCCATCGACCGCCCGCGTCAGAAGCCCAGGCGCTGCAACTGTTTCGGATCGCGCTGCCAGTCCTTGGCGACCTTGACGTGCAGGTCGAGGTGGACGCGGTGACCCAGCAGCCGCTCGATGCCCGCCCGGGCGTTGGTGCCGACCTCGCGCAACCGAGAGCCGCCACGCCCGATGATGATCGCCTTCTGCGAGTCACGCTCGACGAAGACATTGACCCGCACATCGCTCATCGGCTTGTCAGCCGGCCGATCGGGGCGGGGCACGATCTCCTCGACCACCACGGCCAACGAGTGCGGCAACTCGTCACGCACCCCCTCGAGGGCCGCCTCGCGGACCAACTCGGCGATCATGACCAACTCCGGCTCGTCGGTGATGACACCTTCGGGATAGAGGGGGCCCGGCGAGCTCGGCAGGTGCGAGGCGAGCACTGCGGCCACCGTGTCGACCTGGTCGCCGGAGGTCGCCGAGCACGGCACGATGTCGGCCCAGTCGCCCAACTGGTCGACGGCGATGAGGTGCTCGGCCAGCCGCTTGCGATCGACCCGGTCGCTCTTGGTCGCGATCGCCACGACGGGTGTCCGCTTGGCCCGGCGCAACTCGGCGAGTTCGGCGGCGATGAACTGGTCCCCGGGCCCCACCCGCTGGTCGGCCGGCAGGCAGAACCCGATGACGTCGACGTCGAGCAGGGTCTCGCGCACGAGGTCGTTGAGCCGCTCGCCCAGGAGGGTCCGGGGCTTGTGGAGCCCCGGCGTGTCGACGAGGATCAGTTGGCTGGTCGCCGAGGTGACGATCCCACGGATCGTGTGCCGGGTCGTCTGTGGCTTCGACGACGTGATCGCGACCTTCTCCCCCACCAGGGCGTTGGTCAGCGTCGACTTGCCCGCGTTCGGGCGGCCGATGAGGCAGGCGAACCCCGCGGCATACGGCTCGGCGGGTGGCGTGGGTGGCACCCCGGTCATCGGTCGTCCTCCTCGTCCTCGACCTCGGGCAGTCGCTCGATGATGACGGTCGCGATGCGGTGCCGTCGACCCTCCATCCGCTCGGCGGTGAGCTTGAGCCCGGCGATCTCGGCCGTCGAACCCAGGATCGGCACGCGCCCGCCGAGTTTGGCGATGAGCCCCCCGACGGTGTCCACCTCGTCGTCCTCGATCGCGACCCCCAGGTGATCCGCCAGGTCGTCGATGTCCATCGTCGCGTCCACCCGCCACGTGCCGTCCTCGAGGGCCTCGATGGCTGGGTCCTCACGGTCGTACTCGTCGGCGATCTCACCGACGATTTCCTCGAGGATGTCCTCGATCGTGACCAGGCCAGCCGTGCCGCCGTACTCGTCGACGACGATCGCGACGTGCACCCGGTCGCGCTGCATCTCCTTGAGCAGGTCGTCGGCCGGCTTGCTGTCCGGCACATACGCGGCCGGCCGCATCACCTCCTCCACCGGGACGGTCGCGCCGGCCGGATCATGGGTGACCCGCCGCGCGACGTCCTTGAGGTAGAGCATCCCGATGATGTCGTCAGTATCCTCACCAACCACCGGGATCCGCGAATAGCCTGACCGCAGAAGCAGATTCAAGCCCTGACGGCAGGTCTTGTCGCGATCGATGACCACCATGTCGGTGCGCGGAACCATCACTTCCCGGGTGATCGTGTCCCCGAGGTCGATGACGCTGTGGATCATCCGTCGCTCGTCGGCCTCGATGAGTTCACTGTCGCTCGCGACGTCGACGAGGGCACGCAACTCGGACTCGCTCGCGAACGGTCCGTCCCGAAAACCCTTGCCCGGCGTCACCGCATTGCCGATCAGAACGAGCAGCGCCGACACCGGTCCGAGCACCCGGCGCAGCCACACTGCCACTGGAGCGGCGACGAGTGCATAGCGACCACTGTTCTGCGCGCCGATGGTCCGCGGGGACACCCCGACGACGACGAACGACACGACCGTCATGATCGCGATCGCCAACGCGAAACTCGACCACGTCTGATCGACCTCGTTGACGACGACGAAGGTCACCATGACGGCGGCGGTCACCTCTCCGAGCACGCGGATGAAGGACAGGAGTGCCACGTATGCCGCGCGGTCACCGACCACCTTGACGAGCGACTTCGACCCCGGTCGTTCCTCAGTGAGCAGTTCGTGGGCACGCACCGTCGAGACGCGACCCAGCGCGGCCTCGCCGGCGGCCGCGAGGAAGGCCAGCGCGACGGCCACGACGGCCAGGATGACGAGGCGGGTCAACGGATGGCCCGGTCAGACCGGTCGGCCACGGCCGGCGAGGAAGGTGAGCAGCAGGGTGCGCTGCAGGTCGAACATCTCCTTCTCCTCCTCGGGCTCGGCGTGATCGAAGCCCAGCAGGTGCAGGATGCCGTGGGTCGTGAGCAGCAGGAGTTCCTCTTCGAGGGCGTGACCGGCCTCCATCGCCTGCTTCTGCGCGACCGAGGGGCACAGCACGATGTCACCCAGGATCCCCTCCTCGGGGTCTTCGCCCTCGTGCCCCGGCGTCAGCTCGTCCATCGGGAAACTCATGACGTCGGTGGGGCCCGGCAGGTCCATCCATTGCACGTGCAGGGTCGTCATGGCCTCCTCGTCGACCAGGCGGACGCACAGATCAGCGCCGGGGTGGACGCGCATCTGCTCCATGACGAAGCGCGAGCACGCCACCAGCTCCAGCTCGTCGAGGTCAAAGGTCGTTTCGTTGAGGACGTCGATGCTCATCGGCGGTCCTTGTCCGGGAGACTCCTGGATCCTCGCCGCTCACGTTCGTCCCATTCGCCGTAGGCATCGACGATCGCCCCGACGAGCCGGTGGCGCACCACGTCCTCGGCCGTCAACTCACTGAAATGGATGTCCTCGACACCCGCGAGAATGTCGCGCACGACCCGGAGGCCCGAGCGCGCGCCACCGGGCAGATCGACCTGCGTCACGTCGCCGGTGACCACCATCTTGGAGCCGAAGCCGAGTCGCGTCAGGAACATCTTCATCTGCTCGGGCGTGGTGTTCTGCGCCTCGTCCAACACGATGAAGGAACTGTTCAACGTCCTACCACGCATGTAAGCCAGCGGCGCCACCTCGATCGTGCCGGCCGCGAGCAGTCGGGGGATCGAGTCCGGGTCGACCATGTCGTGGAGGGCGTCATACAGCGGCCGCAGATAGGGGTCGATCTTGTCGGTGAGCGTGCCGGGCAGGAAGCCCAGCCGCTCCCCCGCCTCGACCGCCGGCCGAGTCAGGATGATCCGGTTGACCTGCTTGGCCTGCAGCGCCGCGACCGCCTTGGCCATGGCCAGATAGGTCTTGCCCGTGCCGGCCGGCCCGATCCCGAAGACGATGGTGTTCTCGTCGATCGCATCGACATACTGCTTCTGGCCCAGCGTCTTCGGGCGGATCGTCCGCCCCCGGTTGGACACGATGTTCATCGTCAGGACGTCCGCGGGCCGCTCGTTCGTCTGGGCGCGCAACATCTTGATCGAGTGCTCGACAGCGTCCCGATTGAGCGGCTGACCTGCGTCGATGACCGCCAGCAACTCGTCGACCAGACGCTCGACGAGGGCGATGTCGGCGCTCGGGCCGCTCACCCGGATCTCGTTGCCGCGCACGTGGATGTCGGTGTGCGGGAAGGCCCGCTCCATGGTGCGCAGCAACTCGTCGCGAGGACCCAACAGGGCGACCATCGAGACGTCATCGGGCACGACCACGGTGTGCTGGGGGACGCGAGAGGAAGCGCCCTCGGTGACCGAGGGCGCCGGACTGGTGCTGGAGGGTTCGGACATGTTGGCACCAGTCTACGGCGGAGGGTCAGCCCGGCGGCCACTCCATTGTCCGGCCGCCAAGGACGTGCAGGTGCGCGTGGAAGACCGTCTGGCCGGCCTGCGCGCCCGTGTTGAAGACGAGTCGGTAGCCGTCGACGAGTCCGTCCTGACGCGCCGCTGCCCGCGCCAGCAGCACCAGGTCTGCCAACTCCTCGGCGCTGGCCTTGGCGAGTTCGCCGGCGTTCTCGACATGTCGCTTCGGCACGACGAGCACATGGGTCGGGGCCTGCGGGTTGATGTCGCGGAAGGCCAGGCTGTGCTCGCTCTCGGCGACGACATCGGGCACGATCTCCCGCGCCACGAACTTGCAGAAGAGGCAGTCGCTCATTTCTCCACCCTAGGGGTGTCAACCGACCGGCACACCCGCGCGTCTCTAGGGTCATGGGAATGAAGGTGGTCGCCGAGCGCGCAGCCGACGAGGCCGTGCGTGGCCTGTATGCCGCGCAGTGGGTTCCCATGGTCCGCCTCGCCACGATGCTGCTGCGGGACCAGTCCCGAGCCGAGGACATCGTGCAGGAGGCCTTCATCGGGTTGCACCGTCGCTGGGACAGCGTCGACGAGGGCAGCCCCACGGCATACCTGCGACGAAGCGTCGTCAACGGTGTGCGCAGTGCCCAACGGCACGACGTGGTGGTGCATCGTCACCTGCGCGCCGAGGCATCGGATCCCACGGTGGCCACGACGACCCCCGGCGCGGACACCCTCGCCATCACCCGGAGTCGGCATGACCAGCTTCTCGCCGCCCTGGACTCGCTGCCCGAGCGACAGCGCGAGGTCCTCACGCTGCGGTACTGGAACGACCTGACCGAGACCGAGATCGCCGACGCCCTGGGCATCAGCCAGGGCTCGGTCAAGACACACGCCCACCGCGCACTCGCGGCCCTCGCCGCCCGCCGGGAGGAACTGACATGAACACCGACAACCGCGACGACCACCGGTCCCTCGAGAACGAGCTGCGGGCCGCCCTCGCGCACCGCGCAGAGCAGGTCAGGCCGTCGGACCGCTGGGAGGAGATCGCCATGACCACCGCCAAGGCCCCCACCACGACCCGCCGCTGGCCGATCGTGCTCCTGGCCGCGGCCGCCGTGTTGGCCGTCGTCGCCGGGACGTGGTTCCTCCGTCCGCAGGCGACGCCAACCGTTCCCGCGACACCGTCACCGACGGCGAGCGCCACCGACGCGTCGCCCTCACCGAGTGCGAGTCCCTCGGCGACGCCCAGTGGAACCCCGTCGACCTCCGAGACCGGCTTCGGTGGCACCGTGCCGGTCTACTACATCGCTCCCGAGGCGCTGGGCTGGCCCGAGTCCGGCCTGGGTCTGCGCCGGGTCTGGGTGCCGGCCGAAACACCCGACACACCGGTGGCGAAGGCGAAGGCGGCCCTGGTGATCGCCCTGGGACGCCCGACGGCGACCGAGGGCCAGATCAAGGCGTGGGACGGGGTGTCCCTCTCGAACATCGTCATCGACAGCGACCGCATCACGGTCACCCTGAGCGGCGCTCCCTCGACCGACATCGCCGACAACATCGCCGGCCTGGCTGTGCAGCAACTCGTGTGGACCGCCCAGGCCGCCGTCGGCCAGGGCAACCTCCCGGTGCAGTTGACGACGACCGATGGTGCATCACGGCTCTGGACGGTGGACATCTCGGCGCCCTTCACCCGTCCGGCCCGGGCACAGCAGTACACCGTGCTGACCGATCTGTGGATCACCGAGCCCAGCTACCCCGAGGGCGGCACCGCCGTCGTTCCGGCGGGCCGGCCCCTCAAGATCTCCGGGGAGGCCACAGTCTTCGAGGCCAACGTCCAGTGGCAGCTCAGCGACGCGACCGGGCGCGTGGTCGACCAGGGCTTCGTCACCGCCAGCGCCGGTGCGCCGGACCGTGGGACCTTCGACATCTCGGTGACGATCCCCGACGCAGGTGAGTACGTGCTCAAGGCGTTCGCGGTGTCGATGAAGGACGGCGCGGGTGAGGTCGCCAACGACTCGGTCTCCTTGACCGTGCGCTGACGTCAGCGCCAGGGGCCGGCCGCGTTCAGGACGGCGAGCGCTGCCGGGCCGGCGCTGCTCGATCGCAGGACGGTGCTCCCCAAGCGCACGGGGCGTGCCCCGGCTGAGCAGAGGCGCTCGACCTCGGCGGGGGTGACGCCGCCCTCGGGCCCGACGATGACGAAGACCTCACCGGCGCTCGGGAGGGTGAGCCCCGCGAGGGGCTCGCTCGCGTGCTCCAGCAGCAGGTATGCCGCGGCCGCACCTGAGATGCACCCGGCGAGTTGGGTGGTGGTCACCGCCTCACCCAGGAGGGGGCGGCGTGACCGGCGGGACTGCTTGGTGGCGGCGAGGAGGACTTGGTCCCATTTGCGGCGGGCCTTCTCGCCGCGTTCTCCGCGCCACTGCACGATGCTCCGGTCGGCCTGCCACGGGATGACCTCGTCGACCCCGAGTTCGGTGGCGGCCTCGATCGCCTGGTCGTCGCGATCGTTCTTGGCCAGGGCCTGGACCAGCACGAGACGCGGTGACGGCTCCGGCATGAGGTCGATGGACTCGACCACGACCGTCAGCGTCTGCGGGCTCGCGTCGAGTACGGCTCCCGTCACGAGGACGCCGGCACCGTCGGCGACCAGAACCTGATCACCGACAGCGGTTCGGCGCACCGTCACCGCGTGTCGGGCCTCGGGGCCGGTCAGGTCGACGCGGCTGCCGACAACCGCGGTGGCCAGCGCCCCAGGATCGGTGAGGTAGAGCGGCAGGGTCATCGCGGCATACCTCGTATGGGGTCAGCGGACCTTGAAGGCGTCGCGGAGCTTGCCGAAGAGCCCGGCTTCCGCCGGGCTGGCGACCTTGCCGTTGGGCTTCTCCTCGCCGCGCAACTCGGCGAGCTGGCGCAGCAGCGCCTCCTGCTCGGGGGTCAGCCGCGTCGGGGTCTGGACGAGGAGGTGGACGGTGAGGTCGCCGCGGGTGTTCTGGCGCAGGTGGGTGACGCCGAGACCGCGCAAGGTCACGGTGTCGCCGGACTGGGCGCCGACGCGGACGTCGACCTCGCGGGCGCCGTCGAGGGTGTCGAGTGGAATGGCCGCCCCCAGGGCAGCCGCCGTCATCGGGACCTCGAGCGTCGCGTGCAGGTCATCGCCGCGACGCTGGAACATCGGGTGGCTGCGCACCGTGATCTCGACATAGAGGTCGCCGGCAGGGCCGTTGCCATGCCCGACCTCGCCCTCCCCCGTGAGCTGGATGCGCGTGCCGGTGTCGACGCCCGCGGGCACCTTGATCGTCAGGGTGCGGCGATGACGGATGCGGCCGTCGCCGGAGCATTCGCGGCAGGGGTCGGGGATGACGGTGCCGAAACCCTGGCAGGTCAGGCACGGGCGGGTCGTCATGACCTGGCCGAGGAAGCTGCGCTGCACCTGTTGGATCTCGCCGGCTCCCTTGCACACATCACAGGTGCGGGGCGTGGTGCCCGGAGCGCATCCGTCGCCGTGACAGGTCGGGCAGCCGACGGCGGTGTCGATGACGAGGTCCGCATTGCCACCGAACACGGCCTGGGACAGGTCGATGTCGAGCGGCACGAGGGCATCCTGGCCGCGCATCATGCGCGGCCGCGGACCGCGCGTCGCGCGGGCCGCACCAGCGCCACCGAAGAAGGCATCGAAGAGGTCGCTGGCGGAGAAGGAGAAGCCCGGGCCGAAACCGGCGGCAGCATCGGCATAGGGGTCGGCACCCATGTCGTACTGCCGGCGCTTGTCGACGTCCGAGAGCACGTCGTAGGCCTGGGAGACCTTCTTGAACTGCTCCTCGGCCTCCGGGCCGGGATTGACGTCGGGGTGGAGCTTGCGGGCGGCCTTGCGGTAGGCGCGCTTGATCTCCTCCGCGCTCGCGTCGCGGGACACGCCGAGCTCGGCGTAGTAGTCGTTCACTCAGGTTCCTTTGTGGCGGTTTCAGCGATCCAGGATGCGGCTGACATAGGTGGCGACGGCACGGACGGCGGCCATCGTCGTGGGGTAGTCCATGCGCGTCGGGCCGACGACCCCGAGCCCGGCCACGAGGTCGCTGCCGCTGCCGTAGCCGGTGGACACCATCGACGTGGCGTGCAGGCCGGCATGGGGGTTCTCGTGGCCGATGCGGACGGCGAGCGCACCCTGCTCGCTGGCCGTGCCCAAGAGCTTGAGGAGGATCACGTGCTCCTCCAGGGCCTCGAGGACCGGGCCCAGGCTGGTCGTGAATTCGGCGCCGTGCCTGGCCAGGTGCGAGGTGCCGGCGACGACCACGCGCTCCTCGCGCTCTTCGACCAGGGCATCGGCAAGGGCCGTGGCGATGGTGCGGGTCAGCGTCGCATCGCTGTCGGACAGGCGGGTGGGCAGGTCGGCCAGGCCGGCGGCCGCTTCGGCGAGGGTGGCACCGGAGGCGACCGATCCGACGTCGGCGCGCACGCGCGCCATGAGGTCCTCGCCGGCCGGGGAGAGCAGGTCGACCTCGCTGGCGACGATGCGCTGCTCGACCCGACCGGTCGTGGTGATGAGCACGACGAGGAGACGATCAGCGGCGATCGGGACGAGCTCGATGTGGCGCACCGACGACCGCGTCAACGAGGGGTACTGGACGAGCGCAACCTGACGCGTCAGCGTCGACAGGAGGCGGACCGTGCGCTCGACGACGTCATCGAGATCGACGGCGGTGTCGAGGAAATGGCTGATGGCCCGGCGCTCGGCCACGCTCATGGGCTTGATGGCCGCGAGCTTGTCGACGAAGAGTCGGTACCCGGCATCGGTGGGGATCCGACCGGCGCTCGTGTGGGGGGCCGCGATGAGGCCCTCCTCCTCGAGGACAGCCATGTCGTTGCGGATCGTCGCGGCAGAGACACCGAGGTGATGGCGGTCGAGCAGTGCCTTGGATCCGACCGGCTCCGAGGTGTCGACATAGTCCTGGACGATGGCACGCAGCACGGCCAAGCGGCGCTCCTCGCTCATGCCTGCCCTCCTCGTCCGGTCCTCAACCCTGCCTGCTGGCACTCTCCCTGCCTGAGTGCCAATCCTAACGCGCTGCGGTCGGCGTGCCGTTCCCGCGCGCGGGGAGTGAGCGACCTACCGTGGCTGACCGTGACCGATCGTTATGGCCGTGACGTGCTCGCCGGTGACTGGCGGGCCCCCGCCCGCGGTCGATCCCGGCCGGTCCCGGCCGAGACGGGTCTGGTCGTCGAGGACGCGACCACCGGTTGGGTCGGTGCCGTCGTGCGCGTCGAGAAGGCCGGCGGCCAGCACGTCGTGCACCTCGAGGACCGGCACGGCCGCCTCAAGGGGTTCCAGCTCGGGCCGGGTTTCCTCGTCGACGGCAGGCCGGTCGTGCTCACGCCACCAGAGGCCGCCCAGCAGGCGCGGCTGGCGGCCGCGAGGGCGGCGACGGCCCGCACGGCGTCGGGGTCGCGAGCCGTCCAGGGCGTCAAGGCGAAGGTCGCGAGCGGGTCGCGCATCTTCGTCGAGGGCCGCCACGACGCCGAACTCGTCGAGAAGGTCTGGGGCCACGACCTGCGCGTCGAGGGGGTCGTCGTCGAGATGCTCGACGGAGTCGACGACCTCGACTCTGCCATCCGGGACTTCTCCCCCGGTCCGGGCCGCCGGATGGGCGTGCTGGTCGACCATCTGGTGCCGGGCACCAAGGAGTCGGCGGTCGTCGCGAGGGCAGCCACCCTCCAGCCGTATGCCGCGCATGTCCTGGTCGTCGGCCATCCCTACGTGGACGTCTGGCAGTCGGTGCGCCCGGAGCGGTTGGGCTGGCAGCAGTGGCCGGTCATCCCGCGAGGCACATCCTGGAAGCACGGGATCCTGCGCGAGTTGGGCTGGCCGCACGCGACCCAGGCGGACGTGGCTCACGGTTGGAAGCGAATTCTCGGGACCGTGCGGACCTACGCCGACCTCGAGCCCTCCCTGCTCGCCCGGGTGGAGGAACTGATCGACTTCGTCACGGCTCCGGCAGCACCCTGACCGGTCCCTGAACCCACCCCGAAGCGGGGAACGAAAGGCCCCCCGGCGTGCTTCCATGGAGGGCAGGGAGCACCACTGACCACCACCCCAGGGAGAACATCATGAGCACATCACCCAACCAGCCGTTCGAGCCGGCCGAGTCGCAGGGCACCATCCCGCCGCCCCCGCCGCAGGGCAGCGTCCCGCCGCCCCCTCCGCAGGGCACCATCCCGCCGCAGACCGCCCACTACGGGCAGGCGCCCGCCCAACTGTCACCGGAGACCGAGAAGCAGATCGGTGCGCTCGCCCACGGCGTCGGCGCCGCCGCGACCTTCTTCTCCGGCGGCACGCTCGGCTTCGTCGCCGCGCTCGTCATGTACTTCATCTACCGCGACCGCGGACCCTTCGTCCGCTCGCACGTCGCGAATGCGCTGAACGTTCAGATCATGATCGGCATCGGCCTGATCATCTCGGCGCTGCTGATGATCATCCTCGTCGGGTTCATCACCTACCCGATCGTGTGGATCGTCGGCATCGTGCTCCACATCGTCGGCGCCGTGAAGGCGATGAACGGTGAGTACTGGAAGCCGCCGATGACCCCCGACTTCGTGAAGTGAGGCTCAGCGGCCACCGTGGTCCTCGAGCGCAGCGATCAGCGTCGCTGCGTCGTGGGGCCCGGTGTGCCGCTGCGTGCCGACGAAGAAGGTCGGCGTCCCCCGGGCACCGCTGGCCTCGGCGCTGAAGGTGTCGGCCTGCACACGCTCGATCGTCCAATCGCTGTCCCGATCAGCCCGGTAGAGGTCCATGTCGAGCCCGGATCCTCGACCAGGCCAGGGTCACGTCAGACGCCGCCTCGCAGGAGAACCCCTCCGTCGAGAACGAGCGTCTGGCCGGTCACCCAGGCCGCGTCGTCGCTGAGCAGGTAGGCGACCGCACCGGCGATGTCCTCCGGGCGCCCCAGCCTTTTCAGCGGGTACGGCGCCGACACCTGCTCCTCGCGTCCCTCGTAGAGCGCCTTGGCGAACTTCGTCTTCACCACGGCGGGGGCGACCGCGTTCACCCGGATCGTCGGGCCGAGTTCGACGGCGAGTTCTTCGGTGAGGTGGATGAGCATCGCCTTGGAAGCCCCGTAGAAGGCGATGCCGGGGGCGGGGCGCACACCGGCGACGGAGGCGACGTTGACGATCGAACCACCCCGCTCGGCCAGGCCATCGGCGTGGAGTTTCTGCACCCAGGCCAGGGCCGCCAGGCAGTTCGTCTCGACGATCCTGCGGGCGGCGTCCAGGTCGAGGTCCATGAGGGGGCCGAAGACCGGATTGATGCCGGTGTTGTTGACCATGAGGGTCACCGGCCCGAAGGCTTCGGTCGCCGTCGCGATCACCTCGTCCTGGTGGGCCGCGTCATCGGCCGATCCCGCGACGAAACGCGCCTTGTCGGGCCCCCCGAGGGCTTCGACGGCCTCCTCGAGTGCTTCGGGCCTGCGGGCCGTGATGACGACGTGGGCGCCCTCGGCCACGAGCCGCTCGGCGATGGCCAGGCCGATTCCTCGGCTGGCTCCGGTGACGATGGCAGTCTGGTCGGTCAGTCGCGTCATGGAGGCGAGCCTAATCAGGTGGCCAGCAGGGCGTGGACGACAGTGTCCGCGAGGAGCCGACCCCGGCGGGTGAGGACCAGTCGGCGGTCAGTCAGGGCGAGCTGGCCATCGACGAGCCGGTCGCCGATGAGTTCACCGACCCGCAGCCTTGCCTGCGCGCCCAGGCCGTCGATCGGCAGACCGTTTGCCAGGCGGATGCCGAGGAGAACACGCTCATCGTCCTGCTGCTCAACCGTCAGCGTCTCGCGAGCGGCCGCCGGGGAGTCGCCCGAAGCCAGCCGCGCGGCATACGCGCTGGGATGCTTGACGTTCCACCAGCGCACGCCCCCGACATGCGAATGCGCGCCCGGCCCGATCCCCCACCAGTTCGCGCCTGACCAATAGTGCAGATTGTGTCGGCATCGATCGGTCGGGGTGCGGGCCCAGTTGCTGATCTCGTACCACCCGTAGCCCGCGGCGGCGAGGCGTTCGTCGACGAGCGAGTACTTGTCGGCCTCGTCGTCCGGATCCGGCGCGGGGTGGACGCCTCGGCGCACCTGGGCGGCGAGCTTGGTGCCCTCTTCGACCGTGAGCGCATAGGCCGAGAGGTGGTCGGGCGCGAGGGCGAGGGCAGCGTCGACGGACGCCGCCCAGTCACCCGTGGACTCCCCCGGCGTGCCGTAGATGAGATCGAGGCTCACGGCGAGCCCCGCGGCTCGGGCGGCGGCCACCGCTCGCTCGACATTCGCCGGGTCGTGGGTGCGGTCGAGGGTGGCGAGGACGTGAGGCACAGCGGACTGCATACCGAAGGACACGCGGGTGAACCCGTTCTCCCGCAACGTTTCCAGGTATGCCGCGTCGACCGAATCAGGATTGGCCTCGGTCGTCACCTCGGCGCCCGGGGCAAGCCCGAACGTCTCTCGTATGCCGCGCAGCAAACCGGTGAGGTCGGCCGCGGGAAGCATCGTGGGGGTGCCGCCGCCGAAGAACACGGTGTCGACGGGCGGCACGTCCGGTCCGAGCACGCGGTCGGCGAGGGCGAGCTCGCGCTGGGCAGAGGCGACGTACGTGGCCGGCGACCGCTCGGACCCGAGCTCGCCGAGCGTGTAGGTGTTGAAGTCGCAATAGCCGCAGCGGACCCGACAGAAGGGAACGTGGACGTAGACGGCCAGCGGACGGCGAGGGAGATGCGTCAGCGCCGACGCCGGAAGCTGCCCGGTGGGCGGCGCGGGGTCACCCTCGGGGAGTTGCGGCATACCCGTCATCCTCCCACCGCGGCTAGGTTGGGCGGGTGCGAGTGCTGACCGACGACGACGTGCGCGCGGCCCTGCCTTCGTGGGATGAGCTTCTCGACCTCGCCGAGGAGGCGCTGGTGGCGCTCGCCGAGGGCCGTGCCGAGGCACCGCCGAAGCCGGCGGTCCACACGGCTCCGGGGATGTTCGCGAACGCCATGCCAGCGGCGCACCCAGAGCGAAATCTGTTGGGCTGCAAGTGGATCAGTGTCGTTCCGGACAATCTGGTCCGGGGGCTACCCACGGCGACGGGGGTCATGATCGTCAATGACGGCACGACCGGAGAGCCCACGTGCCTCATGCCCGCGACGGAACTCACGGCCGTGCGGACAGCCGCCGTCACCGGCGCCTGCGTCCGGACCCTGGCCGGCGACGACCCGATCACCTACCTCGGCGCCGGCAGCCAGGCACGCTCGCACGTGGCGATGCTCGCCGCTCTGGAGCGTCGCGAGGTGACCGTGTGGGCACGCCGCGCCTCGGCGCTGCGCGAGCTCACCGAATGGGCGCGATCGGGGGCGCCGGGGTTGACGATCCTGTCGGCGTCGTCGAGGGAGGCCGCGGTCCGCGATGCCGGGACGATCATCACCGGGCTGTCGATCGGCCTCACCGACACGCGGCTGCCCGTCACTCTCCCCCGGTCTGACGCCCTGATGTTGCCTCTGGACTATGCGAGTTCGATCGGACCGGACCTCGCCGAGACCGCGACCTTGGCGGCTGACGACATGCGCCAGTTCGAGGCGGTGCGCGCCGATCGGGCCAAGCTGGGCGCCTACCCACGGGCCACGGCGTGGACGGGGCACCTGCTCGGGCAGTCGCGCCCGCGAGGTCGGGTCGTCATCGCCAATCTCGGCAGCGGCGCGAGCGACCTGTTGGTCGCGGACGCGATCGCCACGCGAGCGCAGTCCGCCGGGCTCGGGACGGAGGTGGCCCTGTGACCCAGGGTCGAGAGGGGAACGCCGCCCGGTGGATCGACCTCGAGGGCGTCGTCAACATGCGCGACGTCGGCGGACTGCCGACCCGTGATGGTGGGCGGACGGCATACGGCCGGTTGATCCGCTCCGACAACCTTCAGGACCTCACCGACGCCTCGGTGACCCGACTGGTCGGCGAACTCGGCGTCACCGACATTGTCGACCTGCGCAGCGAGACCGAGATGCACCTGACCGGGCCCGGCCCGCTGCGGGAGATCGAGTCGCTCACCCATCACCACCACTCCCTCGTGGAGACGCGTCCGACCGATGACGTGGCGGCCACGATGGCCTCGGCCCTCGTCGTCCACGCTGCAGCACCCGGCACGCGGGATGCGGACTACTGGACCGCGCACTACCGGACCTATCTCGATCGGCGGGGCCCGGCCATCGCCGACGCCCTCGCGGTCATCGCGGGCGCTCGGGGCGCCGCCGTCGTGCACTGCGCTGCCGGCAAGGACCGGACGGGCACGGTGGTCGCCCTGGCGCTGGACGTCGCAGGGGTCCCGCACGACGTCATCGCCGACGACTACGCCCTCACCGCCCTGCGGCTGCCCGCCATCATCGAGCGCCTCATGGCCCACGACTTCTACGGCGACACGCTGGCCACGCAACGGCCGAGCGACCAGATCCCCCATGCCGAGACCATGCTGGCCATCCTCGCCGATCTCGGCGAGCGCCACGGTGGGACACGGGCGTGGCTGCGCTCCCGTGGGTGGTCCGGGGGCGACGTCGAGCAGTTGCGCGCCCGGCTGGTCGACTGACATGCGGCACAGCGCCGGGGTGATGCCCTGTCGGGTCGGTCACGACGGTGATCTCGAGGTCTTCCTCGTGCACATGGGCGGACCCTTCTGGGCCCGCAAGGATGAGGGCGCCTGGAGCATCACCAAAGGTGAGTACGACCCGGAGACCGAGGAGCCCCGTGCGACGGCACGGCGCGAGTTCGCCGAGGAGGTCGGGCGAGCGGTGCCCGAGGGTCAGTGGGTCGATCTCGGCGAGACGCGGCACAGTGGCAAGGTCGTCACTGCGTATGCCGTGTGGGCCACCGAGTCACTGGAATGGCTGCGCAGCAACGAGATCGAGATCGAGTGGCCGCCGCGATCGGGTCGCACGATGTCGATTCCCGAAGTCGATCGCGGTGAGTGGATGAGTCTGGAACGAGCGCGCGAGCGCCTGGTCAAGGGCCAGCGGGTCTTCCTCGACCGGCTCAGCGCTGCGGCTTGTCCGTGACGTGCAGCGGGATGACACCCTCGACGACGACTTCCCCGTCGGTGCGGATCGCACGGACCCGCACACGCACTTCGTTCACATCGTCGGCCCAGTCGCTCGGGTCCGTCTCGGCGATGCAGAGCAGGTCGGAGGTCGACTTCGCGAGATAGGCGACCTCCAGGCCCTTGGGCAGCCAGCGACGGTGGCTGGGGATGGTCGCCTCGGCGAGCAGTCCCATCGCGGCCTCCAGGCCATTGCACACGGCGATGGCGTGCACAGTGCCGATGTGGTTGTGGACCGCCTTGCGGTTGGCGATGGTGAGCTCGACGTGGTTGGGGCGCACGTCGCGCACGCGGGGGCGCACCGTGCTGAAGTAGGGCGCCTTGCGCGCGAACATGATCGAGAAGATCCGCTTGCCCTGCGGCATCGCGGCGAGCTTGCGGTAGAGCGCGTAGGTCTGGGTCACCCCGCGATGTTACTCATCGGTATGCCGGGTAGGTTGCCGATGTGCCCCAACCCACGTCCGGCGTGCCCGCCCCTGCGACCCGGCCGAGAGTCCGTCGTCGCACTGCTCGCCTGCTCGTCGTCGACGAGGCGGACCGGGTGCTGCTCTTCCGCGACAGCGACCTGGGCCTGAACCCCGTGCCGCACTGGTGGATGACCCCCGGCGGTGGGGTCGACCCGGGTGAGAGCGACCTCGAGGCGGCCGTGCGCGAGTTGCACGAGGAGACCGGGTTGGCGGTGGACGCCGGTTCGCTGTTCGGGCCGGTGGCTACCCGCCGGGTCGTCCACGGCTACTCCGATGTCATCGTCGACCAGGACGAGGTGTTCTTCGGCGTGCGGACAACGGGTTTCGCGCCCGATTCCTCCGGCTACACGGAGGAGGAAGCCGCCTGCATCGTGGCGACCGAGTGGCTCACTCGCGACGATGTGACCGCGGCCTCCGAGCCGGTCTGGCCGGCCGAGCTCGTCATGATCTGGGACCACTGGGAGGCGATGACCGGCGACCCGGGGCTGGTCGGGCTGGCCCTGCCGGACACCGAGGAGAGCACGGTCCCCTCAGAGGGGCCTCAGCCGGCGTAGGTGCCGAAACTCCAGTGGTTGCCCACGGGGTCGGTGCAGCTGAATCCCCTTGACTCATAATCGGATTCGTTCTTGAGGGGACGGGTGATCGTGGCGCCCGCAGCCACCGCGCGCTCGTGGACGGCCGCGGGATCCGCGGTCACGACGTAGAGCGAGACCCGGCCGACACCCTCCCACTCCTGCTCCTTGGTGTCCCGGGTGGAGACCATGACACGGCCGCCCTCGGGCCAGAGCAGCTCGCTGTGGTGGATGCTCACCCCGTCTTCGTCGGGCACGACGATGCCCTCCTCGAAACCGATGCCCACCAGCCAGGCGCGCAGCGCGAGCGGGTCGTCGGCGAAGATCGCGGCCCAGACGTTGTGGTCGGTGCGGGATTGCTGCGGTGTGGTGTCCATGCGCTCAGGATGCCCCTGCCTCGCCGGTCCGGTCTTGAACGAATGCGATGTCGTCCTCGCCCGCCCAACGCCCTGGCGTCGTGCCGGTGTGTCGTCGCCATTCCCGCACAAGGTGCGACTGGTCGGCGTAGCCGCACCGCTGCGCCACCTCCACGGCGGGTGTGCCGCGGCGCACCATCTCGCGTGACCTCCCGAAGCGCAGGAGCCCGGCCACGACCTTGGGCCCCTGCCCGAACTCGGCAGTGAACCGCTGCGTGAAGTGGCGCCGCGACCACCCGGCATCGTCGGCGAGCTCGGCGATGGTCACGCGTCCATGGCTGTGCGCCAATCGTTCCCATGCGCGAGCCAGACGCGGATCCATGGGTTCGAGCGCGGCTCGCCGACCGAGCCCCGCCGCGACCAGGCGGACCTGCTCATCGGCGTCGACGGCCTCGTGCAGCCGGTCACGCAGGTCGTCCGCCAGTCGTCCGAGGACGTCCGCCCCCTCGACGACGCGCTCCGCGAGCTCGCCCGCCGGGCAAGCGAGCAGGGCCCGGCAGCCCGCAGGCGTGAGGGCGAGCTGGATCCCGCGCATCCGGCCCTCGTGGTGGATCGAGACTGGCGTGGTGTGCAGGCCGGCCAGGCTGACGCGAAGGCGGTGCCGGTCCGGTCCTATCGGTCCACCGCTCAGCTCGAGCGGTGCATCGAGGGTGAGGACGAGCGTGAGGTGGGCGGACGGCATACCGAGATGGGTTCCCGGGGAAAGGCCCACGAGAGCGTAGGGCTCGACGCGGGCGACGAGTGGGCCCATGGTCGCGAGTCTACGGAGACTCAGTCGGTGAGGGCCGCGTCGAAGGCCGAGAGAAGCGGCTGCGAGAAGAGCACAAAACGGACGAGCTCGATCGCGTCCCCGTCACCGGTCTCCGCCCGGACCGTCTCGACGGCGATGCGAGCCACCTCACCCGCGGCCCACCCATAGACGCCCGCGCTCACGGCCGGGAAGGCGATCGACCGAGCACCCGCCTCGCGCGCGATCCGCAGGGACTCGCGGAAGCAGGACGCAAGCAGGGCCGAATCGGTCTGTCCCGCATGGCGATTCGGCCCCACCGTGTGGATGACGAAGCGAGCCGGGAGGTCGAAGCCGGGCGTGGCCACGGCATAGCCAGTGGGCAATCCGTCGGGGTATGCCGTGCGCCGGACCTCGCGACAGGCCTCCAGCAGTCGCGGCCCCGCGGCACGATGAATCGCGCCATCGACACCGCCACCGCCGAGGAGGGAGGAGTTGGCGGCGTTGACGATCGCGTCGACCACCTCAGCGGTGAGGTCGCCACGGACGGCCGTGATCCGAGTCATCGACCGAGCCGGCGGGCGACGGCGAGCAGGCCCAGGCCGAGGAGCACCAACGGCACGCAGGCGGCGAAGACCCAGGCGTAACCCAGCCCGGGCAGGGCTCCCAGGGCGATGATGGGGCCGGAGAGGATGGCGCCGAGGCGCTGGGTGTTCATGAACAGGCCGGAGGCGAGGCCGGGTCGCGGCACGACCTCCTGGAAGATGGTCAGCCCGAGCCCCTGGACGGTCGCGATGAAGATCGCATTGAGGACCTGGAGGGCCACGAGCAGGACGGGTCCGTCGATGACGACCAGCGAAGCGTAGTAGATGACCCCGGCGATGCTCCCCACGAGGAGTAACCGCGCGGGCCCGAACCGGGTGGTCAATCGACCCAGGCCGAGCAGGATCGGGATCTCCAGGGCGGCGCACGTGCCCAGCGCGACACCACCCCAGATGACGTCGAGGTCGAGGCGGTTGGTGGCGAAGAGCGCGACCGTCGCCACGGACGCCGAGGTGGTCCCGACCAGCACGAGGAAGGCCAGCGTCATGACGACGACGCGCGGCTCGCGAAGCACGGTGAGCACCGATTCACGCGAGTCCTCGGTGACGATCGGCCCACCGGTGCGGGCTCGCTCGCGCATCATCAGGACGGTGAAGGCCAGGCCGAGCACGGCGATGGCCACGACAGCCCAGAGGACCGACCGCTTGCCGAGCAGGCCGATCATGAAGGTCGCGATCGGTGGGCCGGCCACCCACGAGAAGGAGAAGATCGCGCGGGTCTTCATGATGCCGGACACCGAGGTGCCAACGTGCTTCTGGTGCGCGAAGAGCAGGCCGATCCCGACGCCCGCGGGACCGCCGAGCGCCACCAGCGCCAGGACCGCCATCGGCAGGCTCATGACGAGGGCCAGGGCAGTGGCCAGCGCGATGGTCAGGCCGCCGCACCAGAGCAGGGGGCGCAGGTAGTCACCCTTGCGGTCCGCGCGGCTCGGAACGACGAGGGTGGAGATGAAGCCCGAGATGTTGTAGAGCATGAGTGCCCAGCCGACCTCCCACGGCGTCGCCGAGTAGAGGGCAACGAGGATGATGCCGATGGACGGGGTGAGGAAGGCGAACTGCAGGCCCCAGAGGAGCGCACTGCCCGACATGAGCAGCCGCGACCGGCTCAGCCGGAGCGTCTCGGGGAGCCGGCCCCGCGGCATACGAGTTACTTCTTCTTGGCGGGCTCGTCCGAGGACAACGCCGCGATGAAGGCCTCCGGGGGCACCTCGACCGAGCCGATGTTCTTCATCCGCTTCTTGCCGGCCTTCTGCTTCTCGAGCAACTTGCGCTTGCGGCTGATGTCACCGCCGTAGCACTTGGCCAGGACGTCCTTGCGGATCGCGCGGATGTTCTCGCGCGCGATGATTCGCGCGCCGACGGCGGCCTGGATCGGCACCTCGAACTGTTGCCGCGGGATGAGTTCCTTGAGCTTTCCGGCCATCATCACGCCATAGCCGTAGGCCCGGTCCTTGTGGACGATCGCGCTGAAGGCGTCGACCGGCTCGCCTTGGAGGAGGATGTCGACCTTGACGAGATCCGCGACCTGGTCGCCGTCGGGTTCGTAGTCGAGGGACGCGTAACCCCTGGTGCGCGACTTCAACTGGTCGAAGAAGTCGAAGACGATCTCGGCGAGCGGGAGGGTGTAGCGCATCTCGACGCGGTCCTCGGAGAGGTAGTCCATGCCGCGCAGCGAGCCGCGCTTGGACTGACACAGCTCCATGATCGCGCCGATGAACTCACTGGGCGCCAGGATCGTGGCGCGCACGATCGGCTCGCGCACCTCGGCGACCTTGCCGCCGGGGAACTCGCTCGGGTTGGTGACCGTGATCTCCTTGCCGTCCTCCATCGTCACGTCGTAGACGACGTTGGGCTGGGTGGAGATGAGGTCGAGGTTGAACTCGCGCTCGAGCCGCTCACGGACGATCTCGAGGTGGAGCAGGCCGAGGAAGCCGCACCGGAAGCCGAAACCGAGCGCGGCCGAGGTCTCCGGCTCGTAGGCGAGGGCGGCATCGTTGAGCTTGAGCTTGTCGAGGGCGTCGCGCAGATCCGGGTAGTCCGAGCCGTCGATCGGGTAGAGCCCGGAGAAGACCATCGGTTTGGGGTCACGGTAGCCACCCAGGGCGGTGGTGGCCGGCTTGGAGGCGTTGGTGACCGTGTCGCCGACGCGGCTCTGACGGACGTCCTTGACACCGGTGATGAGGTAGCCGACCTCCCCGACCCCCAGGCCCTTGCCGGGGACAGGTTCGGGTGAGATGACGCCGATTTCGAGCAGCTCGTGGTGCGCCTTGGTCGACATCATGACGATCCGCTCACGCGGGTTGAGGTTGCCGTCGATGACCCGCACATAGGTCACGACCCCGCGGTAGGTGTCATAGACGGAGTCGAAGATCATCGCCCGGCTCGGCGCGTCGGCGTCACCGACCGGCGACGGGAACTGACGGACGATCTCGTCGAGCAACGGCTCCACCCCCACACCGGTCTTGCCGGACACCTTGAGGCAGTCCTCGGGCTCGCAGCCGACGAGCTTGGCCAACTCCTCGGCATACTTCTCCGGCTGAGCCGCCGGCAGGTCGATCTTGTTGAGGACCGGGATGACGTGGAGGTCGTTCTCCATCGCCAGGTAGAGGTTGGCGAGGGTCTGCGCCTCGATACCCTGCGCGGCGTCGACGAGGAGCACGGCACCCTCGCAGGCGGCGAGGCTGCGGCTGACCTCATAGGTGAAGTCGACGTGGCCGGGGGTGTCGATCATGTTGAGGATGTAGGGCTGCAGGCTGCCCGCCTCGTCGGCGAGTTCCCACGGCATACGCACGGCTTGGCTCTTGATCGTGATGCCGCGCTCGCGCTCGATGTCCATCCGGTCGAGATATTGCGCCCGCATCGAGCGCTCGTCGACGACACCGGTGATCTGGAGCATCCGGTCGGCCAGGGTCGACTTGCCGTGGTCGATGTGGGCGATGATGCAGAAGTTGCGGATCGCCGCCGGCGGCGTCGCGTGCGGTTGCAGCACGGTGCGGGCGCGGGGTGACACGGGAGATGGAACCTCTTGGGTGGGGGGATCAGGGCACTCCCCCTAGTCTCCCACGCTCGGCGCCGTCGTCAGGTCAGGTATGCCGCGTGCCCGGGCCGGACCTCACGTGGGCGATCCAGCGGCTCATCGCCTCGTCGATGTCCTCGGTCGAGCCGGCCAGGCTCATCCGCACCCACCGCTGCCCGTCGAGACCGGGAGTCGGGCCGTGTCCGGGCGCGAAGTCCACGCCCGGGGTGATCGCGACACCGGTGGCAGCGAGCAACTGGTCGCAGTAGGCGACCGAGTCGAGCGTGAGGTGAGAGACATCGGCATACGCATAGAAGGCGCCGTCGGCGGGTGCCCACTGGGTGACGCCCAGCTCGGGGAGGCGGGCGAGCACGTGGTCACGGTTGTCGCGGTAGCGCCGCACGTGACCGTCCAGCTCGAGTCGCGCCGTCGGGCCGAGCGCGGCGGCGGCGGCCACCTGGGCGATCGCCGGAGCGCAGATGTTGAGGTTGCCGAGCAGCAACTCGACCGGCCGCACCAAGTGCTCCGGCAGCACCAGCCACCCGACCCGCCACCCGGTCATCGAGAAGTACTTGCTCACCGAACCCACGAGCACGGCCTCCCGCGAGGTCTCCCACGCGCTCGCGGCCTGCTCGCCGAAGGTGACCCCGTGATAGATCTCGTCGCTCACGAGCAGCACGTCGTTCGCGTCGCACCAGCGCGCGATCGCGGCGAGCTCGTCGGGCGCGATGACCGTGCCGGTCGGATTGGCCGGTGACGCGATGATCAGCCCGGCCGGTGGCGCGCCGGCCGCGGCGGTCCACTCCTCGAGCAGGGCGACGGTCGGCTGGAAGCGCACCGCTGGTCCGCACTCGAGTTCGACGGCTCGGCAGCCCAGCGCGGCCAGCGTGTTGCGGTAGGCCGGGTAGCCCGGACGCGTCATCAACACCACATCGCCGGGGTCGAAGGCGGCGAGGAAGAGCGCCGTGAAGCCGGCCGAGGAGCCGGTCGTCACCGCGACGTCGGCCGGGTCCACGCGCAGGCCGGAGGTGCGCTGGAGGTGGCCCGCGATGGCCTCGCGGCACACCGCCGTTCCCATCGCGTCGGTGTAGCCGAGCACCGCCCCGTCCCGGACCGCGGTGGCGACGGCCTCGAGAGCCACCACAGGAGCCGGTGTCGAGGGCTGGCCGGCGCACAGCGAGATGACGTCGCCATGGGTCGCTGCGCGACGGTTGGCGGCCTTGAGCAGTTCCATGACGTGGAAGGGCTCGACCCTGCCTCGCTGCGACAGCCGTGGACTCACCCGGCCATTCTCACCCACGCCCCTCATAGGGTGGTCGCCATGGCCGGACTGCTCTCCAGACTCCTCACCGTGCTGCGCGGACCCGGACCCAACCCGCCCGGGGTGGCAGGCCCCCTGACCCGCGAGGCCAGCCCTGCGGCATACCCGGGGGACTTTCACGGCGTGCCGAGGATGGAGTGGGCAGCCGACGCCGACGGCCAGCCGGACCCCGGCGAGGTGGTCTGGACGTGGGTGCCCTTCGAGGAGGATCACAGCCGGGGCAAGGATCGTCCGGTGCTGCTCATCGGGCGGGACGGCCGATGGCTGCTGGGCCTGCCGCTGACGAGCAAGGACCACGACCGTGACGGGGGTCAGGAGCGGCGCGCCGGCCGGGAGTGGGTCGACATCGGCACGGGCGGCTGGGACCGTCAGGGTCGGCCGAGCGAGGTGCGGGTGAACCGGATCATCCGGGTCGACGCTGCGAGGATCCGTCGTGAGGGGGCGATCCTCGATCGCGGGATCTTCGAGCGCGTCACCCAGGCCGTTCGCGCCCATCGGGCCTGAGGCGGCCCAACAGGAAGGGCCCGGTCACCACCAGTGGTGACCGGGCCCTTGCCGTGCGAAGGAGCGTCAGAGCGACGCGGCCTTCTTGGCCATGGCCGACTTCTTGTTGGCGGCCTGGTTCTGGTGGATGACACCCTTGCTCACGGCCTTGTCGAGCTTCTTGGATGCAACCTTGAGGGCCTCGGTGACCTTCTCACCGTTGCCCTCGGCAGCCGCCTCGCGGAAGCGACGGACCGCGGTCTTGACCTCGGACTTGACAGCCTTGTTGCGCTCGGTCGCCTTGCGGTTGGTCTTGATCCGCTTGAGCTGGGACTTGATGTTCGCCATCTGGTGATTCGTCTTTCTGAAGTGGTCAGTATGCCGTTAGAGGGCGGCAGGAGCGACTCGGGACCGGGCGTGGGGCACCCTTGCTTGAGTCACCCTGGATGATGCAGACGTGACGCGCACGACCTGAGCGCGCACGCAAGGGGCAAATCTACCAGCGGGAGCCCGCCCGCCCCAAAACGGTGGCGCGCCTCATCGGTTGTTGGCGTGCTCACCGCAGACGCGCAGCAGGGTGCGCTCGAGGACGAAGTGCGGGTCTCGACCGCCACCCTCGCGGTTGCCACCCTTGATCTCGAAATCGGCGGCGGCCAAGGCGCGGTGGACCCGCCCCAACGACTCACCGTCCCAGCCGCCCAGTGTGCGGCGCGCCTTGTCGACCTGCCAGGGAGCCATCCCCAACTCACGCGCCAGGTCCGCGCTTCGCCCCCCTCGACCGGCCGCACCGACCCGGATCAGTTGGCGCACCTGGGCCGCGAGGTTGGCCACGATCGGCACCGGGTCGACGCCGACGGCGACGGCGTGCCGCAGGAGAGCCAGGGCGTCACTGGTGCGACCCGCGAGCGCGGCGTCCGCGACCTTGAAGCCGGTCGCCTCGACCTTGCCGCCGTGATACCTGGCGACGACGGACTCGTCGATGGTGCCCTGGGTGTCGGCGATGAGCTGCTGGCACGCGGAGGCGAGTTCGCTGACGTCGCTGCCCACCGCGTCGACGAGGGCCTGCACGGCCTCGCGCGTCGCCTTGCGGCGACCGGCTCGGAATTCGTTCATCGCGAAGTCGACCTTGTCGCGGTCGCTCTTGATCGCGGGCGCATCGATGACGCGGGCACCGCTCTTCTTGAAGGTGTCGAGGACCTTCTTGGCCTTCTGCCCGCCGCGATGGATGCCGATGAGCGTGACATCGGGTTGAGGAGCGGCCAGGTAGTCGAGGGTGTCGAGTTGGGCCTCGTCGGTGGCCTCGTCGAGATCGGCCAGGACGATGACCTTCTCGCCACCGAAGAGGCTGGGGCTGGCCTCGATCGCCAACTGGCCGGGGGCGTAGGCGCCCGCCTGGAGCCGGATGACCTCGAGGTCGGGCGTTCCTTCGCGCAGGGCGGCGACGGTCTGGGCCAGGGCTCGGTCGGCGAGCACCTGCTCCGGTCCGGCGATCAGGACCAGGGGGGGAACGCCGCTCATGGGGTGCAGCCTGCCACGTCGCGCGGACAGCCCATGAACGTCAGAGTGTGGTTCAGGAGAGCCCCAGGGCGCTCGCGCGCGCGGCGACGACCTCGACGTCGAGCTCGAGATGATCGGCGAGTTCGTCGAGGGGGATCTCGCTCTCGAACCCGTCCCTCAACTCCTCGTCCTGCTCGGGTGTCCACGCATGACCCTTGGTCACCGCGGTGCGCACCGACGGCGCGGGACCGGGGTCGGGCGCGACGGGTCGGGTCGTGGCGCTCGGGGCGCTCGTGGTGCTCGTGGTTTCGTGCGGCGGTGGCGCGTCCTGGTCCAACCGGCGCAACGCGCCCAGCACGAGGTTGCGGTCGGTCGTCGGCCAGAAGGGCGGAAGCGAGCGTTGGAGGAACCCGGCATACCGGGCCGACATCATCCGGGAGTCGAGGAAGGCGACGACGCCGCGGTCGTCGCCGCGCCGGATCAGTCGCCCCGCACCTTGCGCGAGGAGCAGCGCGGCATGGGTCGCGGAGACGGCCATGAAGCCGTTGCCGCCCCGCTCCTGGATGGCCTGGGTGCGTGCCGACGCCAGCGGGTCGTCGGGCCGCGGGAAGGGGATGCGGTCGATGAGCACCAACTGGCAGGTCGACCCGGGCACGTCGACGCCCTGCCACAGCGAGAGGGTGCCGAAGAGACAGACAGTCGGCTCGGCCGAGAACTGTCGCACGAGGGCACCGGTGAGGTCCTCGCCCTGGCAGAGGAAGGTGATCTCGGAGTCAGCGAAGCGCGACCGCATTTCCTCGGCCGCTGCCTGCGCGGCCCGCATCGACGAGAACAGCCCCAGCGTCCGGCCCCCGGCGGCCCGGATGAGGGCCTCCATCTCGTCGAAACTCTGCGGGCTCGCACCGTCGCGCCCGGGCGGGGGCAGGTGGGCCGCGACATAGGCGATGCCCTGCTGCGGGTAGTCGAAGGGCGAGCCGACGTCGAGACCGGTCCACTCCGGGGCTCCCTCACCGCGCAGCCCGATGGTGCCGGCCACCGCGTCGAAGCTCCCGCCGAGCTCGAGGGTGGCCGAGGTGACGACGACGGTGCGCTCGTCGAAGATCTTGTCGCGCACCAGGAGGGCCACGCTCATCGGGGCGACCCGGAGCACCGGGCCTCGCCGCTGGTCGTGCGCCAGCCACACCACGTCGAGATCGCGCGCCTCGAGGATGCGTGCCGCGTTGTCGAACATCTCCTCAACCGCGGCGAGCGCCACCTGACGCGTCCCGTCGACCCCGTCCTTGCCCTTGCCCTCGGGCTTCAGCTCGGACAGGACGGCCCTTGCGGTGTCGCGCACCCGGCCCAGGGCCATCGCGAGTGTTTCGGGTATGCCGGTCAGTCGCCCTTCCGGCGCACCCTCGAGAACCCCGTCGAGCAGGTCGGCCGCCTCCTCCATCGTGGAGGAGGAATCGGCCTGTCGCCCGGCCTTGCGAGCCGCCGTGCGGATCATGCCCGGTGAGATCTCGTCGGTGATCGTCGAGGTGACCCGGGAGACGAGTTCGTGGCCCTCGTCGATGACAAGCAGGTCGTGCTCGGGCAGCATGACTCGCCCCTCGAAGGCGTCAATCGCCATGAACGCGTGGTTGGTGACGACGACATCGACCTGCGTGGCCTCACGCCGCGCCTTCTCGACGAAGCAGTCGTCGAAGACCGGGCAGCGTGATCCGAGGCACTCGTGGGCCGAAACCGACACCTGCCGCCAGGCCCGATCGCTCACGCCCGGGGTGAGGTCTTCGCGCTCCCCCGTCTCGGTGTCCTTGGCCCACTCGCGGACGCGGACGACCTCCTTGCCGAGCCTCGACGCGGCCGCATCGACGCTGCCGACGCCCAGGAGTGCGCCCTCGTCGGGGTCGTCCGGGAACCCACCCTCGAGTTTGTGGGCACAGACATAGTTGGCCCGTCCCTTGACCAGGGCAAAGGTGGGCTTCCGGCCGAGCAAGGGCTCCAGCGAGCTGGCCAGGCGAGGGAGGTCGCGCGCCACGATCTGGCCCTGGAGGGCGAGCGTCGCGGTGGCGACGATCGCTGTCTCCCCCGTGCGCATCGCGTGCTCGATCGCCGGGACGAGGTAGGCCAGCGACTTGCCCGTGCCGGTCCCCGCCTGCACCAGCAGGTGCGTCCGCTCCTCGACGGCGGCGGCGACCGCGTGGGCCATGGCGACCTGACCCTCACGAGTCGACCCCCCGACGCCGGCCACGGCGGCGGTCAGCAGGTCGTCGAGGGAAGGCACCAGAGCACTGTATGCCGCGGGTCACCTGCGCGCCCCGCCGCCTGGATCGCCTGTGGACAGGGAAGGCATGCCAATGTCGGACGCAGCGAGAAGTTGGTGACAGACTCGGGAAACGTGAGCACCGACGTCGTTGCACCCACCACCCCCGTCCCCCCTGACATCGAGATCGCCGAGGCGGCGACCATCATCCCGATCGTCGAGTTGGCCCGCGACCGGCTCGGCATCGACGCCGCCGACCTCGTGCCCTACGGCCAGACCAAGGCCAAGGTGTCGCTGGCACACCTGCGCACCCTGACTGACCATCCGGACGGCAACCTTGTGCTCGTCACCGCGATGAGCCCAACCCCTGCCGGTGAGGGCAAGACGACGACCTCCGTCGGCCTGGCCGACGGTCTCTCCCTCATCGGTCAGAAGGCGATGGTCGCCCTGCGCGAGCCGTCGATGGGTCCGGTCTTCGGCATCAAGGGCGGGGCGGCTGGCGGCGGGTACGCGCAGGTCGTGCCGATGGTCGACATCAACCTCAACTTCACCGGTGACTTCGCGGCGATCGCGGCCGCCAACAACCTGTTGGCCGCCCTCATCGACAACCACGTCCACCATGGCAACGCGCTCGACATCGACCCGCGGACGATCACCTGGAAGCGGGTCGTCGACCTCAACGACCGGGCCCTGCGGGAAGTCATCGTCGGACTCGGTGGCCCGGTCAACGGGTTCCCTCGCGAGGATGGTTTCGACATCGTCGTGGCCTCCGAGGTGATGGCGATCTTCTGCCTGGCGACGTCGATCAAGGACCTCAGGGACAGGCTGGGCCGGATCGTCGTCGGCTACACCCGGGCCAAGAAGCCGGTGCGGGCCGCCGACCTCAAGGCGCACGGCCCGATGGCCGTGATCCTGCGCGATGCCCTGGCACCCAACCTCGTGCAGACCCTCGAGCACACACCGGCCCTGATCCATGGCGGACCCTTCGCGAACATCGCGCACGGGTGCAACTCGGTCATCGCGACGACGGCGGCGCTCAAATTGGCCGACTACGTGATCACCGAGGCCGGCTTCGGAGCCGACCTGGGGGCCGAGAAGTTCATCGACATCAAGTGCCGCGCGGCCGGCCTGTCTCCTCGAGCGATCGTGCTCGTCGCGACAGTGCGTGCCCTGAAGTACCACGGAGGTGTCGCCGTCGCCGACCTCAAGGCCGAGAACGTCCCGGCCATGGAGGAGGGCATGTCCAACCTGCGGCGCCACCTGCGCAATGTCACCGAGGTCTTCGGCGTGCCCGCGGTTGTCGCGATCAACCGTTTCCCCAGCGACACCGATGCCGAGATCGAGCGCCTCAAGGAACTCGTCGCCGCCCTCGGCTCGGTCGCGGTCGAGGCAACCCACTACAGCGATGGCGGCGCGGGGTGCGCGGATCTGGCGCGCGCGGTGGTCGAGGCGGTCGAGGCCTGCGCCGGACCGGTGTCCTTCACCTACCCCGACGAGCTGCCCCTGGCGCAGAAGGTGAAGGCGGTCGCCCGACGGATCTATGACGCCGACACGGTGACCTTCGACGCCAAGGCACGCAAGAAGATCGAGCAGCTCGAGGCCGAGGGCTACGGCCACCTGCCGGTCTGCATCGCCAAGACCCAGTCGTCCTTCTCGACCGACCCGACGATGCGGGGCGCTCCCAGCGGGCACACCGTCAACGTGCGTGAGGTGCGCCTGTCCGCCGGTGCCGGGTTCGTCGTCATGCTGACCGGCGAGATCATGACGATGCCGGGCCTGCCCAAGGTGCCGGCGAGCGAGCACATCGACATCGACGACGAGGGGCGCATCACCGGGTTGTCGTGAGGCGGTTGTCGTGAGGCGGTTGTCGTGAGGCGGGCCGGATGACTGCCCCTCGGGCGGCGGCAGACGGCTGTCAGGGTCGAGGAGTTCACTGGTCCGGTGACCACACCCGCAACGACACCGGCGCACACACCCGCGCATGCCTCAGCCCCCGCTCCGCCCGATGACATCCGGCGGGAGACCTGGCTGGCGCTCAGCGCGCTCGTCCTCGGCTTCTTCATGATCCTCGTCGACTCGACGATCGTGTCGGTTGCGACACCGGCGATCATCGAGGACTTCGGAGCGGACGTGAACACCGTCGTGTGGGTCACCTCCGCCTATCTCTTGGCGTATGCCGTGCCGATGCTCATCACGGGTCGGCTCGGCGATCGAGTCGGGCCCAAGCGGATGTATCTCGCCGGCCTCGTCGTCTTCACCCTGTCGTCCCTGTGGTGCGGTCTGACCGGGACGATCGAGGGTCTGGTGATCGCCCGCGTGGTGCAGGGTCTGGGCGCTTCGATGATGTCTCCGCAGACGATGGCCATCATCACGCGCATCTTCCCCGCTGCGCGCCGCGGAGCGGCCATGGCCGTCTGGGGCGCGACGGCCGGGGTGGCGACCCTCGTCGGTCCGATCCTCGGCGGCTTCCTCGTCGATGCTGCGGGCTGGCCATGGGTCTTCTTCGTCAATGTCCCCGTGGGGATCATCGCCTTCGTCCTGGCCTCCCGGCTGGTGCCCCGCGTCGACACGCACGCGCACGCCTTCGACTGGCTGGGCGTCGCCCTGTCCGCAGTGGGAATGTTCCTCCTCGTCTTCGGCATCCAGGAGGGCCACCAGCACGACTGGAATGCCGTGATCTGGTCGATGATCGTGGTCGGGCTTCTCGTGCTCGCCCTCTTCATCGCCTGGCAGGCCCGAAACCGGCGCGAGCCGCTGGTGCCCCTCGGGCTCTTCCGCGACCGCAACTTCGCCGTCGCCAACCTGGCGATCTCGACGATGGGTTTCGCCATCACGGCCATGGCGATCCCGCTCATGATCTGGGCGCAGGTCGTGCGTGGCCTCAGCCCGACCCGGGCTGCCCTGCTGATGGCGCCGATGGCGCTCGCGAGCCTGCTTCTCGCCCCGATCGCGGGTCGGCTCACCGATCGGGTCCACCCGCGGCTGCTGACGGCCCTCGGCCTCACCGGCACGATCATCTCGCTCGTGTGGACGGCCCGGATCATCTCGCCGACGACCGCCCTGTGGTCGACGGTGGCCCCCATGCTGCTGCTCGGCATCGGGAACAGCTTCGTCTGGGGCCCGAACAGCGCCTCCGCGACCCGCAATCTGCCACCACGACACGCGGGCGCCGGTTCCGGGGTCTACAACACCACCCGCCAGGTCGGCGCAGTGCTCGGCTCGGCCGCCATCGCCGTCCTCATGGACTCACGACTGGCCGCCCAAGGCCTGGGCGCCATGTCTGGCTCCATGCAGTCCGGCAGCGGGCACCAGTTGCCCGCAGCGGTGGCCGAGAAACTCAGCATGGTCATGGCGGAATCGCTCTACCTGCCGCCTGCAGTCCTCATCATCGGCCTGCTGGCCGTGCTGTTCTTCGAGCGTCCCGGGCATCTCGCACGCAGATGAGGTGAGCCACCATCGCGGTCCACCCGGTCTGGTGGGTCGCGCCGCACCCCCGGCCCGTGTCGCCGTCGAAGTACTCACTGAAGGTGGGGTGCACGTCCCAGAGCGGTCCGCTCGGGTGATCGCGCGGTGTCGCGGGCGCCCGTCCGCCCGGCCCGACCCGGAAGAGGCCGATCAGTCGCTCGTCCAGGTCGTCGGCCACGACGTCCAGCCCCACCATGCGCGCGCTGCCGGTGGGGAACTCGACGACGTGATCCTCGTGCGCTCCGGCCGCGTGACTACGCAGGGCGTCCACGAGCAGGGAGTTGATGGGGAACCAGATGGGTCCGCGCCAGTTCGAGTTGCCCCCGAAGGCGCGCGTGCTTCCCTCGCCCGGGTCGTAGCGCATCGACATCTGCGTGCCGGCGACCTCCATGGTCACCCCGTCGCGGTAGGCCGCGGACAGCGAGCGCACCCCATGTGCCCCGAGGAACTCACCCTCATCGAGCATTCGCCGCAGCACCGCCCGCAGTCGCGGCGACGGCAACGGGGACAGCGTCGTCGTGATCGTCCCTCCCGCGCGTGCCGACACGAGCGAGTCGGCCAGGTCCGGCCGACGTCGCTGCAGCCAACGCAGTCGGCCCACGAAGTCCGGCAACTCCTCGAAAACCCAGGTCGGGACGTTCGCGATCGCGATCAGGGGGAGGAGCCCCACCAGGGACCGGATGCGCACCGGCTGGGAATTGCCCTCGGGATCGACCAAGGTGTCGTAGTAGAAGCCGTCCTCCTCGTCCCAGAGCGACACGTCGTCGGTGCCGAAGGTCTCCATCGCCTCGGCGATGGAGAAGAAGTTCTCCAGAAAGGTCGACGCCAGCCCGTCGAAGGACTTGTCCGTGCGGGAGAGCTCGAGCGCGATCCGCAACATCGCCAGACAGAAGAAGGCCATCCAGCTCGTCGCATCCGACTGCTCCAGTCGCCACCCCTTGGGGACATCTCGTGAGCGGTCGAAGAGCGAGATGTTGTCCATCCCGAGGAAGCCACCCTCGAAGAGGTTCGACCCGTCACTGTCCTTGCGGTTGAGCCACCACGAGAAGTTCATGAGCAGCTTGGTGAACACCCGCACGAGAAAGGCGTGATCTCGTGCCCCGTCGAGGCGGTAGACCAGCCACGCCGCCCACGCATGCACTGGTGGGTTGACGTCCCCGAAATCCCATTCATAGGCAGGTAGTTGGCCGTTGGGGTGCTGCGCCCACTCCCGCACGAGGAGCAACAGTTGGTTCTTCGCGAACCCCGGGTCCATGTGTGCGATCGCGACGCAGTGGAAGGCCAGGTCCCACGTCGCGAACCACGGGTACTCCCACTCGTCCGGCATCGAGATGACGTCAGCGAGCGCCAGATGACCCCACCCGTTGTCCCGTCCGCCCGGGCTCCGTCGAGAGGCGGGAGGGGGTGGGCCGGCAGGGTCGCCGTCGAGCCACTCCCGGACCGAGAAGCGGTAGAGCTGCTTGCCCCAGTTGAGCCCGGCGAACGCACGCCGTGCGATGAGCCGGTCCTCCTCACCTACCTCGGACGGGATGACGTGCGCATAGAACTCGTCCGCCTCGCGCTCACGATTGGCGAGCACCGCGGCATACGAGGCGCCGAAAGGCCGGTCGATCTGGTGGTCACCTCGCAGCCGGAGCCGCACGCTCACCGTCTCCCCCGGCGCGACGTGCGGGAAGTGGTAGGCCAGCGCGACCTTGGTGCCGGTGCCTGCCGGATTGATCCCGGAGTCGTCGCCGTTCACCAGCGCTCGGGTCACCCCATCCTTGGGGTATGCCGTGGTGCTGCGTCCCGCGTCCGGCCCGAAGACTGCTTCGATGTGGGTTTCGCTGTCGCAGGCCAGGATTCGCGGTGCTCCCTCAGCAACCAGCACATAGGTGCCGAGCCAGGCATGCCTGGCCTCGACGACCGTCGTGTCCGCGGCCACCGTCTGCTTCGGAGCCAGCGCGCGCAGGCTCGGACGTCGCGGGTCGCGCCCCCACGACCACGTGTTGCGGAACCAGATCTGCGGGACGAGGTGCAAGGGCGCCGGATCGGGACCGTGGTTGGTCGCCTCGATGAGCAGGCAGATGTCGTCCGTCGCGGCCTTGGCGTGGGTGGTGACGATGTCGAAGAAGCGGTCACCGTCGAGCACTCCGGTGTCAGCGAGCCGGACCTCCGCGCCCTCCAACCCCGCGCAGGCATTGCGGCGGCGCAGTTCGTCGTAGGGAAAGGCCGCCTGGGGGTAGCGGTAGAGGTGCCGCGCCCAACTGTGGGTCGGTGTGGCATCAAGGGCCCACCAGTACTCCTTGGCGTCCTCGCCGTGGTTGCCCTCACCATTGGTCAGGCCGAAGAGGCGTTCCTTGAGTCGGTCGTCCTGCCCGTTCCATGCGGCGACCGCGAGATTGAGGAACCCATAGCGGTCGCACAGCCCCGCGATGCCGTCCTCGCCCCAGCGATAGGTGCGCGCATGGCTGTGCTCGAAGGGGAAGAAGGCCCATGCATCGCCGTCCGCGGAGTAGTCCTCACGCACGGTGCCCCACTGTCGAGCCGACACATAGGGGCCCCACAGCCGCCACGCGTCGTCGTCACTCGGCGCCTCACCGAGGCGCTCGTGCTCATCGGTCGGAGGTCGGGGGTCCACCACTTCAATCTAGTGATCTGGTTTGCTGTCCGGGTGCCGGTCACCGTGCGCCGCCCCGCGCAACTCGTCCTGGGCTGCATCGTGCTCGGACTCGGGATCGCCCTGCTCCTGCAGGCCCGACTGGGCGCGGACGGCTACACGATGCTCGTCAGTGGCATCGTCGCGACCAGCGGGGTCGCCTTCTGGATCGTCAACACGACCTGCGGCATCGTCCTGGTCCTCCTCGCGATGCTGCGCCGCCACCGGCCCGGCCTCGGCACCCTCGTCCAGCCGGTGGTCGTGGGCGTCACCGTGTCGGCGATCATCGACCACCTCCCCGCGCCGGACTCGATCGGTTGGCGCAGCGCGCAGTTCGTCCTCGGCTTCTTCGTGCTCTGTCTGGGCGTGGCGTCGTATCTCGCGGTCGACCTCGGCGCCGGTCCCGCGGAGGGTGCAGCCCTGGCCTTCGATCCGCCGCTTCCCTTCAAGTGGAGTTACTCGATCTTCCAACTCGTGACCACGCTCGCCGGATGGGCGCTGGGGGCGACGCTGGGGATCGGGACCGTCATCGTCATCCTGGCGATCGGGCCGGTGACCGACCGGATCATCCACTGGGTGACCCCGCCGGGAGTGCGCGAGGTGCACTGACCAGCCCTGGGCGTCAGAACCGGCGCATCATCCAGATGTCGTCACGGTCATCCCCCGGCCCCACCCGGATGCCGCCGACCAGCCGCCCGCACTCGACCCAGCCCAGCCCGGCGCCGCCGGTGGTGGAGCAGCGGGTTCGACGGCCGCTGCCAGAAGCCGATCGCCACGACTCGGTCGGTGTCGGGCGCCCGCAACAGCACGGCCGTGACGTCGCCGGCCACCATGTCTGCCTCGTGGTGCGCCAGGGCCTCGGCATGCCGCTCGCGAGAGTCGCCCGGCAGGAAGCCCACCGCTCCCCCGGCGGCCGTGGTGGCGACCCACAGGTCGAGCACCTGGGCGAGCGTGACCGGGTCGAATCCCTCGGTGCGCACGACGTCGACCCGCGGCGCGGTCAGGATGACGGCTGCCCCGAACTCCGGCGGATCGCCGGGCAGGAGACGGCGAGACGTCGGCACCAGCCCGCAGGTGCGGGCCGTCGCGACCGACGCCGCGTTGTGCTCGGCAGCCGCCGCGACGATCGGGAGCGTCGGCAGCCACTCCAGGCCCCACGCCACCCAGGCCCGCGCGGCCTCGCGGGCCAGACCCTGCCCGGCGGCCCCGAAGACCAGCCGATAGTAGAGATTGAGCTCGGCCGGGTCGTCGTTGCGTTTCAACCCCCCGCATCCGACAAGCTGCCCCTGCTCCTCCACGAGGTGATAGCCGTAGCCCTCGCGATCCCAGTGCGCCAGCACCTTGTCGAACTGCACACTCGCCACCTCGTCGCTGGCCGCCATCGCGTGTGGCGCGTGCGTGTAGGTGCGCGGGTCCCGGTGCAGCGCGATCCAGGTGTCTCGGTCGGCTTCCGACGGCGCCCGAAGCACGAGGCGAGCGGTGGCGATGTCGGGGGCGGACGGCATACCGGGCATCATGGCAGCCGTGACCGACACCCGACATCCGCTGACGGACGTCGCCCTCGCATCGGTCACCACGGACGCCGACACCCTGTATGCCGCGTTCGCCGACTGGGTGGGTGGCCTCGAGATCACGCCGTATCCGCACCAGGACGAGGCCATCATCGAGGTCCTCTCGGGACAGCACGTCGTCCTGGCAACGCCGACCGGCAGCGGCAAATCACTCGTTGCGACGGCCTCCCACTTCGCGGCGCTCGCCGGCGACCGGGTCTCCTTCTACACCGCCCCGATCAAGGCCCTGGTCAACGAGAAGTTCTTCGCGCTGTGCGAGGTCTTCGGCGCCGACCAGGTCGGCCTGCTCACCGGGGATGCCAGTGTGAACAGCAACGCGCCGATCATCTGCTGCACCGCGGAGGTCCTGGCCAACATCGCCCTGCGGGAAGGCACCGACGCGGACGTCGGACTCGTCGTCATGGACGAGTTCCACTACTACGCCGACCCGCAGCGGGGCTGGGCCTGGCAGGTGCCGCTGCTCGAGCTGCCACAAGCCCAGTTCGTGCTCATGTCAGCGACCCTGGGCGACATGAGCCGCATCGCCGACGACCTCACCAGGCGCACCGGCCGCGAGGTCGCACAGGTGACGACGGCCGAGCGACCGATCCCCCTCACCTACGCGTGGAGCCTGGAGCCACTGGCCGACACCCTGGGCGAGATCGTCTCGACCCACCGGGCACCGGTCTACGTTGTCCACCCCAGCCAGGCCGCGGCCGCTGAGCACGCCCGCTCCCTCCACACCCTGCAGTTGCTCAGCAAGGAGGAGAAGGCCGCTGTCGCCGAGCGGCTGGCCGGTGTGCGCTTTGCCGCCGGTTTCGGTCGCACGCTGGGAGGGTTGCTGCGCAGGGGAATCGGCGTTCACCACGCCGGGATGCTCCCCCGATATCGCCGCATCGTGGAACAACTCGCGCAGGCCGGCCTGCTCAAGGTCATCTCCGGCACCGACACCCTCGGCGTCGGCATCAACGTGCCGATCCGGACCGTGCTCTTCACCCAACTCGCCAAGTTCGACGGGACCCGCGAGCGGATCCTCAAGGCCCGGGAGTTCCACCAGATCGCCGGGCGGGCCGGACGGGCCGGCTACGACACCAGCGGTGAAGTGGTCGTGCAGGCCCCCGAGCACCTGGTCGAGAACGCCCGCCGCCTGGCCAAAGCCGGTGACGACCCGGTGAAGATCAAGCGGGTCCAGAAGGTCAAGCCGGCCGCCGGGCAGATCGTGTGGACCGAGGCGACCTTCGACAAGCTCGTCGCCGCCCAGCCCGAGGCCCTCCAGTCCCGGATGCGGATCGACAACGCGATGATCCTCAATGTCATCGCCCGCCCCGGCGACCCGATCGCCGCACTCTCGCGACTGGTGCGGGACAACCACGAGACCCCGGTGCGCCAGGCCGCACTCGCGCGCCGCGGCATACGACTCCTGCGATCGCTGCTCGACAGCGGCGTCATCACCCGGCTGGCCGGGCCGGCGCCCGACGGACGGACGATTGCGCTGGCCATCGACCTGCCCGACGACTTCGCCCTCAACCAGCCGTTGGCGCACTTTGCGCTCGAAGCCCTCGACCTGCTCGCCCCCGAGTCCCCCACCCACGCCCTCGACGTCGTCTCGGTGATCGAAGCAGTCCTCGACGATCCGAAACCCGTTCTCCTGCAGCAACAATGGGTGGCACGCGGCGAGGCCGTCCAGGAGATGAAGGCCGACGGGATCGAGTACGACGAGCGGATGGAACTCCTCGACGAGGTCACCTGGCCCAAGCCGCTGGCCGACCTGCTGGAACCAGCCTTCGCGGCATACCGCACCGTTCACCCGTGGCTCCCGGAGGACTCGCTGTCACCCAAGTCGGTGCTGCGGGAGATGTGGGAGACCGGGCTGTCCTTCACCGATCTCATCGGCCGCTACGGCCTGGCCCGCTCCGAGGGGGTGGTCCTGCGCTACCTCTCCGACGCCTATCGCACCCTGCGCCAGACCGTGACCGCCGCGCACCGCTCCCGCGAGCTGGACGAGATCGTCGACTGGCTCGGCGAGACGATCCGCCAGACCGACTCCAGCCTGCTCGACGAGTGGGAGTCGATGACCCACCCCGAGAACCCGACCGTCCACACCGGTGTCGCGGCCGCGCCGGTCCGGCCCTTGTCCGCCAACGAGACCGCACTGCGGACCATGGTCCGCAAGGCGATGTGGCGCCGGGTCCAGCTGGCCGCCCGCGACGACGTCGACGGCCTGTATGCCGCGGAGCAGGCGAGCGCCGCCCTCACCGACCCGCCCGGCGAGGTCGTCATGGACCGGGTCGCGTGGGACGAGGCGTTGGGCGCCTACTGGGGCGAGCACGACGAGATCCAGGTGACCGGCGACGCGCAGGGGCCGGCCATGCTCGTGATCACCCCGGACCCGGAGGCTCCCCGCACCTGGCGGGCGCGCCAGACCCTCGCCGACCCGGAGGGCGACCATGACTGGGTCATCGAGGCCGAGGCCGACCTCGACGCCAGTGACGCCGTCGGCGAGCTCATCCTGCGCGGCACCGCCCTGCGCCGACTCTGAGCGCCCTTCACCCGCAGGGGTGTACCGCCCACCCCGGGCCGCTCATAGCGTCCATGGGGCACAACCCCAGGCCGCGCCCTCAACCCGGCGAGGACGCGGCATCCCGCTGAGGAACGGACGAGCCATGACCCAACCCCCCGCACCGTGGAACGAGACCCGGGACCGGGACGACGACACCCAGACCCGGGACGTCGCCAAGAACGAGGCGGCCTCGGTCGCGAGCGACGCCAAGGACAATGCGCAGCAGGTGGCCTCGACGGCCACGGACCAGGCCAAGCAGGTCGCCGGTGAGGCCAAGGACCACGCCAAGCACCTCTACGCCCAAGCCCGGTCCGAGTTCGCCGACCAGGCGTCGAGCCAGCAGGGGCGCGCGGCCCGCGGACTGCGGTCCCTCGCCGGTGAGCTCGACTCGATGGCCTCCCACCAGGGCTCTGGCGTCGCGACCGACCTCGCGCAACAGGCGGCCACGAAGGCCAACCAGGTCGCCGGCTGGCTGGAGAACCGCGAGCCGGGCGACGTCATCGACGAGTTGAGCTCCTTCGCGCGTCGCCGCCCCGGTGCCTTCCTCCTCGGCGCAGCAGTGCTCGGCCTCGTCGGCGGGCGGCTGACCCGCGGCCTGGCCGCCGAGGCCCAGGACAGCCAGTCCTCGGACCGTCGGCCGCTGACCACCGACGTGAGCACGCCGCAGCCCATGCCCGTGAGCCCGTCGCAGCCCAGGCCCGTCGGCACCGACTCGCTGGTCTACGGCGATGGCCCCGACGACCTGCGGGCACCATGAGCACGACGCCTCCGAACGACACGGACCGGACGTCAGGTGTCAACCCGGTGACCGGGCGCTATGACTCGGTCTCCGACGCGATCCCCGACCCCGAACCGCTCCACGGCGCCCACCAGACTTATGCCAAGGGCGAGGTGTCCTCGATCGGTGAGCTGATCTCGGACATCACCGCCGACCTCTCGACGCTGCTGCGCCAGGAGGTGGCCCTGGCCAAGGCCGAGGCCATGCAGTCGGCCGGCCAGGCCGGGCGAGGAGCAGGGATGCTCGGCGGGGCCGGTCTGGCCGGCTGGTTCGCGCTGCTCTTCCTCTCGATCGCCCTCTGGTGGGCGCTCGGGTCGTGGTGGGACAACCGCGGCTGGGCGGCCGTCGCCGTCGCCGTTCTCTGGGCCGTCATCGCGGCCATCCTCGCGGCCACCGGCCGCAACCAGCTCAAGCACGTCAAGGGAATGCCGCGCACCGTGGAGACCGCCAAGAAGGTTCCCGATGCGCTCAAGGGAAACGAGGACCAGTCATGAGCAGCAACGACCCGGACCAGCTGCGCGCGGAGATCGAGCGCACCCGGTCCGACCTGAGCCAGAACGTCAACGCGCTCGGCGAGGCGGTCACGCCCGGCAACATCGCCAAGCGCCAGGTCGACAAGGTCGCGGGCGCGGCGGTGGGCCTCAAGGACAAGGTCATGGGGACCGTGGACGATGCCACCAGCTCGGCCGCTGACACCGCGAGCGGTGTGGGCGACCGGGTCGGTGAGGTCAAGGACCAGGCCGCCCGCAAGGCGCGCGGCAACCCGATGGCCGCCGGTCTGATCGCCCTCGGCGCGGGCTGGCTGCTCGGCTCGCTGCTGCCCGCCAGCGACAAGGAGCGCGAGCTCGCGGCCGCGGCCAAGGAGAAGGCGCAGCCGATGGTCGATGAGGTCAAGGACGTCGCCCAGGAGGCGGCCGAGAACCTCAAGGAGCCCGCGCAGCAGGCTGCCGAGTCGCTCAAGGCCACCGCCCAGGACGCCGTGGAGACGGTCAAGGCCGAGGGCCAGCAGGCGACCGAGACGGTGAAGGCGTCCGCCGCCGAATCGGCGGACAGCGTCAAGGAGCACCAGCAGCGCCCCGACACCAGCCTGTGAACCACTCTCCGGGCGGCACCCTGGGAAGGGGTGCCGCCCGGAGGCAGTCGGTACTGGTCGGTCGTCGTCGGTCTGCGACGGACCCCTCGCCGCTGAGCGCTCGCGGTCGGCATCCTGTCCGTGTGCCGATAGGCCTCGCACCGCTCGGAAACGCAGCGTGGCGTTGGGTCGCGACCTGGCGACGGCTCGGCGGGGCGCGATCGTCTCGTGCGTTGGCGGACTACGGGAGCTTGGACGCGAGGACGTCGGCCGCCAGGATCTCGGGTGCTGCGCCGAGGAGGTGCTGGTTGGCCATCAGGGCTGCGACGATGGCGCCGTTGGCGTGGGCGTCGCGAGCGGCCTCGTCGGGGAATGCATCGAAGATCCAGAAGGTGTCGGCGTGGGTCCTGACCGCGAACCAGACGATCGTTCCTACTTCTTCGTTGGCGAGCGCGACAGCTCCGGCGAGCAGATCGGCGAGCGCGTCGTGCTGTCCATCGGCCGCGACGATCTTGGCAACGAAGGCATACGGAAGTGATGCGGGTGTGGACATGAGGGGTTCTCCTAGGTGTCGAGGCTTCTTGGCGAAGCGAGTTCAGCGTATGACGAGCAAGGGCATGTGAGAAGTGGCGTATACGCCAGTATTGCTATTGTTCGCGCCATGCGTATCGGACTGATCGCGATCGACGGCTGCTTCGGTTCGGCTGCCGCGTCGGTCATCGACATCGTGCGGGTGGCCGACGGAGCCCGCGGCGATGTCGACCCGCGGATCGACCCGATCGAACTGGCCATCCTCGGACCGAAACGGAGAGTGACCACGACGGCATCGATGACCCTGTCGGTGGACCACCCGCTGTCGGAGTCCGCAGAGTTCGACGTGGTCGTCGTCCCTGCGCTTGGAACCCTCACGGCCGCCGCTACCAACGACGCCCTCCAGAGCCGAGATGCTCGTTCGGTCATCGCCTCGCTCGGGCGCCTCGACGACGCGACCACCCGGATCGCCGCGGCGTGCACCGGCGTGTTCGCTGTCGCCGAGACCGGACGGATGCATCATCGGCGGGCGACGACCAGCTGGTTCCTGGGACCGGAGTTCCTGAAGCGCTATCCGACCGTCGACCTCGATCTCGACACCATGGTCGTGGTGGACGGGAACCTCGTCACCGCCGGCGCCGCGTTCGCCCACATCGACCTCGCGCTCTCACTCGTACGATCGATCAGCCCCGACCTGGCCCAACATGTCGCCAAGCTCCTCATCATCGACGAGCGTCCGTCGCAGGCGGCCTTCGTCGCCTACGAACATCTCCGGCACGAGGACCCGATCGTCGTAGAGTTCGAACGCTTCGTGCGCGCCCGCCTGGACGAACCGTTCAACGTCGCCTTCGTCGCGCAGTCGCTCGGCACCAGCCGGCGCACCCTCGAACGACGAGTCCGTGCGGCGCTCAACCTCACTCCGCTCGGCTTCGTCCAACGGCTTCGCATGGAACGAGCTCGGCACCTCTCAGCAACCACGGACCTCACCTCCGCCGAGATCGCGCTACGGGTCGGCTACGCGAACGCCGAGACTCTGCGCTCCCTCCTGCGTAGGGAGCGACGCCGTTCCTGACCTATCGCCATGCCTGTAGCCGGTGTCCT
>Ga0209792_1000040_pt1 | contig 271650 bp, 209 predicted proteins | sample EBPBio142005_DNA_FD_185860 | JGI IMG/M metagenome (GOLD analysis project Ga0209792, IMG submission 185860) | Wastewater treatment Type I Accumulibacter community from EBPR Bioreactor in Madison, WI, USA - Reactor 1_6/14/2005_ DNA (SPAdes)... | ecosystem: Engineered > Bioreactor > EBPR >...
AGACGACGTTCCATATCTATACAAGCACCAATATAGTATTTGTCTAATTTTTCAGAATAAATAATATAGCAATATGGCATTTGCCAAAATTAAAAAAGCCCTGGAAAAATCCAAGGCTATGTTGTGATCCCGCTGGGACTCGAACCCAGGGCCCATACATTAAAAGTGTATTGCTCTACCAACTGAGCTACGGAATCAACACTCTATTGAGTACCCCTTTTTTGAAGGGAGTGCAAAAATAAGGCAAAAACTTTTCGCAGCAAATTTTTTAAAAAAAAAGTTTTCAGATTCTTTGCAAAAAGTTGAAAAGTGCTAAAATTACTGGCTTTACTAACTTTGGTGAATATTAGAATTACTCCCAAATGAAAAAAATAAAAACTGCTTTGTTATCCTATGGTATGTCGGGTAAAGTTTTTCATGCGCCATTTCTTACGCTACATCAAGGTTTTGAGCTAAAAGGGGCTTGGGAAAGAAGCAAAGATTTGATTAGGAAAGATTATCCTGATGTAAAAAGCTATACTACATTGGACGAATTGCTGGCGGATGATGTGGAACTGGTAGTAGTAAATACACCTGTGGATACACATTACGAATATGCCAAAAAGGTTTTGCAGGCAGGAAAGCACGCATTAGTAGAAAAAGCCTTTACAACAAATGCAAACGAAGCTGAAGAATTGGCGGCACTGGCAAAAGAAAAGGGTTTAAAACTCACTGTTTATCAAAACAGACGCTGGGATAGCGATTTTAAAACGGTAAAAAAGGTTTTGGATGATGGCCTGCTTGGAGATATTGTAGAAGCCGAAATTAGATTTGATCGCTTTAATCCTGCACTGAGTGCCAAAGTGTGGAAAGAGTCGGCCAATGCAGGTGCAGGTATTTTAAAAGACCTGGGCCCACATATTATTGATCAGGCAATTAATTTATTTGGTTATCCCAAGACTTTATTTGCAGATATAAGAACATTGCGGCAAAACTCTTTGGTGGAAGATAATATAGATATTCTATTATTTTATGCAGATAAACGGGTAAGGTTGCATGCCGGCTTTTTTAACAGAGAGCCCATTCCATCTTACATTTTGCAAGGAACCAAGGGAAGCTTTTTGAAAATCAGGGGAGATGTGCAGGAAGATGTGTTGAAAACAGGCGCAAAGCCTAACCTTACTGACTGGGGATTAGAGTCATTAGAAAAGCAAGGGTTGTTGCATACAGAAATAGATGGGCATTTGGTGCGAAAACACATTCCAACTCTACAGGGTAATTATTATGACTTGTTTGATGATGTTTATCAATCAATTGTTTTTAATAAAAAGGAACCTGTTTCAGCCGACGATGCTGTAATGGTAATGAAAATTATAGATGCGGCTATTAAGAGCCATAAATCGGGGCAGGTTGTACACTTGTAACCATCCAGCATTTGTACTTACAAAAAAATAGCCCCTCTGTAGAAACAGAGCGGCCTTTTCGATTGCTTGCCATATGTAAAAGTCTTAAAATATATTTATCGCCTCATTTTCCGCCCTTGTACAGTATTTTTTGATTTTTGCCTGCCAGCATTTTCAACTTAACTGCTTTCTCTCAACAAATCTAGTACAGTTTTTTGCTGTAATACATCCAAAATGAATGTATTAATACTATCGACAAAAGGGGAACAATATTTTTAAATGCTTGCTGGTAAAGCATTTAAAAAGAATTTGCTTACGATGCCCAAGTAAAAACAGCAACGAAAAAATCCATTTATTTACTTATAAAAAAATAGCCCCTCTGTAGAAACAGAGCGGCCTTTTCGATTGCTTGCCATATGTAAAAGTCTTAAAATTCTTTTGTGGTATCGTTTTCCTCACTTAACTTGCTGCCTCGTAATTAACGGCCTTTTCTGCCTGCCAGCATTTTCCATTTTCGATTGCCTGCCGTTTGTAACTAAGCCCTAACGGTTTTTGTAGTTACAAATTTACTTGTGCTTTAGTCGGCTTCAAAATCAACTTAAAGCCTTTTATCGGATGTTAAAGTGTAATTTGCAAAGCTGAAACCCTTATCCAAAGCAACCTTTAGTGGAATTTACATACGATGGCCAACCGCTCTACCGATATAGTTTTTCAATTGATCCGCTCCCTTCAAAAGTCGGAAAAAAGAAATTTTAAGCTATATATCAAAAGAAATTCAGGTAATCAAGATTTAAAAATGGTGGAACTATTTGATGCGATAGATCATTTGGAAGAATATGACGAAGCGGTTTTGCTCAAAAAAATTCCTTCTATTAAAAAACAACAGCTTTCCAATGCCAAGGCACATTTGTATAAGCAGATTCTTGCCAGCCTTCGGGTACTAAAAAGTACAGAAAGCATAGATATGCAATTGCATGAGCAATTAGACCATGCTAAAATTTTATACAACAAAGGCCTTCATTTACAAAGTTTAAAGATATTGGAGAAAGCGAAGGAGTTAGCAAAGTCGCATAACCAGGACTCGCTATTGATGCAGGTAATATCTATGGAGAAAAAAATTGAAACCCTTCATATTACCCGAAGTATGCAAAACAGGGCAGAAATGCTGGCAGAAGAAGCTTTGGATGTAAATATTAGAAGAAGAATGATTACCAGGCTTTCTAATCTTGCATTAAAATTGTATAGTTGGTATGTAGAGCATGGCCATGCAAGAGATAAAGAAGATCAAAAGCATATTGATAAGTTTTTTCACGATAATCTTCCCACAGGTGCTTTAGAGCAAAAAGGATTTTATGAAAGAATGTACCTGTATCAAAGCTATTGTTGGCTTGGCTTTATTCGCCAGGATTTTTTGATGTATTATCGCTATACCCAAAAATGGGTAGATCTTTTTAATGCCAACCCAGCCATGTTGGAAGTTGAAACTGCACATTATATTAAAGGGATGCACAACCTATTGAATGCTCATTTTGATTTACGCAATTACCAGCAGTTTGCAAAAACCTTAAAGGCGTTTGAAAATTTTTCACAAACAGATATTGCCAATAGGCATGATACGCACCGCATACATACATTTGTGTACCTAAACAGTGCTAAGCTAAACCTCGAAATGATTGTGGGGAACTTTAGTGCTGGCCTTGTAATAGCACCTTCTATTGAAGGGAAATTAAAAGAGTACAGTTTGTTTATTGATAGTCATCGAATACTTGTATTAAATTATAAAATTGCAACGCTTCACTTTGGTGCCGGTAATTACGCTATTAGTATTGACTACCTTAGAAAAATAATTAACGACCAGGTAAATCTTAGAAGCGATTTGCAATGCTATGCAAGACTGGTACACTTACTGGCACATTATGAATTAGGAAACGAGGATATTATTGAAAGCCTTACCAGGTCGGTATTTAGATTTATGGCTAAAATGAAAAGCCTAAATGTGATAGAAGAAGAAGTATTGAAGTTTTTAAGAAAATCTTTCAGTATGCCAAAAAGTGCACTAAAGCCTGAGTTGGAAAAGTTTTTGCAAACAATAAAGCATTATGAAAAAGACAGATATGCTACTCGGGCATTTTCGTATTTAGATTTAGTGAGTTGGGTAGAAAGTAAATTGTATAACAAGCCAATGAGCCAGATTATAAGAGAAAAATACCTGGCTAGCAACCGCAGGATTGCTTACGGTACATTATAGTGTCATCAGGCTACAGCCACGAATATCACTATTGTCAAGCCTTCCCAGTACTTCAAAGCTTCCATCGGCATATAATTTTGCCATATCATCTGTAGCTATAAAAGAGCAACTGTAAATGTTTGCAAGGTCAATAATGTTGATAGCGCCAGTTCTAAAATCTTTCTTTTCTGGAACATTTTCACTTACATCAAACGGGTCGTCTTCTGAGCGAATTAAAACCTTCATAGTATTAGAAGGGTAGAAAATGCCATCGCTTTTTGAATACGCTTGCGATAGTAATTCCGTCATTCCGTATTCCGAATGAATTTGATTTACGTTAAATTTATTTTTGAGGATGGTATGTACTTCATCTCTTGTTAATTCTTCTCTACGTCCTTTCATGCCTCCGGTTTCCATGATAATGCTATTTTTCAATTGCATAGGAAATTGTTCTGCAAAATCAAGCAAAGCATAGGTTACGCCAATTACTAAAGTACGCTTACCGATTGCTTCATTTTGCAACAGTTTTTTTTGTAATTGCTCAAAATTATCTAAGTAAAAACCGCTATCTACGTCCTTCGATTTTTTAATTAAATCATCTACCATAAAAATGAGCGACGAATGCCCCTTTTCGAGATAAGATGGTAGGAGGCCGATTATGCAATATTGAGTTGGGCTGCCATAAAATTGCTCAAAAGCTTTGGTGAAGCTGTTAACGTAAATATTTTGGTCTTTTATCCAATGCCGGCTATTAATAGAAGTTGTAGTGCCGCTACTTTCAAAATACAAGGAAGTTTCAAAAGGAGTGGTTTTAATTGTATGCGTTTTAAAAAAACTAATTGGTAAAAATGGAATTTGTGTAATTGCGCTTACATCCTGTGGTAAAACCTTTAGTGCATCACAAAATTGCCTGTAAACATTATTTTGTTGGTATTGAATTTTAAAAATAGATAATGCCTTGCTGGTAAATGCAGCATTGTTGTTATTAAATATCTCTTTAACTATATCTTTTGGCTCTAATTGCGACATGGAACTGCAAATTTCACAAAATCAAAGCAAATTGACTAAGGAATATACAAACAGGTTTACTAAATTTGGTTATAATTCACATTTATGAAAAATGTATTATTGGTAATTTGTGCGGGAGTTTTGTTTTCTGCCTGTAAAAAAGATAAGTTTACCACCACACCACAAATAAAATTTGTTGATATTTCGCCTAACTATTTCTCTTCGGAGTTTAATACCTCTTTATACAAAGAATCTGCACCTAAGTTAATTATTAAGGTAACCGATGCAGAAGGTGATTTTGGTAGTGTTGATATTACTGATAGTTCAATGATTTATATAAAAAATCTACTTTCTAATAGCCTGGATTCTACAGAGTTTCCGGATTTAACCAGGGCTCCAAAAAAAGATTTCAGTGCAGAAGTGAGTATTAATTTATTTGATTATTTGGAATGTATATCTCCAGGCCCTCCAACTCCACGAATAGATACTACATTTTTTGAAGTATATATAGTCGATGCCAAAAAGAATAAAAGTAATGTGATTACTACTCCAAGGCCGGTATATTACGAGTGCAAATAATGCGCTGGCTACATTTTATCTTATCCCATTCTGTATTTATTGCTTTGTGTGCACTGGCATTAAGTTACCAAACGTATGCGTTATTGCATCTTAACTCAAATAATTTTGTTTATTGTTTTATTTTTTTTGCTACGCTTTGCAGTTATAATTTTTACTGGATAATCAGTAAGTATTCGTTCACTAAAAGAACAAGTCTTTCTCTTTTTATAAAAAATAACCTATCCTACATTTTTCTCTTTTTTGTTGCTGCTGTAGGAATGATGTGGTCTGTGTTTTATATTCGGCAAGCCTGGCTTTGGATAATCATTGCAATATTATTAACCCTGTTATACTCTTTGCCATTGTGGCCAATTGCAATTGCAAAAAAATTGCGCAAGCTTGGTTTTTTGAAAACAACATTACTGGCATTTACATGGGCTTATGTAACAGTTGTTATACCTGCTTTGATTGACGGAAGCCAAAATTTATTGCCCATTTGTATCCTGTTTACTGCAAGGTTTTTCTTTATGTTGATGTTGTGTGCCATTTTTGATATGAGAGATGTGCAAATGGATAAAATACATTCTCTAAGTTCGTTGGCTACAGACGTTAGTACGAAGACATTACACACTTTTATGCTTATATCTTTTATTTTGTATATGGCAGCAGGTGTTTTAGTAAGATATCATTTTGGCGACAATTTACAATTGGCTGCTTTTGCTGTTACCGGATTGGTGGTTTGGTATGTGTATAGGCTTTCGAGGCAAAAACAGGGCTATATATTTTATTATTTTATTGTAGATGGATTGATGTTATTTTCTGCAGCAGCAAGTTTTATAGCTCAAATGTTTAAAAACTGGTAGCGGTATATCCGTATTTTTGCATTTAAAATTTCAGCAATGGCAAAATCGGTAAAACATAAATCTATTTTAAACGCAGAACAGTACGATTTTTTAAAAGAGTATGTAAACAATGCATCGCCAACAGGATTTGAAAGTAGTGGACAAAAGTTGTGGATGAAATGGTTACAACCCTATGTAGACGATTTTTTTACAGATCCCTACGGAACAGCAGTTGGTGTAATAAATCCAACTGCAGATTTTAAAGTAGTAATTGAAGCACATGCCGATGAAATTAGTTGGTTTGTAAATTATATTTCGCCTGACGGGTTATTGTATTTAAAACGCAATGGAGGGGTAGATCATCAAATTGCTCCAAGTATGCGTGTAAATATTCATGGAAAAAAAGGAATAGTGAAAGCCGTATTTGGTTGGCCTGCTATTCATACAAGAATTGGTAGTGGCGATGCAAAGGAAACGACTCCTAAGGTGGATAACCTTTTTTTAGATTGTGGAGCAAGAAACAAAAAAGAAGTGGAAGCATTAGGCATCCATGTTGGTGCAGTAGCTACTTATGAAGATGGCTACGAAGAATTGGCATATAGAAATATAGTAGCCCGTGCATTTGATAACCGAATTGGTGGGTTTATGATTGCACAGGTGGCACGCTTATTAAAAGAAAATAAAAAGAAACTGCCATTTGCTTTATACATAGTGAATGCGGTGCAGGAAGAAATTGGCCTGCGTGGGGCAGAAATGATAGCCAGGCGTATAAAGCCGGATGTAGCCATAATAACAGACGTAACACACGACAGTACAACCCCAATGATAAATAAGCAGATAGAAGGAGAGTGCGTTTGTGGCAAAGGTCCATCCTTATGCTACGGCCCGGCTGTGCATAATAAGCTGCTCGATTTTGTACAAAGAACTGCCGATAAAAATCATATTCCATACCAATTGCGTGCAGTAAGCAGAAGCACAGGAACAGATACCGATTCATTTGCTTATGCAAATGATGGATGTCCTTCGGTGTTAATTTCAATTCCGCTGCGATATATGCATACTACTGTTGAAATGATTCACAAAGACGATATTGAGAATACAGTGAAGCTAATGTATGATACACTGCTTTCGCTTACTCCAAAAACAAATCTTAGCTATTTTAAATAAAGAATGGAAGACAAATTTGAAAAATACCTAAAACTAAGCCACAGGATATTGTTTGTGGTATTAGGTTTTATTGCCGCTCTGCTGTTGTTATTGTTTGGGCTCAGGCTAATTTTTGGGTTGCTTGACAAGTTACCTTGGTTTGTTTATCTATATACACTGTTTATTATAATTGTGCCATCAGCAATTTTTATTACAATTTTTTCAGTAAATATTGTCAGAACAAAATATCATCCATCTACCGTTGTAAAAGTGTTTTCCTATATATTATTGGGAGCAGCATTACTTGCCTGGATATATTTTTTATTTGCAGATATTGTAACTTTTTTTAAAACATCTATTCAGCAAATTAATCCATATAACAGCTACTCGGTACTTTATCTTGCAGGAAGTGTTGCCTTGATTTTTTTAATTGGTATCATCCAGGCATTAAGTACCCAAAAAGAGAAAGATTGGATGGAAAGGAGAAAAGAAAGACTGGGAAGAGAAGGTTAATTCTACTTTTTGTCAACTCTTTCAGCCATTGTTAATACATCTTTTATCATGGATGATTTATAGTCAGACAGTTTTTGGGCAACAGTAGTATCAAAACTGCCTAAAATTTGAGCAGCTAATATTCCTGCATTTTTTGAAGCGTTTAAAGCTACTGTGGCAACAGGAACGCCATTAGGCATTTGTAATATAGAAAGTATAGAATCCCAGCCGTCAATAGAATTAGAAGATTTTACAGGCACACCAATAACAGGAAGCGTTGTATAGCTTGCAACCATACCAGGTAGATGAGCAGCTCCACCGGCACCGGCAATAATCACTTTTATGCCTCTTTCTTTTGCATTTAGTGCATATTCACGCATACGATCGGGTGTGCGGTGAGCAGATACAATTGTTAACTCAAATACAATTTCAAATTTTGTAAGTATGTCGGCGGCGGCCTGCATTACAGGCAAATCGCTTTCGCTACCCATTATAATACCAATCATTGTTTATAGTTATTGGCTTTTTAAAAAATAAAGTTACATACTCCCAGCGAGAAAAAATGAAACATAAATCGGGGCAAACTTATCTCACCAAATCTCCTCTCAGCCGCATCAATTCAGTTTCTGCTACTTTAGTATTATATCGTGCTGCAATAAGCCTATTATAAGCTTGCTCCAGGCTTTGTTGAGCTTCTCTTAATTCAACAGAAGTAGTAATGCCTAAGCGCAAGCGTTCGCCGGCTATAAAAACATTTTCTTTTGCCAATAAAATATTTTCTTCCTCTAAAGCCAGTGTTTTTTTCTGTAATTCGTAGTCTTTATATGCTATACTTATTGCGGTATTTATATTATAGCGTTGGTATTCGTACAAAGTAGTTTGATATGCAATATCGAGTTCTGCAGTTTTAATTTGCCTTCTCACATTAAAACGGTTGAAAATGGGAATTACAGCACTTACACCATAATTAAACCCATGATTTCGATTTAATAAGGTGCTAAAATTGTTTACTACTTCTTTGTTAATAGTACGGTTAAAATTATATGCACTATTAAAAGAAAGGGTTGGCCATTTTCCTGCTTTCGCTTCTTTCAAAGTGAGGTTAGCAATATTAATATTTTGTTTTGCTATCAACAGTTGGGGGCTATTTGTTTCAGCTTGCATCATAATATCGGTTACTATCAAATCTTCCCTGAAGGGAATACTGTCTGCTACTTCATAATTGGCATCTTTTGCCATTGCCATTAACTGGTTTAGCTGATCTTTTAGTTGTTCTATTAAAGTAAGTTGAGTGAGCTTTGCAGATTTTTGTGCATTCAAATCCACTTTAGCCTGCAACAGCTCGGGCTTAGCGCCCAATCCCACACTTAGTTTTTTTTCAGCCAATTCAGCCCTGGTTTCGTTCAGCTTCATTTGTTCCTCAATGGCTGTTACTTGTTGTTTTTGGCGAACAATATTGTAGTAGGTTTTAATTACATCAGAAATGGTAATAGTAATTTGGTTACGAACAGTTAATTCACCAAGCGTTAAAATTTGTTGCAGCTTATCTCTTGTTGCAAACATTTTAAACCCATCAAAAATGGTCCAGTTTAAGTTAATACTTCCATTAAGGTTGTTGGAATGAATACCGTTGCGTTTTCTTTCAGAACCATCTGCCAATTTTTGCTTTACATTGTTTGTATTGTACAACAAGCCTCCTTGTGCATTTAGAGTAGGTAGAAAAGCTGCATACGCATAGCTATTGTTCAATGCAGCCAAAACAGAATCGTTTTTTACCAACCTAATATCATAATTATTTTCGAGTGCAGCAGCAACAGCTTGCTCTACAGTGAGCATTTGCTGAGCTTCAGTTTTTGTAGCGGCTAGTAAAACAACCGCTACTATGTAAGCAATAATAAACTTCATTATTCTTCTGTCTTTGAAATTTGATTGGTCTTTATACTTTTTTCTCCTAGCACTTCGTCCATTTCATCTAATTTGCTTTTTTTCTTTTTTGTAGAAAGGAATGAATAAACTGCAGGTACAACTAATAATGTAAATACCAGAGAGAAAATGATTCCACCTACAATTACAATACCTAATGGAACTCGGCTTGTGGCGGCATCGCCAAGCGATAACGCTAACGGCAAAGCACCCAGGGCCATTGCAAGGCTGGTCATTAAAATTGGTCTTAAACGAGCTGTGGCAGCATCTATAACGGCCTGTATTTTTGACACGCCCAGTAACTGTTTCTGATTGGCAAATTCTACAATAAGGATACCGTTTTTGGTTACCAGCCCAATCAGCATAATCATGCCAATTTGCGAAAAAATATTATTGGTTTGTCCAAATATCCACAAAGAAATTAAAGCCCCGGCAAATGCCAATGGCACTGTAACGATAATGGTAAAAGGATCAATAAAGCTTTCAAATTGTGCGGCCAATACCAGGTATATTAATCCAATTGCAAGCAATAAAGCAAACATTGTATTACCCGAGCTTTCTTCATAATCTCTTGAACTGCCAGCTAATGATGTACTAAAACTATCATCTAATACTGTATCGGCTATTGCCCTAATTTCTTTTATGCCATCGCCAACGGTTTTACCATCGGCAAGGCCGCTACTAATAGTGGCAGAACGATAGCGGTTAAAGTGATATAAAGTAGGCGGAGTTACACTTTCAGAAATATCAAGCACATTTATTAATGATATGGATTGGCCTCTGGAATTAGTAACATACAGGTTTTTTAAATCATTCGGGTCGTCTCGGTTAATTCTTTCAACCTGGCCCAATACAGCGTACTGTTTACCATCTTTTGTAAAATATCCCATCCGCTGGTTGCTCAATGCAAGTTGCAATGTTTGCGAAATATCTTGCACACTTATTCCTAGCTCGCTGGCTTTCAAACGGTCAATATTAATTCTAATTTCCGGCTTGTTAAACTTTAAGTCTGCATCAGCTCCCTGCAATACAGCACTTTTATTAACAGCCTCTAGCATACGAGGCAAAGCCTGTCGTATTTTATCAAAGTTAGTATTCTGCAATACAAACTGCACAGGCTGGCCGCCTCTTCGGGTAACCTGTATGGTTTGGTCTTGCTGTGCAAATACACGCCCATCGTTAAAGCGGGGTAATTTTTTATTAATCCAGCTTACAATTTCCTGCTGGCTTCGTTCCCTTTCCTTGGGTTCCGTTAAAGCTACTCTTACAAAGCCAGAGTTGGCCGCACCACTGCTAAAGCCGGGTGCTGTCATGCTGGTGAGGTATTTTTTTTCGCCGAGCGAATCCACTAAAAACGTAACCAGCTTATCCATATACTTATCCATGGCATCGTAAGACGTTCCTTCTGGTGCGCTTACCGATAAACGAAAGGCACTCTTATCTTCCATAGGTGCCAGCTCGGATGGAATGATTTTCCATAAGGTGAATATGATGATAAAACAGGTAATTACAATAACCCATGCAGCCCATCGGATTCGCATAAAACCATTCAATATGCGCCTGTAACCATTTTCCATTCCGTTAAAGAACGGTTCGGTTTTTTCGTAAAATTTAGAATGTTTAAAAATTTTACGGCTCATGTAAACATTTAGTACCGGTGTAAGTGTTAACGATACAAATGCAGAAATAAGTACGGCACCTGCTACCACAATACCAAACTCACGGAAGAGTCTTCCGGTAAAACCTTCTAGGAATACAATGGGTAAAAAGACCACAGCCAATGTTATGGATGTGGCAATTACAGCAAAGTATATTTCTTTGGAACCTTCTTTGGCTGCTCTCCATTTCTCCATTCCATGCTCCATTTTTTTATAAATATTTTCAGTAACCACAATGCCATCATCCACCACTAGCCCTGTTGCCAATACAATAGCAAGCATGGTGAGTACATTTATACTAAATCCAAAAAGATACATGATAAAGAACGCACCAATCAAAGAAATAGGAATATCAATTAACGGGCGGATAGCAATCAGCCAGTCTCTGAAAAATAAGAAGATGATAATTACTACTAGGCAAAAAGAAATGAGTAATGTTTCTTTTACTTCGCCAATAGATTTGCGGATATTTTGTGTAAGGTCAGAAGTTACCTCCAGCGTAATATCTTCTGGCAGGTCTTTTTTTATTTGTTCCAGCCTTTCTTTAACTGCATCGCTAATTGCAATATAATTTGTGCCGGGCTGCGGAACTACAGCAATGCCAATCATGGGTACACCACTTTCTTTTAATACACTCTCTTCATTTTCAGGGCCCAATACTGCTTCTCCAATATCTTTTAACCGAATATCTGCACCGTTTACATTTTTAATGATTAGGTTATTGAAATCTTCTTCGGTATTTAATTTTCCGAAAGTGCGGATACCCAATTCTGTTGCATCGCCGGTAACTTTACCTGCAGGCAATTCAACGTTTTCTCTTAGCAATGCAGCCTGTACATCTTGTGGTGTTAAAGCATAGCCACTCATTTTATTTGGGTCGAACCAAATACGCATTGCATATCTTTTTTCGCCCCAGATATTTACACCACTCACTCCGGGTACTGTTTGGATTCTTTCTACCACATTATTGCTGGCAAATTCTGTTATTTCTAATGAATTGCGTTTATCGCTTTTTAAAAGCAATATAATTACGGGGTCGTCGCTTGCATCGGCCTTACTTACAACCGGAGGTGCTTCCAAGTCGGTTGGTAGGGAGCGTTGCGCCTGCGAAACTTTATCCCTTACATCGTTGGCAGCTTCTTCTAGGTTGATGCCTAGGTTAAACTCAACACTAATTCTCGAACTTCCCTGCGAGCTTTGTGAAGTTATATTTCGAATACCGGCAATTCCGTTTACAGCTTTTTCAAGCGGCTCCGTAATCTGCGTTTCAATAATTTCTGCATTGGCACCTGGGTAAGAAGTACGCACACTGATATTGGGAGGGTCAAGCGCAGGATAATCTCTAACGCCTAAAAAAGTATACCCAATTGCACCAAATAGTACGATGGCTATGTTTAACACAACCGCAAATACTGGCCTGCGAAGACTAAATTCAGATAGGTTCATTCGTAAAAATTCAACTGTTCAAAAGCTCAACGTTTAAAAAATATCAAACGTGTAAAAAGTTTGCAAGGTCTCGTTCTAGTTTTTTTAATCACTTATAGTGTTACTGCACTTTTCCCAACTGTACTTTGCCATTTGGCTTTAAGCTCATTAATCCTGTAGTGAGTATGGTATCGCCCACTTTAAGCCCGCTAATAACCTGTACCATTGCAGAATCTCTTGCAGCAGTTTGCACATCCACAAAATCTGCAATACCATTTCTATATACTGCTACTTTTTTTCCTCTTGCCTGAGGAATGATTGCCTGTGATGGTATCATTATGGCATTTGGGTCTGGATTAAAATTGGTTCGCACTTTTACAAATTGTCCCGGCAACAACTTTCCATCATTGTTAATAACCTGAGCTCTCACATTCAATGTTCTGTTATCTTCTGAAACGCCAGATTCGGTTGCAATAATTTTGGCATTATATTTTTTTTCTGAGCCTTCTGCCGTAAAACTAATCAACCTTCCAATTTCAACTTTGTTGCTATAGCGCTCAGGTAAAGTATAATCCAATTTTAAAATACTGGTTTGGCGGATAGTGGTCAGCACCGAAGCAGGTGTAACATAAGATCCCGGGCTTATTTGTTTGAGGCCAAGTGTACCACTAAAAGGAGCTCTTATTTCTGTACGCATAATATTGCTGCGCACTACAGCCATATCGGCATATAGGTTGCTTATTTGCAGCTTTGCTAAATCGTATTCCTGCTGGCTTACACCTTGTATTTTTAATAACTCTTCGTAGCGCTTAGCGGTTTGCTCTTGCACTCGGGCTTGTATTTGCAATTTATTGAGCTGGGCTTTTAAATCGCCATCGTAAATTTTTGCCAGTAATGCTCCCTTACCTACTATTTTGCCTTCATTAATATTTAAGTACGTTAATCTTCCCGAAATTTCAGGATTGATGGGAGTAGATTCGTTTGCAATTAATGTACCCGGCAATTCAAGGTTATCAGTTAGTGAAGTGGTACTTACTATCCATGCATCAATTTTTGGAGAGGAAGGCCCACTACTAGAACCTTTTTTACTGGCCGTTGTATCAGTTTTTTTCTCTTTTTTGGCACATGCAAAAAGTAAGAGAGTAGCAGCAAGCCCAAGGAGTAAAAGCTTGCTATGTAGAGTTGAATACATATATACTTATTAGAAATTGAAAAGGTTAATGGTAAAAATAAGTTACAAACCGTATTCCAAATACTAAAAAAGTATAATTGGCAAGCAGATATTGAAAAAATGCCTACAATGTTTTTACTGAAAGGGTATGCTTAATTTGGTTGGCTTTGTGCAACAATTCCTGCTTTTCGTTGCTAATAATGGTAATATGGCCCATTTTTCGACCAGGCTTGGTTTCTTTTTTGCCATACAGATGCACAAATACATTGTCCATTGCCAGTATTTCTTTTAATCCTTCGTAATGAGCCGGGCCACTGAAGCCTTCAGCCCCCAATAGGTTTACAATAGCTGCAGGCATTATAGGGTCTGTATTGCCCAATGGATATTCCAACAAAATTCTCCACAGCATATCAAACTGGCTACTGTAATTTGCTTCTATGGTATGATGGCCGCTATTATGTACCCTTGGAGCGGTTTCATTTACCAGCACATTATCATCAATATCTACAAACAACTCTACAGCAAAAATTCCGGGGCTTTTTAATTCTTTAACCACTTTAAGGGCAATGGCTTCGGCCTTCCAAAAAACCTTTTCAGGTAATTCTGCCGGGCTTATTTGATAGTTAAGAAGGTTGAGTTTTTGATCAAAAACCATATCTACCGGAGGATAAATAGCCGTTTCTCCCGAGGAACTTACAGCAATCATGATGGCAATTTCCTTTTTAATATGCACCATTTTTTCTAAAACAGATGGAGCATCAAAGCCCAGTGGAATGTGTTCGGCAGTTTTGATAACCTGTACACCCTTTCCATCGTAGCCGCCTTTGGCAAGTTTGTGTACAGCAGGTAAAAAACTTTCCTGCTGCTTTAATTCATCAATATTATTGGTTACTACAAATTCACTGGTGGGTATCTGCTGAGATTTATAATATTCTTTTTGTAAAATTTTACTTTTAATGGTACGTAAGGCTGCCGGTTTTGGAAATATTTTCACGCCTTCTGCTTCCAGTTTTTCCAGCGCATCTTCATTTACACTTTCAATTTCTATAGTAAGTACATCTAACCCCTTGCCAAAATTATATACGTCATCAAAGTTGGAAATATTGCCTTTGGTAAAATGCTGGCAAAGATGCGCTGCAGGACATTCTGCGTCGTTTTCCAATACATAAGTTACTACCGGATAGTTGGCCGCTGCTTGCAATAACATCCTACCCAGTTGGCCGCCGCCTAGTATGCCTGCTTTTTTCATGGCGCAAATATAGATAATAGGAACACTGCTGACGTTGTTACTTAGGATTTTATTAATTATTAACGTATTCTTCATTAATGAGCCCAATGGCTTTAGAGCTACCCTGCAAATACCCAAACCTTTTATTCTACAGGAGATTTTTATTAACTTTGTATGGTGATTCCCGATTATCCACATAAAGTTTTTGGCGATAAACGCATCAACTATTCTTTGTTGATGATGGCGCTGGCGATGGATAAAACACCTTAACCCAAAAAGGGGCTTTACACAATTTTTGATGTAAAGATTTTATTTTCTTGATTTAATAAATATCCATCAATGTTATCCGGTACAAGTGAGTCCCGAATATTCGGGATTTTATAATACAACGATGCTGCTCAATGGTATAAAGCTGGTATCAAAAACTAAAAATTTCAATTATGTCAACTACAACATTAGAAAAAAAAGACTCCAATACAACAATAGATTTTTTGCCTTTGAATGGCACCGACTATGTAGAATTTTATGTGGGTAATGCAAAGCAGGCCGCCCATTTTTATAAAACCGCTTTTGGCTTTCAAAGCCTTGCTTATGCGGGACCGGAAACAGGGGTGAAGGAGAAAGCCAGTTATGTAATCCGTCAAAATAAGCTAACCTTTGTGTTGACGACACCGCTGCGTACCGACAATGCAATTGCCGATCATATTTACAAACATGGGGATGGCGTAAAATTTTTGGCACTTAAAGTAGACGATGCAACAGATGCATGGAAGCAAACTACCAGCCGTGGTGGAAAAAGCTACATGGAGCCAACTATATTAAAAGATGCAGAAGGTGAACTGGTGATGAGTGGCATACATACTTATGGCGATACCGTACATTTATTTATTGAAAGAAAAAACTACAATGGTGTGTTCATGCCTGGTTTTAGAAAATGGGAAAGCAACTACAACCCCGGTGAAACCGGTTTGTTGTATGTAGATCATTGTGTGGGCAATGTGGGTTGGAATCAAATGAACCCATGGGTAAAATTTTATGAGGATGTAATGGGCTTTCGCAACATCTTAAGTTTTGATGACAATGATATTTCCACCGAGTATAGCGCATTGATGAGTAAAGTGATGAGTAACGGTAACGGATACGTGAAATTTCCGATCAATGAACCTGCCGAAGGAAAGAAAAAAAGCCAGGTAGAAGAATATCTTGATTTTTATAATGGAGAAGGGGTACAGCATGTGGCCATAGCCACCGCCAATATTATTGAAACCGTTACCGAACTGCAAAATCGGGGTGTGGAGTTTTTAAAAGTGCCCGCCAGTTATTATGCCGATGTGTTGGACAGAGTAGGGCATATTGACGAAGACCTGAAACCATTGCAGGAATTGGGAATTTTAATAGATAGGGACGATGAGGGCTACCTCCTCCAGATTTTTAGTAAGCCTTTGGAAGACAGGCCAACATTGTTCTTCGAAATTATTCAACGCAAAGGAGCTAAAAGCTTTGGTAAGGGAAATTTTAAAGCATTGTTTGAAGCTTTGGAACGAGAGCAGGATGCCCGTGGGAACTTGTAATATTTTTAAGAATAATTGTATTTAAGATATAAGGGGTTCAAAAGAATTGGTTGCCTTTGAGTCCCTTATTTTCATGCATACAATATAAATATCTCTACATCTATTTAACAACCATTATGCAAGAAAAATCCTATTTTCACGTTTTGTGTTTGTAACCCCCAATTTTCTATTTAAGTAATGAAGATCCTCTTCCTGACAATTTTTTCATTAGCGGTAATGGGTGCTGATTTGTTTGCACAACCTACGCCATCCGAAATGCGTAAAAGTAGCAGTCGGGTAGCGGAAGCATACAATCGTACCGAGGATACAATTATTAAGCAATTTGATAAACAAAATTTGGTATGGCCGCCTGTAGAAGTGTATGTTCGTTCCTTTAAATACGACCGCCAACTAGAAGTATGGGTAAAAGGAAAGGAAAGCGATCCATTTAAGTTGTTTAAAACATATAAAGTGTGTATGCAAAGCGGTACAATGGGTCCAAAAAGATTAGAGGGCGATTACCAGGTGCCCGAAGGTTTTTATTATATCAACGAATTTAATCCAAATAGTAATTATCACTTATCGTTGGGTTTAAATTATCCAAATGCTTCGGATGCTATTTTGAGCGATCAAAACAGGCCGGGCAATAATATTTATATACATGGCAATTGTGTTTCTACTGGCTGTATTCCTATAGCCGATGCTCCAATTGAAGAGCTGTTTATTATTGCTGGTGCTGCTAAAGAAGAAGGGCAGGAGTTTATTCCTGTGCATGTTTTTCCTGTGCGATACAATGTAAAGAAGTCGTTGGATTATCTTACCCAAACGATACAAAATAACCCCAACCTCCAAAGCTTCAATGAAAACATACGCAAAGCGTTTGATTATTTTGAACTGAAAAAACAACTCCCTGTTATCATGGTAAATAAAAGAGGGGAGTACGTGTTTAACTAATATTGTTTTATAAACCACAGCGTCAACTAATTCATAAGCCGTATTTGCTCATTTTGGCAAAACGGCTTTTTTATTTTAAGGAAATTGGATGAAAATTTCCGTTATGAGAAAGTGTTTACTGTTATTTTCTTTTGTCTTTTTACTTAACATTTATTTACAAGCGCAGAATGTAGGGATTGGAACTTCTTCACCCAATAATTCTTCAAAATTAGAGATTCAAAGTACCAACAGCGGCGTGCTGATACCACGCATGACGGCGGCACAACGCAACCTTATCAGTACCCCTGCCACAGGTTTACTGGTTTTTGTAACAGATAACAACAGTTTCTATTTTAACAACGGCACACCCACCATTCCTAACTGGATTTCTTTAAGCAGCACTTCAAACAGTTGGACTACTGCCGGCAATGGTGGCACAAACCCTGCTGTAAATTTTATTGGCACTACCGATAACAATCCCATCATATTCAAGATTAACAATACCCTTGCCGGTAAGCTTGATGCAAACAATGTTTTTTATGGCATCAATGCAGGCCAAAATAATGTAGGGAATGCAAATGTGGGAACAGGGCCGGGATCGCTTTCCGCCAATACAACCGGATACAACAACACAGCCACTGGCTACCAAGCAATGACAAGCAATATCTCAGGCGATGGAAATACTGCTGTTGGCTATGGAACGCTTAAATTCAATAATGCCGGTACGCAAAATACAGCCATTGGTATGCACGCATTATTATCCAATACAATTGGGGCCAATAATACTGCGAGTGGGCATTCCGCCCTATTATCCAATACTACCGGTACAAATAATTCCGCAAATGGGGTTTCAGCATTATTCGCTAACACTATCGGTGCAAACAATACGGCAAATGGGTTCTTAGCCTTACAGGGAAACACTATCGGAAACGACAACACAGCAATGGGAACGTCCTCCTTGTATTCAAACAGTTCTGGCAACAGCAATACTGCACTTGGCTACCGTGCACTTTTTTCCAACATAGATGGAAATGCGAACACTGCACTTGGGCACCAGGCACTTTTCTCTAATACCTATGGCGATTATAATCATGCAGTGGGATTTTCAGCACTCTACAACAATACAACCGGAATTAGAAACACGGCAAACGGATTTGACGTTCTGTTAAATAATACAACAGGTAATAATAATACGGCAACAGGACACACAGCATTATTTTCTAATACATCAGGAAGCTGGAACTCAGCTTTTGGGGTTGAGAGCCTCAATGCCAATGAAAATGGGCATAGCAATACAGCAATAGGCGGCCAGGCACTCTGGAAAAATACCACTGGGTACCAAAACACGGCTGTGGGTTTAAGCACTTTGGCAAATAATATATCCGGTTGGCGTAATACTGCCATTGGAGATCAAGCATTGTTGTGGAATACCATTGGTACCAATAATACAGCAATAGGCTCGAATGCTCTTGACATGAATAATTCTGGAAGTATTAATACCGCAATTGGTAATGGTGCAATGGCAGGTGTGAGATCGGGAATGCGTAATAATTCCATAGGGTTTCAAAGCATGAAAAATATGAATGGACATGCGAACAATGTCATGGGTGTGCAAGCTATGGGAACGGCCTCTACAGGTAATTATAATGTTGCTTTGGGTGATTCGGCACTTATTATAAATTCATCTAATTTCAACACTGCTGTTGGCAGCCTTTCTTTAATTTCTAACACTACGGGTGAATACAATACTGTAGTTGGAGCTAAGGCCGATGTATTGCTGAGTAATCTTACAAACGCCACTGCCAATGGTGCAAATAGCCGTGTTGATTGTAACAACTGTCTAGTGCTTGGTTCTGTAAAAAATATAAATTCAGCCACCAACAATGTGAATGTAGGCATAGGCACTACCTACCCCCAAAGCAGGTTGCATATTCATAACAATGATGCTGCTGCAACCGGTTCCACCATATTTCAGGTAACACATGAATTTACCGGTGCAGGCTCAACCGACGGGTTGCTTATAGGAGTTAATAATTCGCAGGAAGCTTTTATCAATAACCAGGAAAATACGGCACTCAAACTGGCAACCAATAATACGGTACAAATGACTATTTTGCCTTCAGGTGATATCACCCTTAATGGCAAATTAATCAATGAAAATTACCGCCAGGTTGGCACAGGTGGCAACCCTTCTTTTAGCGCCAACTGGAGCAATTTTGGGGCTGAGTTTGCCGTTGCTGAATTTTATAAAGACAAGGAAAATCGGGTGTATTTGAGGGGCACTGTACAAAATGTAGTGAATGCAGTGGGTTCTGTAATTTTCACCTTACCAGTTGGCTACCGGCCAAATGCCAAAGAAATATTTACTGTATGGAACGGCAGCACTCTCGGTCGGGTAGATGTAGCTGCCAATGGCGAGGTAACCCTGGTACAGGGTGCCAACAACTGGGTAAGTTTAAATGGAATCTCCTTTCGCACTAACTGATAAACCCTTACGTTAACTCAATCATAAGCCGTATTTGCTCATTGGGGCAAAACGGCTTTTTTATTTTAAGGAAATTGTGTGAAAATTATTGGTTATGAAAAAGTGTTTACTGTTTGTACCTATTTACTTTTTACTTGTTGATTTTTTACAGGCACAAAATGTGGGGATTGGAACAACAAATCCCAATGAAAGTGCTGTACTGGATATTGTTAGTACCAGTAAAGGGATTATTTTGCCCAGACTTACCACCGCTGCACGCATTGCTATTACAACTCCGGCCCAGGGCCTAACAGTGTTTGATACAGATACCAGGGCATATTGGTATTTTAATGGCAATGCCTGGGAAAAACTTCTGAGTCAGTCAGAATCTCAAAACACAGGATATGGAGGCTGGGGCGACTGTGCAGCAAATTACAATGTAAGCGAATACAATCCGGTGGGCGACCCCAATGCTCAAGCAGGAGATTTTTTTGGGCGTTCTGTTGCTATCAGTGGTGATTTTGCCATTGTTGGTGCGTGGCAGGATGATGATGTTGCCGGAACGGATCAGGGCGCTGCAGTGATATTTAAAAGAAATAGTAACACAGGACAATGGGAATTTAAACAAAAGCTATTTAACAACAATGCTGCTCCGATGGATTATTTTGGACATGCTGTAAGCATTTATAACGATGTTGCATTTGTAGGTGCATACGGAGACGATGATATTGCTGGTATTGATCAGGGTTCTGTTTGTATTTTTAAAAGAAACAGTACAACTGATACCTGGGAATTTCAACAAAAACTATTTAATCAAACAGCCGCCGCTGAACAACATTTTGGCATTTCGGTAGCAACTTATGGCGACTATATATTAATTGGTTCAAACAGAGATACCAATGGCAGTGGTACAACACAGGGCTCTGCTTCCTTTTTTAAAAAAAATATAGTTACCGGAACCTGGGATTTTGCTCAAAAAATCACCCACAGCCAACCGGCGTCTAACGACAATTTCGGTTTTGCAGTAGGTATTTATAAAGAATACGCTATCGTTGGCTCCGATGGTGATGACGATGCTACCGCAATTGATCAGGGCACTGCCCACATTTACAAGCTCAATGTTGTGTCGGGGGTTTGGGAATTTCAGCAAAAACTTGTTGACAGTGATGCTGCCTTATCAGACCGGTTTGGTGTGAGTGTTTCCATTACCGAAAATTATGCAATGGTGGGCGCCTATCTTGATGACGATACAGGCGGAAGCAACCAGGGTTCGGCAACTGTCTTCAAAAGAGATGCTACCATCAATACCTGGAATTTTCAACAAAAATTTTTTAATGCCAGCCCTGATGTGTCGGAAAATTTTGGAATCAGCGTAGCCATTGGCGACGAGTATGCTATGGTAGGGGCAAATTTAGATGATGGATTGTCTGGGGTTGATCAGGGTTCTGCGACCATCTACAAGCGAGTTGGAAATTTCTGGCAAAGAATGCAATTTCTCACAGATCCTTCGGGCAATGCAGATGACCGTTTTGGCTCAAGGGTTATATTGGAAGCCGACACAAAGCGCTTCGCGGTATGCGCAAATAACAGTGCGGGAGGCAAGGGTAAGGTAATTTTTGGCAAAATAAATTAGGCATAAAAAGATAACTAGTTACTTTATGATAAAAGTTTTGTCTATCTGCTTGCTACACCTTAGTTTTTTTCATACAATTTTTAGGTTCAAAAAACGCATCTAATCCCTATACCGGTAAACACTACCTGCTCTTACTCATTCATAAGCCTTATTTGCTCATTGAAGCAAAACGGCTTTACTATTTTAAAGAAATTGGCTGAAAATGATTCGTTATGAAAAAGCATTTACTATTTATTTCTTTTACCTTTTTACTTCTTAGTATTTTAAATGCGCAGAATGTAGGGATTGGCACGAATACGCCAAATGCTTCTGCGCAACTGGATATTCAAAGTTCAGAAAAGGGGCTGCTAATTCCAAGAATGAGTACCCTACAGAGGACGAGTATTGTTAACCCGGCTAACGGATTACAAGTGTATGATACTGATAAGAAAAGTAACTGGTATTGGGATGGTACGAAATGGAATGATTTTAACCAGGTAATACCAAGGTCTTATCTTTATCTTCAGCAACGCAATACTAGTTTAGAACAAAACGGGTACCTATTGGTTGGCAAGGGCTATCAAGACGGTGTATTACTCTTTCACGGAGATAAACCCGGTAGTTGGGTGTTTTCTAATTTAGCAACAAATCCTGATGTATCTGGCTCAACCAATGCAGTATGGAGTCCGGCATGGAATGAAATATGCTACTACTCTAATGGAACCATTAAATGTATAAATGTAAGCACAAATGCTGTGTTTACTTCTTCACTGTGTACCGTCCCGGGTTTTGACTTAAATCGAACTTCTTGTCAAATCGCAATTGGCAATGGATATATTTTTGTGGTTGGGGGTAGGAAGTCTGGTACAAACACCACATTAAAAACCTGTGCGATGTATCATATCAATACAGATGCATGGTATGCAATGGCTGATTTGCCAAACGAGACAGAAAGAAATGGTTTGGTTTATACGACCGATGGATTGTTATGTTTTGGGGGCGGCAAATTAGATATAATTGGGAATTATATACCTGCGACAGTAGCGTATAAATTTAATATCACTAACAATTCCTGGGCTACGGCATTTAACCTGCCATCAGCATTTAGCACAGGTATTTCCGACGCCGTTCTTTTTGCAGACCTGGATCGGCTGTATGTAGCAGGTGGTACAACCCCTTTAGGTGCCAGCCACAATTTGCATATATTAGACCTGGCAACCGGAAACGGCCTGATTAGTTGGGGGTTGCAAATTAATAATGGGGTGTCGTTTACAAAAGATGCAAGTGGCGCTTACATTTGGCTCGCTTTAAATGCAGGAACCATTCCTATTTTAGCAAGACTAGATGCTTCAAATTATAATGCATCCCCTGAATATTTTCCACCTCCCGTTAACAGGTCTTTCCCTTATGTAAATCAATGTTTACCCTCCAGGCTGGATGCAAATGGACATATAATTATATATGACCATTTTTCAAGAAATATATATGATTACGACCCCTTGGGTCCAGTTTCGCCAGTATGGGCACTTACAATTGGTTATCAGTACTACATCTATTACAAAACCCCTTAATTTATTAAGTCCTATTTACTGGTCGGATAAAGGGCCGATTAATGTTTTATCTTTAAAATCAAGTTGTCAATTTGTATATCATATATAGGTAAAAAACTTTGGGCAGCCTGTATAGGTTGTTTCTTTTCACTTGTTGTATGCAGCCAGCCTACCTACGAACAACTTACCATCAATAATGGACTACCCGGCAACAGCATCAATGATGTGATGCAAGACAGTAAAGGTTTTATTTGGATTGCTACAGCGGCGGGCTTTGCAAGATATGATGCACACCGGTTTAAAACTTTTAGGTACGAAATGGGTAACACCAATTCGATTAAAGGAAATTTTATTAAAAAGCTGCAGGAAGCCAAAGATGGCAATATCTGGGTTTGTCAGCATGCAGGTTTATCAAAACTGAACACGAGCAACTGGCAGGTGCAAAATTATTTCTTCGCCGATTCGGTAAACGGGAAAAAATACGATTGGGAAGTGTTACAGGTGTATGAAGGAAAAGAAAAAACCCTGGTAGCCAGCAGTAGAGGGCTGCGTGAATTGGATATTAAAAGCAATCTCTTACTACCTTTCTCAGGATTTCCTTTATCTGACAGTATTAACACAAAAGGTGCCAGTCGTATTGTTGAATGGGATGCCAATACCTTGCTCATTGCCACCTGGCATGGCTTGGTAATAATGGACACTCGTAACAACAGCTATCAAGGATACACCCTGCCCATTCATCGTGAACCTGGCTGGGAAACACCTTATATTGCCACTAATATATTGATAGACGAAAACAAAAACATCTGGGTAGGCTGGTGGGGGGGAGCTTTGACAAGATTTGATATCAACACAAAAAAATTTGAAAATTTTACACCCACTGTTGATGGAAAAAAACTGCAATGGCTTATTTGTGCCGATATAAAACCATCGGCACAAAAAAATAAACTCTATGTAACCGACCGATATCAGAATGCATACCTGTTTGATACAAAAACATTTGGATGGCAAAATATTTCACCGCCCAAATTAAAAGGTACCAACGCCACGTACCATGGCGTGTTAGAAGATAAAAACGGCATTTTCTGGATGGGCACTTCCGATGGCTTGTTCAAATCGGATCCCCGCAAAACAATTTTCAACAGCTATTTCCTGAACTTGGCAAAAACACCCGGAGCCGATAATGGCGTGGGGTATATAAATCGTGATGAAGTCAATCATGATATCCTTTGGCTATCAACCTATAATAGCGGCAGTATATATAAGTATGATTTGGCTGCTAAAAAAATACTTCCGCTGCCAACTCCTTTATTAAAATTACAAAATAAAACATGGGAAATTTACCGGGGCTTTTGCAGAGATGGAAACGGTAATCTTTTGATCAGCAGTAACCAGGGTATTTATGTTTTTAATGAATCGATGCAAGAGTTGCAATTGATGCCTTCACAATGGGGAAATGAATACGGAATCCTGTCAGAATATAACCAAATATTTAAAACAAAAAGCGGTAAAATATTTATTGGAGGCTATTACGGACTGCAGGAGTTTAATGAACAATCAAAAAAGTTTATCCCTGTATTGCAACCTGCCGGTGTATCCAATGATGTAGCCGATCTTTGCGAAGACAATCAGGGGAATATTTGGGTTGCCCTGGTAGAAACAAAAAATAAACCGGCTGCAATTATAAGATTTAATCCACAAACCAAGGACTATCAATCATTCAAAAGTCCGGTACTGGCTAACTGTGTTTACGGCACTGGCAGGGCACTTCGGTCTTTGCAGGTTATTAATAATAATAGAGTTTTTATAGGAACCAGTTTTGGTTTTTTTGTGGGAAAAATAGAAAAGGATTCGTTGCTGCTAACCCAGGCCAAAACCAACAATGGCTTTTTTGCAGAGGATTTGCAAAATGTGGAGGCCGAAAACGATAGCATTATTTGGGTACGCAGTACAGATGGGCTGTATCGTTACCACACCGTGCAACAGAGTTTTTCCCGATTTAGTGAGCACAACGGTATGTTGAATAATTTTCCAAATGCTTTGAGTGCTTATAACAATGCTGAAGTATTTGTTGGATACCAGGATGGAAATTTTCAAACCGTAAAGACAGCGTTCTTCCAACATTTAAAGCCACCCACCGTTTTAATCACCGGTTGTAAAATTTATAACCAAGAATATTTACCCAATGGTAAGGACATTGGCCTCACGCAGGATGTTGATATTTCTTATCAACAAAACAATATCCGCTTTGATTTTACAGCACTAGACTATACCAATCCCGAATTTCAATTATTCAAGTATATATTAGAAGGGTACGACAAAGAATGGACAACCACCCGTGAGCCTTTTGCATTGTACAATAATTTAGATGGTGGATATTATACGTTTAAGGTTAAAGCCTGCAACAGTTATGGTATTTGGAATGACAAAGGAGTTGCTTTGAAAATATTTGTAAAACCGCCCTATTGGAAAACAGGTTGGTTTTTGGTATTGTGCATAGGTGTTGGTTTAGTTGCAATGGGAATATTATACAAAAGGCGGATAAAGCAGATTCGAAAAGAAGCGGGGTTAAAACAACAAAGAACCGAGGCCGAGATGACAGCCCTGCGGAGTCAAATGAATCCCCATTTTATTTTTAATTGCCTCAATACAATTGATGGTTTTATTGTTACGAATAAACCGGATGAAGCGAGTGAGTTATTACAAAAATTCAGTCGGCTTATCAGGAAAGTACTCGATAATAGTGCACATATGCTTATTCCCATCTCGCAGGAAATAGATATGCTGAGGCTTTATGTTGAACTGGAAAAGGAAGTGATGGAAAACAAGTTCAACTATGTTTTTGAAATCGATGATAAAATCTTGATCAACTCCTGCAAAATACCTACACTACTGCTCCAACCTTTTATTGAAAATGCCATCCTACATGGCTTACGGCATAAGTCTGGCAAGGACGGTCAGCTCTACTTTTCACTGCAGTGGATGAACAATGCGATAGTAGCGATTATTGAAGACAATGGGATTGGTCGGGAGGCAGCGGCAGCCATCAATAAAAAACGGCAATCTCCCGATAACTCTCTGGGCATAAAATTAGCCCGGCAAAGGTTGGAGCAGGTTTCTTCTATTGCGTTTGACAAATCTGTAACCATTACAGATTTGTTTAATGATGGCTCGCCTGCTGGAACAAGGGTTGCGTTGCATATCCCTATACTGAATTAAGTACTTATCTTTATTAAAAGAATATTGTATATGAAGGCCATCATTGTTGACGACTCTTTGCATGCTATTGAGGCATTAAAGGCAAAGCTTGGCCGCCATTGTCCGCAAGTAGAAGTTTTAGCTAATTTTTCTGATCCGGTTGAAGCCGCTCTTGAAATTCCATGCCTTAAGCCCGATGTACTTTTTTTAGATGTGGAAATGCCCCGTATGGATGGCTTCGAATTTCTTAAGCAACTTACAGCACCTCATCCCGAAATTATTTTTGTGACGGCATATAATCATTATGCCATCCAGGCTATCAGGTCCTGTGCTTTTGATTATTTAGAAAAGCCCGTAGATAGCAAGCAATTGAAACAAACGGTGCAACGGCTTTATCAAAAATTACAGTCAAAAATGTCTCACTCAACGGATAATGCCCTGCAACAATTGATCAGATCCGTGGATCAGCTCCATGCACAAACTGCCAGTATATCCATCTCTGTTAGTGAGGGTATCAGTATTATACCCTTAACATCTATCATCCGGTTGGAATCTATCAGTAATTATACCCGTTTTTATTTTACAGATCGAAAAGAAGTGCTGGTAAGTAAAACAATGGGTGATTATGAGGAATATTTACTGAAGCATAACTTTCTTAGAATACATAGGAGCCATATCATTAACCTGGGCCATCTGATGCACTATCATCGCAAAAATGAAGCATGGGTAGAAATGAAAGATGGGAGCAAGGTTGAGGTAAGTGACAGAAGGAAAAAAGACCTCGCTGAAAAACTAAATATCATTTAAAAATGTAAAGGCACAATCACAGCACTAATCGCATCAGCAGTTTTTTAAGAATCCATGCCTTTACCGCATTAACACCTGTACCGTTACCGGTGTTTGTTGCGTAAGCACTACTACTTTATCTTTTGTCAGGCTTTTAATTGTTGCTTCATCGTAGTGACGAATGGTGAGCAGCGTTAAATTTTTTTCGACAATCACATCAAAGATTTCCGAAGCAGCCAGGGCGAGCTGATCTGTTTTTTCTGCATGTTCATCAAAGCAGCATAGCAATGAAATGGCTGTGTTTTGAGAAAGGTTTGGTTTCACTTTAATTTCCCTAAAAATGTGGTGGAGTTCATTTACAGGTTTATCCTCTACAAAAGAAAAATCTTTTGATTTGAACTGCATCAACACCTGCTTTTCTTTCAGCACAATTATTGGGGGCAGGCCTTTAACATTTATATTGCTAATAACCGTTCCCTGCAAAGCAGGATTGATAAAGCTTTTTACATATAAAGGAATGTTTTTATTTTGCAAAGGCTTAATCGTTTTTGGGTGAATTACCTGTGCACCATAATAGGCCATTTCAATTACTTCTGTATAACTTAGTTCGTGGATATTTACCGCATCGGGAAACTGTTTAGGATCCGCATTCATTACAGCCTCTACATCTTTCCAAATGGTTACAGATTCTGCAGGTAAAAGATTAGCAAAAATTGCACCCGAATAGTCACTGCCTTCCCTTCCCAATGTAGTACTTTCATTTTCATCGGTTGCGCCAATAAAGCCCTGTGTTATCACTACATCATATGTATCAAATAACGGTTTTATTTGTTGCTGAATGGCCTTTTCTGTATAAGCCCAGTCAACACCTGCATCTCTGAAATTATTATCGGTTCTTACAATATCCCTTACATCAACCCATGCTGCATCAATACCATTTTCTTTTAAGTGCCAGGCCACTATTGCAGTACTAAGTAATTCGCCACAGCAAACCACTTGGTCGTAATAGTAATCGTAATTACGAACGGGTTTGTCGTGCAATAGCCATTCAACCTCGGTAAAAAAATCTTTCAACTGTTCTGTAGCAGCTTGCCATTGTAGTGTAGTTAGAAATTTTAGAGTATTAAGGTGAGTGTCTTTCACCTGTTCAAATAATTGCAATGCTTCATCTTTGTTTCCTTCAAAATAACCATTTACTACTGCTTCCAAAGCATTGGTAGTTTTACCCATTGCAGATATTATTACCAGTAGTTTTTCATTTTTATTGGTATTTATAATAGATGCTACATTTTTTACTCTTTCAAAAGTGCTAATACTGGCACCTCCAAACTTATATACTTTCATATTCTATTTATAGTTTCTTTTTGAACCGCTTAAGTTCTTATTTTTGCGATGCAAATCTAACTTGTTATATGTAAACCTGTACGTTTTATGGCTATCAATAGAAAAGTACAAACGCTAGATGAATTTACCCTGCAACAGCTACGGGCTTTTCCAAAAGCTACCGGAGAATTATCCAACCTGTTAAGAGATATTGGCCTTGCAGCCAAAAGGATAAATGTAGAGGTAAATAAAGCCGGATTGGTAGACATTTTGGGCGATTATGGAACTACTAACGTGCAAGGGGAGGAAGTTAAAAAGCTAGATATTTTCGCCAACAATCAAATGATGGGAGTGCTGCAACATGGAGTAAGTTGTGCAGGAATTGGCAGCGAAGAGATGGATGAGTTTGTTGTATTTAATGATGAAATAAGCAATAAGTCTAAATACGTTTGCTTATTTGACCCACTGGATGGTAGCAGCAATATTGATGTAAATGTTTCTATTGGTACCATATTTAGTATATACCGCCGTGTGAGTGAATTGGGAAAGCCTGCTACCGAAGCTGATTTTTTGCAGGCTGGCAACAGGCAGGTTGCCGCAGGCTATGTGGTTTATGGATCTAGCACAATGCTTGTATATGCTACTCGAAGAGGTGTGAACGGGTTTACATTAGATCCTTCCATTGGCGAATTTACTTTAAGCCATCCGGATATTAAATGCCCATCCAATGGAAAGTTATATTCAGTAAATCACGGCAATTTTTTTAAGTACGATGAACCGGTAAAGGAATACATAACTGCCTGTCAGAAAAAAGATAAAACCAACGGTGGCCCCTATACGCAAAGATATATTGCTAGCATGGTGGCCGATGTGCATCGTAATCTGATAAAAGGCGGCATTTTTATGTATCCCGGCACTACAGACAGGCCCGATGGTAAATTAAGGCTATTGTATGAATGTAACCCATTTGCCTTTATAATTGAAGTGGCAGGAGGAAAAGCAACCGATGGCAAAAAACGAATTTTAGATATTGTTCCGCAAAAGTTACATCAACGTACACCTTTTTTTGTAGGTAGTATTGAAATGATGCATGAATTGGAGACTTATGTAAAACCCGAGTAAAGGATAGAAATTATGGGAGCGACAATTATTTCTGTAAAAGATTTAGTAAAGTCTTATGGCAGTTTTACTGCTGTAAAAGGGATTACATTTGATGTATATGAGGGCGAAATTTTTGGGCTGTTAGGGCCAAATGGTGCAGGCAAATCCACAACACTGGAAATTATTGAAACACTCCGAAAAAAAACAAGCGGAAAAATTATAGTTGATGGAATTGATATTGATAAAGAGCCCGATGAAATAAAAAAGATTATTGGGGTACAATTACAAACCTCCGGCTTTTACCCCTCTTTAACACTGCTTGAACTAATAAGCCTTTTCTCCGGTTTGTATAATAAAGAAGTGAATGCAATGGAGTTACTTAAAAAAGTAAACCTACAGGATAAAGCAAAGAACAAAACAAAGGAATTGAGCGGAGGCCAAAAACAACGTTTTTCTATTGCTACTACACTCATTAACCAACCCAAAATTATTTTTTTAGACGAACCAACCACAGGACTGGACCCACAGGCAAGAAGAAATTTGTGGGACTTAATAAAGGAAATACGAAATGCAGGCACTACCGTTATTATAACCACACATTATATGGACGAAGCCGAGCAGTTATGCGATAGAATTGCCATTATGAACGAAGGTCAAATTATTAAACTGGATACGCCCGACCGGATGATTGATGAGTTGGTGGCCACAGGTTTTGAAAGGCCTAAACAGGTAAAAGCGGCCAATCTGGAAGATGTTTTCATACATTTAACAGGCAGAGATATCAGGGAAGAATAAACTTTCTTTTATTTGCAATAAATTTTTAATTAATAAAATAGTACAAATGAAAAAAACTGCACTCTGTTTGCTGGCGGTTGTATCTGTAACTGTAGCATCTCATGCGCAAAAAACATCCATTAAAAAAACGGTTGCCGCTGCACCGGTTTCTGCATTGATACTAAAAAATGCAGTGGATAGTTTTAGCTATGCCGCAGGCTTTAGTATAGCTCAAAGTATGAAAGCACAAGGCGTACCAAATGTAAATACGGCAATGGTTGAAAAAGCTATTGAAGATGTTTATAAAAACAATAAATCAACTTTACTTACCGAAGAACAATGTAATATGACTTTACAACAAAAACTACAAGAGTTTGCCCAAAAGAAAACCGAAGCTGAAAAAGCAAAAGGGCTGGCTTTTTTAGATGAACATAAAAAGAAACCGGGTGTAACCGTTTTGCCCAATGGTTTGCAATACCAAGTTTTGCAAGCGGGCGATGCAGCAGGCATAAGGCCAACAGCTGCAGATACAGTGGTGGTGCATTATTCAGGGACTTTAACAGATGGAACAAAATTTGATGCGTCATACGATAGGGGCGAGCCTGCTACTTTTCCTGTAAGTGGTGTAATTAGAGGCTGGACAGAGATTTTACAACAAATGACCAAAGGGGCTAAATGGAATGTTGTAATTCCAAGTGAATTGGCTTATGGTGAAAGAGGAGCTGGTGGCGTAATCGGTCCCAACCAAGTTTTGATTTTTGATATTGAATTACTCGACATCAAACCAGCCGTTAGTCAATAATGGAAGAATTAAAATATCCCATTGGGAAATTTATTGAGCAACCATTCTCAGAGCAACAACTCAGTGAATGGTTGTTTGATATTGAAACATTGCCATTGCATGTAGAACATGCTTTACTTAATTTGGATGAGGCACAATTGCATACGCCTTACAGGCCCGAAGGGTGGACAGTACATCAATTGGTACACCATATTGCCGATAGCCATATGAATGCATACATTCGTTTTAAGCTTGGTTTAACAGAAGATAATCCAACAATCAAACCTTACGAAGAACAACTGTGGGCTGAGATGGCCGATACCAAAAATCTTCCTATAAATGTTTCTACTACCATTTTATTTGCTGTACACAAGCGTTGGATACAAGTGCTAAAAAGCATTACAATAGAACAGTGGAGTAGAACCGTAGTGCACCCCGAGCATAAAAAAACAATGACACTATGGTATTTGCTTGGTATGTATGCATGGCATGGAAAACACCATACAGCACACGTTACAAAACTTAGAGAAAGAATGAGCTGGTAATTATTTGTTTTCGAGCATTTGTATTTCACGGCATCATCGTTGTGTCACTCTTTTGTACAACATAGCTTTAAGCAATATTATAGCACTTTAGATTATACAGAAAAATAGAACTACAACAAAACAACCATGTCGCAATACAAAACATTTGCCAAGGAGTACATCAATAAGCATCAATATTTTACGGCCCGTAAAGATGGCTACCAAACTCCCGAAGGAAAAATTGTAGATCCTTATTTTGTGGTAGAGTTACCTGTAAGCGTTTGCGCTGTTGCTATTACTCAAAATAACGAAGTGGTTTTGGTTGAGCAATACCGTCATCCAATTGGCGAAACCATTTTAGAAATTCCCGGAGGCTTTATTGATGATGGCGAAAGCCCGGCTACTGCAATAGCCAGAGAGCTGTTGGAAGAAACAGGATTTTCATTTGATCAATATATTGAATTGGGTAAAACTGCCGCCAACCCTGGTGTACTAAACAACTATACCTATTTATTTTTAGCAACAGGAGGGAAAAAAATAGCTGGTCAGTCTTTAGATGCCAACGAAGAAATTTCCATTCATTATAAACCTATTGATGAAGTAAGGAAATTATTGCAAGAAAATAAAATTGTTCAGGCAATGCATGCGCTGTGTATGTTTTATGCTTTTGAATACCTGGATAAAAAATAATACTTAGCTGTTTTAATCGTTGATTTCAGCAATAATAAAAAAGCTACCGCAAATAATTACTGCATCATCTTTATGGGCATTTTCTTTTGCTGCAGTAATTGCATCATTCACATTGTCAAAGCAAGCACCTTTTATATTTTTACGCAATGCTATTGCTTTTAAATTTGCTGCAGGCAATGCTCTGGGAATATGGGCATTGGTAAAGTAGTAATGTGCATTTTTTGGAAACAATTCCATTACATGTTCCACATCTTTATCTTTTACAAACCCTAATACAAAGTGTAAACGGGCCGTTGGATAATTGTTTTTTAATTGCTGCAAAACCTGCATAATACCATCTGTATTATGTGCTACATCTTGTATCACAGTTGGGTTGTGCTGTATTATATCCCAGCGGCCTCGCATTCCCGTTAACTCCTTTACATGCGATAGTGCATATTTTTCTTGTTTGTCAGAAATAGGATACCCAAGCTGCATCAGTATCTTTTCGGCAGCTAAAACAGTTTTTAAATTTTTTATTTGGTAAGAACCTTTTAAGTCCAAAACAAAATGCTCTGTTATAGTATTCAATTTATCCGTAACGTTACACTGTAGGTAATCTTTTTGTTCAATACTACTTACTTCATACATATCCTCAGCAAAATATATTGGTGCATTTTGTAACATCGCTTTGTTTTCAAAAACAGGCTTTGTTTCAGGTAAGTATTCTCCAATTATCACTGGAGTATCCTGCTTAATAATACCTGCTTTTTGAAAGGCAATTTCTTCCAATGTTTTACCTAAAATATCTGTATGGTCAAAACCAATATTAGTTATTATAGATAATTCAGGAGTAATCACATTGGTACTATCTAATAAACCACCTAACCCTGTTTCAATCACTGCAATATCTACCTTTTGTTCAGCAAAATATTCAAAAGCCATTGTAACAGTAAGTTCAAAAAATGAGGGCTCAATTTCATTAATAATATTTGTTGCCTTATCTACAAAATCAACCACAAATTGCTCATCTATCATTTGTCCATTAATGCGGATTCTTTCCCCAAAATTTTTAATATGAGGTGAAGTATATAAGCCTGTTTTATAGCCTGCTTGCTGCAAAATGGCTGCTAGCATATGGCTGGTACTGCCTTTGCCATTAGTACCAGCCACATGAATACTTTTAAATTTTTTTTGTGGATTATCAAAAGCTTCGCACAAAGCAATGGTATTGTGCAGGTCTTTTTTGTACGCCTTTGCACCAATGCGGGTAAACATCGGTAATTGAGAATAGAGATAATCTAAGGTCTCCTGGTAGGTCATGAGTGCAAAGTAAAAATTCAAAATTTAAAAGGCAAAATTTAAAAGTTCAGATAGAAAAAGACGGCCACAAATCTGATGGTCGTCTTTTTTGAATTTTTAATTCGATAAAGTTTATTGTACCCGGAAATTAAACGGAACGGTTACTATAGACTCATGATCAGATTTATTGAATTTAATATTAGGAAGGTAGGATCGGATAGCAGTAGCATACCTAGCATCAGTGCTGGTAGAACCTTTATCAAAACTTACAAAAGTTCCTCTTCCTTCAGGCGATACTTTTATAATGGCATTTATGGTAGCTTTAGGCAAATCGCCCATAAAAATATAATTATTAATAATACTTCTGTCGCCTTTAGAAACTCTTAGTGTGCCGCCGGCAACCTTGCCTCCGGGTGTATTACCGTAAGAATCAGGATGGCCTGTTGGCGAACCGCCATCCCCTTTTCCATTAGGGTTATTGCCCTGCATTCTATAACCATTGTCTTCTGTAGTATTATTCCCATTACCATTTCCTGGCCCATTGTAAGTTATCTTTGGTTTTTGAGGCTTAGGTGTTGGTGCAGGTGATGGAGTAGTTACCGAAGGTTTGGTTACAGTGGGCGTTTTCTTTACTGTTTTTGTAACAGGTGCTGCCGATTCTTCTGCATTATCATCTGCTGTTACCGGTTCTTCCGCTTCATCGGGTGCTTTGGCTTGTTGTTGTGGAATTACAGTTGCTTCCTGGTTCGGCGACATTTCTCCTTTTATGAGTGGCTGCTCTTCACCCCAGCCTTCTTCATTATTGCCAAGGTTAATTTCTATCAGGTCTTCAACTAGTGGCGGAGTAGGCGGTTGGGTTTTCCAGCTAATCAAAAAGAACATCAGTAGCAATACAGCCAACACAATAATGGTATAGGTTGCCGCTTTTTTGTTTTTTTCAGATTCAAATGCTTTTTCCCAGGCTGTCATGTTATAAAGTTATATAATTATGAGATGCAGAAGTATAGGAAACTACATACAAAGAACAAAAATTAACAATTTAATTAATCAAATTTTTAATTAAAAATTATTGATTGTTGCTGCGGAAATCATACTTCTCTGAAGAAGATATCATATCCAAACCGAATGATTGTTCCAATAACAATTAGTAAAAAAAATATTCTTATAAATTTATTGCCTTTAATTATTGCAAGCCTTGCTCCTAAAAAAGATCCAGCCACATTGCAAACAGCCATGGGTATGGCATATTGATACAATATGTGGCCGCTACCACCAAAGTAAATTATAGAACCCATATTAGTGGCAAGATTTACAAATTTTGCATGGGCACTTGCCTTTAAAAAATCGAAACCAAAAATGGCTATAAAAAAAATCACTAAAAAGCTTCCCGTTCCCGGCCCGATAAAGCCATCATAAAAGCCCACAATCACAGCAAACACTGTTCCCAGCCAAAAACTACGGGTAGCATTCACCTCCTTTGAAGAAGCAATACCAAAATCTTTTTTTGTGTAAGTGTAAATGGCCACGACTATCAGCACACAAAATATAACAGGTTTCATAAAACTGTTGCTCACAATAGTTACAGTATATGAACCTGCCATTGCTGCAAACAAAGCAATAAAACTCATTGCCAAAAGTGGCTTCCATTTTAGTGAAACTTTTTTTGCATATTGGTAACAGGCAATGGCCGTGCCCGAAAAGGAGGGGATTTTTATAGTGCCCAATAGTGTTGCTACTGGATGCTGCGGTAAAGTTATTAATGTTGCCGGCGTTTGTACCAGGCCACCACCACCTACAATAGAATCAATAAAACCAGCGGCAAATGCAGCTATACAAAGAATGATGATTTCGGCACTCATTGCTTGTTGTACAATCTTGCGCCAAATAATAAACTTCCAATGCGTATCATATTGCTACCTTCTTCGAGTGCAATTTTATAATCTCCGCTCATACCCATACTTAAAATATTTAAAGGCTTAAGCGTTGAAAGTTCAATATTGGGTACATCTATAATTGTGTTGATATTTTCTTGAGTAATTATGCTATTTAGTTTATTAAAAAGTTTGTGTAAGTCTTTAAATTCATTGCGTACCTTACTTTCATCATCGCTAAAAGAAGCCATGCCCATTAAACCACATACTGTTGCATTTTTATATTTAATAGAATTGGGATTAAAAATTTGCATTAATAATTCGGTTACTTCATTTTCGTCAAACCCAAATTTTGTTTCCTCCTCAGCAATATGTACTTGCAGCAAGCATTTTATAATTCGGTTATTTTTTGCTGCTTGTTTATCTATTTCCTTCAATAATTTTTCACTATCTACCCCATGAATTAAATGAACAAAGGGCGCAATGTATTTTACTTTATTGCTTTGCAAATGCCCAATAAAATGCCAACGGATATCTTTGGGCAACACAGCTTCTTTAGCTAATAATTCCTGTACATAATTTTCTCCAAAATCTCGCTGCCCTAGGTCGTACAAGGCTTTGATAGATTCTACGGGCTGCACTTTTGAAACAGCCACAAGCATCTGGTGCTTAGTTAACAATGATAATATTTCCAGGTATTTTTCTTTATTCACTTTCATGTAATACAAATTTAGTTAAGTTTTTCACGCAAATTTGCAAATGGCAAAGCCGTAAAAACTACAAAGTGTTGTAAAATAAAAATGTGCTAACAATTTTAAATCATTAGCACATCGGCATATTGGAACATCAATTAATTATTTCAGTATCGTCCGCCCAATTACAATCCGCTGCACTTCACTGGTACCTTCATAAATCTGTGTAATTTTGGCGTCACGCATCAAACGTTCTACATGGTATTCTTTTACAAAACCGTAGCCACCATGTATCTGCACAGCTTCTGTTGCAGTCCACATAGCAGTTTCACTGCTGAAAACTTTTGCCATTGAACTGCTCAAAGTATAGTCTATGCCTTTATCTTTTTCAAAGGCTGCCTTTAAGCAAAGCAATCTTGCACATTCAATTTTAGTAGCCATATCTGCCAACTTAAACTGAATGATTTGATGGTTCATAATTTCTGTACCAAAAGCCTTGCGTTGCTTGCTGTAAGCTTTGGCCAATTCATAAGCACCACTTGCAATTCCCAATGCCTGCGATGCAATGCCAATGCGGCCTCCAGCCAATGTTTTCATGGCAAACTTAAAGCCGAAACCATCTTCTCCAATACGATTTTCTTTAGGCACTTTTACATCGTTGAATAAAATAGTATGTGTATCACTGCCACGAATACCCAGTTTATTTTCTTTGGCACCAACCACTACACCCGGCCAGCTTTTTTCTACAATAAATGCATTGATTCCTTTGCTGCCTTTGCTTACATCTGTTTGAGCTATCACCAAATACACACTTGCAGTACCACCATTGGTAATCCAATTTTTAGTGCCATTTAATAAATAATAATCGCCTTTATCTTCAGCGGTAGTTCTTTGAGAAGTAGCATCACTCCCTGCTTCGGGCTCACTCAATAAAAAAGCACCAATATATAATTCGCCATCTTTTTTACCCTGTGCCAGTGGCGTTAAATATTTTTGTTTCTGTTCTTCGGTACCATATTCCTGCAAGCCGTAGCAAACCAGGCTATTGTTTACACTCATGCACACACTCACACTCGCATCCACTTTGCTTATTTCTTCCATAGCCAGCACATAGCTAATGGTATCCATGCCACTGCCACCATATTCCGGTTTTACCATCATACCCATAAAACCCAAATCGGCTAATTTTTCTATTTGTTCTTTCGGAAATTTTTGTAATTCATCCCTTTCAATAACACCGGGAAGGCATTCTGTTTGTGCAAAATCCCTAGCAGCTTTTTGTATCATTAAGTGCTCTTCAGATAATTCAAAATTCATATAGCAAATCGTTTTTTTTGTGGCACAAAAGTAAGGTTTTGAAGGCATTTATTACACGAATTGGGCGAATAACACAAATTAAGAATTTTATGTTACCGGCAGTATATTTTCAAGACAACATCGTTGCGTCGCAATCCTTTCATCGGCATACCATTGTGGGCCTTTTTTTACCGAAAAGATGCCAAGGTGTAATTGGTCATTGCTTAGCCACTTTGCGTCTTTGCGGTAAATTGATGAACGAGTCTGACCTTCGGTACCGACCCTTATCTTTGCCCTATGAAACATCTCTTTCTAGCAACAGCCCTGCTTTTTAATATACAAGCTTTTGCCCAGCAAAATTTAATTAAATATGTAAATCCTCTTATTGGTACTGAAAAAATGGGCCATACTTACCCAGGAGCTACGGCAGCTTTTGGAGCAGTGCAACTTAGCCCGGATACCGATACTATTCCTTATGAAGTGAATGGGAAATACAATGGGGATGTTTATAAATATTGCGCCGGCTACAGATACGAAGATAAAACGATAACCGGCTTTAGCCACACACATTTTAGCGGCACCGGCCATAGCGATTTGGGCGATTTTTTAATAATGCCCACTGTAGGCAAATTGCAATTAAATCCAGGCATTGCAACTGATCCTCTGTCAGGTTATCGTTCTGCCTTTTCTCACAACGATGAAAAAGCAGAGGCAGGCTATTATAGTGTATTGTTGAAAGATGATAATATAAAGGCTGAATTAACTGCCACAACAAGAGTGGGTTTTCATCAATATACTTTTCCTAAAACAGACGAAGCGCATATCATCTTTGATTTGATGAGCGGCATTTATAACTATGATGGTAAAAGGGTATGGACATTTGTAAGAGTGTTGAATGATTCTACTGTAACAGGTTATCGCCAAACCAATGGCTGGGGCCGCACCAGGGCTGTTTATTTTGCTATGAAATTTTCTAAGCCATTTAAAAATTATGGCAAAAGAAGTTATGATGGCAAGCAGCCTTATCGTGGCTTTTGGGGGAAATTCAACCAAAACGAAAACTTTCCCGACATCGCCGGAAAAAATATTCGTATGTATTTTGATTTTGATGCAGCCGAAGGAGAAGCAATTAAAATAAAATTTGCATTATCTCCTGTAAGCCAAAGCAACGCATTACTTAATATGCAAGCAGAAGTGCCCGGCTGGGATTTTAATGCGGTAAAACAACAAACACAAAATGATTGGAATGAAGAGCTGAATAAAATTCAGATAACTGCTTCTGATAATGATAAAACTAATTTCTATACAGCTATGTACCATGCTTTTTTAAGCCCTACCGTATATGGTGATGTAAATGGTGAATACAAAGGGCTAGATCAGGAAGTGCACAAAGCAAACGGATTTACTAATTATACTACTTTCTCTTTGTGGGATACTTATAGGGCATTGCATCCATTTTTTAATATAGTGCAGCCTGCTCGCAATAATGATATGGTAAAATCGATGATGGCTCATTACGGTCAGAGTGTATTAAAAATGCTGCCTATTTGGTCGCACTATGCCAACGATAACTGGTGCATGAGCGGCTATCATAGTGTTTCGGTGATTGCAGACGCCATTGTAAAAGACATTTATACCGGAGATGCCAACAAGGCATTGGATGCCTGTATTCAAACCGCCACTAAACGAAATTATGAGGGCTTAGGATTTTATATTGACAAAGGATATATACCTGCTGAGCGCAGCGGCATTTCTGTTTCTAATACATTAGAATATGCTTACGATGACTGGGCCATAGCTCAGGCTGCTCAAAAATTAAACAGGAAAGATGTGTATGAAGCGTTTATGAAACGTTCACAAAACTGGAAAAATAACTTTGATGCGTCCATTGGCTTTATGAGGCCAAAACTTGCAGACGGTTCTTTCAAGAAAGCATTTGATGCCTATAGCACAGAAGGGCAGGGCTTTATAGAAGGCAATAGCTGGAATTATAGTTTCTTTGTTCCGCATGACCCGGTGGGATTAATGAATGCAATGGGTGGAAAAAAGAAATTTGGAAGCCGCTTGGATACATTATTCAACATGCATTTGCCCGACGAATTTTTTGCACACACAGAAGATATTACAAGAGAAGGAATTATTGGAGGCTATGTACATGGCAACGAACCGGCTCATCATGTTGCATATTTTTACAACTGGAGCGATAAGCAACGGAAAACGCAGGAAACAGTTCGTATGATTTTAGAAAAACAATACAAAGCTACTCCTGACGGCTTAGGCGGAAATGATGATTGCGGGCAAATGAGTGCTTGGTATATGTTTTCTGCATTGGGTTTTTACCCTGTATCGCCTGGCAGTGATGAGTATGCACTAGGAAGCCCATTAGTAGATAAAGCGATACTTAAATTAGAAAATGGAAACACATTTACAATTGAAGCAGTTGGACAAACTAAGAAAAGTGTTTATGTAAAAAAAGTGATGCTGAACGGAAGACCAGTAAATAATTTTACAATTAAGCATAGCGATATCACCAAAGGAGGAACACTTACTTTTTATATGTCTTCAAAGCCCAAAAAATAAATTTATAGTAAATGACGGCAGCTCAATATAATTTAAAAGTACAGAAATGGGTGGCCACAATTTCTGTGGCATTATTTGTAATTAAAATAGTTGCATGGTATATAACGAGCTCTGTTGCAATACTTACCGATGCACTGGAAAGCATTGTAAATGTGGTGGCAGGTTTTATAGGGTTATACAGTTTATATGTATCGGCAAAGCCTAGAGACAGCGACCATCCTTATGGGCATGGCAAAGTAGAATTTATTTCTGCGGCTATTGAGGGCACTTTAATTGCTGTTGCCGGATTGTTTATTATTTACGAAGCTGTAAATAATTTATTGAACCCAAGTACCGTACAAAAACTGGATTGGGGTATATTATTAGTAGCTATCACGGCAATTATTAATTATGCTATTGGTGTTTTTTGTGTTAAAACAGGAAAGAAAAATAATTCGTTGGCCTTAATAGCCAGCGGCAATCATCTAAAATCCGATACCTACACTACTGCTGGTATTATTGTAGGCTTAATAATACTCTACTTTACCAATATTGTATGGATAGATAGTGCCGTAGCTATCATATTCGCTCTTATTATTATTGTTACTGGGTATAAAATAATTAGAAGCTCGATTGCCGGAATTATGGACGAAGCAGATGAAAAATTGTTGGAGGATTTGGTAACCACTCTCAATGAAAATAGAAATGAAAACTGGATTGATTTACATAACCTCCGTATTATAAAATATGGGCCTACTTTGCACTTGGATTGCCATTTAACAGTACCATGGTATTTTAATGTACTAGAAGCCCATGCAGAAATTGATAAGTTGTCGGAATTGGTAAGGGCTAAGTATGGCGAATCGGTTGAATTGTTTGTACATTCGGATGCCTGTATGGAATACAGTTGCAAAATTTGTATCAAAGAAGATTGCAAAGTAAGGTTGCATCCTTTTAAAGAACGAGTAGAATGGACAATTGCCAATATTTCAAAAAATAAAAAGCATACAACAGCATCATGAGTAGCAATCTTAAATCAATTTTAGATGAGAGCTATTGGGATAATAGGTACCAAACAAATAGTACTGGTTGGGATATCGGGATGGTTTCTACACCTTTAAAAATTTATTTTGACCAATTAAGCGATAAAACTATTTCCATATTAATTCCCGGCTGCGGTAATGCCTACGAAGCAGAATACTTGCTACAAAATGGATTTACAAATATTACGGTAATAGATATTTCGATAAATGCTGTAAATGCTATAAAAGAAAGGTTGAAAGCATTTGATGGTAAAGAATTAAATGTGATTCACGGTAATTTTTTTGAGCTAAACCAGCAATTCGATTTAATTATAGAGCAAACTTTCTTTTGTGCAATTGACCCTGGCTTGCGAAATGATTATGCCATTAAAATGCACCAATTACTTCATATTGGCGGAAAACTTGTGGGTGTACTATTTGATAGAGTGTTTGATGGCGGTCCGCCATTTGGCGGCAGTAGCAATGAGTACCGGAAGCTGTTTTCTTCTTTGTTTACAATAAAAACAATGATGCCTTGCAATAACTCTATTCAGCCGAGGCAAGGGACAGAAATTTTTATAATACTGCAAAAATAAAATCATAAACAGATAATCATTTTTCTTTTCGAATCTTAAAGTAATAATTATGATTGAAAAAAGACTTATCCCCGAGATAAAAACTATTGCGCTTATTGCCCACGACAATAAAAAGGCAGATTTAATAGAATGGACAGTTTACAACAAAGCATATCTTGCCCGGCATAATTTAATAGCCACTGGAACTACGGGCACAATGCTGGAAGAACAATTGGGCAGACCAATAAAAAAAGTGTTGAGCGGGCCTTTGGGAGGCGACCAACAAATTGGAGCCATGATAGCAGAAGGAAAAATTGATATACTAATTTTCTTTTGGGATGCTATGGAAGCGCAACCGCACGATAGTGATGTAAAAGCATTGCTACGGCTAGGCGTAGCATGGAATATATTGCTAGCTTGCGACAGGGCAACTGCCGATTTTATTGTAACATCGCCATTGATGCAAAGCAGCTACCAAACTACCATTCCGGATTATTCAACCTACTTAAACAGAAGAGTTAAGTAAAAATTTTTGCAACTAGCCAGGTACAGGCTGTTGCAGCAGAACCCAATAGTAAAATTCTAATGCTTCCCAAAAGCCTGGGCTCACCATTAATACTGCTTTTGGTATAGCCAACAATAACTAAGATAAGTAAAGATGAAATTACAGCGTATTTGATAGCTTCATTTATTTTGGGATAAAAAAGATAAGCAATTAAAGGAAGCAGTGCGCCTACCAAAAAGGAAGCCCCAATAATAAACGCAGTGGTGGGTAGTTGTTTTTTATCAGGCAATTCAAATGGTTGTTCATTTTTTTGTAAAAAAGCCTTCCATTCAGTACTATCTTTTTCAATTTCTGATGCAGCTTGTTCTTGCATATCTGCACCAAGGTTCAACTTTTTAAAAAGTGCAATAGTCTTATCTGTTTCTTCTTTATTCAATCGCTTTTCTTCTTCATCTGCTTTTATGGAGAGGCTTTCCATTCTAAATTTTGCTGCAAAGTAGCCACCGATACACATTACAAACATTCCCAGAAATGCCAAAGCAACGCCAAGTAATATTGCCGGTTTGCTTTGTTGGAAGGTATATGCAACCGCTGAAGTAATGGCTAAAGAAATAATAATGCCATCGCTTAAGCCTATCACAGCCTGCTTCCAGATATTTTCGTTAGAACCAGGTGATTGAACATTTTGTATCGAAGACATGCTGTAAAAATATTTTAATCCTTAGGCAAGCTGCTCTAAACTTTTTCCAATAATCTTTACAGCCTCTTTTACCTGATCTTCGTTAATAAGTAAGGGTGGGGCAAAACGTATTTTATCCCCATGAGTAGGTTTGGCAAGTAAGCCTCTTTCTTTCATTGCAACACATAAATCCCAGGCTGCATTTGGGTTGCTGTGGTTTATTACTATAGCATTTAGTAGTCCACGGCCACGAATAATGGATATAAAAGGGGATTTTAATTTTGCTAATTCTTCTCGCAATAATTTTCCCATTGCATCAGCATTGGCTATCATGTTTTCTTCCTTCAAAGCTGTTAGGGCTGCTATCGCAACCTTGCAAGCCAAAGGATTACCTCCATAGGTGCTGCCATGCTCGCCAGGCTTAATGGTCATCATTATTTCGTTATCGGCCAAAACCGCACTTACCGGTAAAACTCCGCCGCTTAATGCTTTGCCAAGTATTACAATATCAGGACGAACATTTTCTGCATCGCAGGCAAGCATTGTGCCGGTTCGGGCAAGGCCTGTTTGTATTTCATCTGCCACCATTAATACCTTGTATTCATCGCATAAATTACGAATGCCTTTATAATATCCATCATTTGGTACAACTACACCTGCTTCGCCCTGTATGGGCTCAAATAAAAATGCGCAAACATTTTTATCCTGAAAAGCTTTTTCCAGTGCAGCAAGATTATTGTATGGAATTACTTCAAAACCTGGGGTAAAAGGTCCGAAATCTTTTGTAGCAGTTGGGTCTGTACTAAAAGACACAACAGTAATGGTGCGGCCATGAAAATTAGAAGCACAAACAATAATTTTCGCCTGGGTTTCAGGAATTCCTTTTTTTATGTAACCCCATTTGCGGCTAAGTTTCAAAGCAGTTTCCACGGCCTCTACACCTGTATTTACAGGCAGTAATTTATCGTAGCCAAAATAATAGTGCATGAATTGCTCATACTCTCCCAATAAGTTATTGTAAAATGCCCTTGAAGTTAAGGTAAGTGTTTGTGCCTGCTCTGTAAGAGCTGCAATTATTTTTGGATGACAATGGCCCTGATTTACGGCAGAATAGCCACTAAGAAAATCAAAATATTTTTTATCATCCACATCCCACACAAAAACGCCTTCGCCTTTTTTTAAAACTACCGGCAATGGGTGATAATTGTGTGCGCCGTACTTTTCTTCCAGTTCAATAAAATGTTGTGTATTGGCACTAATGCCTGCAATCGTATTCATATCATTTTGATTTAAGAATTGTAAAAGGAAATAATCATTGTAAGGATAGAAAATTACCCTTTTGTGTTAATGATTAAGCAAGTCGAGGTTGCTGTGTAGAAATGATATGTTCAACTGAGTTTTGATAAACCAAAAATAGGCTTTTATATCCAGCGAAAAAAGTAATGGTTTGGGAAATTCATTTGGAGCTCAATATCCTTATTAAAAATACCGAAAACTGTACTACCGCTGCCACTCATAGAAGCGTACAAAGCACCATGTTTATATAACTGGTCTTTAATTATTTCAATTTCAGCATACTGAGCAAATACAGGCTTTTCAAAATCATTAATAATAAAATGCTTCCATTCTTCAATAGGTTTTTGAATAAGGGTACTAAGATTAGTTGCATTTTCCCCAACCTTTATATTTTTAAAAGCCATTCCGGTATTTATATGGATATGTGGGTTTACCACAATCATTTTATAAGCCGAAAGATTCAGATTTATTTCATTCAATATTTCTCCACGGCCGGTTGCAAAACAGGGTTTGTTAACAATGAAAAAAGGGCAATCGCTGCCGAGTTGTAAGGCATAATCAATTAGCTGCTGCTGCGATAAGCCAAGCATGAATTTTACATTGAGCAGCATTAAAACAAACGATGCATCTGCTGAACCGCCACCTAAACCAGCACCCATTGGAATTGTTTTGTGTAGATGCATTGCAATGTTTGGCAATTGCGGAAAATCTTTTTTAAGCAAATGGTAAGCCTTTATGCAAAGGTTATTTTCTTCTTTACTCAAAATATCAAGGCCGCTATGGGTGTAGGTTACAGCTACTGGATTAGTAAACTCTACAATCTCAACGGCGTCTTTTATTGCAATTGGATAAAAAACGGTTTGCAGGTTATGGTAACCATCTTCTCTTTTAGAGATGATGTTCAAACCAATATTTATCTTGCAATTAGGAAATTTTATCATTGTTTTGGATAGTAGTTGTAAGGTAGCATGTTGGCTACTTTATAGTTTGCCCAGTACCCCGAAGTATAAAGATGCATTGGGTTTATTACAATTCCATATTTATCTATCCATATTACATCAGATAGTTTAGTAAGGACAGAAGAAGGATTCCTTTTAATGATGATAGTACTGTTCCTTGGACTGGGTTGTACATTGGCTCCTTTGCTATATCGTACCATCAATTCTTCGATCCATTTCAGCGATTGCAACCCACTTGCAGTATCTATATTCAATGCGTTGTGTACATCAAACCGGTATGACTTTTTCACAAATCTTCCATCTATTTTCATGGTAGAGTCTGTGATATTGTTCCTAACTTCAAAGTCGTTCTCTTTTAGGCTATCTGCAAGTAAAGCCCTAAAAAAATGGAGTGAGCTTCCATAATAACTAAGTTCTCGCTGCTTTCTGTATTTTTTTTTGTCGCCCAAATCTTCAAACATTGTATAACCGTAGTAAGAAGAAATTAGCGTTTTCGTATTGTAGTAAAAATCAACAATATCAAATGTTATTTTATAACCCAGTTTTTTATTGATGATTACCAGCGGATTGTCAGATCTGGCACCGATAGCATCTTTATCATCATCTGGTCTTACAAAATAGACGTCTTTTAAATTTTCTATTTTGCATGAATAAGCAGCGTCTGTATTTCCTAAAAAAACTTTTTTAAAATAATCGAGGTACTTTGCTCTCGTAGCCTCATTTATTATCATGACATCTTCAAGGTTTTCCTGTTTTTTTTCTAGCTTGAGTAGAAATTTTTTTCCATCAATTTTTTTTGTATTAATTGGCATTGCTAGTGTTTCATATCCAATAAAAGATACAATCAAGTCTCCATCAAGCGGATTTAAAATGCGAAAAGAGCCGGAAGAATCGGAACTAGTACCTATAGATGTATTGTTAATAAAAATGCTTGCGCCTACAAGGTTTCGCCCAGTTTCAACATCAACAATTCTTCCTTGCAATATTTGTGAGTAAATAGAAGTTGTGAGAATGCAACAGAAAAAAGTAAAAAAGGCTTTTATGAATGAATTATTTACCACCACGGCTTTTTATTTCATCCCTTATGGCAATGGCTTTAATATAATCTTCCTGCTCTAGCACTTCATTTAAAAAATCATTTAGTTCATCCAACGTCATTTTCTTCAAATCGCTACTGCCTGTTGCAGAAGATTCGGTAATAGCAGGTTCAATAGCACCAGCTTCTTTACCCTGCTCATCTTCCATCAATACTCCGGCTTGTTCTAAAATATTTTCATAAGTATAAATAGGGCAACCGAAACGAACGGCCAGGGCCAATGCATCAGAAGTGCGGGAATCAATTTCAACAGTGTCATTGGCAGAAGAGCAAACCAATTGAGAATAGAATATGCCTTCCTGTAAATCGTTGATTACAATTTCATGCAGTTCAACATTAAAGGCAACCATAAAATTTTTCATCAGGTCGTGGGTAAGTGGGCGGCTCGGATTCATTCTTTCCAACGCAACAGCAATAGCCTGTGCTTCAAATCCACCTATTACAATTGGCAAACGTCGTAACCCATTTACTTCGCCCAACACAACAGCATAAGAGTGTGTTTGTGTAATACTGTGAGACAAAGCAACTATTTCCAATTCTATTTTTTTCATATCCTATGGGCTAGTAAATACATTTTTGCTAGTGGCAAATATAAAAAATAAAGCCTTTCAAACTTAATTGAAAGGCTTCAAAAAATATATTACAAATTATTATGCTACACCTTTTAGCTTTTTAACCGCATCAATAATTTTGGGCATTACCTCAAAAGCGTCGCCAACAATACCATAGTCGGCGGCTTTAAAGAATGGTGCTTCGGGGTCTTTATTTATAACAACAATCACCTTACTTCTGTTTACGCCTGCAAGGTGTTGAATTGCGCCGGAAATACCGATAGCAATGTACAAATTTGGTGCAATTGCCAAACCTGTTTGCCCTACATGCTCATGGTGTGGACGCCAGTGAATATCTGCAACAGGACGGCTGCAAGCTGTAGCAGCACCTAATAATTGTGCAAGATCTGTAACCAAGTTCCAATTTTCAGGGCCTTTTAATCCTCTACCACCACTTACTACAATATCAGCTTCGCTTAGTGGAACTTCACCACTTACTTTATTTACCGATACTACGGTTACTTTTGGTGCATCAATAGTTACAGTTAAGGCAGCAACTTCGGCAGTGCCGCCAGTTGTAATAATGTTGAATGAATTAGGGTTTAGGCCAATAATCTTTTTAGCACTGCTAATAGAAATATTGGCAAATGCTTTGCCACTAAATACTGACTTTTTTACAATAAAACCATTGCTTGTATCTGGTAGCGCAACCGCTCCTGAAACAAGCCCGGCTTTTAAGCGAACACTCAATCTTGGTGCAATAGCTTTGCCACTTGTATTGTTACTAAAAATTACTACATCGGCTCCGGTAGTTTCTGCTGCTTGCGATAAAATTTTAGCATACACTTGCGCATCAAAATTATTTAATGCTGCATCCGCAACAGTATATACTTTTTTAATACCATAATTTCCTAAAGTAGTTAAGTCATCTGTTACAGTGCCCAGTATAATTGCATCTGCGGTTGTACCCAATTTTTCTGCAGTTTGAGCAGCATAACTTGCAGCTTCAAACGATGATTTTTTTATTTGACCTTCTGACTGGTCTATGAAAACTAATACACTCATACGAATGGATAATTTAATGGTTGATAATTTAAATAGCTTTGGCTTCTTCGTGCAGCAGTCTTACTAACTCTTCCGGCTGGTCGGCAGGAATTAGTTTTACACCTGCTTTTGCAGGTGGTAAGTCGTAAGAAGCAACACTGGTAAAGCTTTCTGCAGCTACGGGTTCTACAACTTTCAATGGTTTGGTTCTTGCTCCCATAATGCCTTTCATATTTGGGATACGTTGTTCTGCCATTCCTTTTTGGCAACTTACTACCAAAGGCAAAGCTACTTTATCTGTTTCTTCGCCACCTTCAATTTCACGAACCACCATAGCATTACTACCTTCTAAATCAAACTTGGTTGCATGAGAAATATAAGGCAGTTCAAGTAATTCTGCTACCATGCCGCCAATAGAAGATCCATTGTAATCAATGGTTTCTTTTCCTGTAAAAATTAAGTCGTAGCCACCTTCTTTTGCAACGGCAGCAATTTGTGATGCTATGAAAAACGGGTCTGCATTATCAGTATTTACACGAATGGCTTCATCACCACCCAATGCCAATGCCTTACGAATGATAGGCTCGCTATCAGCACCTCCCACATTCAATAAATGCAAAACAGTAGAAGCATCTGCTTCTTTTAATTCGATGGCACGCACCAAGGCATACCATTCGTCATAGGGATTAATAATCCACTGAACACCATCGGTCGCAAATTTCGTATTGTTATCTGCGAAAGCTATTTTTGCCGTAGTGTCGGGCGTTTTACTAATGCAAACTAGTATCTTCATTTCTTCAGTTTTCAGCCAAAAAGGCTTAGTGAATAAAAAGGTTGTTTATGCAACTAATGCAAATATAAGCGTTGCAAAGATAGAATGAACGATGTATGAAAAAAATTTTACCATGGATAGGATAAAAAAGCTATTGGAATTTCTGGAAACGAATCCCACAGACGCATTTGTACAACATGCCTTAGCACTAGAATATGTTAAACTAGGTAATGATGCTGCTGCCAAGCAACTGTTTGAAGCCATTTTGCAACGAGAGCCCAATTATGTGGGCTCATATTATCATTTGGGAAAGTTACTGGAAAGAGGAGACAATTATGAAGCCGCCATCTCTATTTATGAAACCGGAATGACCGAAGCTAAAAAAGTTGAAGACAGGCATGCCTATAATGAATTGCAAATGGCTAAAGAGGAAATTGAAGAGTAACAATATTAATCATGTTTATTCATTTTAGTGGCTTATTTGCTAACCAACATTTGTTTTTCATAGCAACATCGTTGTGTCACTCACTTCATCGGCATACCTTTGTACATCTCACAGGTTAAAAGATAATTACAACAATAAATGAGTTTAAGAGGAGCATTTCAAAATTTTGTTCAACAAAATCATCTTTTTACAAAAAAAGATCAATTACTGATTGCTGTTAGCGGAGGAGTTGATTCTATAGTATTATGTGAGCTATGTTGCCGGGCAGGTTTTAATTTTTCAATAGCACATTGTAATTTTCAATTAAGAGGGCAGGAGAGTGATGGCGATGAACAATTTGTAAAAGAGCTTGCCGGAAAATATGCGGTACCTTTTTTTATAAAAAAATTTAATACGGAAGAATATGCTACTGAAAATAAGTTATCCATACAGGTTGCCGCAAGGGAATTGCGATACAATTGGTTTACGGAATTAGTAAACGAATCAAACAACCGTCTAAATAAACTTTTAACGGCTCATCATGCTGATGATAATATAGAAACCATTGCCATGAATTTTTTTAAAGGTTCTGGCATCAATGGCTTAAAAGGGATTTTGCCTAAAAGTGGAAATATTATTAGGCCCCTATTGTTTGCAACCAAGGATGAAATATTGCTGTTTGCAAAAGATAGCCAGTTAACTTTTAGAGAAGATAGCAGTAATAACAGTGATAAATACACACGCAATTATTTTCGCAATCAGCTGCTACCAGCCATGCAAAAAGTATTTCCTCAAGTAAAAGAAAACCTTTTGCACAATGCTGAAAGGTTTAAAGAAATAAATAGTATTTACAACGAAGCTCTTGAAAAAATAAAAGGGAAACTGATTGTAAATAAAGGCAATGAAATTCACCTGCCGATTTTAAAGTTGCAGAAAATTAATGCACTTTATACAATCCTTTTTGAAATAATTAAGGAGTACGGCTTTACACCTAGCCAATTAGGGGATATTGTACAATTAATAAATGCAGAAACGGGTAAATATGTTGTTTCAAATACACACCGCATTTTTAAGAATAGAAGTTGGTTAATAATTCACCCATTGGCGGAAAATACATCAGCTCATTACCTGATTGAGCCAGGTAATGAATCAACCTCTTTTCCGGCTGGAGAAATGATTGTGTCTTTTACAAATGCTCCAGTAGAAATTAACAAAGCTTCAAATATTGCAATGCTCAATGCGAATGAAATTAAGTTTCCGCTTATTCTCCGCAAATGGAAAAAAGGGGATTACTTTTATCCATTAGGGATGCGTAAAAAGAAAAAAATCAGCCGCTTTTTAATTGACCAAAAAATTCCTTTACATCAAAAAGAAAATACCTGGGTAATAGAAAGCAATAAAAAAATTATTTGGGTTGTTGGCCATCGCATTGACGAACGTTTTAAGCTTACCGATTTTGTATCAAATATTTTAATACTTCGCCTGGTTCCTGGCGGCCAAAAAGACTAAAGTTTTTCAGTTCATCTACAATATGTGGTAAAATTCCTGGCTTTAAAGCAATTAACAAACAAAGCGTAAATACAAGTCCAAAAAGAGAACCCCACAAGTGCGCATCATGGTTTACATTGTCACTTTGCTGTTTACCCATGTAAATGCAATATAAAATATATAATACTGCATATACTGCTGACGATATTTTTATAGCACCGTATAAATAAATACTGCTCCATGGGCTAAATACAATTACTGCAAAAACTACTGCACTCACAGCCCCGGATGCTCCCAAAGACCGATAATTATAATCATTTTTATGTTTTATATAGGATGGAATATCAGCTACAACCATCCCAATAAAATATATTAAAAGATAAGTTACCGCTCCGCCGAGATTAAAAACTTTTAGAAGTATTTCCAGGTTTGAACCAAAAAAGAACAGCGTAAACATATTAAATATCAAATGCATCCAATCTGCATGTAAAAACCCCGAACTTATAAAACGGTACCACTGATTTTTATGCTTAGTATAATAAGGCCAGCCAATTGTCTTTTCTACAAAGCTATTGTTTGAAAAGCCAATGAAAGAGATGATTACATTGGCAGCAATCAACATAATGGTTATCGGGTATTCGCTCATGATATTTTGTTTAAGACAAAACTAATGGTTTTAAGTATGATGATATTTTTCATTGCGGATAATTGTGCAAGCCCTGTAAACCTGTTCTGATAAAATTAATCTTACCAATTGATGTGGAAAGACCAATTGCGATAAGCTCCATTTATAGTTTGCCCGTTGCATCACAGCATCGCTTACACCAAATGCACCACCAATTAAAAACACAATATTTTTTTCACTTTCGTTTGCCCTTTGTTGTAAAAAAATTGCCAGGCCCTCACTGCTTAGTTGCTTCCCTCTTTCGTCAAGTAGTACCAGGTAATCCTCTTTTTTTATAGTATTTAAAATGATTTCACCTTCTTTTGTTTTTAAATCGGCAGAAGATAGAGTACTTGCATTTTTTGGGCTGGCAATAATTTGCCAGTCGGCTGTAAAATAATGGCCAATTCTCTTTGTAAAGGCATCAATACCTTCTTTCACATAAGGTTCATGCACTTTTCCCACCGACAAGAACTGGAGTTTCATTTTTACTTTTAATTTTTTTAAAAATGATGCTTACAATTTGGAGACCAAATTTCAGCATTAAGTACTAGTTTTTTCTGTAATCGAATTTTATCGTTAGCAATTAAAGTTATGTAAACAAATAATGCCAGCATTACAATAATGGGTTTAACCTCTTTGCGATATTTAAGGGCAGTTTCTTTAAACAAGTTGTATTTTATCAAAACTTGTATTAGTCACAATTATAAAAATTGAAGTATAGTTAATGAAGTATAGTTAATAAAATGGGCAAGGTTCTTGTAATTAAGTGGGTAAAATGATTTTCTAACCTCTTAAATAAAGAACAATGGGCAAGTTTGAATATCTTTTAGGAGCAGACGGTCAATACTATTTTAACTTGTTGGCCAGTAATGGGCAGGTAATTTTAAGCAGTGAAGGCTATACCAGTGAGCTAGCTCGTAAAAACGGTATAACATCGGTACAATTAAATGTAATTGACGAATCCAGATTTGAAAGAAGGCTATCCAAAAACGGCAAGTACTATTTTGTGTTAAAAGCGATGAATGGTGAAATTATTGGTATAAGCAGGATGTACGAATCTGAAGCCAGCAGGGACAATGGAATTGAAGCAGTAAAAAATAATGCTATAGATGCAGCAGTGACTGTTTAATTTGACACTTTTTTCTGTAGTGTCAAATGCCATCAAAAATGCCATTTGACACTTCATATCGTAACTATATTTTTGAATAAAGGTGCTAGAGTCGCATCTAAAGACACAAAAGCCACCATAAGGTGGCTTTTGTGTCTTTAGTGACCGCGTTAGGATTCAAACCTAAAACCTTCTGATCCGTAGTCAGATGCTCTATTCAGTTGAGCTACGCAGCCATTTTCCGTTTTCGGACGGCAAATATAAGGCAATATTTTTTACAAACAATTATAAACCCGACAAAAAACTGCTGTGAATATAATCTACAACGGAAGGAAGGCTTTTGGTTTCTTCAAATATTTTTAACTGTCTGTCGGCTCCGGTCCCTTCTTCCAACATTTTGTGTACATGGCTTACTGCATGTTGGCTTCCAAGGTGCGGAACCACGTCATCTATAAAATCAAGCAGTTCATATATTAATACCCTTGTATTAACTTCCGACTCTTTACCAAAGTCAATTAAAGTACCATCAATTCCATATCGGCTTGCCCGCCATTTGTTTTCGTTAACCAAAGCCCTGGAGTAAATCATGTAGTTCATGTTTTGGTTGCGGAGCTTATATAATTTGGCGCATATCGCCTGAAATAAAGCTGTAATGGTAATGGTTTCCTGCACGGTCATCGGAATATCACATATACGAAATTCTACCGTGTTAAAGAAAGGATGCACCCTTAAATCCCACCATATTTTTTTTGCATTATCAATACAATTGGTTTTTACCAAAAGTTTGATATAATTATCATAAGACTCAATGCTATCAAAATAGTCTGGTATGCCGGTACGAGGAAATTTATCGAAAACTTTTGTGCGGAAAGATTTATAGCCTGTACTTCTACCTTCCCAAAAGGGAGAATTGGTACTCAATGCAAATACATGCGGTAAAAAGTAACGGGCACTGTTGGCAATATGGATGGCCATTTCACGGGTTTCCATGCCTACATGCACATGTAGGCCGAAAATTAAATTACTGCGTGCCGCTTCCTGCAATTCATTTACAATTTCGTTGTAACGGATATGCTCAGTTATCAACTGGCTTTCCCAATGGCTGAAAGGATGCGTGCCGCTGGCACCTACCCATAGGCCTAATTCTTCGCCAATGCCACTAATAGTTCTTCGCAAAGTAGCTACATCCATAAATGCCTCATCTACATCGGCACATATATCTGTACCTACTTCCACCACAGCCTGATGCATTTCTGCCTTTACCTTATCCTTTATCATCTTTTGGCCTTCATGCACAATCTTTTGCTCGTGACTTTTCAGCTCCCTTGTTATGGGGTCTATTACCATATACTCTTCTTCTACACCAACGGTAAATTTTTTATAATCCAAACCAGCCATAATAATTTATAATTTATAATTTATAATTGATAGCATTGTAATGGATAACGAATAATCTACTGAGTTGTTAGTTCTGAAATTATTCATTACCCAATTTCAATTATCCATTAGTAAAGCTTTTGCTTTGCACTACTTCTTTTGATATACTCACCCCAGGTAAGGTTATCTGCCCCATCTACATGCGACTGTGCTCTTTCAATGGCATAGTTAGCTGCATTTTCAACTACCCAGTCAAAATTCTCCTGGCCTACACTATTTACATCAGCGTCTGGTGCAGGGTTGCAAAAATCAATGGCATAAGGTACACCATCTCTTAAGGCCAATTCAACTGTATTAAAATCGTAGCCCAGGTATTTGCAAATGCGGAGAACAATATCTTCCATTAATTTATATCTTTCTTCAGATGGAGAAAAGTCTGCTACATACCTAAGATGATGTGGGTTGCGTGGTTCGTAAGGCATAATGCGAACATATTTTCCGCCAATGCAGTAGCAGCGGTAATACTCTTCAAATTTAATTTCTTCTTGCAGCATCATCACCAATTGTTCGGTTTCGGCATGTTTTTCAAAAAACTCATCGAGGTTATTTAATTGGTAAACACTTTTCCAACCACCGCCTGCATGGGGTTTCATATAGGCCGGGAAACCGATGTATTTAAAAATACGGTCCCAGTCTAACGGGTAGGCCAGGTTGCTGAATGATTCAGAACTGGTATCGGTAGGTAAATCTCTTGAAGGGAGAATTACGGTTTTGGGAACTGGTACACCAATTTTGGTGGCAAGGCAATTGTTAAAAAACTTTTCATCGGCGCTCCACCAAAAAGGGTTATTGATAACAGCAGTACCGCATAAGGCCGCATTTTTTAAGTAGGCCCTATAAAATGGGACATCCTGCGAAATACGGTCAAATATAACAGCATACTCTGTTGGCTCGCCTTGGGCTACCATGTCAATTTTTACGGGTTCTGCCACAACTCCGGGTACATTTTTACTGTTAATCCTAGCTACCAGTGCTTCAGGAAAACTTCTTTCTTTGCCATGTAATACGCCAATTTTCTTCATAAAAAATATTTAGTGTGTAAGAGAAATTTATTCTGATTTAGAATCAACCAAATATATTTTTTATGAAGCATAAAAACAAATTATGTTTTGTTTTTTAATGCCTATTAATATTCAATGCTTTCCTTAATTTTGAAACCTTATGTCTGAAGAGAAAGTTTTGGTGACAACAGTTGAGCAACACTTACTGCATTCTGAAAATCTTAACCGGGTTGTAAAGGTAGATTGTTATCTACCACCTGGCTATACAGCAAAGTCCTTTTTAAATCTTTTATTGATAAACGACGGACAGGATCTGGTGAAAATGGGTTTTGAAAATATTTTAGATGAATTATATAGCGCTGATAGTATAAACGAAATTTTTTGTGTAGGTCTGCATTGCTCTACCGATAGAAAGAATGAATACGGCACTGCTAAAATACTCGATTATAAGGGAAGGGGTGCGAAGGCATTTTTGTACACAAAATTTATTTTTCAAGAGCTTATACCTTTTTTAAAAAAAACATATAAGGTTGAATCTTTTTACGAAAAGGCCTTTGCGGGCTTTTCGCTGGGTGGTTTGTCTGCTTTGGATATTGTATGGAACTATCCGCATGAGTTTACCCGGGTAGGGGTTTTTAGCGGATCGCTTTGGTGGAGAGATATGGATCAGGACGACGAGGACTTTAATGAGAATGAACATAGGATTATGCATAGGCAGGTGAGAGAAGGTAGCTATGCCAGTTGGTTAAAATTCTTTTTTGAAGTGGGTACACTTGACGAAACTGCTGACCGTAATAATAATGGTGTGATAGATGCTATTGATGACACTGTTAGCTTTATTGAAGAACTTGCGAAGAAGGGCTATAACCCTATATCAGATATATGTTATCTTGAACTACCTGATGGCCGGCATGATGTACCTACTTGGGCAAGGGCTTTTCCTGAATTTTTAAAGTGGGGGTGGGGCGTTAATAATGAAATAGACAATTAGTGTTAGATAAAAAAATATGTAGATAATAAAACAAAGAGGTTGCCATTGGCAACCTCTTTGTTTATTCGTTATAATTATTAGCTTTTAGAAGTTCAAACGAACGCCTAAATTCATTCTCCATGTATTACCAACTGTAATATTGTGATAAGTAGATTCTGTAGGCAAGGCCCCATTTACCAGATTCATTCTGTAAGTGGCAGGAGTAGTAGCTGTAGGAGCCGTTACTACCGATAGAATTGCACCATTATTGTATGTTAAGCTTCTTGTAACTCCCCATGAGCTGTTAATCATATTGGTGAAGTTTTCAATTTCCATACTTAACTGCAAGCCATATCTTCTATCTTTTGAATATGGTAATATGTCTTGTAACACTCTAAGGTCAAGGTTGCTGAACCAAGGCATTTTAGAACCATTTCTTTCTGCAAACTGACCTTGTCTTTTACTTAAATAAGGGTCTTGTTTAACATAGTTAAAGAATGCTTCGCTTTGCTGAGCAGCTGTAGGCCCATTGTTACTATAATTAACAAAAGTGATTTCTGATGCGTTTTTTGGAACATAAATTAAATCACTTGAAATACCATCCTGGTTAAAATCATTGCTGTAACGGTATGAGTAACGGAATTGCTCATAACCGGTATAAACCAATGTAGCAGTAGTTGCCAGCATTTTGTTCCATTTTATTTTGTAGGAAACATAAGAAACAACCCTGTTAGGAGTACCAAAATCACTATAAGCCAAATCTAGGTTGTTATTACCCTTTAAGCTTTGAATATTGCTCCAGGCACTGGCAGCTTGCGAACCTGGGTTGCCACTTTTATCCATAGATTCTGTATGGGTGTAGGCAATAGAAAAGTCCCAATTTTTAGAGAAGCGTTTTGCTACTTGCAAAGTAAATATACCTGCACCACCTTTGGTTGTATTGGTCAATACCATAGCTTCTGAAATTGAAGGATTGATTCTTCTAGTTGCATTGGAATTGCCAAATAGTGGGCGGCTACCTGGTCCGGCAGTTGTACCAACTGGTGCTTTTAAATTAGCATTGTACTGTAATAAAGCATTGATGTCTTTATTGTAAATAGCCTCCATAGTTAATGTCCAGTCGTTGCCCAGTTTTTTATCGAAGGCTAAGCTGGTTCTCCAAACTTGTGGCATTTTAAAATTGGGGTCAACTATTGCAAGAGAACCCGGCGAAGCAGAGCCCGGTGCAGATGGGAAGCTATCAACATACCTCATTGGGTCTTGATTAAACAAGAAGTTGGCAGCGGCTGAACCGGTGCGTTCAACGGTATTTTGTATTACACCACTGTTTGAAGGCTGATTGGTAAACCACACAAACGGAAAACGGCCTGTGAAGATACCAGTACCTCCACGGATAATTAAACTCTTGTTTCCTTCTAAATCCCAGTTAAAACCAAACCTCGGGCTAAAATAAGTTCTTTCTTTTGGCCATTTGCCCACATCCAACTTTTTTGGATTACCATTTAAATCAGCAAAAGTAAGTGCTTCTATAGCTGCATTGCTGGTTAGGTCGTTTTGGAATAGTGGTTTGTCTAAACGTAGGCCCAATACAAATTTTAATTTTGAATTTACAGTCAATTCATCCTGGGCGTAAATACTGGCTTGTCCAAAATCCAACTCCACATATGGCTTTTGACCAGCATAAGCATATGTTAAGCCAAATGCATTTGGAGCCCTGTTGTTTAAGAAATCATCTATAGATGAAAAACGGTAGTAGCTGGTTCCATAACGAAGGAACTGATTTTTTACATATATTTTTTCGTAAGCGGCACCTGCGGTTAATAAATGTTTACCGGTAGTATAAGTTACATTGTTATTAAATGTAAGAGAGTTGTTTTGTACATCGTTGTTAAATGAAAAAAGTTCATAACCGGCACTTATATAAGAATCGCCATCTTTTTGAATATCAATGAACGGAAATAATGCAGATTTTGAACTTCTTTTTGGATCATTAGCTTCGGTGTAAGTAGCAATAAATTGATTGGACAGCCTATTGTTAAAGTTACTTTTCACCTCAAAAGCGTAAGAACTCAAAATATTGGTATTAGCATAGTTAGAGTTCTCATAGCTCATGCTATTTCTACTCCATCTATTGCTGGCATTTCTTGGGTTAGGCGCACTGGTACCATTCAGCAACTGGTCATCATCAGTTTTAGAGTAGTTGTAACGTAAACTTACACTATGTTTTGAGCTTACATTCCAATCTAAACGGCCTAAGAATTTTTTATTTTTTGTGAAAAAGTTTCCAAGGTTCTCATATGGACCTGTTTCGTATCCAAAATTTGTTTTCAAATAGTCTCTAACTTTATCAAGGTCGGTTGCTTCTGTTCTTGAAGTATTAGCATCGGCGGTAGTACCCGGCCTTGTAGCTTTCCATACAATACCGGGAGCATCTGTTTGCTCTGTTTCTGCACTTAGGAAGAAGAACAATTTATTTTTAATAATTGGCCCACCTAAGCGTCCTCCAAAAATTTTTGAGCTTGATTGAGTTACGGTAGGTACTTTTTTGCCTACAGCTTCTCTACCTAAAAAACCCTGATCTCTGTAAAATGCATATACACTTCCGGTAAAACGGTTGGTACCTCTTTTAGTAGTAGCGTTTATACCAGCTCCGGTAAAATTTGCCTGGCGAACATCAAATGGGCTTACGTTTACGCTAATCTCATCAATTGCATCCAAAGAAATGGGCGATACAGCACCACCAGGTAATGGATTATTTGAAAGACCAAAATTATTATTAAAACTTGCACCATCAATTTGAATATTGTTGTAGCGTCCATCCCTGCCACCAAAGCTGCTGCCACCACCTGCTTGTGGCGTAAGTGTGGCAATATTGGTGATGCTTCGGGCTATATTGGGCAACGAGGTAATGATTCTCTGATTAAAGTTACTTGAAGTACCATTTTTAACAGTTCTGGTAGTTCTTGCACCCGATACCGTTACTGTCTCCAGTTGTTGAGAACTTTCGTTGGCTACAAAATCAAAACTTTCTGTAGCACCCAATTGTAAATAAACATCTGATTTAGCAGGAATGGTTTGTCCAACATAAGTAACCTGAAATGTATAAGGACCACCCGGGTTCATATTGGTAATATCGAATCGGCCACCAGAGCGAGTAGTGGTTTGATAAACTCTACCTGTTGGAACATGAGTAGCTTTTACAGTAGCACCCACAAGCGCCTCACCAGCGCCGTTCTTTACAAATCCCGTTGAGTTACTAGTGGTAACCTGGGCCATCATAAAAAATGGCAATGCCAGTATGGCAATAACCATCGGAATGATTTTTTTGAAATGCATATTAGTTTTGATTTTTTACAAGGCAAAGAAAGCAAATAATTACTGAATAATTATTAACAAATTATTAGTTTGTTTTTAAGAATATGCCGCTTTTGCGAAAAACGGAAACTTATATAGTTTAAAGCTTTTACTGCTTAACTTTGCGGCCGTAAATATTTTTATATGTTGAATACGATTGAAGCCGCTATTGAAGATATTAAAGCAGGCAAATTGCTAATAGTGGTTGATGATGAAGACAGGGAGAATGAAGGGGATTTTATTACGGCAGCACGCAATGCAACCCCCGAAATTGTGAATTTTATGAGTATTCATGGCCGTGGCCTTATTTGTACTCCACTTACTGAAGAAAGATGTGCCCAACTTCAGTTGCATCCTATGGTTCCGGATAATACATCACTACACGAAACTGCCTTTACAGTAAGTATAGATTTGCTGGGAAATGGCTGTACCACAGGTATTTCGGCCCATGATCGCTCCAAAACCATTCAAGCTTTGGTAAACCCGGCTACCCGACCGGAAGACTTGGGAAGACCAGGCCATATATTCCCTTTAAAGGCAAAACAAGGTGGTGTATTGCGAAGGGCGGGTCATACCGAAGCTACCATAGATTTGGCAAGGTTAGCTGGTTTTGAACCGGCAGGCGTATTGGTCGAAATTATGAATGAAGACGGCTCAATGGCACGTTTACCTGAATTATTGGAAATAGCAAAGAAGTTCGATTTAAAGATCATATCTATAAAAGACCTAATAGAGTACAGGTTAAAAACAGAATCGTTAATAGAACGGGAAGTAAGTGTAAAAATGCCTACCAAGTATGGTGACTTTGAATTAATTCCATTTAGACAAATAAACACGGGAGAAATTCACCTGGCTATGAAAAAAGGTGAATGGAAAGCCGAAGAGCCTGTTTTGGTAAGGGTACACAGTAGCTGTATGACGGGAGATATACTCGGCTCTTTGCGCTGTGACTGTGGCGAACAATTGCACCATGCATTGGAACAGATAGAAAGAGAAGGCAAGGGTTTATTATTGTATATGAACCAGGAGGGCAGGGGAATTGGGTTATTAAATAAATTGAAAGCTTACAAACTGCAGGAAGAAGGGCTGGATACTGTGGAGGCAAACCTTCAACTGGGTTTTGAAATGGATGAAAGGGATTATGGCGTTGGTGCCCAAATTTTGCGAAGCCTGGGCATTAGCAAAATGAGACTGATGAGTAACAATCCTCGTAAGCGTGCAGGACTATTAGGCTATGGCCTTGAGGTAGTAGATACGGTTTCGATTGAAATGATACCCAACGACCATAATAAGCAATATCTTTTTACCAAAAGAGATAAATTGGGCCACGAAATTTTACATGGAAGATAAGCTAGAAAGAGCTTGTTTATTGCGTCTTTTTTACGTCAGAAGAATCTGGCAATACCTTGTAGCGAACAGCATCCTCTTCTTTAAGTTTTTTGCGACTTTTGAAAATGTCTGAAAGTTTATTAAACTCTTTTCTATAAGCAAGCTGCACACCCGACATATTTCTTTGGTTGCTTGTAAAATCAATAGAGGATCGATTGAAACCTATTACTCTCAAACTTCCATCTTTATTAAGCAGCCATTCTATGGATATATCCGGCGATAAAATATTTCTTCCATAAAGCTGTGCGTAAGGATTGTTGTACTCGTAATTTCCTGCAATTAATACTACCAGCCTGCTGCTTAAAAATACCTTAAGTCCTGCTCTAACATTTGCTTGTAATTCGGTAGCCCTGCTTTGAAGGTCAAGTGTTGGGTTAATGTCTATATAGGTTGACAAAACTCCTTTAGTAGCCCTTTCAAGTTCTTTATTAAATAGATTGGTTAGCCAGCTACTCATAATACCACCTACGGTACTTGCGGCAATATTAAAGGTGCTTTGCCCTGTAATAAACGATTCCTGATCGGATATAAAACTATTTAGCAATAACAAGCTTGCCACCTGTTTAAACATATTATTTTTATCGCTCTTAAATTGCTCTAGCTTTTTTTGCGCAAAATAGTCCTTGGCACCGTCACTACCTTCTGTAAACTTAAATTCAAAATCAATTTCTGGTTTGGTTAAATAACCAGTTAAATGTGATAATACTATAATGTCTGCTTTACGCCTAACTCCATTGGCAATGGTTATATTACTGATATCTACATTTTTTGCAAGATACTCGGCATCTATATCAATGGTTGCAAGGTAAGGGTCTCCATTCCATGTAATGCTTCCTTGGCTAAGTGTAAAATATCTTTTTAAAAATGTTTGAAAATTAAATGTGTACTGTCCTCCGGTTAGCACATAACGGCCTCGTATGCTTAGCTTTTCTGAAGTGCCAACGGTTATATTTAGTTTGCCATTTCCCTGGCCTTTAATTACGTCGCCGGTTTCTTCATCTAAAATTACATCTACTTTACAGGCTGGGTTGGCGGTAATGTTAAGATTCACCGTCATGTTACTGCTTTCGGCATTACTTATATCCTTATCCATTTCGCTACCAAATTGAATAAAATCAATATAATCAACTTTAGACCCTTCTCTTGCTTCGGCTCCCACGGGTAAATATATATGACTGCTATCAACAGAACTTGGAGCACCGTCAATATTCATTCTCATGTCTGATGCAGGGCCGGTAAGCGTAACAACTGCATTGCCAATAACATTTCCATAAAACTGTATATTGTCAGCCTTAGTTGTGTTTAGCAGCAACATTTTGGAAGTTTCTAACCTTAAATTATTAAACTGAAAATTGTCAAAAAACTGATGGTACATACTACCGGTTGCAGTACCAGAATTGCCCAAAGTATCTTTCAGTCTCAATACCCCAAGGTCAATACTATTTTCTTTAAAATTGATGGTTTGGTTGTTTAGCAAGTATTTGCATTTGGTATAAGCTACGGTAAAGCTGCCGGTATCAATACCAATTGCACCAAGTAATAACGGTGCAGCCTGACCGCTTTTTAAAATCATATTACCTTTGGCAAAACCATCAATATTGCTAAAAACGGTTTTAAGATAAGGCTGCAAAATATTTAGTTTGAAACGAGTACCCTTAAAATCAATATTCATGGCATTGCCGGTAGAGTCTTTATAGTTGTAAAAACCATTAACATCAACGGTAAAATCTTTTTCGTTAGAGTTTCCCTTAAATTCTACTAGCCCTGTTTGAGTATTTACTTTACCATCAATGTTTACAGCACCAATATAACTTCCATCCATTGCCAGGCTATCTGTAAGGCCTTTAAATTCAATAAGTGCTTTTCCAAACGGATCTTTTACAATAGCTGTTCCGGTAAGTTTTCCACGCAAATCTGGTTTTGTAATAACGAAAGGCAAAAAATCTTCCAGTACTACCTTCTTAAGGTTGGCAACAAGGTTTACATTGCTTGTTTCCTCTTCCATTACCGTACTAATTGATATTTGCTGCTCACCGCTTTCAAATTTTATTTCCTGAGCACCTATTGGATAATTTTTTCGCAAGGTAAGTTCGCCATCTTTGGCAAGGTTCCACCTTTTGCCTTTTAAAACAAAAGTGGAGGGGAAAAAATGAATTCGAACACCATCTTCATAAGTCCGAACACTCGCATTTAATTCTGCTTCATTTAATGTTTTGCTGGCGGCAGTTTTCAAGTTTATTAATGATACATCATTATGAGCTGCCAACTTTATAGCAGTATGTGGAAACTGCACACTGTCACTTACTTTAATATTGGCAGCATTAATGTCTGCAAATAAAGTATCCCGGTTGCCGGTTCCACTTAACTGAATGCCAGTAAATGTTTTGCCATCGAATGCAAATTGGGGTACATTGGCTCGCACATTCAGTTCGTTGGTACTTAGTTTTATACTACCGGAAATATCTGAATTGTCAAATCCCGAAAGCTTATCGTTAAACAAACGAATGTATTCATCAACTTTTCTGGTTTTTATATCAAATGCAAAATCTTGCTCTGAAACAATGCCTTTTGGGGCTTTAATATAGCTGGGATAATACTTTGATAAAAATGCTGTAAAAGCATTGGGCAATTCTTTTACGTTAAACTTGCCATTAAGGTTGGCGTATAGTTCATTTGTTTCTAACTCAAGATTTTTAATACTGTCTTTAATAAAAGAACGAAGTATTAATGAATCGAATGAAAGTGTAGATCCATTAGCCTTTAATGTAGCACTATGCACATTTGCAGTGCCTAAAAAATCGTCAATATTATTACCTTTAAAATTTAGGTTAAATATACCCGATAGCTCATAGGTGTTTTTTGAAATGCCAAATGCTTTTAGGTTTATATAATCCAACTCTGCATCTGCATTAAACGACATTTCTTTATTTGCAAAGCTAAATTCCCCATCCAGCGATTTGATTTTTACATTTGGGTCGTTGATAGAAAGCTGGCCGTAAAATGTTTTATTTTTTAATGTACCATCAACCTTTGCATTAGTATATGTATAACCAGCGTAATGCAATTTTTGGATGTTGCCTTTAAAATTAGCATTTAACTCATCCATACTAAAACCAGAGCCTTTAACGGTGCCGTTTAGAGCAACTATGCCAAAATTATTGTCAGTAATAAATTCGCCAAGCCTAAACCCGGCTGTGTTTATTTTTCCTGAATAAGAAGGGGGTGTTTTGTCTTCCGGTATTTTCATATTCAGGTCAGCATCAAAGTTCCCTAAATTGGTATTAATATTTCCGTAGGCAACAAAATCGCTTATAAAACCGGTGAAAGTACCCCTATACCCAATGGTACCCAACTTAGCAAGGGATGGTTTTTTTATATTTTTTAATGTAGGAACAATAGAGCTTAATTCAGAATAGTTGCTTGTAAAGCTATTCGATTTAAGATCGATAAAAGTAGTTTTAATATCCGGTAAGCCTCTCATAGAAAGGTTGCCATCCAGGTAACTGTTGCCGGTTCTGATTTTCATATTCCTTGCAGTAAAATTATCAACAGTCCCTTTTGCCTGCCCTTCCATGTAAAACACTCTTTTCATGGAAGAAAGGGTTGGCGCAAAAAAAGCAAGGTCGTCGCTGCTCAATACGCTCTCTTTAAAATTTGCCTCCAGCTTTACGCTATTTATGAAACTACTCATGTCTTTATTAAAAGACTGGTAGCCCATAGAATAATAATTACCTAGTCGGCTTTTATTGGTTTGCAAATCAAGGTTGCTAAACTCCATTAATTCGGGAGTAAACTTTAGATTGCTTGCCAACTTTTTTATTTCAAATCCGCTGCGTTCTTTAGCATTTAAATCTATTTTAGCATGTAATGTATCGTTCAAAAAAAGTAAGTTGCTAAAACTGCCATTTATATTGCTAAAATGAATATGCTGGCCATCAAAACGATCTGTATATGTATCCCTGATTGTTTGCTTGTCGTTTTTAAAACTGCCATCAAATATTTGCAGTTTACCCAGTCGCACTACCCAGCCAGATTTGTTCCATTTAAAAGCTGATACTACAGGAATTTTAGTTAGTAAATCTTGAAGATTATTAACAATCGGTTTTTTTCCTTCAAAATCTGATTGTGAAAAAACGGGCTTCTCCAGGTAAATCTCTTTAATAGCGATAATTTTTTTATCAATATTCATGCTATCTAACGTAATGTCCATTTTTTGTAAAGAAACCCACATACTTTGGCCAACCCAATTGTCAACCCTATTAAAACGAATATTATTTAAATGCAGTTCTCGAACATCTATTTGAGGCCCACTTTTTTTATTGTTTCCATTTGATGGCCCGGAAAAATAGTCGATAATAAATTGATAATTCCAAACAGAGTCAGTTCGGACCATATTGATGTTGGCATCATTAAGGGCAATATTGTTAAAAACAATTTTATCTTTTACAAAAAACCAATCAGTAAGATTTACTTTAGCTTCACCTGCATACAGCACTGTATCTTTGTTACGGTCTTCTACCATTAATCCCTGTAAAACCAGCCTGTCAAAAAAATCAATATCTACTCTTTTTAGGCTTACTTTGGTTTGCAAATTTTTAGAAAGTGTTTTTGTAACCTTGCCAATAACAAAGTTTTGAACAAAGCTGGTGTTTAGCAACCCCCATAGCAGCCCGATAAATAAAAAGAAGGAAAGGAAAAACCAGATAATTCTTTTGCGTTTACGAAAAACATAAAACCAGGCCACTGCCCAGATCAGCAATAAAACAATATTAACTAAAGCAGGAAATGTTGGCCATGCATAAATAAATATGATTGCCAGCAAAGCCCAAAATATCAGGGTGAGTGCCCCCCATTTTAATATTGATATAAATTTTTGCAGATGTAAGATTAAAATCAGGTGTAAAAATAGCTAATCATCAGTCACTTGCAAAAGCCGTGCTTGAATTTAGGAAAGTCTTAATTAATCGTTATTTTATCCAGTAACCAATATTAAAGGTAAAACCACGCAGTTTAATGTTAGTATCATCCTGCTCCTCGTCACTATTAATACTGTTGAGTCCAAGGTGATAAATACCTTCAATAAAAAAATTATTAAAATGAAACCCAATGCCGGCCTGTGCTGCAAGGTTTGCATAGCTATAGTTACCAGATAGGCTAAACTTCATATCAGAGGTAGTGGAACTGCCATTTACAGTTGTCTTCTCCTTACCTGCGAAAGCAACGCCAAGCATTGGACCTGCCAGAAGAGAGATTTTATTACCTGCGCCAATATTGAAGTCGTAATTTACCATAGGTGCAATGTCAATATAATTAATGCCCGTTTTTACTGAGCTATCGGCAGTTGGCTTATAATTGTAACCACGCCTGCTGAAACCGAATATTCCGGTAAAATACAAGGGCGGTTCAAACTCTACCTGTACCCTTGCGCCAAAGTTAAAGCCAGGTACATAGCTTGTTTCTTGCAATTTGTCTTTATAATGAATGCGGGCAGAATTATGAGTGTATCCACCAAATACCCCAAATTTGGTTTGCGAAAAGCCTGATTGGCATAAAAAGGCAGTTATCAGTAGGGTAAAAACAATTTTCATATATATAATTTTCGCAAATCTAAGGTATAGAAAATTAATAGCCTGCGGCTGAATCATCTCCACGATTATCTGCAATAGCTACAATTTTTGGAGTGCCATCATTATTTACAACAATTAATTCTGTACGGCCAATTTGCGAACGGGTACTTATTCTGTAACCCATTTTTTTTAAAGCAACCACCGTTTCTTCACTAAAACCTTTTTCAATATCAATTTGGTCGGGTAGCCATTGGTGGTGAAATTTGGGTTTATTCACCGCATCTTCGGGGCTCATGTTAAACTCCAGCAAATTCACCAGGGTTTGAAAAACACTGGTGGGAATGGTCGTACCTCCCGGTGTACCTACCACAATGTATGGTTTGCCATGTTTTAAAACAATGGTAGGCGTCATACTACTCAACATTCTTTTGCCTGGGGCAATGGCGTTAGCCTCCTTGCCTACAGCACCGTACATATTGGGCGAACCTGGCTTTACACTAAAATCGTCCATTTCATTATTCAATAAAAACCCGGCACCACCTACTACGGTATGGCTGCCATATCCGCCATTTAAAGTAGTAGTAACTGCTACTGCATTTCCGTAAGCATCTACTACACTTAGGTGTGTGGTTTCATCACTTTCTGGTACTATACCCTCTTTAATAACCTTGCTATTGCCTGCTATACCTGGCTGGTAATCTGCCATACGTTGGTCAAGGTATTGTTGACTGCTCAAAATATCTACTGGTACTTTTGCAAAATCGGCATCACCCATATAGGTTCCTCTATCGGCATAAGCCCTGCGTTCTACCTCTGTCATTAATTGCACACTTTCGGCTGTTTGAAAACCCATGCTACCAATATTGCGGTTGGCAATCATTTTCATCATCTGCTCCAGTAACAAGCCGCCACTACTAGGCATGGGCATTCCAATAACGTCGTAACTTTTGTACTTAAAGTGTGTAGCAGTTCTTTCGCTTGCTTTATATTCTTTAAGATCTTTCAGGCTGATAATGCCATTGCTTCTTTTCATTTCTGCAACAATCAATTTGGCAGTCTTTCCTTCGTAAAATCCTTTAGCACCTTTGTCTTGTATCCGTTTAAGTGTTGCCGCCAGTTCTGGTTGTATTAAAATATCTCCTTCTTGCCATTTGCTGTCTTTTACAAAGGCAATTGCATTTTTATTATTTTTTAAAAAAGATGATTTATTCCCGTTCAGGCTTCTAGCCTCTGCGGCTGTAATGGCAAAACCATTTTTCGCAAGCGCAATAGCAGGGGCAATTAATTTCTTTAAAGGAAGCCGGGCATATTTCAAACTACTGGCTAACCCGGCAACGGTTCCCGGTACACCTGCCGCCAATGCCCCTTCTAACGAAAGTGCAGTAATAGGATTGCCCGCACTATCCAAGTACATATCCCTGTGTGCTTTTCCGGGTGCTTTTTCCCTATAATCAATGGCAAGGGTTTGTCCATTTTGCAGGTAGGCTACCATAAACCCTCCACCTCCAAGATTACCGGCACCAGGATATACTACTGCCAATGCCAGTTGGGTGGCAATGGCAGCATCAACTGCATTGCCGCCTTGTTTCAATATATCCAGCCCGGCTTTACTAGCCAATGGATGTGCAGATACAACGGCAGCATTATTGCCTTCAAATTTTTTATCAATATTATATGGAATCTTTTGCTGCGCAACACACACATAACCTGCCAATAATAAAACTGCGACAGGGAAAAATTTATTGAACATGTATACTGTAATTTCTTCAAATCTAAAATTTCTTTTAATAAAGGCCATGGTTTTAATAATTTCACTGCACAATAGAATATATGAAACATACATTATCGGCTCTTTTGCTCATTTGTTTTTATACCATTACTTCTGCACAATTAAAAAGCCCAGATCAGTTTTTAGGTTACCCTTTGGGTACAAAGTTTACGCCGCACTATAAAATTGTTCAATATTTTGAACATGCTGCTACGGCGATGCCACAGAATGTAAAATTAGAAACATACGGATATACAAATGAAGGAAAGCCATTGCTACTGGCTACTTTTAGTTCGCCACAAAATATGCAGCACTTAGAAGAGATAAGAAACAATAACCTTAATCTTACCGGGTTACAAAAAGGTGCTGGCAATATAAATGGTCCGGCCATTGTATGGCTAAGTTATAATGTACATGGTAATGAGGCAAGTTCTTCAGAGGTGTCTATGAAAGTTTTGTATCAGTTACTTACTGATATGAACAATAAAAAATGGATCGATAACCTGGTGGTATTAATTGACCCATGTTTGAACCCTGACGGGAGAGACCGATATGTAAACTGGTATAACCAAACGGTAGGTAAAAATTACAATGCTTCAAGGGCTGCCCGTGAACATGCCGAGCCCTGGCCCGGCGGAAGAACCAACCATTATTATTTTGATTTAAACCGAGATTGGGCCTGGCAAACGCAAGTAGAGTCGCAGGCAAGGGTGGCAAAATATCAGCAATGGATGCCCCAGATTCATGTGGATTTTCATGAGCAAGGGTATAATAGCCCTTATTATTTTGCACCGGCAGCAGAGCCAATGCATGAAGTGATTACCCCATGGCAAAGAGATTTCCAGGTAACGATAGGGCGTAACCATGCAAAGTATTTTGATGCAAACGGATGGTTGTATTTCACCAAAGAATTGTTCGACTTATTTTACCCTTCTTACGGTGATACATACCCTCTATATAATGGTTCCATTGGCATGACTTACGAGCAAGCTGGCCATGGAATGGCAGGCCTTGCTATAGATGTGGGTGATGGAGATACTTTGAAACTGACTGATAGAATTGCGCATCATTTTACAACCAGTATGAGTACGCTGGAAATTGCCAGTGCCAATGCTGGCAAGTTGGTTCAAGAGTTTAAAAAATATTTTGATAATAATAATAACGGGTTAATAGATATCTATAAAACCTATATTGTTTCTGGTAGTAACGGGGCAAAGTTGGAATCTGTTAAGAGCCTGTTGCAAAAAAATAAAATAGAATATGCATTCGCAAGTAAAGCCTCAAAGATTAAAGCCTATAATTATTTTACGGCAAAAGAAGAATTGGTTTCTGTAAACGAAAACGATTTGCTCATCAGCACATCGCAGCCCAAAGCGTCTTTATTAAAAGTATTGTTTGAGCCTGTTTCAAAATTAACCGATAGTGCAACCTATGATATTACAGCATGGTCGCTGCCATATGCTTACGGCTTGCAAGCATATGCATCTAAAGAAAAAGTAGTTTCCAAAGCAGAATCTGCTGTTTCTACCTCCACACTACCTGAAACTAACGGATATGGATACCTTGTTAGTTATAATGCTTTTAACGATGGAAAATTGCTGGCTGCACTTGTGAAGAATGATATTAAAGTTCGCTTTGCAGAAAAAGATTTTGTTTACAATGCTGTTAAGTATAATAGAGGTAGTTTAGTGGTGTTGAGAAAAGGCAATGAAGATAAAATAGATTTGTTTTTGCAGTTTGCCAACAAGCTCAACAATAAAGTAGCTACTGTACATTCAGGTTTTATGGATAGCGGCTTTGATTTTGGGTCGCAAAATTTGCGTTTGATTAGCAAACCAAAAGTAGCCATGCTGATGGGAGAAGAATCATCGGACAATGCAAGTGGTGCCATGTGGTATTTTTTTGAGCAGCAATTGGATTATCCTATCACTGTTATTAACCCTGCATCTTTATGGAATGTTCAATGGAAAAACATTGATGTATTACTTGTGCCGGATGGCTATTACAAAATGCTGAGCGACAAGGAAAGTGCTGCAGAATTGAAAGCTTGGATAAAGCAAGGAGGTAAACTAATAGCCATTGATGGAGCAGCCACTTCTTTAGGCGAAATTGATGCGTCCATGAAATTGAAGAAAGCAGAAGATAAGGCAGAAGATGATAAAAACCCTTATACTGACCTTAAAAAATATGGCAACCGGGAAAGAGATTGGTTGGTAAACAATGTGCCGGGAGCTATTTATAAAATTGAATTAGATAATACGCATCCTTTGGCATTTGGCTATCCTTCTTTTTATTATTCATTAAAACTTAACAGCAATATTTTTGAGTTTGGCAAAGAAAGCTGGAATGTAGGCGTAATTAAAAAAGAAAAGCAAACTGCCGGATTTGTTGGAAGCAAACTGAGAGATAAAATTGTGGATGGCACTGTAATTGGTGTAACCAATCTTGGAAGAGGTAGTATTGTTTATTTTGCGGACGACCCCATTTTTCGCAGCTTTTGGGAAAATGGTAAGCTACTTTTAACGAATGCAGTGTTTTTAGTAGGCGAATAATTTTAATTTGTTTAATTCTTACAGTCAGTAATTTATATATTTTTTTAACTAAATAAAGTGTAGTGGCCTAAATTTTGCAAACCATATATCAAACTTTGATTTTATGGATAACAGACAAAAATTAGAACTGATGTATAAGATTGTTCGAGAACTGGATGATCTTAAAAACAGCCAAACAGCAGTATTGAAAAAAATTGCTCAAATTGAAGCAGACAATATAAACCTTGGCCAGAAATTATTAGACGAACATTTGCCCGGCATACATGAAGAAGTAGATGCCAGTATAGAAAAAACTTCAGTATTGCTGGAAAAATTTACGGAAGTAAGGGATGCATTTGAAAAGAAAAATCCCATACCAGCTACAGAAACTGTGTAATGAAAAGGGATATAAAACAGCCAAAATTATTTTTTGGCTGTTTTGTTTTTAAGCCAATCCGTGGCAGTCATTTCAAACTTTATTTCGTCTTTATCATGCAGGCCTTTTTCTTTCCAACCGGCTTTCCTGTAAAAGCTTTCTGCCCTTGTGCTAGGAGATGTACTTAACCAAACAGTAGTATCAGTTTGCATAAAATACCAGTCCATCATTGTGTCATGCAATAGCTTTCCAATTCCCTGTTTCTCAAACAAAGGATCTACAAACAATGCCCAAATATTATTACCTTCTATATCTGCAATGGAGAACCCTACTATGGTATCATTTACTTCACAAACCCACCCACGGCCTTTTTTTGTAATATATACTTCGCAATCATTATCTGATACCAATGCCGGATCCGACAACATATTTTCTTTTACCGCATTTCTTACTTTTTGTATTTGTGGTATGTCTGCTATTTTGGCTTCTCTGATATTCATATATTGAAGGTCGTACTTTTTAAAAAATTCCCTTCACTATTGATAAATGATATGGGAAAATAAAGCCAAAGGCTTAGTTTCGTACAATCAAAATTTTGAGAATGAAATTATTTGCCGCAGTCTTTTTTTCTTTAATCAGTACAGCTTCTTTTTCACAAACTCCTAAATCTTATTCTTCATCCGATATACTGCAAGGGCTTGAAAAATTGAAAGTGTTTGGCTCGGTTTTATATATTGCTGCACACCCTGATGATGAAAATACAAGGCTGTTGGCCTACCTGGCTAACGAAAGAAAATTACGAACCGGTTATTTAAGTTTAACAAGAGGCGATGGTGGTCAAAATTTAATTGGCGATGAGCAAGGGATAGAATTGGGCCTGATAAGAACCCAGGAATTGTTGGCGGCGAGAAGGGTAGATGGTGCGGAACAGTTTTTTACCCGTGCTTATGATTTTGGATACAGCAAAAGCCCGGATGAAGCTTTAAAAACTTGGGGGCACGACAAAATTTTAAGTGATGTGGTTTGGGTAATCAGAAAATTTAAGCCCGATGTGATTATCACACGTTTTCCTACCACAGGCGAAGGAGGGCATGGCCACCATACCGCATCTGCAATACTTGCTGAAGAAGCATTTGATGCGGCAGCAGATAGTACAAAATTTTCGGAGCAATTAACCTCAGGCATAAAACCTTGGCAGGCAAAACGCCTATTTTGGAATACATTTAATTTTGGCGGCAACAATACTACCCGGGAAGACCAGTTGAAAATTGATGTAGGAATATATAACCCTGTATTAGGCAAAAGTTACGGTGAAATGGCAGCGGAAAGCCGTAGCCAGCATAAGAGCCAGGGCTTTGGTGTGCCTGCACAACGAGGAGAAAGTTTTGAATATTTTAAGCTAATAAAAGGAGATAAGGTTCAACAGGATTTGATGGATGGAATTGAAACCGGTTCTCAAAGAATGACTTTAAAAATTGCCGATAAAGCCAGTTATGAAAAAAAGTTGAATGAAATAATTGCACATTACAATCCGCTAAAGCTAAATGAAACCATACAGCGATTGTGCCAATTGCAACAATTTTTAGAGCAATCGGCTTTTGATTTTGATGCAAAAAAGCATTTGAATGATTTTGGAAAAAAAATTGAATTACAAAAACTAATCCTCAAAGCCAGCGGTTTGTTTGTGGAAGCCACCGTTGCCAACCAGTTAAATGTAGTGGGGGATAGTCTACAATATACCATTCAATTCAACAACCGATTGGGTTTACCCGTAAAGAATGTGCAGGTAAGCATACTAGGGAACTCAATACGGCTGAATGATACTACGGCCAACAAGGTCAATACTTTAATTACCGAAAAAGGAGCCGTGTATATTTCAAAAGACAGGCCTGCCACGCAGCCCTACTGGCTGGAGTTTCCAATGGAAGATGGTGCCTTTTCTGTGCACAACCGTGCGTTCATTGGTATGCCAGAGATAAATACCGTTATGGCTCATTTTCAACTTAGGATATTTGATAAGTTGTTTTCGATTGCCCAACCGGTTTTTTACAAATACACTGATCCGGTAAAGGGTGAATTATACGAGCAACCACAATTTGTAAATCCTGCATTTGTAAATGTGAGTCCTTCACTCATTATTTTTTCAAATAATAAAAAAGGGCAAAAGAGGAACCTTGATTTTATGGTACAATCCAATCTTAATCTGGATGAAAAGATAAGTTTTGAAACGCAGTACAATGGATACAAGAAAATTATTTTTGATTCTTCACTTGCCTTCAGCAAAATGGATAAGAAAGTTTTTAGGATGGAACTCAACAGCGATATGTTTGAGAAAAATTCAACAACGGCGGTACTTGGCCAGTTAAAAGCAGCATCCTTGTATGAATCGCAAATGTTTTCACTTGCAAAAATTTCTTACAACCATATACCCGACATTTATTACAATTACCTGCAACGAGCCAAAGTGATAAAAATGGATTTGGAAATTTCGGGTAGTCATATAGGTTATATCAATGGCGCAGGTGATAAAGTGCCGCAGGCTTTACAGCAAATGGGCTACGAAGTAACGATGTTAACAGAAAAAGATATCACGCCTGCCAATTTACAACAGTTTGATGCGATTGTAACCGGCGTAAGGGCGTATAATACCAACCTGTGGCTGGCTGGCGTTAATGCTATATTAAATAATTATGTGAAGGAGGGCGGTGTATTATTGGTACAATACAATACCAATAATAATGCAGGGCCGTTAAGACAAAAAATAGGGCCTTATCCATTTACACTTGGTCGCAGCAGGGTTACAGATGAAACTGCTACTGTTAATTTTCTTTTGCCAAATGACCCTCTATTGAATTATCCCAACAAAATCACTTCTAAAGATTTTGAAGGATGGATACAGGAACGAAGTGTTTATCATGCGGAAAATATTGACAAGAATTACCGGAGTTTGTTTAGTATGAAAGATCCCGGCGAAACAGAAAATAGTGGTAGCACTATTGTTGCCGATTATGGCAAGGGACGATTTATTTATACAGGGTTGGTGTTTTTCAGGGAATTGCCTGCCGGAGTGCCCGGTGCTTACAGGTTGCTGGCCAATTTTCTGGCGAAACCAAAAAATGGTACTAAGTAGTTTTGAGTTATATCGATTGGACCATATTAGTTACTGTGTTGCTTGCCATTATTATCTATGGTATTTATAAAAGCCGCACCACAAAAAATCTCGATGGATATTTTTTGAGCAACAGAAGTATGCCCTGGTACTTGGTGCTGCTGAGCATTATGGGCACGCAAGCAAGTGCTATTACCTATCTAACAGGCCCGGGCCAAGCCTATACCGATGGGATGCGTTTTGTACAATACTACTTTGGGTTGCCACTTGCTATGATTGTAGTAGCTTATGTATTTGTACCCGTTTTTAGCAGGCTGAAAGTGTACACAGCCTATGAATTTTTAGAAAATCGTTTTGATGTAAAAACGAGGAGTTTTACAGCATTTCTTTTTTTAATATCCCGGGGGCTTAGTACAGGCGTAAGTATTTATGCGCCATCTTTAATATTAAGTTCTTTAATGGGCTGGAACATTTATCTCACCAATATTGTAATGGGTGGTGTGCTCATAATTTATACAATGTCGGGAGGAGCAAGGGCCGTGGCATATACACAAACGCTGCAAATGATAATTGTGTTTGTATCGCTGTTTATTATTGCATATATAGCGGTAAACATGTTGCCCAATGAGATGGGTTTTTCAGGAGCAGTAAATGAAGCTGCTGAAGCAGGTAAAATGAATGTGATAACAACAGGTTTTACAAATAATGGCTTCGATTGGAAAGACAAATATAATATCTGGAGTGGATTAATTGGTGGTTTTTTTCTGGCACTCAGTTATTTTGGAACAGACCATAGCCAAGTAGGCCGCTACCTTACGGCAAAAAATATCAAGGAAAGCCAGCGTGGATTGTTGATGAATGGCTTGGTAAAAGTGCCCATGCAATTTGGTATTTTATTAATAGGGGTGTTAATCTTTAGTTTTTACCTGCATCACAGAGCACCTGTGTTTTTTGACAATGCAAAAAAGAATATTGCGGAACAAACGGTTTATGGAGATAGCCTTAAAGTAATTGAATCAAAATATAATGCAGCTTTTACAGCGGGAAATATGGCATCCGCCAATGAAGAAAGGACAGCATATAAAGAAACCATCAAAAAAGCATTGCCAGGCGATGAAGCCAACGATACTAATTTTATTTTTCTCCGTTTTGTAAAAGACAATCTACCAATTGGCCTAATAGGATTATTATTTGCCGTAATCTTTTTATCGGCCTGGGGAAGCATAGCTGCTGCACTCAATTCTTTGGCTGCCTGTACAGTGATAGATTTTCACAAGCGTTTTTTGGTGAAAGACGAATCGTCTTTTGAAGACTATAAGGTTTCGCAATGGTACACATTTGCATGGGGCACTTTTTGCATCATTATTGCCATGTTTGCACATAATATTGGCAATAGCCTTATTGAAGCTGTTAACATACTCGGTTCATTATTTTATGGAGTTATCCTTGGTATTTTTTTAATAGCATTTGGGTTTAAAAAAATTGGAGCAAAAGCAGTTTTTTATTCGGCAATTGTTTCTGAAGTATTAGTGATAACTATTTATTACGCAGATATAATTTCGTTTCTATGGTTAAACGTAATAGGAGCGTTATTAGTGATAGTACTTGCTATGATACTGCAAACTTTTCTGCCCCAATCTAAAAAAGCAATTTCATAAATTATTTTACAAAAGCATTACACCCAAAATTGATCTGCATAATCGTCTTGAGTTTGTGTATTGTGTAATTGCATACCTATTTCAATAAGCTTGTTTGCTGTCAATATTGCTTCTATAAGGGGAAACAATTTTCTTTCTTCAAAACGAATATGTTTATCTAAACTGTCGGCAAATTGCAAGAGTAATTGGACGGATGCTTGTTTTTCAATGGCCGCTGCCAATAGCATTATTTTTTTATGCTCTGTCTTGGCTTGGTCTGTTAAATCGTCGGCTACAGCCGTAAAAACAATACTTTCTTCCTCCAAAAAATGGGGTTCTAAATGCACTTTTAAAAAGTAGGTTACATACAAAGCCATTTGTTTTGCGTCAACTTTCTTTTTTATTCCCTGCCTAAGTTTCCAGCAACAAAGCAATGCAGTATGATGATCTCTTGATAAGGGAGAAATGCTTTCATGTCTTTTCATGCTTGGTAAGATAAGAATTGAAAATTAATATAGATACAAGAGTAATCCAAAGGCCACAACTTATGGATAATATATCTGTGCGTTTATGACTGAGCGCATAAAGCCTTCTAAATATCCGAAACTACTTTTGAGGAAATTAAAATTTACAACAATGAATAAAATAATCGTCAAAACAGTTAGCCTTTCCCTTGTTATTTTAATGGCTGCCTGCGGCGGAGGGAGTGATAAACCGGCAGCAAATACTACTGATGGAGAACAGCCCAAGAGTATGGTACAAGATGTAGAGACCTACGATCCAAAAAGAGGTGAAGGAAAATTTGATGAATCCAACATTAAAATTGCAGCCATCGATCCTGCCATGGCAGCCAAAGGCAAATCCATTGCCGAAACCAAGTGCTTTTCATGCCATAAAACCAGTGATGAAAAATTGGTTGGCCCAGGTTGGAAAGGCGTTACCGAAAGGAGAATGCCACACTGGATAATGAATTTTATTACCAATCCAGATCCAATGATTGACAAGGATCCCGAAGTGCAAGCACAATTAGAATTGTGCCTTGTGCGTATGCCTAATCAAAACTTACAAGAGCAGGATGCCAGAGATATTGTGGAGTTTATGCGTCAAAATGATGGAGCTAAATAGGTTGCTTGTTTTAATGTTGTGAAGCAATAAACAAAAAACTGTGTTATTACAATTTAATCATAATATCATGTATACAAAAAAAATCGCCTTGGGTATTTTGGCTATAGGTACACTCTACATGAGTGCTTGTAAACCAAAAAGTGCAGGAAATGCTGTAAGCGGCGATGCAGCATCAAAAACGTATGTAGCACCAGGCAAATACGATGAATTTTACAATTTTGTTTCGGGAGGATTTAGCGGTCAATTGAGTGTGTATGGATTACCGAGCGGCCGTTTATTGCGTGTGATTCCGGTTTTTTCAGTAGATCCGGAAAAGGGATGGGGTTATAGCGAAGAAACAAAACCAATGCTTAATACTTCTCACGGGTTTGTTCCTTGGGATGATTTGCATCATGTGGAAATGTCGATGACGGATGGCGTTGCCGATGGCAAATGGGTGTTTGTTAATGGCAACAATACACCAAGGCTTGCCAGAATTGATTTAAAAACTTTCCGCACCGCAGAAATTATTGAACTACCAAATAGTGCAGGAAACCATAGCTCACCTTTTGGTACAGAAAACTCCGAGTACATTGTTGCAGGTACACGTTTTAGTGTGCCGGCAGATGGCGATAAAGGCGATGTGCCAATAAACACCTACAAAGAAAATTTTAAAGGGCATATTAGTTTTGTGGGTATTGATAAAAATACCGGTGAAATGAACCTGGCATTTCAGTTGAAAACACCGGGAGTTAATTTTGATTTGGCCCGTGCCGGAAAAGGTAAATCTAATGGCTGGTTTTTCTTTAGCTGCTACAATAGTGAACAAGCTAATACTTTGTTGGAAGTAAATGCTTCACAAAAAGATAAGGATTTTATTATGGCAGTTAATTGGAAAAAAGCAGAAGAATATATAAAAGCAGGTAAAGGAAAAAAACAAGCGGTGACTTATGCCCACAATAAATTTAATGAAGAAACACATACTGCTTCATCTGAAATGAAAAATGAAGTAACCGTACTGGATGTGGCCGAGTATCCAGACCTGGTGTATTTTATTCCTTGCCCTAAATCGCCACATGGCTGTGATGTTGACCCAACAGGGGAATACATTGTTGGAAGTGGCAAGTTAGCTGCATTGCTTCCGGTATTCAGTTTCGATAAAATTCAAAAAGCTATCGCCGATAAAGCCTTTGAAACAGAAAAATATGCAGGGCTTCCTGTTATTAAATATGAAGCTGCATTATATGGCGAAGTACAAAAGCCTGGCTTAGGGCCGCTGCATACTGAGTTTGATGCCAATGGCAATGCTTATACCTCCTTCTTTGTGTCAAGCGAAGTGGTGAAGTGGAATATTAAAGATTTAAAAGTACTCGACAGGCAGCCTACATATTATTCTGTTGGCCACTTAATGGTGCCGGGAGGAAACACAAAAAAACCATTTGGCAAATACTTAGTAGCATATAACAAAATTACAAAAGACCGTTATCTGCCCACTGGCCCTGAATTATCGCAAAGTGCACAACTATATGATATCAGCGGCGATAAAATGGAGTTAATCCTTGACTTTCCAACAATTGGGGAACCGCACTACGCACAGGCAGTGCCGGCTGCTCTCATACAACAAAAGCAATTGAAAATTTTTGATATCAATGCCAATAAGCATCCATATGCTGCAAAAGGGGAAAATGCTGCAAAAGTAGTGCGGCAGGGCAATCAGGTGCATGTGTACATGACGTCTGTGCGTTCTCACTTTGCACCAGATAATATTGAAGGAGTGCAATTGGGAGATGAAGTGTATTTCCATGTTACTAACCTGGAGCAGGATTGGGATGTGCCGCATGGCTTTGGTGTAAAAGGTGCCAACAATGCAGAACTGCTGATTATGCCGGGTGAAACAACAACGCTAAAATGGGTGCCGGATAAAGTAGGAATTACCCCAATTTATTGTACAGATTTTTGTTCAGCATTACATCAGGAAATGCAGGGCTATGTACGGGTGTCTCCAAAAGGTAGTAATGTACCATTGCGCTATAGCCTGGGAGATAAAAACGATAGTACCTCCGCTGCTAAGTAAGTACTAATACCTATCAATATATCCTACAGGGCAGCAACATTTTTTTGAAGCTGCCCTCTTTTGTCTTTTTTAATTGGTTGCGGCCTTACTGGTAAGGGATACCAATAAATGCCAGACATACAATTGTTGTTACGAAAACAAGCAATGTCAACAATAAGTATACTGGATATTCAATTATTAAGTATGAAAAAAAGTCTTTCATCCAGTTCCCGAGTATTGGTTATTATTGCTGCAATAGCAATGCTTATAACGTTATTTGTGCCACTATGGAGCATTTCGTTAGATGCACCCCAGTATCCGGAAGGATTAAGCCTGCAAATTTGGGCAAATAAAATTGCCGGTGATGTAGATATCATTAATGGGCTTAACCATTATATCGGCATGAAAACCTTGCATACGGCAGATTTTTTTGAATTTACCATATTGCCATATCTGATTGTTTTTTTTGCATTACTATTTGTGTCGGTTGCCATTGTAAACAAAAAAAAATGGCTTTACATTGTATTCACTGCATTTGTATTATTCGGCATCATTGCCATGGTTGATTTTTGGAAGTGGGAGTATGAATATGGGCATCATTTAGATCCCAACGCTGCTATTAAAGTGCCAGGCATGGCTTATCAGCCACCACTAATTGGGTTTAAACAACTACTCAATTTTGGTGCTTACTCTATTCCTGCATTGGGTGGATGGTTGTTTGTTGCCAGCGGATGTATGCTACTGCTGGCTATTTTTAAAGAAAAAAATATTTGGAAAAAAATCCGGAAAAATAAAACCGCCGCAATGCTCTTAGTGTTGCCAATGTGTTTTATTGCATCCTGCAATAGCAACGCTCCCCAAACAATTACATTGCATAAAGATGCCTGTGCGTTTTGTAAAATGACCATTGCCGATGCAAGGTTTATGACACAAACCATAACAAAAAAAGGACGGGCATATAAGTTTGATGATTTGATATGTATGCTGCAATACAATACTGCAAATAATAACGTTGCAATACAAAATATATATGTAACCGATCATGGTAATAAAGATGCGTGGATAGATGCTACAACAGCCTGGTATGTAATAAGTACGGCAACAAAAAGTCCTATGGGCGGAAATTGTATTGCATTCTTAAATAAAACAGTTGCTACCGAACAAGCAGTACAATATGGCACCAATGCAATAGATTGGAATACATGTGGCAATACCATACTGCCAGCAAAAGACAAAGGAAATGGCCACCAGCATTAAAAAATACGCTTCTTTTTTATTCCTAATATTGGTATGTACTACTGGTAGTGGGCTTTCTAAAACCATACGTGTTGGTAAAACGCATACATATAAAAATATACAGTCAGCATTGGATGATAGTAAAGCAGGGGATACCATTATTGTAGAAAAAGGCTTTTATGCTGAAGGCAACATCGTTATACGAAAGCCTTTGCTACTTATTGGATATGGGATGCCAATTTTAGATGGGGAATTGAAATATGAAATTATTTCGGTAAGAAGTAGTCATGTTGTTATCAAAGGTTTTCAATTACAAAATTGTGGCCGCACAGCTATGGAAGATCCTGCCGCTATTAAAGTATATGACGGCAGTAATATTTTGATAGAAGGTAACAGGATGATAAACAATTATTTTGGTGTGTACCTGCAATATGCAAAGCACTGCATCATTAAAAATAATATAATTACTGCTACACAAATTAACGAGTACCAGTCTGGTAATGGAATCCATTGCTGGAAGAGTGATAGCCTACAAATAATTGGCAACAAAATATATGGCCATAGGGATGGTATATATTTTGAATTTGTTACTAACTCAGTACTGTGGCGTAATACAGCACATAATAATTTACGCTATGGCTTACATTTTATGTTCTCACACAACAATGCATACATAAGCAATTATTTTAAAAGTAACGGAGCCGGTGTAGCCGTCATGTTCACCAAAAAAGTGGTGATGATGAATAACACTTTTGAGGAAAATTGGGGTGATGCATCTTATGCCGTTTTATTCAAAGAGTTATCCGATTGTTATTTGTATGGCAATAAGTTTATCCATAATACAACGGGCATTTTTTTAGATGGGTCTAACCGTATCACTATAGAGCGAAATCTATTTGAAGGAAATGGCTGGGGTATGCGCATACAGGCAAATTGTATGGATAATAAAATTGTACATAATAATTTTATGGGCAATATTTTTGATGTGACTACCAATGGGTCACTCACCCTTAATCACTTTAATGAAAACTATTGGGATAAATATGAGGGCTATGATTTAAATAGGGATGGTATAGGCGATGTACCATTTCATCCACTCAGTTTATATGCGGTGATTGTAGAGAAAAACCCACCGGCAATGCTGCTCTATCAAAGTTTTATGACAAACCTTTTGGATAAATCAGAAAAAATAATTCCAAGCATTACCCCCGAAAATTTTATAGATAATAAACCCAGAATGTTGGCATTCCCAAAATGATAGAAATACAAAACATAACAAAGCGATTCGGGAAACTTACCGCCTTAGACCGGGTAAACCTTCGGCTACAAAAAGGGGAATGTATTGCGCTTATTGGCCCAAATGGTTGTGGCAAAACTACACTCATCAAATCCATACTGGGTATGGTAATTCCCGACTCTGGGGATATTATTTTTAATGGTAAATCCATAAAAAACGATAATGCATACAGGCGATATATTGGCTATATGCCACAAATAGGGCGGTATCCAGAAAATATGAATGTAGGACAGGTACTGGATATGGTTAAAGGCATTCGCAATCACCAAACTGCTCTTGATTATACATTGTACAATTTATTCGCATTGGATAGTATGCGGCATAAAAAAATGCGTACCCTTAGTGGCGGCACAACGCAAAAAGTAAGTGCAGTACTTGCATTTATGTTTGGCCCACAGGTATTGATACTCGATGAGCCTACAGCGGGACTTGACCCGATAGCAGCCGAAATGCTAAAAGAAAAAATAATTGCGGCTAAAAATGCCGGATGCCTGGTACTGATTACATCTCACTTGCTCAGCGAACTGGAAGATATCGTTAGTCAGGTAATATTTATGCAGGAAGGCAAGTCGGTCTTTCATAAAAATGTACAGCAACTAAAGTTGGACACCGACAAAGAAACTATCTCCAAGGCAATTGTTTATTTATTGAAAATGCAGGCATCATGATGCGGATACTTAAATATGTGGCAGTAGATATTTTAAAGAATAAAATTGTAATAGCATATACTATTATGTTGGCACTTTTTACATGGAGTGCATTTAGTTTGGAAGATAATGCTGCCAAAGGCGTACTTACTATTTTGAATATTATTTTATTAACGGTACCATTGGTTTCGGTTTTGTTTTCTACAATTTATGTGTATAACAGTAATGAGTTTATTGAATTGCTAGTAAGCAATCCTGTAAAGCGTGGCATGATATGGAAGGCACTGTTTACAGGCCTTTCCGCCAGTATGGTAATTGCATACCTAATAGGTACGGGCATACCACTGCTTATTTTTGTAAACTTTAAAACGGCATTGGTTATGATTTTGTCTGGTGCTTTACTCTCTGCTATTTTTGTATCCATTGCATTTTTAAGTAGCATACTTACCAGAGATAAAGCAAAAGGCATTGGGCTCTCTATTTTATTGTGGCTTTATTTTGCATTGTTATTTGATGGGTTGGTGCTGTTTTTATTTTTTCAATTTTCAGAATACCCGATAGAAAAACCGGTTGCAATATTAAGTGCACTCAGCCCAATTGATTTATGCCGCATACTTGTTTTAATGCAGTTAGATGTATCCGCAATGATGGGGTATACAGGCGCAATTTTTAAAAACATATTTGGTAGTAGCTGGGGCTTATTGTTGTCTTTTGCGCTACTGCTCATGTGGCTCATTATTCCCTTTTGTTTTTCGTTGAGAATGTTTAAGAAAAAAGATCTGTAGTATACAATTATTTATCACTACTAATTAATTCCTTACATGAAACCAGATATTGCAAACAAAGACGATATACAAAGCCTAGTAAATTTCTTTTATGATAAAGTAAAGACTGATACTACGATTGGCTTTTTTTTTACCAATGTGATAACCATTGATTGGGATAAACACATTCCACTGATGTGTTCCTTTTGGGAAAATGTCCTTTTTTATACTGGCGAATATGCAGGTAACCCAATGAAAACCCACCGTAAAATACATCAACAGTATCAAACTGCCCCTGCTCATTTTGAGCGTTGGATAGCACTATGGAACGAATCTGTAGATATGCATTTTAAAGGGCCCAATGCTACAAAAGTGAAAAAGCATGCCCTCGCCATTGCCACAGTTATGCTCAAAAACATATAGACTATGATGCAACAATTATTATTGATTATTCATATCCTATGTGTAGCAATTTGGGTGGGTGGGCATATTTTTATCGCAGTAAGAATACTGCCTAAATCGCTTCGACAAAAAAATCCAGCTATCTTATTACGTATGGAAAAGGCGTATGAACCGATTGGAATGCCTGCACTATTATTGCTTGTTATTACTGGTGTATGGATGGCCACTTTATATGTTCCCATTTCACAATGGTTTTCTTTTTCTTCACCAATTGAAAAAGTGATTTCGATTAAATTGCTATTGCTATTTTGTACATTGTTGCTGGCCTTGAGTGCCCAATTTCGTGTTATTCCAAAATTGAAAAACAATGCAGCCAAATTACATGAAATGGCTTTTCATATTATTACTGTAACCTTTATTGCAATTGTAATGTTGATACTAGGTACCTTCATTCGATTTGGCGGCTTATGATGGTACTGCTTTTGTTCTTACTTGCGAGTACCATAGTGCTGCAGCACTGCTGCAAAGTACAACTGCTGCAAATAACAACATTCCATTCACATGCGGAATGGGAATATAAAAAAATGCAGTAAACCCCTGTATTGCTAATAATATTTCGTTTATCAATACACCCATAACAAAACTTAGCGATGCATATTTAGCTACAACGGATATTTTTAAGTAACCATTTTTAAATAAGTAACCAAGAATGAAAGTACTATAAGCGCCCAGTAATATTAAGTGTAAATATGCAATTACAATCGGCCTAATTCCAAACACTAGTTGGCTCAAAGACGGGATAACTGAAATAGCCTGTAACAAAAACTTGATGCTCATTGCAATGCCAGCAGTATAGAATAGAATATTATACCAAGTAAATGCAAGTTTTTTATTTTTTTGTATTGCGGCAAACAGTTTTATTAGTAAAGTTAACCATGCTACCAGTTGAAGGATACTTGCTATTACTGTGAGTATATATAGCCACAGAGGTAGCTTTACCCACAAAATGGATAAGAAAAAAGTGGGCACTACAGTAATTGTAAAAATTGTATAATATTTTTTTACAGAACCAAATGCTTCGGAAAAATTATGTATCAGCAATGCCATGGAAGCAAAAAAGAACCAACCACTATATTGAAAATGCAGGTAATAATACACAGACCCTAAATATAAGTGGGAGTTAATATTATTGCTTGCCATCATATACGCAAGGCAGGCAGGCCCCAATACAGAAATAAGATTTAAAATCAAGCCAGTGCTAGCCCAACAAATGACCGCTTTTGAAACGGCTGTATTTCTTGCATCGACTATAAACGAAAAACAAAATACAAACGCAACTACAATGGCAAGTGAAGAAAATGAAATAGAAATCGCATGGTATCCCTGGGCTGTAAAAGCAATCAACATACCATAACTGCAACAAAGATTGGCAATCAATAGCCAATTGTATTTTTTTCTTTTTGCACTGGATAGGTATGGAAACAAAATTAATGCGAGGCTACTATATAACATCTGGCTTATCCATCCGTTAAATGCAAAGTGTGAGTGTGCATGTAATAAATTTTTCTGTTCAAAAAATGGAAAATCGTATGCAATTTTATATCGCATTAACATGCCATATAATGCCACCACAACTAAATTAAATAATCCCCATTGTACCCATTTTTTTGAGTCGAGCAAATCTATAGTCATTAATAAAATAGTTTACGGTCAATAATTTTTACTTTACCTAGTTCATTCATTTTACTCAAAGTTCTTATCACTGTTTCTACCCGAAGCCCGGTAAAGTCTGCTATTTGCTGCCGGGTATAGGGTATGAGTGATGGCACTTTTTTTCTACTACCGTTCTCCATATTTTTAAAAAATTGTATAATTTTCTCTTCAGGGGTTGGGCATACCCAAACCTGTGCTGCCACCGCTTTCTGATATATTCTTTCTGCAAATGTGTACATGAGTTGTTCGGATATTTCCGGATAATCTTTTAATATGCCCAAAAACATTTCCTTGTTAATTTTGAGTACAACTGTAGAAGTTGAATTTGCTTGTGCTGCGCTTGGGTATGGCTTTTGAAGCAATAATGGTGGTTCGCCAAAACTTTGCCCTGCTGTAAAAAAGCCTTGAATCAACTCTTTGCCATCGGCATTGCTGGAAAATATTTTTACAGATCCTTCTAAAACCTGAAAAAAAAAGTAAGCGGATGCGCCTTCATGAAAAATAAAGCTTCCTTTTTCAAACTTGCGGGCTACAGCCCCATAGGTAATAAGCACATTGGGATCTATTAACATTGGCACAGTATAATTTTTCTATTTGGCTTTAATGATTTTTTTAGGCTGACACAGTTTTTTATAGGTAAAAACAATAGTTCATTATAAAGAAGTATCCTTAATACACAGTTAATAAGGTTTCCATCGCAATTGCTTTGGGAAATAAAATATTATTTTCCAGATGAATATGCAAGTGTAAATCTTCTTCAAATTCCTTTAGTAAAGAAAATGTAACCTTGTATGTATTGCATGCATCTTCCGGAACCGTATAATTGTTTGTGAGTCTTGCAATTTCACGAAAGCGGCCTCCTTCTATTTCATGTTCTAGCATCATTGCTTGTATGGGGCTTTTTACAGTGTTACATGCTCCACTTTCTGTTCCATCAGTATTTGTAACCATTTTTCTTATTAATGGAAATAATATTTTTTCTTCTTTCAACATGTGTTGTGTAAGCTCCTGTGCACTCTCCATAAATAGTTTTTCAACTAGTATTAATTCTGGATGGTTTGCACCATGAACTTTTGCAACCTTTTGTAGAAAAGGCACAATATCTTGGATACTGGTTTGTACATAGCGATGGTGCTTTTTTTCAATATAGTCTGCTAATAAATCTAGTGGCCAGCCATTATAGTCTGCAATGATTGAATTGTTGTGTGCTGCTGTTTGTAGCAGCGATGTAATCAACAACTGAGCGTCTATTTTTTTATCAATACAAGCATCTGCAATACTGCGATTGCCATTGCAACAAAAATCTATCCCATGTTTTTTAAAAATAGCTGCTGTACGATAGTCTTCTGCTACCAGTGCTCCTATTATGGTTTGATTATTAATGTTCATTGTATATTTTTTTTGATTTAAAGAATGATATTCCTGTAATAAAAAGGCAGCAAACTTTAATAACCTCCATGCCTACAAAATATATATGGAGATTGGAAGCAGCCACAGATGTACCATTTATCTGCATTTGGGCACGTGCATCCAAAGCCGGTAACAGCCAAAAAGTTTGTAATAGTAAAATGGTTAATGGTAATACAAAAAGGATATTCCCTGCTGTGGGCAAGTCATCTGGAGAAAATAAAATAGTCAACAGAATTACAATGGCAAACACCCATTCTACTTTATTGAGAGCTGAAAAAACAAGCCGCCCAATTCCAAGCCCTAAAGGGATACTAATGCCAGGGGCTTTAAATTTAAGCCATGCTTCCATAAAACTAATGGCGCATACAAAACCTATCCATGTAAAAATGCAAACAATAGCTATCGGATATTTCGCATAGGTTTTCATACCAAGGGAGTTGCCGAATTAGTTTGGTAATACTGAATTTTAGATAGGAACATTGCAGCCATTTTTTCACCACGCCATTTTGCTTCCTCGGCAATTGTACCTTCAAAATATTGGTCAATAGTATGATGCCAAATTTGTAGCCAGGTATCAAAGTGTAATTTATCTACTGGTAGGCTGGCATGTGGCGGGAAAGGGCTACCATTATATGTATGTTCTTCCAATAACACGGTTTGCCAAAACCGATACATTTTCTCCAAATGTTGTGGCCAGCGATTTTGTAGAATATCATTGAATATTGGCCCCAGTAAGTCATTTTCTCTTATCGCACTATAAAAGCTATCTACTAAAAGTTGTATGTCTTTAATGTCTTCAATTTGTTTCTTTTCTGCCATAATAAAATACCTTTTTGTCTTTTATTTTATTAAAAAAACTATTGTTTCAAATAGGTTTCTCCACTTTTCATTTGAATTGCCATATGCTGCACAGTAGTGTTTTGCAGCATAGATGTAAGCTCATCCCTGATTGCTTTAAATTGATGGTGAACAGGACAGGGCTTTTTATCATTACATTTATGCAGGCCTAAACCGCAGGATACAAACAGGTCGTCGCCATCAATAGCTTCCACAATATTTCGAAGGCAAATAGTTTGCAGTTGTGCTTCGCTTAAGTAAAAGCCACCATTTGGCCCTTTATGCGCCGTTACCACATTGTTCTTTGTAAGTTTTTGGAGAGTTTTAGCAGTAAAGGCCTCTGGGCTATCTATGGCTTTGGCAATGGCTTTTTGCCCAACCTTGTTTTTTTGCAGAGATTGCTCGGCAATGAAAATGGTAGCCCGTATTGCATATTCACAAGCTTTAGAGAACATGGCTTTGTTTTAAAGCACAAAAATAAGCAATAGAACAATAAAAGACAATAATATCCTTTATTATTTTCTTTTTATTACAAACGGTTATTATAAAAAAACAATCTTTCTTTCCAGTTTTGCAAAACTTCTGAACATTGCCATTACTCCACAATATTTTTCTTCCGAAAGAGCAACCGCTTTTTCCATTTTTGGTTTATCTTCTTCTTTATCAATTTTTATTGTATAGATAATTTTTACATGGTCGTAAATTTTTGGGTGGTCAGTTGAAAGGGTAGCTTCTGTGTCAATTTTTAAATCACTAAAGTTCACTTTCATCTTATTGAGTATAGATACAATATCAATCCCTGTACAGCCTGCTAAAGAGGCCAACATCAGCCGTTTTGGGCCAGGCCCGGTATCGGTGCCGCCATTATCGGCTGTAGTATCCATTTGTACACTGTGATTTCCTATTGTGGCCACAGAGGCCATACCGTTCCCAAAACTTGTACTCACAAAATGCTTGTCCATATCTTAAATTTGTGGGCAAAGTTCGGCGAATACAAGCAATATGCTCCTATTTTAAGGTTTTTTGTAAAATAATTCAAGGTTGTTCCTCTTTTTATGGAATAAATGCCTACCTTCGCCGTCCAAAATTTTAGGATCATGGCTAGAGTATGTGAATTAACAGGTAAGAAACCAATGACTGGAAACAAGGTTTCTCACTCTAATATTAAAACAAAGCGCAGGTTTTTACCAAATTTACAAACCAAGCGTTATTTCTTAGCAGAGGAAGACAAATGGGTTACTTTAAAACTGTCTTCAGAAGCTATTAGAACCATCAATAAAAATGGTTTGTATTCAGTAGTAAAAGAAATGCGTGCTGCGGGTGCAAAAATCTAATCCCGTACATTTTCTAATAAACATTTAATTATCATCAACAATGGCAAAGAAAGGTAACAGGGTACAGGTGATTATGGAGTGCACAGAGCACAAAACAAGTGGCCAGCCAGGCACCAGCCGCTATATCACTACCAAAAATAAAAAAAATACGCCTGAGCGTATGGAGTTGAAAAAATTCAACCCAATTTTGAAAAAAGTAACAGTACACAAGGAAATTAAATAAACTAGCTAATGTGCTAATCTGCTAATGTTGTAATGTAGCAGTTTGAAATTAGCATATCAGCACATTATCGAATTGCAAATTAAAATACAATGGCAAAAGCAGCTTCAAAGAACGCAAAGATTAAGGATGCTAAAGCAGCAGCAGATGCGAAAAACTGGACAAAAGTTATCCGCTCGGTTCGCAGCCCAAAAACAGGTGCTTATACTTTTAAAGAATCTATCGTTCACAAAGACAAAGTGAACGATTTTATGAAACAATAATTGTTTCGCATTAATCGCATTAAAGCTGTTCTGATAGTACCGGAACGGCTTTCTTTATTTTACATTGTAGCTACTTTAAAATATACAAGATGGGTTTATTTGATAAGCTATTTGGCAAAAAGCAACAACAGGAAACCATAGATACCGGCCTTGAAAAAACCAGGGAAGGCTTTTTTAGTAAGATAACAAAAGCTATTGCAGGTAAAAGTACCGTAGATGAAGAAGTGTTGGATGAATTGGAAAATGCTTTGGTAAGTGCAGATGTTGGCATTGAAACTACCGTAAAAATTATTGAGCAGATTGAAAAACGAGTGGCAAAAGACAAGTACCTCAACACATCAGAACTCAACAAAATATTAAAAGAAGAAATTCAGGCAATTCTTGTAAATGCACCGCAGGATAGCAGCTACATTGATTACGAGTTGCCCACAGGCCATAAACCACATATTATTTTAGTAGTTGGTGTAAATGGGGTAGGTAAAACAACCACTATTGGTAAGTTGGCCCATAATTTTTCGCTGAATGGCAAATCGGTATTGTTAGGTGCAGCAGATACTTTTAGGGCTGCAGCAGTTGACCAGCTAACCATTTGGAGCGAAAGAACCAATGTTCCAATCGTTAAAAAGGAAATGGGCAGCGACCCTGCCTCTGTAGCTTACGATACAGTTATTAGTGGTGTATCTCGTAATAGTGATGTAATACTGATAGATACCGCCGGCCGCCTACACAATAAGCTGCATCTGATGGACGAACTCACAAAAATTAAAAGGGTTATTCAAAAGGTAATACCCGATGCGCCGCATGAAGTACTATTGGTATTGGATGGCAGTACAGGCCAAAATGCTTTAGAGCAAGCAAAACATTTTACGGCTGCAACAGATGTATCTGCTCTTGCCATTACAAAGCTTGATGGTACTGCAAAAGGAGGGGTTGTATTGGCCATTGCCAATCAGTTTAAAATTCCCGTAAAGTTTATAGGCGTAGGGGAGAAGGCTACCGACCTGATGGTGTTTGATAAGCAGCAGTTTGTAGATGGGCTGTTTCCAGGGGTATAGTTTTAGACTATTTTAATTAGACTATTTTAAAAAGTCAGAAATTTTTTTTTGAATAATCTTCAATGTAAAATTTTTTTCCAGGTATTTATTACGCCATTTATTATTGAGCTTGTCTAATAGTAAGCCTTCAGCAAAACCAATGGAATAAAAGGCTATTCGTTGTGCCTCGTTTAGCTTATTTTTTAAGAGGCTCTCTACTTCATCCTTATACATCTCATGTTTCAACTTATTAAAAGTTTCAAAATCTGGTAAAGAAAGGAGTTCCTTGGATGGGGTATAATTAACAAGTAAGTCTAAAAACTTGTACTCTGTGTACCTGGCCAAGCCCTCTTGCCATAATTGCAAAGAAAAATAACGGTAATCGGAAGGGCTTAGTAGGTTTTGCAATTTTTTTCGTTCTTCAATATATTTTTTAAAATAAAGGTTGAATTTATTATTACTGATATTATTTACTGTTTTATATAATGCCCGAGAATAGTTTTCAAATTGAATTTTTACAGGTATGCTATCATAAGGAAAAGCATAATTCAGCATCCACATACCGCTTTCATCTCCTCCCGAAAGCTTTAAATCATCTATGCTTTTAAAATAATCCGGAGCCGAATTTTGATATTGATGAAAGTGTTCATGAAGCAATGTAATAATCCATTCAGAAGAATTTTTTTGAGTGTTTTCGGGAATTCCAACTACAATGCAACTAAGGCCATTTACTGCGGGAAACGTTGCAAGAAAATTTTGGCTAAACGTTCTGCGACGATAGTAAATGTTTGACTTTAAAATGCTGTCTTTATACATTAGTATAAAGTCTGGCGTAGGATTGGGGTGGTACATTAAAAATTCTATACTATCTGTAACAAGAACAATTGCAAATGGAACTTTGCTATAACCCGGAAATAGGTTATCTCCAAATTTTTTCGATATCGTTATAGCTTCCCTAATCCTAATTTTATCCGATACCCGAAACGTAGGTAACTCCTGTGAAAAAGCACCAACGGCTAATTGAAAAAAGAAAGAAAATAAAATAACTTTCATAGCTAATACTTTCAATAAAAATACGAAATATTTCGTATTTTTATTGAAACTCGTATATTATTTGGCCAAGGCATTTTAATAAGTATGAAAATGGTGTAAAGTAGTTATAACAAAAAAAGAAAGGGGCTCCCAAGAATGAGTGCCCCGTTTACCAAAACTAACTGCTTATGAGAAAATTTTTATTTTTAATTTGATAACACAAATCTCCATAAATTTTTTATTTATTGCTGTTAACGTACCGCTAATTAAATATTAATACGGCGTTAAAGAAAGCAGCTATTGTCAAATAATTGTCAGCTAAGTGTTTTAATTAATAATATGGCAATGCCATAAATACAAGTCATTATAAAAATTCCTTTTGCCGTTTTGTCTCTTCTACCATTAATGTAAATGGTAAAGAGCAAAGCATTGATGAGTAATGAAACACTTAGTCCTACAGTAAGATGCCTGTGGCCAATTTCCATATATAAATATTTGAGCGTATCTATCATTGAAAATTCGGCAAACTTGGTCATTTTGAATAACAGCAAACCAACCAATGGGCCAATAAAACCAAGTATTATGCCAAGTAAAAAGTTATCTTTTCTAAATATCATTTGAATAAATTGTTTTTTTCTAACTGTGATTTAAGGGTGTAGTTAGTAAGATCAAATTGCACAGGCACTACACTTACGTAATTATTTTTCAAAGCCCATACATCGGTATCTTTTCCTTTGTCAAAATTTTTAAACTTGCCAGTAAGCCAATAATATTTTCTTCCATGGGGGTCTAGGCGTTCAATAAAATCTTCTTCGTATTTGGCGTAAGCTTGTTTGCATATTTTTATGCCTTTTAATTTTTCGGGAGGTACGGCTGGAATATTTACGTTCAATAAAAGATGCTTGTCTTTCTTTTTTAATTGTAGTACTTCGGTAACAATTTTATGTACAACTTGCTTGGCTGTAGTAAAATCTGCATCGTAAGTATAATCAAGTAAAGAAAACCCGATGCTGGGAATACCTTCTATTGCAGCTTCCATAGCTGCAGACATGGTGCCACTATAAATTACGTTTATTGAATGGTTGGCTCCATGATTAATACCACTAAGGCAGATATCTGGTTTGCGGTGTAGCACTTTATCAACTGCTAGTTTTACACAGTCGGCCGGTGTGCCACTGGTTTGCCATGCTTCAATATCTCCAAACAAACCAACTTTTTCCATGCGAAGTGGCTCGCCAATAGTTATGGCATGGCCCATTCCGCTTTGTGGGCTATCTGGCGCCACTACCACCACATGGCCTATATCTTTTACCGCTTCTACAAGGCTACGGATACCTTTTGAGGTAATGTCATCATCGTTGGTAATAAGTATAATCGGTTTGTCTTCTTTTTTTATTTTTTTAGGTACTCTAAGCTGGGGCATAATATGGAAAGTGTTTTTTGATGGTTCAAAGATAAGTTGAATGTATGGTAGCCTGTTATTTTTTAACTGACAAGAGGTGAATAAATCATTGGAAAAAGGAACTAAAAAATAAATTTTGCCAAACTAAATTTATTAGTATATTTGTGCTAATCAAATTAGTTAATCATGTCAAGAGCAGGTTTAAATTTGAAATACCTCCGCAAATTGCGTGGATGGACACAAGAAGAGTTTGCAACAAAACTCGGCATTAAAAGGTCTTTGATTGGTGCTTACGAAGAAGAACGTGCCGATCCAAGGCTGGATGTTTTGGAAATTGTTTCAGAAATTTTCAAAGTAAGTTTAGATGAATTATTCTTGAAAGATTTGGGCAACCAAAGTGGTAGTTATTTAATGAAGCGGCGGCAGCAAAAAATGGCAAGTGCCGATAGGAATATTATTCATTTTGTGCCGGTAAAAGCAGCAGCAGGCTATCTTGCAGGTTATGCCGATACTGAGTTCATTGATGAACTCAATACGTTTACCTTACCCATGCTGAGTGGTGGAAATTACCGTGCGTTTGAGATAATAGGAGATAGTATGATGCCTACACCAAGCGGCAGCATTATTGTAGGAGAAAAAGTAGATAATATAGACGATGTAAAAAACAATGCAGCGTACATTGTTATTAGTCGTAATGAAGGGATTGTTTACAAGCGCATTGTAAAAAATAATAAAACTAAAAATAAGCTGAGCCTGGTAAGCGACAATCCAAGCTTTCAACCGTATCAGGTTAATGCCGAGGATATATTAGAATTGTGGGCGGCGCAGGTAATAATTGGTAAGGTGGCCAATCAGCAACGATGGGATGTAAACAGCCTTGCTAACTTGGTAAATAACCTGCAAGACCAGGTGAGCACTTTAAAAAAGAAAATGAATTAGGGTAGTAGAATATGAAATTTCAACACACTACCCTAAAATGATATTTTGGGTTGAGTACAATTCCGGCGACTTTGCTTAATTATCCTGCATTTTGGATTTAAATTCCCTATTACTTCTTTCTTCAACGGGGATAATTCGTGTAATTCGTTTTGAATTTGTATAATTATTAACCATATTAATCAACATAACTTAGCGCAAAACCAGATACATCGATTCATATTTAAAATTACAGTTATGATTAAATTACAAATTGTAGGCAACCTCGGCAAAGACTGCATCGTTAATGAAGTGAATGGCAAAAAAGTAATCAACTTCAGTGTAGCTCATACCGAAAGGTTTAAAGATGCTCAGGGAAACCAGCAGGAGCGAACCACTTGGGTGGAATGTGCTTACTGGACAGACAGGACAGCCGTTGCCGAATACCTTAAGAAAGGTAAAATGGTATATGCAGAAGGAGCACCATCTGCAGATCCATATCAAAACAAGGAAGGGCAGCCTGCAGCCACTTTAAGAATGAGGGTGCAAACTATTCAGCTATTAGGCGGAGGAAACGATAATGGAGCCAATCAAGGCAACGTTTCTAACTATGGTGCAGCTCCAACTCCTACAGCCAAGGCAGCACAAACATCTGCACCGGTAGCTGCATCTATGGCTGCTCCGGATGATGATTTGCCGTTTTAATTTTTAGCAAATATTGTGCAATAAAAAAGCGGTTGATTTTTGTCAACCGCTTTTTCTTTATACCCGCAATTCCTTATTTCATTAATTTTCTACCATAAACAAACAGGTGTATCACTGCAAAGATTATTGAAATATACATCAATGTTTGATCGGTGTCAAAACCCACAGTGTACTGGTGAAGAAGCCCGGCTATAACAAGCAGCACACAAAGTGCAAGTCCGGTATATCTGGCTATGTTCATTCCTTTTCTTTCACTACTTCCATCCCCAAGTAAGCTATTTTTTGCGCCATATACAAGGTATATATCCAGGCCAATAAGCATCCATACAAGAAGCCTTATCCAGGTATCCATCGGCAAAAATACCATCATAAATAAGCAGGTAACAATGCCCAATATAGGAACCAATGGAACCAACGGCGTTTTAAAGGCCCTAGGTAATTCGGGCATTTTATTACGCATTACCCATACACCAATACAAACTAAAATAAATGCAAATAATGTTCCAATACTCGTCATTTCTCCAACAACTCTTGCAGGAACAAATGCGGCAAACAAACTAACAAAAACCATAAATAATATATTGCTTTTTACCGGAGTTTGTGTTTTTGGATTTACTGCAGAAAAAATTCTTGGAATTAAACCATCTTTACTCATGCTGTAAAACACCCTGGTTTGCCCCATAAGCATAACCAAGATAACAGAAGCATAACCTGCAAGAATAGCCACAACAATAGCCCTGTTTAACCAGGGATAGTCTGGCGAAGCCACATTACCGGCAGCATCTGCCGCACCCATATGATCAATGGCTAAAGCTACGGGAGCAATACCATCTTTTCCGGCAAATGTGGTATAATTTGTTACACCCGTCATTACATGAGCAAAAAGGATGTATAATACAGTGCAAATAGCAAGCGATCCTAAAATGCCGATTGGCATATCTCTTTTTGGATTTTTGGCTTCCTGGGCAGCAGTACTTACTGCATCAAAGCCGATGTAAGCAAAAAAGACTATTGCAGCAGCTCTTATAATTCCGCTAAAACCAAATTCTCCAAAATTTCCGGTGTTATCCGGTATGTATGGATTGTAATTTACATCCCGAATATATTTCCATCCAAGGAAAATGAAAATGAGTACTACCGCTATTTTTAGAGCAACAATAATTCCATTTACAAAGGCACTTTCTTTTGTGCCTTTCATAAGCAACAGGCTCATAAGCACAATGATAAATACTGCTGGCAGGTTTATTATACCGCCATCCCAAGGCCCTACAGTAAGTGCCTGTGGAAGGTGAACATCAAAGCCTTCTAAAAACTTTACTAGATACCTGCTCCAGCTAATACCTACGGTTGCTGCACCTACGGCATATTCCAAAACCAAATCCCATCCAATAATCCAGGCAATAAATTCTCCCATTGTAGCATAGGAATAGGTATAGGCACTACCTGCCACAGGAATCATTGATGCAAACTCGGCGTAGCAAAGACCAGCAAATAGACAACCAAATGCTGCTACTATAAAAGAAATGGTAATTGCAGGGCCAGCATGGTTTGCGGCAGCCATACCGGTAATAGAAAAAAGGCCAGCTCCAATAATTGCCCCAATGCCTAAAGCAATTAATCCCCAGGAACCCAAAGTTCTTTTGAGTGTGTGGGAACCAGTTTCCTCGGCTTCTTTCATTAGAGAAGCCATTGGTTTTCTAACAAATAAACTCATACAGTGATTTTGGTTAATTGAAATTAATATTTTGGAAAAGTAAGCAATAAATTAATAAAAAGGTAACCACCCTTCCTTTTTAGTACATAATACATTAACTAATTAATGAAAATTGTGAATAATATGCGGTCAAGACCAACTCTTTTTAAATTGCTACAACCATTTGAATTTCATTAAAAGATTAATTGTTTATTTGCATCATGGAATTATTGGAAATTACTTTTAGAGACCTGCTAAACCCTGAGTTTTATATTGTAAACGGCGGTTTGTGGTTATTGTTATTTATTGTTTTTGCGGAAACGGGATTGTTTGCCGGTTTTTTTCTGCCGGGAGATTCTTTATTATTTGTTGCAGGCATTCTTGCACATGAAATTAAAGACCCCGAAGGAAATGTAAAGCCAGGCTTGGGTTACCAATTCTTAAAACATTTGGGCTTTGAGCCCTTGACTTATACTTATTGGCTTGATTTATTGGTATTGGTTTCTTTGGTGGCAGTGGCAGCTATTCTAGGCAACGCAGTTGGTTATTGGACCGGACGAAAGGTTGGCCCCACAATGTTTACCTGGAGAGACCGTTTTTTATTTAAAAAGAAATACCTTACCCAAGCGCATGATTTTTATGAAGAAAATGGTGCTGGCACTATTGTGATGGCTCGTTTTCTGCCCATCATCCGCACATTTGCTCCTATAGTGGCAGGTATTGTAAATATGGATAGAAAGAAATTTACTTTCTATAATATTATCGGCTCTGTTGCATGGTCGGCAAGTATGATAATGGCAGGTTTTTTCTTGTATAAAATTTTGCTTGATAAATTCAATTTCGATTTAAAAGAGCATTTAGAGTTAATAGTACTGGGGATTGTAATAGTCACCACAGCTCCTGTTATTTATAAACTGTTTTTTGCTAAAAAGAAAGAAAAGCCTGAGCGTCCAATTTCTTAATTACCAAAATGTCTAAAAATAAGGACTCCATTTTTAATATTGCGGTAGTTGTAGCTGCCTTGGGATATTTTGTAGATATCTACGATTTGCTACTGTTTGGCATAGTACGTATTCAAAGCCTTGAAGAATTAGGCCTTTCTGTCGAGCTTATTAAAAAAGATGGCGAATTTATTATCAGCATTCAAATGCTGGGATTAATGCTGGGTGGCATTATTTGGGGTATAATGGGCGACAAAAAGGGGCGGCTAAGTGTGTTGTTTGGTTCTATTATTTTATATAGTGTTGCCAATATTGCTAATGGATTTGTGCAAACAACTAACCAATATGCTTTGGTTAGATTTATAGCCGGTATTGGCTTGGCAGGAGAATTGGGAGCCGGTATTACACTGGTAAGCGAAACCATTAGTAAAGAAAAGCGTGGCTTGAGCACATCTTTTGTAGCTGGTATTGGTTTATTGGGTGCAGTGGCAGCTTATTTTATTTCACAATATTTCAACTGGCGTACCTGCTACTTTATTGGCGGTGGATTGGGTTTTTGTCTTTTAATTCTTCGCATATCCGTAATGGAGAGTGGTATGTTTAATCAGGTGAAAGAAAGAGCAGATGTAGCGAAGGGAAATATTTTGATGTTTTTTAATAATAAGCATCGGTTTAAAAAGTATATGTTGGCTATTTTAATAGGGTTGCCTACATGGTATGTAATAGGTGTTTTGGTTACATTCTCCAATGAGTTTGCAAAAGATTTTGGCATTCAAGAAAAAGTTCATCCGGGTAAGGCGCTCATGTTTGCATATGCAGGTATTGCCATTGGCGATATCGTAATTGGATTTGTAAGCTACTGGTTAAAAAGTAGAAAAAAAGCTTTGTATATTTTTTACTTACTAACTATGATAAGTATTGGACTATTCTTTTTGCAGCAAGATAATAGTAGTGCAAACAAAATGTTTGCTATTTGTGCCGCATTGGGGTTCAGCACAGGCTTTTGGGCAATATTTGTTACAATGGCGGCGGAACAGTTTGGTACAAACCTGCGTGCAACAGCCGCTACCACAATCCCAAATATGGTAAGAGGGGCATTGTATTTGATACTACTTTTGTTTAATGGCTTGCAAAATTTTACAAGTTATGTTACTGCAGGCTTATTTACCGGTATTATAATAATGATAGTAACGTTGCTTGCAGCCTGGAAAACAGAAGAAACATTTGGTAAAGATTTAAATTACATTGAGAAATAAATATTATGGAATCAGTAAATAATTGGATTAGCATTTTCCAACGCAGTATTGATGATTATCATGTGAATGATAATGTAGATTATGAAATAGCAAACCCTTACGAAAAGGATAGTTTGGAGCATTTAATGTATGTAAAAAATTGGGTGGATACAGTACAATGGCACTTGGAAGATATTATTCGGAATCCCGAAATAAATCCTGAAGAAGCACTTAAGATAAAAAGGCGAATTGATAGCTCTAATCAGCACCGAACAGACTTAGTGGAATTTATTGATAGTTGGTTTTTAAAAAAATATGAATTGGCGCCATTAAATGCAGATGCAACTTACAATACCGAAAGCCCCGCTTGGGCAATAGACAGGCTTTCTATTTTGGAGTTGAAAATATACCATATGCAAATAGAAGCAACCCGTAAAGACGCAACTGACGAACATAGAAAAAACTGTACTGATAAACTGAATGTTTTGCTTACACAAAGAGTTGACTTAAGCACAGCCATTCAGCAACTGCTGGATGATATTGCGGCAGGTAAAAAATTTATGAAAGTGTACAAGCAGATGAAAATGTATAACGACGAATCATTGAATCCGGTTTTGTATCAACACAAAAAATAGCATGGCTAAACCCCGGCATTTATTGGTAATCCGCTTTTCTGCATTGGGAGATATTGCCATGACAGTTCCTGTGTTACGCAACCTTCTACAACAATATCCTTCCTTGCAAATTACTTTTGTATCGATGCCATTTGTTGCTCCGTTATTTGAAGGGATTGACAGGCTCCATTTTTATGGAGTAAACATAAAGCAAGATTTTAAAGGAATTTTCGGCCTGTATAAGCTCAGCAAAAAAATAAACAGAGAAGTTGATTTTGATGCCGTAGCAGATTTGCACGATGTACTACGAACAAAATTGCTCCGTTTTTTCTTAGGAAAAAAAGTAGCAGTGATAGACAAGGGTAGGGCTGAAAAAAAAGAATTAACAAAGCCAAAAAATAAAAAATTACATCCTCTTAAAACGGGTTTTCAGCGATATGCAGAAGTTTTTGAAAAACTTGGTTATCCCATTATTTTAAATGTACAAGAAGGTATAACAAAAGTTCAAGCTGATACACGCTTATTGCCTGCTGTGCAAAAAGATACAAGATGGATAGGCATTGCTCCATTTGCAAAACATCCGGCTAAAATGTATCCCTTACAAAAAATGAAGGAAGTAATAGAGATACTTTTGAAAAATGAGCGCATTAACATTATAATATTTGCAGCCGAAAATGAAGTAGCATCCATTCGAAATTGGGTAGATGAAAAAAGAGTTTTTACTGTTGCGGGTAAGATGAACTTTGCACAAGAAATAAATCTTATATCGCAATTAAAAGTGATGATTAGCATGGATTCTGCAAATATGCACTTGGCATCGTTAGTAGGTGTTCCTGTGGTTTCTATTTGGGGCGGCACACATCCTTATCTTGGTTTTTATGGCTGGGGACAGCATTTGAGCAACGCTGTTCAAACGGATTTGCCCTGCAGGCCTTCTTCGGTTTTTGGAAATAAGCAATGTCCTGTGCATGGATCAGCCGGTTGTATGCAGCAAATAACGCCACAAATGATAGTCGATAAGGTTGAATTGCTGCTAGGAAACAATCATGCTGTGTGTTAATATATTTCTAATTCACCCATTTTTAATAATTAATTTAACTAAGTAAGTGTTGTTTTGTAGCAGGATGAAGAATATTTTTTTTAAATACCTTTTTGCAGTTGTATTGATTAGTATTACAAATACTGCAAAGTCACAGTTTGTTTGTAATGTATATTGGACCGAGCAAACCAATATGCCATCTTCTGAAACTATTTATTATTCTAATTCCAGACCATTGAAGTGGGTTGATTTTAAGGGACAGCCCGATCTGTCCTCAATTGCCGCTGCAACTACTGCTTCGGGATTTGGCTATAAGGCAGATTACAAAAACAATGGCTCAAATGCACAGCTAAATATCGGAGTGTACTGCTATTTCAGTAAAACATCTTCATGGGTAAAGCCGGGAAAAACTACCCAATATATTTTAAACCATGAACAGCAACATTTTGATGTAAGCTATATTGCTGCTAATATGTTTCTTCAACGTTTAAAAACCTATAACCTTACAAGGGACAATTATAAAGCTATGTTGCCCAAACTATATAATGAATGTGTAGCTTTAATGAATAAAATGCAGCAGGAATATGATGGACAAACAAAAAATGGCCAGTTGAAAGACGAACAAGCTAAGTGGGATGCACTCATCAGTAAACAACTGAAAGAATTTATAAAGTAACCACAAGTATAGGAATGTTTAATTCATGCCTTACTGCGTTTACCGTTTCGCCATAAATAAAATCTTTTAAGCCTGTATGGCCATGAGCTCCCATTACCAACATATCTGCATTGCCTTCTTTTACAATCCGTACAATTTCTTTCACCCTGTTTTTATAACCTATTTCTGCATAGGCATCATAGCCTTTTGCTTTCAATTGACTAACATAATTTTCTAAATAATCAATATCTTTCATTGCCTCAAAATCGCCGGTTTCATTTCCTAAAAGTTTTGCTGCTGCACTTTCTACTATGTGTAGTAATAAATATTTACTACCAGTGTTTCCCTGCGCAATTGCATAAGAAATTAGTTTACTGTCATCGCTACTAAAATCGAGGGCTACAGCAATTTTTTTTACTTCTGGTATATCAATTAAAATTAAATCGCCTTGCTCTTTGTGCATTGAAATACCTTCTTCGCCATGTTGTTTTATTTTGGCTATATAAGGATGAAAGATGATGTAGAGAAGAATGCTGCCAAAAAATAATCCTAAAAAGGATATCAGTATTTTAGGCCAAAATGCAGTTCCCTGCATTAATGGCATTACCTCATTTATCAGCATTTTTAGGTTAAGAAAAACTAATATGCTGGCAATAGCCCAAGCAGCTAATTTTACAATTGGTTTAATTGCAAACTCACCCATTGTTTTTTTATCGCTTACAAAATGTATTAATGGGATAATAGCATAGCCTAACTGTAAGCTTAAAACAACCTGGCTCATCACCAGCAAAGCATTTACTTCTTGTTCGCCATAAATTAGTATTACAATGATAGCAGGAATAATGGCGATTAACCTGGTAATTAATCTTCGTAGTATTGGGTTTAAACGTAGGCTAAGATAGCCTTCCATTACAATTTGTCCGGCAAGGGTACCCGTTACGGTACTGCTTTGTCCGGCTGCAATAAGTGCAAGTGCAAATAGGATAGGAGCAGTGTTTCCTAAAAAGCTGGGGAGCAACTTATAAGCATCCTGAATTTCTGCAACATGTGAATTGCCACTTTTGAAAAAAACTGCTGCGGCCAAAATCAATATAGCTGCATTTACTAAAAAGGCTACATTCAATGCAACCGTTGTATCAATAAAATTAAATTTCAGGGCTTGCTTAATGCCAGTATTAGTTTTTTCAATTTTTCTTGTTTGCACCAAGGCAGAGTGTAGGTACAAGTTGTGTGGCATTACAGTAGCACCAATAATACCAATGGCAATATACAATGCATCGTTATTGGGTATAGAAGGAATAAACCCTTTAGCAACTTCTGCGGCATCGGGTTTGGCCATTATAATTTGTACTAAAAAGCAAACAGCTATAAAAGCCACGAGTGTAATAATAAATGCTTCCATTTTTCTCATGCCCAATTTTTGTAAATAGAGCAAAAGAAAAGTATCCAAAACAGTAATACTTACACCCCATATTAATGGTAGGCCTGTTAGTAATTGAATGCCAATTGCCATTCCCAATACCTCTGCAAGATCTGTTGCAGCAATGGCAATTTCTGCCAGTAAATACAATACAAAATTTACAGGTTTTGAGTAAGTCGCCCTGTTCGCTTGTGCAAGATCGAGCCCACGCACTATCCCAAGCCTTGATGAAAGATTTTGCAATAGCAAAGCCATAAGGTTACTCATCAGTAAAACCCATATTAACGAATAACCAAACTGGCTGCCACCTGCAAGATCTGTAGCCCAGTTACCCGGATCCATATAACCTACACTTACAAGGTAAGCTGGCCCAAGAAAGGAGAATAGCCGCCGCCATTTATTTCCTTTTGTTACCGTTTCTACACTACCATGTACTTCGCTTAAAGAAGCATTGGGGTTTTTGCTGGGTTCACTCATTTATTCAAATGTTTTTTCTCATAGATCCACTTTTATTGTTTATTCAAGCGTTTATGAATGGCTAAATATAAAGTTAGACTAAGCTAACAAAAAATGAAGTAATATTGACATTTTATTAGAAATGCTATAAAGTAGTAATGTGTAATATTTACACTAAATACAATTTTCTTATATTGCACCGAATTAAAAAAACAAGAAATGGATTTTAAACAGTTTCAGGTTCCTTATGATGTGGATCCTGTTTATGCAAAGAAGATTGCTTATTTTTCAATGGAGTTTGCCATTCATCAGCCTCTAAAAATATACAGCGGTGGTTTGGGTTTTTTAAGTGGTTCTCATTTACGCAGTGCATATGAATTGCGTCAAAATTTAATTGGCGTAGGTATTTTATGGAAATACGGTTATTACGATCAGGCACGCAATCAAGACCAAACCTTACAGGTGCAATGGAACGAAAAAATTTATAATTTTTTAGAAGATACCGGAATTAAATTTCAAATTGAAATTCATGAACATCCGGTATGGGTAAAAGCATATTACCTTAATCCGGAAACTTTCAAATCGGCACCATTATTTCTATTGAGTACCGATTTGCCGGAGAACGACTATGTATCGCAAACCATTTGCCATCGTTTGTATGATGCAAATGTTGCAACCAAGGTTGCACAGTTTATTTTGCTGGGCGTAGGTGGCGCAAAGCTAATTGATGAGTTAAATTTTAACCCGAATTTGTATCATTTAAATGAAGCGCATGGCATTAGTGCTGCTTTTTATTTGTATAAAAAGTTTGGCAGCAAAGATGCAGTAAGGCAAAGGCTCGTATTTACTACACACACACCCGAAGAGGCAGGGAATGAAAAGCATGATATTTATTTGTGCGAAAAAATGAGTTACTTCTGTGGAATGCCATTGGAATTGGTAAGGCTTTTAACAGGTATTACAGATAATCAATTTAACCACTCATTGGCAGCTTTACGATTTGCAAGGTTGGCAAATGGTGTTAGTCAATTGCATGGAGAAGTGAGTAGGCAAATGTGGGGTAAGTATCCAGATATCTGTGAAATAAAAGCAATTACCAATGCACAAAACTGGCATTACTGGGCAGATAAACAATTGTACCGTTTTATGGACGAAAACAATGAGGATGGCTTTATCGATAGAAAACGATATTTAAAAAAGAGGGCATTTGACCTAGTTGCAGATCAAACAGGCAAATTGCTTAACCCTGATGTATTTACTATTGTGTGGGCTCGCAGATTTGCAGGGTATAAAAGAGCTGAATTAATTACAAGAGATGAGGAGCGTTTTAAACGCTTGATGGCAAATACAAAATACCCTGTTCAAATTATTTGGGCTGGAAAACCTTACCCGGTTGACTATCCGGCAATAAGCGACTTTAATCTACTGGTTAATTTAAGTAAAGAATATAAAAATGTGGCAGTTTGCACCGGATATGAATTAGGCCTGAGTAAAAGGTTAAAGCAGGCTTCTGATGTATGGTTAAATAATCCTCGTGTACCAAGGGAGGCAAGTGGTACTAGTGGGATGACGGCTGCAATGAATGGCTCTGTAAATTTTAGTACCAATGATGGTTGGATTTGTGAGTTTATCAATCATGGCAATAATGGTTTTGTGGTGCCACCTATTGATTATTCGTCAATAAGTGTGCATGAGCAGGATGAATACGATTTGATGAAAATTTATGATATTCTTGAAAACCAGATACTGCCAATGTATTACGAAAACCCTTCGGTGTGGAGACAGATTATAAAGAATGGTATGAGGGATGTGCGCTGGCAATTTGATAGCAATCGGATGGCCAAAGAGTATTATGAAATTTTATACAAGTAGTAATTGTAATTGTTTTTGCAAAAATCCTTTCCGAACAGGGAAGGATTTTTTTATATCGTAACTTTTTACATAAAATAGAAAATAGATTTGTAGAAAATGAAGAAGTAACCATGCTTACTACAACAATAGAGTTATATAAAAAAGCATACAGCGGCCTTACTAAAAATATTTGGTTGTTAGGTGTAGTAATGCTTATTAATAGGAGTGGTACAATGGTGCTTGCTTTTCTTACACTCTATTGTAAGCATTTGGGGTTTACAACCGAGCAGGCTGGTTGGGTAGTTGCTATTTATGGACTGGGCTCTGTGGTTGGTGCATTAATTGGAGGCAAGCTTAGCGATCAATTTGGGTTTTACAAAGTACAATTATGTGCTTTATTTTTTGGCGGCACGCTGTTTATTCTTCTAGGTCAAATGAACAGCTATTTATCTATATGTATTTGCACATTTGTTTTAAGCATGGTAAACGAGGCTTTTCGCCCGGCTAATGCTACAGCTATTGCTCATTACAGTAATAAAAAAAATAGAACACAGTCTTTTTCGTTAGTAAGGCTTGCTATTAACCTTGGGTGGGGAGTTGGCATTGCTGTTGGAGGTTTTTTAGCGTCTATAGATTATCATTTATTATTTTGGGTAGATGGGTTTACTAGCATTGCTGCGGCAATTATGCTGTTTGTAATTTTACCAAAAGTGTCGCTAGAGCAACAAAAAAAGCCGCAGGAAGCTCGACAAAACGAATTGTATCAGTCTATAGAAAATAGTACGGCAATAAAAGATAAAGAGTTCTTATGGTTTTTATTCTTTGTGGTTTTATTCGGCATATGTTTTTTCCAACTTTTTACTACTGTTCCTGTATTCATGAAAGAAAATTTACACTTAGATGAATCGAAAATTGGCAGTATAATGGCTGTTAACGGTGTGCTGATTGCTATGTTTGAGATGTTGATTGTTTATAAATTAGAAGGTAAAAGGGCTTACCTTTTTTTAATGGCTACTGGAACTTTGCTGATGGGCATTGCTTTTTTATTTTTGAACCTGCCAATTATAAATGGTTTTTTGATTGGAATTTTTTCGGTGTTGGTTTTAACGGTTGCCGAAATGGTGTCAATGCCTTTTATGAATAGTTATTACATAAGCAGAAGCAGTGAAAAAAGGAGAGGGCAGTACGCAGGCCTTTACACAATGGCTTGGAGTATTGCACAGGTATTAGGCAGTAGTTCTGGTGCAATAACAGCACAGAAAATTGGCTTCTCAAATTTGTGGTGGATAGTTGCTTTAGTGTGTTTATTAACCGCAGGGGGATTTTACAGATTAAATATTAAGAAAATAAAGTCCGCATAATAAAATAGCCTGGAACTTCCAGGCTATTTTATTGTGATGCAAATAGATTTGCTTAATTTATTTCAACCACTTCTGTTACTTTCGATGTAATAGGTAACGATTGCCCCATTACTTCCATTGTTCCATCAATATTAATGGATTTATTTATTTTTTTTATGATAGAAGTGTTAGTGTCAACTATTATTTCGGTATCAGCTTTTGTGTCCATTGTCATGTCAATCTGCATTCCCTGAGATTCTGTGGTTGTTTTACCATTACTTTTTGTGATTAATCCAACTGTTGCAATACCATCTTGCAAAGATTTTAAAGTATATGTTTTATAAATTTTTGAATTATTTTTTACCTCGGAAGAATCTTGCCATGTATCACCAATTTTTTTATCCTTAGGTAATATATATATTACAGATTCTGTTGTAGCAGCATCATTTTCACCATTGGCAAACATATTCATTAAGCCAGACATTGGGTCATCTTCTTCTTTTTTTTCAGGGCTTGCACTTTTAGTAGTTTCAGCTACAACTTTGCCAGATATATTATCAATAGTAACATTTACCTCTTTGTTAATATTACCACCTAATGCTTTTCCAATATCGCCATTCATATCTTCTGGGTTTTCCGAATCAAAGGTTTGGCTTTGGCCCATACCATCAACAGAAATATTCATTTTAGAAACCTTGCTACTGGCTTTATAGCTGTTTTTGTCGGCATCTTTAATTTGAATAACAGAAGTGGTTTTGCTATTGTTGTTCATTTGTCCGGCCATGCCCATATCAATTTCCTGTGCCATGGTACTTAAAATAGTAACTACCTGACCTTTTTTAAGTTTTACAGTTTGAGCATTTGTAATTAATACTGCAGTAGTTGCAGCAAAAAAGAGTACAATTTTTTTCATTCTTGTTTTTTTTAAGGGGATAAAAATATGTAAGTTTTTGTGATATAGATTATCAATAATAACTATTAACATTCATATATGAAAAAGCCGCTCCATTGGAGCGGCTTTTTACGGAATTTGGTAAAATATTATTCTACTACTGCTACATTAACAGCATTCATTCCTTTTTTACCCATTTGCACGTCAAATTCTACTTTGTCGCCTTCTTTGATTTCGCTGCCATTAAGGCCGCTAACATGTACAAATGTTTCTTTGTCGGAATCCGAATGTTTAATAAATCCAAAGCCTTTTTCAGCATTGAAAAATTTTACGGTTCCTTGAGTTTTTGTGTCCATCTTTAAAAATTGTATTATTAAAGCGCAAATGTATGCTTTTCTATCTAAACTTATACTTCTGCTTCCATATAACTACTTACAGGCTCACAGGTACAAATTAGATTTCTGTCGCCAAATGTATTATTTACCCTGCTCACACTTGGCCAAAACTTGTTTTCTTTTATATAGGGTAATGCAAAAACAGCTTCTTGTCTTGTGTAGGGCTTTGTCCAATCATTAACTAGTGCAACTAACTGAGTATGAGGAGCATTTTTTAATACATTGTTTATCTTGTCTGATTTTCCTTCTTCAACAGCCTTAATTTCTGCACGAATATTTAACAAAGCATCGCAAAATCTATCCAGTTCCGATTTGTCCTCACTTTCAGTTGGTTCAATCATGATAGTTCCGGGAACAGGAAAGCTTAGGGTAGGTGCATGAAAATTGTAGTCCATCAAACGTTTCGCTACATCTTCAGCCTCAATACCAGCAGTTTGCTTAAATGGACGAAGGTCTACAATGAACTCATGTGCACAAGTGCCATTTTTGCCACTATACAATATTTTGTACGCTTTGCTTAATCTTGCACGCATATAGTTAGCGTTTAAAATTGCATACTCGGTACTTTTTTTCAACCCTTCGGCACCCAACATTTTTATATATCCATAGCTTATTAATAATATGCTTGCACTACCAAATGGTGCTGCACTAACGGCATGAATTGCTTTAGCTGAATTTTTTAATGAGGGATGCCCGGGTAGGTAAGCAGCTAATTTTTCGTTTACACAAATTGGACCCATGCCAGGGCCGCCACCGCCATGTGGAATAGCAAAAGTTTTATGAAGGTTTAGGTGACAAACATCTGCACCTATATTGCCGGGGCTGGTTAAACCAACTTGTGCATTCATGTTGGCGCCATCCATATAAACCAATCCGCCATTATCGTGAATGATGTTACAGATGTCAATAATACTCTCTTCAAATACTCCATGTGTACTTGGGTATGTTACCATTAAGCCAGCAAGACTGTCTTTATATTTTAGTGCATTGGCCCGCAAATCTTCCACATCAATATTTCCGGCATCATCACATTTTGTAACCACTACTTTAAAGCCAGCCATTACTGCCGAAGCAGGATTGGTGCCATGTGCAGAAATAGGGATTAATATTACATTACGATGGCTGCCGCCATTATCGTTGTGGTATGCCTTAATAGTCAGCAGGCCTGCATATTCTCCCTGAGCCCCACTGTTTGGCTGTAATGATGTTGCCGCAAACCCGGTAATATTGCTCAGCCAGCTTTCCAGTTCAGCAATTATTTGATGATATCCTTCCCATTGATTGGCTGGTGCAAAAGGATGAATATTATTAAATTCCGGCCAACTTACAGGAATTAATTGTGTTGCTGCATTCAGCTTCATGGTGCAACTTCCCAAAGAGATCATGGAGGTGTTTAGGCTAAGATCTTTATTTTCCAGGCTTTTTATGTATCGCATCATTTCAGTTTCGCTTCTATGCGTATTAAAAACAGGATGCGTCAAAAAATTGGAAGTGCGGGTTAAAGCAGAAGGGATATTATTTAAAATACTATCTGCATCAAAATTTGCAATAGCTGTACTAAGGCCACTTAGTTCTGCAAATATGTGCAAAATATCCAGTACATCTTTTTGAGAAGTAGTTTCGTCAATAGAAATGCCTACGGCATTTTCGTAATAATAAAAATTGATATTGTTTTGCTCTGCAATTTTTTTCAAGGCAACAACATCGCTTACGGGTATTTTTAATGTGTCGAAATAAAAGCGATTCTCGTTTGCATAGCCCAACTCTTCCAACTCATTATTTAAAGTTTGAGCCAAAATGCTTATTCGCTTTGAAATGGCTATGAGCCCATCTGCCCCATGATATACTGCATACATTGCGGCCATATTAGCCAATAAAGCCTGCGCTGTACAGATGTTGCTAGTAGCTTTTTCTCTGCGTATATGTTGTTCTCTTGTTTGCAAAGCCATACGAAGACAACGATTGCCTTGTGCATCTTGACTTACTCCAATAATTCTGCCCGGTATATTTCTTTTAAACTCATCTTTGGTTGCAAAAAAAGCCGCATGTGGCCCACCAAAGCCTAACGGCACTCCTAAACGTTGTGAGTTGCCAATAGCAACATCAGCACCTAGCTCTCCCGGAGGGGTAAGTAGCGTTAATGCCAACAAATCTGTTGCCATTACAACCAATGCATTTACGGCATGGGCGGCTTCTATAAAACTTCTGTAATCTTCTACAGCACCATCACTGTTTGGATATTGAACAAGAGCACCAAAAAAGTTTTCGTCTAATTGAGCAGTTTTGTAGTCGCCAAAAATCAACTCTATATTGATAGGGCTTGCTCTGGTAATTAAAATGTCTTTTGTTTGGCCAAAAATATTTTCATCAACAAAAAACTTAGGTGCAACAATATGATCTGTGTCTTTATTTTTATGATTGAACAGCATAGCCATAGCTTCTGCTGCTGCTGTACCTTCATCCAGCAAACTGGCATTGGCAATTGGCAAGGCAGTAAGATCGCTTACCATAGTTTGAAAATTTAGCAAACTTTCTAATCTCCCTTGTGCTATCTCTGCCTGATATGGTGTGTATTGTGTGTACCATCCGGGGTTTTCAAAAACATTTCTTAAAATTACACTTGGAACAATGGTATTATAATAACCTTTACCGATATAGTTTTTGAAAACCTTATTTAGTGAAGCAGTTTTTTTCAACTCAGCCAGATATTGAAATTCACTAACAGGGCCGCCCGTATGTAAAGGTTTTTTTAAACGGATAGCTGCCGGAACAGTTTTCTCAATCAATTCGTCAATAGATGCTTCGCCGATAGTTTTTAACATTGAGGCAGTTTCTACTTCTGATGGCCCAATATGCCTTCTTGTAAACTCAGTTTGTTGTTGTTCGAAAAGCGTCATAAATATGTGAGGTTGTAAGTGGAGGTGTATTTACCTAAAAAAATTTGCCGCAAATTTACGATAAGCCAACAACATTTCCTTACAAGTTTATCGCTGTGCAATTTCTGTGGATAATAATTGTTTTTGAATGAATTATTTATTTCCTGTAGAAAGGAATGAGTTGTTATATTCAAACATTTTGTTATTTTCAATTGCATGAACCCAGCTAACTGTCTCAACTGCAATAACGAATTAACAAGCCATTTTAAATTTTGCCCCCAATGTGGGCAGGATACACATATACATCGAATTACGATAAAACATTTTTTGCATGAGTTTTTTCATGCATTTACCCATACAGATAAGGGCATTTTTCATTTGCTTAAATGTTTGGCTATCCGACCCGGCTCAACAGCAAGGGAATATATTACTGGTAAAAGAAAAAGCTATTTTAACCCTTTCACATTCTTTCTGATACTGATGGCGGTATTTGTTATTTCCAATAATTTTTTTGCCAAGCCAGTATCTGTAACACCGATAAATCAGGAAGTCCTACAAAGCATTCCCACAGAGCAGGGTAGAGAAAATTATAGGCAACATATTGAACGTGGTAATACTGTTAACATATTTATGCGGAAACATGGAAATATTATGGCAATGATTGCAGTTCCATTTATATCGTTATTGACCTGGTTGTTTTTTAAGCGAAGAGGGTTCAACTATGCCGAACACCTTACCGCAAACATGATGTTTGTTGCATTCAGTAACCTAATATTTACTTTAATTATTTTTCCTTTGATTGCCTTATTAAATAATAAGGGGCTGGGGTTTTCGATGACCTTAATTGCCATTCTGTTACAAGGCTTATACTTGGGCTGGGCAATGAATGGCTTTCTGTTACTTAAAACCCCTCTGCAACGGCTTAAAAGTATGGCTGTTTCTACTTTGATTGTTTTGCTTTGGGCTGTATTGTCTATGATGCTGATTGCTTTCTATATTTACCAAAATGGGCAATTCCTTAATTTTTTTGGACGGATGCAACCGGGAGCGTAGCCATAGTTAATTTTACAAGATGAATGATCCTTTATTAAAGAATTGGCAGAAGAAATCGGGCGAACGGCAGAAAATCTATAAACAATTTTTACTCCGCCCCGATAAAAATAAAGTGCTGAAGCTACTGCCCGATCTGCATGAAGAAGCCTTTACTAAGATTGATTGCCTGGATTGTGCGGCTTGTTGCAAAAATTATTCTCCCCGTTTTAAAACACCGGATATAAAGCGTATTGCTAAACGATTAAATATGAAGGAGGGTGTTTTTATTGAAACCTATTTAAATCTTGATGAAGAAGGTGATTATGTAGTAAAATCAAAGCCTTGCCCTTTTTTGGGAGATGATAACTATTGTAGTATATACGATGATCGTCCATCCGATTGTGAAAGATTTCCATATACAGACGAAGACGTGCTGATAAAACGTACGGCATTAACTCAAAAAAACTCTACATTTTGCCCGGCTGTTTATTTTGTATTGGAAAAATTGATTGCCAATAAATAATTTAACCTTTACCAAATTTTTCTTTATTGAACTGCTGCGATTGATTTTTAGCAATTGAAAGCCCTTTAAACTCAGCACCAAGCAGTACTTTAGCAAAAAATATTATTTGCCCAACATGCGAGGGGTAATGTGCCAATTGCCTGTTGATGGCTTCCGTTACTGTGTGTGGCTCGTTTCTTATCATTACTGTGTTTGCCAGCATAGAATCGTCAAGGTTATTTAAAGCATTCATCAGGCAAGCCCACCCTTCTTCCCATTTTTGCATTACTTCATCCTTTGTTTTTAAAATCACCTCAAACTCAGCATCTCTTTGTCGCCATTCTTTTTCTCCATCTGTTGTTAAAAAATTAGTCCATCTGCTCAACATATTTCCGTGCATATGCTGAATAATCATGGCAATGCTATTGCTTTGTTCGTTTGGTTGCACAAATAATTGCTGGGGTTGTAATTGTGCAATTGATTTTTCGCCTAACGATTTGTAGTAAAGCATCTGCTGTTTTACACTATCAAGATATTTAGTGGTCATACTTAAATTTTATCCTGTAAAGTTATAAATCAATATTCCATTTTTCTTAGAGAAGGTGCTTTAAACCAGGTGAAAATAGCAACGCCAATGGTCATGCATCCTCCAAAAACAACCGAACGGACAGTTCCTAATAACTTTGCTGCAACACCACTTTCAAATTGGCCTAATTCATTAGACGAATTAATGAACATACTATTTACACTCATTACCCTGCCACGCAGTTCATCTGGGGTTTTTAACTGAAGAATTGTACTTCTGATGATTACACTTATACCATCCATTGATCCGGCAATCATTAACGAAATAAACGAGAGCCAGAAAAATTGTGACAAAGCAAAGCAAATTATACATACTCCAAAAGCCGCAACTGCAAAAAATAAAATTCTTCCTTGGTTACGCTGAAGAGGTTTAATTGTAAGTAACGTTACCATTATTATAGAGCCAATGTCCATTGCTGCGTTTAGCCAGCCAAAGCCAATAGGGCCAACATGTAAAATATCTTTTGCAAAAACGGGTACAAGTGCAACAGCACCACCAAATAGTACGGCAAAAAGATCTAATGTCATTGCCCCTAAAATTTCTTTGGTTTTAAAAACGTATTCAATTCCCTCTACAATACTTTTAATGGTAGTAGTGGTTGCTTTGTACAAAATTGGTTTTACAGAAAGATTTCTTAGTAATAAAAATCCAGTTACTATAAAAGCAATTACTACTACAAAACTTTTAAAAATACCCAAATAAGCAATAATAAAACCACCTACAGCATGGCCGCTAATTGAGCCTATGAGCCAGGTTGCAGAACTAACAGAGGCTGCATTTGGTAATAATTTTTTTGGAACTATTTGTGCAATCATTGCTGAAAACGTAGGGCCGGCAAAAGCTCTTATGGCACCAGTGGCAGCTATTACGCCGCAAATAAGTGCAGCAATTGTCCAATTGTCAAATTTTGAATTAGCATAGGTTGAAGCTAAAAATAACAAAGCCCCAATACATACTAAGTATAAAAGAATACATCTAAGCAGTAATCGCCGTTTTTCATGTAAATCAATATAATGGCCTGCATATAAAGCAAGTAATAATGCAGGGATTACTTCAGAAAGGCCAACCAATCCTAATGCCAATGGGTCTGCCGTTAATGTGTACATCCACCAGCCAATAATGGTTCCTGTCATCCTTAGCCCCATTATAAAAATAAACCTGCCCAATATAAAGTACCGGAACTCAGGAAGATTTAAAACGGCATATGGGCTTTTATCAGATAGTTTTTTGGTCAATGTTTTTATGGTAATGTTATAAAATGCTGCCCGCCTTCATATTCTTTATCCAACGCATCTGTTATTACTTTCAAGTGGGCTTCGTTGCCTAAGAAATCTGCGTTGCTGGCATCTACAAAAAGTGTTTTAATATTATGTTGTTTTATGTACTGCGTATAGGTTTCCTGTAAATTGAATAAATAATCGTTGGGAATAGACTGTTCATAGGTTCGATTGCGTTTTCGTATATTTTCCTGAAGTTTATTTACAGGAGCATGTAGATATATTAAAATGTCTGGTTGTACAATTTGTGGATTAATAATGTCAAATAATTTTTGATATAGCCTGAATTCTTCATCTGGCAGGTTAACTTTTGCAAATAAAAGGCATTTGGTAAAAAGATAGTCTGAAATGGTTACCTGGTGAAACATGTCTTTCGTTTGCAACAAATCTTTTAGTTGCTTATATCGCTCTGCCATAAAAAAAAGCTCTAAAGGAAATGCATATTGCTCAGGGCTTTCATAAAACTTTGGCAAAAAAGGGTTTTCTGCAAATTCCTCTAAAATCAGTTTTGCATTATAATATTTGGTTAATAGGTGAGAAAGGGTGGTTTTACCAGCGCCAATATTACCTTCAATTGTAACAAAGTTGTATTTCATCCACCTGCAAAATAAAAGGATAAACTGTTTGGGTTATTAAATCTTTTTCACATTCAGTTTATCAGGACAGTTTTTTAGCAGTTGGTGAGTGTTTTTATGCAAAGTTGGGTGAATAAAATTAGGTGATAGCTCGTTTAGCGGAATTAAAACAAATCTTCTTTTACTAATGGCAGGATGGGGTACAATCAAATTTGGAAGATTGATAATCTCCTTATTAAAAAATAGTATATCAATATCAATAATACGAGGCGCATTTTTTTCAGTACGAATCCTGCCCATTTTATTCTCAATATCTAAAATTGTAGTAATGCAAGTTTCTGCATTCAACTTTGATTCAACAATAATTACCTGATTAATAAAATCAGGTTGGTCAGTTTTCCCCCAGGCAGCAGTTTGGTAAAGGCTACTAGTTCGGCTGATAATGCCAATTTTTTTTTGGATGGTTTTAATTGCTGTAGCCAACTGTTTTTTTGAGTCACCCATATTGCTACCTAATAAAAAATAAATCTTATTCATTTAATAACAAAAAGTCTTTCGTCAGTTACAAACTCTTTTGTGCTAGCTATTTTAATTTTTTTAAAATCTGTATGTATTGGGTTGATGATAAAGTTGTATTCCTGTTGAATAATTGCTGAAGGTACTTTGAGCATTAGGTTTTGGTTATTACGAATAAACTCATCACCAATATATTGGCTATATGCTGCATCCTGTTCCCAGTTTTTTTTCAGTTTGTTCAAAGTAATTTCGACAGGCTCAATCGTATCGGGTATTTTAATCTCCAATAAATCTAAATTAATATAGTAATCTCGTAGGCGGCTATGTACCATTAATTCAAGTACAGCTAATGAAATATGTTGAGAGCAATAAAGCATAGGAATGCCTATTGAGTTCCACCTGCCTCCAAAAAGTTTAGCACCCGTACCCGAAATATCCTGGCTATGAAGCGAATTAGCAATACGATAGACTATCATGCAAAAATACCATATTGGATTCTCCCTAATTGTGTAAGTATTTTTTGTATTCCATCGTAGCTGTTAAGCGATTCAATGGAAAGTGTTCCCTCTAACATAATGGGCTCATCTTTTAGCCAAGTATAAAAATTTTCTACCTTTCCAAAAGCGATTTTTCCTTGTTCCAAAACCTTTGCAATTTGCATTACTCTTTCCGCATTCATGGGCGCAAATACACCTTCGTTTTTGGCATAACGCTGTAATGTGCGTTCACTTAAATGCAATATATTGGCCCACTCTGCCTGCGAAAAAGGTGCTTTATCTGCAATTTTTTTAAATTCAGCAAATGTAAAATCTTTTAAAACAGGGATAGCTTTTATAGATCTGTAGGGAACAGAGGGCTCTTCTAAATGATTTTTTGAAGTATCATGTTTTATAGGCTTCTTCTTACTATTTTTTTCATTCTTTTTCATTTTACTGACATTTGTCACCAAATTTACGACATTTGTCATTTAATTCCAATTTTTAATTAACTTTTTTGTGATATTTTTGCAACTCTTATTCAAAAGTATATGCAGTACAGCCAGCTAAGAGCTATGTGGGCAATTTCAAAAGCCAGTTTACGCTCTATTTTGCGCAGCCCCTCGGCCGTAGTTTTTAGTTTTGCTTTTCCTTTTATTTTTATATTGGTATTTGGGTTTATTGGTAATGGTGGTGGCAAAACTATTTACAGGGTTGTTCTAGCCAAGGACTCAGATACATCAAATGCTTTATATACAGCTTTAGTGGCCAACAGTTCTATTCGATTTGTAAACTACCCAGATTCTACAGAAGAATTGTTGGATATGCGGAAAGGAAAAATTGCTGGCGAAATATTCATCAAAAAAATGCCTGAAAATAGCGGAGCGCCTTACGATGTTACCTTAAGCAGTTATACTTCTAGTGGAAATTTATGGCCACAATTAAAGATACTATTAGATAATACAATTAACGAGGTAAGTAATAACCTATTTCCCAACCGTCAAGCATATGCTAGCTTTAATTTTAATTTTGAAAAAGATATAAAGCAAATAAGGGCATATAAAACCATTGATTTTATTTTGCCTGGACAGTTAGGATTTTCATTGTTAAGTGCAGGCGTTTTTGGAGTAGCATTTATGTTTTTTAATTTGAGAAATCAGCTTGTGTTAAAACGATTTTTTGCTACACCTATCAAGCGTCCTTATATTATTTTGGGCGAAAGTTTTAGCAGAGTGATTTTTCAGATGATGACGGCAATAGTAATTATTGGAGCAGGTTATCTGTTTTTTGGGTTCACCTTAGTACATGGCTGGTTTACTTTCATTCAAATGTTGTTTTTAAGCTTTATCGGTTTAATACTTTTTATGGGCTTTGGTTTTATTATAAGTGGCATAGCTACAAGTGACAGTACTATTCCGCCATTGGCCAATATTATAACTCTTCCACAATTTTTGTTGGGAGGAACTTTTTTTTCTATCGAAGTATTTCCAAATTGGTTGCAACCCATAGCTAAAGCAATGCCTTTAACACACTTGAATAATGCAATGAGGAGTGTAGCATTTGAGGGCCATAATCTTTGGGATGTAAAACTTGAAATTGGTATTTTATTATTATGGACTGTAGCAGTTTATTTTGTGGCTACTAAAGTTTTTAAATGGGAATAGCATGCGTTTTATCAAAGGTTTTTTATTTGTAATAGCTGGCTTTTTAATTTTGGTCACATTAATTTCTTTTTTGTTTCCGTCGAAGGTAGTTACGCTTAAGGCGGTTACGATACATGCGCCAGCATCTAAAATTTTGGCAGCTATTAATGATTTACAGCAATGGAAAAACTGGCATCCAATATTTGCACAGGCTACAAATAACGTACAGATTTCTTCTCCATCAACCGGAAAAAGTGCAAAGGCACAATGGATTCAAAACAATAAAAATTACAGCATTCTTTTTACAAATAGTTTTGATAACGGGGTGCAGTTTGAGGTGAACAGTCCGAAAGAAAAACCTGTGGAAACATCTCTAGTGGTTTTGCCTATGCAGGAGCCAGGCACTTATCAGGTGGAATGGAGAGCAATCAATCATTTGAAATGGTATCCTTGGGAAAAATTTGCAGGTATTTTTGTCTCAGAAATGACGGGGCCAGGTTACCAACAAGCCTTGGATGCTTTGCAAAAATATGTTGAACATAATTAAGCGCTGCTTAATTTCTTCACGTAAATAATCATCATTTTCTCATTGTTCATCTTCACGGGCGTCGCACTCTTGTACAGCAAAGCTATACTCGACTATTAGTATTGTTATATAGGAAAACTAATTTTCCCCATACTTATGGCAGGGAAATTTTTTATTTTCACTGGAAATGTATCTTGCGGGCTGCCTGCCAATGCTTCATTAGCCAGCAATGCAAATAAAATTGCTTCTTTTGCGTCCGGTTCTATTCCTTTGTCAATTGTAGAAAATATTTTAGCCTTGGTTATTTGCTTTCTAATGTTTTCCATGAGCAAGGGATTATGCATGCCACCGCCACTTACATAAATTTTTGCACCTTCTTTCATTACAGTATTCATTGCATCTGCAATAGTTTTAGCTGTAAAATAATTAAGGGTAGCCATCACATCCTCTTTGCTGATATTGATGCATCCACTTTTTTTTATTACTTTTTCTAAATATGTCAAATTGAAGATTTCTGGTCCTGTGGTTTTTGGAACAGGATGTTGTAGAAAATCATTTTCAAGCAAAGCTTTCAATAATGCTTCATTCACTATTCCTTGTTTTGCAATTGTGGCATCTTTATCATAATACTCTCCTTCAAAATTTTGCTGCATCCAGGCATCCATCATTGTATTTCCCGGGCCAACATCTGTACTAAAAATGCCCTCGTTATTGGCTGGCAAAAAAGTAAAATTTGATATACCGCCAATATTTAATAAAAAAACATCCACGCCTTTTTCTTTAAACAATAAATAATCTCCATAAGCCGCTAAAGGGGCGCCTTCGCCACCTGCAGCAATGTGTTTTTGTCTAAAATCACTCAAAGTAATTATTCCGGTGCCAACAGCAATATGATCTCCATCGCCTATCTGCAAAGTTGCATTGCCATATTTTTCATTTCCATGCAATGAAAATGGTGCATGATAAATGGTTTGCCCATGACTTGCAACAATATCAACTTCAGTATGTAAAACATTCCATTCTTTTAAAGTTTGATTGATTAAGGAGGCGTGCTGTTTTCCTATCCATTCATTTAATAAAGTGAGGTGTTCAAGGTTTACCTGCTGTTTTGAAAAAACAGTACGTATGGCTTCTTTGCTTTCTTCATTGTAAGGAACTGTTGTGAAATTTTTTAATTGCAATTTTGTACTTGCTCCATTCCCTTCAATATTGCATAGGGCAATATCTAAGCCATCCAGCGAAGTACCACTCATTAGTCCAATGATTGTACGATTTTTTTTTTGGCCTATATTATATAATTGTGCAATGTTCTTATTCATCGTTTTTTATAAACTGAAGATTACGTTTAATGCCGCTAAATTTCGTCCTTTTTATGGGAGAATCTTTAAAAATAATTTTGAATTGTTCTTCCGTTAAATCATCCCAATCTTTTTCGTTGTAGGAAAGTATTTGCGGAGTTGGCTCAAATCCAGTTTCATTATTGGGTTTGCTAAATCTATTCCAAGGACATACATCCTGGCAGGCATCACATCCAAACAGCCAATTGTCAAAATGCCCTTTCATCTTCTCTGGTATCAATGCGTCTTTTAATTCAATAGTAAAATAAGAAATACATTTACTGCCATCTACAACTTTATTCGGTAAAATAGCTTTGGTTGGGCAGGTCTCAATACATTTGGTACAAGTGCCACAAAAATCCTTTGCCGTAATTTCATCTGCATCCAAATTAAGGTCTGTAATTAGCGTTGCAATAAAAAAGAAAGAGCCGCTTTTTTTGTTAATTAGATTGCCATTTTTACCAATCCAACCCAGCCCACTTTTTTGTGCCCACGCTCTTTCTAAAACCGGTGCACTATCTACAAAGCCTCTTCCTGTAAAATCGCCAATTTCTTTTCTTAATATTTGTAAAAACTCATTCAGTTTTTTTCTTATTACAACATGGTAATCTTCTCCGTAAGCATATTTTGATACTTTTGGCTCGCTTTGTTTTTGATGGTGCTGTGGGAAGTAATTTATTAATAAAGTAATAACAGATTTTGCACCTGGAACTAATTTTTGAGGGTCAACCCTTAATTCAAAATGATTTTCCATATAAGCCATGCTGCCATTCATTCCGTTATTGAGCCATGCCTCAAGTCGTCTTGCATCATCGTTCAAATATGCTGCTTTGGCAATTCCACAATATTCAAAACCCAAAGTAGCTGCGGTTTGCTTTACGAGTGCGGTATATTTATCTACACTCACTTATCAGATTCGTTTAGGTGCATACTATGAAAGAACCGATGTACAACCGGGGCAATAGCAATACTAAATACCGATAAAAAAGTTACCCCACTAAATATTGCATATATTGATGCAAATATTTTAGCAGATTTACTTAACACAATATTTGAATCAATTACAGGGCCCATACCACTTAATATCATAGACGCATTTAAAATACTATCATACCAGTCAAATTCAGGGATGGTTAATTTGTAGCCAATCATACCAGCTATCAAACTAGCTAACAATATAATTACTGCAAAAAAAATATTTTTTCGAAGCCTCCGATAATATATTGGCTTTGGTGCCAATTTTTGTCTTTTATTTTCGTACATATTCCTTTCAAAAATACAATGGTTTGTAAGAAAGCTTTTGCAAATAATAATACAGTAATCTAACTTTATTTATTAACTCAATTTGTGAAAGCATTATGCAAGAATAGCAGTAAATAATTAATATACCTGTTACTCAGGCAGTTTTTTGTTTGCTATATATGTCATAATTTCATATCTGTCCGTTTGGATGTTTATTTGATAACTAATATCTAATATCTAAATAAAATTAATCACAGTATGAATTTAAGTAACTATACGATAAAAGCCGCCGAAGTGATACAGCAAGCACAACAGTTGGCTTTTAATAATAAAAACCCCAATATTGAAACCGAACATATCCTGCAGGCTTTATTGAGTATGGATGATTCTCCGGTAGATTATTTACTTAAAAAAAATAATGTTACAGTAAATCTTCTAGAAAATAAATTGCAGGAACTTTTGAGTAAGCTGCCGACTACATCTAGTGAACCGGCCCAAACATTAAGTAGAGATGCGAATGCTGTTTTGCTGCGTGCAGGTGCTGCACTCAAAACATTTGGAGATGAATTTATTACACCCGAACACCTGTTGCTAGCAATTGTACAAGGCAACGATGCTGCCGGTAAATTATTGAAAGATGCCGGTCTTACCGAAAAGGGACTTATAACTGCAATCAAGGATTTAAGAAAAGGTGAAACCATATCTTCTCAAACACAAGAAACTCAGTTTAATGCGTTAAATAAATATGCAAAAAATTTAAATGAAGCTGCGAGGCAGGGAAAGCTAGATCCGGTAATTGGAAGAGATGAAGAGATTCGCCGCACATTACATATACTGAGTCGCCGCACAAAAAATAACCCAATATTAGTTGGCGAGCCTGGTGTGGGTAAAACAGCAATTGCAGAAGGCATTGCCATGCGGATTGTAAATGGTGATGTTCCTGAAAATTTGAAAAGTAAAGTTATTTATGCCCTGGATATGGGGCAACTAATTGCCGGTGCAAAATATAAAGGTGAATTTGAAGAAAGATTAAAATCTGTTGTAAAAGAAGTAACATCTGCCGAAGGCGAAATCATTTTATTTATAGATGAAATTCATACACTGGTAGGTGCTGGTGGCGGCGATGGCGCAATGGATGCAGCCAATATATTAAAACCTGCTTTGGCAAGGGGAGAGTTGAGAGCAGTGGGAGCAACCACGTTAAGTGAATATCAAAAGTACTTTGAAAAAGATAAAGCACTTGAAAGACGCTTTCAAAAAGTAATTATTGATGAACCTTCTGTAGAAGATGCTATTTCAATTTTGCGTGGATTAAAAGATCGGTACGAAACCTATCATCATGTTCGTATTAAAGACGAAGCCATTATTGCAGCGGTTGAATTATCTCACCGTTATATAACTGATCGGTTTTTGCCCGATAAAGCGATTGACCTGATTGATGAAAGTGCAGCTAAGCTTCGCTTGGAAATGAATAGTATGCCCGAAGATTTGGATATTTTGGAAAGACAAATTAGGCAGTTGGAAATTGAAAGAGAAGCTATTAAGCGTGAAAATGACGAAGTAAAGCTAAAGCAATTGAACACTGATATTGCTAACCTTTCGGTAGAAAGGGATACTTACATGAGCAAGTGGAAAAAAGAAAAAGAACTGGTAGAAAAAGTACAAAGCGGTAAAGCAAATATTGAGCAGCTAAAATTGGAGGCAGAACAGGCAGAAAGAAATGGTGATTATGGCAAAGTTGCTGAAATACGCTACGGGAAAGTAAAAGAACAAGAGGCTGTAATTGCAGAATTAATGGTGCAGCTAGACGAATTATCGGAAAAGCGTTTATTGAAAGAAGAAGTAGATGCAGAAGATATAGCTGAAAGTATAGCAAAAGCAACGGGTATCCCGGTAACTAAAATGTTGCAGAGTGAAAAAGAAAAATTATTGAACCTGGAAGACGAACTACATAAAAGGGTAGTAGGGCAAGATGAAGCTATAGAAGCAGTGAGTGATGCTATCCGCCGTAGTCGTGCAGGGTTGCAAGATCCTCGTAAGCCTATTGGTTCATTTATTTTTCTGGGTACTACAGGTGTGGGAAAAACGGAGCTGGCAAAGGCATTAGCTGAATATCTTTTTGATGATGATAGCATGATGACCCGTATTGATATGAGTGAGTATCAGGAAAAACATTCAGTAAGTAGGTTGGTAGGTGCGCCTCCCGGTTATGTTGGTTATGATGAAGGAGGACAGCTAACAGAAGCGGTTAGACGGAAACCATATTCAGTTGTTTTGTTAGATGAAATAGAAAAAGCACATCCTGATGTTTACAATGTTTTATTGCAGGTGCTGGACGATGGCAGGCTCACAGATAATAAAGGACGTTTAGTAAACTTTAAAAATACCATTATCATAATGACCAGCAATATGGGTAGCCAGGTGATACAGGAAAATTTTGAAAATGTAACGAAGCAAAACAAAGAAGAGATTGTTGAAAAAACAAAAGCAGAAGTGGTTGCTTTATTAAAGCAGACCATTCGTCCGGAATTTTTGAACAGAATTGATGAGATAATAATGTTCCAGCCATTAATGAAAGATGAAATTAAAGGCATCATTAAAATTCAACTAAACGACCTAGAAAAGATGGTAGCTAAAAATGGTATTGATTTGCAGTTTAGCGAATATGCCTTAGACTATCTAGCTGAAAATGGTTACGATCCTCAATTTGGAGCAAGGCCACTAAAAAGATTGATTCAAAAGGAAATTATAAACCAATTAAGCAAGCGGATATTGGCAGGCGATATTGATAAAACTAAGCCAGTTTTGGTAGATGTTTTTGATGGTGTAGTAGTTTTTAGAAACGATGTACCGGCAACAGTATAATATTTGTTAATATTTTTTTAACAATTTTATAATTATTTGCTTTTCAATATGTTAATTGTCGGTATGTGGAAAATTTGATGAGTGAACATTGATTAATATTAAAAAATACTACCTTCAACCGATTCCGGCAACGGTGTATAGAAATAGTTCTTAACAAGCGGCTGTAAGATAAGCTACAATTTACGATACAGTCTATTAATTAAAAGGAGTTTATATATGGCATTTAAAAAAGAGATAATAGAAATTATTGAGCCTAGAGACGTATTTGTAGGCAATCCAAAAGCTGAAGTTACACTTGAAGAGTTTGGTGAATATGAAAGTGAGGTTTGTGCAAAGGCAAACGAAATAGTTAAAAAATTATTAAGCGATTATGATGGTAGAATCCGCTTTAATTTCAGGCATTTTCCACTTACCCGAATTCATCAGCGCAGTTTAAAAGCAGGAGAAGCTGCTGTAGCAACTGCACAAGAAGGTAAATTTTGGGAAATGCACAATATCCTGTTTGCAAACAGAAGAAATCTTGGAACTACTAGTTTAAAACTGTACAGCAAAGAAGCTGGCGTAAGTAATAAGCGCTTTTTGGATGATTTGGTAAATGCAACTTATGGCTGGCAAGTGCAAGGCGATTTAAAGGAAGGTATTGACCGTGGTGTAAAAGATGTTCCAACGTTTTTTGTGAATGGCGAATTGGTTTCAAAACCTACTTATGAAGAGTTGAGCAAAGCAATTGAAACTGCTTTGAAAAAAACTAAGAAGAAACCCGCTGCTAAAGCTACTGCCAAGCAAAGGGCGTAATTCTTTTCGAGTTAAATACTACATTCTAAAATGCAACCTCATGGGGTTGCATTTTATTTTATAATGTTCTCCCATCAAACAATTGGAAGTAGCTAAACCTTAATATCTATCTTTAGTTAATGAAAATTTCTTTTAAGGCAAAACTTGAAAAGTACGGAGAGAAAGGAGATAAAACTGCCTGGACATTTTTTATAGTTTCTTCAAAACTTGCTGATAAATTAAATAAAGGAGTAAAAAAATCTTTTAGAGTAAAAGGTTTAATAGATGAGTATGAAATTAAGCAAGTGAGCATATTGCCCAGCGGCGATGGAAGTTTTATAATGCCTTTTAACGCTGCTATGCGAAAAGCTACCCGTAAAAAGCATGGGGATATTGTAGAAGTAATCATTGAAGTGGATGATTCTGTAATTCCATTATGCCCGGAGTTGCTCGAATGCCTGAAGGACGAACCATTAGCAAAAGCAGAATTTGAAAATCTTCCAAAATCACATAAGTATTATTACTCAAACTGGATTGAAAGTGCAAAAACAGATGCTACCAAAACAAAACGGATAGCCATTGTTATTAATGGCCTTGCCCGTAAAATGGATTTTGGGGCAATGTTGCGTGAACAGCGAGAAATGAAGTTGAAATGATTTTTATTCAGTTGCCTCTACCATATATTCCAGCACTACTTTTCCATCTACCAAAACTTTCACAGGATATGTATCATCTTTTTTAAACTGGTAAGAAAAGTTGATGCTGTTGCCGCCAGCAGAAAAATTCATAGGCTCAGGCTTTTGCATTTTTCTGCCTTCACCTATTAATAAAGATACCTCTTTTACTTCGCCAGCTTTATCCATTGGCAATACCCAGCTCACTTTGTTTTTTGTTTTGGTTTTTATATAACCTGTAACAGGCGTGGGTTTCTTTAAACCGTATTTGTAAGCGGAATTATAAATAACTGGCAGGGTATAAAACTCTTTTTTAGATTTTACACCGCCCAACTGCCATGCATCATTATCTGCCAAGTGGTCAATATGAAATAAAGTTTTGTCAGCAAAAAAATATTCGCTTGTAAATGTCTTTGTAAATAGAGCCATTTTTTTATCGAGGCTGCCACTAGCTTTTGCTGCATCAACTACATACCAGCTATCGGGGCTTTGGCCCAACTGAACCACATTCCATGAATGGTTTATCTCATCTGCAGGGTTGCTTACATCATCCAAACTATTTTTTACAAAACCATCTACCACTAGACAACGAATATTTGCTATGCTGGCCATTTCCTGAAATAATTTTGCAAATCCTAAAGGAGTAGCTCTGCGCAATTTCATCACATCTTCTGGCAGGCTTTTTCTTTGGTCGTTTGATTTTGTAGCTTTTGGGTCAATTGCAATATTGTTAGCAATCCAGTAAAATATTGCACGGGCTTGTTGCTCTTTGTCGGTAGAAACAGCTATTGCTTTTTTTGCTACCTGTGCCAAATTTAGGCTATCCATGCTGCCCAATTGTTTTACATAAGCGTCTGTAGCAGCATAATTTGCCTGCGCAAATACTCCAGCCACTGTTAGTAAGGTAAGGTTCAAAATTGCTATAAATTTCTTCATGCGATAAAAATAGCAAAGCTTTCGTTAATGAATTAACAATAAACTATGCAAACCTTTACCTTTGTCGCCACTTAGTGAAAAAATTTATTACAAATATTATAGACGCATTTTATCCGCCCTTTAGGAAAATGATGCCCTTGCAAACCTTTCGTTATGCTGCATGTGGAGGTTGTAATGCCTTATTTGGCTTGCTTACTTATTTTATAAGTTATCAGTACATTTTTGCTGGCCGTATTTTTGATTTTGGCTTTTATGCCTTTGAACCGCATATTGCTGCACTTTTTGTTTCCTCTACCATTACTTTTATTATTGGTTTTATACTTAATAGGTATGTAGTGTTTACAGGTTCATATTTAAGGGGCCGCATACAATTATTTCGCTACTTTTTATCTTTTTCGTTCAATTTGGTTATCAATTATGGTATGTTGAAATTGCTGGTAGAAGTATTGAACTGGAACGCAATACTGAGCCAAATAATCACTATCGGATTGGTAATTATAATAAGCTATTTTACCCAGCGTCATTTTACCTTTAGGGTTAAGCTGGATGGCCATGCTGAATTTACCGGTTTAGATTAAAATAGACCTGTGCGGCTGCTCATTGCTTAAAAGTACAACTAAACTAAGACCTAGCAATATTCACATTTACAAAGAGCTGATTTATAAATATTTACTGCACATTTGTCGTTTTTTTACATTATTACTGACATCGTATCTTAATTACGAATACGATAAATAATCATTCTGCCATTTTTTCACATATTGCCCATTGGCATAATGATTGACAATATCTATGCAATAAACAACTTAAAATAAACAACTTATATGGGTAAAATAATTGGAATTGACTTAGGTACTACCAACAGTTGCGTTGCCGTAATGGAAGGTAACGAACCAGTAGTAATTGCCAATGACGAAGGCCGTAGAACTACGCCTTCCGTAGTGGCTTTTTTAAAAAATGGCGAACGAAAAGTAGGAGATCCTGCTAAACGTCAAGCTATCACTAATCCGCAAAACACCATTAGTAGTGTGAAGCGTTTTATGGGCCGCAGGTTTGATGAGGTAACAGAAGAATCATCTCATTGGAGCTACAAAATAGTAAAGGGTGACAATAATACGGTACGAATTGACATAGATGGCAGGCTTTACACCCCACAGGAAATTAGTGCTATGATTCTTCAAAAAATGAAGAAAATTGCAGAAGATTATCTGGGCCAAGAAGTAAATGAAGCGGTAATTACCGTTCCGGCATATTTTAACGATGCTCAACGCCAGGCTACTAAAGAAGCAGGTGAAATTGCCGGTTTAAAAGTGAGCCGTATTGTAAATGAGCCTACTGCTGCGGCATTGGCTTACGGCTTGGATAAAAAAGGAAAAGACCAAAAAATTGCCGTATTCGATTTAGGTGGCGGTACATTTGATATTTCTGTTTTGGAATTGGGCGATGGCGTATTTGAAGTAAAATCTACCAATGGCGATACGCACTTAGGTGGCGATGATTTTGATAAAGTGATAATGGACTGGTTGGCAGATGAATTTAAAGCCGATGAAGGCATTGATTTGCGTAAAGACCCAATGGCTTTGCAACGCTTAAAAGAAGCGGCAGAAAAAGCTAAAATTGAATTGTCTTCATCTTCAGAAACAGAAATTAACCTGCCTTATGTAACGGCTGTTGACGGTGTTCCAAAGCATTTGGTAAAAAAATTAACCCGTGCAAAATTTGAATCGCTGGCCGACAAATTATTTGATCGTTGCTTAAAACCATGCGAGCAAGCATTGAAAGATGCAGGTATTAGTGCTTCACAAATTGACGAAGTGATTTTGGTGGGCGGAAGTACTCGTATTCCTAAAGTACAGGAAATAGTAGAAAAATTCTTTGGTAAAAAACCAAATAAGAGCGTAAACCCCGATGAAGTTGTAGCCATTGGTGCTGCAATTCAAGGTGGTGTTTTAACTGGCGAAGTAAAAGATGTATTGTTGCTGGATGTTACTCCTTTAAGCCTTGGTATAGAAACCATGGGTGGAGTAATGACAAGGTTGATAGACAGTAATACAACTATCCCAACCAAAAAGTCGGAAACATTCAGTACAGCTTCCGATAACCAACCGGGAGTAGAAATTCATGTATTGCAGGGCGAAAGGCCTATGGCCAATCAAAATAAGAGTTTAGGTAGATTTAACCTAACAGATATTCCACCTGCTCCACGTGGTGTTCCACAAATTGAAGTAATTTTTGATATTGATGCCAATGGTATTTTGCATGTAACAGCAAAAGACAAAGGCACCGGTAAAGAACAAAAAATTCGTATTGAAGCAGGTAGTGGTTTAAGCCAGGATGAAATTGAAAAAATGAAGGCCGAGGCTAAAGCCAATGAAACTGCCGATAAAGCAGAAAGAGAAAAAGTGGATAAAGTAAACCAGGCAGATAGCTTAATATTCCAAACAGAAAAACAACTGAAGGAATATGGCGATAAAATCCCTGCTGATAAAAAGGCCGATATTGAGGGCAAACTAGAAGCTTTGAAAGCTGCCCATAAATTGCAGGACCTTACACAGATTGACACCGCAGTTGCTGCATTAAATGCAGCATGGACAGCAGCTAGTGAAGATATGTATAAAGCAACACAGGGCAGTGCTGATGCAAATGCAGGAGCAACCGATGCTCAGCAGGATTCAGGTAATGCAGGTGGCGAAAATGTAACAGATGCAGAGTTTGAAGAAGTGAAGTAAGAAATAGATTTTATGATTTAGTGTAAACTGCCCGGCTTTTGCCGGGCAGTTTTTTTATTTTAACAGTAATTGTGCTATTTTTCTATAGGTAAAACAACTAACAAAATCGGGCAGTTCTACTCTTGCAGCTTTCTGTAATAATTAGTTGCTTTACATCAACACCAAAACCAATTCTTATGAAAAAGTTGCTATTACCTATTATTGCTATTTTTTTGTTGGCATCATGCGCCGGTTCAGTATCTATTCAAAAAGCTGCTAACAAAAGCTATAAAAACTCAAGGGCTGTAAGATAATTTTTATCAATATTTAATCGTAATTACTGCTATACATAATATGATAGGAGAAGTTAACTTATGTTAATGGCAACGTTTTTGTATAATATACCCAAACCCTAATTTTATACAAAAACACAACTATATATGAAACAGGTTACATTTATCTTATCGGCAGTGGTTTTACTTGCTTTTACTCAGTGTAAACCAAAAGCACCTGCCAATAATAATACGCAGACAGTTGCAGCAAGCGAATTTTCTAAAGCTGATATTACCAGCATTACCAACAAGGAAATTTCTATGTGGGAATTTGGTAAAACTAAACAGGCCGATAAACTCAACGGCTTGCTGGCCGATGATTACCAGGCATTTTTTGGAAAAGTATTAATGAATAAGGCAGAAGTGATACGGAATTTTCAGGCTTCGGATATTTCCAACTACCGTTTGTTTAATATTCGTACTAAAAAGGTAAATGACGATGCTGCCATTATTTACTACGAGGCCCTGCAAAATGCAAAGGATGCCGATGGCGACCAATGGGTTCCCAATGTGGCGGTTTCTACCATATATGGAAAAAGGGGTGGAAGCTGGTATCCGGTATTCTACCATGAAACACCTATATTGAAATAAGGCTTTGTAAAATTTAAAACCCCGCAATTGCGGGGTTTATTATAAGCACTTAAAATTGGTAGTTAAAATTGATAAATTATATAAGATTTAATGCCTGTGCAAAAAAAGTAACATTAAAAGGTAAAACCATTGAGCAATAACCACCGCCTATTGCATATACACCAAAAAAGGCAGCAACTGATACTAAAAATAATAACCAGTAAATACCCCTTGAACGTTTTTTATCAGACATGTTAATAATGTTTTTGCAAATATAAGGGAGATAATAAAAATTCGCTCATTCTTAACAAAAATCTTCAAAAATATAGTGGAATAGAATTGCGATTTGTAAATTGCGTAATAAATACACATTGCATGACCATATCATTCTATGTAGCTTTTAAAAGTACATACGGGCAATCATTGGAAATAAAAATCTTTGGGTTTAATAAAAAAGGAGATTTAAAAGCTATAGAACTTCCTCTACATTATTTGAATGATGCATACTGGCATTTAAATGTAAATTTTGAGGAATTAGATTTAGCCGAAGAATTTGAGTACAGCTATGTCTATCGAAACAATAATACAGGTGAACATAAAGAGTTTAGTAAAAGCACTGCTATTAATATCAAAAAAATAGATACACAAAATATTGAAATTGTAGATGAGTGGAACGATGAAAAAACTTATCCTGATGTTTTTTCATCTATACCTTTTACTACAGTATTTCATCAAAAAGATAAAATAAAAATACCTTCCACTAAAAAGCCTACACATATTTTTAAAATAAAAGCACCTGCTTTGGCTGCTGGTAAAGTAGTTTGTTTAACAGGCAATAGCAAAAAGCTGGGCAATTGGAACAGCAATGAGCCCTTGCTAATGGAACATAAAAAAAATCATTGGCTGTTAAAACTCAATCTAGGCAAAGAAAAATTTCCTTTAGCATACAAACTTGGTATTTACGATTTGCAGAGTAAGCAAATGGAGTATGAAGAGGGTGAGAATAGATTATTGCCCGAGCCTTTTCAAAATCATACCCTCACAATCCTACATCAAAACCTTGATACAAAAAAATATCGTTGGAAAGGGGCAGGCATCAATGTTCCTTTATCTGCATTACGTAGTGAAAAAAGTTGGGGTGTTGGGGAGTTTACTGATATGAACCTGCTTACAGATATATCAAAAGAAGCAGGCCTTCGCTTAATTCAATTGTTGCCCATTAACGATACTACTGCTACACATACCAATAAGGACTCTTATCCATATTCGGCTGTATCTGCTTTTGCATTGCATCCCATTTATCTAAATGTTCAAAAACTGGCAACTGCACTATCTGTAAAATTTTCTGCAGAAATGCAGAAAGGAATAGAAGAATTAAATAAAAAAGATACACTCCATTACGAGGAAGTGCTGTTAATAAAGCAAGAAGCTATTAAACATTTATACGAAAGTGATAAAGAATCTTTCAAAGATGATTATGGGTGGTTTAGTTTTTTTGAATTGCACCGCCATTGGCTTGTACCTTATGCAGCCTATTGCTATTTAAGAGATAAAAATAAAACAGCAGATTATAATACATGGCCTGAATATTCACTATATAGTGAAGATGCTATACAGCTATTAGCAAGTACGGAGAATGATTTTTATGATGAAATAGCCATTCATTATTATACCCAGTATCATTTGCATTTGCAATTAAAGGATGCAGTGGATTATGCTCATAAAAATGGAATTATCATTAAAGGCGATTTGCCTATTGGTGTAGGCAGGTACAGTTGCGATGCATGGATGTATCGAGAACTATTTCACATGGATATGCAAGCCGGTGCTCCGCCAGATGCTTTTGCTACCAAAGGTCAAAACTGGAGCTTTCCTACCTACAATTGGGAAAAAATGGCTGAAGATAATTATGCATGGTGGCGCCAGCGCATGGAGCATATGAGTAATTATTTTGATGCCATTAGAATAGATCATGTGTTGGGCTTTTTCCGTATATGGAGTATTCCTTTAAATTCAGTGGAAGGTATTTTAGGAAAATTTGTTTCTTCTTGGCCTATACCTGCTTATGATTTTGGCAATGCAGGCTTAAATTTTAGCGAAGAGCGTTATTGCGACCCTTATATCACCGAAGAATTGTTGCATAGATGGTTTGGGCAAAATGTTACTACGGTACAACAGGTTTTTTTAGATGGCTACAAGTTTAAAGAGCAGTTTAATACCCAGCGTAAAATTGATGTTTTTATAAAGGAGCATCCTGAATATACGCATCTAAAAACCGGGCTGTTTGATTTGATAAGTAATGTAATTGCAATAAGGGATGATGTACATGCAGGTAATTATCATTTGCGAATTGGGGTGCATGGTACAGATTCTTATAAAGCATTGTCTCATCATGACCAGACAATTATAAATAGGTTGTTTGATGATTATTTCTTCAAAAAGCAAAACGCATTATGGGAAGAAGAAGGGATTAAAAAATTAAATGCCCTAAAGCAAAGTACTAATATGCTTATTTGTGCAGAAGACCTCGGAATGGTACCCGAAATGGTAGAACATGTGTTAGAAGATTTACAAATGCTGGCATTGGAAGTGCAGCGTATGCCAAAACGTGCTGGCGAAGAATTCTCTAATCCATATACTTCACCTTATTTGAGCGTAGTTACACCATCTACGCATGATATGGCAACTTTAAGAGAATGGTGGGAAGAAGATAGAAATACTACCCAAAGGTTTTATAATAATCAATTGGGGCTTTATGGAGATGCACCTTTTTATGCAGAAGATTGGGTTTGCAAGGATATTATAAAACAACATTTGCAATCGCCTGCCATGTGGGCTATTTTTCTTTTGCAAGATTTATTGGCAATGGATAGTAACTTACGAAAAGAAGATCCTTCGTCTGAACGAATTAATAATCCGGCAGATCCCAATCATTATTGGAATTATAGGATGCACTGCACTTTGGAAGAATTAAATGAGCAACCCGGATTTGTTGTTTCTTTGAAACAGATGGTTAAGGATAGCGGAAGATAGAAGGTTTGCAAACTCAATACTTTTGTGTTTCAAAAGTTGCAAAGGTTAAGTAAGTTTTGGCAACAGCATACGGAAAATGAAATAACAAGAAACGATTAATGAAAGTCAGCTACAAAATATTCAACCTTCCTTTTACCCATCCTTTTACTATATCAAAGGGAACCAAAACACATCAGCCAACATTTATTGTAGAACTGGATTATTTTGGTATCAAGGGTTATGGTGAAGCACCTGCCATTGCTTATTATAATATTCCTGTAGAAAAAATGCAGGCCGACCTTGAAGCAAAAAGGCCGTTGGTTGAAAAATTTGCCTTTACAGACCCCGAACGCTACTGGCATTACTTACATCATTTGTTTCCTCAAAACAATTTTTTGGTTTGTGCTTTGGATATGGCAGGCTGGGATATTTATGGCAAGCTGAAAAAAAAGCAATTGCATCAATTGTGGAATCTTGATACATCAAAATCGCCATTAACAGATTATACAATTGGTATAGATACAATAGATAACATGGTTGCCAAAATGAAGGAAAAGCCATGGCCTATTTACAAAGTAAAAGTGGGAACCGAAAATGATGTTGAAATGGTAGAGGCCTTGCGAAAAAATACCGATGCTATTTTAAGAGTTGATGCCAATGCAGCCTGGACATTAGAACAAGCATTACATAAAATACCTTTGTTAAAAGAGCTAGGTGTAGAACTAGTAGAACAGCCTTTGGCAAAAGATGATTGGGAGGGAATGAAAGTATTATATGGAAAATCGCCTTTGCCTTTGTATGCCGATGAAGCCTGTGTTTTAGAAAGTGATGTGCAAAAGTGCCACCAACATTTTCATGGTATTAATATCAAGCTCACCAAATGTAGTGGTATTACACCAGCAAGAAGAATGATAACAAAGGCAAAGGAATTGGATATGAAAGTAATGGTTGGTTGTATGAACGAAAGTTCAGTTGGCACAGCAGCAATAGCACAACTAGCACCTCTGCTCGATCATGTAGATATGGATGGGCCACTATTACTTGCAGAAGACATAGCAACGGGTGTTGGATTTAACAACGGAAAAATATTATATAACAATTTGGCCGGGTTGGGAGTTGAGCTGAATGATTTTTAAACAACAATTTTTAATAATAGTGAATTTATGAGCAACCAACCAACGGCCAAAAGAGTTTTGTTTATTGACAGGGATGGCACGCTCATAAAAGAAGCCCCACCTTCATATCAATTAGATTCCTTTGAAAAATTATGTTTTTATCCGCATGTGTTTGAATATATGCGTAAAATAGCAACAGAGCTATCTTTTGAATTGGTAATGGTTACTAACCAAGATGGATTGGGTACAGATAATTTTCCGGAAGATAGTTTTTGGCCCTTGCATAATTTTGTAATGCAAAGTTTTGAAAACGAAAACATCTTTTTTTCGGAAGTGTTCATTGATAAAACGTATCCATATCAAAATTCGCCTAACAGAAAACCGGGAACAGGGATGCTTAATAAATATATTAATAACCCTGCTTATGATTTGGATGGCAGTTTTGTAATAGGCGACCGTATTACAGATATGCAACTTGCAAAAAACCTAGGCTGCAAAGGAATATGGATAAATGTAGATGAAGCCTTAGGTCAAGGTGAATTGAGCGATTCTATAGATGTTTTAAAACAAAATACAATTGTACTTACCACTCCTTTTTGGGAGAAAATTTACGAGTTTTTAAAAGCACAATAGTTTTACAGTAATAATTGCGGTAATATTTTTCCTCTATTTACCCGATTTTTGCAGAATGACACCAGAAAGGACAAAACGATTAAAGGATGTTTTAGACAAGCGTCAGCCTGACCTCACTGTAGTGCTGGAAAATGTACAAGATCCTCACAATATTTCTGCAGTAATGCGTACTTGCGATGCTGTTGGCATTCAAGATATTTATATCTTAAATACACAGATTCCAAAACATAAAAAATGGGGTGCCAAAAGTTCATCAAGTGCTGCCAAGTGGCTTACAATACATCAGTTTACAGATACAAAAGAATGTTTTGAAGCTTTGCGAAAGAACTACGATAAAATTTATACTACGCATTTAAGCAGCGATGCTTTTAGTTTACATGAGCTCAATCTTACACAAAAAGTAGCCCTTGTTTTTGGTAATGAACATAGTGGCGTTACAGAAGAAACCATCGCATTAAGCGATGGAAATTTTATTATTCCCCAAGTAGGCATCATTAAGTCTTTAAATATATCTGTTGCTTGTGCAGTAAGTGTATATGAAGCGTACAGACAAAAGCTAAATGCTGGGCATTACACAAAACGCCAATTGCAAGAACCTGCATACAGTGAACTCCGTACTGCATGGGGATTTTTGGATGCGGATGATACTGCACAATAATATATGTTTGCCGCCTGTAATTTATAGAGGCTTTTTATAGCTGTTTTATTTATCTTCCAATTACAATTACTATTTATGAAAAGATTTTTGTTAGTACTATGTTTATTCGCTGCTTTTACAAGCTTTGCCCAAATAAAAAAACCTATAACACATGCTGTGTATGATGGGTGGAAATCTGTAGGCGAGAGAAAAATTAGTAATGATGGAAATTATATTGTGTATGCAATTAATCCACAGGAAGGCGATGGAGAATTGATTGTGCAGGATGTAAAAACAGGCTATAAAAAGTCTTATGCAAGAGGCTATAATGCTGTATTGACCGAAGATAGTAAATATGCAATTTTTAAAATAAAACCTGAGTTTCAGGAAACCCGGCAGGCAAAAATTAAAAAGAAAAAGCCTGATGATATGCCAAAAGATTCACTGGCAATTGTATTATTAGGTACTGATAGCATTATTAAAATTGGCCGCATTAAGTCTTTTAAAACACCTGAAAAAGCCTTTGGTTGGTTGGCTTATCAATTAGAAAAACCATTGCCAGATACCTCAAAGAAAAAATCTGCACCAGACTCTGTAAAACTGAAAATAGATAAGCTTGCAAAACTTGCCGACTCTATGATACGCAAATCCCTGGATTCTGTAAAGGGCAAAATTGAAAAAGAAGAAGTAATTGGCGCTGCAAAAAAAGCTGTAAAAGAAATTTATAAAAAGGCAGATGAAGAAGGGTTGAATGAGATTTCGGATGCTGATGGAGATGATATGCCTGGAGGCGCATCAGGGAGTGAAGGAACAGAGTTGGTACTAAGAAATCTGCTTACAGGTAAGGCGTACAACTTTAAACTTGTAAACGAGTTTTTCTTTGATGAAAAGGGTAGAAGGTTATTGATAGAAACAACTAAAAATACTAAAGATACAAACACTGTTGCAAGGGTATTGTTGTACAATTTAGATAAGGGGACAACCGATACCATTATGCAAAAGCTTAATGGTGCCAAGAACTTTGCATTTGATGAAGAAGGTAGCCAGCTTGCATTTGTTGCCGAAAGAGATAGTAGCAGCAAGGCTTTGCAAAAATTTTATAAGCTCTGGTATTTTAAATCCGGTATGGATAGTGCTACTGTATTGGCTGAAAAAAATACCCTCGGCATGAAGCTTGGCTTTACCGTTAGTGAAAATGGTTCGGTACGTTTTAGCAAAGATGGAAGAAAGTTGTTCTTTGGCACTATGCCTATACCGCCAATAAAAGATACAAGCCTTGTTGATTTTGAATTGGCAAGGTTAGATATATGGACTTATAAGGATGACTACCTTCAGCCACAGCAGCTAAAGCAGTTGAATAATGAGCAACGCAGAAGTTATCTTGCCGTAACCAGGCCCGGCACTAAAGAAATTGTTCAGTTGGGAGATGCCGATGTTGAGAATACAAGTTTAGTTGATGAAGGCAATGCCGATTGGGTATTGGGCCAAACGAGCAAGGGCAATCGTATAGCACAGCAATGGGAAGGACGCACAAAAAACATTGCTTATATAATTGATGTAAATACCGGTAAGCGAGTAACGATAAAAAGCACTAATTATGGCTTTTATAGTGCATCACCAAATGGTAACTATGTGTACTGGTACAACCCTGCTGAAAAAAATTATTTTGCTTATAATGTTGCAACCACTGCAATCAAAAATATTTCTTCCAAAATTAAAGAACCTCTATATGATACTGAAAATGATGTGCCTGACTTTCCTTCGCCTGCAGGAACTATTGGCTGGGTAAGTGCCGACCAATATTTTTTAATAAAAGACGAATATGATATTTGGCAGGTAGATCCTAATGGAATTGAACAACCTAAAAATATTACCAATGGTTTTGGTAGAAAAAATAAAACCGAGTTTTCATATATAAAGCTGGATGATGAAAAGCGATTTATAGAACCCGACGAAACAATCTTACTCTCTTCATTCAACAAAGTAAACAAGTACAGTGGTTTTTATAATAAAAAAATAGACGCTGTAGCAGATCCTTTGCTTATTGCTACAGGAGCATATAGTTTTGGCTCTATTCAAAAAGCAAAGGATGCTAAGGAATACCTTTTGCAAAGGGCTACGCCACAGGCCAGTGAATTGTTTTATGGTGATGCACTTAGCCAAGTATCGCAGGTTACTACGGTTGCTGCTCAACAAAATGAGTACAACTGGCTTACTACCGAGTTGGTGCGTTGGAAAATGTTTGACGGTAAAATGAGCGAAGGCATTTTGTATAAGCCTCAAAATTTTGACCCTAAGAAAAAGTATCCTGTGTTGTTTTATTTTTATGAAAAAAATAGCGATGGGTTGTACAGTTATAAAACGCCCGCACCAAGTGCATCCACCATTAATATCCCATATTTTGTGAGCAACGGATACCTTGTGTTTGATCCAAATATTTATTACAAGCAAGGTGAACCCGGCGAAAGTGCTTATAACAGTGTGGTGAGTGCTGCAAGGTATTTAAGTAAAATGCCTTGGGTAGATAGTACCAAAATGGGCATACAAGGGCAAAGCTGGGGAGGCTATCAGGTAGCTTATTTGGTTACCAGAACAAATATGTTTAAGGCGGCAGGTGCTGGTGCACCAGTTGCAAATATGACAAGTGCTTATGGTGGAATTAGATGGGGTACCGGCATCAATCGTCAGTTTCAATATGAAAAAACGCAAAGCCGTATTGGTGCCACATTGTGGGAACGACCGGACTTGTATATTAAAAACTCTCCGCTTTTTACGGCCAATAAAATAACTACTCCATTGCTTATAATGCACAATGATGCCGATGGTGCTGTGCCTTGGTATCAGGGTATTGAGTTATTTACTGCACTAAAAAGATTAGATAAAAAAGTGTGGTTACTACAGTATAATAATGAAGATCATAATTTAGTGGAAAGAAAAAACAGGAAGGACTTGTCTATAAGATTAAGCCAGTTTTTTGATTACTATTTAAAAGGAGCCAAACCTGCTAAATGGATGGTAGAAGGTGTGCCTGCAGTTGATAAAGGAAGAGATTGGGGATTAGAGTTGGAATAGAGTAGGGCAAATTTATTCAGTAATTGAAAATAAGTAAAACAAAAAAAGAAGCTTACGGGCTTCTTTTTTTGCCATACAGAATATATCTACTGGCGAATAAAAATTTTAAAAGCTCCGGGTTACCCACAACATACAAAGTAGCCGTAGAATCTAAGCCCGGTGCTTTTACTTTCAAGGAAGATTCATGTAAGTTACCCTCTTGAAAATTGTACTATAAACCTACAAATTCATTTAGCCAACTCATAATTTTTTATTGCATAGTTATGCACATTTCACTAAAAGAAATTGACATGATTTGTTTAACTTACATTACTAAAATGAATAGATTATGTTATCAAAACCAATGCAAGAAGCACTAAATAAACAAGTTAAGTTAGAGGCAGCCTCATCTCAGGCATATTTAGCTATGGCAAGTTGGGCCGAAATACAACCAGGGCTGGAAGGTGTGGCAGAATATTTTTTTCAACAAAGTGAAGAAGAAAGAGTACATATGCTAAAGTTGATGCGTTTTATTAATGAACGAGGTGGCTTTGCAATGGTGCCCGATTTAGGCCAGCCTATAGTAACTTTTAAGAGTGTAAAAAGTTTATTTGAAAAATTTTTAAACAGTGAATTGGAAGTGAGCAATAGTATCAATGAATTGGTTGACTTGGCCTTGAAAGAAAGAGATTATGCAACACATAATTTTTTGCAGTGGTATGTAAGTGAACAGATAGAAGAAGAAAAAAGTGCCCGTGTTTTGAATGATAAGCTGGAATTGATAGGAGATGATAAGAGTGGTTTGTATTTATTTGACAGGGATATTTTAAATACAAGAGGTGGACAAAAAAAGTAAGCTATTGTAAGCATCCTGCATTTATTCAAGATACTTCGATAAATGATTAATCAACATCATTACACCGCTAATATTCAATGGACCGGCAATACAGGAGAAGGTACTACCCATTACCGCAGCTATTCTCGTAACCATACTATACAATGCGATGGCAAATCAATTATTGAAGCTTCATCTGATCCTGCTTTTTTGGGTAATCCTGCAATGTATAATCCCGAAGACCTATTACTTGCTTCTTTATCTTCCTGCCATATGCTTTGGTATTTGCATTTATGTGCAGATAATGGAGTAGTGGTTACTGCCTACAACGACAACGCAATCGGTACTATGGAAGAAAATGAAAACGGCGGCAGGTTTACGGAAGTGGTATTGTTTCCAAAAGTAAAAGTTGCCAATGCCGCAATGATTGAAAAGGCAATCGGGTTACATAGCCAAGCACATAAGAAATGTTTTATTGCCAACTCTTGCAATTTTCCTGTAAAGCATCAGCCTGAAGTTTATGTGTAATTATTTTTTGTTGAACACTGCAATACTATCATCAGGCAAATAAATCATTAATTGGCCATTGAGTATTTTATAGCTTACTGTATTTCCGCTTAATGTGCCTACAAAATTGCTTTCTTTCTTTCCAATACAAGCCATTTTTGTAGAAGCAATAGTTCCAAACTTTATCAACGATCCCCAAACTTCTGCATCTCCAAATATGCGGTTGCAACCATCATGCCCAGTCAATTTATTTTCTACAGGGTTTAGCTCTATTTCTGGTAAACCTTTTGCAAAATCGGATGCCACAACTTTTTCTCCTTTCAATTGGTCCAATACCCATTTCCCATTAAGAGAGCTACTATACAAAAATTGCCCACAACCTGTATAAATTTTTCCATTTACTTCAACAGTAACTTTTCTGTTGTATTGCTCTTTGGAAGTTATGCTACTGCAATTTTCTGCATAGATGCTTACAATCATACTTCCTTTATCTGTATTGGTTGTAAATCGAATCAATTTTTGTTCCTTGGCTTCTTCGGGCTTTACGGAACTTGCAATAATATTGCTGCCATCTAAAGATTTAAAGCGGATAGCTTTATCGAAAGCTATCTCCAAGCTCCAGCTTGCAGGTAATTCCCCTTTTGCAAAAAAATCAATACCATCCTGTAGCTTTTGTTCCATATTTTCATTAACAACTTTTGTATCGTACTCTTTTTTAGCAGTTGATTTATGAGTACTTCCACATGCACTCAGTATAATCACTCCTAATACTACTAAACATTTTTTCATCTATTAAAGTTCTGCTATTAAATGTTAACTAAATAAAAAAGAGGTTGTCAAAAGGCAACCTCTTTAAAAATTATATCAATAAAATTAAATCGAGCGGTTCGAGTCAAAATTCTCCAACTCCTTACTTACTGCATTTAGAAAAGTAGAACCCAACGCACCATCAATTACCCGATGATCGTAGCTTAAAGAAATATACATCATGTGACGAATAGCAATACTATCGCCCTGCGGCGTTTCAATTACCATTGGCCTTTTCTTTATTGCTCCAACAGCCATTATAGCTACCTGTGGTTGATTAATAATTGGCGTGCCCATAATGCTTCCAAAAGTACCCACATTGGTTAATGTAAATGTACCGCCATTAGTATCATCGGGCTTTAACTTTCCTGTACGGGCTGCATTGGCCAGGCCATTTACCTGTTTTGTTAAGCCAACTAGGTTTAGCTGATCTGCATTTTTAATAACAGGTACAATTAGATTGCCGCTAGGTAGGGCAGTGGCCATACCAATGTTGAGGTCTTTTTTTACGATTATTTTATCACCATCTACAGAACTGCTCAACCAAGGGTATTTTTTCAAACATTTTACAATAGCTTCAACAAATAAAGGCGTAAATGTAATTTTTTCCCCTTCTCTTTTTTCAAATTCCTTTTTTACTTTTTCTCTCCATAATACCAGGTTGGTAACATCGCATTCAGCAAAACTGGTTACATGTGGGCTTATGCGCTTACTATCAACCATATGCTTGGCAATCAATTTACGCATACGGTCCATTTCTATCACTTCTACATTGCCCTGGTAGACTACAGGGTATTGCTGTGCATCTTCCTTTTTACTAGCAGGTTGAGACGCTGTAACAACAGTTACAGGTTGCGGAGCCGTGGCTTGAGCAGGCTTACTACCTCGATTAGCTACATAAGCCAATATATCTTTTTTACTTACACGGCCATCCTGGCCTGTACCCGGAATGTTTTCCAGTTCACTCATACTTATACCTTCGCTTTGAGCAATATTCAATACAAGTGGTGAGTAAAACCTTGCAGCACCGCTATTAGCAACAGTTGCAGCATGAGCAGCAGGCTGATAAGGAACATCCTCCTCAACAACCTTGGCATCTTCGTACACTGGAGACGCAGCAGCTTGGGTTTGTGCAGGAGCAGCACTAGCAACCGCAGCACCATTAGCCGTATCAATACGGGCTATAACGGTACCAATTGGCACTACATCATTTTCGTTGAACAATACTTCAGCAATTGTACCTTCTGCTGTAGAAGGTACTTCACTATCCACCTTGTCGGTGGCTATATCCAGCACGGGTTCATCCTGTGCTACTTTATCTCCGGGCTTTTTATGCCAGCGCAAAATGGTGGCTTCCATAATGCTTTCACCAAGCTTTGGCATTACCAGATCTACTAAACTCATATGGCGTTATTTATTTATTAGATTGAATAATAAACCGCAAATGTACGCAAATAAGTTATGAGATTTAGCTTATAGAATATGAGTAGTAAGATGTATATTTTTTGTAATTAAAAAATTGAGCAACACATCAAAAACTACTTTTAATACCTGCAACTGTTTTTCATGGCATCATCGTTGCGTCGCAATCACTTCATCGGCATATCATTGGGCTGCATTACGAAATTTACTTTGTTAGCTTTCCAAAATAAATTTACGCATTAAGTTCATTGCATTAATGGCGGTTAATTGTGTATTTCTTTGCCTGTCAAACCTAAAGTGAAATTTTTGGGCAACTTGTTTTATCCTATTTCCTACAGCAATCCATACAGTTCCTACCGGTTTTTCGTCACTGCCACCATCCGGGCCCATAATGCCGGAAACCGCCAAAGCATAATCTGTATCCATTAGTTTCAAAACCCCATTTACCATTTGTAAAACTGTTTGCTCGCTTACAGCACCATTTTCTGTTAATATAGCTTCTTCTACACCTAAAATATTTATTTTAATCTGATTACTATAGCTTACCACACTGCCATTAAAATAGGCCGATGAACCTGGTATTGTTGTTAGTAAATGAGCAATTAATCCACCTGTGCAACTTTCAGCAGTACTAATGGTTTTGTTTTTTGATAATAGCAATTTTCCTAAAACCGCTTCCATTGGCTCATCGGTATTTGTTACCAAATATTCTTTTGTTAAATGCTGAAGCGTTAAAAATCTTTCATCAATCTCTTTTTCTACAGAAGCCGCACCTGTACCTGTAAGTCTTAGCCTAACCATTCCATAGTTTGGTAGATAAGCTAGTTTAATATTAGCAGGCAATGCATTTTCAAAATCAATAATCATATCTGCCAACATTGATTCTCCGATGCCAAAAGTGAGCAAAGTACGGTGATGTATTTCTTCAGTTGTAAACCGCTCTCGTAAAAACGGAATCACTGATTTTTGCATCATTACCTGCATTTCTGTTGGAACACCGGGCATACTTACAAAAATTTTTCTATCTTTTTCAAACAACATACCGGGTGCAGTGCCACGGCTGTTTTGTAAAACAGTGCAAGTGTTGGGAACATCAGCCTGTTTTATATTTCTTTCTGTTAATTCTCTTTTAAAAACTTCTTCAAAAAGATAACGTACATTTTCCAGTGCTGCTTCATTGAGTACCAGCTCGCCTTCAAAATATTTGCACAATAGTGGTTTGGTAATATCATCCGCAGTAGGGCCAAGGCCACCTGTTATCAAAATAATATCCGATTGTAATTGTTCTTCATCCAGTGCATTCCATATTTCATCCCACACATCGCCTACGGCTACACGGTGTTTTACCCGGAACCCATATTTGTTTAGTTCCTGCGCCATCCAGGCACTATTGGTATCAATTACCTGGCCTATCAATAATTCATCGCCTATGGTGATGATAGATACGTTAACCATTGATTGCTTTTTTAAACTTAATTTTATTGCAAGTTATATCAAGATGAAGACATTTAATTTTTTGCTAGCCTGCTTTATATCTGTAAGCAGTATCGCACAAACCGTACAGGAAAAAATTGCTGCAGCCATTAATATAGTAGAAAGGGATGAACAATTTGCTCATGCTTCTATTGGTTTCTTTATTATAAATAGTAAATCCGGAGAAATAGTTTTTGATAAAAACGGACAAACAGGATTGGCTCCTGCCAGTACACAAAAAATTGTTACCAGTGCCGCTGCTTATGAATTGTTGGGTAAAGATTTTGTTTATAAAACTAGTTTTGGTTACGATGCTGTAATCAGTAAAAATATTTTAAAAGGCAATCTTATTATTACAGCAAGTGGCGACCCTACACTTGGTAGCTGGCGGTGGAAAAATACAGGAAAAGATAGCATCTTCTCGGCAATTGCAACTGCTTTTAAACAAAAAGACGTAAAGGTTATTAATGGCACAATAGCACTTAATACTTATGCTTGGGAAAGCCAGGCTACCCCCAATGGCTGGATATGGGAAGATGTAGGAAATTATTATGGAGCGGGTGCATATGTTTTAAACTGGCACGAGAACTCCTATAGCCTTGAATTGAAACCGGGGAAAAATATTGACGATTCTGTAAAGCTGTTGAAAACAGAACCAGAAATACCCATAGTGCAATTTATTAATGAACTTAAAACAGCAAAAGTTGGTAGCGGCGACAATTCAGTAATCTACTTACCCGAAAGAGGGGAGGTTGGTTTTCTAAGAGGCACAATTCCTGCAGGTACAGAAAAGTTTACTATTAAAGGCTCTATGCCAATTCCGGAAAGTGTTTTTATAAATGAAATGAAAGCAGGGTTGTTAAAATCTGGGGTTGTGTTAAATAGTAAACTAGATTCTTATATTGGAAGAGCTAAGTTTAAACCTACTATTTTAAAAACCGAAGCTCCATTAATAACCATTAACTCACCATCATTAGATTCTATGAATTATTGGTTTATGAAAGAGAGCATCAATCTTTATGGAGAGGCTTTTATAAAATCAATAGCGCAACAACGTACCGGATTTGGTGCTACTGTTGCGGGGTTGGATATGGTAAAAGAACTATGGAAATCTAAAGGAATTGAGCCTGCCGAATTAAAAATAAAAGATGGAAGTGGCCTATCGCCTGCCAACAGATTAACTCCTCATGCACTTGTGAAGATTTTGCAATATGCATCAAAGCAAAGTTGGTTCGGGTCGTTTTATCACTCGTTGCCTTTACAAAATAATATCAAAATGAAAAGTGGCTATATTGGCGGTGTAAGAAGTTATGCAGGTTATATTAAAAGTAAAGCCGGTGAAGAATATACTTTCGCTTTTATTATTAATAATTTTGATGGTTCTCCAACTGCTGTAAGAGAAAAAATGTGGAAGATATTAGATATAATGAAGTAATGAAATATTGAAAATACATCTTACTTAAAATGATATAAATGAAAAAAGCATTACTATCTTCTTTTGCGATTATTTCTGTATTCATATGTTTAGCTCAAGGTGAAAAATTTTCGTTTGATAAAAACTGGCGTTTTCATAAAGGCGATATTCCTTTTGAAATATTGAGCAACCACGACAGTACTTATATGAATGCAAAAGCAGGCACAGCATGGGGTGCAGCCAACCCTTCTTATAAGGACAGCAGTTGGCGTAAGTTGCAACTGCCACACGATTGGGTGGTAGAAAACCCTTTTGATAACACACAAAATATTTCGCAAGGATACAAAGAGAGAGGTATTGGTTGGTATCGTAAAACCTTTTCATTGCCTGAATCTGACCAGGGAAAGCACTTGGAAATACAGTTTGAAGGCATTGCAACTTATGCAACTGTTTGGTTCAATGGCAATATTGTGCATCGTAATTGGTGTGGCTATACTTCTTTCTATATTGATATTACTTCAATGGCAAAATATGGCAAAGAAACCAATACCATTGTAGTAAAAGCAGATGCCAGCGGCAACAATATGGAAGGCTGGTGGTACGAAGGTGGCGGAATTTACAGGCATACATGGCTTGTAAAGCGTAACCCGGTTCATATAATTACAGATGGCGTATATGCGCATCCTGTAAAAAATGCCGTCAACTGGATCATTCCTGTAGAAGTGACATTAAATAATGCCGGAAAGCAAAATACGGCTGTTACAGTTAGCTCCGTATTGGTAGATGCAAACGGAAAACAAATTACTGCCGGTGGCGTAGATACTAAAATTCTGCCATTAAAGAATGGTGTTGCAAAATATAATCTTACAGTTACTAATCCACTTTTATGGACTCTTGAAAATCCGGCTTTATATAAAGTAATCACAACTGTAAAACAGGATGGAAAAGAAATCGACCAGTTAATTACCCGATGCGGATTTAGAACAATTCGCTTTGACAAGAACACTGGGTTTTACCTGAATGATAAGCATATCAAAATCCAGGGCGTTTGCAATCACCAGGATCATGCGGGTGTGGGAACAGCTATACCTAATTCCATCTGGGAATTCAGGATGACTAAGTTGAAAGAAATGGGTGCGAATGCATATCGTTGTTCGCATAATCCGCCTCCTGTAAAACTGTTAGAGCTATGCGATAGTCTTGGAATCATGGTGATGGATGAAAACAGAAATTTTAATGTGTCGCCTGAGTATGAAGCACAGTTGAAGTGGATGTTGCAGAGAGACCGTAACCATCCAAGTATTATTCTCTGGTCGGTGTTTAATGAAGAACCTATTCAATATTCACCACAAGGCTACGAAATGGTGCGTCGCATGAGTGCCATCGTAAAAAGCTACGATACCACCAGGCCTGTTACAGCAGCAATGAATGATGGTTTTTTTACACCACTTAATGTTTCTGATGCAGTGGATGTGGTGGGCTTTAACTACCGTATATGGGCATACGATAAATTTCGTGCTGCTAATCCTGATAAAATATTAACCAGCTCCGAGGATATATCTGCATTTCAAACCAGGGGAGAATATAAAACAGATATTTCAAAAAACATAGTAGATTCTTATGATAGCTGGGGTGCAGATTGGGGAAGCACCCAAAGAGTAGGATGGAAAGAAATAGATACCCGACCCTGGCTGGCCGGTTCATTCATTTGGACAGGATTTGACTATCGTGGCGAGCCTACACCCTTTAAATGGCCTTCTGTTAGTTCTTACTTTGGGCTGATGGATTTATGCGGCTTTCCTAAAATGGCTTACTGGTTAAAGCAGGCGCAATGGAAACATGATGCACATGTATTACAGTTAGTGCCACACTGGAACTGGCCCAAAGATAGTATCGGTAAAAAAATAAAAGTAATGGCACTCAGCAATGCAGATAGTGTAATGATTATATTAAATGGGAAAAAAATTGGTGGCCAAAAGGTTGACAAATACGAAATGAATACTTGGTTTATTCCTTACGCTCCAGGAAGGTTGGAAGCTATTGCATATAAAAATGGGAAGCTTGTATCTACATTCAAAACAGAAACTACTGGGCAGCCAGTTGAGTTGAAGCTGGAGCCTTACAAAAATATTTTACTGAACGATGGACTGGATGCAATACCTGTTACTGTTAAAGCTTTGGATGCAAAGGGCAGGGAAGTGCCTACTACGAATATATTGGTGCAGTTTTCTATTAATAATAAAGCAAAAATTATTGGCGTGGGAAATGGTAACCCTACCAGCCATGAAGAGGATAAAGCATCGGAAAGAAAATTATTCAATGGCCTTGCGCAAGTAATCATTCAATCAAACGAAGGAGCAGATGGAGTAGTGGAATTAAAAGCAACTGCGGAGGGATTGAAGCCTGCTACGATTTTGATACCGGTGAAGAATACTGCGCCGGTTCCTTCTTTATAACCAAACGTAAATTTCAATTTTAAAATTTACCGAACTTGGATGCTGTCAGCTATTAACATTGAGCCATTAAGTAATGCGGGCAAGTCTCTACTCCTGCAAAAAGAACTGTTCAATCTTAAGCTTCAATTCTTCCGGCATATTGCAACGCTTCATGCTGCTGGCTTCCATGAAATAAAGGGTTACATCGCCCACATTCAATAATTCGCCTGCTTCATTATAAATTTCAGAATGGAAAATTATTTTATGTGTAGTAGGTAGTTCTTTTAGGTTGGTTTTTACAGTAATAAGGTCATCGTATTTTGCAGGCCGTAAAAATTTACTGTGTATATCCACCACCGGCATAATAATGCCCATTGCCTCAATATCTTTATAAGTATACCCTAATTGCCTGATGGCTTCGCTTCTCCCAATTTCATAAAACTGGGCATAATGCCCATGATATACCACACCCATCTGGTCTGTTAAAGCATAATGGATTCTAATTTGTGTTTCGGAGCTGTACATGCAGGAAAGTTCTAAAGGTTTAAGAAGCTCAAAGGGTTTTAAAATGTTTCGGGGGTTTGCAAGCCCCCGAAATATTTTTGACTTTATGTAAATCAATAATCTAAATACATACAAAAAAATCAAAACTTATTTTCCCATCATGCCATCTACACTTATCTTGCCCGGGCCAATAAACAATAGAGCAATATAGCCTGATAAGTATAATGCGGCCATTTCCCCATCGCTAAAAATATGGCCATTGTGGGCTTTAAATAATGCCACGCACATTACTACAATAATTGCAATAGCGGCAAACCGTGTAAACAAGCCAATTAAAACAAACAAAGCGCAAAAGAACTCGGCAAAAACTACCAAAGCCAATGAAGCACTTTGGCCAATGCCCAGGAAGTTGATGAATTGTTCTTTGTATTTAGCAAAATTTACCAATTTGTCGTAGCCATGTGCCATCAGTAGCCCACCCAGGCCTAATCTTAAAAATAAAGTGCCTGCATTAAATGCGCCTGTTGTGTAAGAAGTTGAAGTAAGTTTTCCCATTGTTGAAATTAGTTTTGGTAAAAATAAATAATCGTAGTCAAATAGAAATCCACATGCCTGCATAAATTCTTTACCCTTTTACCATTCCTTTAACAGGCAAATAGCAGTAGTTTCGTTTGTTTACATAAGGCAAATGATATTTAATTGGAATAATGTTTGCTAAAGGTGCGACAATAGTATTTGCATTGGATTTATAACTAACCCACCATGAATCAAAAAATTTTTTCGCTGTTGATAGCAGCAACCATAGGTAGTGCTGTATATGCTCAACCAACACACACAATTACCGACCCTGAAAAAAAATATAAGGAAGCCAAAGAGTTTTTTATAAAAGAGCAATATGCATTGGCATATCCTCTAATGCGGGATTTAAAATTAAAATATCCTGCCAATACAGCTTCAGATCACACATATATAAATGATGATGTAGATTATTATTTTATTGCCTGCCAGTTAAAGCTAATGCAGGCTTCTGCAGAAAATGAAGCAAAAGATTATATAGCCGGCACTACCAATGAGCCAAGGGTACAGTTAATGAGCTATCACCTGGCTCATTATTATTTTTTAAAAGATGATTTTGAAAATGCCATCACCTATTTTGATAAAGCAGGGTATGATAATTTAAGCAACAATCAAATTGCAGATGCAAAATTTGAAAAGGCATATGCCTATTTTAATTTAAAACAGTTTGCCCAGGCAAAGCCTTTGTTTGATGAGATACACCAGTTGCCCGACAACAAGTATTACATACCGGCAAATTATTATTATGGCTTTATTAGTTACTACGATAAAAAATATGATGATGCACTAAAAGCATTTAAGTTGGTAGAAACGCATGAGAACTACAAAGGGGTAGTACCTTATTATATTGCTGAAATCTATTATTTCCAAGGGAAAAAGGACGAAGCATTGCGATATGGAGAATCTGTGCTAGCAAGAGGTGGTTCTTTATATTATGAAAAGCAGTTGAAACTGTTGATGGGCCAATTGTATTTTGAAAAGCAGGATTATCAAAAAGCCTTGCCATTGCTCGCAGACTATGTGAACAATACGCCCAAAGTTTCCAAAGAAGTATTGTACGAACTGAGTTTTAGTTATTATAAGCTGGATGATTATGATAAAGCCATTGAAGGGTTTAAGCAATTAAGCAATGAAAGAGACTCTATGGGTCAAAATAGTATGTATTTACTGGGCGACCTCTATTTAAAAACAGGCCAAAAAGCAAATGCTCGAAACGCTTTCCAGTACAGTGCTTACAATAGTAGCAATAAAGTGCAGCAAAGAGTGTCAAGGTTTAACTATGCAAAACTTTCTTATGAGTTAGGCTACCAGGATGTTGCTTTAAAAGAAATGAAGTCTTACCTAAAAGATTATCCAAATTCAGAAAATGATGCAGAAGCCAAAGAAATATTGGTGCAACTGTTAACCAATACCAATAACTTTCAGGAAGCATTGGCATTGTATGAGAGTTTTGGTACGCCTACGGCATCTATGCAAAAAGCTTACCCCAGAATTTTATATGGCAGGGCAATTGAATGGATTAACGACCAGCAACTACAGGCGGCAGATGACTTGCTGAATAAAGTAATCAGTAACAATTTTTCTGGCAATCTTGTTTACTATGCCAATTTTTGGAAAAGTGAAATTGCATATCGTTCACAACAATATACGGATGCTATTAGGTATGGCAATATTTTTTTGCAGGGCAATGTACCTGCACAAGGCGAAGCTACACCTACTGCTGCAAAATATAATATTGGTTATAGCTGGCTGTATAAAGAAGATTACCGCAATGCCCTGAGCTCTTTTGAAGGAGTTGCTAAAACATTAAATACCACTGCGACATCTATGCAACAGGACGCTTATCTCCGTAGCGCAGATTGCTATTATATGCTAAGAGACTATTCAAAAGCTACATCTATGTACGATCAGGTAATTGCACAGGCTCTACCTACATCAGACTACGCAACTTATCAAAAAGCAATGATTACGGGCATAAAAAGCCCAACGGACAAAATTCGTTTGTTAAATAGTATCTCTAAGCAATATCCTTCCAGCAATTTGTTACAGGATGTAAACATGGAAATTGCATCTACTTATATAGCCGACGAAAAATTTGGCGAAGCCATTCCATATCTTACCAAAGTAATTCAATCTAAAGACAATGGCCTCAAACCGAGAGCGTATCTAAAGTTGGGGCTTGCCTATTACAACAGTAACAATAACAAAGATGCTCTCACCAACTACGAAGCACTAATTCAAAAATATCCTCAATCACCGGAGGCAGAAGAGGCAATGGTTGTTATAAAGGATATTTATGTTGAAGAAGGTAGGCCAAATGATTATGTAGAACTTATGAAACGAAATGGTATTGTAGTTTCTGTAAGCGAAGCAGATTCACTTACGTATGCTGCTGCAATGCTGAAATACAATAACAACGATTGTAATGCAGCCATTACATCTTTTGGAAATTATCTTGCTACTTACCCCGATGGTAATTATGCAATAGAAGCTAGTTATCTACGTGGCAGTTGTTACCAAAAAAATAAAGCATGGGCAGAAGCGGTAAAAGAGTACGGATTTGTAAACAGCAAGGGACTAAATAAATATTATGAGAGAGCTACGCTGGAAGCCGCCCGTATCAATTATTTTGAATTAAAGGATTATGCGAATGCAAAAAAATATTTTGAGATGTTGCGAGCCAATGCGGTAAGCCAGGATAATCAATTGGAAGCATTGCGTGGATTAGTAAGAAGCTATTACTTATTAAAAGATTTTGCTGAAGCTAATACGGCAGCTAAAGAGCTACTCACAAAGAAAGGCATTAGTACAGACGATAAAGCAATTGCTAACCTTGTTTATGGAAAATCATTGCAGGTAAGTAATGATTTAAATGCTGCGATTGCAGCATTTAAATCCGCAGCAGCCATCAATAAATCTGCTTGGGGTGCTGAGGCTCGCTATGAAATTGCAGCTTGTTATTTCAGCCTGAGTAATCTTGCCGCAGCAGAAAAATCGGCTATGGCGGTTATTAAAGAAACGGGCTCTTACGATTTATGGGTAACTAAGGCATATATCTTGTTGGGAGATATTTTTATGCAACAAAAGGATTATTTCAACGCAAAGGCAACTTATGAGAGCGTAGCTAAGAATGCCTCAATTACAGAGCTTAAAACCGAAGCACAGCAGAAATATGATAAGGCAGTAGAAGAAGAGAAGTCGTCATCAAAAATTAATAACTAATAAAAAAAGAAAAAATTCATTTTGTCAATTGTAGTTTTTTGAATTTTTACTTTTTAATTCATCTTATATGCACAAAGCACTCTTAATTATAGTAGGAAGTTTTATTACATTGAATGTGTTTGCCCAAAAAGACACTACTAAAACACAAACTATTGATATTACCTCGGCATTTAAGCCGGTACTTCGCAATGCGGTAAAAATCAATTTTTATGGCTCGCAATTACAGGCAGATACTAGCAGGCCTGTGTTGCGATATAGTATTCCATCACAAAACTTGTTTTATTCTTATCAACCAATTACCTTAAGGCCACTAGCATTGGCTCAAGACACTAGCCTTTACCTTGGTGATCGTAATTTTGTAAAAGTTGGTTATGGCAATTACAAAACACCTTACTTAGCGGCTGGCTTAAGTATGGGCGATGGAAAGAAAGGCCTGCTGAATTTATATGTGGACTATATAGGGTCCAAGGGTAAACAAATTGAACATCAGGATTATTCTATTATGAATGTAAAGGCCGCAGGCAGTTTGTTTACGCCAAAAAATGAAGCCTATGGGTCCGTTTCTATCAACAGCAGCGATTATAATTTGTATGGGTACAATCATACAGCATTTACTTATAATAAAAGCGATGTGCAGCAAAAGTTACAGGATGTAGAATTGATGGCAGGAATTAAAAACCGCTCTGCTAATGAGTTGAACATAAACTATGATCCTTCCATAAAAATAAATGCATTTAGCAATAAGAATAAAGCTAAGGAAACTACCGTAAGGTTTAATGCACCGGTGAGTTATAGGATAAATGATGAACTGTCGGTAATGGCAACACTAAAAGCCGATTTCGCCAGCTATAAAACAGAGAGCAATATTCCCGGTAATTTAAAATTGAACAACAGCCTTATTCAATTAGCACCTGCATTAGAATATAAAAATGAATTGATAAAAGCCCATGTGGGAATTACACCGGTTTGGAACAATGATAAATTTGACTGGCTGCCAGATGTATATGCAGAAGCAAAATTTGGCGAAAATGTTTTCCTTGTGCAAGGAGGGTTAGTTGGCCGTTATATTTTAAACAGCTATCGTAATCTGACAAATATTAACCCTTATTTACTAACTATTTCTGAGTATAACAATACCAAGGAAATTGAACTGTATGGTGGCATTAAAGCAACCATGGGCAAGCATTTTAGCTTTAGTGCTAAAGCTGGGGCAAGTAAATATACTAATCTTCCATTGTTTATAAACGACACTGCTTTTGATGAAAAGGGATTTTATGTAAGCAATGAAAGCAAGATAAATAACTTTAGGATACATGGCGATTTGAGCTATATCAACCAGGATAAATTTACCATAACTGCAGGGCTTACGTTTAACGGGTATACCGGAATGAAGAATAATGACAAAGCATGGCATACCATTCCTTTGGAATTAAATGGCTCAATGCGTTGGTGGGCAATGAAAAAATTACTGTTCAAGACAGATTTTAATATGTTTAGGGGAATTAAATATGTAAGTGCGGCAGGTAACAGTAGAGACCTCGATGCAGGGAAAGACCTGAGTATTGGTGCCGAATATAAAATCAACAAACAATTTAGCGCATGGATAAATGCCAATAATCTTTTTAATGATAAGTACCAACGCTGGCACAATTATGCAGTATATGGCACTAACGTAGTAGGCGGCATTATTTTTCATTTTTAAGAATTACATTTGCCGCAATGGAACAGTTGCTCACATTATACCTATATCAATACAAAATATGCCCTTTGCCTAGCGTGGGCACTTTGGTATTACAACCTGGCAAAGCAATTGCACTTCAGGCAGAGAGGCTTATGCAGGCCCCGGTTTCATCAATAGAATTCTCCGCAACAGAAGCCAATGAAGATGGTTTATTGCAATACATATCAACCGCTCTAAAAATTGACAGTACGGCGGCTGCTTTAACGCTCAATCATTTTTGTAAAAGCATATTGAAGCTTGATAGTGGCTCTGAAATAAAATTTGCAAATGCTGGCACATTTAAAGTTGATGACAATCACCAGCTTTTTTTTGAGACAGCTCAACCCAATGCTGCATTTTTACCAGATGTAACAGCAGAGCGTATTATTCATCCGAATGCAAAGCATAATATGCTGGTAGGGGATACGCATACCAATACCGGTACCATGACTGAAGTGCTTTCTACTGAAGAGAAATCCCGTCCATTTTCATGGATATGGTGGGCAACGGGTTTGGCTGTTGCTGCTACAATTGTAATCGTCTTTTATTTTTACAATAATTCTTCGGTAGGGTTTGGCAACGCAAATTCAACCACTCCCGCAAAAGAGCCCACTTCTACTTATTCCACAAGCACAAAGTAGATGAAAATCATTTTCTTTGTAGCCAGAACTTTGTCAGCATGATTCATTATGAGCAGTGCCCGGTTTGTTCGGGAAAAAACATACAACCCTTTTTACAGGTAAAAGATTATACGGTTTCGCAAGAAATCTATTCGTTGTATAAATGCAGTGATTGTGGGTTTGTGTTTACTCAAGACGTTCCCTCACAGGAAGAAATAGGAAAATATTATCAGTCGCAAAACTATATTTCGCACAGCGATACACAGCAAGGTATTGTAAACAAGCTATACCATAAAGTAAGAAAAATTACATTAGCAGGTAAACGAAAACTAGTGGTTTTACAAACCGGCTTGTCAAAAGGAAGTCTGCTGGATGTTGGCTGTGGTACAGGTGCTTTTTTAAACGAAATGAAAACTGCAGGATGGGATATTACCGGGCTGGAACCCGATGATACTGCAAGAAAGAATGCAAAAGAACTGTATGGAATTGAACCCAAGCCTTCGCATGAATTATTTGAATTAACTGCTGAAAGTTTCGATGCAATTACCATGTGGCATGTTTTGGAACATGTGCATCAATTGAATGAGTATGTTTCACAACTAAATAAATTACTAAAACCTCAGGGTGTTTTATTTATTGCCGTTCCTAATTATACTTCTGGCGATGCCGATCATTATAAAGAGTATTGGGCGGCTTATGATGTACCCAGGCATTTATATCATTTTTCTCCCAATAGCATGAAACTATTGATGAAAAAGCATGGAATGGAAGTGAAAGAAATAATGCCTATGTGGTTTGATAGTATTTATGTAAGTATGCTAAGCGAACAATATAAAAACGGTAAAGGAAATATAATAAGTGCTGCATGGAATGGGTTAGCATCCAATGCAAAAACGCTCTTTAACAAAGAGCGTTGCAGTTCACTAATCTATATTATTAAAAAGAGTTAATCCAATTTTACTTCATAAAGTTTGCTCCATCTTTTGCCCGTAACAAAAAGGTTCTTACTAGTGCTGTCGTAGGCAATACCATTGAAATAATCAACTCTTGGGTTTGTTTGTCTTTCTTTTCCACCAAAATCAGGGAAGTTGATAATGCCTATTACATGGCCGCTTTCTGCATCAATTTTTAAAATAGTATTGGTGGTGTAAACATTGGCATAAATCATTCCGTTTACATATTCCAGTTCATTAATACTATCAATAGTACCCTTGTCAGATTGTACAGAAATTGTATTTAATACTTTAAAATTTTCGGGGTTTACAAAATAAATATTAGCAGAGCCATCGCTAATGATAAGATCTTTACCATTGTTGGTAATACCCCAACCTTCGTATGGCCAGTTAAATGTTTTAATTGGTTTGTTAATATTAGCTGCATCATACACATATACAATATGGCTTTCCCAGGTAAGTTGATACAATTTACCGTTCAAAAAAGTAATGCCTTCCCCAAAAATTTCTTCACTGCCCATATTATGCTTTTGCAACACTTTGCCAGTTTTGTAATCAGTAATCCTTACAGAAGAGTTGCTGTAGTCTCCGGTTGATTCATACAACTTGCCATTGTAAAATTCAAGGCCCTGTGTATAGGCACTGGTATCATGTGGATATTCTGAAATAATATTAAACCCAATATTTGCAGGGGCCGCAATGCCAGATGGAGGAGGAGCGATACTTGGGTCAGTTTCATCGGTTTTTCCGTTGTTGCACGAAATAGTGGCTGCAACTGCCATTAATACTAAAAAACGTTTCATTCAGTCAATTTATACTGCAAAAATAGGCTTACATATTGAGTAGGGCATTTTTTTTGGGTGTTTTCACATAAAAAATTTGTTATAAAATGAATATGCCCTATATTTGATTTATACCTCTGAGCTGATATTTACAAATCATTTCCCCCAACTGATAAATACGGCCCTAAATTCCAATATTTTATATCGACTCTTATACTACTGTGTAATTACAGTAAATATAGTTTTACTTATATCCTTTAAAAGATCATTTCTTCTTACACAAACCTTACTAAGAAATGAAATTTTATTTTTGGTTATTCTTATGTTCGCTATCCTGGATGATATCCAACGCCCAGCGAATATGCGAAACCGATAGATACAGTGCAACTTCTGTCGTTAATTCATCTGCAAGAGAGTTCCCGTCTTCCGGGCCTGCACGAGATACCATACCGAACGAAATAATTACCATACCGGTGGTTGTACATGTATTATTCAATAATAGTGCACAAATGATTTCCGATGAAAGAATACTATCGCAAATTGCAGTATTGAATGAAGATTACAGAATGTTGAACGCAGATAAATTGAGCGTGCCTGATGTATATAAAACCAAAGCTGCTGATGCAAAAATTATGTTTTGTTTGGCGCAGGTAGATCCTCAAGGCAGGCCTACAACAGGCATATTAAGGCGATACACTAAAGTAACTTCTTTTAGAGAGGCCGATGCAATGAAATTTGCTGCAAAGGGTGGGAGCGATGCATGGGATTCAAAAAGCTATCTCAATATTTGGGTTTGTTCGATGTTTGGCAGGGCAATGGGCTATGCATCTTTGCCCGGTGGCGATCCTGCAAAGGATGGAGTGGTAATAAATTATGATGTAATGGGAAGAGGCTCAGGCTTACGAAGAGATTTTGACAGAGGACGAACTGCAACCCACGAAATAGCCCACTGGCTTGGTTTAAAACATATATGGGGCGATGCCGAATGTGGTGATGATGAAATTGCTGATACACCAGCACAAACCAGTTATAATTTCGGTTGTCCTGTATTTCCCCGTCCTTCATATTGTTCTGTAGATAATAATGGCGATATGTTTATGAACTTTATGGATCTTACCAATGATGCCTGTATGTATATGTTTACAGCAGGCCAAAAAAATAAAATGCGAGCTCAATTTGCTCTTGGCGGAAAACGGAATAGTTTTCTTCGTTCTTATCGTTGCGATGGCTCTTTAGCCAGCGGAGCTCCTTTGCCGCAGGATACATTGCCTATTGCAAAACAACCTGATAAAATATCGGTATTCCCAAATCCAGTACAAAATGAATTATGGATACAGAGTAAAGATATTGCTACCCTAAACGGAAAATTATTGCAAGTATTTAATACAGAGGGGAAATTATTGATTACTCAAAAATTACAAAATAACAAAGAACTGGTTTTAGTTGACCGTTTAACACCCGGTTTCTATATTGTAAAAATTAATACAGATGAAGGCACGAAGAGTTTTAAGATTGTAAAACTTTAACTGTACTTCTTCACCCAGTTTACATTTCGTTGTTTTAAATAATCAAGCACAAAGTCGAAACAGGCTTTGTGCTTTCCTACCAATTCTGGAGGGAAAATACCTTTTTCAGTAAACGTATTTTTTGCAAGCAAATTCACAGCAGCGGTACAAGAATAGCCTGTGGTACGGCTCATAGATGCTGTTTTGGTAGCTGCATCATATTCATCATATAAAAAATATTCAACAGTTGCAGCTTGGCCATCTTTTACCCCTTTTAATTTAATCGTCATAATCGTAAATTCCGCTTCTTCTGGCTGTAGCTTCCATTGTTTGAATAATAGTTTAGATGTAAATTGTAATGGCGAAATACTTTTACCGTTCAGCTCAACTGCTTCTTCATCAAAAAAACCTGCCTGTTTTAAAGATTGGATTAATGCAATATGCCCCGGAAAACGCAATGTTTTTTCTTTCATATCTGGTATATGCTTCATGGTAAACAGTATGCTACGTAAGCCATCGGTATTAAATGCTTCTAATGTACCCACATGTTCAAAATTGATTAGCTCGGCATCGCTCAATGCAGGCTTGGTAACAATATGGCCATTCTCTACATAACGTGCAGGCCTGGTATATTCTTCAATTACGTCTATAGGCGAAAAAGGCGCCTTGTATTCAAAAGGCTTTACTCTAACCTTTGGTAAACCGCCCACCATACATTCAAAACTACTGATTTGCATTTCTTCATTATATCTTCCTAAAACAAAATTGCTCATACCCGGAGCAACGCCGCAATCAACAATGGCGGTTACATTTTTTGCTTTTGCCAATGCATCCAGTAGCAATGCATCTTCGGGAAAGAAAGAAATATCTACTACATTTTTTCCTACATTAATAATTGCTTCTAATGCTTTGTAGCCCATAAAGCCGGGTACTGCGCAAACCACCATGTCAAAATCTTGTAGTAAGGAATGATAATTTTTGAAATTAGATAAATCTGCTTTTTGCGTTGCAATACCTTCATCTTTTAGCACCTTCAAATTGCTGTCACTAATGTCAAAAGATGTTACATTGTATTGAGTAGAAAGATCTTTGGCTATTGTTCGGCCTACCATTCCTGCACCTAATATGGCAATATTCATAACTATATTTTTATAGGAAGGCCAAGCTAATGAATTTAATGGAATTTTAACCCCTTGTTAGCAGGTTTACCAATAGCTTTGTCGTCTAAACATTGAAACCATATATTATTTATACAAAAAGAACCGATGAAAAAAATCTCTATTCTCTCTCTATTTATTTTGATAGTAACTGCTGCCAATGCACAAGGCATTTTAAATAAAATAAATAAAGCCGTTAAAAAAGACAGTACCAAAACAGGTTCAGTTTTGAGTAATGTATTAGGCGGTTCCAAAGGCTCTTCATTAAGTAACGATGAAATTATTAGAGGTTTAAAAGAAGCATTGACCATTGGTACAGATAGTAGTGCAAAAAAATTGAACAAGGTAGATGGCTTTTTTGCAAATGCCGCTATAAAAATTTTAATGCCGGAGGAGGCAAAAAAAGCAGAGAAAACCTTACGCCAGTTTGGTATGGGCAAGTTGGTTGACAAAGCCGTGCTAAGCATGAACCGTGCGGCAGAAGATGCTGCCGGCGGTATTTCCACCATTTTTTGGGATGCTATTAAAGGGATGACTTTAACAGATGGACTTTCTATTTTACGAGGCGGCGATTTTGCTGCTACAGAATATTTAAAGAAAACTACAACGGCACAACTCACAGAAAAAATGCGTCCGATTATTGAAGCATCTTTAAGTAAAGTAAATGCAACAGAATATTGGAAAGATGTGTTTACTGCCTATAACAAATTCAGTAAAACGCCGGTAAACACTGACCTTTCGGCTTATGTAACCGAACGTTCGTTAAGTGGTGTATTCTATTCAGTAGGACAGGAGGAACAAAAGATCCGTAAGGACCCGGCGGCGCAGGTGACGGGATTATTAAAGAAAGTATTTGGTGGTAGTTAATTTGGTACTTTAAAGATTTGCAAATTGTAATTATTTTCAGATAGATATTTATGCAACTAAAAAGCGACACTTGTAAGAGTGCCGCTTTTTAATTATTCAGTGTCAATTAAATATCTGTTGCTTCGCCGTAAGCCACTGCCGTAGCTTCTTTCACCGCTTCACTCATGGTTGGGTGCGGATGAACAGCCGTTAAGATTTCGTGGCCGGTGGTTTCCAGTTTACGGGCAACCACAACCTCGGCTATCATTTCTGTTACATTCATGCCAATCATGTGTGCACCTAATAGTTCGCCGTATTTAGCATCGTAAATCATTTTTACAAAACCTTCCGTTGCACCTGCCGCACTTGCTTTACCACTGGCTATAAAAGGAAATTTACCAACCTTTACTTCAAAGCCTGCATCTTTAGCTGCTTTTTCTGTATAGCCTACGCTGGCAATTTCGGGTACGCAATAGGTACAACCCGGAATATTGTTATAATCCATTGGAGTGATGGAATGGCCAGCAATATGTTCGGCTGCATTAATACCTTCTCTGGAAGCCACATGCGCCAAAGCCTGTCCTGGTGTACAATCGCCAATGGCATATACACCCGGCACATTGGTTTGTTGGTTAACATCCACTACAACTTTTCCTTTTTCTGTTTTAATACCAAGCTCTTCCAAACCAATATTTTCGATATTTGCAACTACACCTACTGCACTCAATAAAATATCCGCTTCTAAAATAACTTCGCCATTGGCAGTTTTTACGGTAGCTTTTACGCCATTGCCCGAAGTATCCACTTTCAATACTTCGCTATTGGTCATAATATCAATACCTTGCTTTTTGAATTGTTTCTCTAATTCCTTGCTCACATCTTCATCTTCCACAGGTACAATGCGTGGCATAAACTCAACGATGGTACATTTGGTGCCCATGCTGTTGTAGAAATAAGCAAACTCGCTGCCAATAGCACCACTACCACAAATAATCATACTCTTGGGCATTTCCGGCAACACCAGTGCTTCACGATAGCCAATAATTTTTTTACCATCAATAGGCATAGTAGGTAACTGGCGGGCACGGCCACCTGTTGCAATTACAATATTTTTTGCTTCCAATACCTGCTTGCTGCCATCTGCTGCAGTTACTTCCAATTTGTTGGGGGCAATTAGTTTTCCGGTTCCCATTACCACATCAATCTTATTTTTCTTCATCAAAAACTGAACGCCTTTACTCATCTTATCTGCAACACCACGGCTACGTTTTACCACGCCGCCAAAATCGGCAGAAGGATCTGTTACATTGATACCATAGTTGGCAGCATGTTTTGCATAATCATATACCTGCGCACTTTTCAATAAAGCTTTTGTAGGGATACAGCCCCAGTTGAGGCAAATGCCACCAAGGAGCTCCTTTTCTACAATAGCCACTTTTTTACCTAACTGACTTGCCCTGATAGCTGCCGGATAGCCACCCGGGCCACTTCCTAACACTATTACATCGTATGCCATAAAATTCCTGAATTTTAATGATTAAAATGAGTGGCAAAAGTAATTTGAAATAGGCGATTTGCCAAATAGTTTCAATGGCTTAAAAAGCTAAGTTATCAAACTGGTATTAAGTAATTTTTGTATTACAATCTTTTGTTTTTTATGGCAGCATCGTTGTGTCACTCTCTTGTGCTATATACCATTGGGCAACTATCATGCTTTGGGTGGTTAATTTAAACCTAACATTAGTTTGTTTTGCGTACTTCCATTAAACTTTGCCTAATTTTACCGCATGAAAAAAATATTACTCGGTCTTGTGTTTCTTTCTGTTATTAATGTGGTTGGTATTGCCCAAACCAATATCCCTAAATGGAAAATAACCGATGTAGAAAAATACATGAACAGTGGTAAAGACGAAGTGCTGGTAATAAATTTTTGGGCTACTTTTTGCAAGCCATGTGTGGCCGAAATCCCCTCTTTTATTGAGGTTACAAATAAATACAAAGATCAAAATGTAAAACTGTTGTTGGTAAGCCTCGATTTGCCTTCTTTCTATCCTAAAAAAATTGCATCCTTCGCAAAGAAAAATAATTGGAATACAAATATTGTTTGGTTGGATGAAACCAATGCTGATTATTTCTGCCCTAAAATTGACCAAAAATGGAGTGGTTCTATTCCTGCTACATTAATTATTAACCCAAAAACCGGGTATCGTAAATTTTTTGAAGAAGAAGTGGAGAAAGATAAATTTGAAGCTGCGGTGAAAGAAGCGATAGGAAGTTAATCGTTTCTCGTTATTGGTTTCTCGTTGAGCGTTTGTTCAAAGTGTGTTTATTCGAAACTTGTTAGCTCCTTAAACGAAAAACGTTCAACGAGAAACAAGAAAGGAATCAGTTCTTCCAAAACAACCCAATTCTTCTCCTCACATTTTCCCGAATATTTACATAAAACAGGTTGATATCGCCTATATGATAATTTTTGCTTCTTAAAAACATACTCCCAAAAAACTTAGGTTTGCTAGTCCACAAAATATTTTTATGCACTTGCGCATCTACGGGTTTGCCAATCTTATTGAACTTTATGAGTACTGAACCTTTATTTAATTCTTTAGCAGCATAGCCTGTATCCATCGTCCAACTTAGTGGATTGGTTACAATGCTGTTGAAATTTTCTTTTACAATATATTCAGGTCCATCATATCCTTTTTTAAAACTTCGCCATGCCACAAAACAACCGGTTTGTAAAGAATCTTTACATGGTTGCAGTTCGATAAAATAATTATTGGGTACAGGCATACCTATAATGTACGCACATACCAATTTATTTTTGAGTGGTTTTCCTTCAAAAAATTCTTTTAATAACCTGCCTGCATGTTGTGTGCCCTGGCTATGCGATGCAATGATGATCGGCCTGCCATTATTGTAATGCAGTAAGTAATATTCAAATGCTTTTTTTACATCACTATAAGCCAGGTTAAAAGCATTTTTGGAGCGTACAGAATCTGTAGTTAAGTAATTGCTGTAATGAGCCTGCCTGTACCTTGGTGCAAACACACGGGTTTGCTCATTAAAAACACTTGCCTGAAAGAGTATGGAGCTATAATCGGTTTTATGATTTAGTTTGGCATCATCCAAATATGCATTGGCACTGGTGTCTTTTTTACTGGTGAGGGTAGTGGGATGAATAAAAAATACATCTACTGTGCTGTCGGTGAATGGACTGTTTCGTAAAGGTTTGGGAATGCTATCTGATGGGTCCCATTTCCATGGATGTGCTGCCCAGTCGTTTAAATTAGAATAATCGGGCACTCTATTTTGCAAAGGAATTTTTTGCGCAATTTTTTTGTTGCTATTACAACCAACTGCCATTAGCATAAGAGAAAGAAATAGAAATGGAAACATTTTCATGCTATTAAAGGTATTGAAAATGCTTTTAGGATAGGATATATGGTATTCAAAAAAGAACCGGCTCAAGGCCGGTTCTTTGTAAGTATATATGGCTGTATTGCTTATTTATTTCTTTTGATACTGCAACCAACGCTACGGCTTTCTTTTATTCCAACTTCTTCACCTGCACTCATTTCTTTAAGCGCATTTTTTAAAAGCTGTTTACCAACATTAGCAGCATCAGCCGGGTTGTCATCGATAGCACCATGATAAACCAACGTAAGATTTTTATCAAATAAAAAACATTCCGGAGTACGGTTAGCACCAAAAGCATCGGCTACTTCGTGGTTTTTGTCCACTACATAATTCCAGCTATACTTTTGGCCTTTGGCATATTCTTTCATTGCATCATAGCTGTCTTCATTTCCTCTTTGAGCTTCATTGCTATTTAAAATTATTACGCCTACTTTCAATTTGCGGGCAAAATTGCTGACAGAAATAATGCGTTCTTGATTTTTAATTACATATGGGCAGGTATTGCAACTGAACATTACCAATACACCGTTATCCATAGCAGCCTCTTTCATGCTAATCATAGTGCCTGAAACATCCATCATTTTTATATCTTCTTTAGGCATTTTGCTTCCAATGGCTAATGGATCATTCACTGTAAATGCCATGCCTGCAACAATAGCAACTGCAGTTAATGCGGCAGCAAATATTTTTTTCATAATAATGTATTTTTTGAATTTAAAATTACGTTACTCAAAGTACAAATTTTAGGCCCAAATGATAAATTATTTAAACGGTGAATCGTCAGGCTGATTTTTACCTAGTTCTGTTGCATGTTTTTCTTTCATTTCCCTTTCTAATGCCGCAGCTTTTACCGAGCGAATACTTACGTTCAATTCAAAACCAATTAGCAATGCCAATGAATTAATGAATACCAAAGCCATTATCATCATAATAGTACCAATACCGCCATACAAAGCATTATAACGGCCAAAACTATTTACAAATGCTGCAAAACCAACCGAAGCCAAAACACTTAGTACAGTTGTAAGAATGGAGCCTGGAGAAATTAATTTCCAACGTTTGGAAACAGCCGGAGCATATTTAAAAATAAAGCCAATAATTAAAAAAAGTAATGTTACAATTAAAGCCCATCTAAAATATTTAATGAACTGCTGCCAGGACTCGTCCACTACAATCCATTTAAGGAAAGCGCCTTGCATAATCAATAAAAGCAAGTAAGCAAGTACCAAAGAAAAAATTACAATGGTAAGTTTAATAGCCCGCCATCTTTTTTCTAAACCATTAATATTTTCAAAGCCAACATATTTTCTATTGAATGTGCGGATGATGCCCATCATGGCATTGCTAGCAAAGAAAAGAGAGAGAATTAAACCAAAAGACAATAAGCCAATGCGTGGTTCATCTAAAAAATTATCAACAAATTTTATTATTCCTCTATTGTAATCTCTGGATGGAACAATATCTTTAATAAGAGGGTGTAGTTGGGCTTTAATACTATTTTTTGAAATGAACGGGAGGTTGGGTATCAGTGTAAACAAAAAAAGCAATGATGGCGGTATGGCCATTATAAAATTGTACGAAATAGCAGCAGCTCTTTCTGTAAAGCCATGGGTTTTTAGTTGCCGGAACAAAAATTTAATTACATCATACAAAGGCATTCCTTCAAAGCCGGGTAACTTCCACTCTTTGCTTTTTTTAATTAAAAAGGCAAGTGGGGTTTTGGTAACTAATATTCTTGTAATTTTTAGCAAATGATGGTATTTAGTTTGCCTGTTGTTGTTTTTTCTTTAAATAATCATCTATCCAAACCTGGTACTCTTTTGCATATTTAAGATGCTCTGCATAAGTTGCAGCAAAATTGGAATAGCCATCCAAGCCGGGTTTTGCTACAAAGAAAATATAATTGGTTGCGGGTGCATCTAATACTGCATTTATAGTTTCTGGCGATGGAGTGCAAATAGGGCCAGGTGGTAACCCGGTATGCTGATAAGTATTATAAGGAGAGAGAAATTTTAAATGCCCATGGAGTATCCTTTTCAGGCCGAAGTCACGCATAGCATATTTTACGGTAGGGTCTGCTTCTAGTTTCATGCCTTTATTAATACGGTTAATATAAACACTTGCAATAAGTTCTTTGTCTTTTAATTTATTTGTTTCTTCTTCTACAATACTAGCCATGGTATATACTTGTGCAGGTGTCATATTTTTGGCTTTTGCCTTGGCTCTACGATCTTCATTCCAAAATTTTTCTGCTTCACTATCAAGCCTGCCAAACAGTTTTGAAAAACTACCATTCCAATTTATAAGATATGTATTGGGAATGATAGCTGTCATCGCAGTATTACTGTCTAGCCCAAACTTTTTTAAAGAGTCATTATTGTATAAAAAAGAAAGAGCTTCGGCCTCGGTACTCTCAAACATACTGCCTAGTTTTTTTGCCAAATCTTCTTTGGTTCTAAGTTTATTGATTACTAATTTAACTGGGGCTTGTTTTCCTGCTTTCAACATTTTGATGAGGTTATAATTGCTCATTCCATCTTTCAATTCGTACCGTCCTGCCTTCACTGCTTTTTTATAACCTGCCTGGTTTGCCATCTTATCAAAAACAAAAGAACTGCCAATAATTTTTTGTGCTTTTAAAGAGTTAAATACATCATTGTAGGATGCTCCTGTTTTAATGTAAAAGTAGTTATCTGCAGGAGCTTTTACAGTAGGGCCAAATATTTGCCATGCTGCATAAATACCTAGCAGCAGTACTATTATGATGAGAATGGCTATTGCTTTTTTCATTTTTTTCTATAGTGTATTACAATAAACAAAGTAAAATAAAAAACCCTGCCTTTTTAAAGCAGGGCTAATAAAATATTGTAAACAATTATTTTTTAATAGTATCACCTGTACCCGGCATTGGAACCGTAGTTGCAGGAGCAGTATTTGTTTTTGGTGCAGTTGTTGGCGTATTATTAATTAGTGCATCATTTACAGACGATGAACTGCCGTCTTTATCAATAAAAGCAGGTGACATTAGGCAAAGTAAGCCGATGAGGGCTGCAAATACCCAGGTTCCTTTTTCTAATACATCTGTACTTTGTTTAACACCCATCAATTGGTTACCAAAACCACTCAATGAACCTGCAAGGCCACCACCTTTCGGGTTTTGAATTAAAATAATCAATCCTAAAATCACAGAAAAAATGATTATCAATATTCCGAAAATTATCATGTCAATTCTTATTTTATTGTATTTCGTTTAATTTGGCTGCAAAGTAAGCGTTTTTAGCAGGATTGAGCAAACTTAATTTTTGATATATTTCCTTGGCTTTTTGCTTTTTTCCCTGCTGTAGATAAACCTCAGCCATCGATTCGGTAACCACTTCTTCTTCTATATTGCTTTTTTCTGCCATATTTTGCACTTTAGCATCAAGCGGTTTGTCCAAAATTTTTTGAGTTTGCTCTTCGGTATGAACTTTTTTCATGGTTTTAAGCCACTCTGTAAAACTTTTCAGTTGTTTCCCCATTTTATCGGTAGGCTGAACAATTTCACTCAATTTAATACCCTGAGAAGCGAAATAATCTGTGGTATGCAAGGGTTCAAATAATAATGTTTCTTCTTTTGGGTTGCTTTGTTTTATTTCGTCGGGTATTACAACCACATTTTCCTCAATAACTGGTTGAATATTTTTTTTCTCTACAGGTGGTAAACCTTCAGCAAACTCATCGGTTTCAACCGAAACGATTGAAACAGTTGTGATTTCAATATCGTTTTCTGCATCCTGCACAACTGAATGAATAATTTCAATATCTGCTATGGCATCACTTTGTTTCAACTGTTGTTCCAATAAAAAAGGGTTGGCAAAATGTAATGCTGTTTTTGCAGCTACTTCTTTGTAGTTTTCATCATTTTCATTCATTTGTTGCAGCAACAAAAAGTGCGCATGGGAAAAGTAAGGATAATTTTGTACCAAATTTTCCAAAGAGCTTTTATCTCCTGAATAATTGAATTGATTATTGTTTGCAAAAGACGACATTGTTCAAATATATTGTAATTACAATCTACCAGTTAGAAAATATTTTATTGAAAATTTCATCCACCAGGTTTTTTATTATTTCTTCATTTAAGCTACGTTCTGCATCGGAAATAGACTGAGATGCCGGAAAATCAAATGTGCGGCTAATATCGGCTTCAAAATTTTTGGTATCATCCAAGGTATTTCTAAATACAAGGTGAAAGCCAACGTTTAAGCGGTTGCCGGTACTTTGATTGTTGCTTATAGCAACCGTAGTTGCGTAGTATTGCGACACAAAACCACTGATATCATAATGTGCATCGTCGTTATTTGTTTGACGTAACCTTGTGGTACTGATAATTTTTTGCTTCAGTCTTTCTGTTAACTGTGGACTTAGTTGCGAATTTACATACTGGGCCTTATTTTCAAAATAGTTTACCCTAAAGGTTTTTACCTCCGTAGGTATAGGTGCTACATCTTTAAAACCATATTTACAGGTAGAAAAATTAAAGATTGCCAGCAGCAATGATAAAACAAGTATAAGACGAAGTTTGTTTAACATGTAATAATTAGTTCAACGTTTTAATATCAACTTTTGATTTCAACTAATAGTAATTGGCTTTACAGGTCTTCAATATCGTATTCTTTCAATTTACGATACAGTGTTCTTTCGCTAATGCCTAAATCGAGCGAAGCATCTCTCCGTTTGCCTCTATGTTTTTTTAAGGCTTTAATAATAAGTTCTTTTTCTTTATCGACAATGCTTAATGATTCTTCTACATCTTCATGCGCATGTATATCATCATGGCCATTGCCATTGTGATAAATAAGTGGAGAAGGAGAAGGCGTGTAGCCATTATTATTAGTAGTAGCTGTTGTAGGAAGCTTATTCATGCTTACATCATTACTGAAAGAGGGAGTGTGTTGAGCCACTCCAGGGTTTTGTAAAATGTCAAAAAACATTTTTTTCAATTCATTTACATCCTTTTTCATATCAAAAAAAAGTTTGTACAATATTTCTCTTTCGTTGGCAAATTCTGCCTGGCTTACATTGCCAGCACCACCCGATAAAACCGGCAAATGGTTGTATTGATTTTCAGGCAAAAAGCTACGAAGTTGTTCGGCATTTACGTTTTTGTCTTTGCTTAGTACAGATATTTGTTCTGCAATATTTTTTAATTCCCTCACATTGCCTGGCCAGGCATAATTGGTAAGAATTGCTTTGGCTTCTTCGTTTAATTGTATCGGCGTAGTTCTATATCGGTCTGCAAAGTCTGTAGTAAATTTTCTAAACAATAAAATAATATCTTCCTTTCGGTCTCTTAAAGCAGGTACACGAATAGGTACTGTATTTAACCTGTAGTAAAGGTCTTCTCTAAATTTTCCAACATGGGTAGATTCCAGCAAATCTCTGTTGGTAGCTGCAATTACTCTTACATCTGTTTTTTGTACTTTGCTGCTACCTACTTTAATATATTCCCCCGCTTCCAATACTCGAAGCAATCTTGCTTGCGTACCTAATGGCATTTCGCCAATTTCATCTAAAAAAATGGTGCCGCCATTTACGGTTTCAAAATAACCTTTGCGGCTATCAACCGCACCGGTAAAGGATCCTTTTTCGTGGCCAAATAATTCAGAATCTATGGTTCCTTCGGGAATGGCACCGCAGTTTACTGCTATAAACGGATTGTGCTTACGTGCACTTAATGCATGAATGATTTGCGAAAAAACTTCTTTACCAACGCCGCTTTCGCCATTTATTAATACGCTAAGGTCTGTATTGGCTACCTGAACAGCTACATTTAATGCATGGTTGAGAGCAGGCGAATTGCCAATAATTCCAAAACGATTTTTTATTGATTGTAAGTCCATTATTCTTTATTTGCTATTATTAGATCGTATATCTCTATGGCTGCGTAAGCAACAAAGGCCCCACCGCCAGCCATTCCTGCTCCAATTGATTTGTTAAATAAACAAACGATGCCTGCAATAAATGCAAACAGCAAAATGATATATTTTACGGGTAGCTTCATATTATTTTACAGCTTTGCCTATTAATGTTCCTGCTGTGCAGGTATTCACTTTCACCATTACATAGTCGCCTTTTTTAAAATTTTCTTTAGGAAAAACAACTACTTTGTTTTGATCACTACGGCCATATAATTCATCTTCACTTTTTTTGGAAACACCTTCTACCAAAACCTTAAATGTTTTGCCTACTTCTTTTTGCATTCCTTGCAAAGAATGTATGCGGTGTAAGGCTACCATTTCATGCAATCTTCTTTTTTTTGTTTCTAATGGTACATCATCCTCAAACCTGCGTGCAGCCAAAGTTCCCGGTCTTTCGGAATAAAAGTACATATAAGCCAACTCAAACTTGCAGTGTTCCATAAGGCTTAGTGATTCCTGGTGATCTTCCTCCGTTTCTGTACAAAAGCCCGTAATCATATCGGTACTTAACCCACAATCGGGTAAAAGTTCCCTTATTCTATTCACTTTTGCAATATACCATTCACGGCTGTAAGTGCGGTTCATCATTTGCAGTACACGGCTGCTGCCGCTTTGTACAGGTAGGTGAATGTAATTGCAAATGTTTTCATATTGCTGCATGGTAAACAGCACTTCATCCGTAATATCTTTTGGGTGCGATGTTGAAAAACGAACCCTTAGCAAAGGCGATATTTGAGCCACCATTTCCATCAGCTTTGCAAAACTGATAATAACATCTTTGGTATCATCTATAAAATGATAGCTATCTACATTTTGTCCAAGCAATGTTACTTCTCTGTACCCGTCATTAAATAAAGCCTCACATTCTTTTACAATGCTATAGGCATCCCGGCTACGTTCACGCCCACGAGTAAAAGGCACTACACAAAAAGAACACATATTGTTACAGCCTCGCATTATGCTTACAAATGCGGTTACGCCATTACTATTTAAACGTATTGGGGCAATATCTGCATAGGTTTCATCACGGCTTAGTAAAACATTTACTGCTTTTTGGCCTCCATTGGCTTCTTCAATTAGTGAAGGCAATGCCCGATAAGCATCGGGGCCTACTACAATGTCAACCAGTTTTTCTTCTTCTAAAAATTTAGCTTTTAACCGCTCTGCCATACAGCCCAAAACGCCAATAATCATATCAGGCTTGGCCTTTTTAAATTGCTTAAACTCTGTTAGCCTTTTACGAACCGTTTGCTCTGCTTTTTCTCTAATAGAACATGTATTGATAAGAATTAAATCGGCCAATTCTGTTTGGGTAGTAGCACCATAGCCATGCTCTTGCAGAATGGAAGCAACCACTTCGCTATCGGCAAAATTCATGGCACAGCCATAGCTTTCTATATAAAAATGTTTATGAGCAACCATGTCATCTGCCAATGCCGCTGCATAAGCTTCACCCTGCCTAGCCTCATCCTGTGTTTTATCCAAAACCAAAGTCTCCATTAATGCAAAAAAATTTGAACGGCAAAGATAGTAAACAGACTTCATAGGCGTGACACTATGACATGATTAATTAACAATACGACAAATGCTTTATTCTGCGGTATTTTGCAGGAATATGGTTGTTATGAATAACAGTTAATTGATACATTTGCTAGCAAAAATTGGCTGATTTACCAGTGAAACCCACTTTATTTTTTCTTTTTGTTATTTTCTTCTATTTGCCATCTTATGCACAGCCTAGGAGCTTTAAAACAATGATTGCAGGTAATATTGTTGATGCCGATAATGGTAAATCGATTGAAGGTGCAACTGTTACTATTAAATTAATGAACGACTCGGGCAAGGTAGAAATATTTGTTACTGATGCTAATGGTGAGTTTGTTTTTGAACAAATGCCATTTGGGTTTTACAGCCTACAGGTTAAAATGACCGGGTATGCTACATTAAGGACAGATAGTATTTACTTAAGAGAAGAAAGAACAGATTTTAATTTGCCTGATATAAAACTCAACCGCTCTGCAAGCAATATAGAATCGGTAACGGTGTATGCAGAAAAGCCTTTGATTGAAAATAAGGATGGTAAAATAACTTTTAATACCAGCGAATCTGCTTTGAGCAATGGATCTAATGCCACCGATCTTTTAAAACAAACACCTTTGGTTTCTGTGGATAACGATGGCAAGTTGCTGATGAAGGGCAAGGAAGTAAAAGTATTGATTGATGATAAGCCAGTGGAAATGGATGCACGCCAGTTGCAGGATCTTTTAGAAAGTATGCCTGGTAGCATGATTGAAAAAATAGAAGTGTTAACTACGCCTCCGGCAGAATATGCCAATGAAAGAGGTGGCGTAATAAATATTGTTACTAAAAAAGGAAAGGTTGGTAAAAGTGGCCGCATAAATATAAGCTACGGTACAAGAGGGCAGGCAGGTATAAGTGGCGGTTATAATTACAGAAAAAATAAAGTGGTATTTGCTGCAACGGCAGGTTATTCGTACAACCGTTACCGTGGCGAGAGCTATAGTTTAAGGGAAAACCTTTATGCGGATAGCTCTAACTACTTTAAAACTAATGCCAATAGTTATTCTACCAATAACCGTCCCAATGCCAGGCTAAATTTTGATTACAATTTTAATAAATTAAACAGCCTCTCCATAACAGGGTTATTTAATAGCCGGGAGAATGATGGCGAAAGTGGAACATGGTACAGTAACATTAATCAATATGATAATTTGTACAGGCTGAGCGATAGAAATGTAGGCAGTTCTGCTTCGGCAATTAACCCTTCGGGAACTATCTCTTTTACACACAAGACAAAAAATGCCGGGGAAATTTTTAGGGTGATTGGAAATATTGCGTATAATGCTAATGAAAATATAAGAGACTTTTATCAGCAGTATTTAAATCTCGACAGCAGCTACAATGGTAAAGATTCTACTCAGCAACAAAGTACAAAATCAAATGGTTTTACAAGAGCCTTGCGTATTAATTACGATAAACCTTTGAAAGATAAAAAAACGACCCTCAATTTTGGCACTAGTCTTAACTATTACACACTAGATAATAAATTGACAACGTCTTATCTTAAAAAGCCCGATAGCATACTGGTAGTAAGTGATTTGCTAAGCAACGAGTTTGATTTTTACCAAACAGTATTTACTATGCGTTTTGCAGTACGTTACCTTGTTAAAAAAGATTTCTTTTTTAATATAGGTTTGCAGCAAGAGTATGCCCGCACTTCTTTCGATATTAAAAGCGATACTAACCATTACCCAAATAAATATTGGGCCGCATTACCTTTTGCAAATATTACCCACAGGTGGGAAAACGGTTACTCTGTAACAGGTAGCTATAAACGAAGTATTCAAAGACCCGGTATCAATAACCTTAATCCGTCTATTGATTATAGCGACCCATATAATACCCGGTTTGGTAACCCATATTTAAAGCCGTATATGTCCGACAATTTTGATTTTTCTGTTGGTTATTGGAAAAAGAAATGGAATGTCAATTTTTCTGTTGGTTATAATAGTTTGCAGGATATTTATACATCGCTCAGGTCGTTGGATAGCAGCGGAAAAACTTTTACGAGTTGGTACAACCTTAGTGGTAGAAAAGAGTATGAAGCCAGCTTATTTGGAGGTATAAATATTGGCAAAAAGTTGAAAGTAAACACCAGTATTGTATATAGCTACAATGTGTATAGTGCCCACGATAAAAAAGTGAGATTTTACCATGATGGAGCATCTATGTACACTACATTTAATACAAACTATCAATTTAGTCCAATAATGAATTTTACAGGCAATATTGTATTTAATAGATTTGCAAACCCACAAGGAAGCGTAAGAAACCGGGTGAGTATGAACCTGGGGGTACAACGTAAATTTTTGAACAAGAAATTAATAGTGAGTTTAAATGTGATAGATCCATTTACGCAACAGCAAAACAGTAATTTTATTGAAACCCAAAATTATACCCTTGAAACCTACAGCATAAGCAATAGCCGCAACCTGCGTGTAGCAGTAGCTTACAACTTTACTAAAAAACCCAAGAAGAAAACGATTGCAGATTTAAAATTGAAGGGCAAAAGTTTAAAAAACTGATGTTTGTAAAAATGAATACGAGACTAAAAAATATTTTAGAAAGTTTTACAGCAGATGAAATAACCGACAATTTTATTAGTTTGTTGAATGCATACGATGCCGATATTATAGCACATGATGGATGTGAATTTGGGGTATCACATTATGATGGCGATCTCATTAATAACGACATCAAGTATTTTGTACCCAACCAAAAAATAAGCGAAATTGAATTTTACAGAAAAACATTTATTATTATTGGACAGGCCACCCATTCTGGAAGTTTGTACGCTATGTACAAAGCTGCAAATACTAAAAATACAAATGAGTACCCGGTATTGGTTTTAGGCGATGAAGGAGGTGTTTTAACTTTAGCAAAAGACCTGCAAAATTTTATGCGTTTTCTTACATTTAATCAGCAGCCTTACATTGGAATACACCAGCAACCTTATTTTTTTGATTTTGCCCAGGAGGAAACTGAAAATAATGATGCTTACAGAACTTTTGTAAAGGAGAAATTTAATATTGACTCATTGGTAGATCAAAATAGTATTATGACTTTTGTTGTAAAACCTGCTCAAGACCAATATCAAAAAATTATTGACAACTATTTTGAAAACTACTCGTAGTTAAGAGGGTGTTTTTGTTCATACAACCTGCTTAATTAAGCAATAGGCTTACTGAATTTAGTTTTCAACCAACTATCTTCCGCCGCAACTATCCATTCGTTTTCCAATTGTTCTTTGGTAAGAACTGTATTGTTAAAATATAAAGTATCCGGAGTAATAAAGTTATTGTTGATGGCATGATTCAAATGTGCCAAAGGCAATACTTCAATTTTATCTTTTACAACAAAGGCCAGCATTTGCCTGTCAAACAAATTATTATTGAATTTAGCTTCAATGCTTTTTATCAATCTTACCGAACTATCGGTGCTGCAGCCGCTTACGCCAGTTGCTGTTTCGTCTGCTATTAATACAATAAATCTTCCAAAAAATAAATGCGCACTACCTTTTACAGGGGTTCCATGACTATTCCAACTTTGAGTAAATGCATGAAACATATCTTCAATCTGCAATGCTTCACTCACAAAAAACATCCGGGCTGCCTGATAGATCCATACCCTGGATGATGGATTGAAGTCTTTTGGTAAATGTTCTGAAATATTAAAATCCATTATTTAAAATTTTTCGGAATCTTTTGTTTTTATATACTTGCCGCCACCAATTCTGCAATATCTAATACTTTTACATCATCCTCTTTTTCCCGGTTTTTTACACCATCTGTAAGCATGGTATTGCAAAAAGGACAAGCTGCCGCAATAATATTAGCACCTGTTTCCAAGGCTTCATCGCTTCTTTCAATATTAATACGGGTATTTCCTTTTTCTTCTTCTTTAAACATTTGAGCACCACCTGCACCACAACATAAACCATTGCTGCGGCAACGTTTCATTTCAACTAATGCTACATCCATGGCCTCCAGCACTTTTCTGGGGGCTTCATAAATATTATTAGCTCTCCCCAAGTAGCAGCTATCGTGGTAAGTAATTTTTTTGCCTTTAAAAGTCCCACCTTCTTTCATGTTTATCTTTCCTTCATCTATTAGTTGTTGTAAGAAAGTTGCATGGTGAATTACTTCGTAGTTGCCTCCTAACACAGGGTACTCATTTTTTAAAATATTGAAGCAATGCGGACAGGCGGTTACAATTTTTTTTATGCCATAGCCTTCTAATATTTGTATATTTTGATAGGCCATCATTTGAAACATAAATTCATTGCCTGCACGCCTTGCCGGGTCGCCTGTACACATTTCCTCTTTTCCTAAAATGGCATATTTTATCTGCAGTTTATCTAAAATGGTTACAAACGCCTTTGTAATCTTTTGTGCCCGCTGGTCAAAACTGCCTGCACAGCCTACCCAAAACAGTATTTCGGGTTGTTCTCCGTTGGCCATCATCTCTGCCATGGTTGGTACATGCATACTAGAATGGTTTGTTTCAACAAAGTAAACAAGAAAAGCTTATTGATGTTTGTGCAATAGCAATTATTTTTGCAAATTAATTATTTGTATTGGGTAATATTCTAAAACGCATTGGCCGATGGGAAGCATGGCCATTTAAATTGATATATGCACCGCTTGTTCCATTTTGGATAGGCTATATATTGCGTTCCCGGGCTGTATGGTTTTTTACTCCAAGCAATCCTAAATTAACTTTTGGTGGATTGGATGGAGAGCCTAAAAAAGAAATGTATGATTTAATTCCACCACATTTATATCCTGCCACATTTAATGTGTTGCCTGGTGAAGATTTTTCTTCCGTAACGCTTCGTATGAATATGAGGGGGATTCAATACCCAATGGTTGCAAAACCAGAAGTAGGTTGTGCCGGTGTTCTGTTTAGAAAAATTGATACAGAAGAGGATCTTAAAAATTATCATAGTAAAATAACGGTTGAATATATTGTTCAGTCATTGGTTACATATCCAATGGAGGTTAGTGTTTTTTATATTAGATACCCCAACGAAGAAAAAGGAACTATTACAGGATTTTTGCATAAAATTCCAATGAGTGTAGTTGGAGATGGCTTTCATACACTACAGCAATTGGTTTTGCAGCATCCAAAAGCCGGGAAAAGAGTAGGGGAGTTACATAGCAAGCACAAAGATCTTTGGCTTACAGTATTGCCCGAAGGCCAAAAATATATGTTGAGCCATGCTGCCAATCATAATCGTGGGGCACATTTTATTGACCTTGGTAAACATATCAATGGAGATCTTATAGCAGTCTTTGATAATTTGAGCCATCGCATCAATGATTTTTTTTATGGCCGATATGATATACTCTGTAATAGTGTGGAAGAACTTAAAGAGGGTAAAAATTTTGCGATATTAGAGTACAATGGTTGTGGGGCCGAACCAAACCATATTTATGATACAGGATATACGTTATTAGAAGCTTACGGGGAAATTTTAAAGCACTGGAAAGCTTTGTATAAAGTGAGTATGTACAATGCAAAACAAGGGGTAAAACCTTGGCCATATATAAAAGGATTGAAATTTAGAATTGCAACCAATCAGCATTATAAAAAAATACGGGAATTAGATAAAATAATTAAATAACCAACCTTTAATGCCAGTACTGTTAAGAGTTTTTTTTTGGGGAATGTTAATCAGTTTTTTAGGTACGCTGCCAATGGGTACTTTAAATGTAATGGCGATGCAGATAGGGATACAGGAGGGTGTTAAAAATGCATTGCTTTTTGTATTGGGCTCTTTAACAGTAGAAATGATTTATGTGCGTATTTCCCTAGTTGGAATTAACTGGGTGCGTAAGCAAGAGAAACTGATGCGCTGGATGCAATGGATTACTTTATTGATTATTGTTTTACTGGCTAGCGGAAGCATTATAGCTGCATTGCATCCTAACGAAGGTGCAAAAAATGTGGTGTTGCAAAATAATATTCATCGTACACTATTAGGTATGGCTATGTGTGCTATTAATCCTGTACAAATACCGTTTTGGTTTGGTTGGAGTACCGTATTGTTTTCAAAAGGGATTTTAAAACCTGTAAATGCGCAATACAATTGGTATATAGTAGGTATTGGTTTGGGTACATTAATGGGCAATGCCTTATTTATTTTTGGAGGAAAGTTTGTAGCACAGCGCATTAATAACAGTACACAATATATTAACTGGGTAATTGGAATTGTGTTTATTATTACTGCAATTATCCAGCTATATAAAATATTAAATAAGAAAGGAGCCGTAGATAAAATTCATGAAATAAAAGACGATGAAGTACGGGGGTTGAACGAATAATTTATATAATTGCTGATTAATAAAATTGTAAACCATTTACAACTCCTAACGCAACTCTTATAACTCTCTCACCCATGAGTCTCTATCATCTGGACTTAGCTTCCACGGAGCAAAATTGTTTTCTATATTACTAAACATTCCATTCCATTCTTGTGGTGCATTGCTATCTTCCATTACCAGGCTACGCCTTAATTCGTAAATTATATCAAGCGGGTTAATGCTCACAGGACACTCTTGCACACAGGCATTGCAAGTAGTGCAGGCCCGCAATTCTTCGGTAGAAATATAATCATTTACCAACGTTTTTCCATCCGGCACAAATTGCCCGGCATTGGCTTTTATATTTTTGCCAATTTCGGTTATACGATCCCGTGTGTCCATCATAATTTTTCTTGGGCTCAGTAATTTGCCTGTTTGGTTTGCAGGACAAGCAGCAGAACAACGGCCACATTCGGTACAGCTATAAGCATCCAACAGGCTTTTCCAGCTTAAATCCATGGCATCTTTTGCGCCAAATTTTACAGGAGCTGTAACATCGGCTCCTGTTGGGGCCAATTCAGGCTGCATCATGTACAGCACTTCATTTTGTACATTTTTCATATTCTCCATTTCGCCCATTGGCTCAAGCCTGGCAAAATACGAATTTGGAAAAGCCAATAATATATGGAGGTGTTTACTGTATGGCAAATAATTTAAAAATGCGAATATGCCTATAATGTGAAGCCACCAGCAACTCCGTTCAATAACTATTAAAGATGATATTGGCATGTTGCTAAAGATATTGGCCAACCCGCCTGAAATAATAAAATTGCCGGTATCATGGTAATGTGCCGCACCCTGCAATTGCAAAGCCCTGTCGGCAGCATTCATGGTTAAAAACAAACTCATCAAAACAATCTCTGTAATAAGGATATAATTAGCATCGCTGCGAGGCCATCCATCCAAATCTTTACTAATAAACCTTTTTAGTTTGAGAATATTTCTGCGGATTAAAAATATTGCGCAGGCAACTATTACACCTACAGCCAACATTTCAAAACTGTTAATCAAAAAAGTGTAGAAACCCCCAAGCATTGATAAAAACAAACGATGCGTACCTAATATTCCATCCAATACTATTTCTAATACTTCAATGTTTATTATTACAAAGCCGGCATACACTACAAAATGTAATACGCCTACAAGTGGGTTGCGGAACATTTTTTTTTGCCCGAATGCTAATAGTAGTACATTTTTCCAACGCTCTGCACTATTGCCCGAAATATCCTCATCTCTTCCAAGAAATATATTTTTTTTTATTTGGTTTATGTTTTTGGCAAATAACCAGATGGCAAACCCGGTGAGCAAAACAAACGCAGCTTGTTGCAAATAATTCATAATGGCATTTGGTAGTGTGCGGCTAAGGTAGCACTTTTAGTTTTTGATTTTAATTTGAGCGTACTGATTTTTTAATGTGTTTTAATACCACTTACCAGCCAGCACTTGAGCCTTTGCACTTTTAAAGCTTTCTACTACCTTCGCTACAATGATACTCACTAAAGAAATTGCGCTTAATAAACTTCGCCGCATGGCTATGGAAATAGCCGAACGCAATCATGATAAGCCTTCGCTGGTACTAATTGGTATAAAAGAAAATGGGATTGTAATAGCAGATATTATTTCTAAAATGTTGAAATCAATTTTTTCCGGAAAAGTTGATTTGCTTTGGCTTAGTCTCGATAAAAGCCACCCATCTACAATTACATTAAGTGAAGCCTATGATTTTAATGGAGCCAATATTTTATTGATAGATGATGTTGCTAATAGTGGCCGTACAATGCTGTATGCTTTGAAACCACTGCTGGAAAAACATCCTGCACAAATACAAACCTTGGCTTTGGTGGAACGCACACATAAGCTTTTTCCTATTGCAATTGATTATGTAGGGCATTCGGTATCAACCAATGCTAAAGAAAATATTGTAATTAAAGTTGCCAATGGAGAAGTAACCGGAGCCGAATTAAGCTAAATCATTATAACCCTTTAACTGTTGAACATTTAAACTTTCACATATTATGAAGCGTATTAAAATTTTTGCGATTGTTGTTTTGTTATTTGTTACCAATATTACAAAAGCCGATGAAGGGATGTGGTTGCCGCAATTGCTGCAAACACTTAATGAAGCCCGCATGAAACAACTCGGCATGAAAATTTCTGCAGCAGATATTTACAGTATCAGCAAAAGCAGTTTAAAAGACGCTATTGTAAGTTTTGGCGGTTTTTGCACCGGAGAAGTTATTTCGGATAAGGGTTTAATATTAACCAACCACCACTGTGGGTTTGATGTTATTCAAAATCACTCTTCCATTCAAAATAATTATATCAGGGATGGTTTTTGGGCAAAAAATTATGGGGAAGAATTACCCAATAAAGGATTGTTTGTAACATTTATAGTTCGCATTGATGATGTTACAAAAGCTGCACTATCAAATGTTACAGCCACAATGAGTGAAGCAGAAAGGCAGGGCCAAATAGATAAAAATTTGGCAGAAGTAAGAAAAAATGTAAAAAAGGAAGCCAAGCAGGATGTAATGACCCGTGCATTTTTTGAAGGCAATCAATATTATTTATTTGTTACGGAAACCTACAAAGATGTTCGCCTGGTAGGAGCACCACCCAGCAGCATTGGCAATTTTGGAAAAGATACCGACAACTGGGTTTGGCCAAGGCATACAGGCGATTTTTCTATGTTTCGCATTTATGCAGATAAGAACAACCAGCCGGCAGAATATTCGCCTGAAAATGTTCCATACATTCCCAAACGCTCATTAAAAATTTCAATGAGTGGCATCAGCGAAAAAGATTTTACAATGGTATTTGGCTTTCCGGGCCGTACCACAGAATACCTGCCGGGGATTGCTGTTGAGCAAATTCGTACCGTAAATGATCCTGCAAAAATTGCCATTAGAGATAAAGCCCTACAAGTAATTGATGGGTTTATGCGAAAAGATGAAGCAATTAAAATTCAGTATGCTGCAAAATATGCAGGCATTCAAAATGCTTATAAAAAATGGCAGGGAGAAGTATTGGGTCTTACTAAGACAAATGCATTTGCCAAGAAACAAGAGTATGAAAAAATATTTCAACAAAGGGTGGATGCCAACCTCGCATTTGCAGCTTATAAAAGTATATTGACAGACCTAAATACAGAATATGATGCATTTAAGCAGTATGGCCTTGCCCGTGATTACTACACAGAAATTATGAGTAAGATAGAACTGTTTACAATTGCATCGCAATTGAATGCATTGGCAAATGCGTATGAAAGCAATGGAGAAAAAGGGTATGAACTTAGATTGAAGTCTGTACAATCTTTTATTGAAGGAATGATAGGTGAGTACAACGTAAATGTTGATAAAAAACTGTTTGAAGCACTAATGCCGATGTATGCCAATAACCAGGCTGCAGTTTTTGTGGCTCCTGCGTTTAGTTCAAAACTAAATGCAGTTAATAATGATTTTTCTGCTTTGGCAAACCAGCTATACAGCCAAAGTGATTTGTACAATGATGCCGCTTTAAAAACCTTGTTGGCAAAACCAGCAACAGAGGTTGTGGCTGCTATCCGCTCATTTGAAGCGGTACAATTATTTTCAGCAGTTCAAAAAAATTATCAAACTTCTGTTCAATCAGCTTCTGCAGAAATTAGCAGCAGAATGGCAAGGTTGCAAAGAACCTATATGCAGGCACAGTTGGAGGTTATGAAAGAAAAAAAGTTTTATCCCGATGCTAATAGTACACTTAGAGTTACCTACGGGCAAGTAGGAGGTTATTCGCCCAGCGATGCTGTAAAATATGGGTATGCCACTTACCTTGACGGGGTTATGGAAAAGTATAAACCCGGCGATTACGAATTTGATGTGCCTGAAAAACTAAGAACACTTTATGCAAAAAAGGATTATGGTATTTATGGAGCTAATGGTAAAATGCCTGTTTGTTTTATTGCCAGTAACCATACTACAGGTGGAAACAGTGGCAGCCCTGCTTTAGATGCATACGGTAACCTGATTGGGTTAAATTTTGACAGAGTATGGGAAGGTACGATGAGTGATATTAATTATGATGCTTCAATATGCAGAAACATAATGGTAGATCTACGATATGTGCTATTTATTGTTGACAAATTTGCCGGAGCAGGCCATTTGGTAAAGGAAATGAAACTGGTTTACCCCAAAAAGAAAAAATAACCAACTATTAGAGATATAGCTTATAGAAGATATAAGTAATTGATAATCATCTATAAGCTATATTTTATTCAAAGTATTTAACTTTACTTATCCACATTTTTTTCAACTCAATATTAAGTAATTGTTACGCAATACTATTATACTATGATTTTTGCAATTAAAGTGTTTCCTTAGCAGTTGAAATAATTACTAAAAGCTTGAAACATGAAATCTACTTCCAAATCAATGCAGGAGCCTACCCCCTCTACTCTTGTAACCGAAGAAATGATTCGTTATCTTGATACAGCTACCAAGCAAAAAATTAATAAGCATTTGAATGATATTAATGATATCATTACAGATGATGATATTCGTAATATTGATACAAATATTACTTTGGCCATGCTAAATCCCTCGCCCAAAGCGTAGTTTTCTGATTTTTTTTCATTGAAAATCAATTATTTGTATTTTTTTTAAAAAAAAGTCAAGTATTTTTGCTTTTGTAACCGTATTTTCCACATCTTTACATCGTCAAATTACGAAACAAAAATAATTGCTTACCTCAATTGATTGTTTCTACCTTACTTCATTCAGAAAGCCCCCTAAACCTTCCTGAATCTATTAATCTCAATTTCCTCTGATAGACATTTTTCTATCTAATAATCCTTTGCATTTCCGCTTACTTTTTAAAAGAAAAAATTTAAACCACAAGGGAATGAAAAAGTTTTACATGTTTATCGGAGTAATGGCAATTTTCGCTACACTTCAAAAAGTTAATGCTCAATGTAATGGTGTTAAAGGACCTAATCTTTTAGGTGCTAAAGGCACTTTTAGTACACCTGCAATTACAGTTAACACATCTGCTGCAAGTTGTTTGCAAAATGGAACGGCTACATACAGCCCGGCTAATAATGTAGGCAATGCCTTAACAGGCTGCACATCTGGAACAGGATCTATGATACCTTGTTCAGATTATACTTATACCTCTGCAAGTGGTGGCCTTGGTCCCGAAGGCAGGTACAGTATTTTAAAAACCATAGGCGATGCCAACGGTGGTAACTGTATTAAAGGCGATTGGCGTGGAGCTGATCACACAGGTGATGGTGGATATTTTATGGCGGTAAATGGTGCCCCAAATAATACCGTAAGCCCTGTTTTTTATCGTATTAAAAACATTCCGGTTTGTATAGGGGCAACATATGAGTTTTCTGCATGGGTAATTAATTTATTGCCTTCCAGCAGTAGTGCCGCAGGTGCAGGTTCTGAACCCAACATTTCTTTTAGAGTGAATGGTGTTGTGATGGTAACATCCGGCCCAATAGCATATACTGCAACTCCTACTTGGGTAAAAGTAAGTGGTAGTTTTGTAGCTACCACTAATACAGCTGATTTGGAAGTAATCAATGCAACTGCTGTAGCTAGCGGCAACGACCTTGGTATTGATGACATTTCATTTCAAATGTGCGGTTCTAATATAGCAGTGGCTAGCCAACCGGCTCAATTTTGCGAAGGTGCAAATGTAACTGCAACGTATACTATTACCGATGCATCAATTTCCAACAAATGGTATCAGTACCAGCTAAGCACAAATGGGGGTGCTACCTACACTAATATTGGCTTGCCCATGCTGGCAACTTTTTCCGGTATTAGTTATGTACTTAATTATAATATTGGTGTGGTTACACAATCTATGAATGGTTATAAGTACCGTGTTGCGGTATCTACCGACCCTACTGGTTTGTTAAGCCCAAGCTGCGGCTTCTTTAATGAATACACACTGGTGGTTCCTAGTTGCGCACCAATGCCTGTAAGTTTGGTTTCTTTTTCTGGCAGGTATAGTAGTAGCAGCAGTACTTTAGATTGGGTTACCAGCCAGGAAATAAACAACAAGGAGTTTGAACTATTGCGTAGCACCGATGGATTGAAATTTGATAAAATTGCTACTATTGCAGGAGCAGGCAATACATCAATATCTCAAAAATATCAATATCAAGATCGTATTAGTGGACAAGGCTATGTGTATTACCGCCTTCGCCAAGTAGATTTGGATGGTAAATCAACCTTGAGCAACATTGTTCGCTTAAGTATGGGTAATGATGTACAATCATTGCAATTGTACCCCAATCCTTTCACAAAATCATTTACAGCTACATTTGGTGCACAGCGTACAGCAAAAGCAACGATGCAGTTGATAAATATGAAAGGACAATTGGTTTACAGCACAACAATTAATGTAAACAAAGGCTCAAATGCAGTACAAATGAACGATATACCTAATCTTCAATCAGGGTTATATCAGGTAGTTATTTTTAACGAAGACTTGAAATTTGTAGGAAGAGCTCAAAAATTATAATACAAAATACTTGTAGTGTTTAAATTTAACTGCTCTCGGTAAAACGAGGGCAGTTTTTTATTGTATCATAATACAATATTAGCAGCTTTTCTACGTTTATCATTGATTTGGTATAGTCTCTGATTCCTTTTTTCAGAGCTTACGTTATTAATAAAAAGACGGTAATATAATACTGTCATCCAATATTCATAATATGAGAATTTCTACACTGCTACCTATCACCAATGTATTTACAAAAGCCCAAATTTTAGTAAAATCAATATTTTTTTCAGTAATCATTTTACTGTTGGGGAAAAGTACTACTGCCCAAACCCGAACCCTTACTTTTTCCGATCCGGGCTCTTTTTCCTGGACGGCACCCTGTGGTATTTCACAGGTTAATGTGCAAATTTGGGGAGCTGGCGGTGGCGGCGGTGGTGCAGTTACTGTTTTTTTTACAGGTGCTGCATCCGGAGGAGGAGGTGGTGGCGGTGCATTTAGAAATCAGGGAAGTATTCCGGTAACAGCAGGAACTACCTATACTATTGTAGTAGGTGCAGGTGGAACTTCAGAAAATAATGGAGGAAATTCCTCAGCCTTTGGGTTTTCTGCAAATGGAGGATTGGCAGGAGTAGGAGGAATTGCTAACAATGGAGCCGGCGGCAATGGAGCAACAGGAGCAAGCTACAATGGTGGTAGTGGTGCTTCGGGAACTTCGTCAATTGGCGGCGGCGGCGGGTCTTCGGCTGGCACCACTGCAAATGGCACAAATGCAGTAGGATCAATTGGCGCAACTGCACCTTTGGGTGGTGCAAATGGTGGTAATGGCGCAAGTGGAGATGGTGCAAATGGAAATACTCCCGGTGGTGGTGGTGGTGGTGCTCGGGTGGCAAATAGTTTATTTAATTTTGCTGCCGGTGGTGCAGGTGGTGATGGGCTGGTAATTATTACCTATACCGGGCCATATACATATTGCGTTCCTTCTTTTACAACTGTTTCTGCCATTACCAGCGTAAATTTTGCAGGCATTACCAACGCAGATGGAGGAGGCACTGCCCAATGGCAGCAATATTGCAACCAGGCAACTGTTATTGTCGGCAATACTTATCCCATTACTGTTGGCGGAAACGCTTCTGGCGGAGGAAATACCGATTATTATTCTGTTTATATAGACTGGAATCAAAATGGAGACTTGGGAGACGATGGGCAATACAATATTGGAACCAGAACAAGTACGGGTACCGTAACAAATAATATAACCGTACCCTTAACTGCCACAACCGGAACCACTCGTATGCGAATTATAAAACGCCGTACAGGTTATGCCACAGGGCCATGCCAAACGAGTACCAATGGTCAGGCAGAGGATTATATTGTGCTAATACAGCCTGTTCCAAACTGTACAACACCTGCTAACCCTACGGCACTAAATCTCACATTTCAATCTACTCCTGTGTATGCAATAAATGGGAGCTTTACAGGTTCTGGAGCAACAGGCTATATTGTTATTCAAACAACAGGGCCAACAGTTCCTTTGGCTCCAACAAATGGGGTGACTTATGCAATAGGCTCAAATGTATTGGGTGGTACTGTAATTGCTAATGGAGCTACTACCACATTTGTTGCAACAAATGTTTTCCAAAACCAACAATATTGCTTTTGGGTATATGCTTATAATGGAAACTGTGTAGGTGCCCCATTCTATAGCAATGGTAATGCAACTGCCTGTCTCACTACGGCATCTTGCAACCAGTTTGCCACAATGACTTTAACAGACAATCAAACCAAAGACTGGAGTGTTGCTTCTAATTGGTCGCCTGCAATAGTGCCAACAGCATGTACTCATGTAACTATTAACTATACAGCCGAAAATGGGAATACGATTAGAAATGCTGTAGCCTTAATAAATGCAAATTTTAATATTAAAAGCCTCACAATAGTTGGAAACTTTAATCCTGTTGTAGCATACAGTGCTACCCGACAAAAAAGTATGACTCTGCAAAACAATGGATTTATATTAAACATTCAAGATAGTTTGAAAATTATTTCAGATGGAGGTATAGATCAATTAGCCACCGGAAATTCAGCAGCTAGTCATAAGATAACATTTAATAGCATAGGGAATAGCAAATTAAATGTGTACGGCAACACTTATATTGGTGGTACAGATGATGAACAGCAAACCATTTTTGGGTCAGATGGTGGCACACCCACATTTTATTTTTGGGGCAATGTTACCTACAATAAATATGCTAATGCTGCCCCCAATGGGAACTATGTATTTGAAAAAAATGGTTCACAAGCACAATCTCTTATAAATAATATCTCTACTGCAAATACCAGTTTACGTCTTTTATATCAAAATTTAAATGTGGGGGAAGCCGGAACCAGCTATCCATTGCTCACTTTAAGTGGAACTGGAGCTTTAAAAACAGGTATTAATGGTGGCAACCTTGCAATTAAAACAGGTGCATCGCTCAATTTACCCAATGGCACAGGCTTAAGTCAACATACAGCCGCATCAAGTGGTACTTTTAGTATGGATGGAACAGCACAAATGTATGTGGGTGGCACAAGTAGCAATGTAACACATAGTGGATCTACATATCCGGGATATGCTGGTACAAATTTTCCGGCAAACTTTGGCAGTTATGCACTTGCCAATACCAGCACGGTTAACTATAATAGTAATGGAGGGGTACATCAAACAATTTTCCCAACCGCTGTATATGGAAACCTGGTGTTAAGCGTGGGTAATGGAAGTGCAACAATAACCAATAAAACGCTAAATGCTAATATTTCGGGCATTACAGGCGATTTAACGGTTCTGCCCTACGCCACATTTAATATGCAAACCAATACAGCCAATAGAACCACTGCCGGGGGAACATTTACATTGGCGGCCAATGCAAACTTATCGGTAGGGGGTAATGCAGGAGGTGCAGGGCCCAATAATAATTTCCCGGGTAATTTCAATTCAAAAGTTTTTGCAATCAACAGTAATACCTATTACAATTTTGGAAGTGCACAAGGCATTCATGGTGCTGTTGATTATGGCAATCTTTATTTATCTGTGGCAGGTGGTAAAACAGCACCGGCTACATTAAATATTAATGGTAATCTGGCAATAACCGGAACGGCATTTTTTATTCATAATTCGGGAGCTGTTTATTTTAATGGCGCATCTAATGCACAAACCTATACCGCATTAACTCCTGCCATATTTTATAATTTATATAACAACAATACCAATGCATTGGGCCTTAGTGTGCAAAATAATTTAAGCATTGAAAACGAGATAAGCATGTCGGCCAATTCAAAACTATTTCTTACAGGTGATATAATACTACTATCAAATTCTTCTTCCACAGCATCTGTTACTGCTATGCCTACCACAGCTATGGTTGATTATGCAGGCGGTGGCCGTTTTGAAGTACAGCGATATATTCAACATTATCAAAAATGGAATTTGTTGGGTGTTCCTTTACGAACTACCACATCTTTACGAACTACCTGGCAAGAAAATGGTGCTACCGGCCCATCTGCTACAGGCATAGGTACACAAATTACGGGTCCGGGAGGAGGCAATGGCCTCGATGCAAGTTCTGCTGGCTATTCTATTAAATGGTGGAATGCCACATCGCAGGCATTTGTAAACGTAAATAATACCAATACCGAAATGGCCAATAGGCCCGAAGGATTTTATGTGTATGTACGAGGCGACCGGAATTACGGCCCCGGAGCAGCAGGAAGTTTTACTACTTTAAGAGCAAGAGGAGAAATATATACTGGAGCAAACCTTCCGCCACTATTTACTAGGTCAGGTTTGGCAGCAAACGCCACTATCTCTTTTGCCAATCCTTATGCATCGGCTATTGATTTTGCAAAAGTATATCCAAAAGCAAGTAATATAAAGGCAGGGTTTCATGTGTGGGACCCAAGTCTTACTGGCAATTATTCGCAGGGTAGTTATCAATATATCACTAGCACAGGTGTAATTACACCCGGAACAGGTTTATATACCGTTGCAAATGTTGGCGCAGGATACACAAAAATACAATCGGGCCAGGTAGTTTATATAGAGCCAAATACAGCAGGTACTATTGCACTCTCTTTGGCTGAAACTGATAAAGTTGGGGGTAGTAGATTACTCACTCGAGGACAGGGCGATTTGGATGACCCAATAATGATGAGCACAATGTTGCATAATAGCGATGGGCAGTTAATAGATGGCAATAGGGTAATGTATAATACCGATTTTACTAACCAGTTGGGTGTAGAAGATGCAACCAAAATTTTAAATGCAGGAGAAAATTTTGGAATAATATCATCTGCACGCCGGTTGATTGTAGAAGGAAGAAAACCAATTGTGGCCAACGATACTATTTTCTATAACATGAGCAACTTACGCAACCAAAATTATAAGTTGAGTTTTGAACCAAAATATCTTTCTGGCAATGGCCTTGTGGCAGAATTGAAAGATAGTTACCTAAACAGCACTACTTCAATAAGCCTTACCGATAGTACCTATTATAACTTTACGGCAAATGCAGATGCCGCAAGTAAAGCACCGGGAAGATTTATGTTGGTATTTAAACCCGCTACAGTATTGCCTGTAAATTTTGTAAAAATAACTGCCGAAGCAAATGCAGATAGAAGCAATGCCATTCAATGGGTAGTTGCCAATGAAATTAATATTGCCGGTTACATGGTAGAGAGAAGTAGTGATGGAAGAAATTTTGACGGCATACTTAACGCAGATGCAATTGGGGTAGATATTTATAATAAAACTGATAGGTCGCCACTTATTACTACCGATAATTTTTACCGAATAAAGGCGATAGGTATTGGTGGCGAATTGACCTATAGCCCTATAGTGAGGGTTACTTCTACAAAAAAACAACCAGCTATTGCAGTAGTAAATCCTGTGGTTGGCCGTCAGCTAAATTTGCAATTTATGCAGCAGTTAAATGGCAATTACTCTATAGAATTGATTGCAAATACTGGGCAATTGATTCAAAACAGTAGGGTGTCTATTGCCTCTCCAATGGTTTCGCAAACCATTTTATTGAACCCATCCATTGCCACAGGCTCGTATAAGTTAGTGATTAAAAGTGAGGTTGGGGGACAAATTATATACAGCAGTAGTTTATTAGTGGAGTAGTTAATATTCTGAAAATCATACAGTTGCCCGACCTTATTGGTCGGGTTTTTTATTAAAAAAATAATTTATTTAAAAGATACTCCATACGGAGTATTGTTTTTTGTAGTATAATTACTATTTTTGAGCGTAATTGTCCTTAATAAATCCTAATATTCTACCCCCGATTAACCTTCCTTAATTCTGATTGAGCATGAAAAGTCGAATCGCAGCCTTAGCGTTTAAGGCAGTGATATTTTAATTTTTCAACTTAATCGGTTATATGAAAAGAGCTTTACCTCTTACCAAAAAAACTACTGTTAACTTTTTTCTTACATCAGTATTATCATTTGTTTTTTGTTTCTTTTATTCATCCATACTTCATGGGCAGGATAGAACGGTTGAGTTTACAACGCCGGGCACAACATCTTGGACTGTGCCTTGTGGGGTAACACAAGTGAGTGTATTTGTTTGGGGTGCTGGCGGCGGTGGCGGCGGAGCAAGAAATGGTGTTACTACTGGTGGCGGCGGTGGCGGCGGTGCATTTGCTGCCACAATTAATATTCCGGTTGTTCAGGGAACAGTAATACCAATTACAATTGGAGCAGGCGGTACTGGAGGGTCAGGAAACAATTCTGCCTCAGGTACTGGAGGTAATGGTGGAGCTTCGTCATTTGGTAGCCCAATATTAGTTTCTGCCAATGGGGGGCAAGGTGGTACTAGGGGAAATCCTGGAAGTGGTGGTGCAAGAGGATTTGGTGGTACTGGCACGGCAGTAAGATTAGGCGGAAATGGAGCAAACGGAAATGGTACTGGCGGTGGTGGTGGCGGCTCAAGTGCTACTGTTATCAATTATTTTAGCCCATTTGGAGTGAACGGCATCAATGCTACTGGTAATCCGGGAGCTGCCTTTGATCCTTTAGGAATTAACGGTGGAAATGGTGGAGATGGTAGAACAGTTAGTAATGGAGATGGATTTAACGCAAGTAATCCTGGCGGCGGCGGTGGCGGAGCTTTTCGCCCCGGTTCAAGTAATTGGGATGGAGGACTAGGCGGAAATGGTAAAGTTGAGATTCGTTATAACGGCCCACCAAGTGGTTATTGTATCCCTACTTTTAATAGTGGGGTAGAACCTATTTCCGAAGTTATTTTTGCAGGTATTAATAGTACAAGTGCCGCAAATACTGACTATAATGCTCCATACGACCCACTCCCATTAGAGAACAGTTTTTGTGGTGTAGGAAATGAAGCGAGCGTTGTTAGAGGAGCTACATACCCTGTTTCCGTAAAAGGGAATACAGGTGGTAATTATAGCGATAGAGTAAGAGTTTTTATTGATTGGAATCAAAATGGTGTTTTTGAAGCTTCTGAAAACACATTTGTTGGAACATTAACAAATTCAAATGGTAATGCTGCTAGCACACCAATTACACAAAATATAACAGTCCCTGCCACAGCCATGCTAGGCAAAACTAAGATGAGGGTAATAAAAAGTTACTATTACTGGTTTTTTGGATGGCAAGGAGATCCTACAGATCCTTGCGGAGTGTATGATTATGGACAAGCAGAAGACTATGTAGTTAATGTGAGTGGCTCTTGTCAAGCACCTACTTCTGCTACAGCAAACAATACTGCATCTAGCATAACCGTGTGCGCAGGCACAGCAGTTACCCTGCGTCAGGTAGGAGGATCTATAAGCTCCGATCAAAACTGGGTATGGTCAAAATCATGCGGCGGTGCAACAGAAAATACCAATACTAATACAGATGCAGCGTATTCTTTTACGCCGACAGGGCCTGGCAGCACTACTTTTTATGTATGGCCAATAGGAGGCTCTTGTAGTGCGCCTTCATCTTGCCAATCAGTTACTGTAAATGTAGTAGCTGTAGGTACTATTTCTACTGCAAGTGGCTATAACGCAAACTTTTCTGCCTGCCGAAATATAAACAACCAAACCCATGCGGTATTTAATATTGGCGGCGGAGCTACGGGTGCTACTGCTACAGGGTTACCTGTAGGCCTATCAGGAAATTATAACCCCGGGACTAAAACCCTTACAATATACGGAACCCCGACTGATGCCGTTGGCACATACAATTATACCATTACATTATCTGGCAATAATCCTTGCGTAAACCCCACACAAACAGGTACAATAACTATAACAGACAAACCTACTATTAGTTATACGGGTAGCCCTTATATCTATTGTAAAGATGCTGCTATTACACCTAATATTCCAACCGTAAATACAGGTGGCTTAACCACCACTTACAGCGTGCAAGGAACTGCTCTACCTGCCGGTTTAACTTTAAACACAAGCAATGGTACTATTAGCGGCACGCCTACCGTAAATGCTGCAAGTGCCAATTATACCATTCGGGCTACCAATGGTTGTGGTTATACAGATGTTGTTATTCAAATAACTGTAATAACAGGTAATACGGTTTTCAATATAGCACCTTCGGGTAGCCAAACCATTTGTTCCTCATCGCCAGGTGTTGCAATTAGTTTATCGGGCTCAGTAAGTGGTATTAATTATCAGTTGTATAGAGATGGTGCTGCCGTAGGCGGAGGAGTTACAGGTACAGGTACAGCTATTGCAATGGGTACATATAATATTGCTGGTACTTACACTATAGTAGCTACTACTAGTTGTGCCACCAATATGAACGGTAGCTTTACTTTGAGTGTAACAGCACAACCCAATGCAACTTTTGCATACAGTGCTACTTCATTCTGTAAATCCGCTACCAACCCTATTCCAACTATTTCGGGAACGCCAACAACCGGAGGGAATTTTACTTCTTCCACTGGATTGGTATTTACCAATACAGCCACTGGTGAAATTAATTTGGCATTAAGCCCAATTGGAACCAACCATACGGTTACTTACAATGTTCCAGCTTTTGGTGGATGTGCGGCATATTCATATGGCCCTATTTATATCAATATTGTAAATGCACCGGATGTATATGATGTAACCGGTGGTGGCGATTATTGTAGTGGTGGACCAGGTTTTCCGGTTGGGTTAAATAACTCTCAAAATGGAGTTACATACCAACTGTTTAGAAATGGAACTTTAGTAACTTCAATAGTAAGCACAGGTGGTATATTAAGTTTTGGTAACCAAACTATTGCCGGAACATATACTATCAAAGCTATTATGGGTACTTGTGAAAAATGGATGGATGGTGAAGCTGAAATAACAGTGAAGCCTTCGCCTTCACCTATCGTAATCTCACCTTCTAGCGCAACGCTATGCCAGGGTTCTATCATACCATTATCGGTATCGGGTGTGCCTCCGGGTACTTCAGCCGAACAATTATATACCCTAGGGTCAGGGAATATAAATATGGCAATTCCGGATAACAATACCACAGGTATTGCTAGTTTATTAAAAGTTGCGGGTGTACCTGCTGGAGCCACTATTACAAGAATTAATATCAATTTTAATATTAGCCACACTTATGATGGAGACCTAAGAATTAATCTTAAGGGCCCGAATAATAATGTTTTAAATATTGCGGATCAAGCCGGTGGAAATGGGGATAATTTTACCAATACTTTTGTAGCAACCAATGGTACGGTTAATATCAATTCTGCCTCGGCACCCTTCACCAATACTTATTTACCAAATGGAGCATTAGGTGTGCAAGGTGCTGTCACTGTAACTGGTAATAACTCAAATACAGGTTCTTTTAATGGTTTATATAATGGGGGTGCAGCAGGTGTGAATGGTAACTGGTATTTAAGCATAAGAGATGTTGCAGGTGGAGATGTAGGCCAGTTATCTAACTGGACAATTAATATTTATTATACTACAGTATCAAATCCAACTTCAGTGGTATGGAGCCCTGCATCAGAAATTTTCCTAGATCCCGGAGCAGTAAATGCTTATGATAATTCGCCACAAACAAGAGTATATGTAAAACCATCACCAAGTTTTACAAATCCTGTTACGGCTACCTATACGGCAGCAAATGGTTGTACAGCTACGGCAACTGCTACATTAACCATTAACCCTTCTCCTAAAATTACAATGGTTGCCGACTATTGTAGTACTCCGGGCAAAGTAAGAATTACAGCTACCTCAGATATTCCGGTTACCAATTGGCAATGGAGTGGTGGTTTTGGAGCAGGAACAGGCTCTGGTGCTTATACAAGGTATATCGAACCAAATACAGCAGGCACATATTATGTATCTGCAGTTTCTACAGGCAATTCATGCCCCGCAACCGGCTCAATGAGTGTAGCGCAGGAACTTGTGGTAAATGGTGATTTTGAGGCCGGAAATACAGGCTTTACTACGGGGTATACTTATAAGTCAGATTATTATACAGGTGCACCCGCTTCTGGCTTATGGCCCGAAGCTACTTATACCGTAGATTATAACCCTCAGTTTTACCATACCGATTTTTGGGGTACCGATCATACAACGGCAAATGGCAATGGTAAATTTATGATGGTGAATGGTAGCGTAGGCCCATTAGTTTGGAGCCAAACTGTAACAGTTATCCCAAATACTACTTATTATTTTTCGGGCTATGCGGTAAGTTTAAATGGGGTTAGCCCAATGGCTAATTTACAGTTCAATATTAATGGTAGCCCCATGCCACCTCCAGCCACAACAGGCACCTTGCCTACTAAAGCAGCCAACAATGAGCCAGGTACATGGGTTAAATTTTGGGGTCAGTGGAATTCTGGAACTGCTACCACAGCCAATATCCAAATAATAGATATTGTAAGTGCAAGTGGTGGCAATGATTTTGCCATTGATGATATTTCATTTGGTACTTTATCCAGTTTCTTAAACCTTACCAGTGCTACAGGTACAGATGCGCAGCAGGCTTGCGTAGGTGCACCCATTACAAATATCAGATACGAAATTGGTGGAGACGGCAGCAATCCTGTAGTTACCGGGTTGCCTGCCGGGCTTACAACTTACTGGAATGGCCGGGATTTGTTAATCAGTGGTACGCCTACTGCTTCCGGTTTACATAATTTTAATATTTCTCAAAGGGTTTGTGCCGGAGCATTTATAAATAAAGCAGGAACAATAAATGTACTATCAGCTTCAGAATCTGGTACATTTGCAGCTCCATCGCTATCAGCTTGTTATAATTCAGGGGGTACCATTGCAGTTACAGGTAATGTTGGGTCTCTTACCTGGCAAACCTCAACAGACGGAATCACTTGGGCAAACAAAACACCTAATAACGGAAGCTATACAGGAGCAACTACAGCATTGTATTATAGGGTGATTGCCCAAAATACAGCAGTATGTTTAAAAGATACTTCTTTATCGGTTAAGCTGGGTATTAAAAATCTTTGGACAGGAAAAACAAACGATAACTGGTTTACCGCTACCAACTGGAGCGACGATCAGGTACCTACAGCATCTGCCACTCCTTGTCCCGATGTAATCATACCCGATTTACAAGCAACCGGCAAACCTTATCCAATTATTTCTAGTGGTACAGGCACGGTAAACAATTTAGTAGTGCATAACAGGGTTACGCCAGGGGTGTCTCTAACGCTTCTTAATAATGCAGCATTACAAATTGCAGGTGCTATTAGTACTCCTGATGCAGCTATTAATGCAAATGATGGTACTATTGAAATGAATGGTGCAACCCAATCTATTTCTGGAAAATATTTTGTTGGGAAAAATATAGAAAAATTAATTGTATCAGGTGGCCAATTAAATGTAAGTAGTACTGCCAACGATACTTTAAACATTACTGAAAAACTAGCTTTCGGAAATACAACAGCCGATTTGGCTACAAATGACAATATCACCCTTAAGTCAAAATTAGACAGAACTGCAAGTGTAGGAATTTTAAATACAGGCAATGTACTCACCGGAAAATTCACGGTAGAAAGAGTGGTGCGGTATTACCAAAATTGGAACATGCTTACCATTCCATTGCGTGAAAATATAAGTGTGTATAATAGTTGGCAAGAGGGTGGTGCTCCAATGACCAGTAATGGTTTTGGTACAAGGGTAACTGGCCCGGCCACTCCTGCACCTACAGGTTTTGATAACACTTCGCAAGGTTACTCTTTAAAATGGTGGAATCCTGTATTAAACAGCGGTAATGGTAATTGGGATAATGTAATTAATACAACCACCGAAAATGTAAACCGCCGCCAAGGTTTCTTCCTTTATGTAAGAGGCGATAGAGGCTATGGCCCCGGTTCAGCAGGCTCTATCACTACATTGCGTGGCAAAGGCACTATTTATGATGCAAATAATTTACCTGTATTTAATGTTACTGCTGCCGCTAATAAAACGGTATCGTTAGCCAATCCTTATGCTTCTGCTATTCAAATAAATAAGCTATATACAGCCAACAATACCAAAATGGAACCTAATATATGGGTATGGGATCCTACATTGTGGGGCTACTATGGAGTAGGTGGTTATCAAACCATCTCTGGGCCTGCAGGCAGCATAGCCACGCCTGGAGTTAGCTCTATTTATGGCGCAGGAAATTATCCTAATATACAAAGTGGACAGGCTGTATTTATTCAAACCAAAGTAGCCAACCCCATCATCAATTTTAATGAAAATATGAAAGAAGATGGCAGTATGTTGGTAAACCGGGGAAGTAGCCCAGAAACTATTGATAATATAGATCCGGCGCAGGTGATAATGTTAAGTACCCATTTATATGCTGCTGATGATAGAATGTTGGATGGCAATAGGGTTGTATTTGACAATATGTACAGTGATGAAGTAGATTTTACTGATGCAGAAAAATACAACAATAGTTATATCAATTTTGGGCTTACCAGGCAAGAAAAAACTTTGGCCGTAGAAGCTAAGTCATCGTTAAAAGCAACCGATACTTTGTATTACAAAATGAGTGGGTTGCCAACAGGAAATTTTAAATTGGGTGTATCTGTTCAAAATATTAATGCGCCACAGTTACAGGCAGAATTAATAGATAATTACCTGCATACCCGCACATCCGTAAGCCTTACTGATAGCAGCTTTATCAACTTTAGCACTACAAGCGATGCCGCCAGTAAAGCTGCCAATCGCTTTATAATGGTGTTCCAACCATCGCAAGTAGTATTGCCAGTTACTTTTGTGCAAGTATCTGCCCAGCGCAATGCAGATCGTAGTATTGATGTACAATGGAAAGTGGCCAACGAAATAAATATTATAAGCTACCAAGTGGAAAGAAGTGCAGATGGCCGCAACTTTAGTGGCATACTCTCCAGGGATGCTGCTAATTATGACACATATAGACAAACCGATCTCAGCCCACTGGCAGATGATAATTTCTACCGTATAAAAGCCATTGGCCTTGGCGGAGATATTACATACAGTAATATTGTAAAAGTAGTCCCTGAAAAATCACCAGCATTAATTGTAGTAAGCCCTAACCCGGTTAAAGGCAAGCAAATGAACATCCGTTTCATAAAACAACCCGCAGGAGAATATACCTTGCAGTTGACCAATAACCTTGGGCAGGAAGTGTATAAAGGAACCGTAACCGTAAATAGTGCAACAATGGTTAAAACCATATCCTTACATCCTTCTACCGCAGGTGGAAGCTATAGGTTGGTGGTTATTAATAAAAAAGGGGAAAAGGTTTCTAATGAAATGATCATGGTAGAATAATAAAGGAAATTCAACACTTTAAAATACCCCGGTTACAAAAGCCAGGGTTTTTTACGAATTTTTTTTATATTTGGATGATCCAATTATCTATTTAAAGCGTATATTATATTTTAAATAGTTAATACATGAATAGAAGTTTATCTTTTTTTCTTTCCTTAAAGAAGGTTTTAATGATAGTTATGTTTACAATTTTCATAAACCTTTTTACCTCTGCTCAAAGCACTGTTAATTACACCTTCAATAATTCAACAACAGCAAGTCTTACAGATATGTCAGGTTCTGTAGATTTGCTTGTACCTACCTCAGTTACAGGTGATTTTTCTTCTGCACTGACACCAATAGGATTCGACTTTTGGTTGATGGGAAACAGGTATATTAATTTTTCGGTTAACTCCAATGGTTTGTTAAGACTAGGAAATTCGCCTGTTTCTACACAATATATAAATACGGCAGCTAATTCTGCTACAGACGGGCCTTGTTTATATCCATTTTGGGATGACTTGAATTCGTTTACAACATCTTCAACCAGTAGAATAAGGTATAAGGTTACCGGAATTGCCCCCAACCGGATACTAACGGTAGAATGGAAAGATTTTATTTTGGTATATAATTCATCTTCCGGAACCTCTCTATCTACATTTCAGGCTAGACTATATGAAACTACAGGGGTGTTTGAATACGTATATGGCAGGATGCAGATTTCAACTGGATCGGGTACTGTATCAGCTTCCATTGGGATGACTTATTTAAACTCCAATAACAATTTAATTTATCTATCTAATATTACTACTCCGGCAGTTTTAAGAACATCAGCGGGGTTTGTAAACAATTTGGTTAACAGTAACACAGCAGGTAATATTGCTGCCCTAAATTCTTTAACGGATGGAAGTAGGGTGCAGTATAGGTTTACCTCTGTATTGCCCACCGCTGCGCCAACCGGATTAACAATTACAGGTATTACAGAGAGTGCCATGACATTGAATTGGATAGATAATGCCAGCAATGAAAGAGGTTATGTAATCTATAGATCCGATGATGGTGGGATTACATATAATTTTGTTTCTCAAACAGTTCCCAACGCAACAACCTCTGTACAGGGAGGTTTATTGCCTTCAACGATGTACTATTGGAGGGTATATGCTGTTACCGAAGGGGCACTAAGTGCTTCATTAAATGGGAATGCTTCTACAACTGCCTGTATAGGTATCCCGGTAACCAATACAATGACATTCCCCGCTGCCGGTGGAACCCTCAATTGGAATACGGCATCGAATTGGTCTTTGGGCCATGTTCCCACTGCTTGTGAGGATGTTGTTATCAATTGGTCCAAATTAACTACTGGTGCGGCTACGGCAATTTTAAATCAAAATGTTTCGGCAACTGTTAGAAGTTTAACCATCAATACCACCCACAGCAATAACAACAATAAAGTTTTTCAACATCAAACCAACGGAAATGCCTTAACGGTTTTAAATAACTTGTCCATATCGTGTACGGGTGGTAGTGCTGCAAATGCCGCCTCTTTGGTAGCAGCTACTGGTTCTGTAGTAAGAGTCAATGGGAATACACTAATTGGCCTTTCCGGAAATACCAAAGAAACATATATTGGAGGAACGGCAGGAGAGTTGCCCACATTTTATTTTAGGGGTGATGTAATATTCAATGGGAATGGTTCAACATCTTATAGGGGCAACTATTATTTTGATGGGGGTGTTACTCAACAAATGACCAATAACTCATCGTCAACTTATGCAAATGTATTTGAGAATGTTTATGTTGGTAACTTTGTACCAACAAACTTAACTGTAAATGGTACAGTTGGATACTATACTGGAGTTGGTGGTGGAAACTTGAATATTAGTGCCGGCTCTGTACTCGACCTAACTTCATCGGGTGCATTCAATCAATACACAGCAGGAGGAAATTTTAACCTTATGGGGAATGCTGTTTTAAAACTTGGAGCAAATACTTATGGTGCGGGAGCTAATAATTTTCCAAATAATTTCTCGTCAATCAATTTAGATTTAAATAGCACCGTTGAATATTATGCTACTTCAAACCAGCAAATTTATGATGTCCCCGTTTATGGCAACCTCACCTGTACGAATAATTCAGTAAAATACATAAACGATTACCTGATAATAGCTGGTAACCTTTTAGTGAATCCCACTGCAAAATTCGGATGTGATTATGCTACTTATTTGTTTGGAAACTGTGTTAATAATGGAACCATTGAAGGTATTTTTTCTAATAGTGAATTTGCATTTTATGGCTTAAATCCCCAAACCTATTCAGGCTCAGGGATATTTGGAACCGTCTCAACTCCTTTTGATTATTGGGGAATAACCGTTTATAATCCTACCACCGTTACCATGAATGCGCCTGCTTTTGTTGAACGGATAAATTTATTGGAAGGTCAGGTAATTAATGCCAACCAACTAACGATAGGGTCGGCTACATTTGGCCTTATTCAACGTGGTGGAGTGGCTGCTGTAAACGCCGGAGGCCTGGATAATTATCCATCTTTAAACCCTACAGCGCCTTTATATCTTAGGTATGACGATGCGCTGTCAAATATTGGCTCTGGTTACGAAATACCGGCAAGTACTAATACTTACCAGGTGAATTCAGACAACCCAACAGGGGTAACACTAAACTCAAATCTTACAATTGCCAACGACCTTCAGTTGGTAGAAGGTATATTCAACCTGCAGGCAAATACATTAAACATAGGCAATACCATTACCAAATCTGCTGGTATTATCAATGGGCTCAATGGAACGCTTCGGATGCAGGGTAGTTCGGCTCAAAACATTCCGGCGAGTATATTTGTAAACAACGATCTCTATAATCTCAGCATTGCCAATACATTTGCTACAACGCCTCAGGTAACTTTGGCGGGTAACCTTAATTTATATGGCTCGCTTGCTTTTGGAAACGTAAATGCAAAAACATTTAATACAGGTAATTTTCTTACGCTCCGTTCTACAGCAACCGGCACCGCATCGGTTGCAGACCTTACCAATGCAGGTGCAAACAGTAGCAACAGGATTTTAGGAAATGTAACAGTTGAGCGATTTATTAATTATGTAGGCAATTGGAATCTCATTGCAGCACCTGTAAATACCAACCAATCTGTTTATAACAGTTGGCAAAATGCCGGTACAGCATTAACAGGCTATGGTACCCGTATAACTGGTCCGGTAGCTGGTCCTTTCCCCAATGCCCAGGGTATTGACAACTATTCAGTGGGCTATTCTTTAAAAACATGGAATGAAGCAGGAGTAGGATCTTGGAATAATACGAGCAATACAATAACCACTAATGTAAATAATCCCAGGGGTTTTTATTTATATGCCAGGGGAGACCGTTCTGTAATTCCGCCTGCAATAGGAACAGCAACAACACTACAAAGTACAGGGCCATTGTATATGGGGTACAGCGGATCTACTTCTGAACCTGCTCCGGTTAATTTTGGCGCAATTCCTGCGGGCAGTTTTGCATCGGTTGCCAATCCCTTTGCCTCCGCTATTGGTTTCGGAAAGGTATTTGCAAATGCCAATACCACCCGTATCAAACAATCTTATTATGTATGGGATCCTTATCCTGCCGGAACCTATGGAGTGGGTCGTTACCAAAACTATTATTATCATACTCTATCGGGAACCTGGCTTACTACTCCAACCGTAAATGCAGGCAGCCCCTATGACGGGTTAAGCAACTATTCTGAAATACAAAGCGGACAGGCGGTATTTGTTGAGTCGAATGGTGGAGGCACTGTGCAGGTCGCCTTTGATGAAAATGATAAAGTGAATGGAAGCCGTTTAATGACTCGTGACCCACAAAATCCTCAAGATCTGGTAATGATGAGTACCATGCTGCATAGCGGCGATGGTGGCATTGTTGATGGAAACCGGGTACTATACAGCACAGATTTCAGTAATGGTTTTGCCAATGAAGATGCCAGCAAAATAAGCAACACGGGCACCAATTTTGGGATTGTATCAAATGCAAGACAGTTGATGGTAGAAGGGCGCAAACCAATTATAAACACGGATACCATTCATTACAATATGAGCGGCCTGTTAAACCAACAGTATCGTTTAAGTTTTGAGCCGCTTAATCTCGGAAGCACGGGTCTATATGCAGAGTTGATTGATGGGTTTTTAAACACAAGAACTCCGGTAAGCCTTACCGATAGCAGTTGGTATAGTTTCGAAACAACATCCAACTCAGCCAGTAAAGCTGCTAATCGTTTTATGCTAGTGTTCCGTGCACCGGCTGGGCCATTACCAGTAACTTTTGTAAGCATTGCCGCTCTAAGGCAGGCAGATAGAAGTATTAAAGTAAACTGGGAAGTAGCCAACGAAGTAAATATCGAAAAATACGAAGTGGAACGCAGTGCCGATGGTAGAAACTTTGCCGGTATTTTGAGCAATGATGCTACTAACAGCCGACAATACACTAAAAATGATTTAAGCCCACTGGCAGATGATAATTTTTATCGCATAAAAGCCATTGGCCTAGCCGGGGATATTACTTACAGCAATATTGTAAAAGTAGTGGCTGAAAAATCACCTGCATTAATTGTAGTAAGCCCTAACCCGGTAAAAGGCAAGCAATTGAATATCCGTTTCATAAAACAACCCGCAGGAGAATATACCTTGCAGTTAACCAATAACCTTGGGCAGGAGGTATATAAAGGAAATGTAACTGTAAATAGTGCTGCTATGGTTAAAACCATTTCCTTACATCCTTCTACAGCCGGAGGCAGCTATAGCCTGGTAGTTATAAATAAAAAGGGAGAAAGGGTAAGTACAGAGTTGGTGATGGTTGAATAGGTGTGACAAAAAAGGACTTTAAACGAAAAGGGTTGCTGTTTGGCAGCCCTTGTTTTTTTAAAAAAATAAAAAAATAGGTTAGTTACATTATCACACTCGAAAGTTACAAAGATTTATAATTTTACCGTCATTATCCGGCAGCTCAATGCAGCTTGTACGCAAGTTTCTGCTGGATATTCTGCAAATATTTGCGGCTTTCATCTGCACTCACAAATTCCATTTATTACATGATTGAATACCGCATTGAAATAATTTTTGAAAACAAAAAATATTTTTTGATTGGAATATAAATTTCCTCTATTTTTAACGCTTATCTATACACCCCTTGAAGCTTACCCAAGCCAAATTTCTCCGAACACGCAATAAAATAAATTAACAAGAAAGACTAAACATGAATTTTTTGTAAAAGGACAATGTTTCTTAGAAGACATTTCTTTGAAACATTAATGTGTATAAAATACATGTTGCTAGGCCCTATTCAGCAATATAAATTTTAAAAATTTTAATAATAATCAAGCATGAGATCTATCTCTACTAAACTATTAATTGGTTTACTTACTATTGTTTTTTCAAACTCATCTTTGTATGCGCAAACCAATGGTATTTACGAAAGCTATGCCATTATGAGCATTAACGGAGGTGCCAATGCGTATTACGATATGGCAGCAGCAACTCCCAATCCCGATTTTCAGGGTGCTAACCTTGGCAGTTTTAATAATACCCAATCGCTTGTTGTAATAGGTGGGCAAAATAAAACGTTTAAATGCAGTGGTGGAGATATAAGCGGCGGTAGTTTAAAATGGCGTGTATGGTTAACCTCAGCAGGCCCATCCGGTGCATTCAATAGCATTTCGTATGGTTTTGTTTCAAACGATGCTGGTGGTTGTGGTGGTAACCAAACATGGGAGGGCACAGGTGGCGTAGCCAACATCATTGCATCGTTAACTACTCCCGGAAACTATACTTTAGAAGTTTATTCGGATGCAACAGGCGTGCCTGGTACAGCTTCTTCAAACAATAGTGGTAACAATTACCGGGCTACTTTTACTTATTGTGGTCCAACAGCCGGGCCTTTGCCAGCAGGCAACTATGCCATACCTGGCTGTTTTGCTACGGTAGCTTCCGCTATAAACTATATAAATGCCAATGGTGTTACAGGTACTGGTAATGTGCAGTTTGATGTAGCTGCCGGATATACCGAAACTGCACCTGTGGGTGGTTTTGTAATTTCTGCAACGGGTACTGCTACTTTGGGAATTGTATTTACCAAAGCTGGTGCAGGAGCAAACCCTACGTTTACTGCCGGATTACAAGTGGCAGGTAGTATTTCGGATGGTATATTTAAAATAATAGGAGGAGATTATATAACCATTAGCAATTTTACCTTACAGGAAAATGCAGGGAATACCGTAACGGTGGTGAATAATACTACTAATACCATGACGGAGTTTGGTATTGGATTATTTCCGGCAGCAACTGGCACTGTAGATGGTGCACAAAATAATACCATCCAAAATAATATTATTTCGCTAAATGCTGTGTATGGACAAAGTATGGGCATTTTTTCTACAAGCCGCTCCAAAGCAGCGGCAATTGCTACTACGGCTGATGCTACAACCAGTGCTGGCTTAAACTCTAACAATAAAATTTACGGAAATACTATTTCCAATGTGGCATTGGGTATGTATTTTTTATCACCCACAACTACATCTTCTTTAATGGAAGTTAATGATATTGGAGGTACTTCAAATGCAACGGGTAATACAATTACATTTGGTTCCACATCTGCAGCAGGAACATTTATTGCGGGTGCATCGGCTACATATTCAGCCGGTATTATGTTTAGGAGTGGAGTGGGTAGTAATGTGCGATACAATACTATTACATCCAGCAATCTTGCATATTCAAATGTAAGTGGGGGAGTATTGGGTATTTATTTTTATGGAAATGGCACAGCACCTACAAGCGGCACTTATACATCTAATGCCAGTAATAACATAATTACATTAACCAATACAGCCGTAACACCAATTATTGGTATCGATTTTGGTGCAGGCATTGCTACAGGTTCTATTGCGGCAAGTAGCAACAATATTTCTATAACTTCGGGCTCTACTGCGGCCAATGCGGCAGTAATTACTGGAATACGAGCGCCTTTTACTAGCAGCAGCAATACTATTACTTCAAACACAGTTTCTATTAACCAATCTGGCACAGGAACCTGGACTGGCTCACTGTACTTTATAAACGCTGATGGTAATGCTTCTACTATGCTTGTTCAAAATAATAACCTACAATCAACAGGTAGCCATATTAAAACAACTGGTTCTGTATATGGTATTTCACATAGCGGCACAATTTCTACAAGCATAAATATTGGCGGCTCTGCTGCTACTGCTAATACAATAAATATTACTTCAACTGGTTCTGGGGCTAGTTTTTATGGAATTTATTCGAACTCATCAACCGCTGCATCTGTTACAACTTATAATGTTAGTTATAATTCAATTACAGGTACAAGCTTGGCAGGTAGTTCTACATCCATCTATGGTATTTATAATGGAGATGGAGGTTCGCCTGTAAAGAATATAAGTAATAATACTATCTCTATTTCCGGGACAAATACAGGCACTAACAATGGTATCTTTTTTGGTTATTCGGGAAGTGGATCTATCGTAAATTCAAATACAATTACTTTAAATACTGCTGCAGTAACACTAAACGGTATCTCTACCATGAGTAATGCTGTTTGCGGTATTTCTTCTAATACTATTGCAATAACAACATCTGGTACAACTCCAACCGCAATAGGTATAAACACTACTGCCGGAACGGGTCCGTTTACAATTAGCAACAATGCTATAAATAGCATTGTTGCATCTGCAGTTTCTACAAGTGCTCCAACGTTAACGGGTATTAGAAATAGCATTGGTACTAACAATGTCATCTCTAATAACACTATTAAGGATATTTCAACAGGAGCTTCTACCGGAGTTGCAAATGTGACTGGTATTGAAATTAGAGGCGGTACTACACCATCTGTGTATAATAATAATTTGTACAATATTTCTGCTCTTTCATCTGGAAATAATTCTTTGGCATCCGGCATTGGTTTCCAAACAGCAACCCCAACCGGCCCATTCAATGTTTATAATAACTTTATATCTGATATACGCCTGCCAAATGCTACAGCAACAGCTGGCAGTGGAGGTATTTTTGCCATTAATGGTGCTAGCACGGGTTCTACTTACCGAATTTATTATAATACCATAAAATTAGGATCAACTGCTTCGCCATTAACTGTACAAGCAAATAGCCGAATAGTGGGAGCGGGCTTTTTATCTACTACCGCTAATCAGGTTGACCTTAGAAATAATATTATAAACATTAATGCAAATTCAATTACTACAGGCTTTTCTTCCTGCGTTGCATTAACAGGTGTAACCCCAACTGCAGGTACTGTCTCCACTATTTTTGCTACAACCAGTAACAACAATATTTATTATATCAACCCAACTGCAAGCAATTATTTGTATGTGGAAGGTGCTACTGTTGCTGCTATTAAAAATGGGTATGCACTAAGTGGTTTAACGGCAAGTGCAGCTAACAATATTGTAAACGATCCGGCATTCAATACCTCTTGCGGATTGTATAAAACTTTTATGGGCGGCTCAAGAGAAACTGCTACTTTTTCGGAGGATAATTTAGGCGTAGTTTCTACAGGAACATTTGCTCCATCTGGGGCTTCTTTTGCAGAAAATGGGGCACAGTCAATTGCTTCGCCCTCTATTACAACCGACTTTGCCGGTGTAAGCAGAACGCCTACTAATGATATTGGTGCGCTTCAATTTGCAGGTACAGCTACAGATGCAGTTGCACCTACCATTACTTACACTAGCAACCCAAGCGGAACGGTAGTTTGTACCCAAACTGTAACTGCTACTATTACCGATGCAAGTGGCGTAAATAATACAACCGGTACAAAGCCACGCCTGTATTTTAAAAAGTCAACCGAGGCCAATGCTTTTGGGGCATATCCCGGCGACAATACTTCGGCATTTAACGGTTGGAAATATGTAGAAACATCAAGCTCGGGATCACCTTATAGTTTCACTTTTAATTTTTCATTGCTTAGTTCGGCACTGGCAAGCGGAGATGTTATCAATTATTTTGTAACTGCTCAGGATATGGCAACTACGCCAAATGTTGGAACATTAACGGCAACCATTATAGGCGGATGCCCTACTTCAGTAAATTTTGCAAATACATTATCGGCCACATCTGCAAACTCATTTACTTATAGTACGCCATCAACATTAACCATAAATGCTAGTACTACTGCTATTTGTAATAGTGGTACCAGTACATTATCTATTACATCCACACCTGTATTGTCCAATGTTACTTATCAGTGGGAAGAATCCACTACTGGTGCGGTAGGCTCATTTAGCAATGCAACAGGTACCAGCACCAATGCCACTTATACTACGCCAACTATTTCAAGCACTATGTATTACAGGGTAAGGGTGTTTTGTAATGGAACTGAAATTTCAGCGTCGCCATCAGCAGCTATTTCCATTACAGTTACTAGCCCTTCTATAACAGGTACTACTCCGGGTAGCCGTTGCGGAACAGGTACAGTAAACCTGGCTGCAACAGGAAGCGCAGGAACTATTTTAAATTGGTATGCTGGCCTTTCGGGAGGATTAGTTTTAGGTAGTGGCGCTACATTTACAACACCATCAATAAGTACCAATACAAATTTTTATGTAAGTGCATCCGTTACTGGCCCATTACAAACTGGTACTATTGGTTCAGGAACATCTCTCACTTCTGCTACTTCACAGCCTACGGCTTTTTGCAATAGGTGGAGTTATTATCGTATGCAATATATCTATACGGCCGCAGAGCTAACTGCTGCAGGACTGTCGGCAGGTACTATACAATCTATAGCGTATAATATTGCCAGCTTGGGCGATGCTGCCAGCAACGCAGCTTTTACTGTAAGTATTGGTAATACAGCACTAACAACTTTTTCTACATTTGTAAATTCAGGTCTTACAACTGTATACGGTCCTGCTTCATACACTCATGCTGCTTCGGGCTGGCAGACTATTACCTTCTCCACTCCTTATAGTTGGGATGGGGTGTCAAATATTATTGTAGAAGTATCGCACAATGGAGCCAACTTAACTAACAACTCTACAACTTATTATACAACTACGGGCTCAAGTATGGGAGGCTATACTACAACTTCCGGAGGCACTGCAACTGCAACGACTAACAGATTAAATACGATGTTTACTCTGCAAAGTATTTGTTCTTCTTCTCCTCGTACAGCTGTATTAGCGTCTATTGTTTCTGCACCTACCATTACCGTTTCTAACGCATCGCCCATATCTGTATGTAATGCTGCTATTATTCAATATCAAATTACATCTACTTTAAGCGATTATGATAACTATACCTGGACGGCAACAGGTGGTAATTTATATACAGATGCGGCAGGTACAGTTGCTTATGTAGCAGGCAGCAATGCAACCAACATTTATTTTGTTGGTACTACACCTGGTGCGGCCACTATTACTGCCAATGCTAATAATACTGTTACCGGTTGTATTGCAACTGCTGTTACAAAAAACATTACCGTTTTGCCTGCAAGTGTAACTGCTACTGCATCACCTAGTAATATTTGTAACTCTGGAACAAGTACGATTAGCTTAACACCATCAACAGCATCATTCTATACAAATGCAACCATACAGTGGCAATCATCTCCGGATGGTTCTACCGGCTGGACAAATATTAGCGGTGCCAATGCCGTGAGCTATACAACGCCTACGCTTAGTACCACATCGTATTATAGGGCTACTGTAACCAATTCGGCTGGCGCTGTTTGCTTAACAAGCAATGTGGTAACAATAACGGTTAACAATCCACAAGTACTTACAACCACTCCGGGTACACGATGTGGAACAGGTACGGTAAACCTAAGCGCAACCGGAAGTGCAGGCACCAACTTAAACTGGTATGCTGCTGCAACAGGCGGTACCCCATTAGGCACAGGCACTACATTTACTACCCCTTCTATAGCAGGTACAACTACTTATTATGTAGGTGCTGCAACAGCTCCAGTAAATATTACTTTGGGGCTAACGCCTACTACTACCACATGTGGAACGATTGCTAACTCAACTTCATCCTCCTTAGCATTAAGGTTTAATACTACTGCAGCTACTACGCTGGTTTCAGTGGATGTGATTGCAAATGCCGCAGGCAGCTATTCATTTAGTTTACGAAATGCATTAAGTAGTACAGATATTTTAACATCTACGCAAACCCTGGTTGCAGGAGCACAAACTGTTACTTTAAACTGGGCAATTCCCACAAGTGGAAACTACCAGGTTTTAAGCACTACAGCCAACCTGCATAGGATTGCAACATATAGTTGCACTTATCCATTTGTTTCACCTTCGGGTGCAGTTTCAATAGTAGGTTCTGCTGGTACATCAACAGCAGCTACTGCTACAACAACATACAATTGCTTTTTTAATTTAGTTTTTGCAGAGGTTTGCGAATCGCCACGAACAGCAGTAGCGGCTACAGTTACGGCTTCTCCAACTTTAGCTATATCAAATGCTTCTCCTATATCAGTATGTAATGGTGCGGTTACCCAATACCAGGTTACATCTACTTTGAGCGATTATGATAACTATACCTGGACTGCAACCGGCGGTAATTTATTTACAGATGCGGCAGGTACAGTTGCTTATGTGGCAGGCAGCAATGCAAATCCAATATATTTTGTGGGCACCACTCCGGGTGCAGCAACAATAACTGCCAATGCTAACAATACCGTTACTGGTTGTATAGCTACTGCTGTTACAAAAAATATAACCGTATTGCCTGCTTCTATAACTGCTGCAGCTTCACCCGCTTCTATTTGCGTATCGGGCACAAGCATTATTAGCCTTAGTCCCAATACAGCGGCATCATACAGCAATGCAACCATTCAATGGCAATCGTCACCAGATGGTTCCACCGGATGGACAGATATAGCAGGTGCTAACGCTGTTACATACACCACACCTCCGTTAATAGCCAATGCTTATTACAGGGCAATAGTTGCCAATAGCGCAGGGGCAAATTGTTTAACTAGCAATGTGGCAACAGTTACAGTTAACAATCCACAGGTGCTTACAACTACTCCGGGTACACGATGCGGAACAGGTACGGTAAATCTTGGTGCAACAGGAAGTGCTGGTACAACCTTAAACTGGTATGCTGCTGCTACAGGCGGTACTGTATTAGGTACAGGTGCTACGTTTACTACTCCATCTATTGCTGCAACTACCAACTACTTTGTGAGTGCGGGAGTGGCATCGTCTGGAAATATAACAGTTGGTACAGCTTCTACAACGAATAGTAGTAATGGGCAAACACCTTTTAGTCAGGGATATGAAGGACAGCATACCCAATATCTTTACACCGCTGCTGATTTAGCTGCTGCTGGTTTAATGGCTGGAAATATAACAGCTATGTCTTATTTTATTACTACAAAAAGTAGTACAAAACCTTATACCAGCTATACAATAAAGTTGGCACATACTGCTGCAACTTCTTTAACTGGTATACTTACTCCAACTTTTACAACAGTTTATACATCTTCTGCTACAGTAGGAACGGGTTATACAACTGTGGCCGGAGTTAATAATTTTAATTTTGCAACAAGTTTCAACTGGGATGGAACGTCTAATTTATTGATAGACGTTTGTTTTGCAAATGATCCTTTGAGTAGCGGTACCTATTGGACATCTAATGATGCAGTTAGGGCTACAACAAAATCTTATACTGCTACTTATGGTTATTATTCTGATAATGGTGCTAATTGTGGTGCAACCATTGGCTCATCTACTTCCACAACTGCTTTGCCAGATATTGTATTTGCTGGTCAAACAGCTTGCTCAAGTTCACCAAGAACTTCTGTAACAGCTACAGTAAATACAGCAACAGCAATTACTGTTTCTAACGCATCGCCAATATCTGTATGCAATGGGTCTGCCACCCAATACCAGATAACTTCAACGTTAAGCGATTATGATAGTTACACATGGACAGTTACTGGAGGAATATTATACACAGATGCTACCTTAAGTACTCCAATTACTGCCGGAAATAGCTATACCAGTGTTTATTTTTCGAGTACAACAACGGGTACTGCAACTATCACTGTAAATGCAAGTAATAGTGTATCTGGCTGTGTTGCAACTGCTATAACAAAAAATATTACTGTACTTCCAGCTAGCATTGTAGCTGCTGCTTCACCAGCCACTATATGCGTTTCTGGCACTACTACTATAACCCTAACGCCCAATACAGCAGCCTCTTATAGTAATGCAACCATACAGTGGCAATCATCGCCGGATGGTTCTACAGGATGGACAGATATAGCAGGTGCTAACGCTGTTTCATACACTACGGCTACTATCGCAACTGTGTCTTATTACAGGGCAATAGTTACCAATAGCGCAGGCTCAACTTGTTTAACAAGCAATGTGGTTACCATTAACGTAAATAATCCTACAATTACAGGCACTACGCCAGCTTCAAGATGTGGTATAGGTACAGTAACCCTGGGTGCAACAGGAAGCACAGGTACTACTGTAAATTGGTATGCTGCAGCTACAGGCGGCTCATCTTTGGGTACAGGCAACAGCTTTGTAACACCCGTAATAAATGCTACCACTACATACTATGCACAGGCATCAATAGGGTCAGCAAATGTTACGCTTGGCTTAACGCCTACTACAAGTACTTGTGGCACAATTACAATGCCTTCCTTTAGTGATTATCCATTGCGTTTTAATACAACGGCAACTACTACACTTGTTTCTGTAGATGTTACTGCAAGCGCTGCGGGTTCTTATGTATTTAAATTAAGAGCATCAGGTAGTACTACCGATATTATTTCTACCACACTTACATTGACCGCCGGAACACAAACTGTTCCATTAAACTGGTCAATTCCTGCAGCAGGTAATTACCAAATTACCAGTACAACTTCGGCACTCTCAAGGATTAGCACTTATACATGTACTTATCCATTCACTTCTCCAAGTGGCGCAATTTCAATTGTTGGATCAGCCACAAGCTCAACTGCATCTACAAGCACTACATCATACAGCAGCTTTTATAATCTTGTTTTTAACGAATCATGTGCAACAGCCCGTACTGCGGTAACGGCAACAGTTACGTCTCCGCCTGCATTATCGTTAAGCTCAAGTACGGTAGATATTTGTGCAGGAACTGCTTCTGACCCTGTTACTTTAACTTCTGTAGCCGCCAGCTTTGATACTTATTCGTGGAATCCCACTACGGGGGTTTCAGGTAACCAAGCCACCGGATGGACATTTAACCCGGCTACTAATACAACCTACACTTTAACAGCATCACAATCTGGCGGCTCTATGTGTGTAAACCAGATTACCGTGCCTGTAACAGTTAAACCAATCCAAGGTACTATTTCAGTTAGCCCAACTACTGCTTCAGTGTGTGCAGGCGCATCACAAACATTGAATGCAACGGCTACTACGTCTCAGATTACAATTTTGTCAGAAAATTTTGAAACATTTTCAGGTACCACTATGGCCAACGGCTGGATTTCTATTAATAACTCAACAGGTGGAACACCTGCCTTTGCCGCATGGGACGCTTATGCATTTACCGATTATTATTATGATGGGTTTGACGACTATTATTTTAACAGCAGTGATAATAGCAAGGTAATCGTATCTAACAGCGATTATCAGGGTGGCGGCACCACTTCCACCATTTTAAGAAGTCCGGCTTTTAGTACTATGAACATGAATAGTGCCACTCTTTCTTTTGAACATTTCTATAATGATGTAGCTGTTAACTCAGGCGATGATGCTAATGTGGAAATTTCGGATGATAACAGTACCTGGACTTCATTGGCACAATATCTTACCGATCAGGGAACAGAAGTCTATAATGGATTTTATTATGACGATAATCTAATCCCAGTAACCATCAACATTCCGGCCGCTTTTTTAAACAAACCGAATGTTTATATAAGATTTAGGTATAGTGCCTCTTATGATTGGTGGTGGGCAATTGATAATGTTTCTGTAAAAGGAACGCCAAGTGCAAATATTGCCTGGGTAGCCAATCCGGCAGCAGGTGCAGGTTTGCCTGTTGGTGCAGGAACGCCTTCTACAACCAATAGCAGTATTGTTATCAATCCTACTCAAGAAGGCACGGTTCTTTATACAGCAAGTTTTACCGGCCCTAACGGATGTAAAGTGTCGGCAACTTCTACCATTACCGTTACCGCAAACCAATGGGTTGGCCCGGCTACCGGTGGCGATTGGAATGTGGCTGCAAACTGGTGTGGCGGTGTACCTACAGCATCTACCAATGTAATAATACCCGGCTGGGCAGTTGTAGATATTAAAACGGCAAATGCAGTAGCAAATAGTGTTACCATTCAGGCCCCTACCACTGCATCGGGCATCAATATGATGGGTGCATACAACCTAACAATTAGTAGCGGAGGTTCAATAACAAATAATGGAGCGTTTAATGCTACTACCAGCACCGGATCAGTAATTTTTGCCGGAGCAGGAACAGTTTCCGGAACAACAACATTCCAAAATGTGTTGATTAACGGAGGCGTAAACTTTGGTACCAATGCTACCATTGGAGCAAATGGGTCGCTTACCATTAATGCCGGAGGTTATGTAAATGCCAATCCGGTGCAATACGATTGTACTGCAACGCTTATTTATAATACAGGCAATACTGTAGCGTCACCTTATGGCATAGGTACAGAGTGGACAGGTGCTTCTTCCGGAAAAGGTTATCCCGGCAATATAAAACTGAGCAATAACACAGTTGTAAACTTTGCCAACGGAAACTTGGAAAGATATGCTTGTGGAAACCTCACCATTGATGCAGGCAGTGCCTTATATATGGATTTTGGCACCCCGGCTGCAAGCTATGCTATGCATATAGCAGGCAATGTGCTGGTTAATGGTAATATTTCATTGGGTAATAATAATGGCGGCGATCTATATATTGCCGGCAACTGGACAAGAGGAGTTGCCCCGGCTATGCTTTATGCCAATGGAAGAGCTATTATTTTTAACGGTACTTCAGCAACACAAACCATTACCCGTACAAATGGCGGTATCGAAGACAGGGTTGATTATATGACTGTAAACAAGCCATCGGGCAATGTAGCTTTTGCTGGCAGCCCTTCTGCTACCTCTGTAATTTTAAATGCAGCTTCTGGAAATGTTTTACAATTGCTTTCGGGTAATATTGATTTGAATGGCCAATCGCTGAGCTTTAATAATGCAGGAGGAAACATACTTGTACAAGGTGGCGTAAGAACCATTACCGGAGCAACAGGCAGCAAAATTTTCTATAATGGTTACAAAACCGTTACAGCTTTATCTTCAGGAACATTGGTAACAGATATCAATGTTGTGAATGAATTAAATGCGGGTGTTAATTTTGGAGCCAGTGTGACCACCGTAAATGGCACATTACAATTAAATAGCGGCAGCTTTGTTGATATTAACGCACCATATTATGGTACCGCATCTTTATTAAAATACAATAATACGGGCACTTACGATAGAAGGGTAGAATGGAGTGGCTTAAACCCTTCGTCTCCGGGTTATCCAAATGATGTGTTGGTAACAAACAATACTACTTTGCAACCAGGTGGCCCAGGTTCGCCAGGAACATTTACAGCAACACCATTTAATACGTTGAGAAATGTAACCATTGATGCAGGTTCGGCTATTTATATGGATGCAACCAATAAAGTGATGACAGTGCCGATGAGAGTAGGCGGTACACTCACCATAAGTGGTGCACTATCTGCGTCTTCTGTTGTGCTCGGCGATATTTATGTAGGAAAAGATTGGGTAAGAAATACCGGAGGTTCATTTAACCACAATACCAGGGCGGTATTCTTTAATAGTGCCCAAAACAGTATCATTACCGCAAGTGGAGCAGGTGAAAAATTTGCTTATTTGTACATAGATAAGAATGCTACCGCCAATACTGTTACAACTTTAGATAGTGTAAGTGTGAGCAGAGAACTGGGCTTCCCTCGTGGCACTTACGATTTGGCTGCAAGCCATACTACACTTAAATCTACCGATACACATACAGCCAGGGTAGGCCAAATAACAGGCAACGCCTTAATAAATTATAGTGGAATTGGTCGCTTTATAATTGAGCGGTATGTTAAAACCCCGTACAACTGGGATTTAATGAGTATTCCGGCAGATAGCACCCAAACAGTTAAAAATGCTTGGGCCGAAGGCAATGCAGCCGGCGTGCCAGGTATAGCGGGCCTTGGTACCAATATTACCGGGCCGGGTGGCGCACCCAATTTCGATTTTTCCAGCCCGGGTTATTCTATGAAATATTGGGACGAAGTATTGCAAAAATTCCAGGTAGTTACTAAAAAAGATACGGCTATTTACAATCCAAGAGGCTACTATATTTTTGTGCGGGGAGATAGAAATGCAATGGCTGGAGGACCTTATAATAACACGGTGCTTCGTACAAAAGGAAGGCTGTTCATCAATCCATCCATTAATTACCTGATACCGGGCAGGCCAAACAGTGTAGGCAATCCTTTGGTGTCTGAATTGGATTTTAAATTACTCAATTACGCTGCTGGTACATTATCGCCATCTACCAAAATCTATTTGTGGGATCCTACGCTTAATGGCAGCTATGGAGTAGGTGCTTATCAAACACTTACTTACAATGGTACCAATTTTACCATTACGCCGGGTAGCCTTGCCGGAGGTGCTTATCCTACCACAGGGTCGGTGTACAACAATTTGCAGAGCGGACAGGCATTTTATATAGAAGACCCAACAATGACAGGCATTACGTTCCCTGAATCGGCAAAAACAAACGGGCTAACTACTACGGTTACCCGAACATCACCCGATACATGGCAGCACATGAGTGTAAACCTGCTAGCAGTTAACAATAACAATGAAGACAAACTGATAGATGGTGTTTCGGCTGATTTTAGCAGCGATTTTGCCAATGCCGTAGATGCAGAAGATGCAGGTAAATTTAATAATAGTGCCGAGAATGTAAGCCTATACAGAGATAGCAAAAAACTAAGTGTAGAGCGTCATTTTACTATTAACAACAATGATACCATGCATATTCGCATAGAAAATATGAGGCAAAGAAATTATCATTGGCAGATAGACTTTGGAGGCCGCAATATTGGTACAATAAAAGCGTACTTGGGCGATAGGTATTTGGCAACAGAAACTGCTTTGGATATGAACAATGTAAACGATCTATCGTTTACAGTTAATTCAAATGCTGCAACAGCAACTGCCAACCGTTTCTATATCATCTTCAAACAACAAGTGGTATTGCCGGTAACTTTTGTAAGCATTGCTGCCCAAAGACAGCCAGACAGAAGTATTAAAGTAAACTGGGAAGTGGCCAACGAAACCAACATACAAAAGTATGAGGTAGAGCGAAGTGCAGATGGCCGAAACTTTACAGGCATATTGAATAGCGATGCTACTAACAGCCGTCAATACACTAAAAATGACCTGAGCCCATTGGCTGCCGATAATTTTTACCGGATAAAAGCAATTGGTATTGCAGGCGATATTACTTATAGTGCGGTGGTAAAAGTAGCACCCGAAAAGCAGGCACCTTTTATTGCAGTTCAACCAAACCCGGTAGTTGGCAAACGGTTAAATGTAGTTTTTGGCAACCAGCCACCGGGCGAATATATGCTGCAACTAAATAATAATTTGGGCCAGTTAATTCATCGTTCGTCTGTTGCTGTTAGTAACAATAGTGCAATTAAAACCATTGTGCTATCACCTATAACCGACGCTGGCAGTTACCGCCTTACAGTATATAATAAAGCAGGTGAGTTGGTAAGTTCCGAAGCAGTAATTATACAATAGGTTTCTAAATAAAATTGCTAAAAGGCTGTCCGTATGGGCAGCCTTTTGCGTTATATATTACCCGCAAACGTCAAATTTTGTCAGGAAGTTTTGCAAATTGGAAAGTAGAAGAGCATTGTCTTTTTGAGTTGCAAAGGAACATTCGATTTTTTATCTTAATGTTAGGCAGATTCATTCGTTGTTGGGGAGACAAACTTTTTACAGTTTAATTGGTATTAATGTTGTAATACATCTTCTCAAGCCACTTTAACTGCAGTTATTAATGAGTTATTCACAGTACTAGGCTATATAACCATTTAGTAATATCAGTATTAGATATTTATCTTATTTTAGCCGCCTGATTCAGACCTATTTTAAACTTATAACTCCTTTAGTAAATCTCCCAACAAGCAGTCGAAGCTGCCTTTTTTCGTATAATAAGCAATGTTATTTAATATTATGAAAAAGCTTTATTCCGGTAAGTGTATTGACACCGCTTTTCTAAAAAGCGGAATAATAATTTTTTTTCTCACTTTATATTTTGGTGATGTTTTTTCTCAATTAGTTTATGAGCCATTTAATTACACGCCTCATGCTACAAACTCTTTAGCAACCCAAAGTTCAAGTACATGGACAGCATTTAATTCGGGGGTTGCGGTTTATGTTGAAGCGGGCAATTTGTCTTATGCCGGATTACAAGCATCTACAGGAAACAGGATCACTTACAGTTATGGAGGCGAAGATTATTACCGTCCATTTACTTCTCAGACTTCAGGAACTGTGTATGCATCCTTTTTGCTGAACATAACTTCATTAGGCACTTTAAATACAACGGGTGGATACACGATGGGATTTATAGATAATAGTGTTTCAAATTTCACTAGTCGCTTTTTTATTCGGAATACCTCTATAGGAGGCACAGCTACTTATAATATAGGGATTAATCCTGGAACAGTAGCAGGCAATCTTACATGGGCAAGTGCGAATTTAAATGTTGGAACTACATATTTTATTGTGATATCACAAGAATTAGTTAGTGGTGGAACTGCTGCTGGAACTGGAAATGATGTAACCAGATTATTTATTAATCCGGCACCTGGATTACCTGAACCTGTTCCTACAATTAGCTCTATCAATACCGGTGCAACTGATGCTTCAAGTATTCAAAGGATTTTTATTAGAAAAGATAATACCTCACAAACACCTCAAACAGTAATAATTGATGAAATAAGAGTAGGCACAACTTGGCTTCAAGTAACACCAGGTGCATCAAACTTCTTTTGGAACGGACCAACAACTGCACCTTCTGGAGGCATGGGCCCATCTGCGGGGGGTACAGGCACTTGGAATACTGTTGTCACTAATACAAATTGGATATCTCCTACTGATGATAATGTGGGGACTGCAGTAGCCTGGACAAATAACTCCAGCAACATTGCCAACTTTACCGCAGGCACAGGTTCCGTAAATCTTGCAACAGATATAACGGCTGCAGATATTAAAATTTCTACCGGCAACAACGGATATACATTTATCACAGCAGCACCCACTGTTTCTGCTACTTTAAACAGCCCTGTAACCCTATCGAGCGGCAGTATATTAAATGTGCAGCCCGATGCTACTGCACCCATTACTTTTAGTGCTGTAGTAAGTGGGGCAGGTGGGCTCAATTTTAATGGCACAAGCACAGGTTCAAAAATATTATCGGGTGCTAATACATATACTGGTGGCACCAGCTTATCAGATGGTACATTGTTTATTTCCAATGCAACTGCATTAGGAGCTACTTCTTCGGCTTTTACAATTTCCGGCGGTACTATTGATGCTATTCCTGCTATTACACTTTCTAATAACAATGCCCAAACCTGGGGAGGTAATTTTACTTTCACAGGTAGCAATAATTTAAATATAGGTACAGGAAATGTTGCGTTAACTGGTAACAGGCTGGTAACAGTAAATGCCAATACGCTTACTGTTGGCGGTATTATTAGTGGCGCAGGTTTTTCGCTTACCAAAGCTGGAGCCGGCACACTTACGCTTACCGGCAACAACACATTTACAGGCGGTTTAATTAATAATGCAGGTACACTCAATTTATCGGGTACAAACAACTTAGGTTCAGGTGCTGTGGTAAATAACGCAGGTACACTTAATTTTTCCAATAGCAAAACTATTGGCAGTATAGGCGTTACAGGCGGTACTGTTAACTTATCGGGTACCAGCAGTTATACAGGAGGCACATCTGTAAATACGGGAACGTTGGCATTAGGTTCAGCTAATACTTTGCCATCAGCAGGTAATATATCTATGACCGGCGGCACTTTAACTACCGGTGGCTTTAGCCAGGCTGGTTTGGGAACATTAACCTTAGGTACTGGTACCTCAACTATCAACTTAGCTAATAACAACCATAGTATCAATTTTGCGGCCAGCAACTTAATTGGCTGGACAGGTACACTTACTATTACTGGCTGGACAGGCACAGGGGGAAGTTCGGGTACCAATGGAAAAATATTTTTTGGTGCAGCATTTGGCACACTAACTCCGGCACAAAGAGCCAGCATTACATTTACAGGCTTTACAGGTACTCCTATGTTGCTTTCAACAGGCGAGTTAGTACCCTTTGGGCCAAGTACTTTTACTTCTGTTTCCAATGGCGATTGGAACAATGCAAGTACCTGGGACCAGGGCTCTGTACCAAGCGATAACGACCTTGTAATAATAAGGGCAGTGGATGTAGTTTATACCAATACTTCACTCAATCGAAATGCTTCAACAACAGTAAATGGCGGTTTTGAGCTACGGACTGGTGGCTATGCAGGCGGAAGTACTGCTTTTACTTATGCAGCCACCGGAAGCAGCCTTATTTTTAATACAGGTAATTTTTATGGAATTGCTGTCGGGCAAACTTTTTGGCCTGCTAGTAATTCTCCTTTTAATGTTACGGTAAATAGTGGTAGCGGTGCAGATTTGCAGGCATCTGTAGGAGCAAGAACAGTGGCAGGTACACTTTCGTTAGCCGGGCAATTTAATGTGGGTGCGGCAGGTGGTATCACCGTTACAGGTACTTTGCTCATTAATGCAGGTGGATATGTATCTGCCAACACTCCAATTTATGGCAACAGTTCAACGTTGGTTTATAATACAACTTATGGGGTGGGAACAGAATGGACAGGAAATGCTGCCGCTGCTGGGTCGGGGGTTCCGCAAAATGTTACTATTCAAAATAGTGCAACAGTTACCATGCCTGCTGCAAATAGGGGAATGGCAGGCAACCTTAATGTAAACAGTGGTTCATTAGTATTGAATGTTGGCGGCGATTTTTATATTGCCGGAAACTGGAACAGGGCTACTGGTACAGGTTTTACACCATCGGGAAAAGCAGTATTTTTTAATGGTAGTGCACTCCAAACTATCAATACATTTGGTGGAGAAACATTTAACTATTTGGTATTAAATAATTCAAACGCATCTGGAGTAAGATTATTAAACAATGCTACAATAAATGGTTCTACTGGCTCTACGCTGCAACTTATAAATAGTGGGCCATTTGATTTAAACGGACAGGTATTGAATCTTACAAACAATGGTGGTTCGGTATATGTAAATGGAGCTTCCAGAACTATTACTTCGGCCACGGCAGCAACCATTAATGTTACAGGCTCAAAAACGGTAAGCAATAACAGCGGTACAGGTACGCTTGTATTTGGGTCTAATATCACTATAGTACTCACTAATAATCTTGACTTTGGATTGAGCGGTGGGCCAATATCTACCATTCAGGGTACTTTAAGAATTGATCCTTCTGGTGCGGTTAATACCAATCCGCCAATATATACTACATCATCTACATTAATTTACAATACTGGTTCTGCATATAGCAACGTAGCAGAATGGACTGCGGGGGCTACTAATACAGTAGCGGCTGGATTGGGTATCCCAAACAATGTAATACTACAAACAAGCGGTACAAATGTTACGCTGGCAGGTGCCAGAGGTTTGCAGGGAAATTTAACGGTTTCAAATGGAGCAACACTTACATTAAATGGAGGTGCTGGGCAAGACCTTTATACCAAAGGAAATTTAATATTTACCGGAACCGGCGCATTGGCGGCAAATACAAGAGCTATCTTTTTTGTAAATAATGCAAGCACACAAACCATTTCATCTGCAGCGGCTTTAACCATTCCTTATATGGTATTGGCTCCGGCAAGTGGTAGCACTATCGTTCAGTTGTTAAGCAACCTTATTGTTTCTGCACCTACGGCAGGCAATGTGGTAAGTTTTAATAGTGCTTCAGATGTATTGGACATTAATGGGCAAACACTTACGTTGGGAACATTGGGAATTGCAAATACAATAAATGGTACCGGCACTTTTAAGGGAAGCACCACTTCTAATCTATCATTGTTAGGAGCAGGCAGCATAGGTACTTTGCGCTTTACTTCTGGTTCGCAAATATTAGGCAACCTGGTTGTTAATAGAACTGCCGGACAGGTTGCTGCTGTACTGGGTACAGATTTATCTTTAAATGGTTCTTCCACTGCATTTACCAATGGTTTTTTAAATATTGGGGCTAATAATCTCATTTTTACCTTAGCGGCTGCTTACACTGGTGGTAGCAATAATAGTTTTATACAAGCTGATGGTGCAGGTTATGTTTTTAAAAACATTAATGCAGTTAATTTATCATTTATTTATCCTATCGGGGATAATCTGGCACCCGATGGTGCTCAATACGGTCCTGCCGCAATGGATTTTACGGGTACAACATCCTTCTCAGGTTTTGCGGCAGGCGTAAAAATTACAGATGCTGTACATCCCAATGTGGGAGCTTCTCCGGATTATATTACTCGCTATTGGTCTGTAACTTCTACCGGTAGTATTACCGGCCCTGTTTATTCCTTTACCGGTACTTATACTCCTGTAGATATTGTAGGTACAGAAACGAATGCGCTTGCCAGCCGTTGGGATGGATCCGGCTGGATGTATGGAACAGCTATTGGCAGCAATACATTAACGCTTACCGGGCTTACAGATTTGCCATCCACCAATGATTTTAGTGCCAGATCAATAATACCTTGTGCAGATTTGTTTATTTCGGAATATGTAGAAGGAAGTGGCACTCTTAATAAGTACGTTGAAATATATAACCCTACAAGTTCACCTATTAACATGAGTAATTATAGGGTAGCAAAATATTCTAACGGTAGCTCTACTGTAACAGGTACTCCGCCAGCATTAACAGGTACAATTGCGGCTTATTCTACTTATGTAATAGGGTATAGCAATGCAGGTGTATATGGGCCGTGTAACTTTGCGAGTACTTACTATGACTTTAATGGTAATGATGCTATTGCATTACAAACTACCGCCGGAATCAATATTGACGTAATTGGGCAAATCGGGGTAGATCCTGGTATAAGATGGGGTACAATATCTTTGGGAACCGAGGATAATAGTCTGGTAAGAAATATTACGGTTCAAACGGGCGATAACAATGGCAGCAATGCTTTTGACCCTGCAACAGAGTGGGAGGGTTTTAATACTAATGATATAAGCCATCTCGGATGGCATTTAAGTACTTGTAATCCACAAACTACCGCTTATTACCGGAGTAGGGCAACAGGCCCTGCCGATTGGAATAGTGGTTCAAGCTGGGAGTATTCTCTCACCGGTATTGCCCCATGGAACAATGCAACAGTACCGCCTACCTATCGTACCAGTGCCATTACTATCCAGGCCGGGCATACCATTTTTGTGAATTCATCTATCTCATTAGACCAAACTACGATTAATGGAATTTTGGAATCAAGAACAGGAAGTGTATTCAATATTAACGATGGTACGGGGGATGATATTACCATTTCAAACGGAGGTAGATTGAATATTAAAAATAATGTATCGAACAACTATACCTCTTTTATTGTACAAAATGCAAATGCTGCTATCAATATTGCCAACGGAGGTAAAATAGTAATTTTGGGTGATGGTACCAGTTTGGCCTCCAATGCAGAAAGGTTTGGTACAGAAACCAGGAATGTATGGAACCATCATGCCATTTTAGAATGGAATTGCCCAACAAATACAATGGGCTGGGGCGGAAATACTTTTTTCCCCAATGCTAATAGCACCACTATTCCATATCTATTAATTTCTGCGCATGATGCCGGAACTCCGGGAGGAGCAGGGACAAATCAAACTATAGTAAATGGATTATTAATTATCAACACTAACCTAACAGTTGGGGGCACCGCTAACAAAACTTTTAGAGATGGCATAAGTGGGAATGCAACGCTTACTTTGCCAACTACCATTGGTACAGTAAACATTACAGGGGCAAGCCCTATAATAGGCGGTAGTAATCTTACAATAAACTCCGATAAGATTATTAATATAATTACAAACGTTTCTTTAACCGTTCCTTTAGATTCTGTTGTGAATATGGGCACATCAAATAGCTCTTATTTTGATAAGGGTGCCAATTCAAATTTTATTGTAAATGGCACAGCCAATATGGGTGTGTTTACTATTACAAATACCAGTGGAGCAGTTACTATCAACGGAACATTAAGAACAGCGCATCCGGGTGGCTTGGAAAGTGCATCGGGATCAGGAGGAGGTACAGTTTCATCACTCGGTAGTGTAACCAATGTAAATCATGGTAGTACCATTGAATATAATGCACCAGGTAATCAAAATGTAACGGGTTCATCTGTTTTAGAACCGGATGGAGCAGGTGGAGACACTTATCACCATATCAAATTTTCTGGCAGCGGTACTAAAACATTGCTAAATGCAACTGCTGTACACGATTCTGTAACCATTACAGGAACAGCCATTGTGGATGCAATGACAAATAACCTAGGTTCTGGTGTGGGTGAAAAATTCATTATGGATAATGGCCGTTTGCGGCTTGGTACCGGAAGTACACAACCTAATATGAATGGTTTGTATGTTTTAACGGGTGGGGTTGTTGAATTTGGTGCAACATCGGGCAGTCAAACCATTAGAGGAACTGCTAATAATTCGTATCAAAATGTAGAAGTTACCGGCACAGATGTATCTAATAGCAGTGGAAATGTGAACCTCAATGCGAATGGTACTTTCATCATTAAACCAACAGGTATTTTGCGTTTTACCAGTTCCGGAATTGTTGGACCTACAGGCAGTCAAACCTTTACAATGGAAACAGGTTCAATATTCAGGGTGGCGAACGAGTATGGCTTTCATGGTCCAGATAATTCACCATCTATTCCTTACTATACAGCTGCTGTTAATTTGAACATCGAAAATATTGTGCTACAATCCGGCAGCACTATTGACTATAATAGGGCCGCTCCATTAGTTGTGGCTAACCAAACCATCACCACAACAGTTCCATATCAGCATTTAATTTTGTCGGGCGAAAATACCAAAACACCTGCTGCAGGTGTAACGCTTGACATTAAAGGCAACCTTACTAAGTCGGGCACTTCAACCTTTGTTCATAACGAAGGCACTGTATTATTCTCTGGTGCGGCAGCTCAAAACTATACAGTTAATACAGGAAGCAGTATTATGGACTTTAATAATGTTACCAATAACAATGCTACTGCACTTAACATTAACAGTGATGCGGGAATTAATCAAAAGTTGAGCTTACTGGCTTCTTCTAAATTAAACCTTGTTGATACAGCCGATATTATCTTAAGATCAAAATTAGATACTACAGCATGGGTAGGTATTGTACCTGCCACTGCACAAATTAATTATCCCGCTACCGGGCGTTTTGTGATTGAGCGTTACATAAAAAGTGTTGGTAACTGGAATTTAATAGCATCCCCAACTGCAGAAGCACAAAGTATTTTTAATAGCTGGCAGGAGGCAAATACTTACACGGCAAATTATGGCACTCGCATTACAGGGCCAAGTGGTACTTCGGGTGGGCCTATCAATGCAGCCGGTATTGATCAGTATTCAATTGGCTATTCAATGAAATGGTGGGATGGTGAGAATACTGTTTTTAAAATGAAAGGAAATACAGTAAGTACTGCAACTGATTCGTTGGTCAATAAACATACCGGTTACTTCCTGTTTGTCCGTGGCGACCGAGCCATAGGTACAGGAGCGGTAGGGGCTGCAACTACCTTACGCAGCCGTGGTAAATTGTATGTAGGTACCAGTGGTGCAGGTGGAGTAACACCACCATCTATATCATATACATCCTTGGCAGCGGGAGATTTTATTTCAATAGCCAATCCTTATGCATCACCTATTGATCCCAGTGTATTAACCACATCGGGATTAAAACCAGAATACCATATTTGGGATCCAACAATGGTAGGCAACTACCAGGTGGGCCAATACCGTGCATTTAGTGCTACCGGAGCCTGGATACCCACACCAACGCCGCAATTGCCGTCTCCCTATGCAGGACTGAGCAGTTACAAAGCGATACAGTCTGGCCAGGCATTTATGATGGAAGCGAATGGTACAACCGCTACAGTGGGATTTAAAGAAACAGATAAAATAGACGGTAACCTAACATTTAGTAGAGATCCTCAAAATGTGGTGATGATGAGCACCATGTTGCATAGTACCAATAACTATGTGGTAGATGGAAACAGGGTTGCTTACGATGCCGGCCATAGCAATACTGTAGGCAATGAGGATGCGGGTAAAATAATGAATAGTGCAGAAAATTTTGGTATTGTAACGCAAAACAAAAACTTAATTATAGAAGGCAGAAAACCAATAATAGCAACCGATACTATTTTCTATAGAATGGGTAACCTTCGTACTCAGAATTATAGTTTAAGTTTTGAGCCACGCAACCTGGGTGGTACAGGATTAATTGCAGAACTGATAGATAAGTACTTAAATACCAGAACCCCGGTAAGCTTAAGTGACAGTACTTATTACAATTTTGCTGCCACTGCCGATGCGGGTAGCAAAGCAGCAGATCGTTTTATGCTGGTGTTCCGTGCACCTAGCGGCCCATTGCCTGTAACTTTTGTAAGCATTGCAGCGCAAAGACAGCAAGATAGAAGCATTAAAGTAAATTGGGAAGTAGCCAACGAGGTAAATATTGAAAAATACGAAGTGCAGCGTAGTGGCGATGGTACAAGCTTTACAGGGATACTAAACAATGATGCTACAAACAGTCGGCAATACACTAAAAACGATTTAAGCCCATTGGCTGCCGATAATTTCTATCGCATAAAAGCCATTGGAGTTGCAGGCGATATTACCTATAGCCCAATTGTAAAAGTAATATCCGAAAAATCTACCGCATTAATTGTTGTGGCACCCAACCCCGTAAAAGATAGGGTACTTAATATCCGGTTTAGCAATCATTCTGCCGGAGATTACATTTTACAGTTAAGTAATACATTAGGGCAAGTGGTTTACCGTGAAATAATTGCGCTGGAAAATTCAATGCAAATAAAAAATATTACGCTGCCAACAACCTTGCCCGGCGGAAACTATCATTTAATAATATCTTACAAAAACAACTCTACAGCAGTTTATAAGGAGGGTATTATTATTGAGTAAAGAAAACAACAGTAAGGTCTAGGGCTAAAAGGAAATAAAATATTGCACCGCCTGATATGGTTAAGACCTTTTTTGTATTCAAAAGATTTAAATACAAAAACTGAATTTACATACTATTATATCTTTTATTATTACAGACATTATGCTTATTTTCATAGGCATAATGTCTGTATCGTTATTTGTACCTCTGAATACTAAAAATTTATCTACACTTTAATTAATCAATACACATTATTACCAAACGAATATTTATTTACCTGTATGAAAAAACAATCCTATTGGCCAATAAAATTGCCTATCAATAAAGGGAACCTCGTATTTGTTTTTTTTGTATTTTTTGCTTCTTTAGCGGGTTTAAGCGCAGAGGCTCAATATTGCTCCAGTACATCAGTAAGTAGCACTATTGAGTATATTTCCAATGTAAATGTAGGCGCATATAACAACCCCAGCGGAAGATCTAATTACGCCAATTATTACGCAGCCGGGCCAATTGTAAATACCAATCCGGGTAGTTCGTTTCAATGTTTGGTTACCATAACGGATCCAATAACAGTGCTGGATGAAATTTATATTTTTTGCGACTTCAACCATGATAACGATTTTAATGACGCTGGTGAACAAGCAGGATTTTCACCTGCACCCACTGCAGGGATTTTTACCGTTAACGTTGCAATTCCTGGAGGAGCAATTCCTGGCCCTACCTATATGCGTATTAAAATGGGGGATCCGGATAATGGTACTCCTACAATGAATGGCGACCCTTGCCAAACTACCTTTTACTATGGCGAGGTGGAAGATTATCAAATAATGGTTGGTGCGCTTACAGCTTGTAGTGGTACGCCCGCAGCCTCTAATACTGTGGCTTCTATAAACCCTGCATGTCCGGGTAGAGACTTTTCATTATCATTATCTACCTACTATGGTAATTTAAGTGGCATCAGCTACCAGTGGCAAAGTTCTACTACTGCTGCGTTTACAACCCCAACTAATATGGGAACAGCCCCAATACAAATAGCCAATCAAACGGTTAATACCTATTATCGCTGTTTAATAACTTGCACAGGAAATACAATTATATCTACTCCTTTATTGGTTACAACCAGTGGCCCATGCTATTGCATTCCATCAGGAACTAATTCAACTTATTATATCAATAACTTTTCTACAACCAATGGCATTAGCAATATCAGTAACCTAAATTCAGGTTATGCTGCCACCGGCTATGGAGTTTTTACCAGTATGGCTGTAAGCCAATTTGCCGGACAGGCTATTAATTTTTCATCTTCCTTTATACCTTCTACAGGCACTTTTGGTTTTGCTATTTGGGTAGATTGGAACCAGGATGGAGATTTTATTGATGGAGGAGAACAAATGTATAATTCCGCAGCGTATGTATCTAACCCAACTGGTAGTTTTACTATTCCTGGAGGTACTGCAATCGGAAATTATAGAATGCGTATTTGTGCAAACTATTGGGCTACTTCACCAATACCATGCGAAGTGGGGATAACAGGAGAGTATGAAGATTATACACTATCGGTTTTGGCTCTTGCTGCTTGTTCGGGAAGTCCTGCCAACTCACAAACGATAGCCAATACCACATCTGTGTGTTCGGGTAATACAGTAAATCTTTCTTTAAGCATTAATTACAGCAACTTAAGCGGAATAACGTATCAATGGCAGCAATCGCCTAATGGTACAACTTTTACAGATATCAGCGGTGCTATATCTGCCGCTTATTCAACCGCTGTTACTAGTACTACTTATTTTAGGTGTATAATTACCTGTACCAATGGAGGTGCTCAAACAACTTCAACTGCCGTAATAATAAATGTAGGCTCACCAACCATTACAGGTACGGTCGGAGGAGAAAGATGTGGCTCGGGCACTATAACCTTAAGTGCCTCCGGAACCGGGAATCAAATAAACTGGTATAATTCAGCCACAGGCGGAACCTTGCTTGGCACCGGCAATACATTCAACACTCCACCCATTGCTGCCAGCACTACTTACTACGCCGAGCCTCAATCGAGTGCTACATGCCGAGGCACAAGGGTAGCAGTAACTGCAACAATACGGCCCGGTATTTCAGCATTAAGTATCAACCCTTCTTCGGCTACAAATTGTACAAACAATGTATTAGCTATTACTGCCTCGGGAGGGGTTTCTCAGGGTACTGCCAGCAATGTTTTGACAGAAGGCTTCAATGGTACATCAAATTTCAGAATTGCAACAACCGGCGTTACGGAAGCTTACGACGCAACCAACTATTTTGAGGGTACTCAATCTGTCAGGCTCAGTTATGGCGCAAATGCTAATGGAAGTTATTATCTCAATAGTAACCTGGATCTAACGGGTGCAGCTTCTGCGAGTATCAGTTTTTCGCATATTTGTGCTTTGGAAGGCTCAAGCACAGCTTATGATCTTGGTACTGTGCAATATAGTAGTGATGGTGGGGCAACCTGGGATGATTTTACTCCCGCAAATTATTCAGGATCGGGAGCGCTATTTAATGGGGTAGCTTCATTTAGCACGCTAAGTTACACTGATTGGAAAAATAATATTACAAGTACCAATATCAGCAATGCTGCTTCTTTGTGGAAAACAGAACTTTTTTCAATACCGGCAACTTCATTTACAAACCAATTTCGTGTCAGGTTTTTAATTATTGCAGATGGGTCGGTTCAATATCCGGGATGGCTTATAGATGATATTAAAATAGTAAAATATGCGGTGGGAAGCCAGTCGCCAATAACCTGGAGCCCTGTTACGGGTTTGTACACAAATGCTGCTGCAACTACCCCTTATATTGCTGGAGGTTCGGCAACAACTGTATATGCAGTACCCGCAGCCACTACCACTTATTCAGCCAGTTCTATAAATGCCGGAGGCTGTTATACGAGTGCTAATACAGTTATTACCATAAATGGACCCCAACTAAACGCAGTTCAAAATGTAGAGAAATGTGGTGCAGGCCAAGTTACATTAACAGCTTCGAGCCCCACAACAGGTAGTACAATTTATTGGTACACTACGGCAACAGGAGGAACCCCGGTTGCAACCGGAACAACCTACGCCCCAACAATTGCTGCAAATACTACTTACTATGTGAGTGCAGGTGCACCTGGCTCCACAGAAATAAAAACCTTTGGAGTGGGTAACAATGTTAACAATTCGCATGATGTAAATCCATATAAATATTCAAATGGTTCTAAAAAAACTCAGTATATGTTTACGGCTGCAGAATTGTCTGCGCAGGGGATTGTTAACGGCTCTGTAATTAATTCCATATCATTTGAAATAGAGAATGCTGGTACTACATTAAACAATTTTGAAATAAGAGTAGGGGAAACAAATGCCACTCAATTCGTAAATAGTGGAGGAGGGCTTTTTGTAACGCCTACTACATCTGTTTATACTGCTGCATCTATAACACCTACTACAGGACTTAATAGGTATATTTTTTCAACAAATTATACTAAAGCAACTAATGGTTCCTTGGTATTTCAGGTATGCTGGAATAATAACAATGCCGGAGGTACGCCTACACCAAGGTTATTGTTTGATCCAACCGCAGATAATATGAGTGCGTATGCTGGCGCAAATAATGCATCGGCATGTGGAATTACGAGCTTTGCATCCCGCATGAAGAGAAGGCCAAAAATGACAATAGGAGTGGTAGGTACTACTATTTGCCAGGGAACCAGGTATCCAATTACTGCAACCATAAAACCACAAGATACCTGGCTGGGTATTAATAGCAATTGGAATGATGCTCAAAACTGGTGCCCGGGTATTCCTACTTCTTCAACCAATGTAACAATTCCTGTTGTTGGATCCAATATTTATCCAATACTTACAAATGGGCAAACTGCATTCTGTAATAATCTTACAATAAATGCAGGTGCGCCTTATATTAATATTAATACAGGGGCAGTAATGGATGTAAAAGGAAATTTTACAAATAACGGCACACTTACAAATAACGGTGCTATAAAATTAACAGGAACAATTGCAACTCCTCAAAGTTTTCCGGGAGCAGCCGGAACAATTGGCGCAATGAAGGTTCTTGAAATTGGTAATACCGGAGCAGGCATAGCTATCAATAGAAATTTTACAATAGATTCACTACTTAAACCAACAAGGGGCTCGTTAAACCTTGGCAACTTTGATATTACGCTTCGGTCTGTTAATTCGGGTACTGCATCAGTATCTGCAGTAACAGGCAGTATTAGTTATGGTTCTGGCCGTTTCGTAATAGAACGGTATATAAAAAATGTTGGTAACTGGAATTTAATAGCATCACCAACAGCAGAAGCACAAAGTATTTATAATAGCTGGCAGGAAACAAATATTTACACGGCAGATTATGGAACCCGAATAACCGGGCCAAACGGAACTGCGGGTGGGCCTATCAATGCAGCCGGTATTGATCAGTATTCAATTGGCTATTCAATGAAATGGTGGGATGGTGAGAATACTGTTTTTAAAATGAAAGGAAATACAGTAAGTACTGCAACTGATTCGTTGGTCAATAAACATACCGGTTACTTCCTGTTTGTCCGTGGCGACCGAGCCATAGGTACAGGAGCGGTAGGAGCTGCAACTACCTTACGCAGCCGTGGTAAATTGTATGTAGGTACCAGCGGTGCAGGCGGAGTTACACCGCCATCTATATCATATATATCCTTGGTAGCCGGAGATTTTATTTCAATAGCCAACCCCTATGCATCACCTATTGACCCCAGTGTATTAACCACATCGGGATTAAAACCAGAATACCATATTTGGGACCCAACAATGGTAGGCAACTACCAGGTGGGCCAATACCGTGCATTTAGTGCTACCGGAGCCTGGATACCTACACCAACGCCACAGTTGCCATCTCCTTATGCAGGATTAAGTAGTTACAAAGCCATCCAGTCGGGACAGGCATTTATGATGGAAGCGAATGGTACAACCGCTACAGTGGGATTTAAAGAAACAGATAAAATAACCGGTAGCTTAACATTTAGTAGAGATCCTCAAAATGTGGTGATGATGAGCACCATGTTGCATAGTACCAATAACTATGTGGTAGATGGAAACAGGGTTGCTTATGATGCCGGCCATAGCAATGCCGTAGGTAATGAGGATGCGGGTAAAATAATGAATAGTGCAGAAAATTTTGGTATTGTAACGCAAAACAAAAACTTAATTATAGAAGGCAGAAAACCAATAATAGCAACCGATACTATTTTCTATAGAATGGGTAACCTTCGTACTCAGAATTATAGTTTAAGTTTTGAGCCACGCAACTTGGGTGGTACAGGATTAATTGCCGAACTGATAGACAAGTACTTAAATGCCAGAACGCCAGTAAGCTTAAGCGACAGTACTTATTACAACTTTGCTGCCACTACCGATGCTGGTAGCAAAGCAGCAGATCGTTTTATGTTGGTGTTTCGTGCACCACAAGGCCCATTGCCTGTAACATTTGTAAGCATTGCAGCGCAGCGGCAACAAGATAGAAGCATTAAAGTAAATTGGGAAGTAGCCAATGAAGTAAATATAGAAAAATACGAAGTACAAAGGAGTGCAGATGGAGCAAACTTTACGGGCATACTAACCAACGATGCTACTAACAGCCGCCAGTACTCTAAAAATGATTTAAGTCCATTAGCAGAAGATAATTTTTACCGCATAAAAGCTGTTGGCTTTGCAGGTGATATTACTTATAGCAATATTGTAAAAGTAGGAGCCGGCAAGCAACCAACCTTTGTGCTGGTGCAGCCAAATCCGGTAAAAAATAAGCAAATAAATCTACGCTTTAGTAATTTACAAACAGGAGATTACAGCGTGCAGTTAATAAACAATGTTGGGCAAACAATGCATATGGGTAATATTACTCTAAATGCAGTTGATATGATAAAGACTATAAAATTAAAATCAACAACTGCAAAAGGGGTATATCAACTGGTGCTAATAAATCAATCGGGTGAGCAGGTTTACAATCAAACTGTAATAATAGAGTAATGCTCGATTATAGTATGGGTTCATTTTACAAATACGCCCATACTAATATTGGTTTAGCCTGTATTAAATCTTTGTTTTGTTTTATATCGTACATATTGTTAAAGTCAATATGTTTATCAATAAAGTATAGGCTTTCTTTTATTAATGATTTGAAATTCAATTAAGAAGGATGATATTTTAAATCAATTGTTGAAAATTAAAATAGCCCTATATTGTTGCCCACTCACAAAAAAACCTATTTTTGTAAAAATTAATAATATTTAATGAAAAAATTTGTCCCTTATATTGTACTGCTACTTATATTAATTGTACCTACAATAGTTTTTGCGCAAGGCCCACCTGATCCGTGTACGAGTCCGGATGTTGAATGTCCGATTGATGGCGGTTTGAGTTTATTAATTGCTGCGGGCATTGGTTTAGGAGCAAAAAAGGCGTACGATAGAAAAAAAGCGATAAAACCTTAATTTATTTTTATAGATAAATAGTGAAGCGAACCATTGGTTCGCTTTTTTTTATTTCATTCATTCGGGAATCTTATTGTTTCGGAAATATGCTTTTAATGGAGTTTGTTGATTTCTAAAATATTTATTTTACTACAACCACATAATCAATAACTTTCTTTTTGTCTGGCCCTTCCCATCTAAATCGAATAGAATAAGGGTTATTATCTGTTTTTAACTTAAATGGAATTTTGCAAACAAATTCTACATTATCGTTCACACTAGAGCCTTTGATTCTTTTTAAAAACTTTTCGCCAATCTTGATTGGTTTTCCGGCTTTATCATTAACCCAAAATAGGTTTGTTCCATTCATTACTTCTAAAAGATTAGCGCCAGATATTTCGTCCATTTCAATACTTAGGTAAACAAACTTTGGGTTTACCCTTATGGCAGTATCAACCGTAATTTTTGCATTCCTCACTTTTACACCCAAAGCAAATCCACTTCCGTCTCCATTTATTTTGATGGCACTTGCCTTTTGAATTGTAGTTAAAGGTGGAGGAGATGCAACAGTTGCAGATTGGGCAAATAAACCCAATTGTACAATACATATAAATAGCGCACCGAGCAAAACCGATTTTACCATAGATATTTATTTTTAATGAAGATAGGGATATTAGTAATAATTACTGCAAAACGAAACTGTTAATACTGGTACTAAATTTGGAGGTATTGCTGTTAACATAAATAGCGGCAGATATAACATCTACCGCTATTTATAAATATACAAAAACTAATTTTTAGTTATTGGCAGAGAAGTCGATTTTGTATCCTGTTTTTGTATTAAAAATGTAATCGGCTGCTTTCTTATTGATTTTACAATATGCTCGTTTTGTTTGGCCGGTATCCATTTAGGGCCTTGCTTTATCAGGTCAATACAAGCCTGTGCAGTTTTGGTTCCTAAATAATTAGTTGTGCTTACATCTTCTATACTTCCATCTGTATTTACTGTAAATTGAACAATTACCTGAAACGTACCCTCCGGCCAGCCTTCATTAACTGGTACTGTAGCATCTAACCTTTTCATCAGGTATTTTTTCCATGCTTCGGGCCCTCCCGGAAACATGGCATTTTGATCTACTTGTGTAAAAACCTTTTGGTTGTCAGTAGTTGCGATAGCATTTTTTAAAATCATTTTGTCGGCTTTTAAATAAATACTGCTATCAGCATTTTGCTCAATACTCACATTGCCTTTTAACTCTATTTCTATAACTCCATTTGCAGATTTTTCTTCCCCATATTTTATTATCGCCATATCTCCTTTTATAACATTAATGTTTTTAATGCTATTAGGTGCAATCTTACTTAGTTGCTTGGCTGATACCTCTTCTCCATTTACATAATAAACAGGCTGTTTTGTATCTGTTGGGTTACTTATCAGCGATAGCTTTTTTCCTACTACTTGTACATGCTCAACTTTGCCTATTAACTGGCTAGCATCTGTATTCGCCGGAATATCACTACCATCTGCTTTAGGATAACCCATAACTACTACTTCTCCCAATGCTGGCGGTGCAGGTGGTGGCGGCGGTAATGGTGGAGCAGGAGGTGGAGGAGGTGGAGGTAACGGTGGCGGTGGAGGAGGAGGCGGAAGATGTAAGCCTGCTTTTGTAGCTTCTGCTTCGCTCATATTTACCTTTTTTCCATTAGCGAGGCTAATGGTTACAACATCGGTACTTTTTTTAACAGTAATGCCTTTAATTTTTTCTCCTTTATAACTGCCCAAATCGTAAGATGGAATTGTATCTACTTTTATTGGAACAACAAGCTTGCTCTCCGAGGCATATAGCGAAATAGCCGCCAAAAGGTTTTTTGCAAAAGCAGTTTGTCCTTCATCAGATTGGAGGTATTTTAAATCATTTGGATTATTCATATATCCGGCTTCTATTAGTATAGAAGGGCAATCCAATGACTGTAGCACATAAATACTAGTTGGCCTCTGAATCGGATTTTCTGCTACAGATAATTTATAATCACCATTCCGAAACTGCTGTATTAAACCCGAGGCAAATAACTTGCTACTGTAGCTATTTGGGTAAATATCTTTAGCAATATATACACCCAATCCGGAGATGGCTGTTTGTGGAATAGATGGGCTGCTTGATACATGTAAAGAGATAAACAAATCGGGAGATGCCGCTTCAGAAATTGTTACTTTTTCTTTTGGATGTTGATAGATATCGGTTTCCCTAGTAAATACCAATTCAATATTGGAAGCAGTGTTTAATGCTTTTATCTTTTTAGTTAATGCAAGCGTAATTTCTTTTTCCATTGTTTTTTTATCTGCTCCTGTAGCTCCGCCATCGGAACCGCCGTGGCCTGCATCAATTACCACGGTTATCTTTTTTTCGGGATTCAATATTTCTTCAATGCCCGATTTTGCCTTAATAGTAAGTGCTGCAATTAAAAACAGTATCACAGGCAAGGCCAGCACCCGATAAAAATAACCGGCTTTTTTATTATTGTATTTTGAAAGCATTTTCAATCTTCGTTTAATAGGTGAATAAAAAAAATGATTGCTCAATAGGTACGAATGATGTGGGTAAGCACTTTGAATAATCATGGCTGCAAGGGCCTCTGCATCATGATCTGCAACTGCTTTTTTGTCGGCTATAAACTCATGAATGAGTAAAAGCTCTTTTTTAATTAACCAGAATACGGGATTTATCCAAAAGAAAATGAGCAAGATATTAATGTAAAGCTTGTCGTAACTGTGTTTTTCTTTTACATGCGCTATTTCATGCGTAAGGATGCGCTTACCATTGCTACTGTTAATATCAATGGCATTGTTCCAAAAAATAAAACGGAAAAAGGAAAATGGAGTACCCTTGGCATCACTTTCCACAAAAACAATATTATTTACTGTTTGGTTATTGCTCTTGCGGATGATATGGTAAATATGTATCCACGCTTTTACCAAACCAACCAATAATACCAGCGATATAATGCCATAACAAAGCATCATCCACTGACTGCTTGTAAGCAAGTTATTGTGAGAACGTATAATAACTTCCTCTAGGTATTCATCGCTGCTGTTTACCACCTGCAGCAGTTGTATAGTTGTACTTTCATTTGTACCACTACTAAATAATACATTAAAATTAATGAAAGGAACTACCAACGAAATAATACTAGCAGCAAGTAAGTAAAACCTATTGTAGGCATGATACACTTTGTTGCGCAAAAACAAATGATAATACGCAAACAATACAGCCGAACAGATAATTACTTTTAGCAGGTAATAAAAAAAGTATGGCATAAAAGAGTTTTAGCGATGTGGAAATTGCTTAGTACTATTATTTTTTCTTTAACTGTTTTAGTAATAATTCCAGTTCCTCAATACTCAATCCATTTTCTTTTACCATAAATGAAACTGCATTACTATAATTTCCTTCAAAGTACGATTTTACAAGGGTTTTAAGGCTTGATTTGCTGTATGCATCCTTTGCTACTAATGGATAGTATTGATGCATCCGTCCAAAATTGTGGAGGCCTACAAATTCTTTCTCTACCAATATTTTTACAATAGTAGCAACCGTATTATTATGCGGTTTCGGTTCAGGTAGTTCTTCAATAATTTCTCTTAAAAATGCTTTGTTAAGCTTCCAAATTACCTGCATTATCTGCTCTTCTGCCTTTGTTAATTGTTTGCTCATTGTTCCTGTTTAAAATTAAAACTAAAAAATTAGTTTTAAAACTAAGAAAATAGTTTTCCACATTTTAACAGAAATGTTTTAAAATTTTAGTTGGGAAGATAGGAGCGCAGGTATAAATTTGCTTGAATAGTTCATCAAGGCCACTATCAAACAATTAACAAATAAACCGATTAACCATAAAGCATGTCGCAATCAATTGTAGAATTAAAGAATGTAAATATTTACCAGGGTGATAATTTGGTATTAAGTGATGTAAACATTTCTGTAGAAAAAGGGGAGTTTGTTTATCTGGTTGGTAAAACAGGAACAGGAAAGAGTAGCTTATTGAAAACCATGTACGGAGACCTTGAATTGAATAATGGCGAAGGTTGGGTTGCCGGGCATGAATTGCGTAAGCTTACCTGGAAAACAGTTCCTTTCCTTCGTAGGAATTTGGGTGTTGTATTCCAAGATTTTCAATTGCTTACAGATAGAAATGTAAATAACAATCTAAAATTTGTTTTAAAAGCCACAGGATGGAAGGATGAAAAACTGATGGACGAAAAAATTGCGGATGTGTTGGATAAGGTAAATTTAAAAACCAAAGGTTTTAAAATGCCATTTGAATTGAGTGGTGGCGAACAGCAGCGTGTAGATATAGCGAGGGCATTGCTCAACTCACCAAGATTGATACTGGCAGATGAGCCTACGGGAAACCTAGACCCCGAAACCAGCGACGAAATTATGCAACTGCTTTTTCATATTGCTAAAGATTACGACACCACAATAATTATGGCTACCCATGATTATAGGGTAATCAATAAATATCCTGCCCGTACCATTAAAACTGAAAGTGGTAAGGTTTGGGATAATGCTTCAGTAAATCACTAGTGGTTTACTGAAGTTTTAAACGCCAAAATTGATTAATGAAATCAGGTTTTCGGCGTTTTTTTTATTGTTGTACAATGTATCCAAAACCAGTTGCCTTGCAATTGCATCTTCTTTCAAAAATTCTTTTTTAAATAATTGGGTGGTAATTGTAAAAAAAGTCTCCGGACTTTCTGCCACCGTGCAAACGGTTTGTAATTCTGAGCCCTCAACACCGGCTTTATTTACAAGGCAATGCCTTCCATTGTACAATGCATTTAACAGCTTTAGTTTTACACCTGTATTGTTAAAGGATGGTATCACATTTATTTGTGCCTGCATTACCAACGCTTGCATTTCATCATTGCTTGGGTTTTTTATCAATGAGCAATTTGAGTATTTAAAAATTTTTGCTTCTAATTTAGTAGATGGTTGCTTGCCTGCAACAATAAAGGGAATAGCTATTTTACTATAAACATTTTCAAGCAGCCACTCTACAGCTTTTTCATTTTCATTAATAGCAAGATTGCCATGATATAAGCAATATTTTCCATTTCCTTCAATAGCGTTTACTTTATCCCATGCTGTAAATGCCGGAATAAAATAAATGGAGGATGGGCTGAATATTTTTCTGTAAATGGCAATGTCGCTTTTACTCAATGCTAATATAGAAGCTTTTGCACTTATATTGTTTTCGTATTTTTTTAGCAGGCGACTTTCATTTCTGTAATACCATCTTTTTATAAAATTGCTTTCATGTTCTGCCAATTTATGATAATAGCGGTATTCAGCATTATGCAACCGTAAATAAACCTTTCTATCTTTTAATAAATTTTTATACAATAAAAAACTGCATTGAATGCCTTCAATTAAAACAGGGTAATTATCTTTTTTAAGATTTTCTAGCAATGCATCGTTATTTCTGGATGCAACCATATAGGGTACATTGAAAGGAAATGCCGATAATTTTTTTTTTCTTTTGTAATAAAAAATCTCCTCACAATAATTATCCAGTTCTTCTTGTGGAGGGCGGCCATTGGTAAAGCAGTGCAGGTAGATACGAATACCTGCACGATGCAGGTGCTTTAACTTGTAAAAAATATCTATTACGCCGCCATAATTGGCAGGGTAAGGAACATCCAAGGAAATGATATGCAAATAGCGATTGCTCACAAAAACGGGCGATATATATTTTTAAGTTTTTCCGATTCATTTTCCCAGCATAAATCCTTAGCGGCCATTGCGCAATGCTGTTTGTATTTTTCAGGCATTTCCATCAATTCAAAAATGGCTTTGGCAATTGTTTGGGGTTGTAGGTCTGCAACATATATCCCACATTTGTATTCGTCTAATATTTTTTTTACTTCTGGAATAGCTGTTGCAACAACGGGAACACCTGCATGAATATAATCAAATATTTTATTGGGTAGGTTAAAGAGGTAGTTACTGTCTTCAAAAGAATCGAGGCTGCAGCCAACATGAGCCAATTTGGTATATCTTTTTAATTGTGCAGGTGGAAGTTTCGCAATCATTTCTACGCTTTCTAAGAGATTCCATTCTTTTGTTTTTTGGGCAATATGATCCCACTCGGTACCACTTCCAATATATACAAGCATATAATCTTGCGGTAGCAGTGGCAATGCCTTTAATAATTCTAGTCCGCCACGGCCCACATTAATACCGGCTCCTTGCATCAGAATTATTTTTTTGTTTTGCCATTTTTCCGGCAACGGCATCGGATCTACATTTACAGTAAACGGTACATTACGGATTACAAATATTTGATTGCCGTATTCCTTTTCATATTTCTCCCTTACCGAATTGTTTACTGTATAAACAATAGGAAGTTGGGGAAATATCCAATCTTCAATCGTTTTCCAAACTTTTCTTTTAAAAGGTGCTAATCTAAGCTCGGGCACACCCGTAAAATATTCATGTGTATCATAAAATATTTTTTTGCCTTTTAATTTACCTACAAGGTAGTTGGGCAACAAAACATCCAAATCGTTGGCAAGTAAATAATCGGTTTTGCTAAATAATAATTTCCAAAATAGCTTTAAATTAAACTCTGCATATTGCATAAATCCTTTTCTAAAAAAGCATTGAATGCGGCTTGCCTTAAAATTGTAGCTATCTAATGGTAGGCTATTGCTAAAGGCTCTTGCAATAACACTTACATCAAAGCCCATTAACTGTAAAGTAGTGCAAATGCGAATTACCCGCTGGTCTGTTGTAAGATCAGAAATAACTGAGACTAATATTTTTTTTGCTCTTACCAATAAATCAATTTATCAGGTGTAAAGGTTTGCACAAATGACGGCTGCTGCATTACCATCGCCAAAAATGGCACTGTCGAAATTGGTTTGCAGGTAATAGAGCTGGCGTACATTTTCCAATATTGAAGTGCTGTTTGCATTTGTTTGTAAAGCACAACCGGCTTTAATTATCTCGGGCCAAAATGGTTTTTCCATGATAATCAGCGAGGCCTTGCGGCTAAAATATGCTTCTCGGCTGGTGCCACCACTATCGGTAATTACAAAGGCGGCATCCATCAACAGCCTTTTCATTTCAGGGTATCCAACCGGCGGTAATGCAATGAATTTTATGGGCAAACCATAATCCTCTATTTTTTTATATGTATGCGGGTGTATTGGCATCACCACTGCAGTTTGTTCATGTAATTCGTTAAGCCCCTCAATAATATTTTGCAGGTTATTTCTATTGGCCAGGTTTGCGGCTCTGTGTATAGTGCAAAGTGCAAATTGGGCAGGCAAACTTTGATGCAGGTTGCCGGGTGCTATTTTTAAAAATGCATCCAGCATCAAATCGCCGGTTAAAATAGTTTTACACTGAATGCTACTGCTATAGCCTTCGGCTAAAAGATTGTCAAGGTTTTTTTGAGTACAACAATAATTAATATCTGCAAGCCTATCAGTAAGTATCCTGTTTATTTCTTCGGGCATACTGTTGTCTCCTGTACGCACACCTGCTTCAAAATGGAGCAATGGGGTATTGGTTCTTTTTGCTGCAATAGCTGCTGCCACAGTTGTATTGGTATCGCCATAAACAAAAGCTGTGGCATTTTCTTCTTTTGTAAAGTGATGTTGAAGCGCATCGGCTGCCATACCTATAAACTGGTTGGCAGAAGTGTGCTGAATATTAAAATTGATATCTGGCGAGGGAATTGCCAGTTCCTCAAAAAATAATTCATTCATTTGGTAGCTAAAGTGCTGGCCTGTATGAATAATAGCTTGCTGCATATCATCTTTTTTCAATTCTTTGTGCAGTACTGCAAGCTTTATAAATTGAGGCCTGTTACCAACTATATGTAAAATTTTTCTCAATGTATTTTGGCTGAATATATTTTTTCTATTATCTCAACTGTTTTCATCCCTTCAAAAGCACTCGCAAATTCATGATTAGGATTTTGCAATACTTTTACTAAGTTTTCATATACTTTATCGTGGTTGCTCATGCTGCCCTGGTAAAAGCCATAACCATTGGCAGGGTTTCCTGCTGGTAGGTTTTCGATGCACAAGTTTTCTATACATTGATATTCCAGTTCGTTTAAATATTGCCCACCAATTTTTACGGTTCCTTTTTCACCAAATATGGTAAACGAGCCCTCCATGTTTTTTTGGTAACTATTTACAGTATAATTTAAAGTGCCAATAGCTCCGTTAAACATTTCTATAATTACCACACCGCTGTCTTCAATTTCTAAAACTCTATGCTCAAAGTTTTTTAAAATTGTTTTTACAGATTTTACATCGCCTAAAAACCAATAAAGCAAATCAATAAAATGACTGAATTGAGTGTATAAGGAACCGCCGTCCAATTTACGGGTGCCCTTCCAGCTATTGGCATAATAACTATTGGGTCGGTTCCAAAAGCAGTTGATTTGAAAGGACAATATTTTGCCTAGCTTAAATTCATTGAGCAAGTTTTTTACTGCTACTACCGGTGGGTTATACCTATTTTGTTTTACCACAAATAGCTTTCTATCTGCGTTATGTGCCGCAGCCATCATTTTTTTTGCATCATCTGTACTAATGCAAAGAGGTTTTTCGCACAAAACATGTTTACCCGCATAAAGGCTTTTAATGCTATGTTCTGCATGAAGTCCATTTGGGGTACAAATGCTTATTACTTCAATACCCGGCTCATTTGCTAACAACTCCTCAATATCCAGATAAAAATTTGCATTGTATTTTTCAGCCAGTTCTGCAGCATTTTCGTAAACTGTATCACATACGGCTGCAAGTGTACCCACTTTATTTATTTGCTCCGCATGTCTGCGACCAATGCGCCCGCAACCTACAATAGCAAAACTCATATTCATTCTGCAAAAATGATGTTTTTTAGCTTAAAAGCCGCAAATACTTGTAGAGCCAAAAATTATACGTTTCGTAAATATTAACCCCTATTTTTTATAATATATATTTTATCTTTTGTAATAACCGTTTATCAATGTGTTAATTTCGGAATTAGGTTTTTTGGTAATTTTCAGTTTCATCTCAATTTATATAGTAAACAACAAAATATGATTAAAACAAAATGTATCTTATCCGTATGCTTGATTGCTGCAATACAGTTTGCAAATGCACAGGCAAAGCTGGTAGAGAAAGTGACAAAAAAAGGAAATGAAATTGTTATTCCCTACGAAAAATATGTGTTGCCCAATGGACTAACGGTGGTAGTGCACGAAGATCATTCAGACCCTGTGGTGCATGTAGATGTAACTTATCATGTGGGTTCTGCAAGGGAAGAAATAGGCAAGAGTGGTTTTGCGCATTTCTTTGAACACATGATGTTTCAGGGAAGTGATAATGTGGCTGATGAACAACATTTTAAACTCATTACAGAGTCGGGCGGTACATTAAACGGATCTACTAATAGGGATAGAACCAATTATTATGAAACTGTACCGAGTAACCAGGTTGAAAAAATGCTTTGGCTGGAAGCAGACCGTATGGGCTTTTTGTTGGATGCAGTTACCCAGCAAAAATTTGAGATACAACGCTCTACTGTAAAAAATGAACGAGGACAAAATTATGATAACCGTCCTTATGGATTGCTTGGCGAGTTTTCTTCTAAAAACCTGTACCCATACGGTCATCCTTATTCGTGGATGACCATTGGATATTTAGAAGATTTAAACAGAAGCGATGTAAACGATTTGAAAAATTTCTTTTTAAGATGGTATGGCCCAAATAATGCTACACTTACTGTAGGTGGCGATGTGAAAACTAAACAAGTAATAAAATGGGCAGAAAAATATTTTGGTACTATTCCAAAAGGGCCTGCTGTTGAAAATGCCACAATGCCGGCTGTACAGCTTGAAAAAAACAGGTATGCAAGCTATACGGACAACTATGCAAGAATGCCGCAATTGCGAATAGTATATCCAACAGTTAAAGATTATGACAAAGATGAACCTGCACTTTCTTGCCTGGCAATGGTATTAGGGCAGGGTAGAAACTCTGTGTTGTACCAGTCAATGGTAAAAACGCAGAAAGCCTTGAATGCGTCTGCTTTTAATTCTGCATCTGAACTGGCAGGTGAGTTTTCTATTGCCGTTGCACCATATCCCGGCAAATCATTGGCCGAAATGGAAAAATTAGTGGATGAAGCATTAATAGAATTTGAAAAAAGAGGTGTAACGGATGAAGATATTGCCAAGTATAAGGGGCAAAATGAGAGCCGAATGATAAATAGTCTTTCAAGTGTTTCGGGCAAAGTGCGACAGCTTGCAGCGTATCAAACCTATTTAGGTACTCCCAATCAAATAGGAAAAGACCTTGCAGCAATACAAGCTGTTACAAAAGAAGAAGTGATGCGTGTGTACAATCAATATATTAAAGGGAAAAACAGGTTGGTGGTGAGTGCTTTACCTAAAGGAAAAGAAGATTTAAAGGCTGGCAATGATAATTATGTTATTGATTCAACTAAGTATAAAAAGCCAGACTATGGCTATGCCGGGTTAAAGTATGTAAAAGCAATGGATAATTTTGACCGCTCAAAAATTCCTGGGCAAGGCAAGAACCCTGTAGTGAATGTACCAGCTTACTGGACTACGACTTTAAATAATAAAGTAAAAGTAATAGGTACAAAAAACACTGAAATACCAACTACAACCATTAATATTTACCTGAAAGGAGGAAAGTTGATGGAAACGGCTGATTTTAGTAAAGCAGGACTTGCATCGTTATTTGCAGCAATGATGAACGAGGATACTAAAAATTATTCAAGCGAGCAATTTGGCCTGGAACTGGATAAGTTGGGTAGTAGTATAAGTGTGGGCTCATCTACCGATGCTATTGTGTTTAGTGTTCAATCGCTTGTGAAGAATCTTGATAAAACTTTGGCTTTATTGAAAGAGCGTATGTTTAATCCACAGTTTAACGAAGATGATTTGAACCGCATTAAAAAGCAGCGAACAGAAGCTATCAATAATAGCCGAACTTCTGCTGCTACTGTTGCATCCAATGTGTATGATGCCCTAAATTATGGGAAAAACAATATTTTGGGAGTACCCGACGACGGCACAGTTGAAACGCTAAAAAATATAAGCCTGCAGGATATACAAAATTATTATATCAAAAATTTTGGAGCCGATGAAGCCGTGGTAGTAATTGTAGGTGATATAGCCCAAAAGCAGGTAATGTCCAAAATTTCGTTTTTAAACGATTTGAAAGAAAAAGGGATTACTTACCCTGTTAGAGTTTCTTCGCCTACGCTAACAAAAACAAAAATTTATGTGGTAGATATTCCTAACGCTGCACAAACAGAATTTAGGGTTGGAAGTTTAACCAATTTAAAGTATGATGCAACCGGTGAATATTATCGTGCAGGTTTAATGAACTATAATTTGGGTGCGTCGTTTAGCAGTAGGGTTAATATCAACCTGCGAGAAGATAAGGGTTGGACTTATGGTGCTCGTAGCAATTTTTCCGGTAATAAATATACCGGGGCATGGACTTTTAGTAGCGGCATAAGAGCAAATGCAACGGATAGTGCTTTGCGTGAAGTATTGAAGGAAATAAAAAACTTTACCGACAATGGCATTAGGGCTGATGAAATTAGTTTTATGCAAAGCTCAATTGGGCAGGCAGATGCCAGAAACTATGAAACTGGTGGACAAAAAGCAGCTTTTATTGGAAGAATCATGGAGTACGATTTACCATCAGATTTTGTAAAGCAGCAAATGGGCATATTGAAATCTATAAGCAAACCTGAAATAGATGAGCTGGCAAAAAAATATTTGGATACAGATAAAATGAACATTTTATTGGTAGGAGATAAGAAAACAATTTTGCCCGGTATTGCCGATATGGGATATGAAATTGTTGAATTAAATACTGATGGAGAGCCAGTAAAATAATTGTACGATTATAAACATAAGGATAAAAACTGCCGCTTAATTGCGGCAGTTTTTTATTGGCTATAAATAATTTTCTTCCTGCAGCCGCATACGATATGCGTTCATAGCTGTTTTTCCTAATTTTTGCAATAAACGGTAATTTACAACAAGCCCTACTGCTGCTCCAATTACAGGAATGAGTTGTGCCATTTTTGCTAAATCAATATAGTCTCGATATTCTTGTTGAAAGTTGCGCCAGTCAAACTGGTTTATATCGTTTGGCAGTTGTGCTGCTTTTTCTTTCCAGTTTTTCATTTGTAAATAAACCTGTCCTCGATGCTGAGGGCTGCTAAATGCTAATTGGAAAATATGCAGCAGGTAAATTCTTTCTTTATAATCTTTAGTATCAAAACCGTATTGCGCTGCTACTTCATACAGCATTTTAATTTTAATTCCTATTAGCAAAGGAAAGTCAGCAAAAGCCATCAATAATCCCCCTGCACCAGTTATTCCGCCTTCGGCGGCAGCAGTTTTTTTGTATGTATCTATCTTTTCTAGCAAAACAGCCTCAGTAATTTCAAGGCTTTTAACAGGTTTTGGGTTACTTCCGGAAACTTCGGCACCAAATAATACTGCTCTAATCATTTGTTTTATAGCCACAGTAATGGCTTTATGCACTTTTTCGGGAATTATACTATTTATTTTGGTTTGTATTTTTTTAGCAAGTTTATCTACAAGGTTGGGCTCTTTTTGCATTTTACGCTGCCAGCGTTTTAGTTCTATTTCTATTTTTCTGTTATAGAGTAAGTCGGCGTTGGTCATTTTTTAAATGGTAAGTTGGCGGCTATGCTTTTTTATTTTTGTAAAACTTTTATAAGCGAATCTTCAATAGGCGATTTTATTGTAAGTATTGCATCTAAGTTGTCGTTGGGAATTGTTGTTGACAAAACATATTGCGCTACTTTCCATTTGCCTTCTTGCTTTACAACTACTCCAGAACCTCTGCATATTTTCATTTGAGTGTTTAGCAGTTCTTCAAACCAAGCAATATCGTTGTGCTTTCCAAAATAAATATTCCTTTTTAATGCAGTAAAATTCCATGTAGTTTTTTTGTCAAAAAAAGGTTTAGCCCAGGCCATAAAAGCCTTTTTGTCCCAGTTTTCTGTAGCATCTGTACCATTAAAAGTTGCCGTTTCGGTATAGTAATCAAAATATTTTTGATAGTCGGCATTTGCGGCAGCAACATTAAACGAATCAAGCATTGAAGCAATAGTAATTTTTTCTTTGGGTATATCAACTTCTACAGCAGTTGTTTCCATTTGTTTTTGGTTTTTGCAACAAGCTAAGCTTAATGCAAATGCTGATAGAAATATTATTTTTGTCATGGCCGTTTATTTATAGTAAATGATAAATATAACTCTATTCTCTTTGTCAGTTATAATCATCATGCCATTACGGAAACCATCTTTAAGCACCTGGCAACAATTTCTGTATGCATAATGTTTCAATATATCATATTTAGCTCTTTGGCAATGTTTGGTTGGCTAAATTAATTTCGTTACCAAAGCGTTTTGTAAGCCTTTTTTTACTACTTTTGCACCCGATTAAAGAAAGAAAAATTAAAACACAGGTTTTAAAAAACACAAAATGTCGCATTTAACAACAGAAAAAAAGGCAAATATTTTTGCAACTTATGGCGGTAAAGCCACTAATACCGGTTCTATAGAGGGCCAGGTAGCGCTTTTGACTGAGCGTATTAATCACATTTCTAATCACCTGAAAACCAATAAAAAAGACTTTTCTTCTCAAAGAGGTTTGATGATGATGGTTGGTCAGCGTAAGCGCTTGTTAACTTACCTGAGCAAGCATGATTTAACTGGTTACAGGTCACTAATTGAGAAATTAGGTCTCCGCAAATAATAACTTATTAATATGTAAGCTGAATTATTCCCAACAGTAATATACCGTTGGGAATTGTTCGTTATACATGATTCTTAAAAGCTTACCGTATTTGCGGTAAGATAAAATAAATTACATGTCATTTTTACAACCAAAAGCAACCAGTTTTGATATAGGCGGTGGCCGTATTGTTACCATTGAAACCGGTAAAATGGCCCGTCAGGCAGATGGTGCCGTTACAGTTCGCCAGGGCAATTGTATTATTTTAGCAACCGTTGTTGCTAACAAAGAGGCTAAAGAAGGCCAATCATTTTTTCCATTATCTGTTGACTACCAGGAAAAATTTGCTTCTGCAGGCAGAGTGCCGGGTTCATTCTTTAAAAGAGAAGCCCGTCTTAATGATTATGAAATACTTACATCTCGTTTAATAGACAGAGCCCTGCGTCCTTTATTTCCCGAAGACTATTTCTGTGATGTGCAGGTGTTGGTTTCACTTATTTCTTCTGATGACGAAGTGATGCCCGATTCGTTAGCTTGTCTTGCTGCATCAGCTGCGTTAGCAGTTTCTGATATTCCCATCCAGGAAATTATTTCGGAAGTGCGTATTGCACGCAAAAACGGGGAGATTTTTATCAACCCAACTCGTAGCCAGTTAAAGGATGCAGATTACGAATTTATTATAGCTGCCACCGAAAAAAATATTATGATGGTGGAAGGCGAAGCTAAAGAGTGCCAGGAGGAAGATTTGGTTAAGGCTATTGAAATTGCTCATGATGCCATTCGCATCCAAATTAAAGGGCAGCAGGAACTAAGAGATCAAGTAGGAATTACAACAAAAAGAGAATATACCAAGCCTTATCGTAACGAAGAGCTAAATGCAAAAATTACTGCGTTTGCTAAGGATAAAATGCATGCCATTGCAGCTACTGCTTCTGCTAAGCATGAAAGAAGTGATGCTTTTTCTGCTTTGCACGATGAAGTGGTAGCATATTTGGGAGAAGAATTGCCGGATGAGGATAAGAAATTGATTGGTTTATATGTAGGCGATTTGCAATATTATGTAGTAAGGGATCTTATACTAAATGAAAAAATTCGTTTGGATGGCCGTGGTACTTCAGATATCCGTCCATTAGCAATGGAAGTAAATCCATTGCCTTCTCCTCATGGATCAGCATTGTTTACAAGAGGTGAAACTCAATCACTTACAACTGTTACTTTAGGTACTCCTTTAGATGAATTATTGATAGAGAGTGCACATAGCAGCGAGTATTCAAAATTCATTTTGCACTATAATTTTCCACCATTCTCTACAGGCGAAGTTAAAATGATGCGTGGCGTTGGCAGAAGAGAGGTAGGTCATGGTAACCTGGCTATGCGTTCTTTAAAGCAAATGATGCCTGGCAGCGAATATCCATATACCGTAAGGGTAGTAAGTGATATTTTAGAAAGCAATGGCTCATCTTCAATGGCTACTGTTTGTGCCGGATCGCTGGCTTTAATGGATGCTGGTGTACCATTAAAAAAGCATGTGAGTGGTGTAGCTATGGGCTTAATTAAAAAAGGAGATAGCTTTGCAGTACTTACTGATATTCTGGGAGATGAAGATCATTTAGGCGATATGGATTTTAAAGTTACCGGAACTCGTGATGGTATTTGCGGTGTGCAAATGGACATTAAAGTAGATGGCTTAAGCATGGATATTATGCGCAACGCTTTGGCGCAGGCTCGTGAAGGTAGATTGTATATTTTGGATGCGATGCACCATTGTATAGAAAAAGCCCATGAAGAAGTGAAGCCTCATGCCCCACGTATGGTTAAAATTACTATCGATAAAGAATTTATTGGTGCGGTAATAGGGCCAGGCGGAAAAGTAATTCAGGAAATTCAAAGAGAAACAGGCACAACCATTAACATTGAAGAAGTAGAAAATGTAGGTGAAGTAAGTATTTTCTCTAAAGAAAAAGAAGGGTTAGAAAAGGCACTGGCATGGGTTAAAGGGCTAGTGGCTGCACCGGAAATTGGCGAAGTGTACGAAGGAACAGTAAAGAGCATTAAAGAATTTGGTGCATTTGTTGAATTTTTACCTAAAAAAGAGGGCCTTTTGCATATTAGTGAAATAAGTTGGAAACGTTTGGAAACCATGCAGGGCATCTTTAAAGAAGGCGATAAAGTAAAAGTGAAGCTGTTGGACATTGACCCTAAAACAGGTAAATTTAAGCTGAGCCGTAAGGTATTAATGCCAAAGCCGGAAGCTCCACAAAAGCCGGAAGCAGGCGCTGCACAATAATGTTTTATATAAAAGATAATAGTAAGAGGCTGTTCTACCGAATAGCCTCTTTTTTTAACTTGCAAACAGAAGTTGGATTTCAGTTATAAACCATTTTATATTTTACCATACATACTAATTTATGCAAGACCCAAAATCATTGACCTCGGTAGCAGCATTTCATCAATTATTTCAACACCCTGTATTGGATAAACCTCAGATTCCTTCTGAAGAAAGGTGCAAGCTGCGGGTGGAATTGCTGGCAGAAGAATTAAAAGAACTGCAAGTCGCCATACAAGACAACAATATTGTAGAAATAGCCGACGCTTTATGCGATTTGCAATATGTACTTTCAGGCGCAGTACTGGAGTTTGGATTAAAAGATAAATTCTCCGAATTGTTTGATGAAGTACAGCGTTCCAATATGAGCAAGGCATGCAAAACAATTGAAGAAGCAGAAGCAACGGTACAACATTTTAAAGATAAAGACGGAACTGAAAGTTATTACCAGGAAAAAGATGGTCTTTACCTGGTGTACCGCAAAGCGGATAATAAAACCTTGAAGTCAGTAAAATATTCACCAGCCAATCTTGCAGAAATTTTAAAATAACCCGATGAATACACAATACATTTCTGTTCGATTTAAAGCCAATCCTGAGCTCACTGAAATTGTTACTGCCATTTTAATGGATGCCGGTTTTGAGGGGTCAACCGAGCAGGAAGGGGAGACAACTGTTTCTATTAAAAAAGAACTATTAGATGAAGAATGGCTGAAAGAAATTTTGCAATCCTATCATATTCCTTATTCAATAGAAACCGTTGAACAGCAAAACTGGAATGCTGTATGGGAGTCAAGTTTTGAGCCTGTGGTAGTTGGAAATTTTGCGGCACTAAGGGCATCTTTTCACCAGCCAATGCAGGGTGTGGAACATGATATCATAATCACGCCCAAAATGAGTTTTGGAACAGGGCACCATGCTACTACCTACCTTATGGTTGAGCAAATGCAAAAAATTGATTTTGCAGGCAAGACTGTTATCGATTTTGGAACAGGAACGGGTATATTGGCAATTTTGGCGGAGAAGCTCGGGGCAAAAAAAATAATAGCCACGGATAACGATGAATGGAGTATTAACAACGCTAAAGAAAATATTGAAGCAAATGCTTGCAATAATATAGAATTGATGCTTGCTAATAACTTGCCGGCGATTAATTTACCCAAAGCAGATATTATATTGGCCAATATTAACCTTAATGTTATAATTGAAAACTTGGCAGCTTTAAAGTCCGTAGCTGTTTTGGGAGCAGTAGTGCTATTTAGCGGATTGATGGAAGCCGACGAACAGAAAATATCATTCACACTGCAAGCCAGTGGATTTAATATTATAGAAATAGTACATAAAAATGGTTGGCTATGTTTATACACAACTTGTTAGTTATCTGCATATTAAATTAACGTTAACATCAATAATATTTCCCTTATTTTTGTCCTTCAACTCAACTAAAGGAAACGATGACAGAATTGCTTCTTATAGTATGTGCTTATTTTATTGGTTCAATTCCTAGCGCATTAATCATTAGTAAATCCATATTCGGTATTGATATACGAGATTATGGTAGTGGCAATATGGGTGCCACCAATACTTTTCGAACATTAGGCTCTAAATATGGCGTAATTGTAATGGCCATGGATATTTTAAAGGGAGTATTGGCTTCTTCGCTTTATCTTTTCGTTTCCTATTATTCAGATAATGAATTGGCTCGAACTAATCTTATAATTGGATTAGGTATGGCAGCAGTTTTAGGCCATATATTTCCAATATTTGCTGGTTTTAAAGGTGGAAAAGGAGTAGCAACATTATTTGGTATGGTGCTGGCTCTGCAACCTATAGTAGCACTGGCCTGTGTGGGCGTTTTTTTACTGGTACTTTTTTTAACAAGATATGTATCGCTCAGTTCTATTCTAGCATCTATAATGCTTCCAATTAGTGTTTTATGGATATGGAATGAGCATGAAGTGTTGTATCGAGTATTTGCCTTAATAGTGGCAGGATTGGTTGTATTTACCCATCAAAAAAATATTGGCCGCTTACTGCGTGGAGTAGAAAGCCGCCTCCCAATTTTAAAGCATAGGGACAAGCGTAAGGCTAGCCGTAGAGGCGAATAGTAGTTAAATTTTTCTATTAACTTTTTACTAAGTGCTTTTTGGTACGTCTATTGTTTAAGTATATTTTGAATTAATACCTTAAACAATGAAAAAATCTATTTTTTTACTCGCAGCAATACCTGCAATTATCTCGGCCTGCAGCACCAATGCGGTAACTGGTCGCAAACAATTATCTCTTTTCCCCGAATCTACTTTAGAAACAGAAGCTGTATCGCAGTATCGGCAGTTTTTAAGTGAAAATAAAGTGGTAAGTACTACAAATAATAAGGATGCTGAAATGGTAAAAAGGGTGGGTACCCGATTGGCCGCAGCAATTACCCAATTTTATAAAACACAATCAAATCCTGTAGATTTAAGTGGCTACAAATGGGAGTTTAACCTGGTAGATAATGCACAGGTAAACGCCTGGTGTATGCCCGGAGGAAAAGTGGTAGTTTATACAGGGCTTTTACCGGTAACACAAAATGAAGCTGCATTAGCAGTAGTGATGGGCCACGAAATTACCCATGCTCTTGCACAACACGGCAACGAAAGAATGAGCCAGGTGGCTGTGGCGCAAGGCTTACAGGTAGCCGGAAATGTATTTACATCTGGCAATGCCAGGGCCAATTCGCTTTTCAATAATGTATTTGCACCAGGAGCACAAGTAGGTGTTTTATTGCCTAATTCCCGTAAGCAAGAGCTAGAAGCAGACAGGTATGGATTGATTTTTACGGCTATGGCCGGATATAATCCAAATGAAGCGGTAGCATTTTGGCAAAGGATGGCAGCAGCCAGCAATGGCCAAAAACCACCAGAGTTCCTTTCTACACACCCATCTGACGAGAATAGAATTTCACAAATTAAAAAGTACTTACCCGAAGCTCTAAAATATTATAAACCAGTAAGATAGGTAGATGAAAAAATATTTATTGTGGAAAACCCTGCACTAATGCAGGGTTTTTTATGTAAAATTCCGATAAATACGCTATTTTTTTGTATTTTTGCAGCCTGATTCAAACTTTCGATTGGATGTTTTTTTAGAAACATTCGTCTCATCTAAAAGTCTAAGAGGTCGTTATGGCATTAGAAACTATGTTAGAAAAGTTACAGCTTGGTAACGAAAAAAATCTTCTCATTCAAGGCTTGCCTTCATCAGTAGAAAAACATTTTGCAAAATTAACTTTCTGTAAAAGTGTTACCCCATTATTAAGAAATCGTAAAATTGATTTTGCATTAGTATTTGCAGTAAGCAAAAGGCAGTTGTGCGATATTGTTGATGATGTGGCACCTGCAATGCAACCCGATGGTAAATTTTGGGTGGCTTATCCAAAGCCGGCCAGTAAAATTGCCAGCGATTTGTGCAGAGACGAAAACTGGGATATGGTAATTTGCCATGGTTACGAACCAGAATACCAGGTAGTTTTAGACAATGTATGGGTAGCCATGCGCTTTAACAAGGCTGCTTTGCAACCTAAAATTGCCGTGCAACGCATTAAAAGAACTGCAGCTGTAGAAGCATAATTTTTCTTTAAACATTACCTTATCTTTAAAAGCAAAGTGTACTTACTTAAGTATTACTGTACCCAGTTGTTTGGTAAGCTGCATTTCCATTTGCTTTAAATGAAAATGTGTTTTCATAATAAGATCTTGCTGTTCTGCGGTCTGTTGCTGCAACATCTCTTGTTGGTTTTCCACAATCATTTTCTTAATCTTCCTCAGTTTTAGGTAATTAAGCGAAGAAAAAACCTCTTCTTTATACAATTCTTCACGGGTAGAAATATGGCCTTCATATTTTTCTTTCCAATTATGGCTTATCTCTGCATCGTTAGTTTGCATTAAATTAATTACCAAATCACTGATTTCAGTGTTTTCATGGTATAGAAAGTTTTTGTCACTTGGTTTCAAACCTTGTTTATACCAATCTTTATACAGAGTGTAAACCTTAACCAATTGCTGGTTTTCAAACATACTCGTCAAATCGTTTTCTTCTATTTCAGTAAAAAGATATTCTGCAACTGTTTGGCTCTCGTTCCAGCCATTATTACCAAATTCAAGTAAGCTCCTAGTAAGCGCTTTTTCATTTTGTTCATCTCTGCTTAAAAAAAGATTGGTTGTTGTATTGTCTGTTGGAGCAATATCGCTTTCAATAAAAACAGTACTGTTTTGTATTTTGCTTTCTTCTTTATTTATTTTTTCCCGGAGTATTTTATTCACCAGTGTATTAAAGCCCGCCTCATCAATTTTTAATACCTGCGATACTTGCTTTACATAATCCTGGCGTTTGGTAAAATCTTCGGCCCGGTTTATTCTCGAAATAGTTTCCGCAACCTGGTTTACTACGGCCGCCTTTTTTGCACTATCGTTCCCGGCGTCTTTCAAGGCAATTTCGAGTTGAAAAAGAATGAAGTCTTTTTTATTTTCGCCAACAAAACTTTTAAAAGCATCTGCACCTACCTTGTTAACATAGCTATCTGGGTCTTCGCCATCAGGTATCAATACCAGTTTTACATTCAATCTTTCTTCCAGTGCAAGGTCAAGCCCACGCAGTGCCGCTTTAATGCCGGCTCCATCACCATCATATATTATAGTAAGGTTGTTGCAATATTTTTTTATCAGTCTTAGTTGGTCTACAGTAAGGGATGTTCCTCCGCTTGCTACAACGTTTTCCACACCAGCCTGGTGCAGACTCAGTACATCGGTATAACCTTCTACTAATAAACATTCATCTACTCTATCAATTGCCATGCGGGCAAAGTAGGAGCCGTAGAGAATCTTACTTTTTACATAAATCTCGTTTTCAGGCGTGTTAATGTATTTGGGAGCCTTGTCATTCTTTTTAATGATTCTTGCTCCAAAACCCAATACTTTGCCGCTTGGGTTGTGAATTGGAAAAATAATACGTCCACGGTAATTATCCTGTAGTTTGTCATCTCGTTGAACTACAATTCCACTTTTAAGCAACAATTCAGCACTATATTGAGCATTTGTTGCAGCTTTAGCAAGGCTGTCTTTTGCTTCGGGGTTATACCCAATTTCAAATTTCTTTAAAATCTCATCTTTAAATCCTCTTTGCTTTAGGTAGCTCAAGGCTATATCCTGTCCTTCGCCTGTCTCCCACAATTGATTGCTAAAGAAATCCTGCGCAAATTTGTTAACGATATAAAGGCTCTCTGATGTTTGCTGCTGAATTTTAAATTCGGGGCTGCTGGCAGTTTCTTCTATTTCAATATTATACTTATTGGCTAACCATCGCAAAGCTTCTACATAGCTGTATTTTTCAACATCCATCAAAAACCGTATGCTGTTACCACTTTTGCCACAACCAAAGCATTTGTAAATTTCTTTGGCTGGCGAAACTGTAAAAGAAGGCGTTTTTTCGTTATGAAAAGGGCAGAGGCCAAGATAATTACTACCTCTTTTCTTAAGCTTAACATAGGAGCCCACAATATCCAAGATATCTATCTGACTTTGTATTTTTTGTATGGTATCCTGGCTAATCAAGCTGTTAAAAATAGGGTTAAAATTAAGAAGTATATGCCATTGTAACTAATTCATGAAAAATTGAAATATGTGTGGCACGATTTATGAAATTTGCAGCATTTTTTAATCCAGTATTTATTAGGAAAGGAATATCTTTAAACTTTAAAAATTTACATGAATATGAAGAAATTTTCTATTGTAGTTGCCTCTTGCCTTGCTACTATTTCGGTAGTTGCCCAAAGTACAGATGAAGTAAACAAACTTTTGGGTGATCAAAAATATGCAGAAGCAAGGGTGGTTATTGATAAGCACATGGCAGATCCTAAAAATGCCGGTAAATCTGAAAGTTGGTATTTTAAAGGCCGTACCTACAATGCATATTCTTACGATAAAGCATTGTCCAATGAAGATAAATTTACTTTAAAATCCGATGCATTTGAAGCGTTTAAAAAAAATCAGGAGCTGGATAAAAATGATATGCGTATGAAACTCGAAACCTACGGATCTTATCTTGATCTTTATGGTGGTTTGTACGATGTAGGTGCAAATGCCTTTAATGCTAAAGAATATGAAACAGCTTTTAAGAGCTTTAATCGAGCTTTAGATGTTGAGAAATTTATTTTAAGTAAAGGATATACATATAAGGATATTCAACTAAATGCATTGGATACCGGACTTGTTATGAATACAGCCATTGCTGCGATGCAAGCCAAAAAAGAAAATGAGGCAATAGCATTATATAGGCAACTGACAGATGCAGGTGTAGGTGGCGATCAATATAAAGATGTATATGAATACTTGGTGGATTATTACTTTAAAAGGGAAGATAAAGCCAATCTGGATATTGTTTTGCAAAAAGCAAAAGAATTATATCCGTCAAATGATTTTTGGACAGATATAGAAATGGAAACCGTTAAAAAATCAGGCGACAAAGCTGCATTGTATGCTAAATATGATGAACTGATTGCAAAAAAAACATCTAGTTTTTTACTTCCTTACAACTATTCTATTGAGCAATACAACGAACTATATGTAGGTGATACCAGGCCAGCCGATGCTGATGCCGCAAAATTAAAACTTACAGAAACTTTAAATAAAGCAATTGCAAATGATAAAGGCATTGATGCAACCGTATTAATGACTAAACATTTGTACAACGTTAGTTCTGAATTAAGTGTTGACTTAACAAAAATAAAAGGCACTAAACCTGAAGATGTTAAAAAGAGGGGAGATTTGACAGCAAAAACTAAAGCAGCAATGAACGAATTTTTAAGCTATGGCGACAAGGTGATTACATTTTATGACCCTCAGATTGCTACCCTTAAACCAATACAAAGAGCTACTTACAAAGAGCTACTTACCAATATGAGTGAGGTGTACACCTATCTAAAAAACCCTACAAAAGCAGCAGATATTGAAAAAAAGAAAGCCGCATTATAAGTAAAAAGTATAACAAAAGAGCCGCTTTAAAGCGGCTCTTTTGTTATATTAAATCGTTTAATTATAGTTATAGGCCACAATAGGTTGGTTTACTGCATTTTAGAAACCGCATCCATTAACCAAACCAACTCACCTAAAAATTTATCGGCTCTTTTATTGGTGGCTTCTGTGTCTGCTGGAATTCCATTTTCGTCATAACTTTTATCTACATAAGAAACAGGAAATAATGCAGGTGCTGTTAAAGCTCCTAATTTCCAAAAGCAATATTGTAATGATGGTATCATATTGTTGCCTCCAAAAGGCCCGCCTGATACAGTAGAGATAGCAACAGGCTTATGCTTCCATTCTTCTACTAGCACATCAATAGCGTTTTTTAAGCTTGGAGGGTAGCCGCCATTGTATTCTGGCGAGACTATTAAAACTGCATCTGCATTTTTTATAATTTCGGCATATTGCAAAAGGTTTGCAGGCGGCTGCTTTAGAAACTTTAGCCTTTCTTCAAAAATTGGAAAATTGTAATCTTTCAAATCAATAAGCACTACATCGGCAATGTTTTTTTCTATAATATAATTCTTAAAAAACGCAGCAACCCTACTGCTTTTTCGTCCAATACGAACAGATGATGAAATAATAGCTATTTTACGCATTATAAATGTTTTGATTATTGTGCAAACAAAAATAAGCCTATCAACTATATCTAAAATAAGAGAATTTGTATTCAATATTTAAAAGGACATTACTATTTTATCTTATACATAAAACCTGTGAAAAACCTGTGTATAATTGGGGTATAAACTGCCTGGTATCAAAAAAATATTGTTTGCTATTCAATTATATTTGCCTCTTACATAAAATGGAAAAACAGTGCGTTTAAAGAGTTTAGAAATTAAGGGATTTAAAAGTTTTGCTGATAAAACCGTACTCAATTTTGATGAAGGAATTACCGGGGTTATTGGCCCAAATGGTTGTGGTAAAAGCAATATTATAGACAGTATTCGTTGGGTAATTGGGGAGCATAAAATAAGTAATCTGCGTAGTGAAAACCTGGAAAGTCTGGTATTTAACGGAAGTAAAAGCCGTAGCGCAAGCGGTTTGGCAGAAGTAAGCCTTACATTTGAAAATACTAAAAATCTGTTGCCAACCGAGTTTAATACGGTAACGGTTACCCGTAAATATTATAAAAGCGGTGAAAGCGAATATCGTCTCAATGATGTAGCCTGTCGTTTGAAAGATATCCATAACCTGTTTATGGATACTGGCGTAAGTACAGACAGCTATGCCATTATTGAACTGGGCATGGTGGATGACATCATAAAAGATAAGGAGAACAGCCGCCGCAAAATGTTAGAACAAGCGGCTGGCATCACCATTTATAAAACAAGAAAGAAGGAAGCAAAATTAAAACTGGATGCCACTGAGCAGGATCTTGCCCGTATTGAAGATTTGCTGTTTGAAATAAACAACCAGCTAAAGAGTTTGGAAAGCCAGGCCAAAAAAGCAGAAAAGTACTACGAAATAAAAAAGGAGTATAAGGAACTGAGTATTGAATTAGCAAAAGCTGCCTTGGAAGGTTTTAATATAACTTACAAGGACTTAAACGAACAACAGCAACAGGAAGTTGATAAACGTATAGAATTAGAAACGGCTATTGCAAAGGAAGAAGCCGGGCTGGAAGCAGAAAAGTTAGGTTTTATCGAAAAGGAAAAAGCATTGCAACAAATGCAACATGCGCATAATGAGATGCTGGATAAAGTGCGCAACAAAGAAAACGAAAAAAATCTGAGTGGGCAACGATTACAACACTTACAAGAAAGAAAAACCAGCTTAGATGAATTTTTAACAAGATCAGAAGGCCAGGTGAAGGGGCTGGAAGAAAGTATTGCTTTTACCGGCACACAGGTAACAGATGAAACCACAAAGGCGGAAGAGTTAGAAGATAAATTGCAAAGTTTAAAGGATGCTGTTGAAGATAAACGTAAAGTGTTTGATGATAAACGCAGTAGTATTGATACTATGCGTAGAGAAAATCAAGCCATTCAGCGTAACCAATTTGATGCAGAAAAAAAGGTTGCTGTTGCAGATACCTCCATTCAAAACTTACAGCGTACTATTGTACAAATACAAGATGAAAAAAGCCAACGTCAGGCGCAAATTCAGCAAATAGAGGCAGAAAAACTGGAAAAAGGAGCTGAGCTGAATGATAAAAAGGAAGACTTGCAGCAACTGCAAGACCAACATGAACTTGCTAAAGCGCAAATTTTAGAAACACAAAATTTAATGGAAGGCCTTCGCAATAATCTTGCAGAAGAAAACCGTAAGTTGGATGCAAAGCGTAATGAGCATGATTTATTGAAAAGCCTTGTAGATTCTATGGAGGGCTATCCCGAAAGCGTGAAGTTTTTGCACAATAATAGCAATTGGAATTATAAAGCGCCTTTGCTAAGCGATATTATTTATGTAAAAGAACAATACCGTACTGCTGTTGAAAACGTACTGGAACCTTACTTAAACTATTATGTTGTATCCAATTTGGAAGAAGGATTACAGGCCGTACATCTGTTAGATGAAAATAAGAAAGGGAAAGCTAATTTTTTCTTGCTCGATAAATTTGGCGAAGCCCAACAACAACATCAGCCCACAGGAACGTTTCCTGCGTTGGATGTAGTTGAGATTGATCCTAAGTATGCAAACCTGGCTGCTTATTTACTGGGCAATGTTTTTGTTGCAGAAACCGAAGAAGCAATTCACAATAGTAACGGGGCTGTAGTGTTGGAAAAAACAGGGAAGTATGTAAAAGGAGAATATGCCTTAACGGGAGGTAGCGTTGGCTTGTTTGAAGGTAAAAAAATAGGCCGGGCAAAAAATCTGGAAAAGTTGCAGGAAGATATAGAAGCGCAACAACAGGTTGTAGATGATTTAAAAGCAAATATTCATAACCGTCACAACGAAGTGCTGGCTTATAATGAACAGTTGAAAGAAAATGCCATTCGGCAAACACAGCAGGAGATCAATCAATTGACCAACCTGGTATTTTCTCTTCAAAATAAAATTGAAAACCTCCGTCACCTAGAAACTACCAGCACAGCAAGAGTGGAAGAGTTGCAGTTACAATTGGATAATAATCATGAGGCTATTGCCACCACAAGAGAAGAATTGGAAAAATATAATTTTCAATTAGAAGAGTTGGCAGAAAAACTTCAGGCAATTGAAATGGATTATGCATCTGCCGAGCAGGAGTATAATTTTTCTACAACCACATACAATGATAGCAATCTGCAATACACTAGGCAGCAAAGCAAAGTAGCATCTTTAAAGCAAGAGCTGGAGTTTAAAACAAACCAATTAAATAATTTAAAGGTAGAAGTAGAAAATAGTGCGGTACAATTAAAAGATGCTACCGAAAATATTGAATTTACCCAATTGGAATTGACCGAGGTAGAAGCACTGCTTGTTGCGCTATTGCAGAATAAAGATGCCGAAGAAAAGAAACTAAACGAGGCAGACCAGGAATACTATAATCTTCGCAACGCTTTGCAGGAAAAAGAAAGTGAATTGAGGCATAAACAAAAGTCGAAAGAAGGCATTGACTATTTATTGAATGAAATTAAAGACAAGTTGACGGATTTGAAGCTACAGTTGGCAGGTATGAAAGAAAGGCTTAGCGTAGAATTTAAAGTAGATCTCGATGAAATTATTGATGAACCTAGAACTGGAGACACCGACCTTGAAGAGCTGAAAGAAAAAAACGAGCGGATGAAAAAACGCTTAGAAAATATGGGAGAGGTTAACCCTACAGCTATTGAGGCCTTCACTGAAATGAAAAAGAGGTATGAGTTTATTTTGGAGCAAAAGAATGACCTTGTAACGGCAAAGGATAGCTTATTGCAAACCATACAAGAGGTAGAAGCTACAGCGAATCAGCAATTCCTAGATACATTCAATAAAGTAAGAGAAAATTTTCAAAAAGTATTTAAGGCCTTGTTTACAGATGAAGATACAGCCGATATGGTACTGGTAGATCCCGAAAACCTGGCAGAAACCGGTATTGATATTGTTGCAAAGCCTAAAGGAAAAAGACCGAGCAGCATTGGACAGTTGAGTGGTGGTGAAAAAACACTAACGGCTACAGCATTACTTTTTGCCATTTATTTAATTAAGCCTGCACCTTTCTGTATATTGGATGAAGTAGATGCACCTTTGGACGATGCTAATGTGGGCAAATTTACCAATATGATTAAGCAATTCAGCGAAAACTCGCAGTTCATTATTGTTACACATAACAAACAAACCATGAGTGCAGTAGATGTAATCTATGGTGTTACCATGCAGGAAGCGGGCGTAAGCAAACTAGTACCTGTTGACTTTAGAAGCCTGAATTAAAATGGTTATTGACGATATCTCTTTTAAAAAGTTGCCTTAGGGGCAACTTTTTTTGTGAACAAAAAACATATCCAATGTGCTTAAGTAGTTGGAGGTTAATGAGTGATTTTCAAATCAAAAAATTTATATTTAATAATTAATCACATAAAACAATATCAAATGGAAGGAATTATCATCTCATTAATTTTGGGCGCAGTGGCCGGATGGCTAGGCGGTCAAATTTTTAAAGGTAGCGGCCTAGGTCTTATCGGCAACATTGTAGTAGGAATTATAGGAGGATTTATTGGGTATTGGCTATTTGGAAAATTGGGAATTAGCCTTGGCTCCGGATGGCTAGGCTATATTTTAACAGCGGCCGTTGGAGCAATTGTACTGCTAGCTATCCTAAACCTTATTTTTAAGGGTAGGTAGCACATTTTTTGAGATTCATAGATATTTAAAAAGATACAGATAGTAATGCCTGTATCTTTTTTATTTTTGGTAATGATACAAACCATAGTGCTCTTAACCGCCTCCAATATTTTTATGACTATCGCTTGGTATGGGCATCTTCGCAATGAAACCATTCCAATTTGGAAAGCGATTATCATTAGTTGGGGCATCGCCTTATTTGAATATATGCTAATGGTGCCGGCAAATAGAATAGGGTATCAAAATGGAATGACAGGCTTTCAACTAAAGATGACGCAAGAAGTAATAACACTTGTAGTGTTTTCAATATTTGCTGTATTTTATTTAAAAGAGCCATTTCACTGGCGATACCTGGTAAGTTTTGTACTACTGTTGGGTGCAGTATATTTTATGTTTAAGAAGTGAACAGTAATTTAAGTAACAACACTGCTATATAGTAGAAAAATTATTAGTGCCAATATCAGTATGCCCGGAAAAATGATGAAGCCAATATACATTTTAATGGGATGCTTATATGTACTTCGCTTAGCGTTATACAAGGCAACTAGCTTTGGACTGAAATTAATTTGAGTGACAATTTTTTTACAATTGCTGCACAATGAAGAACCAGATTTGTCAATGGGAAGATATGGGACAAAGAAAAAATGAAAATAGTTGCTAATTAAAAATAGTTCGGTACAATCATAATGGTCGCAATAAGGGCAACAAAAATCATCCACTTCATATGATTTACCTAAAGATTCGTTCTGCCCGTATATTAATAAACCCATCCTATTAAGTTGTGAATAAAGTTATTCAACCAGTTTTCCAATTCTACCGTTCCAACCTGCAAAAAATACTGAAGTTCCCTTCTTAGCCTTACGTACCACATGAAAACCTTCTTTACTTATATTGGTAAAGGTTATGCCGTCATCTTTTGTAATATCAACACCATTTAGTCCACAGGTAATCCATTCTTTCTTTTTAATATATTCCACGCAGCTACGATAGCCTGTTGGCGGCAGGGTAGGAGAAATCCATTTTTTTCCTCCATTAAAAGTAATGGCAGCATTTTTCGTTGAAGAATCTTTTGTATTAAAATTGCCGCCAACTACCATCCAGATTTTTTTATTTTTTACTGCAATAGAATTGGCCCCAGTTGTTTCTGTTCCCTGTATTAATGGAAGGTTTATTTTTTTATTTCTCATAAATACATTGCTGGTTAATCCGCCTGTAATAAAAATTGCTTCGGCATTATTTAGTTTCCTAATATTAGTACCACTTGCTGCAAAACAGGCTTCGCCACTATCTGCCACGGGTTTATTTTGTTCGGGAATACCCTGCCAGGTATTGCCACTATCAAAAGTTCTGGCTACATAAAACCTTCCTTTCAACGGATCGCCAATTACAATACCGCTTTGTTCATTCCAAAATTCCATAGCATCTAAAAACATACCCTTTGTAGTGTCTTTAAAAACTACCTGCCAGTTTTCACCGCCATCATTTGTGCGTAAAATATAAGCCGGTGCATCTATACCCATTATAATTGCGGTAGTTTCATTAAATGCCTCAATATCTCTAAAATCCATTTTTTCAAACCCTTTTACAGTAATCCATTTCCAGGTTTTGCCGCTATCCAGGCTACGGCCTACCATGCCATTGGTACCGCTTGCCCAAATGGTTTTATCATCTACCACACTTAAGCCACGCATTCCAGTTTTGGTTCCACTAGTTAGTAATTTTACAGTTTGCGCTGTGCCGGCAAGGCATAATAAAGTTGCAAATAAAGCCATCCATTTTTTCATAGTATAAAAATAAGATTTTATAATAAGTACAAATGCAATTGGCTGCAAAAAGCACTTTAAAATCCTTAGCTTTGCCCATCTATTTTCGATTTTATAAGCCAGTTAAAGAATTATACTTAATGAGTTATAATTATCTACCCTTAGATCGCAAGCATACCAATTTTCAGCAGTTAAAAAATTTGCTGGCTTTTGATCAATTGGTATCTATCACATTTGATGCACATGAACGTATTTTAAAGTGCAGGGAATATCTCGATAAGAAAATAGCTGGTTCTGATGCCTCTTTTTATGGAATAAATACGGGCTTTGGGTATTTACAAAATGTACGGATTGATAAAAATCAGTTGGTACAATTACAAAATAATCTACTGGTTTCTCATGCCTGTGGTATGGGCGATGAAGTGCCCGAACCAATTGTAAAACTCATGCTGGCATTAAAAATTAAGTCACTTAGTTATGGCCATAGTGGTGTACAAATAGATACGGTTAAGCGGTTGATGGATATGTATAATGAAGGCGTGCTTCCTGTAATTTTCACACAAGGAAGTTTGGGTGCAAGTGGCGATCTGGCTCCTTTGAGCCATTTGAGTTTACCACTAATTGGTTTGGGAGAAGTTAAGCATAACGGTATTAAATACCCTGCCGAAGTGGTGTTGGATGAGTTGGATTGGAATCCTATTCAACTACAAAGTAAAGAAGGATTGGCACTTATTAATGGCACGCAATTCATGAGTGCCTATGGTATCTATAATTTAATACAGGCCGAGCGGTTGCTAGAATGGGCGAATATAATTGCCGCCATAAGTTTTGATGCCTTTGATTGTGTAGCCGATCCTCTTAATGCAAATATTCACAAAGTGCGTTCGCACCACGGACAGGTATCAGTAGCACAAAAACTTCGTTGCTTATTGCAAGGCAGCGAAATAGGAGCACAGAAAAAAAATCAGGTGCAGGATCCTTATTCTTTTAGGTGTATCCCACAAGTACATGGTGCCACTGCCGATACCATAGAATATGTAAAATCTGTTTTTATCAAAGAAATAAATTCAGTTACAGATAATCCTAATATTTTTCCTGATGAAGATTTGATTGTAAGCGGTGGTAATTTTCATGGACAGCCTTTAGCTATCACACTTGATTTTCTTTCAATTGCGATGGCTGAAATTGGTAGCATCAGCGAAAGAAGAACCTATCAGCTAATAAGTGGCCAGAGAAACCTGCCTGCTTTTTTGGTTAAGAATCCCGGCCTTAATAGCGGCTTTATGATACCTCAATATACTGCAGCCGGCATTGTAAGCGAAAACAAGCAATTGAGTACGCCTGCCAGCGTAGATAGTATCCCTAGTAGCAATAACCAGGAAGACCATGTGAGCATGGGTGCCAATGCTGCTACCAAATGCAAACGTATTATTGATAATATCGAAAAAGTATTAGCAATAGAATTACTCACAGCCGTGCAGGCATTAGACTTTAGAAGACCTTTAAAAACATCGGATACTTTGGAAAAAATAATAGCTGCTTTTCGTACTGAAGTACCCTTTAATGAAAAGGATAGGCTCTTGCATGATGATATGAAAGTAGCCGTAGAATTTATAAGAAAAGATGTGCAATATTGATTGTAGCATCGAGCATTCATAATTAAGTTTAATTCATAAAGCAAGATATATGTCATACGATCCAATAAAATACAAAACACCCACAGGCACTCAATTGCATTGCAAAGGATGGGTACAGGAAGCGGCGTTACGGATGTTATTAAATAATCTCGACCCCGAAGTGGCAGAACGCCCCGATGATTTAATAGTGTATGGCGGCCGAGGCAAAGCTGCCCGCAATTTTGAAGCACTTGATAATATTATTAGGGGATTAAAAATTTTAGAGAATGATGAGAGCCTATTAATTCAAAGTGGCAAACCGGTTGGTATTTTAAAAACGCATACCGATGCACCGAGGGTACTTATTAGTAATAGCCAATTGGTACCAAACTGGGCCAACTGGCAACATTTTGAAGAGTTAGAGAAAAAAGGCCTGATGATGTATGGGCAAATGACGGCAGGAAGTTGGATATACATAGGTTCGCAAGGTATAGTGCAAGGAACCTACGAAACCTATGCCGCTGCTGCTGATAAGCAATTCAATGGTACATTAAAAGGTACATTGAATGTAACCGCCGGGCTTGGTGGAATGGGTGGCGCACAACCACTGGCCATTACCATGAATGAAGGCGTGGCACTAATTGCAGAAGTAGAAGAATGGCGTATTGATAAAAGAATAGAAACAAAATACCTTGACGAAAAATTTACCGATATCGATGCAGCTATTGATGCTGCATTAAAATACAAAGCTGAAGGGAAAGCCATTAGCATAGGCATACTATGCAATGCCGTTGATTTGTTACAACGTTTATTGGATAGAAATATCATTCCCGATACATTAACCGACCAAACCAGTGCACATGACCCGTTAATTGGTTATATACCGCATACACTAAGTAATGAAGAAGCCAATAAATTAAGAGAAAGCGACAAAGAAAAATACCTACAACTCAGTTACGAAAGTATGTACCTGCATGTACAATTAATGTTGCAATTGATGGGCAAGGGAGCAATTACTTTTGATTATGGAAATAATATCAGAGCAAGAGCCCAGGAATATGAGCACAAAAATGCTACATCCAAGTTACCATTTAAAGAGGGAAGGTGTTTCGATTTTCCCGGATTTGTACCAGCCTATATCCGTCCATTATTTTGTGAAGGAAAAGGCCCATTCCGTTGGGCAGCGTTGAGTGGCGACCCTGCAGATATAGCAGTAACAGATGAACTCATCATTAATATGTTTCCCGAAAATAAAAGTATGCAGCGGTGGATGAAAATGGCAAAAGAAAAAATTGCCTTCCAGGGATTGCCTGCACGCATTTGCTGGTTGGGGCAAGGTGAAAGAGAAAAAGCAGGCCTTGCTTTTAATGAGTTGGTAAAGAGCGGCAAAGTAAAAGCACCCATTGTAATTGGTAGAGATCATTTAGATACTGGCTCAGTAGCATCGCCCAATAGAGAAACTGAAGCCATGCTAGATGGAAGCGATGCTGTAGCAGACTGGCCTTTGCTAAATGCACTTGTAAATACTGCGGGTGGCGCAAGCTGGGTGAGCCTGCATCATGGTGGTGGCGTAGGTATGGGTTATAGCATCCATGCAGGTATGGTAATAGTTGCAGATGGCAGCGAAGCAGCCGAAAAAAGATTAGCAAGAGTACTACGAAATGACCCGGGTATGGGTGTAATCCGCCATGCAGATGCAGGATATGAACTGGCTATTAAAACCGCAAGGGAGAATGGCTTGGATTTAAAAGAAAAATTAAAATAGTTTTTTTATAATTACTGCTTTTTAATATTGGGTTGCTGATTTCAGCAACCCAATTATGTTTAGCAATGAGGTGCTATATTTTTTGTATTTAAACAAATGAAGATAAAATACAAACTATAAAGAGCGTATAAATTAACAATCTGTATCACAGTTTTAAATTTCGTATCTTTGGTACATCTGTCTCAACTTGTTTCAATTATTTTCTTTATTATTCATTATTATTCATCACGAAACAAGAATTACACACAGTATTATAGATAATGGGTCGATCGACACAAACATTTCAAAAAAAAGAAAAAGAACAAAAAAGATTACAAGCCAAAAAAGAAAAGGCAGAAAAGATGCAGGAGCGTAAAGCACATTCGCAAAAAAGTAAAGACCTGCATGATATGATGGCCTATATAGATGAAAATGGCAATTTGAGTAACAGGCCGCCAGACCCTATGAAACGGCAATCGGTAAAGGCAGAAGACATTGAGATTGGGGTATTGCCGCAAGGAAACGGTGAAAAAAATGAAAAAATCAGAAAGGGGATAGTAATAAACTTTAATGAGCAAAAAGGTTTTGGCTTTATTCGGGATATTAAAACAAACGAAAGCCTTTTTGTACATGCCAGCTCACTTTCGGAGCCGGTAAAAGGCAATGCAAAGGTTTCGTTTGAAATAGAAAAGGGCCCTAAAGGCAGGATTGCAGTAGCGGTAACTAAAAGGGTTTAGTGCATAAAACCAGTTACTTATGCGTTTTGTGAAAATAATTAGTACCCATAATTTGTAAACCCGTACCTTCGCTAACTGATATAGTTCTTTAGGCACGCTTACGTTAGCTTTAACATTTACATTTTTTCCTTCTCTCTCCTGTAAAATTACTTCTTTCATTAGTCAGCTTTTCTGCATTATTATCAGTTATTTATTTAATTAATTTAAAAAATTATTATGAACATCTATGTATCTAATTTAAGTTTCAACACAGGAGAAACAGAATTAACTGAATTGTTTTCATCATTTGGCGAAGTAACTTCTGTAAAAATTATTACAGATAGGGAAACAGGCAGGTCTCGTGGATTTGGCTTTGTGGAAATGACATCTGCTGAAGAAGGAACTGCAGCTATTGATGCGCTAAACAACAAGCAAATTGAGGGCAGAAACTTATCAGTAAACATTGCCAGAGAAAAATCAGAAAGAAGTGGTAGTGGATATGATCGTAACGGCGGTAGCCGAAGCGGCTTTAACAATCGCAAATGGTAAGATATTAAAAGGGCGGCATAACCGCCCTTTTTTATTAGGCTAATGTCCATTAAAAAGATTCGTCAACAAGATTTTTATGCTCATAGGCCGGAAAAATATAACTTTCTCCAACAGTAGCGAAAGGGGCTACTTTGTTTCTTTAGTAACTTTTTTCTTGTTTCACATCCTTTTGCAGGAGCAAATAATACTCCTAAGAAAGTACCCACAAAAAGCCCTGCTAATACGCCTTTAGCTATTTTCATACATTTGATAATTAATTAAGTTTTATAGTTATGATTAGCTTGAATTTTAAACTTGGAACAAAATTGGACTACTGTTACTAATGTCAGCAGTAAGGCCAAAGTATAAGCAAAAAGTATAAGTAAATAAATTAACTATCACTTTCTGTTAGTGTCTGTGGAGCGTTCTATAATAATTTTTTCTTTACTACTCCCTCTAAAAAGTGCTATACTCAATATTAAAAGAATTGCACCCCCAGCCAAATACATCCATGGTTCTACTACAAACCTTGTTTCAGTTGTAGAGGTGGTAACCGTAGTGGTAGATGAAGAACTGGTACTATCTTGCCCAAAAACAATAGTTTGTGTAAACGTAAATAGTATTAGGGCATAATAATACTTGTGTATTGCATTGGTCAAATGTTTCATGTTATTTTAATTGTCTGGTTAATCAAATAATAAATCATTATTATTGATTTCAATAACTAAGCCATTCAAGTCTGCCTACTAAATTGTGAATGAATTACCTTGTATGGCCAATATTTTCTACATATTCAATCGTGCATTACTTTACTTTTGTACAAAGAGCAACTGTGAAATTTTTATCAGGGTTTACAATTAATATTTTTTTAATTATTATTTTTTTTGCAGGCTGCAAAGTTTCGCAGCAAGTTTTAATGCCAAAAGGTATCGGCATCATATCCAGGCAGGAGTGGGAAGCGGCTAATCCGGTTATGAAGATGAAACCACATCGACTCACCAAAATTACCATTCATCATACGGCAGTAAAGCAAAATTTTAACCGCACATTAAGACAAAAACTAAAAGCTCTTCAAAAATTTTCCCAACAAAGAAGCTTACTATCCGATGGAAGAATAAAGGAGCCCTGGGCAGACATTCCTTATCATTTTTATATTGATGTGCATGGTACCATTGCTGAAGCCCGGCAACTACAGTTTGTGGGAGATTCAAATACACCATACGACCCTACAGGCCATGCCCTAATTGTGGTGGAAGGAAACTTTAATGAAGAAGTGCTAACCGAAAAGCAAAATGCCAGTTTGCAAAAGCTAGTGGCATCAATTGCGGCTCAATACCATATAAAGGCCGATAATATTGCAGGCCATAAAGATTATGCACAAACTGGCTGCCCGGGTACAAAGCTTTACAATCTTATCCCTATGTTAAAGCAAATGGTTCAATTACAAAACAATAAATAAGATGTTTGTTTTTCGCCGCTTTTATTTCATTGTTGCAATTGTAATTTTTATTGTTGAAGTATTAATAGCATTATATGTAAACGATAGTATCATTAGGCCGCATATTGGTGACTTATTGGTGGTAATAATGATTTATTGTTTTGTAAGGGCTTTTTTAAATTGGAATGTATGGGTTGCAGCAATTGTAACTTTACTCTTCTCTTATCTTATCGAAATTTTGCAGTATTTTAAAATAGTACAAATATTGGGTATGCAGAAATATGCTGTTGCCAGAATTGTAATTGGTACATCCTTTTCGTGGATTGATTTACTGGCCTACACCATTGGTATAGCCTTAGTTTTATTTATTGAAAAGTATTTAGTACAAAAATTGAATAACCAATCACTATGAAAAAATACTTTGTTCACCAGTCCTCAATTGTAAGAAAAATATGGGGAAAGGCAGATACAATCCTATTCATTTTTGCAGGGGCGGCTGCAGAATTTGCATTGAATAAAGCAGTAGATTGGTTGTATTTTACGGGAAAGCTTCCTTCTGACCCAATAGGCAGATTGTTTTCAACAGTTGTATATGCAAAGCAAATTGTTTTTGTAGAGGAAGACGCTGCAAATGCTGCAATTGATAAAATTACATCCATTCATTCGGCAGTAGAAAGTAGCCGTGGAGCTAAAATACCCGATTGGGCATATAGAGACGTATTGTATATGCTCATTCACTATTCTATTGCCGCATTTGAACTATTAGAAAGAAAATTAAACGAAAAAGAAAAGGAAGAAGTATTTGATGTGTTTTACAGGGTAGGAAAAAGAATGCAATTGAAAGAACTTCCTGCAAATTATACAGAATGGGTGGTAAGCAGAGAACTGCATATGGAAAAAGATTTGCAAAAAGGAAACTATACCGATGACCTTTTTGTACAGTATAAAAAACATTTGGGTACTGCCCGATATAAGGTTTTAATTGAAGCGCAAAAACTGGTAGTGCCTGAAAAAGTAGCAGCCATGCTGCATTTTAATAAATTTGCTCCATTGGATTATTTTGTGCCGATATATAAACTTAGCCGTACTATAAAATTAGATGGCTTGATAAAAATTTTATTGCTGCCACCAAAATATAAAAAGGAAATAGATGAACTGGATGAGAAGTAACAGGTTACTGGTCAAATACTTTAGAAAATGAATTAAAGAAAAGGTCATTGAAAAAACATTCAATGACCTTTTCTTTACCCTTGTTCTAAAGCTCTGCTATGGTTTGTTCCAGGTATTATTTTCAGGAACCATATCAGGTAAAACTTTATCCGGATCCAATACAATTTTGCTAATCTCTTCTGTAGTTGGTAAAGCAAATTTCCAGATGCTATTGTTTTGCCAAATTTCAACAGGTAGTTTTTTGCGGTCTGTTTTGCCACTTACGGTTGTATATTCAACAGTAACGGGCATCGCCATTCTGTCTTTATTACTTATGGTAACCAATGCGCCTTTAGTAGCATCGTTGCTAACATAAGTTACGGTATCTACTGCCTGGTCTAGCTGGTAATTATTAATAAATACAGATTTCCAAAACCATGCAAGGTCTTCTCCAGCCCCGTTTTCCATACTACGGAAAAAATCCCAGGGAGTAGGGTGCTTATATGCCCACTTTTTAATATAGTTTCTAAATGCATAATCAAAGCGTTCGACACCCAACACTTCATTTCTCAGTAAGTCTAAAGCAAAGCCGGGTTTCCCATATAATAAGATTCCAATATTTCTTTCTGCCATACCATCAGGTGTGTTTAACACAGATTCCATTTCGGGGCGAAACATAAAACTTTTGTGGGCACTTTGAACCTTTCCTTTATATTCTCCATTATTAAAATCTTGCTCTGCAATGCCATTAATAAAAGTATTAAAACCTTCATCCATCCATCCATATCTTCTTTCATTACTTCCAACAATCATGGGAAACCAAGTGTGGCCAAACTCATGGTCGGTAACTCCCCAAAGGCCTGCTCCTTTTGCTCTGTAGCCACAAAATACTATACCCGGATATTCCATGCCACCTACATTACTGGCCACATTTATCGCCGCAGGATAGGGGTATGCAAACCATCTTTTAGAATAATTTTCAATAGATGCTTTTGTGTATTCTGTTGATCGGCCCCATGCTTTTTCTCCATCACTTTCCTCAGGATATAAAGAAATGGCAAGAGATTTTTTTCCTTCAGGCAAATTCATTTTGGCAGCATCCATAATAAATGAACGAGAAGCCGTCCATGCAAAATCCCTGGAGTTGCTTATCCTGTATTTCCAGGTAAGTGTAGATTTTGCCGGGCGTGAAGCAGGGTTGTTAACTTCCTCTTTGCTGCGAATAGTAACCGTTTTATCACTTAATTTTGCTTGGTTGTATTTTGTTAATTGAGTTGAGGTAAACACTTCCTGTGGGTTTTGCAATTCACCTGAAGCACCTACAATCATGCTTGCAGGAGCAGTGATGTTCACATTGTAATCACCGTATTCGCAATAAAATTCACTGGCACCTAAATATGGGTCAGTATTCCAGCCACGCACATCATCATACACACACATACGGGGAAACCATTGGGCTATGCAAAAAATATCACCATTTTTTGTAGGTTGAATGCCTGTTCTATCTGCACCATATTGCGGTACTGTGTAAGAATAACTGATGCGTAATTGTGTAGTTCCGGTTTTTGCTGTTAAAGGTTGCGTCAGTTTTACCTGCATTCTTGTGTCTGTAATAATATAATCAGCCTTAGAAGCTGCCATGCCTTTCAACATTTCCACCGATTTTATTTTATAACCACCATCAAAACCGCTCTTAGCGTCGCCATATCGGCTTCTGCCTGTTGCAGGCATTTTTGCCTGGCCTCGGGAATCTTGTGCAAATAGGTTTTGGTCCAATTGAAGCCATAAAAAATCCAAGGCTTGTGGGCTATTATTTTTGTAGGTAATAGTAACAGTGGCTGTTACTTCTTTTTTTTGCTCATCCAGGCTGGCATTTATTGTATAGTCAACTTTATTTTGCCAGTAAGCAGGGCCAGGCTCACCTGATGCTGCCCTGTATTCGTTACCTGTTTGTGTGTAAAACAGTGGGCTAAACAAGTCATTATAATCGTATTTGCTTTGAGCCGTAGCAATACAGTTTGTAAAAACTACCAGTATTAGAATGGTTGCAAGTTTATTCATGCTTTATTTATTTTTTAGTGCTAAATATAGCAGAAAACTAGGGAAAAGGCCCTTGCTAAATTATGCGGCTTTTATTTGCAGGGATGAATGGTTAGCACATTGCTCATTTACTGTTTACCAGGTCTTTAACTGCGCACTTGTAAAATAATATTCGGGTGTATGAATATCTTTTTCTTGACTTAGTTTGTACCAAGGAGAGAGGCTTTGGCTACTTTCGTTAATTAAAATATGTATATCCTGTGCAGGCATATAGCTTTGTGCCAGCAGGTAAATTTTTTCGCCTTCGTTATTTTCTGCCATATCCATTACTATTACGGCATGTCCGGGAAAGCCACCCTTTATCAAAACATCTCCTGGTTGCATTTTCATTATTGGTTGTGTTTTTAATTGCTTGCTTAAAGATGCAGATCCACACATACCAAAAACTCTTTGTAAAAAGGCATCTAAATGCTGCCGGGTGTAGGGTGCTGCAAAGTTATACTGGCCACCCTCGTTATCAGTAAACCTAATAGCACTGTATTCTCTACAGCTAAATAAATATTCTGCCCTTAATCGCATTACAGCATCTGCACATTGTTGCAAGTCTTTGTTACCAACCGAAATATCCAGTACAGCAAACTGGGCAGACTGATTGGGTTTTACCCGGCCATTATATAAATAAACCGTATTATCTTTCTTTAAAGAAATATTTCTAAGCCAGGTAGTAAATGAGTTTTTTTCTGCCTTAATCCGTGTAAACCCTGCAGGTAGTGGAATACTGTGTACCTCTGTATAAATAACAGCCTCCTTTTGGCTAGGCATATTGGTCTCGGATACGTTATATTGCGAACTGCCTGTACAAGAAAGGCAAGCGAATAAAATGACACTCGAAACTGCTTTTACACTCATATTGATTATTTTTGACTGTTATTGAGATGCAGCAATGCATCTTTTCCATATATTAAATAAAAACTATGGCCGATCTACTCATTATAGATGATGAAAAAGCAATACGCAAAACCTTAGGTGAAATACTAGGGTTTGAAGGATACAAAATTGACGAAGCTGCAGATGGTGAAGAAGGATTAAAAAAATTTAAAGAAAAGAACTACGACATTGTATTATGCGATATTAAAATGCCCAAACTAGATGGTATTGAGTTCTTAGAAAAAGCCAAAGAAATTAATGCAGATGTGCCCATCATTATGATAAGCGGGCATGGTAATATTGATACAGCAGTAGAAGCAGTTAAAAAAGGCGCATTTGATTACATAAGCAAGCCGCCAGATTTGAATAGACTGCTTATTACCCTACGCAACGCTACAGAAAAGCAAGACCTGGTAACACAAACCAAAGTACTTAAACGCAAAGTAAGCAAAGTGCAGGAAATGGTAGGAGAGAGCGGCCCCATTAAAAAAATAAAGGACACCATAGAGAAAGTAGCGCCTACCGATGCACGTGTGCTGATAACCGGAGAAAATGGGGTAGGTAAAGAGTTGGTGGCAAGATGGATACATGAAAAAAGTAACCGAAATACAGGCCCAATAGTAGAAGTAAATTGTGCTGCCATTCCCAGTGAATTAATAGAAAGTGAGTTGTTTGGACATGAAAAAGGATCGTTTACGTCTGCAATTAAACAACGGATAGGTAAGTTTGAACAAGCCAACGGAGGCACTTTGTTTTTAGATGAAATAGGCGATATGAGCCTGAGTGCACAGGCAAAAGTGTTGCGTGCCTTGCAAGAAGGAAAAATAACCAGGGTTGGTGCCGATAAAGATATTAATGTAGATGTGAGGGTGATAGCCGCAACCAATAAAGATTTATTGAAAGAGGTAGATGAAAAGAATTTCCGGCTGGATCTTTATCATCGCCTGGGCGTAATTATTATCCATGTACCATCGCTTAACGAAAGAAGAGACGATATACCACACCTTGTAAATTATTTTCTCGATCTGATTGCACAGGATTATGGACAGCCTGCAAAACAAATTGATAAAAAGGCATTGGAAGCTTTGCAAGCCTACAACTGGAGTGGTAATATAAGAGAGTTAAGAAATGTAGTAGAGCGCTTGATTATCTTAAGTGGAAAAACCATTGGCCTGGAAGATGTAGAAAGCTATGTAGTACCCAAAAATTAGTTAAATACTCGTTAAGGTAAATATGTGTTATTAGCGGTAAGTGTATTTACTTTGGTAACACTTAGCTTTGCTCGTAAAAATTATAAATACATACTATGATTGGTTGGATAATATTTATTGTAGCTACCATTGGTTGGCATATTGGTTTATACGGAATGTTTAAAAAAGCCGGAATACAACCATGGAAAGCTTTAATTCCTTTTTACAATACCTGGTGTATGGTAGAAAAAATGGAGCTTAAAAAAATATGGTTCTTTTTGCAACTCATTCCTATTGCGGGCCAGTTTATTACCATTTGGATTTGTATAAAATTTGTGGAGTATTTTGGCCGGTTTGGTGTAGGGCATCATGCGCTCACGGTTTTTCTTCCATTTATTTACTTTCCATATTTGGGGTTTAGCGATAGTGAAAGATATGCAGGCAAAAAGGTGGTGGATAATTATAAAAAATCTACCGCAAGGGAATGGATTGATGCTGCTGCTTTTGCCGTAGTAGCAGCCACTCTTATCCGCACATTTGTGTTTGAAGCATATACTATTCCAACACCATCAATGGAAAAAACCTTGCTTGTAAACGATTTTTTGTTTGTGAGTAAGTTTAGTTATGGCCCACGCATACCTAATACACCCATTGCAATGCCATTTGTACATCACACCATTCCGGTGCTAAACACAAAGTCATATTCCGAAGTAATTCATATACCTTATACACGCTGGTTTGCCAGCCCTGTAAAAAGAAATGATGTAGTTGTTTTTAATTTCCCTGTTAATGATACTTTAATAGACTTGCCAGAATTTGGCAGCCAGATAACCTACTACCAAATGGTAAATGCTTATGGAAGAGACCAGGTATGGAATCAATACGGTAGCAGTATTAAAACAAGACCGGTTGATAAGAGAGAAAATTTTATCAAGCGTTGCGTGGCAATTGCAGGGGATACTTTGCAGGTAATTAATGGGCATGTTTATACCAACGGTGTACCCCAAAATGAAAATCTGTTTCCCAACATAGAAAGAATGTATTTATTTTCTAATCCTTCAAAAACAATGGTAACAGCAGAATCGTTGGAGCCTTTGGGGATTTGGGCAAGAGAATCTCAAAACGATATACAGGAAGATGGACGGCTTGTAAATATTACAAATGCTGAGTATAAAGCAATGACTGAAGCGAATAAAAAATTGTTTCAGCATTATAATGATAATAGACCGGCAATGCTTTTTCCTTACAATGCAGATACTAGCAAAGGATGGAGGGCAGATAATTACGGTCCATTATGGATACCAAAAAAGGGTGCAAGCATTGAACTGACACCTGATAATCTTATTCGTTATCAAAGATGTATAGAAGTGTATGAAGGCAATACTGTTGCTATTAATAATGGTAAAGTATATATTAATGATGCAGAAGCCAAAAGCTATACCTTTAAAATGAATTATTATTTTATGATGGGTGATAACCGTCATAATTCGCTGGATAGCCGCTTTTGGGGTTTTGTACCCGAAGACCATGTGGTAGGCAAGGCTTCTATGATATGGTTTAGCTGGGAAAACGGGCCAAGGTGGAAGCGTTTCTTCAATTCAATAAAATAAGTATATATCAATAAGTTTTTGTACTTTGTACAAAATCAATCCTCTCGTATTTAGTACGGGAGGATTTTTTATCTAAAAAACAAACAGATTGATAGCATGAGTGTAAAAAATATGACTTACAGTTTTGGTTATGAAGAGTATGAAAGTAGCGAAAACTTAAATATAGAAGACAAGGCATTGGTAAATGCTGCACGAAAAATAACCGCAGAAGCATATGCGCCCTATAGTCATTTTAATGTAGGTGCTGTAGCCTTACTTGCAAATGGAGAAACCATTACAGGAACCAATCAGGAGAACGCATCGTATCCAGTAACAATATGTGCAGAAAGAGTTTTATTGAGTGCCGCCTCTGTAGTTCATAAAGATGTACCTGTAAAAACAATGGCAATTAGCTACCATAATCTCAATGGTAAAAGTATAAGGCCAGTTTCGCCCTGCGGTATGTGCAGGCAGGCTTTAAAAGAATATGAAGACAGAACACAAACTCCTATCAGATTATTATTGACAGGCATGGAGGGCAAAGTGTATGTTGTAGAAAAATCAAGCCAATTGTTGCCCTTTTCCTTTGGCGGCGATGATTTTAAATAAAAAATCCCGGTATAACCGGGACTTTTTGAGCGGAGAGAGAGGGATT